>Ga0182735_1000006_pt1 | contig 566279 bp, 527 predicted proteins | sample eDN5th30CKraftMG_FD_128524 | JGI IMG/M metagenome (GOLD analysis project Ga0182735, IMG submission 128524) | Enriched Miracle-Growth compost microbial communities from Emeryville, California, USA - eDNA 5th pass 30_C Kraft MG (version 2) (version 2) ... | reverse complement strand
CGGCGATTTTTTTAAGGAGGATTTGGGCTTCATCTTCGTTCCTTCGTCACTACGACGAAGCCCAAATCCTCCTTAAATCACAACCTCAAATCTGTGCCATTGGCGCTGACGGCGGACAGTCGTCATCGATGTGATCGCGCCGGTTCAGGGTGAATCCAGAAACGCAAGCACCGGTAGTGGCTTAGACCGGATTCCAGCAAGCACACCTTCAATCGCTCCATCGATAGACGAGGTGACGTCGCTCGCCTCAAACGAGACGGCAAAAAGTGACGCGCAGGACCCTGAGCCCGAACTGAAGGGCGGTCCCCTCGCCCGTCGCGCGGCCATAGTCTGCGGCGAGCGCGGCTTCTGGACCTTCCTTGGTGTCGCCAGCGCAGACGAGGCGAAGGCCGACGTCTGCCGGCGCTGCGGGATCACGACGCGCAAGATGCTCGACCACGACGAGCGCGCGGCCGCCATCTGGAATGACATCGACGGCAAATACCGGTTGTGGCTTGAGGGCCACAACGTAGAGCTCGACCCTGTGGACAGCGGGGATAGCGGGCATGGCTAGACCTGTTGTCATTCCCGTGGGTTGCTGGCCCGCTCGCATGCCGCCTGAGATCGCGGCCGGGTATGTTGGCGAGCGGACCGCTGATGCTTTCCTGCGCCTGGTCGGCAAGGAATATCCGCAACCTGTCGTCGATGAAGGCTCCGGAAAGGGACGGCGCAGGCTTTGGCTGAAGGACGATCTGGATCGCCACCTAGGCATCGGCGACATCGGACGCGACCCGCCCGAGCGCGAGTGACTGTCGAAATGCAGCTTCCTCGTTACGTCTCCCCCAAGCGACTGAAGTCCGGCGCGACCGGGTTCTATTGGAACTGTCCTGGCATCTACCAGAAGGCCGGATGCCCATGGAAATCTGGCGCACTGGGTGTGAACCTATCGCAGGCGGAGTTGGACGCCGCCGCGGCCGTCTGGAACGCCCGCTTCGATGAATGGAAGATCGAGAACGATCGCCCGTCTCCCGCGGCGCGCCCCTTAGAAGATCACTTTGCCTACGGCACCGTCGGATGGCTGCTAGACTACTATCTCACGTCCGATGCGTTTCTTGAGCGCGTCAGCGAGCCGTCGAGACCCGACTACAAGCGCATATTGAAGCGCGTGGCCGAAATCGTCGGACCCGACGGCAAGACGCCCTACGGCAAATATCGGGTGATCGAGTTTGGCGTAAAGGCGGCCGGGCGCGTATACGCGCACTTCACCGACACAGGTGCAATGCGAACCGCCGAGAAGGCACTTACCTATTGCGACACCGCATGGACGCGAATGCAGCCGCACTTCCCTGCGCTGTTCAGAAAGGACGTGCCGAACCCATGGAACGGCGTGACACGCAAACGCCGCGAGAAGAAGACGAAGGGCCATGCGGATCGGGAGACGACGTACCGGTTCGCCTGGGGCGCCGTAGAAAAGGGTCGTCCCGAATTGGCGGCCGCTGCGGTCCTCGCTTTTGAATGGCTGATGCGGCCGTCGACGATCTCTGCAGGTTTTGCGCAGTGGACCAACTATCGATCGGCTGCCAACCCGACAAAAATCAAGATCAAGCACCGAAAGAACGGGGGCGAGGTTGATCATCCCCTCGATGCGGAAGTCGATGGGCAGCTTGTGAAGCTGTACGCTGATGCGGAAGCCATCCTGGCGAAGGTTCAACGTCGCGGTCTATCTATAGTCACGAAGCCGGATGGCACACTGTTCGGCGACACAACACTCCTGCCCAAGGCGATCCGAGAGATGGCGGAAGATCTCGATATGTCTGGGTTCACGCTTGATCAGGCACGCCACGGAGGCATGACCGAACTCGAGGAATCGGAATTGACGGAAGGCCAAGGGAAGGCCCTGTCGACGCACCGTACGAAGGCTTACTGGGTCTACGCAAAGGAGACGGAAAAGCGTGTTCTGACAGCCACGCTGAAGCGTTTCGGCTACGCGCCGGCGGCAGAGAAGGAGCAGAAGCCAGCAGCAAAGCGGGCGCGGCGCGGGTAGCAATATGGAACGGTGTGGGAACACCATTCGGAATGGCGCAAAGGAAAGCGTTCGGAATGGGTTGAACCGCTTGACGGCCTATCCGGCACAACATATTGAAGCGCCACCAAAAGCTCTCACGGTATGGCCTCGTGGCGGAGTGGTTACGCAGAGGACTGCAAATCCTTGCACCCCGGTTCGATTCCGGGCGAGGCCTCCAATCCCCACCAAACTGCAATTGTCAGCGCTGATTTCGTTGCTCTTTTGCCAGGGCATGGCGGCGCACGACCTGTCGCCAGATACGGCGACATAGCGCCGCGGGCCGCATGGCACCTACTGCGAGATTCACCCAGAAAGCATTTCGATATGCACCGCCGGTCGCCTTACCGGCGAGAATATCCTAAGGCTCCGTCCGACCTCTTGTCCCTCATAGGCTGTGGGAAAATATGAAGCTGGATTTCACGACGCTCTTTGTCGTCATTTTGCTTAATTCGGTCGGTTTCGCCATCGTTTGGGCGGTCATCTCTGTTTCATATCGATCCCTGCATGCAGCCCGTTACTGGTTCGCTGCGCTTGCGATGACCTGCTTGAGCGGACCGGCCCTGCTTCTGGGGGAAAGCTCCCGGTTCTGGAACTATTCCGGCAATCTGCTGGTCGTCTTCAGCTTCGGTCTCCTCTGGCAGGGCGCTCGTGTCTTCTTCAATCGCCCTCCCCTCTGGCGTACCCTCCACCTGCTTCTGCTCGCGAGCGCGCTCTCGATGATCGCTCTCGGAGCGAACCGGCAGGCCGACAATGTGATTTTTGCGGTCAGCCAGATGATCCCGATGGGCATGGCGATATTCACGCTGATGACAGCAGGGCGTCGACAGACGGGCACATGGATCGCTGCTTCCGCCTGCGCCCTCCTCATGCTCGGACAGGGATCGGAAGCTGCAACCAACATGCTGCGGCTTGCCGGCGTGATGAGCGCCGAAACCTATTATGAATATGCCTCCTGGTTTCTGGCCTGCGCGATCATAGGCGCCAGCGTCTTGAACCTGGGCTTCCTGTTGATGGCCGTCGATCGCCTGAGAAGCGAATTGCATCACCTCGCGACCCGCGATGAACTCACGGGCCTGCCGAACCGGCGCGCGATGGCGGAAAGGCTGACGCTCATCGAGAAGAGAGCAAAACGCCTGCAGCAGGATGTTTCCGTGCTGATGATGGATCTCGATAGGTTCAAGCAGATAAACGACGACTATGGCCATCCGGCCGGCGATGCCGCGCTCAGGCATGTTGCAAGCGTTGCCGCGAAAACACTTCGGGAAGCAGACTTCCTGGCGCGCATCGGAGGCGATGAATTCTGTATCCTGCTTCCGGATGCCGATCTGGAAACGGCCAGCCAGATCGCAGGCAGGCTGGCCGAATCCGTCTCCGCAACGCCATTTTACTGGCGAGGAGTACAAGCTCCCCTTGCCGCGAGCATCGGCGTCAACCACTGGAATCCGGCGTCAGGCACGCATCTGGCCGACAGTCTTACGGATGCGGATGACGATCTGCTCCGCACCAAGCGCGATAGCCGAGATCATGGCCCACCCTCCGCCGCACGGCGATGACATCCTCGCTCTTCGAGGCTATGCCCAGCCGATGACCTCTGCGACGCAATCTCCCCACATCCTCGTCGACGCCGACGCCTGTCCGGTCAAGGAAGAGGTGGTGAAGGTCGCCGCGCGGCACGGGCTCGTCGTCACCTTCGTTTCGAATGGCGGCCTGCGCCCCTCGCGCGACCCGATGGTGCGCCACGTCGTCGTTGCAAAAAGCGCCGATGCGGCCGATGACTGGATCGTGGAGAATACGCGCAAGAACGACATCGTGGTGACTGCCGACATTCCGCTCGCAGCGCGCACGGTCGCCATCGGCGCGCATGTGCTGGGGCCGACCGGCCGCCCGTTCACACCGGAATCGATCGGCATGGCCGTCGCGATGCGCGACCTCAAGCAGCACCTGCGCGAGACCGGCGAGAGCAAGGGCTACAATGCAGGCTTTTCGCCGCGCGACCGCTCCGCCTTCCTCTCGGCGCTCGACCAGGCGGTGCGCCGCGCATTGAAATCGCCGGCGACATGAGCCTGCTGCTGCGCCGCCACGTTCCCTTCTATCTTGCCGCCGCGGTTGCGCTGGCGGCATCGCTTCTGGCTTTCCTCCTGCCGGCGCGGCAGGTGCTGGTCGTCACCGCCAACCTTTTCTTTCTGGTCTATCTGGCGCTGACGGTGGCCAGCCTGCGGGCGATGACTGCCGAACATCTGAAGAAACACGCGGCCGACGACGACGTGCCCGTCTGGATCATTTTTCTGGTCACCTTCGCGGCCGTCATCGCCGCTCTGGGCGCCTTGTTCGTGCTGATCAACCAGGCCGGCAAGCCCGACCCCGTCGATCTTCTGCTGGCATTGGCAGCGGTGCCGCTGGGCTGGTTCACCATCCACATGATGACGGCGATCCATTATGCGCATGTCTTCTGGCAGCCGAGCGATGGCGACGCGAAGAAGGCCCGGCGCGGGCTCGATTTCCCGCAGACCGCTGACCCGGACGGCATCGATTTCGTCTATTTCGCCTTCGTCACGGGAATGACGGCGCAGACATCGGACGTGGCCATCACCACCCGCGAGATGCGGGTGACCAACCTCCTCCACGCTATCGTTTCCTTCTTCTTCAACACCGTATTGGTCGCTGCTGCGGTCAATCTCGCGGTTAATCTGGGCACATGAGGGCAGACATGAAGACCTTATCCACCTCGAAATCCCATGGCGGCATCCAGGGCGTCTATGCCCATGCGTCGGAAACAACCGATTGCGAAATGACATTCGCTGTCTTCGTCCCGCCACAGGCTGCGCAGCGCCCCTGCCCCGTGCTGTGGTATCTGTCCGGCCTCACCTGCACCCACCAGAACGTGATGGACAAGGGCGAGTATCGCCGCATGGCGGCGGAGCTCGGCCTGATCGTGGTCTGTCCCGATACCTCGCCGCGCGGCGAAGATATGCCGGACGAGAAGGACAACTGGCAGTTCGGCTCGGGCGCCGGCTTCTATCTCGACGCCACGCAGGCGCCTTTCGCGCGCAACTACCGCATGTACAGCTATATCACGCAGGAGCTGCCGGCGCTGATTGCGGCGAATTTCCCGGCCGATATGAGCCGCCAGGGCATCTTCGGCCATTCCATGGGCGGCCATGGCGCGCTGACCATTGCGCTCAGGCTCCCCGACCGTTTCCGCAGTTGCTCGGCCTTCGCGCCCATCGTGCAGCCAGGCACGGCCGATTGGTCGAGAGGCGCTTTCGAGAAATATCTCGGACCGGACCAGGCTGCGTGGCGCGCCTATGACGCCACCGCTCTGGTGGAGGACGACCGCCGCTTCCCCGAAATCCTCATCGACCAGGGCACGGCCGACGGCTTCCTGAATGACGGGCTGCAGCCGTGGCTGTTCGAGGACGCGGTGAAAGGCAAGGACATCGCGCTCACCCTGCGCATGCAGGAAGGCTACGACCACTCCTATTTCTTCATTTCGACCTTCATGGACGACCATCTGCGCTGGCACGCCGAACGGCTTGCGCGCTGAGGCCTGCCCGGTGGCGCCTCAGCCAACGAGGCGCCATTCACCGGTTTCGATGCGGTTGCGGCCGTTGCGCTTGGCCTGATAGAGGGCGCGGTCGGCCCGCGCCAGCACATCGTCCAGACTCGGCCGGTTGGCATCGCCGAAGGCGATGCCGGCGCTCACCGTGCACGAGAACACCTCTCCCGCATCGTTCATCATCTCGGCCTTCGCGAAGCTGACGACGACACGTTCGGCAACCTTGCGCACCTGCTCGGGCGTCACCGCGTCCAACACCATCACGAACTCCTCGCCGCCCAGCCGCACCAGATGGTCGCCGGAGCGTCCGTTCTGGCGGGCGACCTCGGCGAACCGGCGGATCACATTGTCGCCGACGGCATGGCCGTGCTTATCGTTGACCTGTTTGAAATGATCGATATCGAAAATCACGATCGCCTTGCGCGCGGTGAAGGGCGCATCATGCGCTGCCCTCAGCGCGCGCCGGTTCATCAGGCCGGTCATCGGATCGGTCAGCGATTCCGCATGGTGCCGGTCGGCAAGACGGGTCTGGTCGAGCGACAGCGTCAGCGCGCCGATGCCGGTCGTTGCGACGGTCGCGACGACGATATTGAGCCTTTCGGCCCAATTGTCCGGCGGATACCCGATCATCCACGCGCCCTCCGCCAGCAGAACGACACCGCACAGCGCAAATGAGAGGCCGATCGCCGCATAGAGGAAAGACAGCGCGCCGATCGACAGTGGCGCTTCGGCCCGGCGGCGCAAATAGGCCATACCCGTCAGCACGAACAGCAGTCCCGTCAGGCCGTTGCCGATGATCAGCACCAACCCGTCATAACCCAGCGCAAATACAGGTGGCATGAGCAGGAGGTAGGGCAGCGACAGGACAAGGATGATCTGCAGCGGCTTCTTCCCCGACTGGAACTGGCGCGCCGCCGCGTAGATGCAAATCGTCCCGACCAGCAACAATGCGTTGGCCAGCATGCCGAAAGCCAGCGAGCCCGTATCGTCGTAAAAATGCAGCACGAAGGCATGGGTGACCAGCACGATGACGCCGCAGGCCCAGGTGAGCATGAAGGCGCTGCCGCGATTGGCCATCCAGAAGGCGAATACGGTCAGGCTTAGGCACAGCCCCGATATCGCCGTTCCCAAAAGGATCGAGTTGATGTCGAACAAATGCAGCCCCCCATGTGCAGCATATGCCTGTCGCTTGAACTGGCGCTTGTCCCGCTCAATTGCGACCCATCATAGCCTGAATGGTCGCGTCGGGGCGTTAACACACCGGTTACGGTTCGGCTATGGTTTGTGGATTGTTAAAGATGACGATTCAAAATCGCCACCGGCCTCGCCAAATGAACATAACGGGAATATCAACGCGCAAACCCCGTCTGTGGCATTCTTTCCCTGATTCGAATCGAGACAAGCAAACGTATGGAAAAAGGCGACGACCTCTTCGCGGCTCTGGAAACGAGCCCGGCACCCCGTCCGGCTGATCCGCTGGTCGAGGCCGCGCGGCGTGCCAGGGCGACACCTGCCCCGCGCGACGCCAGCGACGGCTACAGTGCCGCCGATATCGAGGTGCTCGAAGGTCTCGAACCGGTGCGCCGCCGACCCGGAATGTATATTGGCGGCACCGACGAGAAGGCGCTGCACCATCTCTTCGCCGAAGTCATCGACAATTCGATGGACGAAGCGGTGGCCGGCCACGCGACTTTCATCGATGTGGAACTGGACGCCGACGGCTTCCTGACCGTGACCGACAATGGCCGCGGCATCCCTGTCGATCCGCATCCCAAATTCAGGGACAAGTCGGCGCTGGAGATCATCATGACCACGCTGCATGCCGGGGGCAAGTTTGATTCCAAGGTCTACGAGACCTCCGGCGGTCTGCACGGCGTCGGCGTCTCCGTCGTCAACGCGCTGTCCGACGTTCTCGAAGTGGAGGTCGCGCGCGGGCGAAAGCTCTATCGCCAGCGCTTCTCGCGCGGCATCCCGCAGGGACCGCTGGAGAATCTCGGCGAGGTGCACAACCGGCGCGGCACCCGCACCCGCTTCCATCCCGACGCGGATATTTTCGGCAAGGGCGCGAAGTTCGAGCCGGCCCGCATCTACAAGATGGCCCGCTCCAAGGCCTATCTGTTCGGCGGCGTGGAAATCCGCTGGTCCTGCGATCCGTCGCTCATCAAGGAGAAGGACCCTACCCCGCCCAAGGCGACCTTCCACTTCCCCGGCGGCCTGAAGGACTATCTCGCCGCCTCGCTCGATGGCGAGTTCCAGGTCACGCGCGACGCTTTCGCCGGCAAGACCGAGAAGCAGGGCGGCCACGGTGCGCTCGAATGGGCGGTGACGTGGTTCGGCGGCGACGGCTTCATCAATTCCTACTGCAACACGATCCCCACCGCCGAGGGCGGCACGCATGAAGCCGGCTTCCGCAACGCTCTGACGCGCGGCCTGCGCGCCTATGCCGAACTCACCGGCAACAAGCGCGCCTCGATCGTCACCACGGACGATGTGATGATCTCGGCCGCCGGCATGCTCTCCGTCTTCATCCGCGAGCCGGAATTCGTCGGCCAGACCAAGGACCGTCTCGCCACGGTCGAGGCCCAGCGCATCGTCGAGAACGCCATCCGCGACCCCTTCGACCACTGGCTGGCCGACAATCCGCAGGAAGCCTCGAAGCTCCTCGAATGGGTGATCGCGCGCGCCGACGAGCGCGTCCGCCGCCGGCAGGAGAAGGAGGTCAGCCGCAAGAGTGCCGTGCGCAAGCTGCGCCTGCCCGGCAAGCTGGCCGACTGCACGCAGAACGCCGCCGCCGGTGCGGAAATCTTCATCGTCGAGGGTGACTCGGCCGGCGGCTCGGCCAAGCAGGCCCGCGACCGCGCCATGCAGGCGGTGCTGCCGCTGCGCGGCAAGATCCTCAACGTCGCCAGCGCCGGCACCGACAAGCTCGCCGCCAACCAGACCATCGGAGATCTCGTGCAGGCGCTGGGCTGCGGCACGCGCACGAAATATCGCGAGGAAGATCTCCGCTACGACCGCGTGATCATCATGACCGACGCGGATGTGGACGGCGCGCACATCGCCTCGCTGCTCATCACCTTCTTCTACCAGGAGATGCCGAAGCTCATCGAGGGCGGCCATCTCTACATGGCCGTGCCGCCGCTCTACCGCATCAGCCAGGGCGGCAAGGTGGCCTATGCGCGCGACGACGCCCACAAGGACCAGCTTCTCGCCACCGAATTCACGGGCCGCGGCAAAGTCGAGATCGGCCGCTTCAAGGGCCTTGGCGAGATGATGGCCTCGCAGCTCAAGGAAACCACCATGGACCCGAAGAAGCGCACACTCCTGCGCGTCGAGATCGTGGCCGAACTGGAGGAAACCCGCGCCAGCGTCGACGCGCTGATGGGCACCAAGCCCGAAGCCCGCTTCCGCTTCATCCAGGAAAATGCCGAGTTCGCGCCGGAGCTGGATATTTAGACGCCGCGGCTAGGCCGCGGCGATGGCCAGCGCGTGAACGCGCGCATTGGCGCGCAATTCGTCCAGATGGATCGACTTGAGCAGGCCGGCGAGTTCGCGATGCGCCTCGGATGGCCCGGCCTGACCCGGTGTCGCGCCGATCGTCTTCAGCATCAGCCAGCTTACTTCCTGCACGCCGGCAACGCGCCGCCCATTGGCGACGTCGCGCCACAGTTTCAGCGCCACGCTCAGCACATTCTCCATCGCGGCAGGCAGGCCTGCGGAACGGAAAAGCGCCCCGAGTGCAACGTCGCGCCCGCTGGACAGCAGCGCGTGGACACGGCTTGCCGACTGCCCTGTCAGGGCCACCAGCACTGCGCCGAAAAAGTCGATCTTGCCATGCGTTACAGTGCGCACGATGAAGCCCGGCGTCAGTTCCCCGCGCTGCCGCAGATGTTCCACCAGCGCAGCATATTCCTCCGGCGCGGTCCCCTCCACCAGCGAGACCGACGCCTTGACGCAGGCTTCGCGCGTGACGCGCTGCGCCCGCTTCTCGCCCATCAGCGCCAACACCAGCGGCGACAGGCTGAGCGCGGAGCCGACCATGAAGAGCAGCGTGTGACGACAGCTCGCAGGCAGGCGCTCGTCGACCAGCATCGCCTCGCGCAGATGAGGCAGATGCCCGTGCCGCTCGGCCAGGCGCGCGAAGCTGAGCGCCGCAATGTCGGCCGACCCATTGGCAAGCAGTTCCAGGCAGGCTTCCGGTTCGCCGATCTCGGCAATGGCAGCCGCCAGACCCATGGAGACGTTTGCCCGCATGGCGATGAGCCGCTGGATCGTGCCATCGCCCGCCGCCGCGCGGTCGATGAGGTCGCCGTCGGAAAGCAGCGGCGAGCGCGCCAGAACCATGGCGGCCACTTCCGGCTGGTCGGCAGCGAGGGCCGCGATGACCTGCGGCGGCGCGGAATGGCTGAGCGAAAGGGCCTCGGCCAGCGCCAGCCGCACCTTCCATGACGGGTCGTCCAGCAGCAAGGTCAGCGCCGCTTCCGCCGCGCAACGGTCCTCGAAGGCCAGTTCGGCATTGATATAGGCCCGCGCCAAGGCGCTCGCCGCCGCGGCCCGTTCCGCAACACGCGCAGTCTCGATCCATTTGAGGAAATGCGCGACGACCATGAACGCTACCTGCCCTGCCCCATTTCCCCGACACTAGGGCGCAATGGTTTACGAACGGTTCACCATATCCGTTAACGCTTGTGAGGCGCCCTGCCGCCCACTATCAAATTGGTAGAGAGCAAGGGAGGCAACGATGCCGGGGCGCTATCTGGAGGAATTCGTGCCGGGCGAGGTCATCCGCCACGCGCTGACGCGCTCGGTCACCGAGACGGACAATGTCCTGTTTTCGTTGATGACGATGAACCCGCAGCCGCTCCATGTCGATTTCGACTTCGCCGCGCGCAGCGAATGGGGCAAGCCGCTGGTCAATTCCATCTTCACGCTCGGCCTGATGATCGGCATATCGGTGCATGAGACGACGCTGGGCACCACCATCGGCAATCTCGGCATGACCGAGACCGCCTTCCCGCATCCGCTCTTCCACGGCGACACGATCCGCGTCGAGACGGAGGTACGCTCGGCACGCGAGTCGCGTTCGAAGCCGGACCGCGGCGTGGTCGAGTTCGAGCACCGGGCCTATAATCAGGACGGCGTGCTGGTGGCGCGCTGCGTGCGGCAGGCCATGATGCTGAAAAGGCCGGCCTGATGCGCTCGCTGCTCTTCGTGCCGGCCGATTCCGAACGGAAGCTGGAAAAGGCGCTCGCCAGCGGCGCCGACGTGCTGATCCTCGATCTGGAGGATTCAGTCTCCGCCGACGCCAAGCCCCGCGCCCGCGAAATTGCGACGGCCTTCCTGCGCGCCAAGGGCGGCGGCGCCCCAACCCTTTTCGTCCGCATCAACGATTTGCGTAGCGGACTTGCCGATGCCGATCTCGACGCGGTGATGGCCAGCGGGCCGGCCGGCGTCATGCTGCCCAAATGCGAGGGGCCGGACGACGTGATGGCGCTCGCGATGCGCCTGCGCGTGCGCGAGGCCGACAACGGGCTCGAAGACGGCGTCACACGCATCCTGCCGATCATCACGGAAACAGCGCGCGGTGTTCTCCATGCCTCGCATTTCGACCGGCCGCTGCCGCGCCTTGCCGGCCTCACCTGGGGCGCAGAGGATCTTTCCGCAGCAATCGGCGCCCGCGCCGCGCGCGACGAGGCCGGCCGCTTCACCCATCTCTTCGACATGGCGCGCAGCCTGACCCTGCTCGCCGCATCGGCCAGCGATACGGCCGCAATCGACACCGTCTATCCGGATTTCCGCGACGAGGCCGGCTTTACCCGCTCCTGCGAGGAAGCCGAGCGCGACGGCTTCACCGCGCGCATGGCCATCCACCCGGCGCAGGTGGAGGTCATCAACCGGACCTTCACCCCCTCGCCCGAGGCAATCGCGGCGGCTCAGGCTATCGTGGACGCCTTCGCTGCGCAGGGCGACGCCGGCGTGGTGGCGATCGAAGGCAAGATGTATGACAGGCCGCATCTGCGGGCGGCTCAGCGGCTGCTCGCGCGCTCAACCTCTGCCTGATCATCCCCCGTCCCAGCGCGGCCGCGTGCGCTGGAACACGGCTTCGAGGATGGAATAATCCATATAGCCCAGCCGCGAGACATTGCCCGCGCGCACCGTGTCGAAAAGGCCGTCCACCAGATAGTCGTCGTCGATATGGACCCCGACTACCTGCCCGGTCACCACGAAATAGGGCGTCGGCTGCGCCGCGATGTCCTTGAGCTGCGTCACGTCGGTGACCTTGCATTCCAGCACCGCATGCGCTTCCGCCACGCGCGGCGCGGCGATCAGCCGGCATGGCGCCTTGGTCAGCCCCGCATAGGCGAATTCGTCGACCGTCGGCGGCGCGTCCACGCTGCTGCGGTGCATCTGTTCGAGCAGGTCGCGGCTGGCGAGGTTGACGGCGAATTCACCCGTGTCCCGCGCATTCGTCATGCTGTCCTTCTCCCCGTCCGACGAGAAGCAGACGAGGAAGGGGTTGGAGCCCAGCATGGTGAAGAAGGAATAGGGCGACAGGTTCGCGATTCCCGCACGGCTCAGCGTCGATATCCATCCGATCGGCCGTGGCGAAACGATCGCCTTGCCGGGATCGTGCGGCAATCCGTGCCCGTTGCGCGGCTCGTAGAACATCGCTCAGCCTTCCAGCTGGCCGGAATAGTCGGTCACGAGCCGGGCCACGTCGGGTCGCGGCCGCTCCGGCACATCATTGGTCGGCGTTCCGACATGGACGAAGCCGATCACCCGCTCGTCCGGCGCAAGGCCGAGGATCCGCCGGGCTTCCGCATCTTCCGAATACCAGTTGGTGACCCAGTTCGTCCCATATCCCAGCGCATTGGCCGCAAGAACCAGCTTCATCGCCGCCGCGCCGCCGGACAGGAACATCTCCCATTTGGGCACCTTCGGATGGTCTTTCGGCACGTGGACGACGCCGACCACCAGCGGCGCGCGGGAAAAACGCGTCCTCTCCTGTTCCAGCCGTCCTTCCGAAAGCGGGCCTTCCAGCTCCGCCGCGCGCCGCGCCAGAAGCTCTCCGGCACGGATACGCGAATCGCCGCGATAGAGAATGAAGCGCCAGGGGGCGAGCTTGCCGTGGTCCGGCACGCGCGTCGCCACCTTCAGGATCGTCGCGATCTCCTCATCCGACGGCCCCGGCTCCTTCAGGTCGGCGATGGGCGGGGATTTGCGCGCAAGCAGGAAATCGATGACAGTCGAGGTCATATCGTCACTTTCGGAATGGTTTTGAGATATGGCGCGGCTATCCATCACACCGCGCCCTGATATGCCGGAATGGTTTGTCTTGAAATTGCCACCGCATTGGGTTTGATGGCAAGCATGTTCGCAGGCACTTCCCGACATCTCGCAGCGCTGACGCTCGCCCTGTCCCTCGCTGTGCCGCAGCTCGCCATTGCGCAAGGCGGCGGGTTCGGAGGACCGGGCGGCCCCGGAGGTTCTGCCGGTCCCGGAAGCGGCCCCGGAATGCCGATGGGGCCCGGAGCCTTCTCCGGCCCCGGCAGCGCTTTGCCCGGCTTCGCGCCCTCAGGCATCCTGCCCGAGGCACCTGCCCGGCGCGAGAATGAGCCGATGAGGCTGCCTTCCGCGCCCACAGCGCTCCCCGACGTCAAGCTGCCGCCGCTCACCGGCTATGCCCCCTCCACGAGCCGTGGTCCGCTTGCCACCCAGGGCGGCAACATCACCCTTGCGGCGCAATTGACCGAATCCGGCGCCGATATTCCGCGCGGTCTGGTCTGGCGCGTCTTCAGCCCCGAACCCGACGAGAACGGCGCGCTGCCGCTCATCGCATCCGCCAAGGGCGGCACCCTGCATTTCGACCTCGACCCCGGCAGCTACCTCGTCCACGCCACTTTCGGCCGCGCCGGCGCCACCAAGCGCATCACGGTTGGCAGGGAAAACAAGCGCGAAAACCTGGTGCTCGACGCCGGCGGCCTCAAGCTCGACGCGACCTTGTCCGGGGGCGTACGCATCCCCGCCGACAATCTTCGCTTCTCCATCTATGAAAGCGATCCGGACATTGGCGGCGACCGCGCGCTGATCCTGCCGGACGTGAAGCCGAACACCGTCGTCCGGCTCAATTCCGGCACCTACCACGTCGTATCCAATTACGGCACGGTCAACGCCGTCATCCGCGCCGATATCAGGGTCGAGGCCGGCAAGGTTACGGAAGCGCAGGTGGAACATCGTGCGGCGCAACTGACGATGAAACTAGTGCGCGAAAAGGGCGGCGAAGCCATCGCCGACACCGCCTGGTCCGTTCTCACCAATGTCGGCGACATCGTGAAGGAGAGCGTCGGCGCCTATGCCTCGATGGTGCTGGCCGAGGGCGACTATACGGTGGTGGCGAAGAACCGCGACCGCATCTACCAGCGCGACTTCACCGTCGAAGCCGGCCGCAACCAGGAGGTCGAGGTAGTCGCGGGCGAAAACGGCGTGCCGGTTCCCGCTACGCCCGTCGCCGTGGTCGATCCCGACTGACGTTTCGAGCAGCCCTGTTACCCAATAAAAAAGCGGGACCGAACGGCCCCGCCTTTCTATCTCACGACTTCGGTTCAGGCCGCGTCCAGCAACCGCTTGACGTCAGGCGGGGTCGCCTCCTCGACCAGCGCGGCAACCGCCTCCTCCAGCGTCATCGAATGCTGGTCGCGCGAGCCGAGGCGGCGCATGTTCACCGTGCCCTCCTCCGCCTCGCGCTTGCCGCAAACCAGGATCACCGGCACCTTGGCAAGGCTGTGCTCGCGCACCTTGTAGTTGATCTTTTCATTGCGAAGGTCGGTCTCCGCGGCAAGCCCGGCCTTTTTCAGCCGCGCCACGACGCTTTGCGCGTAGTCGTCCGCATCGGAGGTGATCGTCGCCACGACGACCTGAAGCGGCGCGAACCAGAGCGGCATCTGGCCGGCATGGCTTTCGATCAATATGCCGAGGAACCGCTCCAGCGAGCCGCAGATGGCGCGATGCACCATGACTGGCTGCTTCTTCTCCGAATCGGCCCCGATATAGAAGGCGCCGAAACGCTCCGGCAGATTGAAGTCCACCTGCGTGGTGCCGCATTGCCATTCGCGGCCGATGGCATCCCGGAGCGTATATTCGAACTTGGGGCCGTAGAAGGTGCCCTCGCCCTCGTTGATGCCGATCTTGATGCGGTTGTCCTCGCGCGCCATGCGGGCGAGTGCGCGCTTGAGGATGCCCTCGGCGTGGTCCCACATCGCGTCCGAGCCAACGCGCTTTTCCGGTCGCGTGGCGAGCTTCACCACCACTTCCTCGAAGCCAAAGTCCTTGTAGACCGACATCATCAGGTCGTTGATCTTGAGGATCTCCGCCTCGAGCTGGTCCTCGGTGCAGAAGATATGTGCATCGTCCTGCGTGAAGGCGCGAACCCGCATGAGACCATGCAAGGCACCTGACGCCTCATAGCGATGCACATTGCCGAATTCCGCAAGCCGGATTGGCAGATCGCGGTAAGACTTCAAGCCATGCTTGAAGATCTGCACGTGACCCGGACAGTTCATCGGCTTGAGCGCGAAGACGCGCTGATCAGCCTCGGGATCCTCGGGGTTCATGAAGGCATGCGCGGACTTCACCGCAAACATGTTCTCCTGATACCATCCCCAGTGACCCGAGGTCTCCCACAGGCTCTTGTCGAGCACCTGCGGCGCGTTGACCTCCTGATAGTCGTCACCGAGCCGGCGGCGCATATAGGCGATCAGGTTCTGGAACATCTTCCAGCCCTTGGCGTGCCAGAAGACCACGCCCGGCCCTTCCTCCTGGAAATGGAACAGGTCCATTTCGCGGCCCAGCCGGCGATGGTCGCGCTTCTCCGCTTCCTCCAGCACGTGGAGATAGTGGTCGAGCTGCGCCTGGTCGGCCCAGGCCGTGCCGTAGATGCGCGTCAGCATCGGATTGTTGCTGTCGCCACGCCAATAGGCTCCTGCCACTTTCATCAGCTTGAAGGCGTTGCCGATCTGGCCGGTCGAGGCCATGTGCGGACCACGGCAAAGGTCGAACCAGTCACCCTGAAAGTAGATCTTGAGGTCCTGATCTTCCGGGATCGCTTCGACGAGCTCGACCTTGTAGGCCTCGCCCTTGTCGCGGAAAACCTGCTTCGCGCGGTCGCGCGACCAGACCTCCTTGGTGAACGGCCTGTTCCGCGCGATGATCTCGCGCATCTTCTTCTCGATCGCCGGAAAATCGTCGGGCGTGAAGGGCTGGTTGCGCGCGAAGTCGTAATAGAAACCGTTCTCGATCACCGGGCCGATCGTCACCTGGGTTCCCGGCCACAATTCCTGCACCGCTTCGGCAAGCACATGCGCCGCATCGTGGCGGATCAATTCGAGCGCGCGCGGATCGTCGCGGGTGACGATCTCCACCTTGCCGGAAGTGCCCAGCGGTTCGGAGAGGTCGCGCAGCGTGCCGTCGAGCGTATAGGCCACAGCCTTCTTGGCGAGCGACTTGGAAATGGATTCCGCCAAAGCGGCACCGGTCGCTGCGCCATCGAATGCGCGCACGGAGCCATCGGGAAATGTAAGGGAAACGTCGGACATCTGTATCTCCAGTCCAGTCCTGCAAACGAGCGCAGGTGGGAACGCGCCGGACCAGCCCGGCGCAGGCGGACTTCTAAGGTCCGCGCGTGGCCGCGTAAAGTCCGTTTGCGATACAGGAAAACGAGCCAGCGACCATCGGTCAGGCAGGCATAAGGCACGCCGCTGCGGGCATGCCGTATCACGCCGACACCAAAGCCACGTGACGCGGCAGCGCCGAACAGCACTGCCGTCAATATAGGCGAAACGCTGAGCCAGTCAGCGCCGGATCAGAAGGTCAGCTATTGTCTTCGACTTCTGCGCCGGGACCGTTCTTCTTGATAGAATCGATCGCGTTCTGCGCGCTTGCCTTGGACGTATAGCCCTCGGTCGCGAACATGACTTCGCTATTATACTTGAAACGGACGCGATACTCGCCCTTCTTGTCCTTCCAGATCTCGAACTTGTGAGCCATGGTGTCTCCCCTCAGGCATCAACATCCCTACAATACTCAGCGTGCCACCAGCCGATGGCATGAGCAACCGCAACCTTCACTTTTTAACAGAAGGCGTGTCTCGCTTGCCACGACCGGCACGCCAGTAGCGCCAGGGCGCATACCAGCGCAAATCGCCTGCAAGCGCCTCCGGAACGGGATCGAGCCCATGCGCGCCACCTGGCCCGCATCGCATGAAGCGAAAGAGCCCCATGAACCCGCCGGCCCACAAGCCATGACGGGCGACCGCCTCATAGGCATATTCGGAACATGTCGGGATGTGTCGGCAGGAATTACCGACGAAGCCGGACAGGGTGAGTTGATAGAGCCGGATCAGCGCAACGCCGAAAACGCGCCCCGGCGTATGCCGCCACGGACCGGTATAGTTGCGCGAATGACGACCGGCACTCACCGCGCCTCAGCGTCGCAGAGAATTGCTCGCGCCGCCTCCACCATCTGGGGGACAAACTCGCGACACGTCACCCACAATATCCCTGTATCGACGTCGGTATAGCCGTGCGTCAGTCGATTTCGCATGGCATAGGCGGATCTCAGATGGAGTTGCGGATAGCGCTCGCCGTAAGATGTGTCGAGTTGAAGAATCCGGCCGGACGCCTCGCCAAGCACCTCGACACATTTCCAGACAGCCAAATAGGTGAGTTCGTCAGCCGCGAACTCGTCCATCGTCTTTCCGGCAATCAAGGCCGGGATGCGCTCGCCCCATTCGACGATGTCCGAGCACAACTCATGAAAACGTGTCTCCGCGTCGACTTTCAAAGCGGCTTCGCTTCCGCCAGAATCCGCTCGGCGACCGGTCGGCGAAGGCCGCCGGGCGTCAATATGTCGATCTCACCTCCAATGAGATTTGCAATCTCGCGTTCTAGTTCCACGAGATGAATAAATGTCGTCACCCCGTCAGTCGGCTCGACCAATATATCGATATCGCTTCCCTCGACATCCTCCCCGCGCGCGACCGAGCCGAAGAGGCGCGGATTGCGAACCGGGTACTTTGCGATGATCGCGAGAACCTCGTCGCGGTGCAGGGCGAGCGCTTCGGAAGGGCGCATGGTCAGGCCGCCTTTTCCTGCGCCCGCTTGCGCTCGATCTGGCCGATCGCGTCGACCACGGCGTCGAAGGTGAGCATGGTGGAGGCGTGGCGCGCCTTGTAGTCGCGCACCGGCTCCAGATAGCGCAGGTCGGCGAACCGGCCCTCCGGCGGCGCGCCGTTTTCCTTCAGCATGCGCAGCATGGTTTCGCGTACGGCGCGCAGTTCTCCGGCCGTCGCCCCCACCACATGTTCCGCCATGATGGCCGACGATGCCTGCCCCAGCGCGCATGCCTTCACGTCGTGGGCGAAGTCCGTCACGACGTCCCCGTCCATCTTGATGTCGACCGTCACCGTCGAGCCGCACAATTTGGAATGTGCCCTCGCGGAGGCATCGGCATCGGCCAGCCGGCCTATGCGCCCGATATTCCCCGCAAACCCGAGAATTTTGGCATTGTAGACGTCGTTGATCATCTGATCCGGCCTCCACGCATCATCCTGACACGCGCATCTTTCATTTGGTGTTGCGCTACATATATAATGGCGGCGCCCGCTCGCCGACAAGGAAGCATCCGGCTAGGGGCGAGCTTCACATGCGGCTTGCGGGATCGGCTGATCGGTTTCGTGAAGGGCTGTGATCCGTTTAACTCGTCCCTTCCTCGAAAGGGACTACGGGAGACGCCATTCATGGACGCCGTTCTCAAGCCGCCTTTCAATGCCGGCAATGTAAACCAGCACCCCGCCAGAAAGCCGAGCGAGCAGGAAGTCGAGGCCGCCGTGCGCACGCTGTTGCGCTGGATCGGCGAAGACCCCGCACGCGAAGGCCTGATCGACACGCCCGCGCGCGTTGCCAAGGCCTATGGCGAACTGTTCAGCGGCTACGATCAGGATCCCGCCGACGAACTCGGCCGCACTTTCGAGGAAGTGGCCGGCTATGACGACATGGTGCTCGTCAAGGACATCGGCTTCCATTCCCATTGCGAGCATCACATGGTGCCGATCATCGGCAAGGCGCATGTCGCCTACCTGCCGGACCGTCGCGTCGTCGGCCTGTCCAAGATCGCCCGCGTGGTCGACATCTTCGCCCATCGCCTCCAGACACAGGAAGCCATGACGGCCCAGATCGCCGGCACCATCCAGGACGTGCTCAACCCGCGCGGCGTCGCCGTCATGCTGGAAGCCGAGCATATGTGCATGGCCATGCGCGGCATCCGCAAGCAGGGTTCCCACACGCTGACCACAACCTTCACGGGCGCCTTCCGCGACCATCCCGAAGAGCAGGTCCGTTTCATGACCATGCTGCGCGCCGGCAGCTGAGAGCCATGACCGCGATCATGTTTTCCGCGCCTCCCGCCGACAAGGCCGAACTCGAGAGCGGCGCTAGCTTCACGCCGCGCTTCGATGAAAAAGGCCTCGTCACTGCCGTCGTCACCGATGCCGACCGCGGCGATGTGCTGATGGTCGCGCATATGAATGCCGAGGCGCTGGCGCTCACGCTGGAAACCGGCATCGCGCATTACTGGTCGCGCTCGCGCAACACGCTCTGGAAGAAGGGCGAGACGTCCGGCAACATCCAGTCGGTGGTGGAACTGCGCACCGACTGCGACCAGGATGCGCTCTGGCTGCGCGTTCGAGTCGCAGGCGACAATGCAACCTGCCACACAGGCAGGCGTTCCTGCTTCTACCGAACGGTAGATAGCAAGCAGGGCAATGTTTCACTCATCCATACGGGCGATTGACGCCAGACACACCAGCGCCACGTTTCCTCCACTGCATGACCATTCATCATTTCGATACTCCCCCGGCGGGATAATGCTACCGGGAGATGGAGACACGCATGCTTGACTGGGCGACTTTGCGTGGCGGGAAGGAGGCCGGTACGGCTTCCGCAGCGGGCTTGGAAATCCCTTCGGATATCAATGTGCCGGAGATCGCCAAGCCCAAGGCCGGCATCGCGCTGGCGCTCGGTGGCGGCGCCGCGCGCGGATGGGCGCATATCGGCGTGCTGCGCGCGCTCGACGAGGCCGGCATCCGCATCGACATGATCGCGGGAACCTCCATCGGCGCCCTTGTGGGCGGCTGCTATCTCGCGGGCAAGCTGGACGAACTCGAGGAATTCGCCCGCTCGCTCACCAAGCGGCGCATGTTCGGCCTTCTGGACTTTCATTTCGGCGGTAGCGGCCTTTTCGGCGGCATGAAGCTCGATGCGCGCATGCAGCAGCATCTGGCAGGCGTCACCTTCGAGGACCTGGACAAGCCCTTCGTCTGCGTCGCGGCGGAAATCAGCACCGGCCACGAGATCTGGCTGTCCAGCGGTTCGCTGATCACCGCCATGCGCGCGTCCTACGCGCTGCCGGGCGTTTTCGAACCTGTCTTTTGCAACAAGCGCGTGCTGGTCGACGGTGCGCTGGTCAATCCGGTACCCGTCTCGGTCTGCCGCGCCTATGAGCAGCGGCTGGTCGTGGCGGTGAACCTGCATTACGACCTGTTCGGCCGCGCGGCCGTCATCAAGCACAGCGCCGACCTGCCGGCGGAGATCGACGGCAATCTTGCCCGCGTGGCAGGAAAGAATGGCGGCGAGCGCGAAGTGCGCCTCGGCATCACCGGCGTGATGGTCGAGGCCTTCAACATCATCCAGGACCGCATTTCGCGCGCTAGGCTGGCAGGTGATCCGCCGGACCTGTCGCTGCAACCCAAGCTCGGCCATATCGGCCTGACCGAGTTCCACCGCGCCGACGAAGCGATCCGCCTCGGCTACGAGGCGACGCAAGCCCAACTCGCCGAAATGAACCGCCTCCAGTCGGTGCTTGCCTGAATCAGGCGATTTCCGCCGCGTCGGTCACGCGAAACTGCGCCGAGCGCGTGCCGTTCCAGTGATTGGCCGAGAGCGAGCCGGCGAGGTGGACGATCTGTCCACGCCGCGCGAGGAGAAAGCGGCCGAGATCGCTTTCGGCGGCGCGGAAGGCTATGCCCGTCAGGCGGCCGCCCATTTCTGATTGCAGTTCCAGCCGCACATGGCCGCCCGCGCCCACTGTCCGCGCATCCAGGATACGGTGCCGGGGCAGGACGAGAACCGGTGCGGGGTGGCCCGAGCCGAAAGGACCCGCCCGCTCCAGCGAATCGTGAAGCGCGGTGGTGGCGCCGTCTGCGGACAGTGCCGCATCGACCAGCAGGCTCTCGGAATGCCTGAGTTCGAACACGCTGTTGGCCGCCTCCTGCTCGAAGAACCCGCGCAGCGCGCCGAGCTTGTCCCGCTCCACAGTGATACCCGCCGCCATGGCATGGCCGCCGCCCTTGACGATCAGCCCCCGCTCATGCGCCGCCCGCACCAAGCGGCCAAGGTCGAATCCGGGGATCGAGCGCCCGGAGCCGGTGCCGATGCCATTGGGATTGAAGGCAATGGCGAAGGCGGGGCGGCGCGCATGATCCTTCAGCCGCGAGGCGAGCAGGCCGACCACGCCGGGATGCCAGTCATCGCTTGCGGTCACCAGAACGGCGGGGCCATCGCCCACGGCGAGTTCCGCATCGGCCTCGTCGCGCGCCTTGGCGAGCATGGCCTGTTCCATGGCCTGCCGCTCCTGGTTCAGCGCCTCGAGCTTCTCCGCAATCTGGCCGGCCTCGACCGGATCGTCGCAGGTGAGCAGCCGCGCGCCAAGCGCCGCATCGCCGATGCGCCCGCCGGCATTGATGCGCGGCCCCAGCAGGAAACCCAGATGAAACGCCGCAAGCGGCTCGCCGATGCGGGCGCTGCGCGCCAGCGCCGCGATACCCGCATTCTCCATCCGCCGCATGGCGAGAAGCCCCTTCACGACGAAAGCGCGATTGACTCCGACGAGCGGCACGACATCGCACACCGTGCCCAAGGCGGCGAGGTCGAGCAGGGAAAGAAGGTCGATGTCGACGGTGATGCCCGCGCCGCGCAATTGCCGCGCCGTCTCCACCAGCGTCATGAAGGTGACGCCGGCGGCGCATAGATGCCCCTGCCCGGAAAGGTCGTCCTCGCGGTTGGGATTGACCACGGCGACGGCATCGGGCAGCGGCCCGCCCACCTGATGATGATCGAGTACCACGACCTGCGCACCGGCCTCCCGTGCAGCGTCGATGGACGGCGCACTATTGGTGCCGCAATCGACCGTGACGATCAGCGAGGCACCCCGCGCGACCAGTTCGCGCATCGCATCGGGATTGGGCCCGTACCCCTCGAAAATCCGGTCGGGAATGTAGATCTCGGCACTGATGCCGAAATGGCGCAGGAAGCGGTAGAGCATCGCCGAGGACGACGCGCCATCGACGTCGTAGTCGCCGAAGATCGCCACCCTTTCGCGATTGCGGATGGCGGCAACCAGCCGCGCGGCAGCGGCTTGCATGTCGGTCAGCGAGGCTGGATCAGGCAGCAGATTCCTGATCGTCGGATCGAGAAAGACCGGCGCTTCCTCCAGCCCCACCCCCCTGCCCGCAAGCACGCGGGCGACGAGGTCGGACAGGCCGTGCTGCTGGGCCATGGCAAGCGCGATGTTTTCCTGGCGTGGCCCCAGCCGGTGCTCCCACGCCACCCCGCACACCGAGTGCCGCACGCCGAGAAAGAGGCGCCTGTCACCGCTCATGTCGTCAACCGGGCCTCCAAACGTGTCGCGCCGGTGCCTCTCCCCCTGCATCAAACCCGCTACGTGGCGGGTTCGATCAACCTGCGGCCCTCACACTGAGGTGCTGGCCGCGAAGGACACCGTCAAGCCGCTCAGAACTTATCCAGGTCCTGATGGCGGGCGGTTATCTCGCGCACGGTCTTCGAGGAAGAGCGCATGACGATCGTGTGGGTCTGGATGGAATCGCGGCCGAACTTGACGCCTGACAGCATGTTGCCGTCGGTCACGCCGGTGGCGGCGAAGAGCACGTCGCCCCGCGCCATTTCCTCCATCGTGTAGACCTTGTTCGGGTCGGCAATGCCCATCTTGGCGGCGCGGGCGATCTTTTCCTCGGTGTTGAGCTGCAGGCGGCCCTGCATCTGGCCGCCGATGCAGCGCAGCGCAGCCGCCGCCAGAACACCCTCCGGCGCACCGCCGGTGCCCATATAGATGTCGATGCCGGTCTCGTCTGGATCGGTGGTGTGGATCACGCCGGCCACGTCGCCGTCGCCGATCAGGCGGATCGCCGCGCCCGTCGCGCGCACGGCTTCGATAAGGCGCGCATGGCGCGGCCGGTCGAGAATGCAGGCGGTGATCTCCGACACCGGCACGCCCTTGGCCTTGGCGAGGTTCTCGATATTCTCGATTGCCGGCGCGTCGATATCGACCACGCCAGCGGGATAACCCGGCCCGACCGCCAGCTTGTCCATATAGACGTCCGGCGCATAGAGCAGGCTGCCCTTCTCGGCGATGGCGATCACCGCCAGCGAATTCGGCAGGTTCTTGGCGCAGATCGTGGTGCCTTCCAGCGGGTCGAGCGCGATGTCGACTTCCGGCCCGTCGCCCTGCCCCACTTCCTCGCCGATATAAAGCATCGGCGCCTCGTCGCGCTCGCCCTCGCCGATCACCACCGTGCCCTTGATCGGCAGGCGGTTGAGCTCCGAACGCATGGCGTCGACCGCCGCCTGGTCCGCTGCCTTCTCGTCGCCGCGGCCGCGCAGGCGCGCGGCTGCCACGGCGGCACGCTCCGTTACGCGCACCAGTTCGAGGGTGAGAATGCGGTCGAGGCCCGAATGCGCCGTCTTTGCCATGGAATTATTCCCTGATGTTTGCGGGAGGGCGCATGCGCCCGGTCGCGCATCTTCTGTCAAAGACGGGCAGCCACGGCAAGTCCGCGACCCGCCGCCACGACAGAAGAATCGATTAAATCCCGGATCGCCCTTCGCTCAGGCGGCCCGCTCGATGCGGATCACCTGCGGCTTGGTCACCGCATGCCCATCGCGCGCGATACCGTCCACGGCCTTGCGCACGGCCGCTTCCGTGGTCTCGTGCGTGACCAGGATCACCGTCTTCTGGTTCGCCTCGTCGTCGCGATTGGCGTGCTGCACGATCGATTCCAGCGAAATCTCGTTCTCCGCCATGCGCCTGGCGACCGCCGCGAACACGCCCGTGCGGTCATGCACCGTCAGCCGGATGAAATAGCCGCCCTCATGGCTGCGCATCTTGGCCTTGCGATAGGGCTTGAGTTCCTTCGCCGGCCAGCCGAACACAGGCCCGTGCTGGAAGCCCGGCCGGCTCTTGGCGATGTCGGCAATATCGCCCACCACCGCCGACGCGGTGGCGTTGCCGCCCGCGCCCGGCCCCGACAGCAGCAATTCGCCCAGAATGTCGGTCTCGATCGCAACGGCATTCGTCACGCCATTGACCTGCGCGATCACGCTGGCCGTCGGCACCATGGTCGGATGCACGCGCTGCTCGATGCCGCTCTCGGTGCGCTGCGCTACGCCCAGCAGCTTGATGCGGTAGCCGAGGTCGCGCGCGGCGCGGATATCGGCCTGCGTGATATTGGAAATGCCTTCCAGATAAATGTCGTCGGCCGCGATCTTCGTGCCGAATGCGAGGCTGGTGAGGATCGACAGCTTGTGCGCCGTATCGTTACCCTCGATGTCGAAGGTCGGATCGGCTTCGGCATAGCCCAGCCGCTGCGCATCCTTGAGCACCGCGTCGAAGGAGATGCCCTCGGCTTCCATGCGCGTCAGGATATAGTTGCAGGTGCCGTTGAGGATGCCGAACACGCGCGTCACCGAATTGCCGGCAAGCGCCTCGCGCATCGTCTTGATGACCGGGATTCCGCCCGCCACCGCCGCCTCGTAATTGAGCAGCACGCCCTTCTTCTCGGCCGCCTCGGCCAGCGACACGCCATGCCTGGAAAGCAGCGCCTTGTTGGCTGTCACCACATGACGGCCCGCCTCGAGCGCCGCCTTGACCGCCTTCAGCGCCGGCCCTTCATCGCCGCCGATCAGCTCGACGAACACGTCGATCTCCGCATCCTTCGCCAGCTTCACCGGATCGTCGAACCAGGTCACGCCGGTAAGGTCGATGCCGCGGTCGCGCTTGCGGTCACGCGCCGACACCGCCGTCACGGCAATGTCGCGCCCGCATTGACGGGTCAGTTCGGACGCCTTTTCGGCGAGCACGCGCACCACCGATGCGCCAACCGTGCCGAGACCGGCTATTCCGATACGCAATGCTTCCGCCATGACCGCGCGGCCCTCGATCGTTCTGGAGCAAGTCCAGCAGGAGATGGAGCATTTCCGCGATCACCTGAGAACGGAAATGCCGTGGATTGGGAAAGGCGCTCAGCGGCGGGCGCTGAGCGGAATGACGTTGTCGAGCTGCTGCGGCGCGGTGGACAGGAACTTCTTGATGCTGCGCGCGGCCTGCCGGATGCGATGCTCGTTCTCGACCAGCGCAAGGCGCACATAGTCGTCGCCATGCTCGCCGAAGCCGATGCCGGGCGCCACCGCCACATCGGCCTTCTCGATCAGCAGCTTGGAAAATTCCAGCGAACCCAGCGCCCGGAAGGGCTCGGGGATCGGCGCCCAGGCGAACATCGTCGCCGCCGGCGCGGGAATCTCCCAGCCGGCACGCGCGAAGGCATCGACCATCACGTCGCGGCGGCGATGATAGATGCGCCGCACTTCCTCGATCTCGCTGCCGTCCGAATTGAGCGCGGCCGTCGCCGCCACCTGGATCGGCGTGAAGGCGCCGTAGTCGAGATAGGACTTCACCCGCGTCAGCGCCGAGATCAGCCGCTCATTGCCGACCGCGAAGCCGATGCGCCAGCCGGGCATGGAGAAGGTCTTGGACATGGAGGTGAATTCCACCGCCACATCCATCGCGCCCGGCACTTCCAGCACCGAAGGCGGCGGCGCGCCGTCGAAATAGATCTCCGAATAGGCCAGGTCCGACAGGATGATGAGTTCGTGCTTGCGCGCGAAGGCCACCACCTCCTTGTAGAAATCCAGCGTCGCCACATAGGCGGTCGGGTTCGACGGATAGTTCAGGATCAGCGCCAGCGGCTTCGGCGTCGAGTGGCGGATCGCCCGCTCCAGCGCCGGAATGAACTTGTCGTCCGGCTCCACCTGCATGGAGCGGATCACGCCGCCCGCCATCAGGAAGCCGAAAGCGTGGATCGGATAGGTCGGGTTCGGACACAGGATCACGTCGCCCGGCGCGGTGATCGCCTGCGCCATGTTGGCGAAACCTTCCTTGGAGCCGAGCGTGGCGACGACCTGCGTATCGGGATTGAGCTTCACCCCGAAGCGGCGCGCATAATAGTTCGCCTGCGCCTTGCGCAGACCGGGAATGCCCTTGGACGAGGAATAGCGATGGGTGCGCGGGTCGCGCACCACGTCGACCAGCTTGTCGACGATCGCCTGCGGCGTCGGCAGGTCGGGATTGCCCATCCCCAGGTCGATGATATCCGCGCCACGGGCTCGGGCGCCGGCCTTCAGGCGATTGACCTGTTCGAAGACATAAGGCGGGAGCCGGCGGACCTTGTGAAACTCTTCCATTTTGGTTCCAGTGCGGATGGGCGTTGAACGCGCCGGCTATATACCTATTTGCCAAACCGGTCGATAGCGGGCGCCGGGCGCGAAGGGCTATTCTTCAATGACGCGAAGCGCTTCCGGGCCGTGATTCTCGCCGAGGCGCTTCAGCGCGGCGACATCGTTCGAGGCCCGTGTTCCAGCCTGCGCCTGATGTGCCCGCTGCGCGGCCTGCAGCCGCGCCGTGCCGGCGGCCCGCTCACCCTCGCTGAACTGGGTCGTCTGCCCCCTGGGGCGGATGTTCAGGTTGGGATAGGTACCGGTATTTCGCGCGCGCGGATCGGTATCGATGGGGTCCGTGGTGCAGCCCGCAAGCGCCGCGACCGACAAGAACAGGCCTGTCGCGAAGATAGCACCGGCGCGACGCCGGGATGTGATATCAGGAAAATTCATTCCGCCCCGCCTTCGCGTCATACAACCGACGCAGTTGGACCCGTAACGGCCTCGCATGGTAATGTGTCAATAAAAAGCAGTCGGGAGGAACGTCAAGCTCATGGCGAAGGATCGCGATCCGCATTCCCGGGAAGAGGAGGCGAAATCCTCCGTCGAACAGTATCTGGTCAAGGACCCGGATCGTTTCGCGCTGAACATCGCCCGCATGGTCGAGGAGGCCGGCAAGGCCGCCGCCGCCTGGACCGCGCCGCGCGAAAGCGGCGAGGTTCGCGACCATGTGGCGGAACCCGCCGCCGACATGGTGCGCACCTTTTCCAAGGTCACCGAATACTGGCTGTCCGATCCCTCCCGCGCGCTCGAGGCACAGACCCGGCTCTTCTCCAGCTATATGGACATCTGGTCGAATTCGATTCGGCGCCTGTCGTCGGAAGATGCCGAGGCGCCGCCTCCGCCGGCCGCAGCGCCCGAAAAGGGCGACAAGCGCTTCCTCGACCCCGAATGGAGCCGCAACGCCTTTTTCGACTTCCTCAAGCAAGCCTATCTCGTAACCTCGCGCTGGGCGACCGACCTCGTCGAGAACGCGGAGGGGCTGGACGAGCACACGCAGCACAAGGCGCGCTTCTACATGCGCCAGATCAGCAGCGCGCTCTCGCCCTCCAATTTCCTCCTCACCAATCCCGAGCTTTTCCGCGAGACCGTGGCCAGCGAAGGTGAAAACCTCGTGCGCGGCATGCGCATGCTTGCCGAGGATATCGCTGCCGGCAAGGGCGAGCTCAAGCTGAGGCAGGCCGATGCCAGCCGCTTCGAGGTGGGCAGGAACCTCGCCACCACGCCCGGCAAGGTGATCGCCCGCAGCGATGTCGCCGAGATCATCCAGTACGAACCCGCCACCGAAACGGTGCTCAAGCGCCCGCTGCTGATCTGCCCGCCCTGGATCAACAAATTCTACATTCTCGACCTGAACCCGGAAAAGTCCTTCATCAAATGGGCGACTGAACAGGGCCATTCGGTCTTCGTCATTTCCTGGGTCAATCCCGACTCGCGCCATGGCCGCATGGGCTGGGACGACTATATTCGCGACGGGATCCTCTTTGCGCTCGACACGATCGAGAAGGAGACGGGCGAGCGGGCGGTCAATTCGATCGGCTATTGCGTCGGCGGCACGCTGCTTGCCGCCGCCCTCGCCCTCTTCGCCAGGACCGGTGAAACACGCATCGCCAGCGCCACGCTGCTGACCACGCAGGTCGACTTCACCTATGCCGGCGACCTCAAGGTCTTCGTCGACGAAGACCAGATCGCCGCGCTGGAACAGGCGATGAGCGGCAAGGGCTATCTCGACGGCACCCGCATGGCCACCGCCTTCAACATGCTGCGTTCGGGCGATCTGATCTGGCCTTACGTCGTCAACAACTACATTCGCGGCAGGATGCCGATGCCGTTCGACCTGCTCTACTGGAATTCCGATTCCACGCGCATGGCGGCGGCAAACCACTCCTTCTACCTGCGCAACTGCTATCTGGAGAACAATCTCGCGCGCGGGCGCATGGAGATCGACGGCCAGACGCTTTCGCTCGCGGAGGTCAGGACGCCGATCTACAACCTGGCCACCCGCGAGGACCACATCGCCCCTGCCCGCTCGGCCTTCTTCGGGTCCGCCTGCTTCGGCGGCCCAGTCGAATTCGTCCTGACCGGTTCCGGCCACATTGCCGGCGTGGTCAATCCGCCTGCCGCGGGCAAGTATCAATACTGGACCGGCGCCACGCCCGCCGGTGAACTGGACCGCTGGCTGGAAAGCGCGAAAGAGACCCCTGGTTCATGGTGGCCGCATTGGCAGGTCTGGGTTTCGCAGCTCGATGGAAAGACTGTTCCCGCGCGGCCAGCCGCGGGCAAGCTTCCCGCGCTAGAAGCCGCTCCGGGCTCCTATGTGCGGGTGCGTGTCTGACTTGCAATAACGTTCATTTTTTTAACGGATACAAAACGTGATCTGCTTGACAGTGTCAAAAGGGTGACACGAAACGCGAAGCAGACCAATTTGCGCCACGCGAACGCTGAGTGACCGCCAAAAAAGACTCGGCCCGGTCCTGCCTGAATGGTCGAGACTTCCTAGCCAACACGAGAAGCCTGCTTCTCGCGGAAACTGAAGGGAAAAAAGTTGAGGGGACAGGCAACGCCGCGCGCAGGCAGAAACCGCCTTGCACCATTTGCAGTGCTTTCGGCGACCTTGCTTGCGTCATGCAGCATGACGGGCGACCCCGTCGAGCGCCTCGGTTTGACGCCCCAGAGCCTGTCGCTTGCCGCCGGCGCGCAGGGCTCGCAGCCTTCCTCTGCACAGGCCGTTGCCGGAGACCTGCCGGCAGGAAGCGCGAATTATTTCATCATCGCCGAAGACGATCCCGTCCTCCCCGATCAGGTCGCCGCGGTTCCCACGTTGCAGTCCGGCGAGGCGCCGGTGGTGGTCGCGACCGCAGCACCCTCTTCCACGGAAACCCAGGCCAGGCTTGCGCCCGCACAGGCAAGCAGCGAGCCGCAGACGACCGCCTCCACCGGGCCGGCCGTACTCACCGAATCCCAGAGCGCCGCCCTTGAGCAGCGCCTCGGCGGCGACCAGCCGCAGCAGGCTGCCGCAGTTGAAGAGCAAGCCCGCCCGCAGCAGATTCTCACCAATCCCTCCGCCCAGCAGGTTTCCGACGAGCAGCCCGCTGCACAAACGCAAAAGCGTGGCATCTTCGCCTCGCTCTTCGCGCGGCGTCCTCAAGCGGATGTGGGCGGTGGCCAGCGCCCGGCGGCTGCGGACACGGCAGCGGCGGCGCAGACCGCTTTCGCCGCGGCAAGCGCCGGCAGTGGCCTGGCTTCGCCCGCACCTGCCCCGCGACCGGCCGCCCAGCAGGAGCAGGAGGTTCGCGTGCGCCAGCCGCTCGTGACGCTCGCCTCGACGGGGCCGGCGGCGGAGCAGACCCGGCCGCGCGCGCTCTACAGCAATGATGCGCTGCCCGGCGTGCGCCAGGGCGCGCTTTTCGAGATCAAGCGCCGCAACGGCCTCAACGACGATGCCGATATCGACCTCTACGAGGACGAGGAAGTGAAAGTCGCCTCCGCCGCCGGTCTGGCGCGGCTGGCCCCCAATGGCCTTCTCAAGCAGACGGACAATGTGGACATTGCCTGCCTGAAGCCGTCACTGGTGCGCGTATTGAAGAATATCGAGGCACAGTACGGCAAGAAGCTGGTGGTGACCTCAGGCTACCGCAGCCCGCCCCGCAACCGTGCGGCGCGCGGCGCAAAGAACTCGCTCCACATGTATTGCGCCGCAGCCGATGTTCAGGTCGAAGGCGTCGGCAAGTGGGAACTCGCGCAATTCATCCGCTCCATGCCCGGCCGCGGCGGCGTCGGCACCTATTGCCACACTAATTCCGTTCACGTAGATGTCGGCCCGGAGCGCGACTGGAACTGGCGCTGCCGCCGCCGCAAATAATCGCGGTCAGAAAATATCTTCATACCGCTCGCGACGGGTTGCTCCCTGCCAGGAAGCTGACTATAAGCCGCTTCGTCGCTGCGCGCCCATCGTCTAGCGGTCTAGGACGCCGCCCTTTCACGGCGGAAACACGGGTTCGAGTCCCGTTGGGCGTGCCAACGACTTCAAGGGGTTAGCCCCTCCTTCCCAAAGTCATCGAATATCCCGACTCGACAACACCCATACAGTTTCTGCCAATGCGCGTTTGCGCGGATTTGCGCTACTATTCGCGATTCGGTCGGGTGGCCGTCAGACTCAGAGAGCGATCCGAGCGGATCGGACTCGGGCAAGGGTTCAGGACAGCGCGCGGTAGCCGCCGGAGAAGAACACCAGGGGATCGCCCTCGCCGGGTGCCGACCAGTCGAGTACGCGGGCGATCACCAGTTCGTGGTCACCCGCGGGCGAGACCGATTCAATGGCGGCGTCGAGCCAGCCGATCGCTTCGGCGAGCACCGGATGCCCGGACGGGCTCGCCTGCCATTCGTGCCCGGCGAAGCGGTCGATACCCCTTTGCGAGAACCCCCGCGCCACCGCCTCGTGCTGCAGGCGCAGCAGCGAGACGGCAAAGCCGCCGGCCGGCTTGATCTGTGCCCAGGAGGCGCTGGACAGCATGGGGCAGAAGGCGATCAGCGGCGGATCGAGCGACACCGAGGTGAAGGAATTCACCGCCATGCCGGCAGGTCCGTCCGCGGCAGCCGCCGCGACCACCACCACGCCGGTCGGATACCGCCCCAGCGTATCGCGAAAGCTTCGCTGGTCCCGGAGTTCCGCCGACGGCAGCAGGGTCTGTGTCTGCACCAGGCTCATCGTCACGTCTACATCTCCTCTCGGATTCTGCGTTGAGGATATGAACGTATCAATAAGTGCGCAACACGTATTATTATAGTACGTTTCAGCAATCCCGAAAGCGGCTTGACAGGCGGCTTGTGCAAAGCAAAGATCGCGTATCGTAAAAGTGCATAGAGTATCAATAAGGTACGTTTTGCACGAAGCTTGGAGAGTATCCGGATGAACATCGCCGTCGAGACCCCGCTCGCGCCCTACCCGGCGACTTACCCTGAGGTGAAGGGCCGGCCGACCCTGCTCGAAGAGGTCCGCAAGCTCGAACCCATGTTCCGCGATGCGGAGTCGATCATCGAGAATGAGCGCCGGGTCCCGGACGAGATCACGGACGCGCTCTATGAAAACGGAATGTACCGCGCCTTCATGCCGCGCGAACTTGGCGGCCTGGAGGTGCACCCGCTCGAATGGCTGGACGCCGTCGAGGAGATCTCCCGAGTCAACGGCTCGATCGGCTGGCTGTGCATGCTCCATTCCGGCCAGACCTTCATCAAGCCGGAGGTGATGAAGAAGCTGCTCGCCCAGGACCGCTGGATCATGGCCTCGAATGTCGGGCGCGCGGGCGGCAAGGCGGTCCGGGTCCCCGGCGGCTACCGGATCAGCGGCCGCTGGTCGTTCACCAGCGGCTCCCCGGAGGCCAACTGGCTTTCCGGCCGCTCCATCCTGTACGACGAGAATGACGAGCCGGTGATGAACCCCCGCGACGGGCTCCCCTGGTTCATCGTCGGCCTGTGGCCGGCGAAGGACGCCACCCTGATCGACACCTGGGACGGCCACGGCCTGCGCGGCACCGGCTCCGGCGATTTCGAGATCAAGGACCTGTTCGTTCCACGCGAGATGGTCAACGAGGCTGGAATCTGGAAGCGGCCTTACGACCGGGCGCTCTACCGCTACTGGTTCAACGTGATGGCCCATGGCGCGCACGCCCTCGGCCTCGCCAGGGCGGCGATCGAGGAATTTACCGAACTGGTGCATGTCTCTGCGCGGCGCGGCTCCTACAGGCAGGCGCGGCTCGGCAAGGAGCAGATCCACCAGATCGCGCTCGGCAAGGCCGACACGATGGTCCGCGCTGCCCGCGCCTATTTCTGGCAGCTCGTCGCCGAAGCCTATGACGACGCGGTGGAGAGCTGGCCGGTCAATTACGACCTGCGGGTCCGGCTGCAGGCGGCCCTGCTGAACACGGTGCATGTCTCCCGACAGGCGATCGAAATGATCTTCCAGCAGGCCGGCGCGCCAGCGGTGTTCCGGGGGCGCCGCCTCGAGCGGATCCATCGGGACATCCTCACCGCCGCGAACCACGCATTGATGGCCGAGGCGGCCTTCGACCGGGTCGGCCAGTATCTGATGTCGAAGGACCTGCCCGACGGTCCCGAGATCGAGATCGGCGGGATCGGTTTCATTCCGGGCCCGCACCCGCAGCACGACCGGCGCAAGCCATGGCAGGACTGGGTGCGCGAGGCTGAGACGAGACGACCGGAGGAGACCTCGGCGCCATCCCCCTAGCGGATCAGGCTGGACCCACACCTTATCAGCGAAAATGGAGTTCGCGTGTCCTCACTCACTGTGCATTCCCTGCATAAGTACTTCGGCGCATTCCACGCGATCAAGGGCGCAGACCTCCAGGTCACCGAAGGCGAGTTCGTCACGCTGCTCGGCGAGAGCGGCTGCGGCAAGACCACCACCCTGCGCTGCATCGCCGGCCTTGAAGTGCCGTCCTCCGGCCAGATCGTGATCGGGGACCGGGTAGTCTATGACAGCGAACAGCGGATCGAGATCCAGCCGGAGAAGCGCGAGACCGGCATGGTCTTCCAGAGCTATGCGCTCTGGCCGCACATGACCGTGATCGAGACGGTGCTCTACCCGCTGCGCCGCCGCAAGGTGAAGGGCCCAGAGGCGATCAATCGAGCACGCGAAATCCTCGAAGTGGTCGGTCTGGAGCGGTTCGCCAACCGGGCTGCGACCTCTCTCTCCGGCGGACAGCAGCAGCGCGTCGCGCTCGCCAGGGCGCTCGTCATCCGCCCCCAGCTCATGCTCTATGACGAGCCCTTGTCGAACCTCGACCCTTCGCTGCGCCGCCAGGTGCGCGACGAGATCCTGCGCCTGCACAAGCTGAACGGCACCACTTCCGTCTACGTCACCCATGACCTCGAAGAGGCGATGCACCTTTCCGACCGGATCATCGTGATGCAGTCCGGCCTGCTGGAGCAGTCCGGCACGCCAGCGGAAATCTTCTCGAAACCCACCAATGAATTCGTGGCGAAGTTCGTCGGCTTCGAGAACCTGCTTCCGGCCAAGGTCGTCTCGACGGCGGGCGGCGAGATCGTGTTCCAGCTCGACGCGACCGGCGAACGTGCGGCGCTGCCAGCCTCGGCGGCGGCGAAACCCGTCGTCGTCGGAGAGCAGGTCAGCGTAGCCTTCCGTTCCGCGAATGCCCTGGTGCACGGCCAGCGGCCGGTGGACTCCGGACCCGGTCTACTGTTCCGCGGCACGATCGAGCGGGTCGACTTCCTCGGCTCGCGCAACGAGTACCGGATCGTCAGCGGCGAGGCGAACCTCAGGGTCACCGAGTCGGAGCGCGCCTATCGGCGCGAGACGATGCGCCGCGAGGCCGGTGCCGACGTCTGGGTCGAGGTCGACGCCGACCTCGTCTCGATCATTCCCAATGGAGCCACGCCGTTAGGAGAGGACCGGAACGGCAGCTCGCCGGCGCCGGCGGCGAGCCGGATACCGGCATGAGAGCCCCTGCGCAGTCTTTCGCCGGCGGGATGAGACCCTATCGCCTGCCGGCCGACTGGCGGGGCGAGCGGCTGGTCACGAAGCTCCTGCTCGGGGTCTCGGTCGTGGTCCTCTTCATCCTGTTCCTGCTGCCGCCGATCATGATGGCGATCGCGGCATTCCGGGTCGGCAACCTTGCGGGCCAGGGAGAATGGAGCATCGGACCGTTCCTGGAGACGCTTGGCCGAAGGAGCACCTGGCGGGTCGCGCTCAACTCCATTATTCTATCCGCCGCGTCGAGCCTCGGCGCGCTCGCGATCGGCACCTTCCTCGCCTGGGTCTCGGTGCGGACCACCACCCCGCTGCGCCGCTGGATGACGCCCGTGATGGGCGTGATCCTCGTCATGCCCTCGCTGTTCTACGGTCTCGGCTGGTACCTGGTCGTGAACGGCAACGCGGCCCCGGTGAACATCCTGCTTCGGTCGTGGTTCGGCATCACCGGCTCGCCGCTCGGCTCCGGCTGGCTGATCATGATCGTCGTCGTGATCGGCTATGTGATCCCGGTCGGCTACCTTTTCATGGTCGGCCCCATGGCGCGGATGGACGCCGCCCTCGACGACGCGGCCCGGATGAGCGGAGCCTCGCGGGCTTCCGCCTTTTTCACCGTGACGCTGCCGCTGCTGCGCCCCACCATGTTTGGCGTATTCGTGCTGATGACATCCTATGGCTTCAGCGCCTTCGAGCTGCCGCTGCTGTTCGGCATCCAGGCCAACATCCATGTCTTCTCGACAGCCGTCTACACGACCCTGACCGGACAGGACGCGATCCCGAACTATGCCGGGGCAAGCACGCTGTCGCTCATCCTGATGGTGCTGGTGGCCGGGCTCGTCGTGATCCGGTCATTCATCCTCGGTAGCCGCCGCTATTCGACCATTACCGGCAAGGGCTTCCGGCCGGAGCCGAAGAATTACGGCCGCATCCAGTGGGCCTTCCTCGCGGTGTTCCTCATCGCGGTCCTCTGGGCCGGCGTGATCCCGTTGGTGCAGATGATCATCGGCTCCTTCCAGCCGCTGTTCGGTCTCTCGCTCGGCTTCACCACGGCGAACTATGAAGCCGTGCTCGCCGACCGGCGCACCGGCTCCACCATCGCGCTCACCCTGATCCTCGCCGCGCTCGGCGGCTTCCTCGCTGCCTTTATCGCGCTGGTGATGAGCCATATGGCAAATCGCGGCGGGCAGTTTACCCGGCTCGTCGCAGCGCTGGTGTCCTGGGCGCCGGTGGCGATCCCCGGCGTCCTGCTCGGTCTCGCACTGATCACCGCCTACCTCCCCGTGCCGGGCCTGAGGAGCCTGATCGGGACGCCGCTGATGCTCCTGCTCGGCTTCATCGTCGTGGTCACGCCGATCGCAACGAGAGCAATCGAAGGCGGGGTGCTGCAAATCTCGGCCGAACTGGAGGAGTCCGCCCGCATCTCCGGCGCTTCCAAGATAAGCACCTTCTTCACCGTGGTCGTACCACTGGTGCTGCCGAGCTTCCTCGCCGGCTGGTTCATCGCCGGCATCGGCGTCGCCGGCAATCTCAGCCTCCCGGTCCTGTTGTCCTCCCCAACGATGCAGACCGTGGCCGTACAGGCCTACGATGCTTACCGGCAGGGCTACGCCACCCAGGCGGCGGCGTTGTTCCTGCTGCTCATGCTCGCCGTCGCCATTGTCGGCGGCATCGCCTGGGGCCTGGCCCTGTGGGGGACCCACCTGCTCAAACGGGTCCGCATTGCCCGCATCGATCGAGCAATCACAACAAGAGGGAGTGAAGCGCATGTTTAGGAGGAAACGACAGCTCACGGCGATGGCGCTTGCCATCCCGCTGGCGCTTTTGGCAGGGGGCACCAGTGTAAAGGCTCAGACGGGTGCCTATGACGGGGCTCTGGGGACCCAGGAGCAGGAAGCCAAGTTCAAGGAGCTCTACGACGCCGCCATCGCCGCCGGCCAGAAGCAGGTGATCGTCTACGGCCCGCCCCCCGCGCGGGTGCTGCTGGATACGTTCCATGCCCGGTTCCCCGGCATCGAGGTCATCTACCAGCAACTCCAGAGCGCCGAACGGCTGGCGAAGCTCGAGCAGGAGAAACAGACCGGCAATTTCGTCGCCGACATCGCCTCGGACGGCCGGACCCCGGTGGTGTCGATGGCCGTCGACGGCTGGTGCCAGCCGCTCGAGCACATCATGGATGTGCCCGCGGAGTGGCGCGGCGTCAACGATACCGTGCAGTTCCAGCAGGTCGCCGTCTTCGGCATGGCGGTGAACACCAATCTTCTCGACGTCAAGGAAGCGCCGAAGAGCTGGCGGGACCTCACTTCTGAGAAGTGGAAGGGCAAGGTCGTGATGGTGACGCCCGCCGCCGGCGGTGCCGCGGCATTCACCTTCGCGCAGATGGACCATCCGGAGGAGAACAACACCAAGTACGAAGGCATCAAGGAAGGCATCAAGGAGAATATCAGCCTTGTCGCCCGGGACGCGCTGGTGCTGCAAGAGGTGGCCGCGGGCAACTACCCGATCGGCGCCCTCGCCTACTATCCGTATTTCGTCCAGATCAAGGCGCAGGGCGCTCCGATCGAGTTCGTGTTCCCCTTCGCCGAGGGCGGCGGGAACATGTGGACGAAGAGCGCGCAGTGCCTTATCGAGAACGCGCCGAATCCGACCGCGGCCGCGCTCTACATGAACTGGGAATTCAGCAAGGAGGGCCAGCAGACGCTCTCCGACTCCGGCCTGTATCCGGTGATGCCGGGTACACCGGGACCAGGCGGGCTACCGCCGCTCGACACGGTCGAATTGCTTGAGCAGTTGCCGGACGAGGAGGCGATCAAGGCCTATGGTCCCTACGTCAAGGAGGTGATCACCTTCTTCGGCGGTGGCTGACCCCCGAGGCATCGCGGTCCCTCCCCGGTGCGCCTGCCCCGGGGAGAGGCCGTTCTCGGATTTTGGAATCACATGGCGTCGCACGATGCGTGCCAAATCAATGGAGCGGCGCGCCAGCCGCTCCAATATTGCGACTAAAGGATATGCAAGTGCCGGAGCAACGAGCGGAGGGAAAGGTTTCCACCACAGTGCAGCGGGCGGGTGCGCTGCTGCGGCTGCTTGCGCAACATCCGCAGGGGCTCGGCATCACCCATCTGACCCGCGAACTGCACACCCAGCGCGCGCCGCTGTACCGAATCCTTCAGGCCCTTCAGTCGCAAGGGCTGGTGCGCCGGAACGAGCGGAAGCAATACCTTCTCGGCGTTGCGACGCTTGAACTCGCCCGGGCCTATTCCTCGCAGTTCCCGAGCGGTGTCGAGGCGATCCTTGCCGCGCTTGCCAACGAGACCGGAATGACGGCAACGCTGAGTTCCGAGGACGACGACGTGCTCACCACGATCGTCTCCAAGACGCCGCGCACCAATGGCGAGCATGTTTTCACCCCGCCCGGCTTCCGCCATCCGAGCGGAGCGCTGTCGCTCCGGGTTGCGGTCCAGGCGCTCAGGCCGCCTCGCGACGACGATCCGGAAGAGGTGCTTGAGGCACGCCGGCTCGGCTATGCTATCGGCCGGGGAACGGTCGTGCAGTCGCGCTACGGCGTCTCGGCGGTGGTGCCCGGTGCGGGCGAGACGGGCACGGTGCTCGTGCTGTCGCTGGTGACGCTCCGCGAATTCGACCACCGGACCGTCGCCGAGCCGCTGCTGCGCGCGGTGCAGGAACTCGGCCACGCCATCGCCCAGTCCTGAGCCGGACTCCTAGCGCAGATCCGCTATGGATGAACGTTACGAGGCGATGCCGGCCTGCTTGAGCAAGCGCTTTTCGACCGCCGGAATGACCGCCGCAAGGCCGCTTTCTTCGAGATAGGTGCGGAAGCCGCCATAGCGCCCGTCAATATGGGCCAGGAGCTGGTGCATGGCTTCGGCCTCGCTCGACAGCAGCCTGCCGGATGTCGCCTCGTCGAGCCCGCGCGTCATGGCTTGCAGCTTGAGGCGGTCCATCAGCGGCCGGGCGATGGTCGCCGTCAGCGCATAGTCGGCGGCGATATCGTCCCGCTCCACCCCTGCCAGCGACAGGAGCAGCGCCGCCACGATTCCGGTGCGGTCCTTGCCTGCCGTGCAATTGAACAGCACCAGCCCGTCCGGGGCATCGGCAATGGCGTGGACAACCTTCACGAGCGCCGGGCGGCACCGTTCCACAGCGTCGATATAGCGCGCCGAGAGGCTGAGGCCGCCTGCCCCGGCCATGAAGGCATCGACCGGCGCAAGGCCATCGAACAGCGATATCTGGCTGTAGGAAACGCTGTCATGCGCCGCGAAGCGGCTGGGCTGGCGCTCGATCTCCGCCGCGCTGCGCAGGTCGATGACGGCTGAGAGCCCCAGTTCCAGCAGCGTCGCCATGTCGGCGGCGGTGATCTCGTGCAGCGCGTCCGCACGCAGGAATGTCCGCCACGGCGTCTCGCCGCCCGGCGCGGTCCTATAGCCGCCGAGATCGCGCACATTGAAGGCGCCCTGAAGCCGTATATGTCGGGTATTTGTCATCAGCGGATACCGGATTTCATGAAGGATTCGACAACCTGCCGTTGCAGGACGAGGTAGAGCAGCAGGATCGGCAGCGAGGCGAGCGTCGCTGCCGCCATCAGCAGCCCCCAGTCATTGCCCTCCTGCGTCATGAAGAACTGGAGGCCGATCTGCACGACGGAGTTCTCGATGCGCCGGATCAGCAGCAGCGGCCAGAAATAATCGTTCCAGGCCGAGATGAAGCACAGGATCGAAACCGAGGCGAGCGGCGCCCGCATGGAGGGCACGACCACCTCCGCAAGCGTGCGCAGGCTGCCGGCCCCGTCCATGCGGGCCGCCTCCACGACCTCGCGGGGGAAGCCGCGCATGGCATTGTAGAGCACGAGCACGGCAAAGGCCGCCGCCGCATTGGGAATGACGAGACCGGTCAGGCTGTCCAGCAGGCCGAGCTTCGTCGCCAGCACATAGTTGGGGATCATCACCACCTGGAACGGCACCAGCCACGACAAAGCGATGAGCGAATGGGCCAGGCGGCCGCCGGGAAAGCGCCAGCGCACCAGCGCCCAGGCCGCAAGCAGCCCCGTGGCCATCTGCGCCAGCGTGGTCGTCGTGGCCATGATGAAGGTGTTCCACAGGATGCCGAGGATCGGCATCACCTTCATCACGTCGCGATAATTGTCGAGCGTCGGCGCGGACGGCCACAGCGCCGTCGAGAAAATCTCATTGGCCGGGCGAAACGAGGTCTGCACCATCCAGTAGACCGGAAACAGCGCCAGCAGCGACAGCGCGACCATGACGGCATGCGCGCTCGCGCGCACGAAGCGGGCATTATTCGTCATAGACGGCAAACCTCTTCATGAGCGCGAGACAGGCCAGAGCAACCAGTCCGAAGACGGAAAAGACGAGGATGCCCGCCGCCGTGCTCCAGCCGGCCGACATGGTCATGAAGCCATATTCCCACATCAGGTAGTAGACATTGGTGGTCGAGCCGAGCGGACCGCCGCCGGTCAGTGCGTTGATGTAGACGAAGCTCCATTGGGCCCCGAACAGAATCGTCATCATCGTCAGGAGCAGGATCGTCGGTGACAGAAGCGGCACGCGAATGTCGCGCACGATCTGCCAGCGGCTGGCGCCATCCATGCGCGCCGCTTCGATATAGCTCGGGCTGATGGCGCTGTCGGCGGCGGCGAAAAGCAGCGTCGAGAACCCGATCAGCTTCCAGCCGGTGATCCAGACCAGCGTCCACAGCGCCACCTTCGGGTCGCGCAGGAAACCCACCGCGTCCAGGTCGAGCCCCTGGAGCCAGGCATTGACCAGGCCGTGATCCTCGTTGAGCAGCCAGCGCCAGACGATTGCCGCAACGATGGGCGCGACGATCATCGGCACGAAGATGAGCGCGCGGTAGATATTGCGCATCGGCCCCTTCAGGCCTGCCGTCAGCAGCGCCACGACAAGCGGCACGCCGACCGACAGGGGCAGCAAGCCGACCGTGTAAAGCAGGGTGTTGACGACCGCCCGGCGCATGTCCGGCAGCGTCAGCAGGTTGACGTAATTGTCGAGGCCGACATAGCGCGGCTGCGAGCGCGGCAGCATGTTCCATTGATAGAAGGACAGCTCGAATGCCTGCAGGAGCGGGACATAGGTCCACACCACGAGCACGGCGATCGCCGGCGCCAGATAGAGCCACGGCTCGGCCATGCTCAGCCGCAGGCGCGGCAGGCGGCGCGGGACGGCGCGTGGGAGAGAAATGGCTGTGTCGGTCATCTCGATCGGAAGGGTTGGCCCCGGAGCACACGGCTCCGGGGCTGGTCCGGCTGGGTCAGTTCGGCATCAGCGGCTGGGCGCGTTCCTGCGCGGCGCGCAGCACCGCACGCGGATCGCCCTCGCCGAAGACGGCCTCGGTCATGGCGTCCTTCATCATGTTCTCGACCTGACGATAGTTCGGCCCGCCGAAGGCGACATTGGGCGTCAGGCGCTCAAGCTGCTCGAGATTTGCGCGGTACTTCGGATTGGCTGCGATCCAGTCCTTGAGGTAGCGCGGATCGTCGAGCGTGCCGAGGCGCAGCGGCAGATAGCCGATCTTGGTGGTGATGACGGTATAGGCCTCGTCGGAGGTGAGGAACTTCATCAGCTCCCATGCGGCGCGCTGCTTCACCGGATCCTGCGAGAACATGAAGATCGCGGAACCCGAATTGGTCGGCGCGGTCGGCTTCTCGCCGAAGGACGGCATCGGCGCCAGGCCGAGCTCGAAATTGCCCTTGGCGGCGCTCTCGAGACGGTTGAGCACGGCCGACGTGTAGAGGAACATGCCGAGATTGCCCGACTGGAACGTGTCGATATGCGCTCCGACATCGATACGGGCATGCGCACCGGCGTCCATCAGGTCACGCAGCATCGCCACGGCATCGGCCTGGTCCGTATCTGCGAAGGTGAGCTTGTTGCCCTCGCGCACCTTGCCGCCATTGGACATGACGATCGACTGGTAGACAAAGGTGCCGTCGGTCGGCCCGTAGGCGCCGGGGAAGAAGCCGTGCTTGCCGGTCTTCTCGGCGATCGCCTTGCCTGCTGCCTTGACCTCCTCCCAGGTGCGCGGCGGCTGGTCGGGATCAAGACCGGCCTGCTTGAACAGGTCGCGGTTGATGAACATCACCGGCGTCGAGAATACGTAGGCCAGTCCGTAGGTCCTGCCCTCCACCTCACCGAGCGCAAGACCCGAGGGAACGAAGCCGGCTGCGTGGTCGGCAAGGTCCTGCCCCACGACATCTTCCAGCGGCTGCGCGCCAAGCTGCTCGGCGGCGTAGATCAGGTCGCGGAAGACCAGCTGCGCGACGTCGACATCCTGCCCGGCCACCATGTCGGCCTGAACCCGGCTCAGCACTTCGTTGGAGGGCGCGCCGATCGGCTCGACCTTGATCAACGGATTGGCCTTCTCGAAAGCCGCGATCAGTTCGAGCGTGGCTTCACGGCCGATGCCGGCGGTCGCGAGATTGTAGTTATAGAAGGAGATCGTCACCGGCTCGGTGATTGCGTCGGCCATCTGGGCGCTTGCAATAGCGAGCGTGGCGGTCATCGCCGCCAGGCAGGTCGAGGCAGCGATGGCGAGGAATTTTCTGCGGATCATGGCTTTGTCCTTTTTCGCGACTGGGATTACTCGGCCGCCACGGGTGCGGCGGCGGCGCGCTGCAGAAGCATTTCGAGCGGATAGACGTTGAGCTCGGCGCGATCGGTCGGCTGCGGCACGAAGGCGACGGTGAGCCCGCTGCGGCGGATGGTGCCGATGGCGAAGGACGAGCCGCGCACCATGCGCAATATGTCGTTGCGCAGGATGTCGGTGGCGGCGTGCTGGCCGGTGCCGACGACCACCGGGATCCCGTTCCAGACCGATACGCGGTCGTGATGGATATGACCGGAAAGGATGCCGACAATGTTGCGGCCCTTGAGCAGCGCGCCCAGGCGCACCGATTGCTCATAGGCGATATGGCGCCAGTGGGTGAGCTCGGGACCGTCGCCAAGTGCCGGCGGATGGTGCGAGACGATCAGCTTCGGCAGGTCGGCATGGGTATCGAGAACACGTTCGAGCCAGGCGAACTGGGCATCGTCGATGGTCCCGCCAATATAGCCGGGTGTGCTGGAATCGAGCGTGACGACATGAATGCCCTCGATCACCGTGTCGTGGTCGTAGGGCGCGTCGGTGGTTGCCGCCGCAATATCCATGCCGGCATAGAAGCCCTCGCGCGTATCGTGATTGCCGAGCGCATAGACGACCGGCAGGTCGGTGGCTTCCATGAGCTGGCTGAGCAGCACATAGTTTTCCGCCTCGCCGCGATTGGTGAGGTCGCCGCTCGCCACGATGAAGCTCGGCCGCGGCTCGATGGTGGCCACCTGCGCGAGGATCTGCCGCAGCGTTTCGGCCGTATCGCTGAACAGGTGGCTGTCGGTTGCCGGGTCGCCGATGTGAAGATCGGTCAGGTGAACGAAAGTGACGTCTTGAGACATGTGTCTGCTCCGGTTTTCGCGATGATTCCGATGTCGATGTTCCGCGGCTCGACGAGACGGCCGTCATCCGCGCGGAAGGCGTGAACGGCATCGGCGGGAACCGCGATGCCGAAGGAGCCGGAAGGCAGGTCCGTGCCTAGCGGCAGCACCACGGCGACATTCGCGCCAGCAACCGTGCCGTGAAGGTGGAGCTCGTTGCCGAGGTCTTCCGTCATCTCATGGGTGAAAGGCAGGACGCCCGCGCCGTCGATATCGCCCGTCAGCCGCGTGATGGCGGGACGGAACGCGATGTCGAGACGCGTGTCGCGCGGCAGGTCGAAGACGAGCCGGGGCCAGGGCACGAGGTCGCCCGCCACCTTTGCGCGGCCGCTGCCGTCGATCGTGGCCGGCAGGAAGTTCATCGGCGGCGAGCCGAGGAAGCTGGCGACGAAACGGCTCTGCGGATGGCGATAGACCTGGGAGGGCGTGCCCGCCTGTTCGATCAGCCCGTCCTTCATCACCACCAGCTTGTCGGCGAGCGTCATCGCTTCCACCTGGTCGTGGGTGACGAAGACGCTGGTCGTCTTCAGCTCGCGATGAAGGCGCTTGATCTCCAGGCGCATCTGGATACGAAGCTTGGCGTCGAGGTTCGACAGCGGCTCGTCGAAAAGGAAGATGCCGGGCTGGCGCACCATGGCGCGGCCCATGGCGACGCGCTGGCGCTGGCCGCCCGACAGGGCCGACGGCCGGCGCTCGAGCAGCTTTTCAAGGCCAAGCGTCTCGGCGATGCGCTGGACCCGCGCTTCGCGCTCCCTGCGCGGCACGCGGGCGACCTTGAGCGCATAGCCGATATTCTGCGCCACCGTCATATGCGGGTAGAGCGCGTAGTTCTGGAACACCATCGCGCAGCCGCGCCGCGCCGGGTCCACCTCGTTGACGACCCGCCCGTCAATGGCGATCTCGCCGCCGCTGATATCCTCCAGCCCGGCGATCATGCGCAGCAGCGTGGACTTGCCGCAGCCAGAAGGCCCGAGGATCACGACGAAATCGCCGTCCTCGACCTCAAGGTCCACGCCGCGCACGGCCGGCGTCTTGCCGTAGAGCTTGTGAACGGAGCGGATGTCGATCGATGCCATAGCCGTCTACCCGTATTCGGTTCAGCGATGGCGGTGGCATATCGGTGGTGCTTGATGGTTGGATGACGGTTCTCGAATGCTGTTCGAACCTGTGAACAACCTTCCCCGTCTCAGCCGGGACGGCGGAACATCGGCGCCACGACGGCGACGATATGGGCGATCACCGTGTCGGCATCGGAAAAATCGATCGTATGGCTGGTCAGCACCTCGTTGCGCCGCCTGTTGCGCGTGACCTGCGAGCGGATGCCCAGCGCACAGCTTATGCGCCAGCCGATTTCAGCCTCGCTGAGCCAAGGTGCCAGCGACCTGAAATAGAACATGAATACGCGGTGATGCTCGATGCTCTCGATAAGGTTGCTGTAGAGTTCGGGATGCCCGCTTCGCTGCGCCAGCGTCGTCATGTGGCGAAGCACCGGATATCGCGATCCCGGATCGAGGCTCCAGCGCACGGAAGGACCGATCAGCGCCGCGATGACGCCCTCCAGCGCGGGCGGCTCGGGCGCGGCATCCTGCACCGCCTTGTTCAGCATCGTCAGGCGCTCCGCGTTCAATCGCTTGTAGACGCGCTCCGCCGTCGTGACGATGAGCTGTTCCTGGGAGCCGAAATGATAGGCGACGGCGGAGGGCGGCGTGCCGGCAACCTGTGCGATCCTGCGGGCCGTCATCTGCTCGATATGGTCTATTTCACACAATAGCTGCTCGCAGGCATCGATCAGCCTGATTGCCGTCTGGTTCACAGCACGCGTCCTTGCCCCAGGGAAAATGCAGCAAGCTAGCGCATCGGTATTGCCGCCTGATGACAGGGACGCGCCGACATGTGCGCCGGCTTCATGCCACTCGCCGCTTCATTCCCGAGGCATCGCGCTTTCCGTCTCCGCATGTTCGCGCAGATTGCCTGTCAGCATTCGCGCCAGCTCGAAGAACCGGCGCACATCGCTTTCGGCGATTCCCTCCAGCGCGACGCGATTGGTGCGCCGCGCGCATTCAACGAGGGCCGGCCGCAGCGCCAGCGAGCGCTCGGTGAGGAATACATTCACCTTGCGCCGGTCGCTGCGGTTGCGCACACGGCGCACGAGCCCTTCCCGCTCCAGCGAATCCAGCGTTGCCGTGGATGACGGCGTCTCGATGCCCAGATGACGCGCGATCTCCGCCTGGGTGATGCCGTCATTCTCCCACAATAGCCGCAGGTGCTGATATTGCGCCACGGTCACCGAATGGCGGGCAAGCTCGCGCCGAAACACTTTCGAGAAAGCGAGTTCCGCCTCGCGCAAGAGCCCGCCAAGGCCGATGCCCGCCGGCGGCTTCCAAGGCCCCTGCCCGCTTGTTCCTGTATCTGTCACGTCCCGTTCCCGGTCTGGCCGGCGCGTTGCTGCCGGCGCGCCAGCTTGGCCGGCGAAAACGTTTCTTCGAGATTGAAGAGACGCGCTGCATTTCCGCCGAGAATATTGCGCTTCGCGGTCTCGCCGAGAAATGGCAGGTCGTAGATGACGCTGGGCAGGTCCATGTCCCAATGCGGATAGTCCGACGAATAGAGAAGCTGCGTCTCCGCCCCGATCATGTCGAAGGTCAGTTCCAGCGCCCGGTGGTTGTCGACCATTTCCATCGGCTGGTTGGAATAGTACATCTCGCGCATATAGTCGCTCGGCTTGCGCTTCAGCAGCGGCGCGTCCGACGAGCGCATCATGAACTCATTGTCCAGCCGCTGCATCAGGAACGGAATCCAGGCCAGCCCGCTCTCGATCCAGATCGTCTTCAGCCGCGGGAAGCGCTCGGGCATGCCGTTCACGACCCAGTTCGTCATATGGACCATATTGTGCCATGCGAAGCCGAGGGCGTGGACGCCGATGAACCGGTTGGTCAGCGCCAGCGACTGGTCGCCCCAGTTGAAGGCGGCATGGAAGGCCAGCGGCAGGTTACGCTCCTGCAGCGCCGCATAGGTCGGCACATAGGCATTGTCATAGACGCCGCGATAATGCGGCGCGGTCACGACGAAGCCGATCACGCCCTTGCGGTCGCCGAACGCCTCGACCATCCTGGCGCATTCGCCGGGCTCGTTGAACGGCAGATAGAGCATCGACTTCAGCCGAGGTTCCTCCGAGAGCACCCGCTCGCACAGCCAGCTGTTGTAAGCCCAGGCCAACGCAACCTCGACCTCGACGCGCGGACAGACCGACAGGTTGAGCATCGGCGTCGGAAACATGCACGCCACGTCCACGCCCATGGCGTCCATCCAGCGGCGCATCACGGTGATGTCGCGGTGCGGCGTGTCCGGCACCTTTTCCTTCGTCCGGCGGGGATAGCGCACGATGCGGCCCGCCAGCGCTTGATAGGCACCGTCGACCGAGCCGATCCCGCCCGGCCGGTTGCCCTGATATTTCGCTTCGTGGCGCATGACGGGATCCTCGATGAACTCGAAGATCTCGTCCCAGGATTCGGTTTCGTAGTGATGCGAATCCACGTCCACGATCATGAAGTCGTCATAGCCGCGCCGGCTGGCCTGTTCGGCGGCGTTCTTCAGATGGGTGGAGGTGTGGAACGCCTCCGATGCCATATTGCGGAAATCCGCGGCGGATTGCTGGAGTTCGGGCGATTGCAGTTGCATGGAGTGCCTCACAATTCCGCATTCGTGTCGGGCTCGGGGCGTTCGAGCCTTCCAAGGCCGGACATGGTCTGCCAGCCGCCCAACTCGAAGAGCTCCAGCCCCACCGTATCCATCAGCGCCGTGCAGACGATCGCGACATCGGTCACCGCCGGTCGGCTATTGCCGGCAAAGGGCGCCGGCTTCTCGCCGCCCTGCACCTTGGCCGCATAGAGGGCGACGAGATCGGCCAGCAAGGCACCAAGCGCCTCATTCGGTATCGAGGATGTCGCATCCCGCTCCACCGCCTGCCTGGCCAGATGCGCCACCCGTTCCGCCGCGGCGGTGAAGTCCGAAGCCACGTCAGGCGACGACATAGATCTCTCCATCGCGCTCGAAAGCTTCGAATTTGGCAAGCCGCAGGCGGCCATCGATCGGATTCACGCCAGTCTTCAGGTCGAATGCGTAGCCGTGCCATGGACAGATGATCTGCATCTCGTCATCCGCGAACCGCTTGCCGCGATAGGCGCCGTCCGCCGCGATGACTTCGATCACGCGCGGCATGCGCACGCCCTCGCAGGCGGGCCCGCCCTGATGGGGACACAGGTTCCTGTAGGCGAACAATTCGCCTTGCTCGCGCAGGATGGCCAGTTCGATGCCGCCAACCTGCTGGATGCGCGTATCGCCGTCGGAAAGCTCGTCCGACGCACAGACCCTGATCTCGACCATGGGCTCCTCCTCCCAATAAGAGATAGTATCCTTATAATAAGGATCCTTATTACTTGCAAGCAGGCGGGCGCCACTGTTCCCCGGAATCGCTGCAAGCGAAAACGAAACGGAGCCGCCCATGGGCGGCTCCGCGATAGTGACGGCTAAGACCGATCTCCGGCTACATCTTCCAGCCGTCGATCATGATCAGTTCGTCCAGCTGTTCCTTGGTCAGGACCTTGTCCATATATTTGAACTCGATGGCTTCCTTCATCAGGTCGCCGACGCCGAGCATCACGTCGGGATCGACATAGTCGCGCGTGTCGAACTCGTCGCGAACCATACGGGCCGTCTCGAGATCGATCTTCGCCATTTCGGCATAAGCCTGCAGCCCCTCATCGCCGGAATAGAGCCATTCGATGGAGGCGCGATAGGCGTCCATGAACTTCTTCACCATCTCCGGCCGCTTCTCGAGCGTCTGCAGATTGGTGATGATGAGACGGACGGTATGGTCCTTCACGCTCGGCAGGTCGCGCGACGTGGCGATCCTGCGGATCTGGCCTTTCTGGATCTGTTCCAGGCCGAAGGGCGGAGCCGACCAGCCGATATCCACCTGGTTCGACATTACCGCCGTCAGCGTGGCCGGCGGTCCACCGGTCGCCACCAGTTCCACATCCGCGCCCAGCAGGTTCTTGAAGCCCAGCGCGAAAGTGTGCGTGGACGAGCCGTTGCGCGAATAGGCAAGCGTGTTGCCCTTGGCGTCGGACATCGCCTTTATCGGCGAGTCCGCCTTGACGTAGTAATAGGCATCGTCGCCATTGGCGGCCGAGCCGATGATGCGGATGGGCGCACCCTTGGAGAAGGCGCCCATCACGCCCTGCGTGCCGACGGCGATGCCGAGATCGGCGCTGCCGGAAATGACGATCTGCTGCGTCTCCCCGCCACCCTCCGTGTAGAGAATGTCGACATCCAGGCCGTGCTCCTTGAACAGGCCTTTCTTGACGCCGAGCTCGGTGATCGAGGCGTCGAATTTTCCGCCCTGCCCGATCGCCACGACGACCTTTTCCAGGTCCTGGGCCCAGGCGGATACGCCGCTTGAGACCAGGAACGCGACGGCGATGGCCACGCGTCTTGTCATATGCATCATGCCACTCCTCCCATTGTGGTACCACACCAGTCCGCCGAAGCGGGTCGACCTTGCAGCGCTCTATTCCGGACGCATGTGGCTGAACCTTCCGATCAGCGCATTCACCGATATCGCGACTGCAAAGATGATGAGGACAAGCCCGTACATCGCGGGCATGTCGAATTGCTGGTAGAAGCGCGTGACCATGAAGCCGAGGCCGTTGCGCGCGAACTTCATCTCGGCCAGCAGCACGCCGATCACGCTGACGCCGAAGGCCAGCCGCAATCCGTTGATCAGCGGCTCGCGCATCGCCGGAAACAGGATCTTCATCGCCATCTGGTAACGGTTGGCGCGAAAGCTCCGCCCGACCCTGATCAGGACCGGATCGATCTCGCGGATGCCCGCCGCCGCCGAAAGCGCGATGGGAAAGAAAGTGGAGATTGCGCCCATCGCGATCTTGGACGGCTCGCCGATGCCGAACAGCATGATCAGCAGCGGAAAGAAGATGATCTTCGGCGTCGGCCCGAGATAATAGACCAGCGGCTCGAACACGTCGGCCACGAAGGGATTGGAGCCGATGACGATGCCGGCCAGCAGGCCGAAGGTGCCGCCGATGGCCAGCGCGAAGGTGATTTCCATCGCGGTGACGCGCAAATGGGCGTAGAAGTCGGGCGACCGCAGGATTTCCACGACGCCCTGCCCGATCGCCGTCAATGTGGGCACGACGTCCTCATAAAGCAGGCCCGAGCGCGCCAGCAGTTCCCACAGCACCAGGAGGGTCAGGATGGTCGCCGCGCGGATGGCAAGCGTGGTGCGGCCCTGCCCCGATCGCCCCGCGCTGCTTCTCGCTACACTGATATCCGCAGCCATTTTTCCGCTTTCTCGACGACGATGAAGAAGAGGATGCTGATGATGACGACGAAACAGACGGCGGCGTAGGTGGCCGCCAGGTCGTAGCGCTCGGCCAGTTCGCCCACCAGCCGCCCGAGACCGCCCAGCGTGATCAGATATTCCACCGCCACGATGGTGATCATCGTGTAGATCAGGCCAAGCCGCAGCCCGAGAAAGATCGCCGGCAGCGCCGAAGGCAGCACGATCTTGAAGAACAGCTGCGCCTGCGTGAGGTTGAAGCTGCGGCCCACATTGAGGAGAACGCGCCGCGTGCCCGCAATGCCCTCCACGGTCTTTAGGATGACCGGCGGCAGGCCGGTGACCAGCGCGATCATCACGATCGTCGTGGAGTTGCGGCCGAACACGACCATGAAAAGCGGATAGAGCAGCACCATCGGCGCCGCGGCGAAACCGGCGATCCAGTTGCCCCACGCCAGCCAGAGCGGCTTCCAGCGGGCAAGGAGCACGCCGGCCGGAATGCCGATGAAGACGAGCCCCGCCGCACCCGCCAGCACCTCGCCCATCGTGATCCAGAAATAGCCAAGCACGTTCTCGTCCACGATGACGCGGTAGAAGGCGGTGACGATTTCCGTCGGATAGGGAATGACGTAGCGGTTGAGCAGGCCGAGCCAGATCGCCAATTGCACCAGCGCAAGCACGATCAGGACGCTGCCCCAGCGCAGCACGAACGGCACATAGTTGCGCGCCGGCCTTCGCGGATTGCTCATGGTGCGCCCCTCATGCGAGTTGCTCCGAAGCCTGCATCCCTCGGGTCGCTTCCTCACGCAAATCGTTCCAGATCGTCGCCACATAGCGGCCGAACGCATCGCTGCCGACGATCTCGGAAGTGCGCGGCCGCGGCAGGTCGATCTTCACTTCCCGCTTCAGCGTTCCGGGCCGGTAGCTCATGACCAGGATGCGGTCGGACAGCTGCACCGCCTCGGTGATGTTGTGCGTGATCAGCAGGATGGTCTGGTTCAGTTCCTGCCGGATCTGGAGAACCTTGTCGCCAAGCAGCAGGCGCGTCTGCTCGTCAAGCGCGGCAAAGGGCTCGTCCATCAGGAGCAGCTTCGGCTCGGCCGCCAGCGCCCGCGCCAGCGAGACGCGCTGGCGCATGCCGCCCGACAATTCGCTCGGCAGGCGCTTCTCGAAACCGCCGAGACCGACCAGCTTCACGAAACGGGCGGCCTTGTCGAGCCTCTCCGATTTCCCCATGCCGGCGATTTCGAGCGGAAAGGCGACATTGTCGATGACGGTGCGCCAGGGAAATGTCGATTCCTCCTGGAACACCATGCTGATGTCCCGGTGCGGCCCGACGATCTTGTCGGCGCCGATGCGTATCTCGCCCCGGCTCACCGATGTCAGCCCGCCGATCATGCCGAAAAGGGTCGACTTGCCGCAGCCGGACGGGCCGATCACCGACAGGAACTCGCCGCGCTGGACCGCAAACGACATGTCGTCGACCGCGCGCAGCGGCCCTTCGACCGTCGCGAATTCCTTGCTGACATTGCGGACCGCCAGGACCGGCGCCTCAGCAGGACTCTCTGCCGTGACAGCGCTGATTGGCTGCAACATGGTCACTCCTCCCCATCGAGGCCGAAGCCTCCGTGCCGTACGGTTCCCCCCGCCGCGTCTGCGGCCCGATCGATCCAGTCTCCTCCCCGGTCGATCGCGAGGCCTGTCGGCCATTGTTGTCATTGACGCTACGGGCCGCGTAGCGACGTGGTCCAGTACATAAAAGTTCTAGCTGCCATACGACGAACAACGGGCGCGGCATTCGCGCCCTCCCCGCCGCCCTAACCTCCCTTCCCCATGCCGCGCTCACCGACCGCGTGCACGACCGCGCCGGCGGTCGCCGCCGGATAGCCAGGCTCGATCCGCACATCCACCACCGCGACCCCGCCCTTCTCGACAATGTCGACCGCGGCCGAATAGGCTGCGGCGAGGTCTTCCGTCTTTCTGACCGGACCGAAGCCGCTCGCGCCCTGCGCACGCGCCATGGCGGCAAGGTCGAGTTCGGGGTCGATCATCTTCTGCCCGATCCACTTGTTCTCGACCGGCCGCCCGCGCATGACCGCCATGCGCTCCTGATGCAGTTCGTCATTGTAGAAGGAGGCATTGTTGGCGATGACGACGAGCAGCGGGATGCGGTAGCGCACCGCGGTCCAGATCGCCGTCGCGCCCATGATGAAATCGCCGTCACCGCAAATGGCGATCGGCAGCCGGCCGCTGCCGCGCAAGGCCAGCGCGCCGCCAACGGCAATGCCCGGCCCGCCGCCGATGCCGCCGCCGGAATCCGATCCCACATAGTCGAGCGGGTGCCTGAAGTGCCACCACTCGCCCTGCCAGGAAATGGGAACGTGAAGCAGCGAAAAGCGCCGCTCCCCCACAGCATCCCTGAGCGCCAGCGCGAGATCGCTGCCATAGAGCTTGCCGTCGCCCGGCTGCCCCTCCTCCGCGCCGTCGGCTGCGGTGCGATGCCAGGGAGCCCGCTTGCCGGCGGGGAGTTCTGCCAGAAGATCAGACGTTACGGCATCAGGATCGGCGGAAAGGAACAGGTCGACCGGCGGCAACGCCTGATAGTCCATGCTCCAGCCATTATGGATGCGATGGTCGAGCGAGATGCTGACGATCCGCGTGCCGTCGCCGACGCCGCCCGCGGTCAGCGTCCCGCCGAGATCGACCCAGTCGAGGCTGAAGAGCAGGTCACATTCGGCCAGCAGCTTCTTCGCCGCCGGCAGTGGCGAATTCGCCGGCGGCGTCGCATGCAGGGGATGGTCGGTCGGAAAGGCCGCGCCGACCTTGATGTCAGTCAGCACAGCGGCCCCGAGGCGCTCGGCCAGTTCGATACGATCCGCCCACGCCGTCTCGGAACGCGAGACGCGGCCGGCCAGGATGACCGGCCTGCGTGCCGCCTCGATCATCGCGCGCAGACGGCCGAGTTCGGCCGGACCGGCGGATGGACGGATGGTCGGCGCATGGCGCTTCACGTCGATCGGCGGCAGCGGCGCCTCCAGGGGCGCTTCCTGCATGCCTGCGTCGAGATTGATATAGACCGGCCCCATCGGCATCGTCTCGGCGATCCAGCTTGCCCGGATCAGCGCCTCGCGCGCTGCTGCCGGCGAAGCCGGCTGGTCGTCCCATTTGGTATAGTGGCGCACCAGCGCGCCCTGATCCCGCGCCGTGTGGATCCAGTCGATCCATGGCCGTCGCTTCGCCGCGTCGACCGGTCCGGTCGCCCCGATGACCAGCACCGGCATGCGGTCGCACCAAGCATTGAATATCGCCATCGTGCCGTGCATCAGGCCGACATTGGAATGTACCGCCGCCGCCATGGCGTGGCCGGTGACCTTTGCATAGCCATGCGCGATCGCCACGGCATGTTCCTCATGCAGGCAGAGCAGCATTTGCGGCGTCTGGTTGCCGAGGAAATTGACCAGACTGTCATGAAGGCCGCGAAAGCTCGCGCCCGGATTGAGCGCGATATAGGGGATGGCAAGATCGCGCAGCGTCTGCGCCACCACATCGCTGCCGAAGCCGGCGCCGGACGCCGCCACGCCGACCGGCGCTTCCACCTCTCCCATTCCGGCGCGCCCGGCCGGTTCAGCTTGCAAACGCTTCAACTCTCTCCTCCTCCAGTTCATCGGCCGGCCGCGACGAGAGCGACAGGTGGCCTACAGGCTGAACACCTCCGTGGTCGCGGGATGGAAAAGCTCCTCCACCTCCACCTTGCGGGGCGAAAGGCCCTGTTCGTGATGATAGCGCAGGAAGGTCGACAGCGTGTTGCGGTTGGCCTCCAGCCCATAGCTCCATATGTCGCCGCCCATCAAAGCGCGGGCGCGGGCCAGATTGTCCTCAACAAAGGGCATCGTCACCTTGGTCGCCGAAGTGTCGGTCAGCAGGCTTTCACACAGCGCCTTCGACTGCGAGAATGCCTTGAGCAGCGCGCCGGGCAGCCAGGGATGCCTGTCTGCAAGCGAACGGCGCACGCCCAGCAGATGCATGATCGGGAAGATGCCGGTCGCGCGATAATAGTTTTCCGCTTCCGTGACCGTATCGGGAAACAGGCGGCCGACCTGCGGATGGCCGGCATCGAAGCAGCGCGGCGAGCGCGGCCCGATGAAGCCGTCGATCTCGCCCGACATCAGCATGCCGTCGAGCGTCGCGCCTTCCGGCGCTTCGCTCATCTGGATGTCCGGCGGCAATGTCACCTTGATCTTCTCGGGACGCCCCGGCGTATCCATGCCGCCGCGCACCCAATGGATTTCGGACGGCTTGACGCCGTAATGCTCTTCGAGGATGCCCCGGCACCACACATTGGCCGAAAGCTGGTATTCGGCGATGCCGATCCGACGGCCGCGCAGGTCTTGCGGCCCGTTGATGCCCTTGTCTTTCCGCACATAGAAGGAAGTGTGCCGGAACGCCCGCGACAGGAAGACGGGAATGGCGATGTAGTGCGGGTCGCCCCGCGCCACCGAGATCGAATAGGACGACAGCGACAATTCGCTGATGTCGAAGGCCTGATGGCGGAACGCCCGGAAGAACATCTCCTCCGGCGTCAGCAACATGCAGATCGGGTCCACGCCGTCGATCTGGACGCGGCCATCGGCGATCGGCCGCGTCCGGTCGTAATCGCCCATGGCGAGCGAAAGGCTGAGCTTCTCCGTCACGAAATCCTCCCGATCTGCGTAAACGCGGCGCCGGAGGCAGCCCCTGCGGGCAACCTCCGAGGCACCATATAGTCAACTATGATACGCGATAGCCGTCGCGGATCACCTGGGCGAAGGGAACGGGGGCCACGGTCGCCCGCACCTCGACCTGCCGGTGCGGCTCCACCGCCGGCTTGCGCGTGTTCGGGTTCTCGCCCCACAGCACCGTCACCTCGCTGCCCGGCTTCGCCAGGTCGAGGTCGACGGAGGCCAGCGAGATGAAGGCCCGCTCATTGGTGATGTAGCCGACATCGGTCGACATGCCGACCATCTTGCCGCCCTTCATCACCTTGTCGACATGGTAGAAGGCATAGCGCGACTTCGGCATCTCGATGAACTTGGCCGGCAGGCCCGGCTCGAACTGCGAGCGCATGATCGCCGTCACGTCATCGACGTTCCAGTGCAGCGTCACTTTGGTGCGGCGCGGCTTGACGGCCTCTTTCTCGATCGCCTCGCGGCCGACGAAATCATGGTCGAACTTCACCACCTTGTCGTAGCCGATATCGTGCGGCGTGAGATAGTAGTCGGCGATGTCCGGCGAATCCATGCTGCCGCCCAGCGAGCCTACCGCCGTTGCCGGAAGCCATTCGCGGAACGCCTTCTCCTTGGGCCCGAAGATGGCCGACATCGGACGCGGGATCCAGCCGGACTCCAAATTGGCCGTCGAATAGGCACGCGCACCGCCGCGCTTGAGGCCGAATTCGTCGCCCTTGGCCAGAATGGCCTCGAGCACCGCCTCGCCATCCTCCCACGGCCCGAATATCTCGAAGCCCGGCTGCCCGGCCATGCCATGTCGCAGCGCCGCCACAGGCCGGCCGCCGATCGTCATATTGGCCATGTGGAAGAACTTCACCTCCGGCACCGGGCCGCCGATGATGGCTTCCATAAGCGGCTTGGCGTTCGGCCCCTGCAACTCGTAGCGATAGAGCTTCGGCGGGCCCTTGCGACGGTTCGAATTGTCGTCGCGCCGTATCTCGACATCGTAGCCGCCCGTTTCCAGATGGTACTGGACCCAGTTGATGATGGACGGGTTGGAAACGAGGTCGAAGCTGCCATCCTCCATGTGGAAGAGGATGCCGTCGCCGATGAAATAGCCGTCGCTGTTGGCGGCCACATATTGCTTGGCCCGGCCCGGCCCGAAATTGGCGAACGAGTTCACCGCATGGTCCGACAGCCCCTTCAGCGCATCCTGCCCGCTGATGAACAGGTTGCTCATATGGTGCGACTGGTCGAGCAGCACGACCGTCTCGCGCCAGGCCATCTGCTCCGAACGCCAGTTGGAGAATTCGGGACGTACCGGAAACTCGAAAGCCGGATATTGCGAGTTACGCAGGAAATCGACGGGATTGCCGACCCGCCGGATTGCCGTTTCAAGATTTTCCGAGACCATTCTTCGGCTCCTCCAAAATGGAAATTTGACGCCATGATCCCGGGCCGATCCGCTTGAGAGCGGGCACGGATGTGCACCCGCGAAAGCGCGTGCTTTCGCTGCTCGACTGCCGGGATTCCTCCTCCACCAGAATTCACGCCTCGACCGGAGCCGAGCGACGATCAAACCTTAGGCAACCGGCTGCGGAAGGTCCAAAACAAAAGCGGCATGGCTGAATGACGATAACGATATGGCGGCGCGGGCGCCGCTATCTCCGGGGCCGGCCAAGCGGCCGGCAATGTTCGCCAAGGCGTTCCGTCAGCGTCTCGATCGCCCGCTCGACAAAGAGCGCGAAGGCCCGCTCCGACTGCAACGGCGTGACACGGGCGCGGCGCACGAAATAGAGCGTGCGTATAAGTTCCGGCTCGACGATCGGACGGGCGCAGAGCGTGCCTGAATCGAGCTCGCCGACAACTGAGCCGTAGGGCATGATGCCGCTGGCGAGCCCCTTTTCGATGAGGTTGCGCGTCGCCGGCACGGATTGCGCCTCATAGATCACGTTCAGCGGCACAGACAGCCTCTCCGCCGTTTCCTCCGCCAGGCGGCGGATGACGTCGCGCGGGCCCGCCAGCACAAGGTCCCTGCGCGCCGCCTCGGTGAAAGAAACGGGCTCGGACGAATCATCGAGCTCGGGCGAGGAGATGAGCAACAGGTCCTCTTCCATGATCGGCCGGCCGGTGATCCTGTTGCGGTCCGTATTCTGGTAGGTGAAGGCCGCATCGAGATCGCCGGCTTCCAGCGTGGCGACCAGGCTGAAACTGAGTTCTTCCACGAGGCTGAAGAAGACGTCCGGCATCATCTGCCGCGCCTCCAGCAGCAGATCGGGACCGAGAAGCCGCATGGCGCTGGGCGTGATGCCGAAGCGTATCGCCTCCTGCATGCCGCCGGCGAAGTTCTTGATCTCCTGCTGCACGTCCTCCATCGCCTGGAGGATGGCCCGCGAACGCTCGAAGAGCAGCGCGCCCGCCGCTGTTGGCTCGATGCCGCGCGAATGACGCACGATCAGCGCGACGCCGAGATCTTCCTCCAGGTTGCGGATCTGGAGCCCCAGCGCCGGCTGCGCGATGCGCAACTGGTCGGCCGCCGCCGTCAGGCTTCCCGCTTCCACCACCTTCACGAAATAGAGTAGCTGCCTGTTATTGATGGGAGGCTCCAATGCGGATCGCGTGCCAGACCTGCTTGCCCCGCCAGATAGGCATTGCGCATTCTCCCGGTCAATCTCGTATGGCCGCGCCCGCTTGACTCGTCCCGGCGATCCGGCTTCTACAGGACATCGATTGTGAGAAACATGCCAAGCACCGATGCGCGGGACGATGCCCGCCTCGCCCCCCTATCCGGAGATTCGACCGAGGCGCCGCAGCCCGTCCGCCGCGGCATCGTATTCACTCTCGTTGCCCTGACGCTGCTGATGATGTCGATCGATTCCACGATCGTGGCAACGATACTGCACTCCCTGCAGCATGAGATGGGTACGACCGTCAATTGGGCGGGATGGACCCTTACCGCATATTCCTTCGGCTTCATCGTGATGCTGCCGATCAGCGGCAAGCTCAGCGAACTCTATGGCCGCCGCAGGGTTTTTCTGGGCTCCGTCATCGTCTTCACCATTGCATCGCTTCTGTGCGGGCTGACCGACAACATCTTCGCGCTGATCGCGCTGCGCGCTCTTCAGGCGGCCGGCGGCGCGGGTTTCACACCGTCGGCAACCGGCATCATCGTCGACTATTTCGGCAGCGCCCGCGACCGCGCCATCAGCCTTTTCGGCAGCATCTTCCCGATCGGCGCCATGATCGGCCCGATCTTCGGCGGACTGTTCGTGACCTACTGGACATGGCGGGGCGCCTTCTTCATCAACGTGCCCATCGGGATCGTGGTGGTGATACTGGCCTTGCGCTACATACCACGCGACCCGCCGCGCCAGGGGAAGGATCGCCCGAAGCTCGATGTCGTCGGCATGGGGCTGCTTGCCGGCGGCCTGCTCGCCTTCATGCTCGCCGTCAGCTATCTGGGCGAAACCGGCGCCGATCCCTTGTCGCCCGCCTTCGCGGTGCCGGCGGTCCTCTGCATCGCCGCGGCCTGGATGTTCTTCCGCCATATCGGTCGTTCCTCTGACCCGTTCATCGCGCCGCGCCTGATCCACGGACCGAGCTTCGGCGCGGTCAATCTCGTCAACATGATCTTCACCGGCGTCACCATCGGCGCGGTGGCGCTCGCCCCGCTCTATGCCGCGAACCGCTACGGAATCGACGCCTTCAACGCCGGCACGCTGCTGGTCGCGCAGGGAATCGCCGCCATCCTGATGTCGATCACCATGGCGCTGATGCTGCGGCGCACCGGCCACAGGCTGCCGATCTATGCCGGCGGCATCGCCATCGCCATCGGGTTGATGCTGTTTGCCATCCGGCCGCCATTCGGCATTGCGCCCTATGGCTGGCTGGCCGGCGCAGCCTTCCTGATCGGCGCGGGCATGGGATCGCTCAACCCGGCCAGCCGCAATGCCGGCCTTCAGCTTGCGCCGAGACAATCCTCCACCCTTGCCGCGCTGCGAACCCTGTCGCTCCAGACGGGATCGATCGCCACGATCTCGATAACCACGGCAAGCCTCGCTGGCACCGCCGAGCCCGGAAACGTCCAGGCATGGGTCTACGCCGTCGCCGCATTGCTCCTCATCGCGGCGCTGCCGCTCGTCTCGCGCGTGCCGGAACATCGCGGAGCCTGGTGACCCGCGACGTCGCAGCGCGATTGCCGGAAATTGAAGTTGACCGTGGCCTGCCTTGGGCGTTGGATGGATTGGGGGGAGCGGGCTCGGCATGCCGGCTCGGCAGACGGCCGATACCATGGCGCATGCAACAGGCATCGCGATCTCCTTTCCGACAATCAGGAGATCGGTCATGCCTTCCGCCAAACCAACCCAGCCAATCAAGCTCTACCGTGCCGAACTGTCAGGCCATTCGCACCGGGTGCAGCTGTTCCTCGCCCTGCTCGACCTGCCCTTCACGCTGATCGATGTCGACATGGCCCATGGCGCGCACAAGCAGCCGGACTTCCTGGCCCGAAATCCGCTCGGCCAGGTTCCGGTCATCGAGGACAGCGATGCCTGCCTCTACGATTCCAACGCGATTCTCGTCTATCTGGCGAAAAAATACGATGACGGGCGCTGGCTTCCCGAGGACCCGGTTTCCGCCGCCCGCGTCCAGCAATGGCTGTCGCTGGCCGCCGGCCAGATTGCCTACGGCCCCGCCGCGGCGCGCATGGCCAATATCTTCGGCGCGCCCTTCGATCACGAAAAGGCCGGCGCAGCCGCCAACCGGCTGCTGACCGTGCTCGATGGCGAGCTTTCCCGGCGCAACTTCGCCATCGGCGATACGCCGACAATCGCCGACATTGCCGGCTACAGCTATATCGCCAAGGCGCCGGAGGGCGGAATTTCGCTGGAGCCCTACCCTGCGGTCACGGCCTGGCTTCGGCGGATCGAGGCCCTTCCGGGATTTGTCCCGTTCAAGGAAACGCGGGTTGGCCTGCTGAGCGGGAAGGCGGGCTGAGCGCGGCCGCAGCCCACACGCAACTCCCGATTCCATACCAAAAGGGCGGCATCGATGCCGCCCTCTCGCAGTTCCGGCAAATGCTCTGGATCAGCCGTGCAGCTTGGCGGTGATCTCGGCCACGCGCTTGCCCTGATAGGTAGCGCCTTCCAGCTCCTGGGCGGACGGCTGGCGCGAGCCATCCGAATCCGACAGCGTCGTCATGCCATAGGGCGAGCCGCCGCGGATCGTGTCCACGCCCGACTGCCCCGCATAGGCGTAGGACAGCGGCACGATGATCATGCCATGATGCTGCAGCACGATCTGCGTGGTGATGATGGTCGTCTCCTGGCCGCCATGCTGGGTGGCCGTGGAAGCCATGACGGAACCGACCTTGTTCACCAGCGCGCCCTTGGCCCAGAGCGACCCGGTCTGGTCGAGGAAATTCTTCATCTGCGAGGACATGTTGCCGAAGCGCGTCGGCACGCCGAAGATGATGCCGTCATAATCGGCCAGTTCGAGTGGATCGGCGATCGGCGCATCCTGTTCCAGCTTGTAATATGCGGCCTTTGCGACGCTCTCGGGCACCAGTTCGGGCACGCGCTTGATCGTGACATCCGCGCCGGCCTGTCGCGCGCCCTCGGCGGCAGCCTTTGCCATCTGTTCCATATGGCCCCAGCTCGAATAATAGAGCACCAGTATCTTCGCCATCGTCGTTGTCCTTTGTCCCGTGTCGATGAACTGTATCTAGGCCGGGCTAGAGGATTGGCATATCACCCGTTCCGGCGACGCACCGTTCACCCGAAGCGTTTTGCAGCGGGCTGGGAGCGCATGGATTTGCCGGAACGACCATTGTTCCGGCGCGATTGCGCCCCGTCGCCGGCGGGTCTATCAATCCATCCCTATCGCACGCAGGAACCTGCCGCATGTCCGAGATCGTCACCGCAGCCATGATCGTCATCGGCGACGAAATCCTGTCGGGCCGCACCAAGGACAAGAATATCGGCCACCTCGCCGACATGATGACGGCGATCGGCATCGACCTCGCCGAAGTCCGCATCGTCGGCGACACGGAGGCTGCCATCGTCGAGGCGGTGAACGCCTTGCGGGCGCGCTACACCTACGTCTTCACCACCGGCGGCATCGGCCCCACCCATGACGACATCACCGCCGACTCGATCGCCGCCGCCTTCGGCGTCGCGTGCGATTACGATGCGCGCGCCTATAAGATGCTAGCCGACAATTATGCGGCGCGCGGCCTCCCCTACACCGAGGCGCGCATGCGCATGGCGCGGATGCCGGTCGGCGCGGAACATATCGACAATCCCGTCTCGCTGGCGCCGGGCTTCCGCATCGGCAATGTCCACGTCATGGCCGGCGTCCCGGCCATATTCCAGGCCATGCTGGACAATGTGGTGCCGACGCTGCGCACCGGCGCCAAGCTGCTTTCCGCCACCGTCCACTGCCCGGTCGGCGAAGGTGTCATCGGCGGTCCGCTCGCCGATATCCAGAAGGCCTTTCCCGAAACGATCATCGGCTCGTATCCGAAATTCCACGACGGTTCCTTCTGGACCGAGCTTGTGGTCCGCGCTCGCGACCCGCAAATGCTGCAGGATGCCACGGCAGCCGTGGAAGCGATGGTGGCGGAACTGGCCCCGCAACCGACGGCATGAAAGAGCCCGCCCAGCCGCGTCACACAGATCGTGCAGGTTCGGGCGCAAGATCGTATAATGATGATGCTTCCGTCCGATGGCCGACGCCATCGGAAATATGCGCGCAGCGGGCGATTTGACGTCGATCAACGCGACGCCGGCGTTGCGCATACAGACTGACTGAGGCAACGATTGCGGCTTGTGCCGTTCTGGAGGTGTGCAAATGGACTACAAGACCATCCTCGCCGTGCTTCATGGCGAAAAGGACAGCGACCGCGTCCTCGACGCCGCCCTGCCGCTGGCGCAGCGCTTTTCCGCCCATCTCATCGGCGTGCATGCCGAGGCGCTTCCGGTTCCGCTTGCAACGCCGCTGGGCTTCCCCGACGTCGAATTCATCCAGTCCAGCGCCGACGACGCCGACAAGCGCGCCGCCGCCATGAAGGCGCATTTCGAGGCGCGGGCCAGCCGCGAGGGCCAGTCCGTCGAGTGGCGCTCCATGCAGAGCCTCACCGGCGACAGCGCCCTGTCGGCGCTGCAGGTGGCCCACGCCGCCGATCTCGTCATCGTCCAGCAGTCGGATCCCGAAGAGACCTATGCGCGGTCGCCCGACAATGAGGCGCTGCTCTTCGAATCCGGCCGGCCCGTTCTCTTCGTTCCCTATGCGATGGCGGTGGACACGGCATTCGAGCGCATCCTCGTCGCCTGGAACGGCACGCCGGAAGCTGCCCGTGCGGCCTTCGACGCCCTGCCCTTCATCGTCAAGGCGAAGTCCACCGAGATTCTTTGCGTCGACCCCCGCACCGACGCCTCTCAGGATGGGGTAGTGTCCGGCGCCGATATTGCCGAGGCGCTGGCACGCCATGGCGCCAAGGTCACGCTGTCGCCGGTCGAATCCGCCGGCGTCGATGCCGGCAATGTCATTGAAAATCACGTCGCGGAGAACGGCGTCGGGCTGCTGGTCATGGGCGCATTCAGCCAGTCCTGGCTGAGACAGTTCTTCTTCGGCAGCGCAACGCGCACCCTGCTGCGCTCCATGCCGGTCGCGACGCTGATGTCGCGCTGAAGCGGCTGCCCGACATGCGTGCGGCGGCCTGCCCGCCGCACCACTTGCAACGGCGCCGTCTTTGGCGTTAATCCCGGGTGCATTCCCTGTCCGCATCGGCGGGCGCAACCTGCGGAGTGCACCCGGCATGTCGCTTCCTGAAAAGGCATTTCCCGTCACCTGGGACCAGTTCCACCGCGACGCCCGCGCGCTCGCCTGGCGCCTTGCCGGCGTCAATGGAAAATGGCGCGCCATCGTATGCATCACGCGCGGCGGGCTGGTGCCAGCGGCGGTGATCTCGCGCGAGCTCGGCATCCGCCTCATCGAGACCGTCTGCATCGCCTCCTATCACGACTATACCGATCAGGGCGAGTTGAAGGTCCTGAAGGAAGTATCGCCGGAACTGCTTGAAAACGATGGCGAAGGCGTTCTGATCATCGACGACCTGACCGATACCGGCAAGACGGCGGCGATCGTCCGCGCCATGATGCCCAAGGCGCATTTCGCCGCGATCTACGCAAAACCCAAGGGCCGCCCCATGATCGACACCTTCGTCACGGAAGTGTCACAGGATACGTGGATCTACTTCCCTTGGGACATGGGATTCGCCTACCAGAAACCCATCGCCGAAAGCGAGCACGGCTGACCGCCGCGCCGACCCGGACATGATCGCAAGTCATGCGCCGCCCGGTCACCAGGGCAGCGCGGGAATTGCGTGCACAATCGCGGCATAAGCTTGAATTATCAGCTTCTTAACCATAGATTTGGTAAGCTGGCAAACAACGGAATCGACATTCGTGCTTTCCTACACGACACGCAAACAGCTCATGGAGAGGATCCGGACCTTGTTCGGCGGCACGCCATGCCGCCTGCAGGTGGCCGCCCTGCCCTGGCGCATGGGTGCGGACGGCGTGGAGGTGATGCTGGTGACCAGCCGCGGCACCGGCCGCTGGGTACTGCCCAAGGGGTGGCCGGAAAAGAACGAGCATCTTCACGAGGCCGCCGCCCGCGAGGCGCTTGAGGAGGCCGGCCTCTCCGGCACGATTTCGCCGGGCGCTTTCGGGCGTTTCTATTACGGCAAGGTGCAGGATTCGGGCATGGAGTGGCGCTGCGAGGTGCATGTCTTCCCGCTCGAAGTGGACGACATGGCCGAGACATGGCCGGAAGTGGGCCAGCGCCAGCGTCGCTGGTTTGCGCCAGCCGAGGCCGCCACGCTCGTCGCTGAGCGCGACCTTGGCGAGATCATCGTCCGTTTCGGCGCCAGTTCCCGGCAGCAGGCCGCCTGACCTTCGTGGAATTGGGCGCTTGCAAGCCCGTATCCGCGCAGTTGCGTCGTCATTTTATCTTTCCAGAAGCGTCGTATCTGGAATATTCCGGGCTTCATTGACCCGCTTAGCGATCCTGCGGCCGGGCAGTGAAACAAAGATAGGGCGAGCGCGGGCGCGTGCGGAAGGAAACTCTCGACAAGGATCTCGACAAATTCGGCAAACTCGGTGAAGCGGCGGGGTTTCTCTCCCGCGGCCTCGTGGCGCCCGGGCTTGCGCTCCTGTTCCTGTCGCTTTCGGCAATCGCCGCCGCGGTCTTCGCCTTCGGCCAGCCATATGTCGTCATCGTGGTGGTTGCGGCGGCGGTGGCCGGCTACATGGCGCTCAATATCGGCGCCAACGACGTCACCAACAATGTCGGGCCGGCGGTCGGCGCGCGGGCGATCACCATGTCGGGCGCGCTGCTTCTGGCCGCTGTGTGCGAGATCGCCGGCGCCCTCATAGCCGGAAGCGACGTGGTTACGACCATTTCGGAAGGAATCGTCGACCGCAGCAGCGTTGCCGATCCGGACATATTCGTCCGCCTCATGCTGGCGGCGCTGTTTTCAGCCGCCCTCTGGATCCATCTGTCGACATGGATCGGCGCGCCCGTCTCCACCACGCATTCCATCGTCGGCGCCGTGTTCGGCGCGGGCCTCGGCGCGGCAGGCGCTTCCGCCATCGATTGGCCCACTGTCGCCTCCATCGCCGGCGGCTGGATATTCGCACCCTTCATCGGCGCGCTGTTTGCGGTCGCCATCCTGTTCGTGCTCAAGACATGCCTGATCTATCAGGACGACAAACTCGCCGCCGCGCAGCGCTGGGTGCCCCTGTTCATCGCGCTGATGGCGGGCCCTTTCGCCGCCTATCTCGCCACCAAGGGCCTGCGGCAGTTCATGTCGGTCCCGACGGCACAGGTGGTGGCGATCGGCATTGGCGTGTTCGGCCTGTCCTGGGCGCTTGCCGCCGTGCAGGTCCGGCGGCAGGCGCGCAGCCTCACCAACCACAACCAGTCGCTGCGGCAGCTGTTTCATTTTCCGCTCATCTGCTCCGCCGCGCTGATGTCCTTCGCCCATGGCGCCAACGACGTCTCCAACGCGGTCGGCCCCCTCGCCGCCATCGTCGACACGATCCTGCATCATGACGTCGCCGAGACCGTCGCGATTCCGCGCTGGGTGATGCTCATCGGCGCCTTCGGCATTTCCGCCGGCCTGCTCCTCTACGGCCCCCGGCTCATCCGAATCGTCGGCGCCGAGATCACCCGCCTCAACCCCATGCGCGCCTTTGCGGTGGCGCTTGCCACGGCCACCACCGTCATCGTGGCTTCCTGGCTTGGCCTTCCCGTCAGTTCCACCCATATCGTCGTCGGCGCGGTCTTCGGAGTCGGCTTCTTCCGCGAATGGTACACCGCCAATTCCACGCGCCGCCGGGCCTATATGGAGCGGCGGATGCTGCGCCGGCAGCAGGCGCGCGAAGCAGCTGGAATCACTGCCGCCGACCAGCAGCCCCCGGCCCGCGACAAGAAAGCCCCGCGCAGCGAGGTTCGCCGCCGCAGCCTCGTCAGGCGGGCGCATGTGCGCACCATCGCCGCCGCCTGGTTCACGACGGTGCCGGCGGCGGCACTGCTTGCGGTCGTCACCTATCACCTCATCGACCTGATCTGGTAGCCCGCCAGGGGCTCGGATCATCCCCGTTATTCACATGCGAACCCCACAAGATGTTGGGGTCATAAAACCCGCACAAACGAATCCTTGACGGTTGCGGGCGAGTCGATTTTGATGGGCCATGCGCGCTCGTGACGTGCGCAGTCGGGCGGGTTCTCAATCCGGCTCAAATCAGCGTTTTCATGCGTCCACACAGGCGTAGCCGCCCTCGAAGGCTGCTTGCCGAGGGGCGTTTTGCGTGCGTTCTTTTCGGGCTCGTTCAGTTTTCGCCTCTGGAAAAAACCTGCTGTTAACGCTATATTTAGCGTTTACGGCGATAGCTGAAACTAGATATAGCGTTATCTCTCTCAGCAAGGATGCCAGCGCACTTTGACGAAAGAGACGTGCTTTCGCCCGCCGGATGACCGCACAGAAAGGTCGTCCGGGCTGCGGCAAAAGAGAGTGGGACATGTCGCCGGGGCGTGCCGGGCGGCATCGGAATCGGGGACTGGCGGCTGATCCGGATTGTATGCGGCAATCCTGTGGACAGACGCTATATATAGAGACCAAGGACAATCACGATGCGCATCGAACGTCGCTTCACCAAGTCTGGCCAGTCGGCCTATGCGGAGATCGAATTCCGCAAGGCAACGTCGGAGATCAAGAATCCCGATGGCTCAATCGTGTTCCGCGCCGCCGACATCGACGTGCCGGCGCAGTTCAGCCAGGTGGCGACCGACGTTCTCGCCCAGAAATATTTCCGCAAGGCCGGCGTCCCCGCACGCCTGAAGAAGGTCGAGGAGAACGACGTCCCCTCCTTCCTGTGGCGTTCCGTGGCTGATGAGGCCGCCCTCGCTTCCCTGCCGGAAGACGAACGCACCGGTTCCGAGAGCGATGCCCGCCAGGTCTTCGACCGTCTCGCCGGCACCTGGACATATTGGGGCTGGAAGGGCGGCTATTTCGCCTCCGAGGACGATGCGCTCGCCTATCGCGACGAGCTCGCCTACATGCTCGCCACCCAGCGCGTGGCGCCCAACTCGCCGCAATGGTTCAACACCGGCCTTCACTGGGCCTATGGCATCGATGGTCCCGGCCAGGGCCACTATTATGTCGATCCCTTCACCGGCAAGCTCACCCGCTCCAAGTCGGCCTATGAGCATCCGCAGCCGCATGCCTGCTTCATCCAGTCGGTGCAGGATGACCTCGTCAACGAGGGCGGCATCATGGACCTGTGGGTGCGCGAGGCGCGCCTGTTCAAATACGGCTCCGGCACCGGTTCCAACTTCTCCATGCTGCGCGGCGAAGGCGAAAAGCTTTCCGGCGGCGGCCGCTCGTCGGGCCTGATGAGCTTCCTCAAGATCGGCGACCGCGCCGCCGGCGCCATCAAGTCGGGCGGCACCACGCGCCGCGCCGCCAAGATGGTCATCGTCGACGCCGACCATCCCGATATCGAAGCCTTCATCGACTGGAAGGTGACCGAGGAGCAGAAGGTGGCCTCGCTGGTCACCGGCTCCAAGATCGTGCGCAACCACATGACCGCCGTCATGAAGGCCTGCGTGAATTGCGAGGGCGACGGCGATGACTGCTTCGATCCCTCCCTGAACTCCGCGCTCAAGCGCGAGATCAAGGCCGCCAAGAAGAACGGCGTGCCGGAGAACTACATCCAGCGCGTCATCCAGTTCGCGCGCCAGGGCTACACGTCCATCGCGTTCAAGACCTACGACACGGATTGGGATTCGGAAGCCTATCTCACCGTTTCAGGCCAGAATTCGAACAATTCCGTCTCGTTGAAGGACGACTTCCTGCGCGCGGTCGAGAATGACGGCGACTGGAACCTCACCGCCCGCAAGGACGGCAAGGTGATGAAGACGCTGAAAGCCCGCGACCTGTGGGAGAAGATCGGCTATGCCGCCTGGGCCTCGGCCGATCCGGGCCTGCACTTCAACACCACGATGAACGACTGGCACACCGCGCCCGAGGCCGGCCCGATCCGCGGCTCCAATCCGTGCTCGGAATATATGTTCCTCGACGACACGGCCTGCAACCTCGCCTCGATCAACCTGCTGCCCTATCGCAATGCGGACGGCACGATCGACATCGACGCCTATGAGCACACGGTGCGCCTGTGGACGATGGTGCTCGAAATCTCGGTCATGATGGCGCAGTTCCCGTCGAAGGAAATCGCCAAGCTTTCCTATGACTACCGCACGCTCGGCCTCGGCTACGCCAATATTGGCGGCCTGCTGATGACCTCGGGCATCCCCTACGATTCGGCCGAGGGCCGCGCCATCTGCGCCGCCCTCACCGCCATCATGACCGGCATCTCTTATGCCACTTCGGCCGAGATGGCGGCCGAGCTCGGCGCCTTTGCCGACTATGAGCGCAACCGCGAGCACATGCTGCGCGTGGTGCGCAACCACCGCCGCGCCGCGCATGGCGAAGCTTCCGGCTATGAGAAACTCGCCGTCAACCCGGTGCCGATCGCCCATGCAGACCTCAAGCAGGCCGAGCTCGGCGCCCGCGCCAAGGCGGCCTGGGACCGCGCGCTGGCACTCGGCGAAAAGCATGGCTACCGCAACGCGCAGGCCACCGTCATCGCGCCCACCGGCACGATCGGCCTCGTCATGGATTGCGACACGACCGGCATCGAGCCCGACTTCGCGCTGGTGAAGTTCAAGAAGCTCGCTGGCGGCGGCTATTTCAAGATCATCAACCGCGCCGTGCCGGAAGCGCTGCGCACGCTTGGCTATTCGGAAAGCCAGATCGCCGAGATCGAGGCCTATGCTGTCGGCCACGGCAACCTCAACCAGGCGCCGGGCGTCAATCCGTCGACCCTCAAGGCCAAGGGCTTCACCGACGAGAAGGTCGCGGCCGTCAATGCCGCGCTCAAGTCGGCCTTCGACATCAAGTTCGTCTTCAACAAGTGGACGCTGGGCGAGGATTTCTGCAAGGAAACCCTCGGCCTCACCAACGAGCAGTTGAACGACTTCGCCTTCGAGATGCTGCCGGCGCTCGGCTTCGGCCGCAAGGACATCGAAGCCGCCAACATCCATGTCTGCGGTGCGATGACGCTAGAAGGCGCGCCCTTCCTGAAGGAAGAGCACTATCCGGTCTTCGATTGCGCCACGCCCTGCGGCAAGATCGGCAAGCGCTCGCTTTCGGCGGAAAGCCATATCCGCATGATGGCCGCCGCCCAGCCCTTCATCTCGGGCGCCATCTCCAAGACCATCAACATGCCCAACGAGGCAAGCGTCGAGGACTGCAAGAGCGCCTATCTGCTCTCCTGGAAGCTGGCGTTGAAGGCCAATGCGCTCTACCGCGACGGCTCCAAGCTGTCGCAGCCGCTCAACGCCTCGCTGGTCTCCGATGAAGAAGACGAGGACGATGCCGTCGAGGCGCTGGTCGCCGCACCTGCCGCCGCGCAGGCCGTCACCGTCACCGAGAAGATCGTGGAGCGTATCATCGAGCGCGTGGTGCGCGACCGGGAGAAGCTTCCCAACCGCCGCAAGGGCTACACCCAGAAGGCGATTGTGGGCGGCCACAAGGTCTATCTGCGCACCGGCGAATTCGACGATGGCCGCCTCGGCGAGATCTTCATCGACATGCACAAGGAAGGTGCCGCCTTCCGCGCCATGATGAACAATTTCGCCATCGCGATCTCGCTCGGCCTGCAATATGGCGTGCCGCTGGAGGAATATGTGGAGGCCTTCACCTTCACCAAGTTCGAGCCGGCCGGCATGGTGCAGGGCAATGACGCGATCAAGAACGCCACGTCGATCATCGACTATGTGTTCCGCGAACTGGCGGTGAGCTATCTCGCCCGCCACGACCTCGCCCATGTCGACCAGTCGGACTTCTCGAACACCTCGCTCGGCAAGGGCATCACCGAAGGCAAGGCAATCCCCTTCTCCAAGGGCCTGACGCGTGGCGCCTCACCCCTGAAGGTCGTCAGCGGCTCGACCGGCGGCCAGGACCCGAAGGGCTCCGCCACTAGCGGCGCGGCCACCCCTGCCCGCGCAGCGCCGGCGACCGGCTCGCCGGTCCGCGCGGTTGCCGCCGGTGCCACGGTCACGGCGCTGAAGCCCACCGTCGCCGGCCTGCAGGAAGAGGCCATCGCCTTCAAGCGCGACTATGAGGAGCGTGCCAAGGAACTGGCGGAAGAAGTAGCCGACGACGCAACCCTGGATGTCTCCGGCGACACCGCGGGCGAAAACCTCACCACGGCGCTCTTCTCCGACAAGGCCGCCGCCGATGCAGCCTCCGCCAAGGCACTGGCCGCCGAACGCCGCCAGATGTCCATGATGCAGGGTTACACGGGCAATTCCTGCTCGGAATGCCAGAACTTCACCATGGTGAGGAACGGCACCTGCGAGAAGTGCGACACCTGCGGCGCGACGAGCGGCTGCAGCTGAGATAGACACGGCGCGCCTTCTGGGAAGGGCACGCAGGAGTGTCTCTACGACGGCAATAGTGTCTCCACGGGCACCCAAGAATTGACACTAGCCATTCCTATGCTTCCTGCCCCGTCAGGATGCCTGAAGTCACAGCCCTCGGGAGCCCCTCACAGGATCCCGAGCCACCTCAGCAAGGAGAGCGATGAACATCCTCGGCGTGGAATTCGAAGCGAAGAAACTCAACTACGTGCTGCTCGTCTGTGACGGCGACGAGGTCAACATCGCACAGTGCAACCGCCTTGAACTCTCGGAAACACGATCACGGGACTCCCTACGAGCCTTTCAGAACGCAGTGACCACCATGCTGAACGGCACGCAGCCCGACATCATCGCGATCAAGGACAAGCCGGAGTCCGGCCAGATGCGGGCAGGCTCGGCGGCCCTCAAGATGGAAGGCATCCTACTCGCTAGTGCATCCTGCGATGTCGAGTTCGTCTCCGGCAAGCGCATCAACGCCTGCGACGCGGGCGACGGCATCAAGGCCTATCACCAGAATGCGTTCAAGGCTGCGGCGGCCGTCCACCGGAAACAGGCGGACTGACGTGGACGCACTGCCAGAGGAACTGCAGAAGGCGCTCGCTGAGCTTGAGCGGGATCACGAGTCCTTTGAGGTGCATCCTGGCGGTGCTAACGGATACCTTGTCTTCGCCAGGAACCGCATTTCCACCGCCCAGGTAGCGATCAAGTTCTACTACGGCGCGCCAGGCGAGCGCCGACATGATGAACCCCGCCTTCTCGCCAGCATCCAGTCTCCGAATGTGCTGCGTATCATCGACGCCCGGAACCTGTCGGGCGAGTGGGCATACTTCCTGACTCCCCGCTGCGGCGATGGAAACCTAGACGACCTAATAGCGAGCCAACCATCCGCGGTCCAGGCGATCGACGTTGCCTTGGGGATCACCACCGGTGCAAGCGCCATCCATGCCAGAGGCCTGATCCATCGGGATCTAAAGCCCGCGAACATAGTTTGCGAAGGGGGTATCCCACTGATCGCCGACTTCGGGAGCGTACGCCAGCTTGCGGAAGGCGAAGCAGACCTTCCGGCATCGGGACACAGTGCACTCTACCGTCCGCCGGAGTCATTCGAGACAGGCCGCTACGGCGTGCGGGGCGACATCTATCAAGTTGGTCTTGTGACCTATCAGTTGCTGGGAGGCACGCTCTCCTATGCGCCGACGGACTACTTCCGAAAGTCGGACCATAAGGCGTATGCCTTGCTGACGGACGATTTCGAGCGGTCGAAGTTTCAGGACGATGTGATCCATCGTCGGGCGGCTGACGCGAGCCTGATGGATTTCGGAACGCTCCCGCCTTGGGTCGGCGGCAGTGCCAAAACCGCTCTCCGTCGGATGACGGATCCCAACCTCGAGAACAGGCTCGGGAACATGGCCGATGTCGCAGCCGCTCTGACCCACGTGCGGACCGATACCCTGAACTGGAGGTGGGCTGGCGACATAGCACGATTGGAGCGGGGAGATCGGGTTATCGAATTACGTCCGCTCGGCGATGGGAACTATGAACCGATGCAGGCGAAGGGTGACGCATTCCGGCGGATCCCATCGATACCAAATACAACGCTCAAGGAACTGATCAGGAAGGTAGGCTGATCACCCGCAGGCGGTCCTATTCAGTGCCGGAACAACAGCTGCAAATTCAGTCGCCGTGCTTACGGGTCCGGTCGGTCTGCTTTCTTCAACGTAGTCACGACGTGCTTCCATGCCGCCCGCAGGGTGGCGCAGTGACGCTCTAGCTGACCTCGTCGATTACCCTCCTCCATCTCGGCTGCAATCTCCTCCATCCGCGTGATCGTCCAGTTCAACGCCTGGACCTGGGCGATGGCGACGAGGATGTTGTCGCGTCGAGGCGAATGCTTCCTTTTGAAACGCGCCCTGCGCTGCCGCTCGGCATCGGTCATCGCGCGCTCGCCTTCTGGCGGACGTCCACGCCGCTTCTTTGGAGGTTCCTCTCTCATCAATCCGTCCTGCCGCTCGCTCGAGCCGAGCCCCATATCACCCGGTTCGTCGGAGGCACATACTATTTCGTGACTCACGAAATTCCGGTTAAGCGAAGGCGGGCCAGCTAGCCCGCCTTCTGTTCGGTATCGGCGACCAGCTTCAGCCGCGGCTGTTGCGCGACAAGCTCACGAAGCTCGTCGCCAGTGAGGCTGCCTTTGGCCAGCAATGCCTCGGCGACGCGCTCGACCTCCTGACGATGGTCCTCGATGATCTTCTTCGCCCGGGCGTACTGCCCTGCCAGGACCTTGTCGACGCGCGCCTGCAGGTAGCGGTCGAGCCGCAGCGTCGCGAACAGCTCATCCTCGTCACTCGAAGACAGGTAGGCGAAGCCCTCCCCGAAGCCGTAGGAGGCCTCGAAGGCAAGCGCCGAGAAAGTGGCTCCATGTAGGTCGGAACCCTTCCCTCCACCGCCGCCTGCCGACCTATCCCCGAGGAAGACTTCCTCGGCCGCGAGGCCTCCGAGTCGCACGGCCATGTCATCGAGGATCTGGGCGCGCGTCCGCTCCCGGAACCCCTTGGTTCCGAACATCACGCCACCGCCATCCTGAATGCCTCCGGTCGGGACCGCGCTGGACGAGATGGAAGCCGACATGACCTCGCCCGCGTCCACCATCAAGCCGACGAGAGCATGGCCTGCCTCATGGATGGCCATCCTCCGGCGAAGCGCGTCCGGGATCGTGACCTCAGCAGGCAGGCTCGACAGAAGGTCAGCTACCGTCATGTCGCGGCGCGCCCGCCGTGCAAGCCTTCTTGCCGTGCGGACAAGTTGCTCGAGCGACGCGCCGTTCCAGCCATCAGTGCGCGCAGCGACCTCGGACAGGTCGGCCCGGGGGAGCAGCCCCTGCAAGTGCCACCGAAGAATCCCCTCCCGTCCCTTCGCGTCCGGCAGGGGAATGCGGACGTGACGGTCGAGCCTGCCGGCGCGGACGAGCGCGGCGTCGAGCCTGTCCGGGTGGTTGCAGGCTCCCACCACCACGACGCCTTCCCGGCCTTCAGCGCCATCGATGCACTCGAGCAGCGCCGCGACGACCTCCGTGCAGTATTGCGCGTGGTGGCCGCTGAACCTCTCCCGATCACCGACTGCGTCGATTTCGTCGAGGAAGATGATGGAGGGCGCGTTCTTGCGGGCCTCGTCGAATGCTCCGCGCATTGCCTTCAGCATGTCGCCCAGGTGACCAGTAGCCTGCCAACGGCCGATCGAGCCGAGGATGAGGTGGACGCCGCAGGTGCGCGCCAGCGCCCCCGCGAAGGTCGTCTTGCCCGTGCCGGGAGGTCCGCTCAGCAGGATGCCTCGGTCGACATCGTCCCAACCGATCTTCCCAGCGTTCCAGTCGGCAAGGTCCGTCGCCAATTCGCGACCCCACTCCCCTGCCTCGCCGAGACCGTGGAGGTCATCCAGCGTTGGGCCGGAGACATCCTTCGGCTTAGGGGCAACGGCCCTTTCCATGAGCGCGATGGCTGCAGTCACGGATCGGCCCCTTCGAAGCGCCGACACGATGACCGGGAGCGGGACGGTCGCGATGAATGCGGCCTGTGCCGACGTGACCGTCAGGTTCAGGCACAGCTTGGCTGCGGCCACCACATGGCTGGGAAGGATCGGTCCGACCTGCACGACCGCATCGGCAGCCAGATGGAAGGTGTCCGGCACAGTCCCGAAGCTTTCAGCAACTAGGAAGACACGTCGCCTTCTTGCCAGGGCCTTCGCAAGGTCCGGGTCCTCGAACTTGGCACGGCGACCGCCCCACGCTCTCAATAGCTCGGCGTTGTCGCTTCCTCCGTTGATGATCGAGGAGCCGTGCGCCACATAACGGGCGGCGTCCTCGTAGAAGTCCATGGTGGTGCCCTCGGGGATTACGAGACCGATGACCACAGGCTTCTGAAGCCGAACCTGCGGGATCGGACGGCAGGCCCGCATGATCGCACAGTAGGCGAGGAACCGAGGAAGGGACTGGTGTAGTTTCTGGCGGAAGCTGCGCTCGGTGTATCGCCCGGTTTCGTCCAGGCTCTGATAACGGATCATTTCGACACCTATTCGGGCCGCGGCCGACAGCCGGCGCGGTCAAGAAAATGGAGATTTCGGAGGACTGGGCGCCGTTAGGCGCGGGACGTCGCGCATATCAGCGCGGTCCTGATCAGTCTCGGAGGTGTCGTGCGGTTCTGGAAGGAACTGGTCACTGCGGTGCCCTCGGTCATGCGCGTGCGTTCTCGGCCGCCGGAAAGGCGGCTGCGGGAGCGGTCAGCGTATGAGGTCGAGGTGCAGGATCGTGTTCATGGGCGCGAACGTATAGTGAACGAAATGATAAGCGTCAAGTGACTCTCTCGCTCATTCTGGCCTCAGCGTTCCCGTCGGCTTCAAGTCGGCAGCGTCTGGCAAGGCGAAGGATTGTGGTTGTCACACGGCTGGATATCTTCCACCCTTGGCAATGCGAATCCTTCGGAACCACGATGGAATCGACGTGGGGTGGCGGCACCTTCAGCATAAGAATCGAGGACTGCAAATGCTTCAGAAGGTGCCACCAGGCCAGTCATTCAAAGAGGTGCAGGGATCGGACTATGATTATCTGCGGTCGTCAGCACGCCCGGTAACCGGCCCATGGAACCGCACGGTTCGCACCGTGGACCTCTTCGCAGGTTGTGGCGGAACTGCGCTTGGCGTGGAAGAGGCGTGCAGCGCGCTGGGAATGAAGTCGGAAATAGCATGGGCTATCGACTTCGAGCCCGCGGCTTGTCGAGTTTTTCGGGACAACTTCCCCGATGCGAACCTGGTGGAAGGTGATGTGCGGAGCTACTTTTCCGGCGACGTAGACGGCCCAATTACGGATGATGAAAAGCGCCTTCAGCAACAAGTTGGTCCGGTCAATTTGCTAATTGGAGGGCCTCCCTGCCAAGGACATTCCGACCTGAACAACTTCTCCCGAAGAAGCGATGAAAAGAACGGGCTGTACCTTTACATGGCGCGGGCGGCGAAGGTGTTCCGTCCTGACCATGTTCTGATCGAGAACGTTCAAGGCCTCCCTCATGACCGCAGTGGAGTCCTTGATCGAACCCTGTCCGCCCTCAAGAACGAAGGCTATTCCGTCTCACATGGCCTCGTCGATCTAGTACGTCTTGGTGTGCCTCAGAAGCGTCGGAGGCACATCGTACTCGCGTCCCGTATCGGGGCGGTACGCACGCTTGATGACGTGGTCTGTGATGCAGAGTGCGAAGAGCGTGACGTGGCCTGGGCCATCGCCGACCTGATTGACCGTCCCGCCTCGTCGATAATCGACACTCCGTCGAATCCTTCGAAGGACAACCGGACGCGCATCGATTTCCTTTTCGAGAACGATCTCTTCGACCTGCCGAACGAGCAACGCCCACCCTGTCACAGAGACAAGCAGCAGACCTATACGAGCATCTACGGACGCCTGCGCTGGGACCGGCCATCCCAAACTGTGACCAGCGGGTTCTACAGCATGTGCATGGGGCGCTATGTACATCCCGAACGGAGGAGAACCTTAACGGGACATGAGGCTGCTCGCCTGCAGTTCTTCCCGGATTTCTTCCGCTTCGAAGGCGCAGGTTCCCGAACAGCGTTGGCAAAGATTGTAGGCAACGCCGTACCAATGAAACTTAGTTATGCCCTGGCGAGGGAGTTGCTTCGTGAACGCTGAACCCTCACCATCCCAGGAATTCCGCTTGAAGAAGCCCGCCCTGAAAATTGCGGGTCTGTTCGCCGGGATCGGCGGCTTTGAGGTCGGGCTCGAGCGTAGCGGACACGAGGCCACCCTCTTTTGTGAATTCGACAGTGCCGCTCAGGCTGTCCTCCGGCATCAATTTCCCAAAGTTGAGATCGCTTCGGATGTCAGGGACATGAGGGCGCTGCCTGACGGGATCGACCTAGTGACAGCTGGTTTCCCTTGCCAAGACCTAAGTTCTTCTGGACTCAAGAAGGGTATGGATGGAGAGCGATCTTCACTGGTCAGCGAGGTATTTCGAATCCTAGAGACCCGTAAAGTCGAGTGGGTCCTGATCGAGAACGTCCACTTTATGCTGCATCTGAACAAGGGCGCGGGTATCAGGGAAATCGCAGACAACCTTGAGCGGCTGGGTTACAACTGGGCATATCGAGTCCTCAACACTCAAGCTTTCGGGTTGCCGCAACGCCGGCACAGGGTCTTCGTCCTCGCATCGCTCCACCACGATCCCCGAGATGTCCTTCTTTCGGATCAGGCGCCTGAGGTCGATCCAAAGGTACCCAACCTTGAGATTCCGGTCGGATTTTATTGGACCGAGGGGACTTATGCTACGGGTTTGGCAGCCGATGCCATCCCGCCTCTAAAGGGTGGTTCAACCATCGGGATTCCATCTGCACCCGCCATCCTCATGCCGGATGGCCGGCTCGGCATGCCGGATATTCGAGATGCCGAACGATTCCAAGGATTCGATCCCGATTGGACGATCGCGTCCACTGAAGAGCATAGAGCGTCCATCAGGTGGAGGCTCGTTGGCAATGCCGTTTCTGTGAATGCGGCCGAATGGATTGGCCGAAAGCTCCGCGAGCCGCGGTCCTACGATGCTTCCGGAGATGAGCCAGTTCGAGAAGGAAAGACGTGGCCTAACGCTGCCTGGAGCATCAATGGGGCGCGTCATGTTTCCAATGTCTCGACCCATCCCATCCGGCTCCGTGCTCCGGGCCTGGAGAGCTTTCTTAAGCACGACTTGAAACCTTTGTCGACGAAGGCCACTGCAGGCTTTCTCAAGAGGGCACGGAAGGGAAGTCTGCGTTTTCCCCAGGGATTCCTGGAGACACTAGAGGGTAAGCTGGAGGGGGCGGATGCTTAACATTAGCGGGAACGCCGTAGGTGACCTCGACACAGCGTTGGCAAGTCTGCGTGACGCCAGCTCTCAGAGCAATCAAAAGGGAGCAGATCTCCTAAAGTGGTTCAACCACTACGTCAACGAGACCGTTGCCGTATCTTACATAAAGGACCCCAAGTATATACGCAATCGGTTCAAGGAACAGAAGGAAAAGTTCGCAAAGAATACGGTATTCCTGTTTAACGACGAAAGCCTCCTGAAGAGAACCGCCGCCCTAATATCTGAATATGTTGAGCCGGGACATGAGAGGGTCTATTTCTTTACCCACGGCCCTAAGCCGACGAAAGGAGCCCCGAACAACTTCATTCTGCACCTGCGCTTGCTCACCGATTTAGCGAACGACCCACTTTACGCCCTCGTTGGCAATCATTTTGGGCAACCCGAGGTAGGAACGCTTCCGGCTCCCCCTCAGGGATCTGTACAGGGGACAGCCGTCGTCAGTACCATCGACGTTGGACCGGACCTTGATAGGAGTATTGATGAAGTTGAGCCTAACGAAAGCGGTCAGTTTCCGCTTGATCAGCCTCTGCAACTGATTGTTCATGGGTGCCCAGGGTCCGGCAAAAGTCATCTGCTGCAGGAGACCGCATCCCACGCTCATTTCACGGTCCGAACCGTTTTCCACCCTTCCACAAAGTACACGGACTTCGTCGGAGGTCTGCGACCCGAGTCCGTCTACTTAGTTGGTGAAGACAAGACCTTCATCGGCGCAGAGAACGAGCTTCCTGGCGAGCCCTACGTCCAATACGTCGTTCGGCCAGGACCCCTCCTGCGGGCTTATCGACTCGCCTGCCTGCATCCGACGTTATCGGTAGTACTCCTTATCGAGGAACTGAGCAGGGCCGTAGCCTCCGAAGTGTTCGGGGATATGCTTCAACTACTCGACAGGCACGATACCGCTGGCGACAAACTTTGTGGCTATAGTGAATACGAGATTGAACCACAGCCCGACGTTCGAGCATGGCTCCGGATGAACGGGATTCGCCATGACATGGTCGCGGCCGGCAACATGCGATTTCCGCCGAATCTGTACATCTGGGCGACCATGAATAGGTCGGACCAGAATGCGCGGCAGCTCGATTCTGCCTTCCTCCGCCGATGGTCAAAACGCTATCTCTCCTATCTGGTCGCCGGGGCATACGATTCTGCCCAAGTTCGCTATGGCGGCGCCATCGTGACATGGGGGGAGCTTAGAAGTTCGATAAATGAAAGGTTGAGGAGCTTGGAGGGTATCCCTGAGGACAAGTTTCTTGGCCCATACTTCCTTTCTGAACGAGAGCTAGCAGATCCCAGGGCCATCTATGAAGACATCTGGGGTTACATCTGGAACGATGTCCTGAAGTCCCGTGCAACGCATTTTTTCGACGGCGCGGAAACGTTCGCGGAACTACAGAAGGTCTGGAACGATGGCGCCGGTCGGCCCATCGGGGTCCTCGGAACTGAGTCTTTAGCTAATGCGGTTTGACAAAGCCCGCATGCTTTCCAGCAGTGGGACACTCGTCGAAGGAGACGTAGGTTCCGCCAGATACTGGCAGGACCTTCTGGATCTGGATGCCCTTTCATTCAGTAACCTGATAGCGGCCAATGTTCTCCGCAAACTGCCGGGAACTGATCACTTCCGGATGGATTTCGTCGGACTCATATCAGGTCAGCGCAAGGCATTCTTTGCGCTGCCGAAGGTGTTCGATCCCGCTCGTCGGGAGATCGTCAAAGAGGACATTGGAAAGGTATTGCGCTGTATCCAGCATTATGAACGACGGGTGGCTAGAAGGCGGCAGCAGAACATTGGCGCTGACGAGAGTTTCCTCTTCTCCGAAGGTGGAACTTTACTCAATCTATTTCTAAGCATCCTCGGCTGGACACGCGACCACGGTCTGCATCTGGAAGATCAGACCGCGATTGTTTCGGATCCGGCACAGGTGGACTGGGCCGAAACGTTCCAACGCAGCCTGACGTTGCATTTCCCGACTGGCATTGCGTTTTCTACACTCTACGGCCGCGACCATGCGAATAGTCACGACAAGCTTGCTCTAGCGCAGGCCATGGCGTTGATAGACCTCATGCAAGGCCTCGGGATGGTAAGCCGTCTTTGGATTTCGGAGTACGACCCCATTATCGAATCCTGCCGGGAGCTGTTGCGCCAAGCGAGCGCAGAAGACACGAACCTTGTCTCTATACGGTGGGCTATTCAGGACGCCGATCTGCATGCGACGCGCGACCATGATCGCGCGTTAATTTCGTCCCTCCGACAGTGGATTGAAGGTAAGACGACCCGAGGAAATGGGCTCAGCTTCTATGGCGTAAATGCTTTTCATGTCGTCTGGGAGGATATGTGCGAGGTGGCGCTGAGGTCCTCCCAGTTGTCTCATGGAGAGATCGCTTCGCAGCCGTTCTTTGTAGGTGGCTCGAAAAGGATTTCTCTGGGCGATCAGATTCCCGATTTCTTGGTGAAGAGGGGGAACGGCGTCGTGATCGCGGACGCAAAGTGGTACAGGGTCTGGCGAGACGAGTTTCCTGGCTCACCCGATGTGATCAAGCAGATGATGTACGAGATCTCGGTAGCTTCCGAAATGGCTGTCGTCGGGAATGCTTTTGTTGTCCCGATACCGGACCGCGAGTCGGCCGCTCTTGAAATTCTTGGGGGCATTAGCATGGAAGGCGGGGGGGTAACGGATGAGCGCTTCCCCTTGATATCGGTCGTCGGGGTCAAATGGGATGTGATAGCCGATTGCTATATCTCCGGAGCCGCTTTGCCCCAGATGATCCCGTCCTTGATGTTATCCCGGTCGACCACGGCTGATGCCGCCACGGCGCCTAGCTTCTCGGAGTAAGGTCGCACCACGACTAAACGATAGCAGTCCCGCAGAGTGCACTGTTGACTCCCGGTTCTGTTCTCTTTATGTTCCCCCGCCATTCGTCCCGGTTACCGGGGTGCGATCGGAAACCGTCAGATCTTAACTTCCTGTTTAGATCTCGCCGGTAGAGGCAGCACCCCTGGCCAAGCCGGGCAAGAGGACAGACCGACGACCATGAAGACGAAGCTCATATCGACTGCGACGCGGGACGGCCGCGAAGCCCGGGCCTAGGCCTTCGGTATGACTGCCGGAGTCCTTGCTCCGGCTCCGCTTCCGTCCCTCCGTTTCAGCTATCGAACGAGAGAGGGATTCATCATGGGAAGCGAACTCAGGCGCATCGACTACCTTCTGAACCGCCGTGCCGGCATCGAGGAGGACCTCAGCATCCCTTCGGAGGTCACCTATCTCCACCGCACCAACGAGCCCGCTAGCCGGGAGGACGGTGGCGATGACGGGAGCTGCCACATAATGGCGGCGGTCGCGACAACTATCCTCCGCGGCCTTCGGACGGCAGCCGCCGCCCCTCGCCGAAGTCGAACAGGTCCTTCCGCGCCTTCATCATCGACTACCAGCGGAACCAGGAATTCGTCGCCGAGAGCTTGCTCGAAGCGAACGTCCTCTTCTGCCTCATGGCAGACCGCTCGATCAGGGACCTGCGTGACCAGTGGCCAGTCGTCGCTGATGGCGAAGGCGGCAAGCACGTGTTCGACTTCCACGCCGTGCGTTTCGATGGAAAGCGCACGGCCTACGCGGTGCGGCCTGAGGCACTGGTCAGCAAGTCCGGGCTGACGCGGAAGATCGACTACCTGAACCGCACAGGCGTCGGAGGATTCGCCGACGAGGCCGTCATCCTCACCGACCGCGACGTTACCGTCGCGGACATCTACAACGCCAAGAGGCTGCTCCGCTCGCGCCGTCTCCGGAACGATGCCGACATGGCCGAGGCGATGGAGCTTGTGTCGATCATCCATGGCGCGGTCACCTTCCACTCGCTGCTGCGCGGCGCCGAGGTTGAAGCACGGCGCCGGATCGCCCTCTGGGGCCTGATCGACCTCGGTGTTCTTCGGCCAGTGCAGGGCGGACCCGTGCTCGACAGGTCGCTCATGGTGGTCAACCACGACTGCCTGGCGGTGGTCAGGAGGGCGGCATGAACCAGCTCGCCCTCCTTCCCGCCGAAAACGGCGAACCGTTCATCCGCTACCGCGTGAGGCATGAGGACCGCGTCGTCATCCGCGGAGTGAACCACCGCAAGGTCTCTGCCGACCAGGACGTGATCACGTTCGAGGTCGAGGACCGCCCCGGCCTGACGCCGTCGTTCGCCCAGCGCGAATTCACAAGGATGGTCGACCGCGGCGATGCGGAGATCCTGCGGAACTATCATGCGCCGACAGAGGCCAGCATCCGGAACACCCATGAGCAGCTGACCCTTGCGACCTGCAGCCCCAAGAAGCGTCGGAAGGCCATGTTCAAGGCGGAGCTGTGCCGTCGCTTCCTGATCAAGCGGAAGGAAGCCGACCACAGGCGCCGCGCCGACGGCCGGAAGGTCAACCTGGGAAAACCTTGTCTCGACTGGCTGCTTCCTGAGATCGCCAACGAGATCATGATGGATCGCCAAAAGGCCGCGAGGCCGGGCGAAGAGATCGTGGTCACGAAATTGCCTTCCGCCCGTCAGTTCGCCCGCGACATGGAGAAGTTCATGGCGGGAGGGATGAGGGTCCAGAAGCTCATCAGCCGACAGGGCACGACGAGCCGGCAGCGCCGCAGGGCCAACGAAGCCGAATATGCAATCCGCTTCAAGTTCCAGAAGGGATTCGTCGCCGACAAGAGGCCGTCGATGGCGGCTGCGTACCGAGACTACATGGGGGCGATCAAGCAGGCGAACGACGCCCGCGCTAAGGGCTTTCCCCCGTTGGAGCACATCGGCAGGAAGACCTTCGAGAAGGGCATCAAGAAGCTCGACCCCTTCTACGTCGCCACGCTGCGCTACGACGAGAAGCACGCGCGCGAGGAATTCAGGATCACCTACCAGGGCGTGGACGCCGAATACCCCGGCCAGCGGGTAGAGATGGACGACTTCCTGGTCGACCTCATGGTCCTGCTCGAGGTGCTCGAGGTGTGGGAGCTTCTCACGCCGGAAGAACAGGCGCTGGTGAAACGGGAACGGCTCTGGGCCACCGGGGCCATCGATGTCGCCTCGAAGTCCTTCCTCGCGCTGAAGTTCCACAGGACGGCGCCGCGCGCGAAGACCGCCATCGAAACCATCGAGCTGGCGATGAGCGACAAGTCGCTGATGGCCGAGACCGTCGGAGCGGGAACGCCCTGGCCCTACCGCTGCTTCATCGAGGAGGTTTACACCGATAACGGGTCGCCTTTCACCGCAGAAGAAACGCATGTCGTCCTCGAGGACCTCGGCGTCAGCACCTTCCACGCCATTGCCGGCGTGCCCGAGCTGCGGCCGTATATCGAGTCCGGCATCGGCACGCTGTCGAAGCGGTTTCTCAGCTGGTTTGCCGGGCGGACGTTCTCCGATTTCATCGAGAAGGGCGAGTACGACCCGCAGGCGAACGCCAGACTGAACGTCGACGTGTTCAACCGCGTGTTCCTGCGGGCCTTGATCGACATCTACCACCATACCCCGCATGCCGGCCTGAACGGCGAAACGCCGCACAACGCGTGGCTGCGTCTCGGCAAGAAGCACGGCGTCGAGGCGGCTCCATCCGCCCGCCAGATCCGGGAAGCGACTGGCATCGACTGCTTCGGGGTGATCGGCGACAAAGGCCTCCGCTGCCTCGGCCTCCATTTCCAGAACAAGGATCTGATGGACTATTTCCGCGTCGTCGGAAAGCAGAAGGTCCGGTTCCGGATCAGCCGCTTCGACGTCTCGGAGATCTCCGTGTGGGACGGCCGCAGGTGGTTCGAAGTTCCCAACAGGTACCACCTCCCTCGCGGCATCAGCCTCTGGGAATGGACCACCGCAGGCCTGCAGATGATCGCGGCCAACAAGGCGAACGCCGAACTCAACATGGACGTGATGCTCGACGCGGTGAACGTCTGCCGCGCTTCCGGTGAGTCCGCTGACCGCAGGGCCGGAGTGCGCGGCGAGGCGTGGGACTCCGCCTACCTGCAGCGGATGGACGAGCAGCTCTCGCTCTCGCTCCGGTTCGCGGACGACGTGGACATGCGTGGGTCCAAGCTCGTCGACCTGACCGTCGTGCCGTTCCCGGGGCGGCATGTGTCCGACCAGGCGGACCGCCCTGCGCCGCCCCTGCAGCCGGAGCGCTACCGGACCACAAGCGAGGCAGCGGTCAACACCACCAGGCAGAACCCCGTGGCGATGCCGTCCCAGTACGGCAGCGCCGACGACGTGCACTTCGAGGAATAGGAGAGGACGATGACAACGATCGAAATGGCGAGGGATCGCCACCGCAACAACCTGGCGGCCGCTATCTCATGGCTCCGGAGCACCATGGACGCGGATGCGCTGGCCCATGCAGACCGCATGGCGCGAGTCCACAACGCCTATGTGGTCACGGCCCGGGAAAAGCCGCTGAGCGACGCCTTCGACCGCATGATCGGCAACGTTGCTGGCCTTGGAGGCTCGGACGGCGTCGAGAAGGCCGGAGCCGACAAGCGCCGCGCCATCTTCGTGATCGGAGAGTCCGGGTCCGGCAAGACGACCGCGATCCAGCGTCAGCTTTCAATGAGGCCTCAATTCCAGCCCAGGCAGGACGAGCATGGCCGCCAGGTTTTCCCGCTGGTGTCCTTCGACGCTCCCAAGCCGCTCACCCTCAAGCTCCTGGCCAAGAAAGGACTCGATGAAGCGGGCTACCCCGTCCTCGGCAAGAAGCAGGAGAACGAGATGTGGGACCTGTTCAAGGAACAGATCAAGGAGCGGAGCATCCTGTTCCTCCACATCGACGAGATGCAGCACGTCATCAAGGGAAACAACCCGAACGAAATCCACGACATCGCCGCAGTCGTGAAGAGCCTGCTCCAGATCAAGGACTGGCCGCTCCATGCCATCTTCGCGGGGGTCCCCAGCCTGGCCAAGTTCCTCGAGCGGGAGAAGCAGCTCCGCAACCGGTGCGAAATCGTCCGGTTCGAGGCGATGACATTCCCGTCGGACATGAAGCTGATCCAGACGGTCCTGCTGCGCATCGTGACGGTACATGCGGAACTTGAGGCAGCTAGCGCACTCGAGGACCAGGAATTCATCCACCGCCTGATCCACGCCGCCGACGGCGCGTTCGGAACCATCATCCAGGTCATCCGGGCGGCCGTCGCTGGAGTCATCTACGCGAAGGGCAGCACGGTTTCCCCCGCCGACTTCTCGACCGTCTACAAGGCCTTCACCGGGTGCACTCCGGATCAGGACATCTTCAGCGCGCCCGGCTTCCTCGACATCAATCCGAACCGGGCGCTGTCCAAGCTGATCGATGACTACGAGCGTGAGGAGAAGGCGGCACGCGAAACTGGAGGCCAGAGATGAATCCGCTCCATCGCACGGTTGCCTACCGCCCCGGCGAAACGGTCCTTAGCTTCGCCTCCCGCCTCGGCGCTGCAAACGGCAGGCCTCTGCACGCCTTCCTCTCCGACATGGGTCTCCGTGGCGGACTGCTCGCATGCGGAGATGAGGGTGAGATCGGCCGCCTCGCGATCCTCGGCCAGGTCGGCGCCGGCGACCTGATGTCGTCTGCCATCATCAAGATCGGAGGGGATTTCGCAGTCGCCGGGCAGAGGCTCAGGAAAGGCATGGTACCCTCCCGTGCTTCGCGCGTTTGCGCGGCCTGCATCATCGAGGATGTCAAGAACGGCGAAGGCCCGGTCGAGACACGCGCCTTCTACCGCAGTGCATGGGCAATCTCCCTTGTGCACGCATGCCCGCGCCATTGGTTGCCGCTTATCGAAACTGACGCGCTGCCCGTAGGCCACCTTCATCAGGACATCGCTGCGAGGGTCCGGCACGGGATCGAAAGGCTGGAAGCCGCGGCGCGGGCCGAACCGATCCCCCCGTCTGGCCTCGAGAAATACATGCAACAGCGTCTCGACAGCACAGCGCCTACGGAGGACTTCCTGGGTTCCCTGCCCTTTTACGTCGCTGTCCGCTTCACCGAGGTCATCGGAGGGATGATCCTGTTCGGAAAGAACTTCCGGTTCAACGGCCTGTCACCTGAGGACTGGCTGGACGCAGGGAGAGAAGGATTCGCGGTCACGTCGGGAGGGGCCGACGGCATCAGGGACTTCCTGTCCCAGGGTTTCGCCAACTACCTCCGTGCCAGCCGCAACGTAGGAGGGAGAGTCCTGTTCGGAACACTCCATACGTGGCTCCAAGAGGTAAGACACCCGGATTTCGATCCCGTGCGGGACCTCGTCCGGGATCATGTCGTGGACACGTTGCCTGTCGGTCCTGGCGACGACATCCTTGGCCCGGTCACGCGGCGTCGTTGGCACTCCATCCATTCTGCGGCAATGGAGTTCGCCATCCATCCCAAGCGGCTGCGCAAGCTGCTGTTCCAGGTCGGCCACATCGGCGACGCCGAAATGGACCGTTCCGACGGCAGGGTGCTGCTCGACGCAGACAAGCTTCAGCAGTTTCTCGAAACTGCAGCGAGCAGCCTCTCGGGCGAGGAGGCGCGCAAGTACATCAATGCGAGCCGGATGCAGTGGGAGATCATTGTCAGGGAAGGTTTCGTGAGGCCGACCATTGCGGCCACCGACACCCATCGGGCCACCGACACCCATCGGGCCGCCTACTCGCGCACCGGGCTCGATGCCTTCCTTGCTTCGATCTCCTTCCGGACCGCAAGAAGAGGGCATGAACTCAAACTGCTGTCCGACGCCGCCAAGGCGGCTCAGTGCTCGTTGGCCGACATCCTCCAGATGCTTGTCGACGGGAAGCTGGAGCATGTGGATGTGTCACACAAACATCAGGGGTTTGCGGGAGTGATGGTCAGTCCTGTCGAAGTGAAATCCAAGATTCCGAGAAAGCCCTCGCGCGGCTTGTCAATGAAGCAGGCGGGAAAACGAATGGGCTTAACGGGGAGGGTTGTCGCGGCGCTGGCGAAGGCAGATTTGATCCCCTGGACGACTGACCCGGCTAGCATCGGGAGACGCCGCTTTTCCCCGTTCATCAAGCCCGCAGACGCAGACGAATTCACGGAACGCTTCATCACTTTGACCGAGATCGCGAAGCTACGAGGCGTAGGCAAGTGCGGAAGGATGGCGCGCGAGTGGATCGAGGCTCAAGGAGTCCTTCCGGCATTCGACCCGGATACCACCGGAGCTCGGTTCTATGACCGAGCGAAAGTGGCAGATCTGCTGCGCGGCCGATGATACCCTACGGACTTCCCGTTCTCGTCCATCGGCTGTCCGACGATACTGTACCCAACCCAGATCCTTGCGCCGGCACCCACGCTCCTTCAGCGTTGATGGGGGCACTATGGCGATCGGGGCGTATCGATGACCTTTCCTCAATACCGACGGCTGATGGCCGTGTCTTTCATTCCGTTGCTATTCCTCGGCTTCGTGTTGAGCTGGGGCGTGCCGTTCCCTGATCATGATTACACCGTTCGCTGCGACCGCCAGGTCCAGAGTGGGCGAGAGTATCAATTTTGTTTCCCCAATAGCTATGCGGAAGACCATTATCGCATCGTTCTTCCCTATCCACCGAAGTCCTTCTATCCAAAGGAAATCCGTGCTCATTCAGTTCAGATTAGCAACGCCCAAATAACGCGAGTGGGGCCTTACAACAGTCTCGTCACAAATGAACCTGATACTTACATCGGGAAAAAGGTGCCCATTTTCCTTGTCGGCGAGAACGGCCTAGGGCCACTGCTTAAAAACCCGATGTCATCCAGCGGACACCTCATCTGCGAGGATTTGTATATTGATGACCCCGCTTCAGGCATTTATCGCTCCACCTGTCGCGGGGATGAATGGCGAGCCTTTATTTTTTATACGACCGATGCAGAAGGCGAGGAATACATCCGCGTCCTGCAGAGCGCCATAGAACGGGTTGCGTCTCAAAACTTCATACGATGGATCGTATACTCGTCGTTGGTGTATCCGTTTTTCATCTATTTGTTCTTCGCTGCTTCAATCGCGTGGGTCCTCGCGAAAAGAGCTTCCGCTTATGTGCGGAATGGTTAGCGCCCACTAGGGTTATGGACACTAGGACTCGGAAGGGCAGCGCCATCTCGCCTGATCGGATGTATGGCAATTTTGTCCCGTCGCTTTATCGAGTCGTCACCTCCACTGGCATGAGGCTCACTGGTCTGTCGTCGACACCGCCCCAGCAGTGAGCGACGTCGCCATAGACAGGGTGGACAGCGTTTTCGACAAATATCTCTCGGCGGAAAAGCCCGCACCCATAGAACCCGCCTGATACTATTTGTACGACTCCCGTACTCCGGGTCGGCACAGGGATGAAGCTTCCCGCCCTAGTTCCATTGCCGAACTCGCCATATTCGTTCCCTCCCCAACATCGGGAAGCTCCTGCTTTAGTCACAGCGCATGTGTGCATGCCCCCTACAGATATGGAGGCAACATCAGCTTGAAGACCAATCACCGGAGTTGGTACAAGGGCGCTGATCGTTGTTCCATCACCGATCTGTCCGGAGCTGTTGTTGCCCCAGCAATATGCACCGCCCTGAGCGGTAACGGCACACGTTGTGCCGCCCCATACCGACAGTGATTCAACGGGCTCAAACAATTCAGCAACTCGCACGGGAGTGATCCTATTCTCTCTCGTGCCGTCACCAAGTTGCCCAAAACGATTGTTTCCCCAGCAGCCGACTACTCCCGTAGATGTAAGGGCGCAGGTATGGCTGTGACCTGCCTTTATGCTGACGATGCCAGCGGATAGGCCCGGAACGCCTACCGGACGGACGCTTTTGATACCTAGCGTAGGATCGCTACCCGCTTGGTGCTCATGATCATTGCCCCAACACAGGACGGAGCCTGCTGTGGTCAATGCACATGAATGGATTTCACCCGCAGCAACAGACACAACGTTGGATTCGAGGCCGACAACCTGAACTGGGGCAGATCTGTCCGTCCTCGTGCCATCCCCTAGCTGTCCATAGCTGTTGGACCCCCAGCACTTTGCACCGCCCTTGTGCACGGCGCAGCTATGCGACATCGGTGAGACTGAGATGTCAGTGACCCCCTCGTTCAGGCCCATGACTTGAACTGGATAGTCGCTACTTCCATCGTCCCTAATGACACCGCCGTCTCCCAGTTCACCGTATCGATCAGACCCCCAACACCGAGCCGAACCGGAGGAGGTTATCGCACACCGATGACTGCGGCCGACTGAGAGTTGATCAGCCAGGAGGCTCCCTCCGTGCGATGAAGCTAGCACCAGATAGCCGTAAGCTGAACCAAGACCAACGGCTGCAATAGCCAAAGCCAATACGGTTGCTCTTCGCATGCCCCGCCCCTGAGTCCAATGCCTTATGGAAAAGGCTCGGGGAGTTCCTCCGCCGGCGCAACAGGATCATCCCGACGCGCTGCCTTCCCGGGAAGCCTCACGTGCGTGACATTGCATGCAGAGACATTCCTTGGATGCCGTCAGAGACACTATGGGGTGCCTAAGCGAGCTCCGACTATCAGGAATCAGTCACTTAGCTTTGGCCCCGAGACACTCTTAGGTGCCGTTCCCACCTTCCCTTCCCCCTGTGGGAGAAGGGAAGGCGCTACCGTGCCCACTTCCCATACCGCTCCGTGAGCCCTTCATACGCATCGAAATCCGGAAACTCCGCGAAGCTCTCGACCGCGCCAGTTTCCGTGAAAGGCAGTCTGGTGCTCGTATAGGTCTCCATGTAGGGCCGGAACCAGCCGGCATCGTCCAGGATGGTCGGGCGCACATTGACGAACCAGTCCATCGCCTCGGCGCGCGTGAACATCCACGTCATGCAATGGCCGCAGAACCAGTGGTGTGAATCCGGCCCGTGCAGGCCGCCGATCACCGGCTCGCCACTGGTGATCTCAAAGCCATCGGCGGGGATGACCGCGGTCAGCGAATAGGCCGACAACGACATCTTCTGACAGCCCCTGCAATGACAGGCGCTGGTGATCAGCGGCGGCTTCGACACGCGGATCGCCACACGCCCGCAGCGGCAGGAGCCGGAAAGAGGAAGCAGGATATTGCTCATCGGCGAAGCCTACCCCGTCTCCCTTGGCGGAAAAAGGGCGGCGGGCACGACATTCCACCCGAAATCTATCCACGCCTTCCGCGCCTGCCCTATCCTTTGCCCTGCCTTCGCGCGGGAAACGGATGCGCAGCCGAACATCCGGGCGAAGGACGGTGCCGGATCGTATGGCTGCGGCAGCCATATGGGCGATGAGCCCCCAGGTCCGGGCGCTTGAAGGTGCCAAAGGCACCCGGCGCAAGAACACCGGCGGGGCGCGAAGGTCGCGCCACTCAATACTCAATCGGAAGGCTCGGCCCAGCGCCCCGCTTCCTGTTCTTTGACAATGGCCAGGCGGGAAACCGGGCGTGGCGCGGATGATTCTCGCCCCTCGGCGAGGCGGACGGCCCACGGCATAGATTCTCGAGTCAAGCCGTGACGCCAGTGAAGCGCGGAACGGCGCCGAACCAGAGCCCCGCTCTATTCCTTCAGCCGATACTGCTTCTGCATGTCCACCGCATAGTCCGGCGGGGCGATCTCCCACCAGTTCTCGGCGGCGTCCTTGTTGTGCGACCAGCGCATATAGGGGTGGTCCATTTCATAGAACACGCCGTGGCGCATAAACTCGGTGGTCTTGATCTGCGTGGGATAGATGTTGGCGAGGTTCACATTGGGGCCGAGCTTGTGCACCAGCCAGGCGATGATGGGCGAGTTGCCCATCTTGCGGGCGTCCCACACCTCGAAGATCATCCGGTCGGAATTGACCTGCCGCACGACGTCGAGGAATTGCGCCTGCCCCTCGGCATTTTCGAGGTAGCTGCCGATCAGGTTGCGCACCACCATGCCTTCCCAATAGATATGGTCGGCGCCGGCCTCGATCATCTGCATGGCCTGGTCCACGACCATGTCGACATGGACCAGATCGCGGTTCTTGCGCGTCTCGTCCTTCCAGGCCCATTTCTTGCCGAGCTCGCTGACGACCTTGAACCCCTGGTCCTTGACCATCTTGATCTCGTCGCGGGTCTGGGCGAGCGACGCGCCGCTGGCGTGGTTCTCCACCTCCACCTCGTTCACGCCGAGCGCCTTCAGCATGTCGAGATATTGCTGCATCTTGCCCTGCGCCTTGGCGATCTCGAACTGCGTGCCGCCCAGCGCCACATCGATATTCATGTCGCGATAGTCGGCCACGGCCCGCTCGACGATGCGGAAATCCTTGTGCCACAGCGTGTCGATGAGCTTCACCCGGTCGACGAGATCCTGGTTCGACTTGATATAGGCAGGCCCCTGATTGGCTACGTCGATGATAAGGATCATGGTGATGCCCGTCGTGCGGGGCTTCTTGGTGCGCCGCGAGTCGCGGTTCAGCTGCTCCTCGAAGTCGCGCATCATTTCCTGAAGTTTCATTCGCTTCCCTCCTCCCGTTTGGCGGCCGCTCGTCGGCGGCAGAATGTACGTACATTCATGTTGCGATGACAGAGCATTTTTGCGCGGAAATGAAAAACGGCGACCGCATGCGAGGCCGCCGCTTCGATTGCATATGGCGGGCGATCAGTGGATCGGCGCGAGCGCCGGCCGGCCACGGATCACATCGGCCGTCTTCTCCGCAATCATGATGGTCGGCAGGTTGGTGTTGCCGCCCGGCTCGTCGGGCATCACCGAGGCGTCCACCACGCGCAGCCCTTCGATGCCGCGCACCCGCAATTGCGGATCGACCACCGCCTGGTCATCGATGCCCATGCGGCAGGTGCCGAGCGGATGCTGGTTGACCTGCGTGTTGTCGCGCACCCATTCGGCGATCTGGGCATCCGTCTTCACGTCCGGGCCGGGCTTGATCTCGCTACTGATCAGGTCGCCCACCGGCGGGGTGAAATAGATTTCGCGCACCTGCTTCACCGCATCCACCATGCAGTCGAGGTCCTGCTGTTCGGAATAGAAGTTCAGCAGGATGCGCGGCAATGCGGCGGGGTCCTTGGAGCGCAGCTTGACCCAGCCGCGGCTGAGCGGATGGAGCAGGTTCGGCCCCACGGCGAAACGATGCACCGGCGGCGCGGTCATGCCGGGAAACCAGACCTGCGCATCGAGCCCAACCGAGGAGCAGATCATCTGGATATCCGGGCGCGCCGAGCTGGTATTGCGCGTCCTGAAGAAGATGTTGGCGGGCGCGGCATTGGTGGCGAAAGGCCCCGAGCGGGTCAGATACCATTGCGTCATGCCCATCACGACGCGGTCGAAACGCAGCTGTTGCAGGAAGGTGCGCGTCGTATTGGCCTTGAAGACCATGTGCATGATCGGATGTTCCGACAGGTTCTGGCCGACGCCGGGCAGGTCGTGCACCACGTCGACATCCATCTCGCGCAGATGGTCGGCCGGGCCGATGCCCGACAGCATGAGCAGTTGCGGCGAATTGTAGGAGCCGCCCGACAGGATCACCTCGCGCGCCGCATGGGCGCTCTTCAGCTTGCCGTCATGCCGGTATTCGATGCCGATCGCCCTGCCTTTCTCGATCAGGATGCGCGTCGTCAGCGCATGGGTCACCACGGTCAGGCCGGGCCGCTTCATGGCTTCCTTCAGATAGGTGGCGGCCGTGCTCTGGCGCTCGCCCTTGCCGACCGAAAGCTCGACGCGGCTGATGCCGTCATGCTCGCCGACCGACTGGTCGTCATTCACCGGCAGACCGTAATTGCGGGTGGATTGCGCCAGCAGGTCATAGAGCATCAGCGGAACATTGGTCTGGGTGATGCCGACCGGACCGTCCGCGCCGTGATATTTGCTCTCGCCGCGCCAACTGGACTCCATCTTCCGGAAATAGGGCAGCACGTCTGCATAGCCCCAGCCCTCCAGCCCCTGCTGACGCCACAGATCGTAGTCGAGCGGGTGGCCGCGCAGGGCGATCATTCCGTTGACGGAAGACGAGCCGCCAAGCGTGCGCCCGCGGCGGATCGCGATCCGGCGATTGTTCATATAAGGCTCCGGCTCGCTCTCGAACCGCCACAGATAGGGGCTGCTGTTGGAGACCTTGGTGAAGGCGAGCGGAACCTTCATGAACGGATGGTCGTTGGGGCGCCCTGCTTCGAGCAGCAGGACAGTGACGCCGGCATCCTCGGTGAGGCGGTTTGCGAGCACGCAACCGGCGGAACCGGCGCCCACGATGATGTAGTCATATTCCGTCATGACGTTCCCCGCTGATGCTTTTCACGATGGCTACACATGTGCGGGCGGCGCGTCTGCCACGGCATGCGCCATTGGCGGCGGGCGACACTCGCAGTCAATCGGGGCAGTCCCCACGATTCAAAATGGCCGCGGCAAGCGGTGATAGGGTCGCTCGACACAACAGGCCCGCGCACATCGCGGCCAGCGAGGAGCGAACACGATGAATGTCAGCAATATCACTGCGGCCGAAAAGCGCGTCGCGGACTTCCTGGGCGCGCCCAAAAAGCTCCTGATCGGCGGAAAGTGGGCCGATGCCGTATCCGGCGAGACCTTCGAGGTCGAGAACCCGGCCACCGGCGAGATCATCGCCCATGTGCCTGCCGGCCAGAAGGCGGATATCGACCTGGCGGTGGCCGCCGCGCGCAAGGCGATGGACGGCCCGTGGTCGAAGATGGTGCCCGCCGAACGGGCGCGGCTCCTGTGGAAGCTCTCCGACATGCTGGAGGCGCAGGCGGAAGAGTTCGCGCTGATCGAAACGCTCGACAATGGCAAGCCTTATCGCAACGCGCTCAACATGGACCTGAAAACCTGCGTGGAGAACCTGCGCTACAATGCGGGTTGGGCCACCAAGCTCAATGGCGAGACCATGACGCCGTCCAACCCGGCAAACCTGCTTGCCTATACGCTGCGCGAGCCCGTCGGCGTGGTCGGCCTCATCGTGCCGTGGAACTTCCCGCTCACCATGGCGGTCAACAAGATGGCGCCGGCACTTGCCGCCGGCAATGTGGTCATCCTGAAGCCGGCCGAGCAGACGCCGCTTACGGCACTGCGGCTGGGCCAGCTCGTCCAGGAAGCAGGCCTGCCGGAAGGCGTGGTCAATATCGTCACCGGCTTCGGCCATACGGCGGGCGCGGCGCTCACCGAACATCCCGGCGTCGACAAGATCTCCTTCACCGGCTCGACGGAAGTCGGGCGGACGATCCTCAAGGCGTCGGGCGGCAATTTCAAGCGGCTGATGCTGGAGCTTGGCGGCAAGTCGCCCGTCATCGTCTTCCCCGATGCCGACATGAACAAGGCGATCGAGGGCGCCGCGCGCGGCATCTTCTCGAATAGCGGCCAGGTCTGTGCGGCCAATTCCCGCCTCTATGCCCATCGCGACGTGTTCGACAGGGTCGTGGAAGGCATCGCGGAACGCGCGCAGAAGCTCAAGGTCGGCATCGGCACCGCACCCGACACCGAGATCGGGCCGGTCGTGTCGCGCAAGCAGATGGAACGGGTGCTGAACTATGTCGATCTCGGCCGGAATGACGGCGCATCCGTCGTCACCGGCGGCCGCCAGCGCGGCAGCGAAGGCTATTTCGTCGAGCCCACCGTGCTGGTCGAGACACGCAACGACATGCGCGTGGTGCAGGAGGAGATTTTCGGGCCGGTTCTGTGCGCCATGTCGTTCGACCTCGACGACATCGACCGTATCGCGGCGGAAGCCAATGACACGATCTACGGCCTCAATGCCTCGATCTGGACGCAGAACATCACCGTCGCCCATCTGATGGCCCGCAAGATCAAGGCCGGCATGGTGCGCATCAATGGCGGCGGCGTCGACCACGCCCTGCCCTTCGGCGGCTACAAGCAGTCCGGATGGGGCCGCGAATATGGCCGCGAAGGCGTGGAGGCCTATACGGAGCTCAAGACGGTCGCCATCGCCATGTAGCGGCAAATCAAGGAAAAGGCCGCGCTTGCGGCCTTTTCCTCATTTGATCGATGGCTGAAATGCTCAGCTTGCAAGGCGCTCCTGCGCCATCGCGCATTCGCGATATTCGCGCGGCGACATGCCGAACTGATTGCGGAAGCTGCGGCTGAAATGGCTGACCTCGGAGAAGCCCCAGCGCAGCGCGATTTCCGTGATACTGTCTTCCGCACAGCGCGGGCTGCGCAACTCTTCCGCCGAGGCGAGCAGCCGCTGCTCCTTGATGAAGGCGGAGACGGTCGTGCCCGCGCCCTCGAAGGCCCGGTGCACATGCCGCACCGAACAGCCGAGCGCGCGCGAAATGTAGCGCGGCGACATATTGGCATTGCGCAGGTTGGAGCTGATGAAGCGCGTCACCGTCAGCGCGCTCACCATGTCCGAGGCATCGCCCAGATCCTCGTCCGCATCGCCCCGCGCCTCCTGAAGCAAGGGGCTGACCAGCGACGCCATCACCATATCGAGCGCGCGCGTGCCGAAAGCCGAAAGCTCGTTTGAGCGGCTATGCACCTGAAGGAGCAGCGTCGCGACCAGCGAGCCGAGCGCGGAATCGCTGCGGATCGGCACGGTGGTGGGAATATCCGTGGAGCCTACCCGGTCAAACAATATCTGCTCGGGTATGTTGAACGACAATTGCCGGATCAAGCCGCGATTGACGAATTCGCAGCTCTCGTTCGGCGACAGCAGAACCATGTCGGCCGGATTGAGCATGGCGATGCGCTGGCCCTGCTTGACCATGGAGCGCCCGCGCGCCTGATAGACAAGGCAGTGGTGGCGGCCGGGACGACTGGCCGAATCCGCACCGCGATAGAGCGAACGGGCATTGGTCTCGATGCTCGCATAATTGATGCCGAGAACGCTGAAGCGCTGCAGCGATCCCCTGAAGGCCGAGGTCGGGCCGGCAAGCCGCGTCTCGAAGCCGCCGGCTATCTTTCCCGTCGCGTCGTTCCACCGCTCCCATGCCGGCGAGCCGGCATTTGCGACATAAGCCATAGTCTCCTCCACGGTTTATGTAACATGTTTTCTTTCAGGCTAGACCAATCCAGTCGCGGCGGCAATCTGCCAACCTTAGCCAGGTCATTGTCTGGACAAGCTATCTGCTTCCCTTCGGCTGATACAGAAAAAACATTCCTATTTTCCGTCGCCTCCGGCCACATTGAAAGTGGCACGCGCCGACAAGTTACCGGGTCTTTCGCGGACTTTGGCGGCACCGAGGGCCATGCAACACTTTGGCAAAATGCCGGCAATGCACCGACACATGAGGGGACCGCATGAAGATCACCGACGTCACCGTTACCCTGTTCGCCTGGGACACCATGCCGGTGGTCGGCTACCATGGCGTGAAACGCAGCGCGACCGACGTGCACGACCAGGGACTGGTGACGATCCATACCGATGAGGGGCTCGAAGGGCACGCCTTCCTCGGCAAGGGCCTCTCGCCGGCATCATCGGATGCGGCGCTGCTGGTCAAATATCTGAAGCCGCTGCTTGTCGGCCAGGACCCGCTCGACCGCGAACTGCTCCACGAGAAGCTGTGGAAGCGCAAGGTCGTCTCCAGCATCCGCACCATCGGCGCGATCGACGTCGCCCTTTGGGACCTTGCAGGCAAGATCGCGGGATTGCCGATCTACAAGCTGCTCGGCGGCTACCGCACCAGTATTCCGGCCTATGTCAGCTCCGATCACCTGCCCTCGCCGCAGCACTATGCCGATGAGGCGGTGAAGTACAAGGAACTGGGCTACATCGCCTACAAGATCCATCCGCCGGAGAACTGGCGCGACGACATCAAGGTCTGCGAGGCGGTGCGCAAGGCGGTCGGCGACGACTATATGCTGATGCTCGACTCGACCTTTTCCTACCAGTTCGAGGAGGCGCTGCGCGTCGGCCGCGCCATCGAGGAGATGGGCTATTACTGGTACGAGGACCCGCTCGGCGACCACGACATCTACAACTACATCAAGCTGAAGCAGAAGCTCGACATCCCGATCATGGCGACCGAGCGGCCCGAAGCCGGGCTTGAGGCCTATGCGCCGTGGATCACCAGCCAGGCGACCGACTTCCTGCGCGGCGACGTGCTGATCAAGGGCGGCATCACCAATGTGATGAAGACCGCGCATCTCGCGGAAGCCTTCCGCATGAAATACGAGGTCCATACCGGCGGCAATTCGCTAGCCAACCTCGCCAACCTGCATATCGAAATGTCGATCCGCAACACCCAGTTCCACGAGCTGCTGCTGCCGCTGGAGGCGATGAGCTACGGCGTGGTGAACGAGATCACCGTCGACAGGAACGGCCTCATCCACGCGCCGACAGGCCCCGGCCTGGGGGCCGAGATCGATTTCGCGATGATCGAGAAGAAGAAGATCGCGGTGCTGAAATAGCTGTCGGGCCGGGTGTTCGGCCCCCGAAAACAAACCGTCTCATGGGAGGAGACCAGATGAACATTCGCAACAGTTTCAAGGGGCTTGCACTCGCGACATCGCTGCTGGTGATGGTCGCCAGTGCCCAGGCCGTCGAGCTGCGCATCGCCGCCGGCGCGCCGCCGTCGCATCCCGCATCGGACCCGATGTACAAGACCTTCGTGGAAAGCCTGGCATCGAAGCCCGAGCTCGACATCACCGCCAAGCCGCTCGGGCTGGAAGTGTCCGACCTGCGCTCGATGATGTCGAACCTGCAGAGCAACGTCATCGACGTCGGCAACATTCTGACATCCTATTACGCAGCCGATTTCCCGCAGAACAGCCTCGTGGGCGACCTCGCGCCGCTGGGCAAGAAGGGCCTCGCCATGACCGGCGCGGTAACCGAATACACCGCCACCTGCGCCGAGTGCCTGGCCGAGTTCGACAAGCTGGGCACGGTCTATCTCGGCACTGGCTCGACGCCGACCAACTGGATCCACACGACCAAACCGGTCAATTCCGTCGCCGACCTCAAGGGTCTGCGCGTGCGCGCAGGCGCAGCACCCTTCGTGCGCTGGGCCGAGGTGATGGGTGCGGCGCCGCAGCAGATCTCCTTCAACGAGGAGTTCGAGGCGCTCTCCACCGGCCTGCTCGACGGCACCATCGCGCCGCCGACCAACCTCGCGGCAAGCCGCCTCTTCGAGGTGATCAAATATATCATCCCGGTGCCGATCGGCACCACGCATGCGGCGGCGAGCTTCACCTTCAACAAGGATACCTGGCTCAGCCTGACGCCCGAGCAGCGGGCGCACGCGCTGCGCTCCGCCAGCAAGGCGCTGGCCTCCTTCGAGCCGGCAATGCGCAAGAGCGGCGACGAGGCGGTGGCCAAGGCGAAGGAAATGGGCATCACCTTCGTCGATCTGCCGGCGGACCTCGAAAAGGCCAACAACGACTATGAGGCCAAGGCCATGGCCGACGTCGCCGAGGTCGGCCGCACGCGCTACAAGATCGCCGACGCCGACGAGCGCGTGAAGCGCTTCGCCGCATTGGTCGAGAAGTGGAACGGCCTGATCACCGACGAACATGACGATCCCGAGAAGATGGCGGATCTCATGCACCAGGAGATCTGGTCGAAGATCGATCTCGAGAACTACGTGAAGTAGCTCACGCGGCCGGGGCGAACGCCCCGGCCCCTTTTCCAGGCTATGAAAATGGACATGATCGGCAGGCTGCTGCACCGCGCCTCCTTTACGCTTGCGGTCATCTCGGGACTGGCCGTCTTCGCGACGATGCTGATCGTCTGCGTCGACGTGCTGCTGCGGTTCAACCACAGCGGTCTTCCGGGCACGACCGAGATCGTCGCCTACTATCTGATGCTGTCGGTCGGCTTTCTGCCCCTCGCCCTTGTCGAGCGCGTGGACGGAATGATCACGGTGGATGCGGTCTACGCGATGATGGGCGCCGCCCTCCAACGCGCCATACGCATCTTCGCCATGCTCTTCTCGGTCGCCGTCTATGCCGCGCTCGTATGGGCCACCTTCAACGAGGCGATGAAGAATTTCCGCTCGGGCGCCTATTACGACACGTCGGCCTATCTGCTCGTGCTGTGGCCGGCCTATTTCATCGTCCCGTTCTCGGTCGCGCTGGCGCTGCTGGTTGCCATCCACCGCACGATTGACCTGATACGCGGCGGACCGCTGGAGCCGCCGTCGCGCGACGCGCCGGACGGCGGCGCCCCCGACCATTCGACAGGTGAAAGATGAGTTCGACGGCGATCGGAATAAGCGGCCTCGCCGCGCTGGCGGTGCTCTTTGCGCTGCGGGTTCCCGTGGGGCTCGCACTGATCGGCGTCTCCGGTCTGGGGCTGTGGCAATTGCTGAGCGCCCGCGCGGCCTGGGGCCTGCTGCAATCGGTGCCCTATCAGTTCACCGCGAGCTGGACCCTCAGCGCGGTGCCGATGTTCCTGTTCATGGGCTATATCTGCTTCTATTCGGGCATGACGACGAGCCTGTTCGAACTGGCCAAGGCGCTGCTGTCGCGGCTGCCCGGCGCGCTCGCCATTTCCAGCGTCGCCGCCTGCTCCGCCTTCGCCTCGGTCTGCGGCTCTTCCATCGCCTGCGCGGCCGCCATGGGCCGCATCGCCATTCCCGAAATGGTCCGCGCCGGCTATGACCGCAACATCGCCTGTGGCGTGGTGGCGGCCGGCGGCACGATCGGGGCGCTGATACCGCCATCCATCGTACTCATCCTGTTCGGCATCTTCGCGCAGACCTCGATCATCCAGCTTTTCCTCGGCGGCATCGGCATGGGACTGGCCACCGCGCTCGGCTATTCGCTGGTGATCGTCGCGATAAGCTGGCTGCGGCCCAATCTCATTCCGCGCCGGGCGGCGGCCGTGGAGCCGGGCGCGCTGATGGCCAATCTCAGGCAGATGGGCCCTCTCGTACTGCTCCTGCTGGGCGTCTTCGGCGGGCTTTTCGGCGGCATCTTCACCACAACGGAAGCGGGCGCCGTCGGCGCGACAATGGCCTTCGTCATCGCCGTCGCCCAGGGGCGCTTCAGCCGCACGATGATGGTCAAGGCGATGACGGAAACCGTCATCACCTGCGGCTCACTCTTCATCATCGGCGTCGGCGCGACCATGCTCACGCGTTTCGTGTCGATCAGCGGCGCGGGCGACCTGATTTCCAGCATGGTGATCGGCTGGGAGCTGACCTACTGGCAGTTCATGCTGCTGGTGATGGTGGTCTATCTCATTCTCGGCACGTTCATGGACGGCATCGGCGCAATGCTTTTGACGCTGCCGATCTTCCTGCCCATCGTGGAAGCGCAGAACATCAATCTGGTGCTGTTCGGCGTGCTCATCGCCAAGCTGATCGAGATCGGCATGCTGACCCCGCCCTTCGGCCTCAATGTCTTCGTCATCAAGAGTGTGGTCGGTAACCTCACCTCGCTGACCGGCGTGTTCCGCGGCGTCACGACCTTCATCGCCATCGACATCGCGGTCGTGCTTCTATGCATTGCCGTGCCGGCAATCGTGATGTTCTTCCCCACGCTGATGAGCTGAGGCCTATTCCGTCCAGCGCGGCTTGCGCTTCTCGTTGAAGGCGGCCAGGCCCTCGCTTGCGTCGGAGGTCTGCGCGGTGAGCATGATCTGGCTTTCGGCGAAGGCCAGCGCCTGCTCGAAATGCATCGCCTGCATGGCGGCGATGGCCGCCTTGCCGCGCCGCATGGCGACCGGCGAATTGCCCTTGAGCACGCCGACGAGCCATTCCACCTTGGCGTCGAGCTCGGCAGCCGGGACGACATAGTTGATGAGACCGATCTCGCACGCCCGCTCGGCCGAGATCAGCTCGCCGGTGAACATCAGCTCCGCCGCGTGGCGCGGCAGGATCAGATGGCGGAAATAGACCTGCACCTGATGCGGGAACACGCCCACCCGGGCCTCCGGCAGGCCGAAGCGCGCATGGTCGGCGGCCACGACGAGGTCGCCGAGCGACATCAAGCCGGTGCCGCCGGCCACGCAGGCGCCGTTGATGCGCGCCACGATCGGGATGCCCATGGTGCGCACATAGCGCGCCAGACGGCCGAAATCGGTCGTCGGCTCGTCGAACTGGTCGCCGAATACCGAAGTGCCCTGCTGGAGATCGCCGCCGGCGCAGAAGGCCTTTTCGCCGGTGCCTGTCAGCACCACGCAGCGGACGGATTTATCCTCGCTCGCCGCACGCATGCCTCCCGCGATGCCCTCGATGACATCATTGTTGATGGCGTTGCGCCGCTCGGGTCTGTTGATGGTGATCCACAGCGCTTCGCCGCGCCGCTCGATCAGGATCGGTTTTTCATCGGCCATCTGCGCTTCCCCCAATCGGATTCAAATTCTCAATTCGGCCTGACAAGCCCTTGATCGAGCCATGCTTTCGGCACGTCGATTTCCATTTCCAGCGCCATCTGGCCAAAGGCCTTGCCCTGTGGGTCGATGCGCAGCGAGGCCATGCCGCCGCCGCCCAGCGCACCCTGAAGCAGGAAGTTGAGCGCGTCGAGGCCCGGCGCCTCGAACACCTCGCCAGGTCCGGTGACGATGCCGTCAAAGTGCTTCAGCAGGCGTTCCACCGTCACCTCGCGACGGATGACCGGCAGGAATTCCGGTCGTCGCGCAAAAATGGCGATGTTGGAACTGTCGCCCTTGTCGCCGGAGCGTGCCAGCGCAATGCGCCGCAGCGGAATGCGCACCGAGCCCGCATCGGGCGCGGCCACCTCTCCAGTGGGGCGCGACGGCTCGGGAACGGCGCCGTCCGTCGGTATCTCCACCGCGAAGGGTTCGGCATCGCCGATGCTGACGCGCGGCACCGGCATGTCCGCCTTCGGCACGAAGAAGGTGAAAAGCCGCACGACCGGCGTCGCCTTCGGCCGGCCGCCGAAAATGCCCGTCGTGCCCGGCGCGAAGGAAATGCCGATGGAGCCAACTTCCTTCGACATGAGGTCGAGCGCGGCGCGGTCGGGATGCTGCACCACGAGCCGCAGCAGCACCTCGCGCGTGGCACGGGCGCGGCTGCCGCCGGCATAGCTCGCCTCAGCACCCAGCGCCTCGACATGGACGGCGGTGAAATCGGGAAGGCCACGCGCGGCGAACAGGGTCCGCGAACGCGCAATCAGCGCCTCCGCCGTGCGCTCCGCCTTGCGCGCCGCATCTGGTCCCACGATCGAGATCGTCGCGATGGCGCGATAGCCGTCCTGGTAGGTAGCCGACACCTTATAGGACGGCGATGGCGGCTTGCCGCGTGCGCCGGAAACGTGGACGCGATTCTCGCCCTCCTGCCGCAGCCGAACCTGCGAAAAATCCGCCGTCACGTCGGGCAGCATGTAGTTGGCCGGGTCGCCGACCTCGTAGAGCACCTGTTCGGCCACCACGCCGGGCGTAATCAGCCCGCCGGTGCCGTCCGGCTTGGCGAGCACGAAGCTGCCGTCGGCGCGGCATTCGGCGATCGGGTAGCCGATATTCTCCCAGCCGGGCACGTCTTCCCAGTCGGTATGGATGCCGCCCGTGGCCTGCGGCCCGCATTCCAGAATGTGGCCGACGAGGCTGCCCGCCGCGAGCAGGTCGTGGTCGGCGGCACGCCAGCCATATTCGTGCATGAGGATGCCGAGGCCCAGCGCGCTGTCGGCGCAGCGGCCGGTGATGACGATGTCCGCGCCGGCATCGAATGCAGCCTTGATCGGCAGCGCGCCGAGATAGGCATTGGCGGTGAGCATCCGTTCCGGCAGCTTGATGCCGGAATGCGCGTCGCGCACATCCGCCTCGCGCATCTTCGGCAGCAACGGCATCACGTCGTCGCCCTCGACCGCCGCGATCTTCACGGTGATGCCGAGTTCTGCCGCCACGGCGGCAAGCGCGGCGGCGCAGCCGGCGGGATTTACGCCACCGGCATTGGTGGCGATGCGAATCTTCCGCGCGGCGATCTCCTTCAGGCCCGCCTTCATGTAGGCGATGAAGTCCGGCGGATAACCAGCTGACGGGTCTTTCATACGGGCCCGCGCCAGAAGCGACATGGTCACTTCGGCGAGATAGTCCATCATGAGATAGTCGATCTCGGCGGTCAGCAGTTGGGGAATCGCGCTGGGGCTGTCGCCCCATGCGCCTGATGCGCCGCCGATGCGTAGTATGCGCTCCGCCATCGCCCGCGCCTCAATAGGACTTGGGCAGGCCGAGAACGCGCTCGGCGATGTAGCAGAGAATCAGTTCGCGCGAGACCGGGGCCAGCCGCATGCCCACCGCTTCGCGGAAATAGCGCTCCACATTGAACTCGGCCGCATAGCCCATGCCGCCATGGGTGCGGATGGCGCGGTCGCAGGCGTTGAAATTGGCGTCGCCGGCAAGATATTTCGCCGCATTCGCCTCCGCGCCGCAGGGCTGGCCGCTATCGTAGAGCTCCGCCGCGCGCAGCGTCATCAGCTCTGCTGCCATCAGTTCCGACCAGTTCTCCGCCAGCGGATGCTGGATCGACTGGTTCTTGCCGATCGGCCGACCGAAGACGACGCGGTCCTTGGCATATTGCACCGCCTTTGAAAGCGCGCGCCGGCCGACGCCGACGCATTCGGCGGCATTCAGGATGCGCTCGGGGTTGAGGCTGTCGAGCAGGTAATAGAAGCCCCTACCCTCCTCGCCGATGCGGTCCTCGACCGGGATTTCCAGCCCGTCGATGAAGAGCGCGTTGGAGTCGACCGCCGCGCGGCCCATCTTGTGCACCTCGCGCGCCTCGATCTTCTCGCGGTCGAAATCGGTGAAGAAGATGGAAAGCCCGTCGGTCGGCTTCTTGCACTCTTCGATCGGCGTGGTGCGAGCTAGAAGCAGCATCTTGTCGGCGATCTGCGCGGTGGAAATCCACATCTTGCGGCCGTTGACGACATATTTGTCGCCCTTGAGCACCGCGCGCGTCTTGAGCTTGGTCGTGTCGAGGCCGGCATCCGGCTCGGTGACGCCGAAGCAGGCGCGGATCTCGCCCTTGATGAGCGGCACCAGCCAGCGCTGCTTCTGCTCCGGCGTGCCATGGACCACGATGGCATGCGGCCCGAAAATGTTGATGTGGATCGCCGAACAGGCGGCAAAGGCGCCGGCCGAATTGCCTACCACCTGCATCATGATCGCCGCTTCGGTGACGCCCAGCCCCGCGCCGCCATATTCCTCCGGCATGGCGATGCCCAGCCAGCCGCCTTCGGCGATCGCCTTGGTGAACTCGGTCGGGAAGGTGCCGGTACGGTCGCGCTCCTGCCAGTACTGGTCGTCGAACCTGTCGCAGATCGCCTTCACCGCATCGCGGATTTCCGCCCGATCCGGGGTCGTTGCCATGGCTTCGGTGTTCATTCCACTTCTCCCTCATCATTGGCGGGGCGCGCATGCCAGCCGGCCATATTGTCATTGCCCGCGAAAACCTCCGCCGTGTGCTGGCCGAGCGTCGGCGCAAGGCGCTGGATGGAGGCGGGCGTGCGTGAGAATTTGACCGGGAAGCGCGGCACGACGAGCGCGCCCTCGGTCGGATGTTCGATCTCGGAGAACATGTTCACCGCCGTCAGATGCGGATCTGTGAAAATCTGCTCCAGCGAATTGACGCGCGCCACCGGCACGTCGATCTCCTTGCAGAAGGCGAGCCATTCGTCGGTGGTATGGGTCGGCATCTTGGCCGCCAGATACTTGCCCGCCTCGTCGGCATTGCGGGTGCGCATCTCCTGCGTGGCGAAGCGCGGATCGTCCTGCATCTTCGTCGGGTCGCCGACGAATTTGGTGAAGGCGCGCCAGTGCTTGTCGGTATAGACGACGATGGAGAGATAACCGTCCTTCGTCGGATAGGGCCCGCGATGGCGCGACATCAGCCGCTTGTAGCCGGGAGCCCCGAGCGGCGGCGAGACGGCGCGGCCGCCCATATGGTCGGCCAGCACATGCGCCGCCATCGTCTCGAACATGGGCACCTCGATCTCCTGCCCCTCGCCGGTGCGTGAGCGGTGGTAGAGCGCGCTGATGAGCGAGATGGCGAGATAGAGGCCGACCGTGCGGTCGCATATATTGACCGGCGCATAGCGGGGCGTACCATCGATCGCCTCGAACAGGCCGGCAATGCCCGCCGCCGATTGAATCAGGTCGTCATAGACCGCCTGCCCCGTATTCGGCCCGTCCGAACCGTAGCCGACCGCGCCGGCATAGATGATCGACGGGTTGAGGGCGCGGACATCGTCATAGCCCAGCCCCAGCCGCTTCATCGCCTGCGGACGGACATTGTAGACCAGCACGTCGGCATCCGGCACCAGCAAGTCGAGCGCCGCCTTGCCCTCCGCGCTCTTGAGGTCGAGCAGCACGGAGCGCTTGTTGCGGTTGGCCTGGAGGAAAAGCGGCCCCATGCTCGGATCGTGCGACGGGCCGACCCAGCGCATGGAATCGCCGCCGGGGCTTTCCACCTTGATCACATCGGCGCCGAGATCGCCGAGTATCTGCGTGGCGGCAGGTCCCATGACGACCGTAGTCAGGTCGAGAACGCGGACGCCGGCAAGCGGACCCGTCGCATGCGGGGAAAGTTGCCCTTCCGGGAAGCCCTGTTCATCCATGATAATTTCGCTGTATCGAAAATTGTTTCACGTTTGCGTATTTCTTACCCATCCGCCATGTCGCGGTCAATGCCGGCGGAGCGCGATAGGAACTCACATGAATTCGTGACGGCGAAATATTCTGCGCCACTGGAAATTTTTCACATAGACGTCAGAATGCGCAAGGCCCGCACGGCAATGCCGGCGGTAAATGACGGGAGGACTGAATGAGCGAGGCAAGCGCCGAGGCGATCGGCGAACCGGCCGATATTGCCGCTGCCGAGACCGGCGGGCTGCGCAAGGCGCTGCGCGCGCGCCGGCTCGGCCGCATCCACACCCCTTGGGATTTCCGCGAAAGCGCCCGCCGCCGCCTGCCCCGCATGGTGTTCGACTATATTGATGGTGGGGCTGGCGACGAGCGCAGCGTGCGCGAAAACCGCGCTGCGATCGAGCGCGTGCGCCTGATGCCGTCTGCTCCCCATGACACGACCACGGTGGATCTCTCCACGACGCTGTTCGGCCAGCATCTGTCGATGCCGGTGATCATCGGCCCGACGGGCCTCGCCTCCGCCTCTTGGCCGCGTGGCGAGATCGCGCTGGCGCGCGCGGCCGCGAAAGCCGGCATCCGCTTCGTGCTGACCAACAATGGCAGCATCGCACCGCAGGAAATCGCGGCCGTGGCGCGCGGCAATAGTTGGTTCCAGCTCTACGCGCCGCCGGATCGCGAACTTGCGCGCCAGTGGATCGGACAGGCCAAGGCGGAGGGTTTTTCGGCGCTGGAAATCACCGTCGACGCGGCGCGGCCGGGCCGACGCATGCGCGATTCCCACAATGGCTTCACCATGCCGTTCAAGTGGACGCCGAAGAAGTTCATGGACTGCGCGACGCGCCCGGTCTGGGCCATGAAGATGCTCTGGCACGGTCAGCCGTCGCCCTATCTCGAAGTCGAGAAGGATCCCTCCGAGCCGAAGGCGCGCAACCAGTCGGAACTGCGCCGCCATCGCTTCACGCGGGCGCTGAGCTGGGACCTGCTCAAGATGGTGCGCGATGAATGGGACGGGCCCCTCATCATCAAGGGGCTGATGGACCCGCGCGAGGCGCAGAACGCGGTCGCGGCCGGCTATGACGGCATCGTCCTGTCTAACCATGGCGGCAGGCAACTGCCCGATGCCGTCGCCCCCATGGAGGTGTTGCCCGAGTTCAAGTCGGAAGTGGGCGACCGCATCACGCTGCTGATCGATGGCGGCTTCCGTTCCGGCAGCGACATCGTCAAGGCGCTGGCGCTCGGCGCTTCGGCGGTGCAGCTTGGCCGCCTGACGGTCTTCGCGCTTGCCACGGCCGGCGAGGATGGCGTCAGCCATTGCCTTGAACTGCTGCGCGAGGAAATGGAAAACACCATGGCGCTGTGCGGCAGGACGAGCATTCCACAGCTCGACCGGTCGATGGTGAGGGTCGGGACATGATCCGCATCGCCATACTCGACGACTATCAGGGCGTCGCCCGCGACATGGCCGACTGGCGACGCCTCGACGACCGCGCCGAAGTCACCGTTTATCAGGATACGCTGACGGATGCCGAAGCGCTGGCCGCCCGCCTCGCACCCTTCGATGTGATCTGCGCCATGCGCGAGCGCACGGCCTTCGACGCCACTCTGCTGGCGAAACTACCTGCCCTCCGATTGCTGGTGACGACCGGCATGGGCAATGCCGCCATCGACATGGAGACCGCCAAGGCGCGCGGCATCACGGTTTGCGGCACGCATGGGTCGGCCTGGGGCACGGCGGAACTGGCATTCGGCCTGATGATCGCGCTGGCGCGCGGCATCATGCCGGAAAATGCCAGCCTGTCCGCCGGCGGCTGGCAACGAACCGTGGGGCGCGATCTCTTCGGCGCGCGGCTCGGCATTGTGGGGCTTGGCCGGCTCGGCGGCCGCGTGGCCGAATATGGCCGCGCCTTCGGCATGGAAATACTGGCCTGGAGCCAGAACCTCACCGAGGAGACAGCCCGCGCCAAAGGCGCACGGCTGGTCGGCAAGAGCGAGCTCTTCGCCTCGTCGGACTTCATTTCAGTGCATCTGCGCCTGTCGGAACGCACCACCGGCCTGATCGGCACGCCGGAACTGAAGGCGATGAAGCGCGACGCCTATATCGTCAACACCGCCCGTGCGCCCATCATCGACCTAGATGCACTGATCGCGGCGCTGCGCAATGGCCGCATCGCCGGCGCGGCGCTGGATGTGTTCGACATCGAGCCCCTGCCCGCGCGCCACAGGCTGCGCGACGTGCCCAACCTGCTGATGACGCCGCATCTCGGCTATGTGACGCGCGACAATTACAAGGTCTTCTACGGCGAGACGCTCTCGGCTATCGAAGCGTGGCTGGACGGCAAGCCGGTGCGGGTGATTGCCTGAGCATTCCAGCGGCTTGACTTGTCGTGGCGCGCGGACAATCGTTCCGCCGCATGGAAAGCGAGTTCGCGACGGCGAAGAAGAAGTACAGGACCGACCTTTGACGATATTGGGAAATGGCAGCTTCAGCTACGAAGTCCGGCACGGCTTCGGCAAGCTGCCGGATGGAATGGGCTGGACAGAGGTCGCCGGCGTGGGCATCGATTCGGCAGACCGCGTCTACGCCTTCGCGCGCGGTCCGCACCGCATCGTCGTCATGGATCGCGACGGCAATTTCCTCGACACATGGGGCGAAGGCGTCTTCACCAACGCGCATGGCATCCATATCGGGCCGGACGACAACGTCTGGCTGACCGATTCCGGCGACCATTCGGTTCGCAAGTTCACCCGCGACGGAAAGCTGCTGCTGACCATCGGCGTGCCCGGCCAGACGCCGGGCCATATGAGCGGAAAGCCCTTCTGCCGCTGCACGCACACCGCGCTTTCCCCGCGCGGCGATATCTACGTGTCGGACGGCTACGGCAATGCCTGCGTCCACAAATACGATCCTTCGGGCCGCCACCTGAAAAGCTGGGGCAAGCCGGGCATCCTGCCGGGCGAGTTCAACCTGCCGCATAATATCTGGTGCGATGCCGACGGCTGGGTCTATGTCGCCGACCGGGAGAACCATCGCATCCAGGTCTTCGACGGCGAAGGGCGGTTTGAGACGATGTGGCACGGCATCCATCGCCCCACCGCGCTCGCCATGCTGCCCAATGCGCCCTGCCCGTGCTGCGTCGTCAGCGAGGGTGGGCCCGACATGCCGATCAACCGCGACACGCCCAATCTCGGGCCGCGCCTCAGCATTGTCGGCCTCGACGGCAAGGTCATCACGCGGCTCGGCACGGAAATGGCTGGCCATGAGCCCGGTCGCTTCATCGCCCCGCATGGCGTGGCGGTGGACAGCGCCGGCGCGATCTATGTGGCGGAGGTCGCCCACATCGCCTGGCCCTCGCTCATGTCGGGGCCGCGCCCCGACCGCATCGCCAGCCTGCACAAGCTGGAGCCGGTCGTCTGATGTCCAAGATCGTCAAGCGCACGCTCGATTTCTTCGAACTTTTCGCCGAGCACCAGCGGCCGCTCTCGCTGTCGGAAATCTCGCGCCTGCTCGATATTCCCGTATCGAGCTGCCACGACGTGCTGCAATCGTTGCAGGAGCGCGGCTATCTCTATGAGCTCGGACCGCGCGGCGGCTATTATCCGACGCTGCGCCTGCACAGGCTGGCCGGCAGGATCGCCGAGAACGACCCGGTGCTACAGCGTGCCGAGATCAAGCTCAGGGCATTGCGCGACAAGTTCGACGAATCCGTTTCGCTGTCGCGCGTGCAAGGCGCACAGGCGACCTATCTGCTAGTTTTCGAGCCCTCGCATGCGCTGCGCTTTCTCGTCCATGTGGGCGAGCATATCCGCGCGCTCCACAGCACCTCCGCCGGCAAGGCCGTGCTCGGTTCGCTGACGCCCTCCGAGCGCGAGAAGACATACCGGGAGCTTGATCTCGCGCCCTTCACCGACAAGACGGTGAAGACGCTGGATGCGCTGCGGACCGAGATCGATGCCTCGCTGGCGCGCGGCTGGTTCGCCAATCGCGAGGAAAGCGTGCCGGGCGCCACCACCCTGTCATGCAGCTTCGTGTGGAACCGCTCGATCTTCATCGTCACCGTCGCCGGCCCGACCTTCCGCATGGAGCCCAAATTCGATGAGGTCGTGGCCGAGCTGGTTGCGACATGCCAGGCGCTGGAGGCGCCCAGCTAAGCGCGAGACGATCGCGCGAAGGGGCGGATAAATGCATCTCGGCCATAGCCATGGCCGGCATCGCGCTTGCAACGCCGGCTGCGCTTCACTACAGCGCGGTTTCGACGAAACGGCTGGTTCGGACGTGACGAAACGCATCCTTCTCGTAAGCAATGGCCACGGCGAGGACGCAGAGGCGGCCGCGATCGCGCGAGCCGTACGCGAGGCAGGCCTGTCTGTGGAAATGAGCGCGGTGGCGATGGTCGGCGAAGGCCGCGCCTATATGGCGGCGGGCGTACCGCTTGTCGGGCCGACCTTCATGCCGCCGTCGAACGGTTTCAGCTATATGGACCGCAAGCTGCTGATCGCCGACCTGCGCGCGGGCCTGATCGGCGCGACCTTTCGCCAATGGCGCGCCGTACGCCGCGCTGCACGCCAGAGCGACCTCGTCCTCGGCGTGGGCGACGAGTTCTGCCAGCTCGTCGCATGGTCGGCCGGCCGGCCCTTCATCGCCTATGTGCCGCCCCATTCCGCGCTCTATGAAGGCAACATCAATCTTGACCTGATCCTGATCGCGGCGATGCGCTCGCGGCGATGCCTGAAAATGCTCACCAAGGATCCCGCGACGGCCGAAGTGCTGCAGCGCAAGGGATATGACAAGGTCGCCTATGGCGGAAATCCGAGCGTGGATTTCCTGCTGCCGTCAGGGGTCGATCTCGATATTCCCGATGGGGCCGATGTGGTCGGCCTCCTGCCCGGCTCGCGCCCGCCGGAAGCGGACCGAAACTTCCTGCTGCAGATGCGGCTGGTGGAAAAGGTCGCCGCGCTGGCCGCTGCCGCCGGGCGCCCTGCCCCGGCCTTTCGCGCCGCCCTCGTACCGAAGCTCTTCGCAGCCGCGCCAGCTTTGGCGGCACAAGGCGGCTGGTCGATGGATGCCGACGGCCACCGCATGCGCGGACCGGGCTGTGCCGCGATCGGTCTCTGGACCGACGCCTTCGCCGACATCATCGATGCCTCCCGCATCGTCGTCGCCATGGCAGGCCAGGCGTCCGATCAGGCGCTGGCGCTTGGAAAGCCGTCGCTGCTGATCGCCGGTGAAGGCCCGCAATTCAGCTGGCGCTTCGCCGAAGCGCAGAACCGTCTCCATGGCGGGCTGTCGCGGCTGGTCGGCACCGGAGCGGCGGACGAAGCGACGCTGGATGAGGCCGCGCGCGCACTGCTTGACGGGCTCGCGGACAAGGACTGGCTGGCGGCCGCCGCAACGCAAGGCCCTCTGCGCATGGGGTCGCGCGGATCTGCTGCCCGCTTCGTGGCGGTGATCCGCGAGGCGCTGGCGATCTAGAATCGACCGGAATCAGGCAGTTTCCGCTTGTCTGCGACATTGCAAGGGTTGAAGCCGCCGCAAAGCGATGTCACATGATGGCGATCAACGAAAGACGCCACTGATGGTCACCTATCTCGACGCCGCCACCGCGCCGCTGCGCAATACCGGTCAGATCCGCCTCTACAACGAGGATGCCTTTGCCGGCATGCGCAAGGCCTGCGCGCTCACATCGGCCTGCCTCGACGAACTGGCGGCGATCGTCGCGCCGGGCGTGACCACGGATGCGATCGACCGCTTCGTCTTCGAATATGGCATGGATCACGGCGCGCTGCCCGCGACGCTCAACTATCGCGGCTACACAAAATCGTCCTGCACCTCGATCAACCATGTTGTCTGCCACGGTATCCCCGATGCCAAGCCGCTGCGCGAGGGCGACATCGTCAATATCGACGTGACCTACATACTGGATGGCTGGCATGGCGATTCCAGCCGCATGTATCCCGTCGGCCAGATCAAGCGTGCCGCCGAGCGCCTGCTCGAAGTGACGCATGAATGCCTGATGCTCGGCGTGGCCGCAGTGAAGCCGGGGGCGCGCACCGGCGCGATCGGCGCTGCGATCCAGGCCCACGCGGAAGCACAGCGCTGCTCCGTGGTGCGCGATTTCTGCGGCCACGGCGTCGGCCTGCTCTTCCATGACGCGCCGAACATCCTTCATTACGGCAACCCCAATGAAGGCGTGGAGATGCGCGAGGGCATGATCTTCACCATCGAGCCGATGATCAATCTCGGCCGCCCGCATGTGAAGGTGCTGGCCGATGGCTGGACCGCCGTCACCCGCGACCGCTCGCTGTCGGCGCAATATGAGCATGCCGTGGGCGTGACCAAGGATGGCTGCGAGATTTTCACCCTGTCCAAGGCGGGTCTCGACCGTCCGGGCCTGCCATCCTAGCATTTCGCTGTCGGCGCGACCGCCTTGCGTCGCATAAATGCGGATAAATCAAAGAGATAGAGCGGGATTCCGATCTATCCAGGCAGCCGACGCTCTGGACACTCCTTGCGCAACTGCTACTGTCGCCGCGGTAGCGGGGGCGCAGATGGACAAGGCGGACGACGACGAACGGGGCTTCTTTTCGGAGATGGCCGCCCCCTCGCCCCGTGCAACGCAGGCGAGCAGCCGGAAGGCGTCCGACAAGCCACATTATCTCGGCCATCGCGATCGCCTGCGCGACCGCTTCCGCGAACATGGCGCCGACGCCTTCGCCGACTACGAGCTTCTGGAACTGCTGCTCTTCCGCTCGATCCCGCGCGCCGACACGAAGGAAACGGCAAAGGCGCTGATCGCGCGATTCGGTTCCTTCGCCGAGGTGCTGGGAGCGCCCGAACATCTGCTGCGGGAAGTGTCGGGCGTCGGCGAAAGCGTGGCGCGCGACCTCAAGATCGTCGCCGCCTCAGGCCAGCGAATGGCGAAAGGCGCCATTTCCGGGCGGACGGTGCTCGGCTCATGGTCGCAGGTGCTGGAATATTGCCGGGCGGCGATGGCTTTCGAGCAGCGGGAGCAATTCCGTATTCTTTTCCTCGACAAGAAGAACCGGCTGATCGCCGACGAGGTCCAGCAGACCGGCACCATCGACCACACGCCCGTCTATCCGCGCGAGGTCATGCGCCGCGCACTCGAACTGTCGGCCAGCGCGCTTATCCTCGTGCACAACCATCCGTCCGGGGATCCCGCCCCGTCGCGCGCCGACATCGACATGACCCGGACGATCGTGGAGACCGGGCGTCCGCTCGGCGTCGTCATCCACGACCATGTCATCATCGGCCGCCAGGGCCATGCCAGCCTCAAGGGCCTGCAATTGATGTGAAAAAGGCCGCCGGCTTGCGCGCGGCGGCCCTCATTTCAGGCAAGGCGAATCGCGTTCAGAGAACGACGACCTGCGTTCCCTTGCGCACGCGATTGTAGAGGTCGATCACGTGCTCGTTGATCATGCGGAAGCAGCCGTTCGAAGAGGCGCTGCCGATGGTCTGCGGCTGGGTGGTGCCATGGATGCGCACATGCGTGTCGCGCTTGCCCTGATAAAGGTAGATGGCGCGGGCGCCGAGCGGATTGTCGCCGCCGCCGTCCATGCCGTCCTTGTAGCGCCCATACTTCTTCGGCTCGCGCTCCTGCATGGCCTTGGTCGGGAACCAGCGCGGCCATTCCTGCTTGTCGCCGACCACCGCCGCGCCCTTGAACTCCAGCCCCTCGCGGCCGACCGCGATCGCATAGCGGCGGGCGCTGCGGCCATTCTCTACGAGATAGAGGAACTTGTTGGCCGTATCGACCACGATCGTGCCCTTTGCATAGCCGGAGAAAGGCACCGACTGCGGCTGGAACTCGTTCTTGACGGCAAACTGCTTGCGCGCCGCCTTGTTGCGCATGGCACCGTCCAGCGCCTGGGTTTCCGGCAGCAGGTTCTGCTTGGTGCGGAAAAGGCCGAGGAAGCCGGCCGGCTTCTCTTCCTCGCTGCGCAACTCGCCCTTGTTGCCGACGACCGCCACCGCGACCGTCTCTTCCTTTTTCTTCTGCGCCAGCGAAGGCGCGGTGAGCGGAAATGCGAATGCGGCCGCAAGGCCGGCGATTGCAAGCAAGCGAGCGAACATGGGGTGTCGTCCTGACGCGATTGTCTGAGAGCGACGACGCGCTGGCGATTTGGCGGGCACGTCGACCGATGTCGATCAGATACCGCAGGTCGGCCCGTTCACTCAATCGTGCAGGAGCGCGAGATCGACCAAATTCCTGTGAGCGGAATCGAAAAACGGGAAAGTGTTGCAGCCGCACAACGCACGGCTGCAACCGGATGGGCTTACTGAGCCGGCGCAGGCTGCGTCGGGGCAGTGCTTTCTGGCGGCGTGACCGGTTGCGTGGCGGCGGGCGGCGTCGCAGGCTCCGAAGCAGGCGGCGTGGCGGGCTGCGCCTCGCCTGTCGGCGGCGTGGCCGGGCCGGACGGCTGCTGTGTCTCTCCCGAAGGCGGCGTTGCCGCGGGCGCCTCGCTGGAAGGTGGCGTCGGCTGTGCCTCGCTGGAAGGCGGAGTCGGCTGCGAAGGCGTCGGGCTGCCACCGATCTGGTCGAGAATGCCGCCACCGCCGGCACCACCTGCGTCGGTCGGCAGACGGTCGAGAATGTCAGTTGGGCTTTCGCCGTAGCGCGCCACGATGGACAGCGTCAGCGACGTGACGAAAAAGGCCGCTGCGAGGATCGCCGTGGTGCGCGTCAGCGCATTGGCTGCGCCGCGCGCGGTCATGAAGCCGGAGCCGCCGCCGATCCCGAGGCCACCGCCTTCCGAACGCTGGAGCAGGACCACGCCGACAAGCGCGATCACGATCATCAGATGGACGACGATGAGAAGGGTTTGCATAAGTTCGGTCCAAATCGCGGGGAAGCGGGCGATGCCGCGCGGAAAATGTCGGGCCAGTTATACCCAAATGACGGTATTTCCAAGCCCTGTGGGCCAGCACCGCATATCGGAATGCATGCCGACCTCTGCAAGGGCCATTTTCAGAGCGAGCGATATGCTTCGGCGATGCCGAGGAAATCCGCTGCCTTGAGGCTGGCGCCGCCGACCAGCGCGCCGTCCACATTCGCCACGCCCATCAGTTCCACTGCATTGGACGGCTTGACCGATCCGCCATAGAGCAGCCGCATCCTGTCCGCCTCGCCGCCGATCTTCGCCGCCAGTTCGGCGCGGATTCGCTCATGCGCCTCGGCGACATCGGCCGCCGTCGGCGTCAGGCCGCTGCCGATCGCCCAGACCGGTTCATAGGCGACGACCGTGTTCGCGGCCGTGGCGCTCTCCGGCACCGAGCCGGCAACCTGCCGCGACAGCACGTCCAGCGTCTTGCCGGCCTCGCGCTCGGCAAGCGTCTCGCCGATGCAGATGATCGCCACAAGGCCGGCGCGCCATGCGGCCGCTGCCTTCGCCGCCACGATGGCGTCGGTCTCGCCATGATCCGTGCGCCGCTCGGAATGGCCGACGATCACATAGGCCGCGCCGGCATCCTTGAGCATCTCGGTCGAAATGTCGCCCGTATGCGCGCCGCTCTCCTTGGCGTGGCAGTCCTGCCCACCCGTGCGGACCGGCGTCGCGGCGAGGATTTCGGATGCCTTGGCAAGCAGGGTCGCAGGCACGCAAAGTGCCGCCGCCACTTCCACATCGAGACCGCCCATGAAGCCGTTGCCGATCGCCTGCAATTCGCCGAGCGACGCGCTCGTTCCGTTCATCTTCCAGTTTCCCGCGACCAGCGGACGAATTCCGGGTGTCATGCCAGCATTTCCTTCCGTGCTTGTATGCCGCGTCGTGAGTACCAAAAACCGGCGACAAAGCAATCGACACTGGCCGGGAAGGACGCTATTGCCCTGATTGTCCGGAATTGCCGGGCAAGATTGACGTGTCACGACAAGCGGAACTGACCAATGCTCGATTCAATGCGCAAGGCTTCCGGAACCTGGGTCGCCAAGCTGCTCCTCGCCTTGCTTGTCGTGAGCTTCGCCGTCTGGGGCATTTCGGGAACCATTTTCACCGGCGTGTCCAGCAGCGTCGTGACGGCCGGAAGCACAACCGTCTCGGCAATGGACTACCGCCTCGCCTATGACCGCCAGATATCGGTGATGTCGCAGCAGTTCGGCACGCGCCTGACCCGCGAGCAGGCGCAGGCATTCGGCATCGATGACCAGGTGCTGGCGCAGCTTGTCGCCGGCGCGGTCCTGGATGAGCAGGCGAGCCAGATGGGCCTCGGCCTCTCGCGTGACCGCGTCGCGCTGCTGACCGCCGAGGATCCCGCTTTCCGCAATGCCGGCGGCCGCTTCGACCGCCAGCAATTCGAATTCGTGCTTCGGCAGGTCGGCATGACCCCGGAGGAATATCTGCGCAACCGCGAGCAGGTGGCGATCCGCCAGCAGATCGTCGAGGCGGTATCTGACGATATAAAGGTTCCGCAGGCCTTCCTGAAGGCGATGGCGCTCTATCGCGGTGAGGACCGCACGGCTGAATTCGTCGCCGTTCCGCGCTCGGCCGTGGAGCCCGTCCCCGCCCCGACCGACGCCCAACTGAACGAATATTTCGAGGCCAACAAGGCGCGCTATGCAGCGCCGGAATATCGCAAGATCGCCTATGTGAAGCTGGAGCCTTCCGACATCGCCGATGAAAGCTCGGTCACCGATGAGATGATCGCGGCCGAATATGAGCGCACCAGGGCGCGCTTCACGCAGCCCGAGAAGCGCACCATCGAGCAGATCGTCTTCGCCGACGAGGCTGCCGCGAACGCCGCCGCCGCGCGACTGCGAGAGGGCGCGACCTTCGAGGAACTCGTAACTGCCGAAGGCAAGACCATGGCCGACGTCCAGCTTGGCACGTTCAGCCGCGAGGATGTCGCCGATCCGGCCATCGCCGAGGCGGCATTCGCCTTGCAGCAGGGCCAGACGAGCGGCGTGGTGCGCGGCGGCTTCGGCCACCTCCTGCTGCGCGTGACGCAGGTGACGCCGGAAGTGATCCGGCCGCTGAGCGAAGTGAGCGCGGAAATCCGTCGCGACCTCGCCATCGACGACGCGACCCGCGCCATTGCCGATGTGCACACCAATTACGAGGATGCCCGCGCCGGTGGCGAGGGCATGGCCGAGGCTGCGCAGCGCTTCAACCTGCGCGTCGTCACCATCGACGCCGTCGACCAGCAGGGCCGCGCGCCCGACGGCAGCGAAGTGAACCTGCCTGAAAAGCAGCAGCTTCTGCAGGAAGCCTTCGAATCGGATGTGGGCGTGGAGAACCCTGCCATCAATCTCGGTGCCGTGGGCTTCCTCTTCTATGAAGTACTGGAGACCATGCCTGCGCGCGATCGCACGCTGGACGAGGTCCGCGACCGCCTGGTGGCCGACTGGACCGATCAGGAGGCCCGCAGCAGGCTCGCCGCGCTCGCAGGCGAGATGCGCAAGCAACTCGACGCCGGCACCGCCTTTGCCGAGGTCGCCGCCGCGCATAATCTGGAAGTCCAGACCAAGCGCGGCCTGAAGCGCGAGGGCAATGACGCCGATTTCGACGCTGCCGGCGTGGCGGCCGTCTTCGGCGTCGTCAAGGAGCAGACCGGTGTTACGCCCGGCGCCGACGGCAATGCGCAGATCGTGTTCAAGGTCACCGAAGTGACCGAACCGCTCGACGCGGACGCCGCCTCGGTGCCGCAGCAGACCGCCGACAGCCTTTCCCGAGGCCTCGCGGACGACCTGCTCGACCAGTTGGTCGCCAAATTGCAGGGCCAGTATGGCGTCAGCGTCAATCGCAACGCGATGGCGCAGGCATTGAGCTTCTGACGGGGCGGTGATGAGCGACTTCAAGGCGCATATCGCAAAGGTCGCCGCCGGCAAGGCGCTCGACTTCGAGGAAGCGCGCGAAGCGTTCGACATCATGATGTCGGGCGAGGCGACGCCGAGCCAGATCGGCGGCTTCCTGATGGCGCTCAGGGTGCGCGGCGAGACCGTCGAGGAAATCTCCGGCGCCGTCGCCACCATGCGCGCCAAGATGCTGCCCGTCCACGCGCCGGCCGACGCGGTCGACATCGTCGGCACCGGCGGCGATTCCTCAGGCTCCTACAATGTCTCCACCGCTGCGGCCTTCATCGTGGCCGGCGTCGGCGTGCCGGTGGCCAAGCATGGCAACCGGGCGCTGTCCTCCCGCTCGGGCGCGGCCGATGCGCTTGCCGCACTCGGCGTCAATATCGAGATCGGGCCCGACCGCATCGCCGAATGCGTCGGCGAGGCGGGCGTCGGCTTCATGTTCGCGCCGGCGCATCACTCGGCCATGCGCCATGTAGGCCCTTCGCGCGTCGAGCTCGGCACGCGCACCATCTTCAACCTGCTCGGGCCCCTGTCCAATCCGGCCGGCGTGAAGCGCCAGCTTCTCGGCGTATACGCGCCCGAATGGGTCGAACCGCTGGCCCATGTGCTCAAGGACCAGGGCGCCGAAGCCGCATGGATCGTGCACGGCTCGGGCCTTGACGAACTGACGACGACGGGCGTCACCAAAGTCGCTGCGCTGGCCGACGGCGAGGTGAAGACCTTCGACGTGACGCCCGAGGAAGCCGGCCTGCCCCGCGCCAGACCGGCCGATCTCGTCGGCGGCGATGCCGCGCACAATGCCAAGGCTCTGCGCGCACTTCTGGACGGCGAACATGGCGCTTATCGCGACATTGCGGCGCTCAATGCCGCAGCCGCGCTGATCGTTGCCGGCCGCGCGCGCACCCTGCGCGATGGAGTGACGCTCGCCATGAAGTCGATCGACGAGGGACATGCGCGCCAGGCCCTCGACCAGCTGATCGCCGTTTCCAATGCGGGGAAGTGACGATGACTGACATCCTCAACAAGATCGAGATCTACAAGCGCGCCGAGATCGCCGCCGCCATGGCAACCGTGCCTGTGGCCGAACTGCGCGCGCGCATCCGCGATGTGGATGCCCCACGCGGCTTCCTTGCAGCGCTTCGCCGCAAGCGGACGGCAGGCAGTTTCGCGCTGATCGCCGAGATCAAGAAGGCGAGCCCGTCCAAGGGCCTGATCCGCGACGATTTCGACCCGCCTTCGCTGGCCCGGGCCTATGAGCAGGGCGGCGCGGCCTGCCTTTCGGTGCTGACCGACACGCCGTCCTTCCAGGGCGCGCCTGAGTTCCTGACGCAGGCGCGCGAAGCCGTCGCCCTCCCGGCCTTGCGCAAGGACTTCATGTTCGAGACCTATCAGGTCTACCAGGCGCGGGCCTGGGGCGCCGATGCGATCCTGCTCATCATGGCCTCGCTCACCGACGACATGGCCGCACGGCTGGAGCACGAGGCTTTCGCGCTCGGCATGGACGTGCTGGTGGAGGTTCATGACGAGGCCGAGATGGAACGGGCGCTGCGCCTCTCCTCGAAGCTGATCGGCATCAACAACCGCAACCTGCGCACCTTCGAGACCTCGCTCGAAACATCCGAGCGGCTGGCCGGCATGGTGCCGGACGACCGGCTTCTGGTGGGGGAAAGCGGCATCTTCACCCATGAGGACTGCAGGCGGCTCGAACGCGCCGGCATCGGCACCTTCCTCGTCGGCGAGAGCCTGATGCGGCAGGAGGATGTGGCGGCCGCGACGCGGCGCCTGCTGGAAGGCGAGCACGCCACAGCCTGAGCTGCCGCCGGCACTGAAAGGAGGCGCGTGGTGAAAGAACCGGGCCTGACCCATATCGGACCCTCCGGCGACGCGCACATGGTCGATGTCGGCGCCAAGGACGAGACGCGCCGTGTCGCCACGGCCGAGGGCCGCGTGCTGATGCAGCCCGAAACCCTCGACATGATCATGGCCGGAAATGCGAAGAAGGGCGACGTGCTCGGCGTTGCTCGCATCGCCGGCATCATGGCCGCCAAGAAGACGCATGACCTGATCCCGCTCTGCCACCCGCTGGCGCTCAATAAGGTGTCCGTCACGCTCGAGCCGGAGCCCGCTTTGCCCGGCCTGCTGGTGACCGCCACGGTCGGCGTGACCGGCAAGACCGGCGTCGAGATGGAAGCGCTGACGGCAGTCTCCGTCGCCTGCCTCACGGTCTACGACATGGCGAAGGCGGTGGATCGCGGCATGGAGATCACCGGGATCCGCCTGGTCGAGAAGACCGGCGGAAAGTCGGGAGACTACCGCAGGACGGGGTCGTGATGGCATCGGAACTGCTTCCCGTCGACATCGCCCTTGCACGGCTTCTGGACAGCGCGCAGCGCCTGCCCGCCGAAACCGTCGCGATCGCCGATGCAGGTGGGCGCGTGCTGGCGCAGGAAGTGGTTGCCCGCCGCACGCAGCCGCCCTTCCCCGCCTCCGCGATGGATGGCTACGCCGTGCGCGCCGCCGACATCGCGAACCCGCCCTGCCTGCTGAAGCTCATCGGCGGCGCGCCTGCCGGACGCGCCTTCGGCGGCAAGGTGGGGCCAGGTGAAGCCGTGCGCATCTTTACCGGCGCGCCTGTGCCGGAGGGAGCCGACACGATCCTGCTGCAGGAAGACGCCCGCGCACTGGAGGACGGTGCGGTTGAGGCGCTGGAGGCCACGGCGGAAGGCCGGCATATCCGCCGCACCGGGCTGGACTTCGTGGCGGGTGACGTTCTGCTCAATCGCGGCCGTGTGCTGGATGCCGGCGCGCTCTCGCTGGCCGCCGCGGCCAACTATCCTGAACTCTCGGTCGCAAGACGCCCATTGGTCGCCATTCTGGCTACTGGCGACGAGCTCTTGCCGCCGGGCTCGACGCCCGGCCCCGACCAGATCATCGCCTCCAACAGCTTCGGCATCGCGCATCTGAGCCGGCAGGCGGAGGCCGAGGTGCTCTATCTGGGCATCGTGCCCGACGACCGGCGCGTCATCGCCGAAGCCGTCATGAGGGCGCAGGCGGCAGGTGCCGACGTGATCGTCACGCTTGGCGGCGCCTCCGTCGGTGACCATGACCTCGTGCGCGAAGTGCTGACCGGCCTTGGGATGGAACTCGATTTCTGGAAGATCGCGATGCGGCCGGGCAAGCCGCTCATGGTCGGCCGGCTGGGCGCCACACATGTACTTGGCCTGCCCGGCAACCCCGTATCGAGCCTCGTCTGCGCGCATCTCTTCCTACTGCCGCTGCTGGCGCGGCTGGGCGGCCGCGAATATCAGGCTCCGATCCGCAAGGCGGTACTGGGCAGCGACCTACGCGAAAACGACCACCGGCGCGACTATGTGCGCGCTTCCGCCTATCCCGGCTCGGCCGGCCTCGTGGCGACGCCCTTCGCGGTGCAGGATTCCTCCATGCTGAAGACGCTCGCCACGGCGAACTGCCTGATCATTCGCGAGCCCCACGCACCTGCCGCGCGCGCCGGAGACCCGTGTCGCGTGCTGATGATCCGCTGAGGCGGCAAGTTCATCAAATTTAAACAGTTGCGGAACAAGACTGGAACATATAGTGATTGTTCTGGTTTTGTTTGCCGGATGATTCTCCGGCATGCCACGCGCAGGCGAGAAATGTTGACACGCAAGCAGCATGAACTTCTTCTCTTCATCCATGAACGGTTGAAGGAAACAGGCATTCCGCCATCCTTCGACGAGATGAAGGATGCGCTGGATCTCGCCTCGAAATCCGGCATTCATCGCCTGATCAGCGCATTGGAAGAGCGCGGCTTCATTCGCCGGTTGCCCAATCGCGCGCGTGCGCTGGAAGTGTTGCGCCTGCCCGATTCGATCGCGCCCGGCCTCAATTCAGCCCGCAAGTTTTCGCCCAGCGTGATCCAGGGCAGCCTGGGGCAGAAGCAGCCCTCGCGCGCGCTTCCCGCCGGCAATGACGACAGTCCCAACGCCGTCAGCATCCCGGTGATGGGACGCATCGCCGCCGGCGTGCCGATCTCGGCGATCCAGCACCAGACCCATGCGATCGCGGTGCCGCCCGACATGCTGTCGGCAGGCGAACATTACGCGCTCGAGGTCAAGGGCGATTCCATGATCGAGGCCGGGATTTTCGACGGCGACACGGTCATCATCCGCGATACGCAGACGGCTAGCCCGGGCGACATCGTGGTAGCGCTGGTGGACGACGAGGAAGCCACCCTCAAGCGCTTCCGCCGCAAGGGCGCCTCCATCGCACTGGAAGCCGCCAATCCGGCCTATGAGACGCGCATCTTCGGCCCCGACCGGGTGAAGGTGCAGGGCCGGCTCGTCGGGCTGATCCGGCGTTACTGAAGCATATCGCGTCTACTGCGCTGATCCTTCGTTCGCAGTATCCTCTGCCGGATTCGATGCGGCATTGCGTTGCTTCGGCTGCCACGGCGGCAGGCCACGCGCCTCGCGCGAATAGCGGCGATGCGCATGCCATGGCCGATAGGGCTCGGCGATGGCAAAGCGGAGATCGAGTCGGGGCTTGCGCAGCGAAGCATGTGCGACGCCTGCCGCTGGCGCATCGACCGAGATTTCCGCGCTGCCTTTCCGGGCAAGATCGCGCTTGGTGAGCACGATGGGGCGGGCTCCGGCGCAGGGATTTTCAGCGGTTGCATCGTCGATAACGATGAGCATCGTATCGTCACACAATTCGCGAGCCGCATCCGCGCTGCCCACATGGGCGACAAGCCCCGATGGGTGGGCGATCGTGCAGGTGCCGGCGGTGCAGGTGAATGCCGTGCCGTTGCCGGTCGCCTCTCCCGGCTTTGCAGGCGCGACGACCGCACTGGCCGCCATGGCGCGGGTCCAGTTTTCCATGGTAAAGGCGTTGGGCCGGGCGCGATTGACCGCGACCCGCTTGTCTTCAAGGCGCACGGCAACCAGCCGGCCATCTTCTGAAACGAAGATGTCGGGCACTTCGTGCGAGACGAGAAGCATGGCTCCGCCGGCGAGAAGCGGCACCGCCGACCATCGCAGCCGCCCGCGCAGCAGCGTCATCAGAGCGAGCGCCGCGGTGAGAAGCAGGACGGCAGCCAATGGCACAGTGCCCGTGACATCGAACATGGAGCGCCCCGCCAGCCAGAAGGCGATTGCGTTCATTGCCGCGATGCCCTGCCCCATCAGATCCAGCGCGGGTCCGTCGAGCCCGAACGGCATCAACAGGCAGGCCAGCACCGCCATCGGCATCACGATGACGGAAACGATCGGCATGACGGCAAGGTTGGCGACGAGGCCGAGCGGCGAGACCTGCTGAAAGTGCCAGGCGGTGAACAGCGCCGTGGCCGCCCCGGCGACAATCGAGGTCAGCGCCAGCGCACCGATATAGCCGGTCCCCTTGCGGGCCACGCTGGCGGCGATGCCGGCCCCTGTGCCATGCGTTCCTGGCCGGCGCCTCTCGGCGAATTGCGACCAGCCCGCATAGGTGGCGACCAGCGCCGCCGTCGCGGCGAAGGACATCTGGAAACTCGGTCCCGCCACCTCATGCGGCGAAATGAGAATGATGATGATCGCCGAAAGCGCCAGATTGCGCATGGTGATCGCCGCACGATCGAACAGCACCGCCATCAGCATCACGGCAAGCATGATGAAGCTCCGCTCCGCCGCCACCTCGCTGCCCGAGACGACAAGATAGGCAGCCGTCGCGACCAGCGCGATCGCGGCGGCATATTTCTTAACGGGATGGCGCATGGCGAAGCCCGGCATGAGCGCAAACAGCGAGCGCAAGGCGACCATCACGGTTCCCGCGACCAGCGCCATGTGGAGGCCGGAAATGGAAACGATGTGATACAGCCCCGTCACGCGCAACGCATCGTTGACCCGCTCCGGAATGCCGGCACGCACGCCGGTAATCAGCGCCGCCGCGATCTCACCCTCCGCCCCACCTATGCGGTCGGCGATATGACGGGCCACGCCGGCACGCCAATTGGCCAGATGGCGCATGGCGCGTTCGGTCCATGAAGCCTCTCCGAATCGCGCTTCGGCTCCCGCCACCGGCTCCGGGCCGGAGAGGAAAAAGCCGCTGGCGCCGATGCCGTTGAAGTAGTTCCTGAAGGCAAAGTCGTAGCTTTGCGGCCGCACCGGGCCGGATGACGGAAAGAGCCGGACCGCACCAGCGACCACGTCGCCGATCTGCACGCCGTCCGGCAAGGTGCGCGCGGTCGCCCGCACACGCTCCGGTGCATATCGCAATTGCGGGCGCTCGGTGGCCAGCACATCGAGCGTGAGGCGAATGCGGCCATTCGCCTGTCGTTCGATGTCGACGACACGCGCGGTCAGCCGTGTCGAGATCTCCGCGCCAAGCATCGGCGTGCCGGCACGCATGACCTCCAGCTTGGCGGCCACCGCGCCGCCAAGCATGATCGCCAGCGCCATCGCGGCGAGATGGAATGGTTGCCAGCGGCGGAGGAGAATGGCGGCGGCGATGCCGCAGCCGAGCGCAGCAAGCATCAGGGCAAGACCCGGCTCACGCGACAGGCCGTAATAGCCGAAAGCGCCGAGGCAAAGAAAAACCGGGATGAGATGAAAGCCGGCACCTATATCGCGCTCATGGGCAACGGCGTGCCTGAGGGCAGCCATTGCTGTCGCCGTACCGGCCGGCGCATTGGCGGCAGGCGAAATGCTGCGCGGCGCCGGGGCCGCGGGCGCAAGGCGGCGCCCGGCCGCAAAAGGTGCGGGCACGTCGCCGACGCTATCGGCAACGCTGAAAGCCTCCCTTTCGTCGACCGCCTCGCTGCGCGTCGTTTCGCCCAAACCGATCCCGTCCCCTGACCGCATGCGCTGCGGCCATGCTACACGAAAGCCTGCCTCCCGAAAGCGTGAAGCGGTTCCGGAAGGCATCAGGCGCTAGAAAACGCGACTTCTGCCGCGCCGAACTTGCGCCGAAGGCTCCCTGTGCTACATGGCGCGTCGACAGAACCCGCCGCCAATTCCGAGGCCACATGTCCCGACCAGTCGTCACCCGCTTCGCGCCGTCCCCGACCGGCTACCTCCACATTGGTGGAGCGCGCACCGCACTTTTCAACTGGCTCCATGCGCAGCATACGGGCGGAAAGATGCTGCTGCGCATCGAGGACACGGACCGCGAGCGCAGCACCGAAAGCGCCACGACCGCCATCCTCGATGGGCTGAGCTGGCTTGGCCTGCAGTGGGATGGCGAGGCGATCTCGCAATTCGCCCGCGCCGCCCGCCACCGCGAGGTCGCGGAGGAACTGGTGAGCAAGGGCAAGGCCTACTACGCCTATGAGACGGCGGAGGAGCTGGATTCCATGCGCGAAAAGGCGCGCGCTGAAGGTCGCCCGCCCCGCTATGACGGCACCTGGCGCGACCGCGACCCTTCAGAGGCGCCCGCGGGCGTGAAGCCTGTCGTCCGCATCAAGGCGCCCCGCGAAGGCGAGACGGTTGTGCGCGACCGCGTGCAGGGCGATGTCCGCTTCCCCAACAAGGATCTCGACGATTTCATCATCCTGCGCTCGGATGGCACGCCGACCTACATGCATGCCGTCGTCGTCGACGATCACGACATGGGCGTCACCCATATCATTCGCGGCGACGATCACCTGACCAACGCCGCGCGCCAGCAGATCATCTATGACGCTCTTGCCTGGGAGATCCCGGTCATGGCGCATATCCCACTGATCCATGGGCCGGACGGCGCAAAGCTCTCCAAGCGCCATGGGGCGCTGGGGGTCGAGGCCTATCGCGCCATGGGCTATCTGCCGGCCGCGCTCCGCAACTATCTCGCCCGCCTCGGCTGGAGCCACGGTGACGACGAGGTGATGTCGACGGCGCAGATGGTCGAGTGGTTCGCGATCGAGGACGTCAACAAGGGCGCAGCGCGCTTCGACTATGCCAAGCTCGAGGCGCTCAATGGCGTCTATATGCGCCAGTCGGACGATGCGGGATTGCTCGAAGCCTTCATCGCCACCCTGCCCTATCTGGAAAATGTCGATGCGATAAGCGAAGCGGTCGCCACGGCCGATGGCAAGGCAAAGCTCATGGCGGCGATGCCCGGCCTGAAGGAGCGCGCCAAGACCTTGGTGGAGCTCGCCGACGGCGCGCAGTTCCTGTTTGCGAAACGCCCTCTTGCGCTGGACGAGAAGGCCGCGACGCTGCTCGATGCGGATGCACGCAACGTCATTGCCGGCATCCTGCCTTCGCTGGAAACCATCGACGACTGGAGCGCGGCCTCGACCGAATCGGTCGTGCGCGCCTATGCTGAAAATGCCGCTCTCAAGCTCGGCAAGGCTGCGCAGCCGCTGCGCGCGGCACTGACCGGACGCAGCACGTCACCCGGCGTTTTCGACGTGCTGGCCGTGCTCGGAAAGGCGGAAAGCCTTGCGCGATTGCGCGACCAGCTTGCGGGCAACGCATGATGAATCGAGTTGCAACATGCAATTTTGCAGTGCAACAATACGGATCTTGGCTTACTTGGCAGCATTGAACAAATGCGTTAGCAAGATCGCGCTTTCGGCCTGCGTCAACGCACCTGCGGGGATGCGACTGGGGTAAACTGCATGGCAAGAAGGTGATGTGATGACAGAGACAGCGAAGATCGATTTCGACGGAAAGACGACTGAACTCAAGGTGCGGGAAGGCACTCTTGGACCCGACGTCATCGACATCGGCGCGCTGTACAAGGACACCGGGACCTTCACCTACGACCCGGGCTTCACCTCCACAGCGAGCTGCGAATCCAAGATCACCTTCATCGATGGCGACGAAGGCCTGCTTCTGCACCGTGGCTACCCGATCGAGCAGCTCGCCGAGCATGGCGACTTCCTCGAAACCTGCTACCTGCTTCTCTATGGCGACCTGCCGACCAAGACGCAGAAGGAGGATTTCGACTATCGCGTGACGCGCCACACCATGGTGCATGAGCAGATGGCGAAGTTCTTCTCGGGCTTCCGCCGCGACGCGCATCCGATGGCGGTGATGTGCGGTGTGGTTGGTGCGCTGTCGGCCTTCTACCACGACTCCACCGACATCTCCGATCCGCACCAGCGCATGGTCGCCTCGATCCGGCTGATCGCCAAGATGCCGACGATCGCGGCCATGGCCTACAAATATCATATCGGCCAGCCCTTCGTGTATCCGCGCAACGAGCTGAGCTATGCGGCCAATTTCCTGCATATGTGCTTCGCCGTGCCTTGTGAGGAATACAAGGTCAATCCGGTGCTGGCGCGCGCCATGGAGCGCATCTTCATCCTCCACGCCGACCATGAGCAGAATGCCTCGACCTCGACGGTGCGGCTGGCCGGCTCTTCGGGCGCCAACCCCTTCGCCTGCATCGCGGCTGGCATCGCCTGCCTGTGGGGTCCGGCCCATGGCGGCGCCAACGAGGCGGCGCTCAACATGCTGTCGGAGATCGGCTCGGTCGACCGCATCCCCGAATTCATCAACCGTGCCAAGGACAAGAACGATCCGTTCCGCCTGATGGGCTTCGGCCACCGCGTCTACAAGAACTACGATCCGCGCGCCAAGATCATGCAGAAGACCACGCATGAGGTGCTCGGCGAGCTCGGCATCAAGGACGATCCGCTGCTCGACGTGGCGATGGAGCTGGAGCGGATCGCGCTGACCGACTCTTATTTCATCGAAAAGAAGCTCTATCCGAACATCGATTTCTATTCCGGCATCACGCTGAAGGCGCTGGGCTTCCCCACCACCATGTTCACCGTGCTGTTCGCGGTCGCACGCACCGTCGGCTGGGTGGCGCAGTGGAAGGAGATGATCGAGGATCCGCACCAGAAGATCGGCCGCCCGCGCCAGCTCTACACAGGCGATCCGGAGCGCGACTACGTGCCCATCGCCAAGCGCTAAGAGTTTCAAGCAACGAAAAAGCCGGGCATTGCCCGGCTTTTTCGTTTGAGGTTTCCCCCTGTTTGGGGGGGGGAGGGACGCAAGCCCTATTCGCCGTCCTCGTCCAGCCCGTGACCGAGCGCCGGCACACAGAAGATGCGCTTGCCGCGATTGGTGAAGAAATCGAGCATTTCGGCGACGCGGGCATTGCCGCCATGAGCGGCCCTCACCCGCTCGACATTTTCGGCCGCCGGCCGCGCGCGGTCGAACAGCATGTTGAGCGCGCGGCGCACCTCGCGCACATCCTCGCGCGTCGCTCCGCTGCGCCGCAGACCGATAATGTTGAGCCCGCGCAGCTTGGCGCGGTCGCCCTGCGCCATCGTATAGGGCAGGACATCGCCTGCGACGCCTGCAGCGCCCGCCAGCATGGCGCCACGGCCGATGCGCACGAACTGGTGCACGGCGACGAGACCGGAAATCACGACATTGTCGCCGACCTCGCAATGACCGGCCAGCAGCGAGCCGTTCGCCATCACGATATTGTCGCCCAGGATACAGTCATGCGCCACATGGGCACCGACCATCAGCATGCATTTGCTGCCGATGCGGGTGAAGCCGCGTCCCGTCGCGGTGCCCCGATGGGCGGTGAAGTTTTCGCGGATCAGGCAGTCGGCACCGATCTCCAGCGTGGTCGGCTCGCCCTTGTATTTCCAGTCCTGCGGTGCCCCGCCCAGGGCGGCATGCGCGAAGACCTGCGTGCGCGCACCGATGCGGGTATGTCCGGTTATTGAGACATGGCTATGGAGATGGACGCCGTCTTCCAGCGCCACATCGGGTCCGACATGGCAGAATGGACCAACCCGCACGCCAGCGCCGAGTTGAGCTCCCTTTTCAACCACCGCCGATGGATGGATCGAAGCCTCGCTTTGCTCGGCCAAGATCTATGCCTCGTCCTTGTAGATGACCATAGCCTGCACTTCGGCCTCCGCGACCTTGCCGCCCTCCACCTTCGCCTCGCAGACGAAACGGAAGACGCCGCCGCGCTGCTTCACTTTGCGGACATGAATTTCCAGCTGGTCGCCCGGCACAACCGGCTTGCGAAACTTGGCGCTGTCGACAGTCATGAAGAAAACCTGCGGCGGCTCCTTCAGGTTCTGGCGCTGGGCGATGCAGATGGCGCCGGCGGTCTGCGCCATCGCCTCGATGATAAGAACGCCCGGCATCACCGGCACTTCCGGAAAATGGCCGGTGAAATGCGGCTCGTTGGCGGTTACGTTCTTGATGCCGATCGCCGATTCATCGCCCTTGATGTCGATGATCCGGTCAACGAGAAGGAACGGATAGCGGTGCGGCAGCAGTTTCATGATCTGCTGCACGTCGAGCGTTGTCAGTTCGGTCACGTTCGTCATTTCGTCTTTCCTGCTTTGCCGTTTCCCGCCTTGGCATGCGCCTTCATCACCGCGAACTGGCGCAGATACTGCCGGATGGGCATCGCCGGCGCCCCTCCCCAGTTCTCCCCGGCCGGAACATCGTTCATCACCCCGGACCGGGCAGCGAGCTGGGCACCGTCACCGACGCTCACATGGTCGGAAATGCCCGCGCCGCCGCCGATCCTGACAAAGTTGCCGATGCGGACCGAGCCCGAAATACCGCACTGGCCCGCAATCACACAGCCCCTGCCGATCGTCACGTTGTGGGCGATCTGGACCAGATTGTCGATCTTGGTTTTCTCGCCGATGACTGTGTCGGACAAGGCACCGCGATCAATGGTTGAATTGGCGCCCAGTTCGACATCGTCCTGGAGGATCACGCGGCCAAGCTGCAGGACTTTTTCCGGCCCGTTGCGCGTGCCGATATAGCCGAAACCATCCTGCCCCAGGCGCACACCCGGATGCATGATGACGCGGTTGCCGATCAGCGCATGCTGGATCGTCGCGCCGGCCCCAACCCGGCAATCGCGGCCGATGCGGCAATCGGGACCGATCACCGCATTGGGGCCGATGATGGTGCCGGCACCGATCTCCGCCCGCGCGCCAATCACCGCGCCAGCCTCGACGATGACATCGTCTTCCAGCCGCGCTTCCGGCGAGACGATCGCCGAGGCGGCAATGCCGACCTGGCCTGTTATTGCGGCGGGCAAGATGGCATCCGGATAAAGCAGGCGGATCGCCGCGACGAATGCCGTCTGCGGATGCGCGCATTCGAGCGCCACCGCGCCCGCTGGAACAAGCGCGACATGTTCGGGCCGGCAAAGCACAGCCGTCGCATGCGAGCCCGCCAACAAGGCGGCATTGCGCTGGCCATCGATGAAGATGAGCGCGCCGGGGGTGGCATCGGAGGGCTGTGAGGCGCGCAGAATCGGTTGATCCGCACGCGAGGTGTCGACAAGCCGCGCGCCGACCGCCTCGGCGATCCGGCCCACGGTGACACCCTCAGTGACCTTGAAGAAGACGGGATCGGCCATGATAACTTTCATCCGGGCCGCAGGTAGCGCGGCCCGGAACCCCCGCTTCGCCTAGAAGCGGGTGGAGATGCCGAAGTTGAAGTTCTGCACCTTGTCGCTGGCTTCCTTCTTGACCGGGATCGCGTAGTCGACGCGAAGCGGACCGAAAGGCGACGCCCAGATCAGGCTGGCACCGACGGAAGCGCGAAGCTTCATGTCCGTGCCACCAACCGTGGCAGGAGTACCCAGCGAATTGCCGTAAAGCGTCGCGGCATCGGCAAAGAGCGCTCCGCGGAAACCGATGCTCTCCGGCACGATAGGAATCGGGAACTGAAGCTCGGCCGAGGCATGCAGATATGTCCGTCCGCCAAGATGGTCGTTGGTGGCGGTGTCGTATGGGCCAATACCGTTATAGGCGAAGCCGCGAATGATGCGGTCGTTCGACTGGAAATAGTCGAACACGCGCAACTCACGACCGCCGAAGGACTGCAAATGTCCACCACCGACGACGAGCAGGCCAACGAGGTCCATCTCCTCGGACAGCGTCTTGTAATAGTTGCCGCGTCCGGTGAACTTCACCCAGCGTGCATCGCCACCCAGACCCGCCACTTCCGTGGTGAAGTTGGCATAGATGCCTTCACGCGGGTTCTGCATGTTGTCGATCGAGTTGTAGACCAACGATCCGCTAATGGATGATTTGGTCCAGCTACCCTGGTTGTTGATCGCATCGCGGATGAATTGCGACAGATTGCTGTTGCAGGTCGCAGGGTTGTAACCTGCGTCGCTGGGATCGCAGGCGGCGCGGAAATCATATTTTTCGACCGCGTAATTATAGGCGACCTGTGTCGAGAAGTTCTCGGTGATCGGCAGGCCGAAGCGCACCGTACCGCCGGTGACCGCGCTCCGATAATAGTCATAGTTGCGCGTCTGGCGATAAATGTCGAAGCCGGCCGAAATCCGCTGACCCAGGAAATATGGCTCGGTGAACGAGAGCATATAGTCGCGCGAATTGCTGCCGCCGGAGAACGACACGCGAATGGCTTGGCCGCGTCCGAGGAAGTTGCGCTCACCGACACCGCCTTCGACGTTGAAGCCGGAATCCGGCGTGCTGCCCGTGGTGTAGCCGCCGCCGATCGACAGTTCGCCGGTCGCCTTCTCGTTCACGTCGATGACCAGAACGACCTGGTCGGCCGCGGAACCCGGCGCCGTGGAGACCTCGACACTCGTAAAGTAGTCAAGTGCTTCCAGACGGCGCTTCGCGCGCTGGATGAGAACCTGATTGAAGGCGTCACCCTCGTTCAGGTCGAATTCACGCCGAATGACATAGTCGCGCGTCTTGGTGTTGCCACGGATCTCGATCCGCTCGACATAAGCGCGCGCGCCCTCGTCCACGGTGTAGAGGACCGAAATCGTGCGATTGGAGAAATCGCGATCGCCGCGCGGCGTCACCTGCGCGAAGGCATAGCCCTTGCCGGCCAGCTGCTCGGTGATGGCGACAACCGAATCCTCGACATTCTTGGCGCTGTAGACAGAGCCGCTGCGGGTATCGAGCAGGCCCCTCAGCGAAGCCGTGTCGACGCCGGGAATCGTGCTTTCGACGGCAATGTCGCCGAACGTGTAGCGCTCGCCCTCATCCACCGTGAAGCTGACGGTATATTCGTTCTTGGCTTCGTCGAACTGGGCGTCGGACGAGACGACCTGGAAATCCGCATAGCCGCGATTGTAGTAGAAGCGGCGCAGCGCCTCCTCATCCGCACGCATGCGGTCAGGATCGTAGACGTCGTTGCGGGTCAGGAAGGACAGGATGTTCGACCGCTTGGTGGCGATGACATCCCTCAGCCGACCGTCGCTGAATGCGTTGTTGCCGTCGAAATTGATATCGGCGATCTTGGTGCGGTCGCCTTCGTCGATCTGGAAGATCACGTTGACGCGATTGCCGTCGATCTGCTGCGTGGTGACACTGACCTGCGCGCCATCACGGCCGATGCGGCGATAGGCTTCGCGAATCATTTCGACGTCGGCCTCGGCCATCACGCGGGAATAGGAACCCCGTGCCTTGGACTGTACGCGAGCCGCCAGCTCCTGATCCTTGATCTTCCGGTTGCCCTGGAAGAGGACCTGATTGATCGAGGAATGCTCATCGACAACCACCACGAGCGCGCCGCCCGACTGCGAAATGCGTACGTCGGAGAAGAGGCCCGTCGAGAAAAGGCGCTTCACGGCCTCGTCGACATCGGTGCTCGAGAAATTCTGCCCCGGACGGATGCCGATATAGCCGCGAACCGTCTCTGCATCGACGCGCTGATTGCCACGCACTTCGATACGGCTGACCACCGCGGCCTCTGCGGAAGCAACGCTTGCAAGCTGAAACGCTACGCTACCCGAGACCGCGATCCCGACCGACAGGGCTACCGCCGAGGCGGTGCGCTTGAACTTGTATCCTGCCTTCATAGGGCTTGTGTACCTTCTTTTCTCGTAGTCCCCACAGCGAGAAATCCGGAGATCGCGCCAGAAACACCCGATCCGTATTACCCCGATTTTCCCTACACGCAAGGCTTCTGGTTAATTTGTGTTTACTTCGTCCAGAACCCGTTGCAATCGCGTCACGGAAATTCCGCGACATGGTAAATGGCGTCTCAATGCATACTCACTCCGCCTTGCCGGCCGCCCTCGCCCCTAGCAGCCGAAAATATCATTCCAGAACACAAAGGCCATGAAAATCAGGACGACAAAAAGTCCCGCGCGATAAACCGCCTCCATGATCCGCTCCGATACCGGGCGGCGCATGACGGCCTCGGCACCGTAGAACACCAGATGCCCGCCATCCAGCGGGGGAATGGGCAGAAGGTTAAGGATTCCGATGCCCACGGAAAGGAGCGCGACGAGCTGGACGAGCCATTCGAAGCCGAGCGCGGCGGCCGCGCCCGACATTTCCGCGATGCGCACGGGTCCGCCGAGCTGGCACTTGTCCTCCCGGCCCATGACGAATCGCTGCAGGAACTGCCCCGTCCGCGCCACTACATGGCCGGTCTCGCGCACGCCCTCGACGACCGCCTCCAGAGGTGAATAGGTGATCTGCCGCGCCTGCCCGACGGTATTGTTGTTGACCACGCCGATCACGCCGATCCGCACCACATTGCCAAGCGCGTCATTCTGCTCGGTCAGCGCCGGCACGGCCGTCAGCGTCACCTCCTCGCCATTGCGCAGCAGCACGAAGGTGATCTGGTCGCCCGCGCGACCCGAAACCAGCCGCTGCACATCGGCGAAGGTGGAGACCTTGCGGCCGTCGACGCTGACGAAACGGTCACCCGGCTCGAAGCCCGCCACCGCCGCCGGGCTGTCGGGCCGCACCTCGGCGATGGTGGGCTCGGACACATAGCGCCCGTAAATGGCGAACATGACCGAGAAGACGGCGATGGTGAGCAGGAAATTGAACGCCGGGCCGGCGAGCACGGTCAGCGCGCGCTTCCACACCGGCTGCGTATGGAAGGCCACCTTGCGCTCGTCGGGGCTGAGATTGGCCGCCTCTTCCGATTCCGGCGCGCTGGTCACGCTCATGTCGCCGACGAATTTGACATAGCCGCCCAGCGGGATGGCCGAGAGCTTCCAGCGCGTCCCCTTGCGGTCGTTGAAGCCGACCAGTTCCGGCCCGAAGCCGATGGAGAACGCCTTGACGCCGATGCCGCACCAGCGGCCGACGAGGTAGTGCCCCATCTCGTGCACGAAGACCACGACGGTAAGCACGAACAGGAACGGCACCAACGTACCTATGATCAGCCCGTCAGTACTGAAGATGCCGCTCAGGAAATCCATTACCCCTCCGAATGCGCCGCAGCCGGCCGCGAGATGTCGCTTCGATACCGGCGAATCGATGGCAAAGTCGTGACGCGCCGAAAGCCAATCGCCGCGCCTTCACTGGCCGATGGCTGAAAACAGGCCCACCGAAGGCACATCGGCGCTGCCGACGACCGCCCCGACCATGTAAAGCACGACCGCCGCCGTCACCAGCCCGTCGAAACGGTCCATTACGCCGCCATGCCCCGGTATCATGCCGCCCGAATCCTTGACGCCGAAATGGCGCTTCACCGCAGATTCCAGAAGATCCCCGGCCTGCGCCACGACAGAAAGCAGCATGGCCAGCCCAAGGGCGATCCATGCCGGCGCAGGGTGACCGACGAGCGCGAAGATGGCAGCCCCCGCCACGACGGCCGCGACAGCGCCGCCGATCGCCCCGCTCCAGGTCTTGTTGGGCGAGATTCGCGGCGCGAGCTTCGGTCCGCCGACGCGGCGTCCGGCAAAATAGGCGAAAATATCGGTTGCCCATACCGTCGCGAGCAGAAAGGCGATGGCGATCATGCCCGGCAGGTCCACGCCGCGCAGAAGCGCCAGCGATGCCATCGGCAGGCCGGCATAGGCGATGCCGCTGCCCAGCGCGATGCCGCGCCGTGCCGCCAGCCCGGCCGCGCCGCCAAGCAGCGTCGCCATCGCCACTGAACCGAACATCCAACCCGCCGGAGCAGCCGGAGCCCCGCTGAGGATCACTCCGGCGGCGGCGAGCATGAACAGCCAGCCCACCCGCCGCAGCACGACGTCTTCCCTGCGCAGCGTCATGCCGAGCCATTCGCGGAAAATCGCCAGCCCCATGGCGACGGCGAAGATGCGGAACGCGATGCCCCCGAGCCATGTGGCGCCGAACACTACGATCGCCAGCACGATCGCCGACAGGATGCGTATCTGCAGGTTGCTGCGCGGCTTGCGCGCAGGCGGTGCGGATGCGGCAGCACCGTTCATGACGCGTCGCGTGCCGCAAGGCCGCCGAACCGCCGGTCGCGCTGGGCATAGATATCGAGGGCGCGCGCCAGTTCGGCCCGGTCGAATTCCGGCCAGTAGCATTCCAGGAAGACCAACTCGGAATAGGCGGTCTGCCAAGGAAGGAAGTTGGAAAGGCGCTCCTCCCCGCTGGTGCGCAGGACCAGATCGGGCTCAGGCATGCCGGCCGTGTCGAGATAGGAGGCAAAGCGGCCCTGATCCAGCGAAGCCGGGTCGAGGCGGCCCGCGCAGGCATCCTCGGCGATCTGCCGCGCCGCGCGCACGATCTCGTCGCGCCCGCCATAGTTGAAGGCGATGACGAGGTTCATCTCCCCGTTCAGCGCCGTCAGCGCCTCGGCCTCATGCAGCAATGCGGCGATCTCCGGCGCCAGCCCAGCCCGCTCGCCAATGACGTGGACGCGCACGCCGTTCTTGTGAAGCTCGGCCAGGTCGCGGCGGATGAACAGCTTGAGCAGGCCCATCAATTCGCCGACCTCGGCCTTGGGCCGCGACCAGTTCTCCGACGAGAACGCATAGACGGTGAGCCAGCGTATGCCCATATCGGCGACGTCGCGGACAGTCTTGCGCAGCGCTTCGACGCCGGCGCGGTGGCCGGCAACGCGCGGCAGGCCGCGTGCCTTCGCCCAGCGGCCATTCCCGTCCATGATGATCGCGATATGCTCGGGCCTCACGACCGCCCCCGTTCAGATGCCCGCCCTGGGATCACTTCGTCTCTACGCAATTCCTGACGCCGACTGCTGCGCATTTTGCCGGAATCGCTCTGGCCGACCGCAATCCTGTACCTATGCCATCTCGGGCGTGGCCAAGTGATGGCATGGGCGCGCGCTAACTTCAAACCGGAAAGCACTTCGCCGGCAATTCCAGGCAAAAAGCGATATGCCGCCCGGCCAGACCCGGCGGCAATGCAGACGGTCAGACCTGCATGATCTCCGCTTCCTTCTCCGCCAGCATGGCGTCGATGGCGCTGATTGCCTCGTCGGTCATCTTCTGCACCCTGTCCGACTGCTTGCGCTGGTCGTCCTCACTGATGGTGCCGTCCTTTTCAGCCTTCTTGAGGACATCCATGCCGTCGCGGCGAACATGGCGGGCGGCGACGCGGGCATTCTCGGCATAGTTGTGCGCGATCTTGGCCAGTTCCTTGCGCCGCTGCTCGTTCAGCTCCGGCAGGGGAATGCGCAAATTGTTGCCATCGACGATCGGGTTGAAGCCGAGATTCGACTCCCGGATCGCGCGGTCCACCGCGCCCACCATCGACTTGTCCCATACGGAAACGGCAAGCATCCGCGGCTCCGGGACCGACACCGTCGCGACCTGGTTCAGCGGCATCGCCGAACCGTAGGCCTGCACCTGGATCGGGTCAAGAAGATTGCTCGAGGCGCGCCCCGTGCGAAGCGAGGCGAGGTCGTTCTTGAAGGCCGACACGGAGCCGTCCATCCTGCGTTGCAGATCCTTGAAATCAGCGCCGTCGCTCATCCTACGTCCTCCGGTCTGTGCAATGTCCCGTCGCCATATGTTCAATCGCGATCGGAGACCACCGTGCAACGGCCCTCGCCGCGCAAAATAGCGCCGAAACCGCCTGCCTCGTGAATTGAGTAGACGATTATCGGAATGTGGTTCTCGCGCGCAAGCGCAATTGCCGCCGTATCCATGATCTGCAGATCCTGGCGCAGCACCTGTTCATGCGTCAGCGTGTCGTAGCGCGTCGCGGTCGGGTCCTTCTTGGGATCGGCCGAATAGACGCCGTCCACCTGCGTGCCCTTGAACAGCGCATCCGCGCCGATCTCGGCGGCGCGCAGCGCCGCGGCCGAATCGGTGGTGAAGAACGGATTTCCGGTGCCGCCGGCAAAGATCACCACCTTGCCCGCATTCATATATGCGGTGGCCTGCCGCTGGGAGAAACTCTCGCAAAGCTCCGGCATGGCGATGGCGGAAAGCACCACCGCATCCACCCCCAGCTTGACCAGCGAGGTGCGCAACGCGAGCGAATTGATGACGGTGGCGAGCATGCCCATATGATCGCCGGTCACGCGGTCGCCGCCCTTGGAGGCGACTGCGACACCGCGGAATATGTTGCCGCCGCCGATGACGACGCCGACCTCGACCCCGAGCGAGCGCGCCTCGGCGATGTCGCGGGCAATGCGATCCGCGACGGATACATCGATGCCGAAACCCTGCTCGCCCATCAGGGCCTCGCCCGACGCCTTGAGCAGAACACGGCGATAGCGGGGCTGGGACGTCATGAAAACCTCAATGGCTGGAACGGCATGGGCAAAGCCGGCCTGCGCTTACACGAACGGTCGCGCGCTGTCACCAGCACGCGGCCCATATGAACCGGCAAGCAGCCTTGCCGGATCCGGTCAGCGCAACTCGCGCCGCAGGATCTTGCCGACATTCGTCTTCGGCAGCTCGCTGCGGAACTCGACCTGCTTCGGCCGCTTGTAACCGGTCAGGTTTTCCCGGCAATAGGCAAGGATCTGCTCGGCGGTAAGGCTCTCTTCCTTCTTGACGACGAAGAGCTTGGGCACTTCGCCGGACTTCTCGTCCGGCACGCCGATGGCGGCCACTTCGAGAACGCCCGGCATCGCCGCGACGACCCCTTCGATCTCGTTGGGATAGACGTTGAAGCCGGAGACGAGGATCATGTCCTTCTTGCGGTCCACGATCTTGATGTAGCCGCGCTCGTCCATGAAGCCCATGTCGCCAGACTTGAACCAGCCTTCCTTCGTGATGGACTTGGCGGTTTCGTCGGGACGGTTCCAGTAGCTCTTCATCACCTGCGGCCCGCGGATCGCGATCTCGCCCACCTCGCCCAACGGCAGTTGCCTGCCTTCCTCGTCGAGGATGGCGACCTCGGTCGAGGGGATCGGCAATCCGATCGTCCCGGTGAACTCCTCGGCGTCGCAACGGTTGGCCGTCGCCACCGGCGAGGTCTCGGACAGGCCATAGCCCTCCACGATGAGGCGCCCGGTCAGTTTCTTCCAGCGCTCCGCCACGGCGTTCTGCACCGCCATGCCACCGCCGAAGGTGAGGATCAGCGGCTTGAAGTCGAGCTTGCGGAACTCCTCATTGTTCAGCAGCGCATTGAACAAGGTGTTGAGGCCCGGGAAGATGTGGAAGGGGTATTTTTGCAGCTCCTTCACCAGCGCCGGAATGTCGCGCGGGTTGGCGATCAGTATGTTGTTAGCGCCTTGCTGCATGCCCATCAGCGCGTTCACCGTCAGCGCGTAGATGTGGTAGAGCGGCAGCGCGCAAACATAGGTCTGGCGGTCTGGCCGCCCATGTTTGGCGAAGGCTGCCTCGAACCAGAGGGCGTTCTGGGCAACATTTGAGAGCACGTTTCCATGCGTGAGCACCGCGCCCTTCGAGATCCCCGTCGTGCCACCGGTATATTGCAGGAAGGCGATGTCATCATGGTCGACATCCGCCGGGCGGAAGGTCGCGTACGCCCCCTGCTTCAGCGCGTCGTTGAACCTGACATGGCCTGCCAGCGTGTAGGCCGGCACCATCTTCCTGACGTGGCGGACGACGAGATTGACCAGAATCCCCTTCAGTCCTAGCCGGTCGCCCAGCGTGGCGACGATCACATGCTTGATCTTCGTCTTCGCGATGACCGCTTCGAGCGTGTGGGCGAAGTTCTCGAGAATGATGATCGCCTCGGCCTCGGCATCCTTCAGCTGATGCTCGAGCTCGCGCGGCGTATAAAGCGGATTGACGTTGACCACTGCATAGCCCGCCCGCAGCACGGCCATCAGCGCGATCGGATATTGCAGCACGTTCGGCATCATCACCGCGACGCGCGCACCGGGCTGCAGGCCCTTGGACTGCAACCAGCCGGCAAGCTGCTGCGACTGCTTCTCCAGCTCGGTGAAATTCAGCTCCTTGCCCATCGAGGTGAAGGCCGGACGTGCGGCGAACTTCTTGCACGAGGAAACGAGCAGATCGCCGATCGATTTGTCTGTCAGCGGACCGATTTCCGCCGGCATCTTGTCGGGATAGCTGGCCAGCCAGGGCTTGTCCGCCGTGCTGCGCACCGCCTTTGCCTGCTTCGTTTCGGCAGTCTTCGCAGCGGCGGCTGATACCGCCGGCTTCGCGACTTTCTTCGCAGCCGCTTTTGCCTTGGCTGCTGTCGGCTTCGCTGCTGCGGGCTTGGCAGCCTTTGCTGGCGCGGCCTTCGCAGACACCACCTTGGCCGGCACCGGCTTCGTTTCCGCAGCCTTGGAGGCCGTGGGTTCGGTCTTCCTCTTCGCCGCGGCGGCACGCGGAGCGGATGCAGCCGGCTTGGCGGATTTTGCCTTGGCCGGCACCGCCGGCGCTGCTTTCGGCTCCGCAACGGCCGGTGCAGGCGCGGTCTTGGCGGATTTCGGTGCTGCTGCCTTCTTGGGAGCAGCCTTTGCGGAAGGCGCGGCGGACGCCTTCGCGGACGCCTTCGCCGCCGCCGGCTTCTTCACGGCGGCTTTGGGTGCCGCCGGCGTGGCTGTCTTCCTTGCGCTGGCTGGCGATGACGGTTCGGCCGGCGACTTTGCTGCGGGCTTCGGATTATTGGGAGTCGCGTCTTCCTTGCCGGCGCCCGCGGTGGTCTTCCTCGTCGTCTTGGCCAATCTGTCCTCCCTGTCGAAAGATAAGCCGGTTAGCCCGGCCTTTTTGCTATCTAGGGCCCTTATGCGCGAAACCGCAAGTTTTTCGCCTGAAGCCTACTGGCCGTAGCCGTCATGGGTCTCCAGGAATGCGGCTTCTTCTTCCGTCGTCTCCCGTTCGAGCACCCGGTTGCGATGCGGGAAGCGGCCGAAACGCGCAATGATGTCGCGATGCTCGACGGCATATTTCACGCCCTCCTCGCTCCCCAGCGCCTTGAACAGATCGACGCAGCGCTCCTGGTCGGCCAGCACCTCGGAATGCATGAGCGGCATGTAGAGGAACTGGCGCTGCGCCGTCGGCAAGCCGGCATCGAGTTCCTTGTCGAGCGCATTGCGCGTGATGGAGGCCGCCAGATCGTCGGTGGCGAAGGCTTCCGGCTTGCGGCGATAGATATTCCGCGGAAACTGGTCCAGCGCGATGATGGCTGCGAGCGCCGCCATCGGGTCGGTCATCACCTGCGGGGGAAGCTGCCGCGCCAGCCGGCCCGGCAGGTCGCCGAACCGCGCTTTTATCCGCTCATCGACATCTGCCGCGCCGCCATACCAGTCTTCCGGGGTCAGTTCCTCGTACCAGAAATGCAATACGTCCTTGCCCCAGTCGGCATTGAGAGGCGTGTCGGCCATGTCCTGCTCCTATATTCTATTCTGTGCCACCGCATGGCAGGCTGCCGCTCCGGTCGCCGTCTGCGTCAGCGGCGGTACGATCCTGTCGCACGGCTCGAACTGAAATGGGCAGCGCGGGTGGAAAGCGCAACCGGTCGGCGGGTCGATCGGGTTCGGAATCTCCCCCTCCACCCTCTTGCGCTTGCGGCCCGTCATCTCAAGGTCCGGCACCGCATCGAGCAGCATGCGGGTGTAGGGATGGCGCGGCTCGAGGAAAAGCTTCCGCGACTCCGCGATCTCGGCCAGCCGGCCGAGATAGAGGACACCGATCCGGTCGGCCATGTGCCGCACCACCGACAGGTCATGGCTGATGAACAGATAGGTCAGGCCGAATTCGGCCTGGAGATCCTTCATCAGATTGAGGATCTGCGCCTGCACCGACACGTCGAGCGCGGAGGTCGGCTCGTCGCAGACGATGAAATCCGGCTTCGCCGCGAGCGCGCGGGCGATCGCGATGCGCTGGCGCTGGCCGCCGGAGAACTGATGCGGAAACTTGATCCCGTCCTCTGCCGACAGGCCCACCAGTTCGAGCAATTCGCCGACGCGCCGCCGACGCTGCTCGCCCGACATGCCGCCCTCGAACACCTTGAGCGGTTCGGCGATGATGTCGGCCACGCGCCAGCGCGGATTGAGGCTGGCGAACGGGTCCTGAAAGATCATCTGGAAGCGGCGGCGCAGGCGGCGCGCATCCGCGCCGTCCAGCCCGGCCGCCAGCGACTTGCCCTCGAAGCGGATTTCGCCAGCGCTCGGCCGCAGCAGTCCGACGATCAGCTTTGCGATGGTGGACTTTCCCGAGCCGGATTCGCCGACGAGCGCCAGCGTCTCCCCCTTGCCGATGGTGAAGGACACGTCCTCCACCGCCTTGAGATAGGATTTCGGCGCCCGTTCGATCACGCGGTTGAGCCAGGGGCGCGAGACATCGAAGCTGCGGGAGAGATGACGAACGTCGAGCAGGGGTTCGCTCATGCCGCCTGCTCCCTGCGGTCATAGAGCCAGCAGGCCGCCAGCCTTCCGTCGACGGGGATAAGGTCCGGCCGTTCGACATGGCAGCGGTCGAACACCTTCGGGCAGCGCGGATTGAAGGCGCAGCCGCGCGGAATGGCGGACAGGCGCGGCATTGCGCCTTGTATCTGCACCAGCCGGTCGAGATCGGACCGCAGCGACGGAATCGAGCCCATCAGCCCCTGCGTGTAGGGATGGCGCGCGTCGCGCACCACATCGCGCACGGGGCCGATCTCGGCGATGCGGCCGGCATACATGACGGCCACCCGGTCCGCCGTCTCGGCGATCACGCCCATATCGTGGGTGATGAGCATGATGGCGGCGTTGCGCTCCGCGCACAGCCGCTTCATCACCTCGATGATCTGCGCCTGCACCGACACGTCGAGCGCGGTCGTCGGCTCGTCGGCGATGACCAGTTCCGGCTCGGCGCAAAGCGCCAGCGCGATCACCACACGCTGGCGCATGCCGCCGGAAAACTGGTGCGGATAGTCGTCGATACGACGCGCCGCCGCCGGAATGCCGACCTCGTCCAGCAGCGCGATGGCCCGCCGCCGCGCTTCCGCTTCCGATACGGGCAGATGTGCGCGGATCGTCTCCACGATCTGGTCCGATACGCGGTAGAGCGGATTGAGCGAGGTCAGCGGGTCCTGGAAGATCACGCCGATTCGCCTGCCTCGCACCTTGCGCAACTCCTTCTCGGGCAGGTTGTCGATGCGCATGCCGTCAAGCCTTACCTCGCCGGCCGCGATGCGGCCCGGCGGATCGATGAGGCCGATAACGGCCGCGCTGGTCATGGACTTGCCGGCGCCGGACTCGCCCACCATGCCAAGCACCTCGCCCGGCATGATGTCGAAGGATATGTCGTCCAGCGCCGTCAGCGTGCCGCGGCGGGTCGGAAACTCGACCTTGAGGTTGCGAACGGAAAGAACCGGCTCTGTCATGGCTATCTCAGCCTCGGATTGAGCGCATCGCGCAGCCAGTCGCCGAGCAGGTTCACCGCCAGCGCCAGAAGCACGAGCGTGACGGCCGGGAAGAACAGGATCCACCACTCGCCGGAAAACAGGAACTGCTGGCCGATGCGGATCAGCGTGCCCAGCGAAGGCTGCGTAGGCGGCACGCCGACGCCGAGATAGGACAATGTCGCCTCCTCGATGATGGCAAGCGCCAGCCCGATCGTAGCGATGACCAGCACCGGGCCGGTCACATTGGGCAGCACATGGCTGACGAGGATCCTCAGCGGATGCACGCCCATGATGCGGGCGGCCGCGACATAGTCCTTCTGGCGCTCTACCATCGTGGCGCCGCGTACCGTGCGCGCAAACTGTGCCCAGTTGGCGAGGCCGATGGCGATGATAAGAACCCACATCGCCATGTTCTCATGCTGGCTGGGCGGGATCACGCCGCGCGCCACGCCGAAGATCAGCAGCGCGATGAGGATGGCGGGGAACGAAAGCTGGATATCGGCGATGCGCATGATGAGCGCATCCGTGGTGCCACCCGCATAGCCGGCCAACAGGCCGAGCGAGACGCCGATCGCCATGGCGAACAACGTCGCCGAAAGGCCGACGAAAAGCGAAATGCGGCTGCCATAGAGGATGGTCGACAGCACGTCACGGCCCTGATTGTCGGTGCCGAGGACGAAATAATTGCCCATCATCGAGGTGGACATGGGCCGCGTGAAACCGTCCATCAGGTTGAGGCTGGCGGGGTTGAACGGATCGTGCGGCGCTATCCAGGGCGCAAGCACCGCCGCCAGCACCATGACCAGGGTCAGGATCGCGGCCACGATCGTCACCGGCGAGGTGCGGAACGAATAGAAGACGTCCGAATCCCATATCCGGTAGAGACGGCCCGGCGGCGGCGGCACGATCGCCACATTTGCCGCTTCCGGCGTTTCGGGAGACGTTGCAGTCATGTCTACCTCCCTGCCCCCGGCGCGTTGACGCGCAATCTCGGATCGACGGCATAATAGAGCACGTCGACGACGAGATTGATCACCACGAAGACGAAGGCGATGAACATCAGATAGGCCGCCATGACGGGCACATCGACGACCTGAACCGAATTGATGAAGAGCGAGCCGACGCCCGGCCACTGGAAAACCGTCTCGGTCACGATGGCGAAGGCGATGACGGAACCGAGCTGGAGGCCGGTGATGGTGATGACCGGCACCAGCGTATTGCGCAGCGCATGGCCGAAATTGATCGCCCGCTGGCTCAGCCCGCGCGCCTTGGCGAAGCGGATATAGTCGGTGCGCAGCACTTCCAGCATCTCGGCCCGCACCAGCCGCATGATCAGCGTGAGCTGGAACAGCGACAGCGTGATCGCCGGCAGGATGAGCGACCTGAGGCCGCTTTCGGTGAGCAGGCCGGTGCGCCACCAGCCGAGGTCGACAACCCCTCCCCGGCCGAACGAAGGCAGCCATCGCAGCTCGACCGCGAAGATGTAGATGAGCGCGATGCCGATCAGGAAGGTCGGCAGCGACACGCCGACCAGCGACAGCGTCATGACGACCGCCGCGCCGAAGCTGCGCGGCTTCAGCGCCGTGAAGACGCCCAGGGTCACCCCGAAAATGAGCGCGATCAGCGCCGAAGCGACCGCCAGCTCGATGGTTGCCGGCAACCGGCTGAGGATAAGCTCGGTGACCGGCTGCTGCAGCCGGTAGGAAATGCCGAACTCGCCCCGTAGCGCGTTGGCGATGAAGTCGAAGAACTGCACGTAGAACGGATTGTTGAGGCCAAGCTGCTCGCGCAGCGCCTCATGATCCTGAAGACGCGAATCCTGCCCGAGCATGGACGCGACCGGATCGCCGACATAGCGGAAAAGCATGAAGGCGATGAGGGCGACGACCAGCATCACGATGATGGATTGCGCCAGTCGCCTGATGATGAAGGCCAGCATGGCTTTTGGCTCCGGCTACAGGGCCACGCATGTGCGGAACGACGCCGCATGCACCGGTTCGGCCCGCCCATGCAAACCGCATGGGCGAAGCTTTCCGATCGGCTGTTGAGGATGCGACCAATGCCGCCGGCCGCGCAAGCCGCGGCAGGCGGCGCGATATCCGATCAGTCGAACGTGATGTTGTAGAGCCGCGGCTGGTTCTCCGGATGGACCGCCAGGGTCAGCTTGTCCTTCATGGCATAGGCCAGGACCTGGTTGTGGATCGGCAGGAGCACGCGGTCCGCCTTCACTGTTTCCCAGATTTCCGCGATGGTCGCATCGCGCTTTGCCGTATCGGTTTCCGTCGCCAGAGACTGGATCTTAGTGTCGAGCTCCGGATTGCTGTAGCCGCTCGGATTGTAGGCGCCGTAGTGACCCGTCTGCGTGTGGATCAGGTCGTTGAAGATATAGGCCGAATCGAAGGTCGGCACGCCCCATCCCAGCAGGTAGAAATCCGTATCGCTGTTCTGGATCAGCGGCGAGTGCTGCGCCACAGGCCGCGAGGCGAGCGTCACCTTGATGCCGGCCTGTCCGAGCATGCCCACGACTGCCTGGCTGATCGCCTCGTCATTGACATAGCGGTTGTTCGGCGTGTCGAGCGTGATGGTGAAGCCGTCCGGGTAGCCGGCTTCGCCAAGCAGCGCCTTGGCCTTGGCCACGTCGGGCTTCGGATAGGCGTCGAGCTCCGGTGTCCAGCCATGGACGAAGGGCGGCGTGGCGATGCCGGTCGGCACCGACTGGCCGCGCATGACGACCTGCTTGATGGCGTCGCGGTCGATCGCCAGTTCCATCGCCTCGCGCACCTTCGGGTCGGCGAGCGGGTTCTTGTCGGTCACGTTGGACGATTTCAGCGGCTTCTCGTCGACGCGATAGCCGAAATAGATCACGCGGTTCTCAGGCCCGGTCTCGACCTTCACGCCCGCCGTGCTGGCGAGGCGCTCGATATCCTGCACCGGCACGTCCTGCACGAGATCGACCTCGCCCGACAGCAGCGCCGCGACACGCGTCGCGTTTTCGGCGATCGGCAGGTAGATGATCTCGGTCACCGCGGGCTTGGTCTCGGCCCAGTGGTTCTCGTTGATCTTCATCACCGAGCGGACATCCGGATCGCGCGATTCCAGGATATAGGGGCCGGTGCCATTGGTGTTGCGGACAGCGTAGTTGTCTTCCGTGGAACCCGCTTCCTGCACCTGGACGACGTTGTTCTTCTCCGACCAGGTCTTGTCCATGATGAACGTGTTGGTCAGGTTGTTGGGATAGAGCGGCGACGGGCCGGACAGCTTGACCTCGACCGTGTGGTCGTCAATGGCGGTCGCGCCCTGCACTGCCGCGTGCAACTGCTTCAGGTTCGATTTCTCGGAACGGGCGCGGTCGAGCGAGAAAACGACGTCCTCGGCGCTGAAGTCGGCGCCGTCGTGGAACTTGACGCCCTCGCGCAGCTTGAAGACCCAGACCGTATTGTCGCCTTCCTTGATATTCCATTCCGTGGCGAGGCGCGGGATCAGCGTACCTTCGGTATCGCGGTCGACCAGCGTCTCGTAGATGTGGTGCGCAAAGGTGTGCGTGACCCCCTGGTTCTGCGAATGCGGATCAAGGGTGAGCGCGTCCGAGGCGCGTGCCCAGCGGACCGTTTCCGCAGAGGCCGGCAACATGCCGGCAGCAAGCGCAACAAGACTCGCAGAAAGAAGCAGTTTACGCATGATGACTCCCATCAGGTTGTTTTTTGATCCCCGTCAGACGACCCTCATCGCCTGGGATTGCGAGCACCATACGAGACCCTACATCGTTTGAAAAGCGTAGCCCAAGGGCCCATTCCTGCCCACGGGTAACCCTGCTTCGGAATACTGGAAACGGCAAAGGACGGCCTTACCGGAAACAGCGCTATATTTGAAAATATGCTGCCGGCACGGATTGGCCCGCCAAACAATATTCGAGCGCCCATTACCAAAGTTTAATGCGGGGTTCATCTGAGGTTCAGGTACCGCCGGCCATCATCCCCGCATTGAAGGCAGAAGGAGAAACGCCATGACACGAACGATCTCAGCCATTCTGGCCGGTACGATTGCGGTCGGCACGGCATTGACGAGCTTCGGCCCGGCAGTGGCCGCGCCGCTCAATATCCCGGCACCGCAGGCGGCCCCGGCAACGGACAATGTGATGAATGTCCAGAACCGCCGCGGCTTCTACCGCAATGGCAATCGCCATTATTACAACGGCCATCGCGGCTATCGCGACCGCCGCCCGGGCTGGCGCCAGCACAATGGCTGGTGGTTCCCGCCGGCAGCCTTCGCGCTCGGCGCGATCGTGGGCGGCAGCATCGCCAACCAGCCGCCCGTCTATCGCCCGCCGGTCTATCGCGAGCCGATTCGTCTCAGCAACGCCCATGTGCGCTGGTGCGAAAACCGCTGGCGCTCCTACCGGGCATGGGACAACAGCTACCAGCCCTATAACGGCCCGCGCCAGCAATGCGTGTCGCCCTACAGCTGATAGCGGGACAAACAAAAAGGGCGCCGTAAGGCGCCCTTTTCTCATGGATGACCGGTGACGGTCAGCTCTTGACGGCGGCGGCGACCTCGGCCGCGAAATCCGACACTTCCTTCTCGATTCCCTCGCCCAGCGCAAAGCGGGTGAAGGCCGTGATCTTGGCCGGTGCGCCGATGTCCTTCTCGGCGTCCTTCAGGGCCTTCTCGACGGTCACGTCGGGATTGAGGACGAAGGCCTGCTTGAGCAGCACGACTTCCTCGTAGAACTTGCGCAGGCGGCCTTCGACCATCTTCTCGATGATGTTCTCCGGCTTGCCGGACTGACGCGCCTGTTCGGAGAAAATCTCCTTTTCCTTGGCGACGACGGCCGGGTCGACCTCGTTCTCGTTCAGGGCCAGCGGGCTGGTCGCGGCGACATGCATCGCCACCTGGCGCGCGAAGGCGCGGGCGGCGTGGGCATTGCCGGCGGTCTCGATCGCCACCAGCACGCCCATCTTGCCGAGGCCGTCGACGACGCCGTTATGCACATAGGTCGCGACCACGCCCTGCGGCACGGACAGCTTTGCCGAACGGCGCAGCGACATGTTCTCGCCAATCGTGCCGACCGCATCCTTGATCGTGTCGGCAACCGACTTGTCCGAACCCGGATAGGTTCCGGCAGCCACGGCGTCGGTCGAGCCGTCGGTGGCCAGCGCGACCTGGGCGATATTGCGGACCATCTGCTGGAACGCATCGTTGCGCGCCACGAAGTCGGTCTCGGAATTCACTTCCACCACCACGGCCGAATTGCCCTCGGCGGCCACGCCGATCAGACCTTCCGCAGCCGTGCGGCCGGACTTCTTGTCGGCCTTGGCGATACCCTTCTTGCGCAGCCAGTCGACCGCGGCTTCCATGTCGCCATTGGTCTCCGTCAGCGCGGCCTTGCAGTCCATCATGCCCGCGCCGGTCAGCTCGCGCAGTTCTTTCACCTGTGCTGCCGAGATGCTCATGCTCGCTCTCCATTCGCTAAATCATTTAGCAGACCATGTCCGAAAGCCGGTTGGTCCAAGTCTTGAAACGATGCGGGGCGCAGCCGGCAACCGGTGCGCCCGCAAGGAATTTGGTGCGGCGGCACGTGCCGCCGCAAAGGATCAGGCGTCCTTGGCTTCGCCGGTTTCCGCAGCGCCGCTATCGTCGGACAGCGCCGGCTCGACCGGGGTCTCTTCCGAGGCACCCACATCGACGCCGAGGGCACCCTGCTGGCGGGCGATGCCGTCCAGCGCCGCCTTGGCGATCAGGTCGCAATAGAGCTGGATCGCACGCGCCGCGTCGTCATTGCCCGGGATCGGGAAATCGACCTTGTCGGGATCGCAGTTGGAATCGATGATCGCGACGACCGGAATGCCGAGACGCTTGGCTTCCTGGATGGCGATCGCTTCCTTGTTGGTGTCGATCACGAACATCAGGTCGGGCGTGGAGCCCATATCCTTGATACCGCCCAGCGCCTTGTCGAGCTTCTCGCGCTCGCGGTCGAGGTTCAGGCGTTCCTTCTTGGTGAAGCCCTGGGCCTCGCCGGCCAGCATCTCGTCGAGCTTGCGCAGGCGCTGGATCGAGTTGGAGATCGTCTTCCAGTTGGTCAGCATGCCGCCGAGCCAGCGCGAATTGACGTAGTACTGCGCCGAACGCTGCGCGGCATCGGCGACGATGTCCGACGCCTGGCGCTTGGTGCCGACGAACAGCACGCGGCCACCCTTGGCCACGGTGTCCGACACCTGCTTGAGCGCCTGGTGCAGCAGCGGTACGGACTGCGACAGGTCGATGATGTGGATATTGTTGCGCGCGCCGAAAATGTAGGGCGCCATCTTCGGGTTCCAGCGGTGGGTCTGGTGGCCGAAGTGAACACCAGCTTCGAGGAGCTGGCGCATGCTGAAATCTGGCAGAGCCATTGGTCGGTTCCTTTCCGGTTGGCCTCCACGGACACGACGCTTCGGAAGGATTTCCGCTACGCCACCGGTGGTCGCCGCCGGATTTCTCCCGGACGGAAACCGAAGTCCGTGTGTGGAATGGTTGCGCACATACATGGATTGCGCCGCCTTGGCAAGGCTAGCGCGCGCCACCTGCAATCGTTGCCGGCCAGGCGGCGATAAACGCCTCCTTCGCCCGCAGCCCGCCAGACCGTTCATGGCGGCGCTCATCCTGGTCGAGGCGTGCAAAGACGAGCGTTGCGCCGTCCCGCCGCGCCCAGCCGACGAACCAGCCCCAGCCGCGGCTGCGGTCGAACGAGCCGTCGGCGCGGCGCGGATAGGCCGAGCCGGTCTTGCCGGCGATGGTCCAGCCGGCCGCCGGCGTCGTTTCCACGATGGCGTCGGCCAGCGCATAGGCCGACGCATCGACCGGAAGCTCCCTGTTGACGAGCCGGCGCAGGAAAGCCACCTGCTCGTCGGGCGATATCTTCAGCGAAGAGCTGATCCAGGCGCGTTCCAGCCCGTTATCCTTGCCCGGATCGCCGCTGAAATCCGCATTTCCATAGCCGAAGGACCGGGCATATCCGGCAAGGCGCCGAGCGCCGACATCCTTGGCGATTCGCTGCGAATACCAGACGACGGAATGGCGCATCCAGCTTGCAGGATCGACCGGCCGCTTCCATGCCGGACCGCCCCAATCGGGCTCGCCCGGTGCGATTTCGAGCAGGGGCGCATCGGCACCGCGCAGGAATCCGGCGTCGCTGCCGATCAGCGCAAGCGGCACCTTGAAGGTCGAGGCGGGTGTCACGCGCGTCGCACAATCCCCTTCCCGCACCAGCACGGCGCCTGTCGCTGCATTCGCCACGACGGTGCACACATTGCGCGCGATTGCCGGCGAGCAGAAGCCGCTCGCGGCCAGTGCGCCGGCGATCAGCAGTGCCGACCTGCGGCCAGCTACCGCTTGCATTCGCCTTCCTGCTTGTCCAGCAGCGCCAGATTGACGAGCTTCCCCTTTATGGAGAAGTCGCCGTAATCCATGACCAGATCGCGGGTGATGCCGGATTCGTGCAGCTTGAAGGAAATCCGATAGGAGGGAACTTCGTCGCCATTGCCCTTCGACAGGTCGAAATAGGCCATGTCCACGGGCCAGAAGCCATCCTTGGCGATGTCGCCCATCGGGTTCTTTTCCGGGTCATTCGCCGACACCGGCGTCTCGCGGCCGATCACGACCGTGGTGGTCATCAGGCGGTCGGCATCTTCCGATGCGTCGAAAATGGTCGCCTCGTAGAAATTCTCATGCGCCTTGGCGCGCTTGATCAGGTCGATCAGGTGCTGGGTCGGGAATTTGGTGCTTTCAAGCTCGAGCTCGCGGCGTTCCGGCCTCTCCAGCTTCACATCTGTGCCGGAAGCATCCATCTGCGCCTTGCCCTTGACCTCCTTCTCCGGCTGCTGGTCAATGAAGGATTTCGACACGAAATCGAACTTCTTGCCCTCGCCATCCTCGTAGCTCGAGGTCTGGATGTCACTCAGCCGTGATGCTTCATCCGTATCGATACGGGTCACGAAGCGGAAATTGACGGTGTAGCCCTCGCAGGCCGAACCCTCGAACTCGTAGACCATGCGGCCTGCGATCCCCGTTATGCCGGAGCGGTCCGACGCCTGGTCGAGCACCAGATCGTAGACTGCGCGGTGCGGCAGCAGGGTCTGCGCGGCGGCGGGCCCCGCGAATGCGGTCGCGAGGGCCAGGGTAAGCAGGCGCATTCTGCGCATCAGGCAATTTCTCCGATATGTCTTGGGAGCCGGGCACGGCGCGTGTAGCACAATAGACGAAGTCGTGGCGGAAGCGAGACGAAAACAGGCCCGTCACAAGGCAGCCAACACAGGAGTAGCGGATGACCGGATCGATCGAGACCAGAATTGCGGAGATGGGCATCGCCTTGCCGGCGGCGGCCGCGCCGGCCGCCAACTACGTGCCCTTCATGCGCAGCGGCAACCTGCTCTTCACCGCGGGCCAGCTCCCCCTGCGCGACGGCAAGCTTGCGTCCACCGGGCTCGTGGGAGCCGATCTCGACGTAGTCGCCGGGCAGGATACCGCCCGCCAATGCGCCATCAACATTCTCGCGCAGGCCAAGGCCGCGCTCGGCAGTCTCGATTCGGTCGCGCGCATCGTGAAGATCACCGTCTTCGTCGCATCCGCGCCCGGTTTCACGCAGCAGCACCTCGTCGCCAACGGCGCTTCCGACCTGCTGGCGGAAGTCTTCGGCGAAGCAGGCCAGCATGCGCGATCCGCCGTCGGCGTCGCCAGCCTCCCGCTCGACGCACCGGTCGAGATCGAAGCCATCATCGAATGCAAGTGACAGATCGCTGACATGACCGACCTCTCCTGGCTCACCGCCCGGCCGATTGCCCATCGCGGCTATCACGACCTGAACCGCACCTGCTGGGAAAATACGCTCCCGGCATTCGACGCCGCAGCGGAAAAGAACTTCGCGATCGAATGCGACGTGCATCTGGCGAAGGACGGCGTGCCCGTGGTCTTTCACGATGCCGAACTCAAGCGCCTGACCGGCCGCGAAGGCAATGTGCATGCGCTGACCAGCACCGAACTTCGTGCGCTTCCGGTCGGCGGTACGCAGGACCGCATCCCGACGCTGGCGGCAATGCTGGAGCGCGTGGCCGGCCGCGTGCCGCTGGTGATCGAGCTCAAGGGCATCGAAGGCCACGATGACGGGCTGGTCGCCGCCGTTGCCGCGCTGCTGCGCAATTATTCCGGCAAGGCCGCGATCATGTCGTTCGACCATTGGCTGGTGCGCCGTTTCGCAACCGACGCGGCCGGCATTCCCGCCGGCCTCACCGCATGGAAGGCCGGACCTGCCGAACTGGAGGCGCATTTCTCCATGCTCGCCCACGGCATCTCCTTCGCATCGTTCAATTGGGCCGACCTGCCCAATCCCTTCGTCACCACGCTGCGCGAAAAGCTCGCAATGCCGGTAATCACCTGGACGGTGCGCGACGAAGCAGGGCGCGAGGCGACGCGGCGCCATGCTGACCAGATGACATTCGAAGGCCTCGACCCCGACACGATCTGACGCGGCATCTTGCATCGCACAAGACAGGGCATAACTATCGCGGCATGCGTCAATGCCGGAAAGAGTCGCGATGAACGGCCTCAACATGCCTGCGGGCGGCGAGATCGCGATGCGTGTCACGACCACGCTGGCCGACTTCCCGCCCGCCCAGTGGAACACGCTGGCCGGCGCGGCACGGAACGGAACCGCTCCCTACAACCCTTTCCTGTCCCACGCCTTCCTGTCCGCGTTGGAAGACAGCGGCTGCGCCACCCGCAAGACCGGCTGGCTCGGGCAGCATCTGCGGCTGGACGCGCCGGACGGCACGCTGCTCGGCGCGGTGCCCTGCTATCTGAAATCGCACAGCCAGGGCGAATATGTCTTCGACCACGGCTGGGCGGACGCCTTCGAGCGCGCCGGCGGACGCTACTATCCAAAACTCCAGGTGGCCGTGCCCTTCACCCCTGCAACCGGGCCAAGGCTTCTGGCGCGCGAGGGTGCTTCCGCCGAAGCCGTGCAGTTCGCGCTTGCCGAAGGCATCAAGACGCTGGCGGAACAACTGGGCGTATCGTCCGCGCACGTCACTTTCGCCACCGCGCAGGAAGCGGCGCTGCTGGAAACCGCCGGTTTCCTGCATCGGACCGACCAGCAGTTCCATTTCCACAATGAAGGATATGGGAGCTACGAGGATTTCCTCGAAACGCTCGCCTCGCGCAAGCGCAAGGCGCTGCGCAAGGAACGCCGCGCCGCGCTGGAAGGCGGCATCGAAATCGACCACCTGACCGGAAGCGACCTGACCGAGGCGGTCTGGGACGATTTCTTCGCCTTCTACATGGATACGGGCGGGCGCAAATGGGGGCGGCCCTATCTCACCCGCACCTTCTTTTCGCTCATCGGCGAGCGCATGGCCGACGATGTCCTTCTGGTCATGGCCAGGCGCAATGGCCGCTATATTGCCGGCGCGATCAATTTCATCGGCTCCGATACGCTTTTCGGCCGCAACTGGGGCTGCATCGAGGACCACCCCTTCCTGCATTTCGAGGTCTGCTACCATCAGGCGATCGACTTCGCGATCGCACGCGGCCTGAAGATCGTCGAGGCCGGCGCGCAGGGCGAGCACAAGCTGGCGCGCGGCTACATGCCGGTGACGACCCACTCCGCCCACCATATCGGCCACCCCGGATTGCGGCGCGCCGTGGCCGACTATCTGGAGCGCGAACGGCACGAGGTCGCCGAGATCGGCGACTACCTCTCGGCGCACGGGCCGTTTCGGAAAAGCGAATAGAGAAGAGGGGGAATAACCGACAGGTGGACCTCTCCCCCACTATTCGCTACTCACTATTCGCCATTCGCTTCCGGAGCCCCGCCATGTCGACCGCCTACGATCCCTCCAACATCTTCGGCAAGATCCTGCGCGGCGAGCTTCCGTCGCAGAAGGTCTATGAGGACGACGCCACGGTTGCGATCATGGACATCATGCCGGTGGCGGACGGCCACACGCTGGTTCTGCCCAAGGCGCCCTCGCGCAACCTGCTCGACGCCGAACCGGAAACGTTGGCGCGCGTCATCGCCACGACGCAGAGGATCGCGCTGGCAGTGAAGGACGCCTTCGGATCCGACGGCGTGGCGGTCTACCAGTTCAACGAGCCGGCAGCCGGCCAGACCGTCTACCACCTGCATTTCCATGTGGTCCCCCGCTTCGAAGGCGTGCCGCAGGGGCCGCATGGCGCGAAGATGGAAGACGCAGCGGTGCTCGCCGCCAATGCCGACAAGATCCGCGCCGCATTGGCGAAACTGGGCTGATTCAGAACAGCAGCAGGCCGGCGACCAGCACCGCCTCGCCGGCCAGAAGCCCCACGACCATCCGCTTGCCCGCCAAGAGATAGGCGGCGAAGCCGATGACGGTCGCGCCAATCCGCAAGAGCAGCGGCGCATTGGCGAGCTCGCCTGAGGGCGACACGACGAGCCCGGCGATCACCGCCGCCACCAGCGCGGTCGCGATCGACCGCACGAGGACGATCGCATCGGAATCATCCGACATCCTGTCGCCGATGAGCACGCCGAGGAAGCGCCAGCTATCCGTCGCCAGCCAGCCCGCGACGAGAATGAAGACATAGGGCCACCACCAGGCGTCGAAGGAGGTGAAGGTCATGGGGCACGCCGCTTTCGTGTCGCGCGGTGCCAGAGGAAGGCGGCTGTCCCGCCAATCAGGCCTGTGGCAAGCAGGCTGAATTCCGGCGTGACCAGCGAGATGAGCGGACCGAGGAACAGGCCCAGCACCATGGCCACGTGCCCTGCCCGCTCGCGCGCGGAACTCCACAGCGACGTAAGGAAATAGAGCGGCGTGAGCATCAGCAGTGCCGCCGACACGACCGGCGGCAATTCGCGCGCAAAGGCGAACACGGCCACGACGACGAGCATGTTCACGAAGACGATGCTGGAACCCACGCCGCCATACCAAACGGTGCGCATCGCAGGCGGCACCGTACGCGCCCGCTCCATCGCGATGACCCATGAGGTCACCGCAACGAAATGCGAGAGGAGCAGCAGCACCCAGCGCCGCGTTGCGGGCGTGCGGATTTCGGGAACGAGCGCCACGACCATGGGCGAGAGGCGCACCGAGGAGAGGGTGACCGCGAATGTCGCCGCCGGCAGGGAATTGCCCGCCATGATCGCGCCGATGAGCACGACCTTGCCCGGCAGGGCCCATACGACGGCGGTCATGAACACCGTCTGCGTCACGGTCAGCCCCGCTTCCATGGCGAGCGCGGCAAAGCCGATGAAGCTGGAATAGAGGATGAATGCAGGTATGGACAAAGCTGCCCGCGTGCCCCGAAGGAACCAGAGCAGGTAATCGCGGGGAGCCGGGGCGCCGGCTGGCATGTCGTCAGTCTCGCGCTCTTGCATCGCGGCAGGCGCATAGCACAAGCGGAACACCCCCGCCACGGTCCATGCGGATCCAAAGCATCATTCCAGGAGGAGGTCACGGTGAAATCTGAAGACGTGGGACGCTATTGGGAGGGGAACGCCGCAACCTGGACGCGCCTGTCGCGCGCCGGGCATGACGTCTATCGCGATGCGCTGAACACGCCCGCCTTTCTCGACATGCTGCCGCCCGTTCGTGGGCTTCATGGACTCGACATCGGCTGCGGCGAAGGCACCAATACGCGCCGGCTTGCTGAACGCGGCGCGGTGATGCAGGCGATCGACATCGCGCCGACCTTCATCGCCCATGCGCGTGCAAGCGAAGCGGAGGACCCGCGCGGTATCGGATATCAGGTTGCCGACGCACTCGCTTTGCCCTTCGCGGACAGCTCATTCGACTTCGCCGCGTCCTTCATGGCGATGATGGACATGCCCGATCAGGAGAAGGCGTTGCGGGAGGTGCACCGCGTGCTACGGCCCGGCGGCTTCTTCCAGTTCTCGATCCTGCATCCCTGCTTCGTCCCGCCGAAGCGTCGCAACATCCGCGATGCAGCGGGCGAGCCGGTTGCAGTCGAGGTCGCCGACTATTTCCGGCGCACGGATGGCGAGGTCGAGAGCTGGACCTTCTCCACCATCCCCGAAGCGGAGCGGAGCGGCCTGACGCCGTTTCAGGTGCCGCGCTTCCACCGCACGCTCGCCGACTGGATCGACATGATCGTGGCAGCCGGCCTGACGCTCGAAAAGCTCGGCGAACCCCGCGCCAGCGCCGAGACCGCCGCCCGGGAACCGGTCGTCGCAGATACGCGCGTCGCGCCCATCTTCCTCCACTTCCGCGTGAGGAAAGCGGCGTAAGGGATTCCACGCAAACAAAAAGGCGCGGTAGAAACCGCGCCCTTTTCAGAAAGATGCCGCCTTGCGCCTATTTGCGCGGGAGCTGCGGAACCGTGCTGCGCTTGGGCGCATCGCCCGGCTTGTCCGCAGCCTTGGCGCCGACCTTCGCCTTTGCCCTGGAAGGCTTCTTCGGCGCCGCCTTGCGCTTCTGCGGACGGTCCTCGGGCTCTTCCTTCTTCGGCTGGACCCGAACCTCGTCGGCAACCGGATCGAGCTTGAGCGCAGGCTTGCCTTCTTCGCCCGGCGCGACGGTCACGCGGACCGTGCCACCCTTGCGCAGCCGCCCGAACAGAACCTCGTCGGCCAGCGGCTTCTTGATGTGCTCCTGGATGACGCGGCCGAGCGGACGGGCGCCCATGCGCTCGTCATAGCCCTTCTCCGCCAGCCAGGCGATCGCCTCGGGCGACAGGTCGAAGATGACGCCACGCTCGGAAAGCTGCGCCTCGAGCTGCATGACGAACTTCTGCACCACCTGATGGATCACCGGCACCGGCAGCGAGCCGAACGGGATGATCGCATCCAGACGGTTGCGGAACTCCGGCGAGAAGAGGCGGTTGATCGCCTCCACGTCGTCGCCCTCGCGCTTCGACGAACCGAAGCCGATGGCGGGCTTGGCCATGTCGGACGCGCCGGCATTGGTCGTCATGATCAGGATCACATTGCGGAAGCTGATCTGCTTGCCGTTATGGTCCGTCAGCTTGCCGTGGTCCATCACCTGCAACAGGATGTTGAACAGGTCAGGATGCGCCTTCTCGACTTCGTCGAGCAGCAGCACGCAATGCGGATGCTGGTCGACGCCGTCGGTCAGCAGGCCGCCCTGGTCGAAGCCGACATAGCCGGGAGGCGCGCCGATCAGGCGGCTCACCGTGTGGCGCTCCATATATTCCGACATGTCGAAGCGCAGCAGCTCGACGCCCAGCGATGCCGCGAGCTGCTTCGCCACCTCGGTCTTGCCGACGCCGGTCGGGCCGGAGAACAGGTAGGAACCGATCGGCTTCTCCGGCTCGCGAAGGCCGGCACGCGCAAGCTTGATCGCCGAGGACAGCGCGGTGATGGCGGTATCCTGCCCGTAGACGACGCGCTTGAGCTCCTCTTCGAGGGTGGCAAGCACCTTCTCGTCGTCGGCCGACACGGTCTTGGGCGGAATGCGCGCCATCGTGGCGATGGTTTCCTCGATCTCCTTCACGGAAATCGTCTTCTTGCGCTTGTTCTCGGGCACCAGCATCTGCGACGCACCCGTCTCGTCGATCACGTCGATCGCCTTGTCGGGCAGCTTGCGGTCATTGATGTAGCGCGCGGAAAGCTCCACCGCCGCCTTGATGGCGTCGTTGGTGTACTTCACCTTGTGGAAGTCCTCGAAATAGGGCTTCAGCCCCTTCATGATCTCGATGGCGTCGTCCACCGTCGGCTCGTTCACGTCGATCTTCTGGAAGCGCCGCACCAGCGCGCGGTCCTTCTCGAAGAACTGGCGGAACTCCTTGTAGGTGGTCGAGCCGATGCAGCGGATCGCACCTGACGACAAAGCCGGCTTGAGCAGATTGGACGCATCCATCGCCCCGCCCGAAGTCGCGCCGGCACCGATCACCGTATGGATCTCGTCGATGAACAGAACCGCGCCCGGATACTCCTCGAGTTCCTTCACGACCTGCTTCAGCCGCTCCTCGAAGTCGCCGCGATAGCGCGTGCCGGCGAGCAGCGTGCCCATGTCGAGCGCGAAGATGGTCGCGTCGAGCAGCACTTCGGGAACGTCGCCCTCGACGATGCGCTTGGCCAGCCCCTCGGCGATGGCGGTCTTGCCGACGCCCGGATCGCCCACATAAAGCGGGTTGTTCTTGGAGCGGCGGCACAGGACCTGGATCGTCCGGTTGATCTCGGAAGCGCGGCCGATCAGCGGGTCGATCTTGCCGGCCCGCGCCTTCTGGTTGAGGTTGACGCAATAGGCGGTCAGCGCATCCTGCTGCTTCTTCTTGCCCCCCTCCTCCGCGCCTTCCGACGCGTTGCCGGCGGCATCGTCCTCCGCGCCGCGCGGCGAACGGGCCTCGCCGGCGCCGGGGCGCTTGGCGATGCCATGGCTGATATAGTTGACCGCATCGTAACGGGTCATCTGCTGTTCCTGCAGGAAGTATGCTGCATGGCTCTCGCGCTCGGCGAAGATCGCCACGAGCACGTTGGCACCGGAAACCTCGTCGCGGCCCGACGACTGGACGTGGATCACCGCGCGCTGGATGACGCGCTGGAAACCGGCCGTTGGCTTGGAATCCTCGTCATAGCCGGTCACCAGATTGTCCAGTTCGCTATCGATATAGGTCAGTACGGTGCGACGCAGATCGTCGATGTCGACATTGCAGGCGCGCATGACCGCCGACGCGTCATTGTCGTCGATCAGTGCGAGCAGCAGATGCTCCAGCGTCGCATATTCGTGATGGCGCTCGTTCGCCAATGTGAGGGCCTGGTGTAGCGCCCTTTCGAGGCCTTGGGAGAAAGCCGGCATTCAGAACCTCGCTCCTTCTCCGTCGCGACCTGGCTCATGCCATGCGACGGTACTTCACTTCTTTTCCATCACGCATTGCAGCGGATGCTGGTGCTGACGGGCAAAATCCATGACCTGCGACACCTTGGTCTCGGCCACTTCGAATGTATAGACGCCGCACTCCCCGACGCCGTGATTGTGAACATGCAGCATGATGCGTGTGGCGGCATCACGGTCCTTCTGGAAAAAACGCTCCAGCACGTGAACCACGAATTCCATCGGGGTGTAATCATCGTTGAGGATCAGTACCCGATAGAGGCTGGGCTTCTTCGTCTTCGCCCGCGTACGGGTGATGACCGCCGTCCCACGCCCGGTTCCGCCGCCGTTAGCGCCTTCGTCGCCATCCTGCATCGTGGCCACGATTAACTTCATGTCTTCCCCGGCATCTTTGCTTGGCTCGCCGCGACGGACTGCGGCAAAGCCTCATGTAGGTATTTGACTCGGGATTTTAAGCCCTTCTATGGCAGAGACAATATGGCGGCCTGGCAAGAAACCGGGATTTTGAATGCCTGTCCCCGACCTTGTCCGACGCGAATGCAGCCATGAAACGCAAAAAGGCCCGCCGGCGCGGGCCGGCGGGCCTTCGTTCAAATTTGCTTGCGCGGCTTACTTGGCCTTGGCGGCAATCGCCTCGAACGGCTTGTAGGCGTCCTTCGCCATGGCGGCGTAGAGATCGCCCATCTTCGTCGCCTGCGCCACGAAAGCCTCGTAGGCGCTCTTGGCGTAGTCCGCCTGCACCTGGAACGCCTTGTCGGGCGACTTGGCCGAGATCATCTTCTCGACTGCCGCCGAACCGTTTTCAAAGCTGCTCCGGGCGAATTCGCTCGCCTCGGTGGCGATGGTCTGCATGCTCTTGGTCACGGCAGCGAAGCTGGTCAGACCGCTATCCATGAATTCCTTGCCGAATTTGCCGGCATCCTCGAACGAGGCCATGATGACTGTCCTTTTCGGATTGGTAGCGCATTATTGTTGCGATGCACACCAATTAGTGTGCACTGCACAAAATGTCAAGCACGCTTCCGCTGGGTGAGCGCCCGCAATGCGAAAACTCCGGCAAATTTGAACGAATTCAACCGGAAATAGTGAACGGGCCGCTTACCATAAACGGATTGGTAACGGCATTTCCCTAGCCTCTGTCCATCAGGGCGGAAACACGCCCGCGTGCAAGAAGCATAGAAAAGACAAGGGTGTGACAGTGCGTCAGGCGTTTGCATTCGCCGTCAAGCGGACGGCCTCCATCACGAAAGCGGCCATAGCGACCGTTCTGGCCATGGGTATTCTGGCAGGCGCCGCACCGGCCGCCGAGGCGAATTCCAAATATGCCGCGATCGTGATCGACGCACGCACGGGCAAGACGCTCTATGCGCGCAATGCCGATGCCGCGCGCTATCCCGCCTCGCTGACCAAGATGATGACGCTCTACATGCTGTTCGAGGCGATGACCGCCGGGCGCGTCAACAAGAGCACGCCCGTTCCCTTTTCCAAGAACGCCGCTGCTGAACCGCCGACCAAGCTTGGCGTGAAGGCTGGAGGCGCCATCCCCGTCGAGACCGCCATCTATGCGCTGATCACCCGTTCGGCCAATGACGTGGCCACCGCCGTCGGCGAGATGCTGGCCGGTTCGGAGCAGGCTTTCGCCCAGCGCATGACCGCGCGGGCGCGTAGCCTCGGCATGGGCAGCACTACCTTCCGCAACGCCCACGGCCTGCCCAACACGGCGCAGAAGACCACCGCGCGCGACCTCGCGGTGCTGTCTATCGCGCTGCGCGAGCACTTCCCGCAATATTATTCCTATTTCTCGACGCGCGGCTTCAACTACGGCAAGCAGCGCATCAACACGCACAACCGCATGTTCGGCCGCATCGAAGGCGTGGATGGCATCAAGACCGGCTATACGCGCGCCTCGGGCTTCAACCTCGCAACCTCCGTGCAGGCCGGCGGACGCAATGTGGTGGCTGTCGTGATGGGTGGAAAGTCCGGCCGCAGCCGTGACGACCAGATGGCCGCGCTCCTGCGCGAATACCTGCCCAAGGCATCGACGCGCGGCGGCGGCGCCCTGGTGGCGCGCGCGCCGATCGACCGCAACGAGATCGCGCCGACCGCCCCTGCGGCAATCGCATCCGCGCTCGCCCTGCCGAGGCGCAATGCACCGACGCCGGACTCCCGTCCGACCGAAACCGTCGCCAGCGCCTTCGCGGCGCCGGAACGGATGACCACCGCCGCGATCGTCCCGGCGGCGCGGCCGTCCATGCCCATGCAGGAAGAAATCGGCGAAGGCGATATCGATACCGTCGAAACGAGCTCGACCACCGCGCCCATCCATGGCTGGGTGATCCAGATCGCATCCGCCGGTAGTGAATCGGATGCGCTCGACCTCCTGTCGCGCACCGCCGCCGAACATGCCCGCATCCTTGCCGGCCGCACGCCCTTCACCGAGCCCTTCGTGAAGGACGGCGTTCGCTATCATCGCGCCCGCTATGCCGGCTTCAACTCGAAGAATGCTGCGTGGGATGCCTGCGGCGCGCTCAAGAAGCAGCGTGTCGCCTGCTATGCCGTACTGCAGCAGTAGTTTCCGTTTGCCCGGTCTTCCGGTCCGTCTCGCGTCGAAGGAGAGCTAGCGTTGACCACCCAGCAGAATGTCCTTGGCTTCGTTGATGCGGGCAGCCAGAAAGGACGAACCGCCGAGATCGGGGTGCAGGCGCTGCATAAGGCGGCGGTGGGCCTTGCGAATTTCCGCCGGGGAGGCACCCGCCTCAAGACCAAGGATCTTGTAGGCCTCCTCCTCAGTCATGGCGCCAGAAGCTGGCGCTGCACGCAGCCGGTCGCCATCATCCGGATGCGCGTCGTCGCGCCAGGCGGCAAATCGCCCGTCAAGATAAGTTTCAAGAAGCTGTAGGCTTTCGCCGTCGCCCGCCAGTTCCTGCCGCACTGCAAGAAGCTGCGGCAGGTCGAGCTCGGCAAGCTCCCTGCCCTCGAAGCGCCCCGCCAGCACCAGCCCCTGCAACCCGCCGCTGTCGTGGTCGAGTTCCATTTCCAGCGCCGCCGTCCGCACATGCGAGCGCTGGCCGGGCTGCGGACGGGCATTGCGCCGCGCGCGAGCGGACATGTACCAGGCGAGCGCGCCTGAAAGTAGCATTCCCCCCATGCCTGCACGGCCGAGCAGAAGCAGCACGATACCGCCGAGTCCCAGCACGGCGGGGCCCACCAGCCGCACGCTGTCCGCAAGCTGCGTCGGGCTTGCCCGCATGAAGGCCATGACCAGAAGCGCAAGCGTCAGGACCACGGCAGCAGCGTAGAAAAGAAACGTCATCGCTTCTTGCCCGACAGATGTTCGAGCATCAGCCTGTCCTCCGCCCTGCCCCGCGCCTCCAGCGCCTTCAGGCCGCCGGTGGCGAAGATGGCGATGGACGACAGCAGCTTTGCGAGGTTCGCCGCCGCATTGCGGTCGAAGCGGAACCATGCGCCGCGCGACAGGCGCGCAATCTCGCGGAAGGCGGTCTCCGCGCCCGGCTCCGTGCCCTCCTGAAACATGAAGACGGGAACGCCGCGCAGCCCGAGCTCGCCGGCCTTGGCGGCGAGATCGTCCACCTTCTCTTCCATCGCGTCGCCGATATAGACGAGCGCGGCAACCTTCTGGCGCGCCGTCTCGCGCAGCGCATGCGACAGAATCTTGCCGATCTGCGTATGGCCGCCGCGGCAGTCGATCTGCGTCATCAGGCTTTTCAGTGCGCGCGTGTCGCGCACGAAGCGCGAGGCGCGACATTCGCCATGCCCGCGGAAATAAACGAGCTGAACCGAAAGGCTCTCGGCATTGCCCACCGCATCGAACATCTGGCCCTGAAGTTCGCAGGCAAGATCCCAGGTGGGCTGGCGGCTCATCGTGGCGTCGAGCGCAAGCACGAGCCGGCCTGACGCATTGCCGGGCGTCGCCATCACGGCGCGCGCCTGCCGCAGGAAGGCGGCGATCTCGCCGCTGTCCGAACGCGTTTCAACGGGCGTGGTACCGCGCTTTGCGGGAGGCTTGGAATCCGTCATGAATCAAACATGTGGCGCAGGCAGATCACATGCAAGTGCACAAGGCCGGGAGCGGTCACAGAAGGCCGAGTTCGGCCAGTTCCCCGCGCAGCTTGGGCGGCAGCGTCGCGATACCCTCGCCGTCGCGCATGTCGGCGGGCGAATCCTTCGGTTCGAGATAGCGCCAGCCCTGGAAGGCGCGGCGCGGCTGCCAGCCCGTGCGGATCACTGTCGGCTCCAGCACCAGATGACAGCGATGGATGCCCTCGGCATCGGTGAAGGGGCGGATGTCGAGCAGGCGCTGCCGGCATTGCACCGAACCCTTGATAACCCAGTAGAGCGAACCGCCGGCCAGAAGCTCCTCGGCGCGCTTGGGCACCATGCGGGTGGTGTGGAACTGTTCCACCGGCTCGCCGGCCTGGCGCTTCTCATCGAGGCGGAAGGCGATCCACTCTTCGAGGTCCTCGACACTGTCCGCGCCGACACAAAGCTTGATGAGATTGAGCGACATTGGAAATGAGCTAGGCCCGCCAGCGCCTCCGGTCAACCGCGATGCGGCCTGTCCACAGGCCGGAAGCCGTCAGCACTCCACGACATTGACCGCGAGTCCGCCCTGGCTGGTCTCCTTGTAGCGTTCGTTCATGTCGAGGCCGGTCTGGCGCATGGTCTCGATGGCCGCATCGAGCGGCACGAAATGCGTGCCGTCGCCCTTGATCGCCAGCGAGGCGGCCGTCACCGCCTTCACCGCGCCCAGCGCATTGCGCTCGATACACGGCACCTGCACGAGCCCGCCGACCGGATCGCAGGTCATGCCGAGATGATGCTCCAGCGCGATTTCCGCCGCATTCTCCACCTGCGCCGGCGTGCCGCCCATCACGGCGCAGAGCCCGGCGGCCGCCATGGCGGAGGCGGAACCCACCTCGCCCTGGCAGCCCACCTCGGCGCCGGAGATCGAGGCATTGTGCTTGATGATGCCGCCGATCGCCGCAGCCGTCAGCAGGAAGTCGCGAATGCTTTCCGGGCTCGCCTCGACGTGGAAATGCAGCCAGTAGCGCAGCACGGCGGGAATGACGCCCGCGGCACCGTTCGTCGGCGCGGTCACCACGCGCCCGCCAGCCGCATTCTCCTCATTGACCGCCATCGCATAGATGGAGAGCCAGTCATTGGCGAGCAGCGGATTGGGGAGGTTGCGGCTCCACGCGTCATTGAGCTTGTCGTGAAGCTGGCGCGCGCGGCGCTTTACCTTCAGACCGCCAGGCATGATGCCCTCCTGGCTGAGCCCGCGCGCGATGCAATCCTTCATCGCCATCCAGATGGCGTCGAGCCGCGCATCCAGCTCGGCGCGGCTCATGACCCGCTCCTCGTTGGCGCGCTTCATCCCGGCGACGGAAAGCCCGCTGCGCGCGGCCATGGCCAGCATCTCGCGCGCATTGGCGAAGGGATAGGGAACCTTGTCGGCATGGCTGCCGCGCAGCGGTCCTTCGGCCTTGATGCGCTGAAGCTCCTCCTCGCCGACAACGAAGCCGCCACCGATCGAATAGTAGATGCGGCGCAGCAGCACCCGGCCATCGGCATCGAGCGCCGAAAAGATCATGCCGTTGGCGTGGCCAGGCAGCGGCTGCTTGCGGTCCATCACCAGATCGGTCTCTGGGTCGAAATCATAGGCGGGGTGGCCCTCGGGCGTCACCTTGCGGGCAGCGCGGATGCGCGCCAGCCTCCCATCTACCTCGTCCGGGTCGATCGTCGTCGGATTGGCGCCATCGAGGCCGAGGATGACGGCGCGGTCCGTTCCATGGCCGATGCCGGTGAAGGCGAGCGAGCCGTGCAGGCTGGCTGCAAGCCGCTTCACCTGCGCGCCGTACGGGCGCGGCCACTCGCCATTGAGGATTTCGTCGAGGAACAGCGCCGCGGCGTTCATCGGTCCCATCGTGTGGGAGCTCGACGGGCCGATGCCGATCTTGAAGAGGTCGAATACGGAAAGAAACATGCTCTGGTCCTGCGGCGTCACGAGGCGATCTTAGACCCCTGATCGCCACCAAGTGCAAATAGGTTCCTTGCCGCATGAAAAAAGGCGCAGCTTGCGGCCGCGCCCTTGATCCTGATCATACTGGCTTGAAGGCTTCAGCCTGCCGCCGCCGTGACGACCGCAGTCGTCTCGGCCCCGGTTGCGAGCCATGCCAACAGCATGAGGCCGGCAATTCCGATTACTGCCTTGGCGGTAACGCCCCAGCAGGATTTCTGAACGGTTTCGTCCATGATTTCCCATCATAGTATCAAGCCGCCCGGAGGGACGGCCATCAATGGGCGCGGCATGTAGCGAAATCGCCACGGCGCCGCAATGGGAAAAGGGCGGATTCAAGGCACGTATGCGTCAAACGCAAGGCTCGCGTGATGAGAGCTTTAATAAAATCAATATCTTGTTCGGCAATATCCATTAACCTTCCGTCAACACCCATGTCTAAATAGCGGCGCTTCGTGCCGTTTCATCGGGGCGACGGGAGTAACTCATCGATGCGGCCCGTCAGCCGGTAGGCGGCGAGGCCGATCCATTCGCGGATGGCGAGCGTGGTGTTCTGAAGGGAATCGTGGATGTTGTCCTCCGCCAGTCCCAGCCGCTCGGCGCCGGATGTGCGGTAATCCGCCGGCCATGCGGTGACGGCGAAGCCGGCCTTGCGGAACAGCGCGACGGCGCGCGGCATATGGAAGGCCGATGTCACGAGCAGCCATGTCTCGCCTTGCACGGGCTCGACGAGCGCGCGGGTGAAACTGGCGTTTTCCGCCGTATTGCGCGACCTGTCCTCCAGCACCATGCGCTCGCGCGTCACGCCCAGCGCTTCCAGCAGGCGCGGCGCCGTATCGGCATCCGCCTCGCCCTCCAGCATCAGCGACCCGCTGCCGCCCGTCACCACGACGCGTGCCGACGGATAGCGCCGCGCGAGGATCGCCGTCTCGACGAACCGGTCGCCGCTGGCATTGAGCTCATAGCCGCCGCGCACGCGGTTGACCCCGCCCTCGAAGCCGCCGCCGAGCACGATGATGCCGGCGACCGCAGCCGGCGCGGGACCGGGCCGGCTGAAGCGGTCCTCCAGCGGATGCAGCATCAGCGCGCCAAGCGTGGTCCATGCCGACAGGAAAAGAATGAGGAAGGCGCCCAGACCCAGCGCCACGCCCAACCTGCGCCAGCGCATGATGGCCGCTATCAGCGACAACAGGACGAGCAGGATCGCCGCATTGAGCGGCTGGGCGAAGGTCCAGAACACCTTTGAAAGGATGTAGAACATACGCTCCGTCCTATGCTGCGCCTGCGGGGAGGCACGAATTCGTCAGCCCGCTTCCGTGCCCTCCGCCGGCACGGCGACGCCCTGCCCGCTCGCGGCCTGCCGGATCAGTTCCGCGACAAGCTCCGCCTCATAGGAGGCAAGGCCGTTGCCAATACGCAGAGTCCGCCCCGCGGTCGCGACCTTGATCGTACCCATGCCGAGAAGATCGTTTCCTGTGCCGCCCTGGATCGTGACGCCATGGATCTCGTCGCCCTGCACGACACGCCGACGGCCGAACCCGAGCAAGCCCCACTCGCGCACCAGCGCGCCGGCAGTGAAGAACAGGCGCTCGACCCCGAAAACCTGCCAGAGGATCAGCCACAGCACCGCCGCGCCGGCGAGCGTCCATGGAACCAGCCAGATCAGCAGGAAAAGGCCGGTGATGCCGCCATGCATGACCTGCCCGACGGCGAAATATTCGCCGGCCGCCCAGCCGCAGAGCCAGAGTGCGAGGAACCCCGCCGCGAAATAATTGCGCATCGGCGCGATGTGGATGCCGAGCCCATCATCGGTCTGGGCGACCGAAATGCGAAGGTCGCCGCGCAGGCGCCGCGTATCCGCGACAAGCCGCTCGATCTCCGCCCTGCGGGCGGCCGTAAATGGTTGGGAAGGCTGTGCCTCTACCACCATTTCTCGGGGGCGAAACGACCTGCGGCCTGCTCGACCGCATGCGCCGTGCGGAACAGCATCTCCTCGCCGAAAGGCCGGCCGATGAGCTGGAGCCCGAGCGGCAGGCCGGTGGAGTCCAGACCAGCCGGAACGGCGATGCCCGGCAGGCCTGCCATGTTCACCGTCACCGTGAAGATGTCGTTGAGATACATCTTGACCGGGTCCGACGCCATTTCCTGATCCGCGATGCCGAAGGCGGCTGACGGCGTGGCCGGCGTCAGGATCGCGTCCACGCCGGCATGGAAGGCGTCCTCGAAGTCCTTCTTGATCAGAGTGCGCACCTTCTGCGCCTGCACGTAATAGGCGTCGTAATAGCCGGCCGACAGCACATAGGTGCCGATCATGATGCGACGCTTGACCTCGCGGCCGAAACCGGCGGCACGGGTCTTCTCATACATGTCGATGATGTCCTTGCCCGGCACGCGCAGGCCGTAGCGGACGCCGTCATAGCGGGCGAGGTTGGACGACGCCTCGGCCGGCGCGACGATGTAGTAGGCCGGCAGCGCATATTTCGTGTGCGGCAGCGAGATATCGACGATCTCCGCGCCGGCATCCTTGAGCCAGGCGATGCCCTTCTGCCACAGCGCCTCGATCTCGTCAGGCATGCCCTCAACGCGGTATTCCTTCGGAATGCCGATCCGCACGCCTTTCAGCGATGCCCCTAGCGCCGCCTCATAGTCCGGCACCGGCAGGTCCACCGAGGTCGTGTCCTTGTCGTCCACCGACGCCATCGAGCGCAGCAGGATGGCGGCGTCGCGGACATCGCGCGCGATCGGGCCGGCCTGGTCGAGGGACGAGGCGAAGGCCACCGTGCCCCAGCGCGAGCAGCGGCCATAGGTCGGCTTGATGCCGACAGTGCCGGTAAAGGCGGCCGGCTGGCGGATCGAGCCGCCGGTGTCGGTCGCCGTCGCCCCGGCGCAGAGCCATGCCGCGACCGCCGCCGCCGAGCCGCCCGATGAGCCGCCGGGCACGAGGTCCTTGTTGGAACCCTTTGCGCGCCACGGGTTCTTCACCGGGCCGTAATAGGACGTCTCGTTGGACGAGCCCATGGCGAACTCATCCATGTTGAGCTTGCCCAGCATCACCGCGCCATCGGCCCACAGATTGGCCGTTACGGTGGATTCGTAACGCGGCTTGAAACCGTCGAGAATATGGCTCGCCGCCTGCGTGTGGATGCCTTCGGTGGCGAAGAGATCCTTGATGCCGAGCGGAATGCCTTCCAGCGTGCCGCCCTGCCCGGCAGCCAGCCGCGCATCCGAGGCTTTCGCCATTTCGCGCGCCTTGTCGTGCGTGACCGCGACATAAGCATTGAAGGTGCCATTCGCCGCATCGATCGCCGACAGGTAGCTCTCCGTCAGTTCGCTGGCGGTGATCTCCTTCGCGCGCAGCTTGGCGCGGGCTTCGGCAATGGTGAATTTCGTCAGGTCGGTCATGGAAGAACTTCTCGAATGGAGGGGCTGGAGACGGCGACGGGCGCCTACTCCACGACCTTCGGCACGACGAAGAAATGATCCTCGCTCGCCGGCGCGTTGGCGACGATATCCTCCGCCTTGTTGCCGTCGGTCACGCCGTCCTGCCGCTTGCGCATGTCCATGGGTGTGACCGAAGTCATCGGCTCGACGCCCGAGACATCGACTTCGGACAGTTGCTCGACAAAGCCGAGGATCGCATTGAGCTCGCCTGTCATGCGCTGGGCATCATCGTCGCTGACGGCGATGCGGGCGAGGCGCGCAACACGCTTCACGGTGGCGAGATCGACGGACATGGAACACTCCGGGAGACGGCAAAATGCACCCCCGGCCTATAGCGGGGCACCGCACGCCACGCAACCGCAAGAGAACCGTCCCGTGCTCAGGCCTCGAACACCTCGCCTACCTTCGGCACCACGACCCTCGTCTGCGATCCCTCCATCCCATCGACGAACTTGTCGGCGGTCTGGTCGACGATCGGGAAGGTGCCGTAGTGGCAGGGAATGGCGGTTTCGAACTTGAAGAAGCGGCGGCAGGCAAGCGCGGCAACCGCGCCACCCATGGTGAAGCGGTCGCCGATCGGCACGATGCCGATGTCGGGCTCGTGCAGTTCCTGGATCAGCGCCATGTCGGAGAAGATGTCCGTATCGCCCATGTGATAGAGCGTCTTGTCGTCGGGGAAATGCAGCACCAGGCCACCGGGATTGCCGAGATAGGCATTCACCCCGTCAGGCCCCTTCATCGAAGAGGAATGCAGCGCGTGTACGAAAGTGGTGGTGAAACCGCCGCAATCGACGGTGCCGCCGAAATTGCCCTGGTTTGCCTTGCTGCCATCCACGCCCTGTGCGGTGAGGAAGCCGCAGATTTCCGGATTGGCGACGAGCATCGCGCCGGTCTTCTTCAGGATCGCGACGGAATCGCCGATATGGTCGCCATGGCCATGGGTGAGAAGCACATGGGTGGTTCCCTCCGCCGCTTCCTCCCATCCTTTGCCCCAGGACGGGTTGTGGGACAGGAATGGGTCGATCAGGATCTTGGCCTTACCGCTCTCGATGGCGAATGCCGAATGGCCGAACCAGGTAATTTTCACGGGAACCTCCTCGCTTTCAGTCGGGGCGGAAGATAGAACGAGCGGGCCCGAAGTCAAAAGCCCGGAACCGACAATTTGCCCGTCGTCACGATCGAGGATCTCCCCGCCCTTCTGGATGGAGGCACGCTCGCCGGCATCGACCTGGGCACCAAGACGATCGGCATCGCCGTCGCCGACCGGTCGCTCGCCTTCGCACATCCCCGCCCCGTCATTCGCCGGCGCAAATTCGGCGACGACGCGGCCGCCATGCTGGCCGCCTTTGCGAAGGACGGCGTGCGCGCCGCGGTGATTGGCCTGCCGATCAACATGGACGGAACGGAGGGACCGCGCGCGCAGGCCTCGCGCGCCTTCGTGCGCAATATGGCCCGGCTTTCAGACCTGCCCTTCGCCTTCTGGGACGAACGTCTGTCGACCGTCGCGGCTGAGCGCGCATTGCTTGAAATGGATGTGTCACGCCGCCGACGTGAAGAACGGATAGATTCCGCTGCGGCGGCATTCATCTTGCAGGGAGTGCTGGACCGGATCCACGCGATGTGAACCTTGTCGCTGCCCAGACGTTCCGTCTGATAACGGGTTTTCAATTAAGTCAACGTCATGTATCTCTTTGTAAGAGATAGTGAGGCCGTTGAACATGCGAAATGTTAAGTGCCCAGTATGCCGTGGAAAGGGAAAGGTTGCGGCAAAAGACATTGCCGACAGCAATGATGCCCTCGCTTCGTGCTCCCAGTGCAGCGGAACAGGCCTGGTGAATTTTGATGCAATCAGCGAAGAACTTCGCGAGCTTGCATACCGCCAGAATGCTTCTTGAGCAGGCCTCGATTGGTCTTTAGGCAGCCCGCCCGCTTTGCAGGCATAATGATAAATCCCGCATGCCGGCGGCCACTTGGCGTCGCCGCGGATTATGCAGCTTCGGGATAGAGCGTCTCGAGGATGGCCCGGGCGTCGTGCCGGGCATGCAGCATGCCATATGTGCCGCGCCATTGGCCTGCCAGCCGCGTCTCGATGAAGGCGTCGGCGATCCGCCCCGCCCCCATGCGCCGCAATTCGGCTGCCGCCGAGGCGATGGCGAGTTGCTCTACCAGGATGCGCGACGAGCCTTCGTCGGTCAGTGAAATCTCGATCGCCGCGCGCAGCACCTCGAAAGTGCCGTTGCCGGCCGGCCCGAGATCGCGCCGTATTGCCCCCAGCACATCGTCGAAGAGATTTGGCGCCCGCTTCAGCACGCGCAGCACGTCGAGCGCCATGACATTGCCCGACCCTTCCCAGATCGCGTTGACAGGCGCCTCGCGATACATGCGCGCCAGCGGGCCCTCCTCGACATAGCCATTGCCGCCGAGGCACTCCATCGCTTCATAGATCAGCGGCGGGGCGATCTTGCAGACCCAATATTTGACTACCGGCGTCATAGCGCGCGCGAAGGCGGCCTGCTCGCGGTCGTCGGCCGCCTCGTCAAAGGCGCGGGCGAGCCGCAGCGCCAGCGCGGTCGCGCCGGCCACGTCGAGCGCCATGTCGGCCAGCACCCGCTGCATCAGCGGCTGGGCGATCAGGCGCTCGCCGAAGACGCGCCGGTGGCGCGTGTGGTGCACGGCTTCCGCCAGCGCGCCGCGCATCAGGCCGGCATTGGCCAGCGCGCAGTCGAGCCGGGTCAGCGTCACCATGTCCATGATGGTCTTCACGCCCTGCCCCGGCTCGCCGATCATCTCGCCGATGGCGCCGGCAAACTCGACCTCCGAGGAGGCATTGGAACGGTTGCCAAGCTTGTCCTTGAGACGCTGGAACTGAAGGCCATTGTTCTTGCCATCGCTGAGGATGCGCGGCACGAGAAAGCAGGAAAGCCCCTCCTGCGCCTGGGCGAGCATCAGGAAGGCGTCGGACATCGGCGCCGACATGAACCATTTATGGCCGGTCAGCCGATGGAAGCCGGTGCCCATCCGCTCCGCGCGGGTGGTGTTCGCACGCACATCGGTGCCGCCCTGCTTTTCGGTCATCCCCATGCCGAGCGTCAGGCCGGCCTTCTCCACCGGCGGCTTGTGCGAGGCGTCATATTTGCGTGTCGCGACGCGCGGCGCCCATTCGCGAAAAACCTTCGAATTGGACATCAGGGCCGCGAGCGAAGCGCTGGTCATGGTGATCGGGCACAGATGCCCGCATTCGAGTTGGGCGGTGAGGAAGAAGCGCATGCCCCGCGCCTGATGGCGCTTGCCCTTTTCCGCTTCGCCGGTTTCCCAGATCGAGCAATGCAGGCCGGAGGCAATGGAGCGGCGCATCAGAGCGTGATAGGCGGGATGGAAATCGACAAGATCGATCCGGTGGCCCTGCCGATCATGCGTGCGCAGCTTCGGCGTTTCCGTATTGGCGATCCGCGCGGTTTCCAGCGCCTCGGCTGAGCGCACGAAGCGTCCCAGCAGGTCGAGCGCGCGCCGCACCGGCTCCGACAATCCGCCCGCAATCTCCATCAGCAGAGGATCGTCGCGCCACGCATTCGATCCGGCCAGCGGCGGCGGCTGATTGGTTACCTCATGCGTCACGGAACGGCCTCGTCTTTCGCTTGCTGCGCGCGATCTTGCGACATCCCTGCCGACAATCCTAGGGCAACGGCCGCGGCACACAGCTTTTCCGGGGAGAACCCGACGGAATGAGCGCCCATGCTTGCGGGCATCCCGGCATCCGCCTATAGCACCGCCTTGCTATGAGCAACACGCCGGCATTGCCCCTTTTCCCCCACCGCCACCTGCTTGGCATCCAGCCGCTTTCCCCCGCCGATATCGAAACGCTGCTCGACCGCGCCGACGCGGCCGTGGCGGTTTCGCGCCAGCCGGAAAAGAAGCTCGCCACGCTGCGCGGCCGCACCCAGATCAACCTCTTCTACGAAGCCTCGACGCGCACGCAGTCGTCCTTCGAGCTGGCCGGGAAACGGCTCGGCGCCGATGTGATGAACATGTCGGTGGCAAGCTCTTCGGTGAAGAAGGGCGAGACGCTGATCGACACGGCCATGACGCTCAACGCCATGCGGCCGGATATCCTCGTCATCCGCCACGCGTCTGCGGGCGCAGCCGCCCTTCTGGCGCAAAAGGTCGGCTGTTCGGTGGTCAATGCCGGCGACGGCGCGCATGAGCATCCCACGCAGGCATTGCTCGACGCGCTGACCATCCGTCGCGCGCTGGGCGGCATCGGCAAGCTCACCGTGGCGATCTGCGGCGACGTGCTGCATTCGCGCGTCGCGCGCTCCAACATCATGCTGCTCAACGCGCTGGGCGCGCGCGTGCGCGTCGTCGGCCCCTCCACGCTGATGCCGTCCGGCATCGATCGGATGGGCGTCCAGGTCTTCACCTCCATGGCGGAAGGTTTGAAGGGCGCCGACGTGGTGATGATGCTGCGCCTCCAGCGCGAGCGCATGTCGGGCGCCTTCGTGCCATCGGTGCGCGAATATTTCCGCTATTTCGGCCTCGACGCCGAGAAGCTGAAAGCCGCCAATGAGGGCGCGCTGGTGATGCATCCGGGACCGATGAACCGTGGCGTCGAGATCGCCTCCGAGATCGCCGACGGGCCGCAAAGCGTCATCCAGGAGCAGGTGGAAATGGGCGTTGCCGTGCGAATGGCGGTGATGGAAGCGCTGCTCGATCCGCGCCGCAACGAGGGCGAACGGCCATGAACGCGACCGTTTTCACCAATGCGCGGGTGGTCGATCCCTCGCGCGGACTGGACGAGCGCGGCGCGGTCGTCATCCGCGACGGCAAGATCCTCGCGGCGGGCGCCTCGGCACATAATCAGGGCACGCCGGGCGATGCGCAGGTCATCGACTGCGGCGGCGATGCGATCATCCCCGGGCTGGTGGACGGCCGCGTCTTCATCGGCGAGCCCGGCGCCGAACACCGCGAGACGATCGCCTCGGCGAGCCATGCGGCCGCCGCCGGCGGCGTCACCTCGCTGGTGATGATGCCCGACACCGATCCCGTCATTGACGATGTGGCGCTGGTGGAATTCGTGCTGCGCACCGCGCGCGATACGGCGGCGGTCAACGTGCTGCCGGCGGCCGCGATCACGCGGCACATGGCAGGACAGGAACTGACCGAGTTCGGCCTGCTGCGCGCCGCCGGCGCGGTCGTTTTCACCGAGGGCCGCCGCACCATCGCAAGCGCGCTCATGATGCGGCGGGCGCTGACCTATGCGCGCGATTTCGATGCGGTGGTCGCCTGCGACACGCAGGACCCGGACCTTGGCGGCTCCGGCGTGATGAATGAGGGCCTGTTCGCAAGCTGGCTCGGACTGGGCGGCGTGCCGCGCGAGGCCGAAATCATCCCCCTGGAGCGAGACCTTCGTCTCGCCCGGCTGACGCGCGGCCGTTACCACGCCTCCAGTCTTTCGACGGCCATGGCGGCCGAGGCCGTGGCACGCGCCAAGGCGGACGGCGCGAAGGTGAGCGCCGGCGTGTCGGTCAACCATCTCTGCCTCAACGAAAACGACATCGGCGAATACCGAACCTTCTTCCGCCTGTCGCCGCCGCTGCGCGCCGAGGAGGACCGGCTGGCCATGATCGAGGCGCTGCGCGACGGCACGATGGACATCATCGTCTCCTCGCACGACCCGCAGGACGTCGACACCAAGCGCCTGCCCTTCGCAGAAGCCGCTCCCGGTGCGATCGGGCTCGAAACGCTTCTCGGCGCGGCGCTGCGTCTCTACCACAATGGCGACGTGCCGCTGCTGCGCCTCGTAGAGGCATTGTCGACCGCACCTTCCCGCCTGTTCGGGCTTGCGGGCGGTACGCTTGCACCCGGCGCACCAGCCGATCTGGTGCGGGTCGCGCTCGATGAGCCGTGGATCGTGCATGAGGCGGACATCCGCTCGCGCTCCAAAAACACCTGCTTCGAGGGCGCGAAACTCCAGGGCAAGGTCTTGCAAACCCTGGTTGCGGGCCGCACAGTATTTGGCGCTTAGGGCAGATTCCGGCGGAGCATGATCGGCCTCCAGGCCGCGCCGGGTGTGGGGACGGAGAGCAGCTTGTCTTATGTGATCGTCGGCACGGCCCTCGTGCTGGGCTATCTGCTCGGCTCTATTCCGTTTGGACTGATCATCACGCGCGCCGCCGGCCTTGGCGACGTGCGCAAGATCGGCTCGGGCAATATCGGCGCCACCAATGTGCTGCGCACCGGCCGCAGGGGGCTTGCCGCCGCAACCCTGCTGCTCGATGCCCTGAAGGGCGCCGCCGCTGTGCTCGCCGTCGAGGCGTGGCTGCCGGGCCTTGGCCTCGTGGCGGGCTTCGGCGCATTCCTCGGCCATCTCTTTCCAGTCTGGCTGGGCTTCAGGGGCGGCAAGGGCGTGGCGACCTACGCGGGCGTGTTGTTTGCCGTGGCCTGGCAGGTCGGGCTGATCTTCGCCGCCGTCTGGATCGCCGTCGCAGCGATCACACGTTACTCGTCCCTCTCCGCGCTATTGGGCTCGCTGGTCGCGCCCATCGCCATCTACCTTCTGTTCCAGCGTGCCGACGCGGCGATTGCCATGGCGCTGATGACGGTGCTGGTCTTCATCAAGCACCGCGCCAATATCGGCCGCCTGCTTGCAGGAACCGAGTCGCGCATCGGAGCCAAGGGTTGATGGACAAGCCGGCCGGACAACGCCTGTCCGACCGACAGCGGCTCAACTGGCTTCGCCTGATCCGCACGGAAAATGTCGGCCCGGCCGGCTTTCGCGAACTCATCAACCGCTTCGGCTCGGCAGAAGCCGCGCTGGATGCGTTGCCGGAACTGGCAGCCAGAGGCGGCCGGCGCGAACTTCGCATCTGCACCGCAGCCCGAGCCGAAGCGGAACTCGCGGCAGCGGAGGCCGCCGGCGCCCGTCTGGTTGCGCTTGGCGAACCCGATTATCCGGGGCTCATGCGCCGCATGCCCGGTCCGCCGCCGCTGCTGGCCGTGATGGGTGGCGCGGATGTGTTCGCACTGCCTGCCGTCTCGATCGTCGGCGCACGCAATGCCTCGCTCTCCGGAATCCGCTTCGCCGGCGCATTGGCTGCGGAGATCGGCCGCGCCGGTTATGCCATCGTCTCCGGCCTTGCCCGCGGCATAGATGCGGCCGCGCATGGCAACAGCCTCGAAAGCGGGACAGTCGCGGTTTTCGCCGGCGGCCTCGACCGCCCCTACCCTCCCGAAAACATCGCCCTGTCGCAAAGGATCGTGGAATCCGGCGGCGCGCTGATCTCCGAAATGCCCTTCGGCTGGGAGCCGCGTGCACGCGATTTCCCGCGCCGCAACCGCCTCATCGCCGGCATGTCCATCGGTCTCCTGGTGGTGGAGGCCGCGCAGCGCTCCGGTTCGCTGATCAGCGCGCGCCTTGCCGGCGAGATGGGACGGCTCGTCTTCGCCGCGCCCGGTTCGCCGCTCGACCCGCGCGCGGCGGGTACGAATGCTCTGTTGAAGGACGGTGCAATCCTGGTCACGGAAGCCGCCGATGTACTGGATGCCCTGGCGCCGCTGTCGGGCCTGCCGCCCCGCGTCGGGGAGAGCTTCGCGGAACCGCCCGACTATGCCGCCGCGCCGGAGCCCGACGACACCGATCGCGCCCGCCTCGTCGAAGCGCTTGGCCCCGCGCCGGTCGCCGTGGACGAGATCATCGCCCATACCGGCCTTCACCCCGCGCAGGTCTTCATGATTCTGCTGGAGCTCGAACTCGCCGGTCGGCTTGAACGCCACTCAGGAGACGCTGTTTCGCTTTTGTGAGCGATGGTTGCCGGTGTGAATGGGCCGCTCGCCGCGAATGATGTCGCTGCTCTCGATATAAGCCATCTCGATAAGGTAGGCGAGCATGTCGCACCGCTCCGCCTCCGCCATGGTCCGCAACTGCCCGAGCATCGCCTGGATATAATCCAGTGTATTGGTGCGCCGGGGATTCTGATATGGTTGCATCCGCCTGCTCCGCCTCCCGCCCAGTGCGCCCGCCGCGCCCGGATCCGCCGGATACCGATTACCATAGATTGCAATTTTATCTTTTCAATCTACTTTTGGTTGCATTGACCTGCAAACCCAATTTTGGCCGTGGCACTTGACCCGCTGTCAAAGCGCAGCCATGTCACGGAACATTGTGCAGTCCCGGTCGCCTTTCGCGCCGGAGAATACCAGGCGGAATTTTCCAAAAAATGGACGTCGTCGTCGTCGAGTCGCCAGCAAAGGCGAAGACAATCAACAAGTATCTGGGCCGCAACTTCAAGGTGCTGGCTTCGTTCGGCCATGTGCGCGACCTTCCCGCCAAGGACGGTTCCGTGCGGCCGGATGAGGACTTCGCCATGTCCTGGGCCGTCGACTCGGCCTCGTCCAAGCGGCTGTCGGAGATCGCCACGGCGCTCAAGGATGCCGATGGCCTTATCCTCGCCACCGATCCGGATCGCGAAGGAGAGGCGATTTCCTGGCACGTTCTGGAAGTGCTGCGGCAGAAGAAGGTGCTGAAGGACAAGCCTGTCAGCCGCGTCGTCTTCAACGCCATCACCAAGCAGTCCGTTCTCGATGCGATGGCCAATCCGCGCCAGATCGACGCGCCGCTGGTCGATGCCTATCTGGCGCGCCGCGCGCTCGATTATCTGGTCGGCTTCACCCTGTCGCCGGTGCTGTGGCGCAAGCTGCCGGGCTCGCGCTCGGCCGGCCGCGTCCAGTCGGTGGCGCTGCGGCTCGTCTGCGACCGCGAGGCCGAGATCGAGCGCTTCGTGCGCGAGGAATACTGGCAGATCGCCGCCCAGCTCGCCACGCCGCGCAATGATGGTTTCGAGGCGCGCCTGACTGCCTGGGACGGCAAGCGGCTGCAAAAGCTCGACATCAAGAATGCGGAACAGGCGAACGACATCAAGGCGATGCTGGAGGGTGCGACGTTCACCGTCGCATCGGTCGAGGCGAAGCCGACCAAGCGCAATCCAGCGCCGCCTTTCACTACTTCGACATTGCAGCAGGCAGCTTCCTCGCGCCTGAGCTATTCTGCCTCGCGCACCATGCAGATCGCCCAGCGCCTCTATGAAGGCGTCGATGTGGGTGGGGAGACGGCCGGCCTCATCACCTATATGCGTACCGACGGCGTGCAGATGGCGCCGGAGGCGATTTCGGCTGCCCGCAGCGCCATCGGCAAGGAGTTCGGCGAGCGCTACCTGCCCGAGAAGCCGCGCTATTATTCCACCAAGGCAAAGAATGCGCAGGAAGCGCATGAGGCGATCCGGCCGACCGACTTCGCCCGCACCCCCGCTTCGGTGCGCGCGCATTTGAACGACGAGCAGTTCCGCCTCTACGACATGATCTGGAAGCGGGCCATTGCCAGCCAGATGAACCCTGCCGAGATCGAGCGCACCACGGTCGAGATCGACGCGGTGAATGGCGGCCGGACAGCCGGCCTGCGCGCCGTCGGTTCCGTCATCCGCTTCGACGGCTTCATCGCCGCCTATACGGAGCAGAAGGAAGACGACGCCGAGGACGAGGAAAACCGCCGCCTGCCGGAAATCAACGGCGGCGAGGCCCTGAAGCGCAAAAGCGTCACCGCCACGCAGCATTCCACCGAGCCGCCGCCGCGCTACACCGAGGCCACGCTCATCAAGAAGATGGAAGAGCTCGGCATCGGCCGGCCCTCGACTTATGCCGCGACGCTGAAGACGCTGGAGGACCGCGAATATGTCGTCATCGACAAGCGCCGGCTGATCCCGCATTCGCGCGGACGCCTGGTCACCGCCTTCCTCGAAAACTTCTTCGAGCGCTATGTGGAATACGACTTCACCGCCGACCTGGAGGAGAAGCTGGACGAGATTTCAGACGGCAAGCTCTCCTGGAAGGACGTGCTGCGCGAATTCTGGAAGCAGTTCTCGCATGACGTGGACGAGACGAAGGAGCTGCGCGTCACCGACGTGCTGGACGCGCTGAACGAGGAACTGGCGCCGCTGGTCTTCCCCGCGCGCGAAGACGGTTCCAATCCGCGTATCTGCCCCAGATGCGGCACCGGCAACCTGTCGCTGAAGCTCGGCAAGTTCGGCGCCTTTGTCGGCTGCTCCAACTATCCCGAATGCGGCTATACGCGCCAGCTCGGCGAGGATGCCAATGGCGGCCATGCCAATGGCGGCGAGAATGGCGACCGCTCGCTCGGCAAGGATCCCTATACGAGCGAGGAGATCGTGCTCAAGGCGGGTCGCTTCGGCCCCTATCTCCAGCGTGGCGAAGGCAAGGAGGCCAAGCGCTCCAGCCTGCCGAAGGGCTGGAAGCCGGAGGACATCGACCACGAAAAGGCGCTCGCTTTGCTGGCCCTGCCGCGCGATGTCGGCAAGCATCCCGAGACCGGCAAGATGATCTCCGCCGGGCTCGGCCGCTACGGCCCCTTCGTGCTGCATGACGGCAGCTATGCCAATCTGGAATCGATCGAGGACGTGTTCTCCATCGGCCTCAACCGCGCCGTGACGGTGCTGGCGGAGAAGAAGTCGCGCTTCGCCAATCGCGGCGGCGCGGCCACCGCACTGCGCGACCTCGGCGAGCATCCGGACGGCGGCAAGATGGTCGTGCGCGACGGGCGCTACGGCCCCTATGTGAACTGGGGCAAGGTGAACGCCACCCTGCCCAAGGGCACGGAGCCCGACACGCTGACGGTGGAAAAAGCGCTGGAGCTCATTGCCGCTAAGGCCGGATCGGCCAAGGGTGGAAAGAAGGCCGCGGCAAAGAAAGCCCCGGCCAGGAAGAAGACGGCCGCCAAGGCGAAACCAGCGGCAAAGGGCGCCAAGAAGACACCGGCGAAGCAGAAGGAATAGGCGATCTTGGCAAGGCGCATATCGGGACGCAGCAGCCGGGGCACGGAACGCCCGCAAGCAGCGCCCGCCGGCGCCGGGCAGGCAGACTATCGTCCGACCCGCGAGGCGATCCTCCAGTTCATCGCCGAGAATCCTGGCGAATCCGGCAAGCGCGAGATCGCAAGGGCCTTCCGCCTCAAGGGACAGGATCGCCTCTGGCTGAAGGACATGCTGGCCGAACTTGCCGCCGAGGGCATGCTGGAAAAGCGCGGCAAGAAGTTGCTGCGCCATGGCTCCCTGCCCCATGTCGTCGTGCTCGACATCGTCTCGCGCGATTCCGACGGCCTGCTCATCGGCCGCCCGGCCGAACAGCGCGACGACAATGGCTCCGCGCCCACGGTGCTGATCCGTCCGTCGCGCAGCGGCCCGGTGCCCGGCATCGGCGACCGCGTCCTGTCGAAAGTCTTCCCCAGCGATGATCCCGACGCCCCGCCCTATACGGGCCGGGTGATGAAGATTTTCGAGAAGCGCCGCGACGCGGTGCTGGGCGTGCTGCGCCGCCTCGAAGACGGCAGCCACCGCATCGAACCGGTCGAGCGCCGGCAGGCCGAACTGGTCATCGACAAGGAGTTTCTCGGAGAGGCGAAGCCCGGCGACCTGGTCGAGGTCGAGCCGACGAGTTCCGGCCGCTACGGCCTGCCGCGCGGCAAGGTTCTCTCCGTGCTGGGCTCGCTGACGAGCGAGAAGGCGGTCTCCATGATCGCCATCCACGCGCACGACATTCCCTATATCTTCCCCCAAGAGGTGCTGGCCGAGGCGGAAGCGGCGAAGCCCGCAACCATGGCCGGGCGCGAGGACTGGCGGAAGCTGCCGCTCATCACCATCGATCCGGCCGACGCCAAGGACCATGACGACGCCGTCCATGCGGAACCCGATACGGATCCGGCCAATCCCGGCGGCGTCATCGCGACCGTCGCGATCGCCGATGTGGCGGCCTATATCCGCGTCGGCACTGCGCTGGATCGCGAGGCGCTCAAGCGCGGCAATTCGGTCTATTTCCCCGACCGCGTCGTGCCGATGCTGCCGGAGCGCATCTCCAACGACCTTTGCTCGCTGCGCGAGAAAGAGGACAGGCCGGCGCTCGCCGTGCGCATGACCTTCGCGGCGGACGGCCGCAAGCTGCGCCACAGCTTCCATCGCGTGATGATGAAATCGGCGGCGAAGCTCGCCTATCCGCAGGCGCAGGCGGCGATCGACGGCGCGCCCGACGACAAGACCGGCCCGCTGCTGGACACGGTGCTGCGCCCGCTCTGGGACGCCTATGCGGTGCTCAAGCGCGGCCGCGAGGCGCGCAAGCCGCTGGAACTCGACCTGCCCGAGCGCAAGATCCTGCTGAAGCCGGACGGCACGGTGGACCGCGTGGTCGTTCCCGACCGCCTCGACGCGCACAAGCTGATCGAGGAATTCATGATCCAGGCGAACGTGTCCGCCGCCGAGACGCTGGAGGGAAAGCGCCGGCCGCTGGTCTATCGCGTCCATGATGCGCCCTCGCTCGCCAAGCAGGAATCACTGCGCGAATTCCTTTCCACGATCGGCATTTCGCTGGCGCGTGGCGCGCAGATGAAACCCGACCAGTTCAACGGCATATTGGCGCAGGTGGCCGATACCGAGCACGAGGAACTGGCCAACGAGGTGGTGCTGCGAAGCCAGAGCCAGGCGGTCTACTCGCCGGAGAACCTGGGGCATTTCGGCCTCAACCTGCGCCGTTACGCCCACTTCACTTCCCCCATCCGCCGCTATGCCGACCTCATCGTCCACCGGGCGCTGATCGGTGCGCTGGACCTCGGCGACGACGGGCTGACGCGCAAGGAAGAGGCCGAACTGGAGGATATCGCCGCCCTCATTTCGGCAACCGAACGCCGCGCCATGGCGGCGGAGCGTGATACGGTCGACCGCCTCATCGCCGCCCATCTGGCCGAACATGTGGGCGACACATTTGCCGCTCGGGTCTCCGGCGTGACGAAATCGGGACTCTTTGTCCAATTGCCCCAATATGGCGCAGATGGCTTTGTCCCGGTGTCATCCTTGGGTGATGATTATTATATATTCGATGAGGCCGCGCGCGCATTGGTCGGACAACGCAGCAGCAAGGGATATCGCCTCGCCGACTCGGTCGAGGTCAGACTGGTGGAAATCGCGCCTCTGGCGGGAGCGATGCGGTTCGAAATGCTGAGCGAGCCGAAACCGATGCCGGGAGCGACCCGCTCCTATCACAAATCGCGCAAGCGCGGCGGCCTGCCGCGCGCACGCGCACCCCGTCCGCAGAAGCGGAGGAGATAGCAGGATATGATGATCGACCATTTCGGCGGCGAGAATCACACGGGAAGGCCGAACCGCGCGCTGCGTGAAGCCATGTGGCGCGGCTTCACCGGCCGCTGCCCGCATTGCGGCGAAGGGCGGCTGTTCAGGGCCTATGTGAAGACGGTGGACGAATGCGCCACCTGTGGCGAGGTCATCAGCCATCACCGCGCCGACGACCTGCCGGCCTATCTGGTCATCGTCATTGTCGGCCACATCGTGGTGGGCACCTTCATGGGCATGGAGATGATGTTCAATCTCAGCACCTGGCAGCATCTCGCCATCTGGGTTCCCATCACCATCGCCGCCTCGCTTGCCCTGCTGCAACCCGTCAAGGGCGCGATGGTCGGGCTGCAATGGGCGCTGTACATGCATGGCTTCGGTGGCGAGGCCGATATGCTCGAAGCGCATCCGGAACAACAGGACGCATGAGCGGCCAGACCGATCTCGATGGCCTTTCGCGCGCCGATATCGACCGCGTAGAGAGCCGCGATTTCGCGATCGGCAAGGGCCCGGCCCGCCCGCGCGACGCAGCGACACTGATCCTGCTCGACCGCAGCGGCGGACAACACCGCGTCCTGCTGGGCCGCCGCCATGCGAACCACGCCTTCATGCCGGGCAAATTCGTCTTTCCCGGCGGCCGGACCGACCCTGCCGACAGCCGCATTGCCATCGAATCGGGCCTGCATCCGGCCGAGGAAGCACGGATGACGGGCCCGGCGCGCCGCGCCAATGCCGCCCGCGCCCGCGCCATCGCATTGTCCGCCCTGCGCGAAACCTATGAGGAGGCTGGATTGCTGATCGGCACGCCGGGGCCGTTCACGACCAGCCGTCCGGACTGGCAGGGTTTCGCCGAGCACGGAATCCGCCCTGCTCTCGACCGGTTGCGCTTTATCGCCCGCGCGGTCACGCCGCCCGGGCGCACCCGCCGCTTCGATACGCGTTTCCTCGCCGCCTGGCGCGACGATGTGGCGCTGGCATTGCCCGGTGGCGGGCCGACGGACGAACTGGAGGAACTGGTCTGGCTGCCCATCGGCGATGCCCGGCAACTGGACATCCCCGTCATCACCCGCGCCGTGCTCGACGATCTGGAAAAGCGCCTGTCCGAAGATCCCGGCCTGTCGCCGGGCGGCGGTGTCGCGCCATTCTACCGCCTGCGCCACGGGCGCTTCCAACGCATTCCGCTCTGACATCGATGGCCGCAGACCTGCTACACCCCGAAAAGCCGGAGGAGATACGCTGGCTTTCGATCGCCGCGGCGATCGCCGCCATCAGCGTCGTCGGCATCGCCATCGGCCTCGGCGTGCCGCTGCTCAGCGTCATCCTCGAACAACGCGGCCATTCGCCGACGATGATCGGGCTGAATACGGCAGTCGCCGGCATAGCCTCGATTGCCGCCGCCCCGCTGGCGATCCCCCTCGCCTCCCGACTGGGCGTGGCCGTGACGATGCTGTTGATGATCGTCTGCGGCGGCACGGCCTTCGCAGGCTTCTATTTCATCGAAAGCTTCTGGCTCTGGATTCCGCTGCGCGCGGTGCTGCACATTTCCCTGACCGTGCTGTTCATCCTGTCGGAATTCTGGGTCACCAGTTCGGTGCCGCCCTCGCGCCGCGGCATCATGCTGGGCATTTACGCCACATGCCTCTCGCTCGGCTTCGCGCTCGGCCCCTGGCTCTTCGCGCAACTGGGCAGCGCCAGCTTCGCCCCCTTTGCCGTTGCCGTGGCGCTCATCGCGGCATCGGCGGTTCCGATTGCCGCCGCGATACGGCAGAGCCCGGATATTTCCGGCCCCGCCCATCACGGAAGCGGAAACATCTTCCCCTACATCTTCATGGTGCCGACCGCGACTGCCGCCGTGCTGGTGTTCGGCGCCGTCGAGACGGGCGGCTTCGCGCTCTTCCCGATCTACGGCACCCGCGTCGGCTATTCCGAAGCCGATGCCGCGCTGCTTCTCACCATGATCGGGCTGGGCAATGTGCTGCTTCAGGTGCCGCTCGGCTTCCTCTCCGATCGCATGCGTGACCGCCGCCACCTGCTGGTGGCCTGCGCGGCAATCGGGCTGGCGGGCATGATCGCGCTCCCCTTCATTCGCGACAACTGGCATCTGACGGCGGCGATGTTCTTCGTCTGGGGCGGGGTCGTGGCCGGCCTCTACACGATCGGCCTGGCGCATCTCGGCTCGCAACTGTCGGGACGCGACCTGGCATCCGCCAATGCGGCCTTCGTGCTTTGCTACGGCATCGGCATGCTGGTCGGGCCGCAGGCGATCGGGCTCGGCATGGACACGATGGGCGCGGACGGATTCGCCCATGCGCTGGCGATCTTCTTCGGTCTCTACATCCTGATTGCCCTTGGCAGGCTGGGACGTCGCACGGCGCGGACTTGACTTTCCCGCATCCTTGTTTATGTCTCCGCGCGAGTTTCCCGCGGCCGGGCCGAGATTTCCCGTCGAAGCGGCTTCCACTCCAATCGCAGACGGATAACGAAAATGGCCAAGGCTACAACCATCAAGATCAAGCTGCTCTCGACCGCCGATACCGGCTTCTTCTACGTCGCCAAGAAGAACAGCCGCACCATGACCGAGAAGATGAGCATGCGCAAATACGACCCGATCGCTAGAAAGCATGTCGACTTCAAGGAAACGAAGATCAAGTAATCCTCGTCTCCTGAAAACGAAAACGCCGCCCTCGGGGCGGCGTTTTCGTTTTCAGGGTCGCCTCCCGGCAACACGGTCCGGAGAACAATGCGTTCCGGCCGGCAGGATGATCGGGGGCCGGCCGGCGACTGGCAAGCGGTACGAGGAGGCCACTAGATACCAGGGCCGGCCGGCCAACCCCACGTCCCAGGAGATGCGGCGGACCTGAGTTTCATGGGGTATTGCAGGATGCCAAAGGCATCCATCCACCCCGATAGTTGCGCATGCACTGCCCGAAAGCAACCATTTCTTAACTACGCGGCCGCACTTCCCTAGAACAGGGTAAATATCGCGCGGTTCTCACCGCGACGACATCAGTATTCATCTGTTCTTCTTATGATCAGGCAGCCTTAGCAACCACGCGATTGCGGCCCAAGGACTTTGCCTCATAAAGCGCAACATCGGCGCGCTTCATCATGTCTACCGCCGTGTCGCGCGGGCGCAGAAGGCTGGAAACGCCCACGCTCACGGTGACGTTCACCACGCTGCCATCCTTGGCGATGGTGAAAGGGCGCGCGGCGATCTCGGCCCGGATGCGCTCCGCCACCTTCCCCGCGATCGCCCCGTCCGTATCGGGCATGACGACGACGAATTCCTCGCCGCCATAGCGGCAGGACAGGTCGATGCCGCGCACATTCTTGCGCAGCCGTGCCGCGAATTCCTTCAGCACCCTGTCGCCCGCATCATGGCCATAGGTGTCGTTGATCGACTTGAACCGGTCGATGTCGGTGATCATCACCGAGAGCGGCCGGCGGCGCGCCACGGCACGGTCGAACAGCGTCTCCAGATGGCTGTCGAGATAGCGGCGATTGTGCAGCCCCGTCAGCGGGTCCGTCACGGCCATCTCGATCGTCTGGGTCACGGAAGAGCGCAGATGGTCGTTGTAGCGCTTGCGCTTCACCTGCGTGCGCAGTCGCGCGACCAGTTCCTGCGGATCGATCGGACGGGTGAGATAGTCGTTGATGCCGAGATCGAGGCCACGAATGATGCGCTCCTCCTCGCCCTGATCGGCCAGCAATATGATCGGTATGAAGCGCGTATGGTCGAACGACCTTATCTGCGAGCAAAGGCGTAGCGGATCGTAGTCGGCAAAGCGCGACGACACGATCACGCATTCATAGGGCTTCTCGGCAGCCTCGAAGAAGGCCGCCTGCGGATCGGCCATCACGGTGAGGTCGACGGAGCCGCGCAGCATGCCTGCTATGCGCTCGGAGGAAGCGGTGTTCTCGTCCACGAGCAGGACCAATGCCCGCTCGTCCGTCGACACCGCGCCCCGCGCCAGCAATTCCTCGATTCCGATATTGCGCGTCGTGGAGGCGCGCAGGCGCAATTCGTCGGTGAGCATCTTGAGCCGAACCAGGCTCTTCACCCGCGTCATCAGTTGCAGGTCGTTGACCGGCTTGGTCAGGAAGTCGTCGGCGCCAGCCTCCAGCCCGCGAACGCGATCGGTGACCTGGTCCAGCGCCGTCACCATCACCACCGGAATATGCGACGTCGCGGGGTCGCTCTTCAGCCGCCGGCACACCTCGAAACCATCCATGCCCGGCATCATGACGTCGAGCAGCACGACATCCACCTTGCCGTTCTCGCAGGTCTCCAGCGCGTCCTGCCCGTTGGTGGCAGTCAGTACGTCGAAATATTCGGCCAGCAGCCGCGCTTCGAGCAGCTTCACATTGGCGGGAATGTCGTCGACGACGAGGATGCGTGCAGTCATCAGGCATCCCCGAGATAGGATTTGATGGTCTCGATGAAGCGCGGCACGGAGATCGGCTTCGAAATATAGGCCTCGCAGCCGCCCTGGCGGATGCGTTCCTCGTCGCCCTTCATGGCGAAGGCGGTGACGGCGATCACCGGGATCGAATGGAGCTCGTCGTCCTCCTTGAGCCATTTGGTCACTTCCAGCCCGGAAACCTCCGGCAACTGGATATCCATCAGGATCAGGTCGGGCTTGTGCAGGCGCGCAAGATCCAGTGCCTCCAGACCGTTTCGTGTGCGCAGCGTCTCATAGCCGCTTGCTTCGATGAGGTCGCGGAAGAGCTTCATGTTGAGCTCGTTGTCCTCGACGATCATCACTTTCTTAGGCATCGATCCGCCCCACTATTCAGCGCTGAGAGAATTTCCATGGCGCATCATCTTGGATGATACGCGCATTTGATTGATGAAAGACAAACCCCACCCTACAAATTTCGACCATAGATGGGTTCGCTGCCGCCACTTCTCCACCTTGCGACGAGATCGTCGCACCTGTATCGCTGCACGGCAACAGGAGCGGCTTTCGCCATGAACAGACCTTCCCGCGCCATCGACCGCGAGGCGGCCGAGGACATCGCCATTGCCGCGCTCGGCTTCATGGCAGCCGACCCGGTCCTGCTGCCGCGCTTCCTTTCCATGACAGGGATCGAGGCGTCCGACATCCGCAATGCGGCGCGCGAGCCGGGTTTCCTGGCCGGCGTGCTCCAGTTCATCGCCGCGCATGAGCCGACCTTGCTCGCCTTCACGGAAGCGACCGGGCAGGACCCGGCCAGCGTCACGGCCGCGATGCGCGCCCTGCCCGGCGGCGATTCGCGTTTCGATATCCAGCCATGAGCCTCGACCCCGAAACCGAACGGCAGATTTCCGAACTGTCGCATGATCCTCGGCCGCTGATCGTCCTCGACGTGGACGACGTTGTGCTGGAATTCATCCGCCCCTTTCCCCGTTTCCTCGATGAGCGCGGCTTCACCCTGAAGCTGGGCGATTTCCGTCTCGCCGGCAATATCAGCAACCGCGAAAGCGGCGAGGTGCTGGATCGCGCCGCCGTGCGGCAACTCGTCGAGGAATTCTTCGACATTCAGGCCGAATGGCAGACCGTCACCGAAGGTGCAGCCGAGGTTCTCCACGATCTGGACGCGCAGGCCGAAATCGTCATGCTGACGGCGATGCCGCACCGGTTCCGCGAAATCCGCCGCAACCATCTCGATGCTCTCGGTCTCGCCTATCCGCTGCTGACGGTGGAGATGGAAAAAGGCCCGGCGATCGCCCGCCTGCGCGGCGAGAGCGAGCGTCCCGTCGCCTTCGTGGATGACCAGCCCCGAAACCTCGTATCCGCACATGAATATGTGCCCGACGCCCATCTCTTTCACCTGATGGCCGACAATTCACTGCGGAAATTTCTGCCGGCGCCAGAGCCCTATTTCAATGTGGTCGAGGACTGGCGCGAGGCAAAGCCGCTCATCGTGAACCGGCTCGGCCTGTAGGCGCCGCTTGCCGCGGGCAAACCGGGCGGCTACAATTCCGTTCCATTTCTGTTCCCGGCGCTCGCCATGACGGCCACCAATCCTGAGCATGGTTTCTGCCGCGACTGCCTGGCGCTCCAGAAGGCTTCGGGACGACGCTGCGATTCCTGCGGCAGCCCGCGCGTGACGCGTCATCCGGAACTCTACGATCTCTCCATCGCGCATGTCGATTGCGACGCCTTCTATGCCGCCGTGGAAAAGCGCGACCGCCCCGAACTGCGCGACCAGCCCGTCATCATCGGCGGCGGCAAGCGCGGCGTCGTTTCCACCGCCTGCTATATTGCGCGCATTCGCGGCGTGCGCTCTGCCATGCCCATGTTCAAGGCGCTGGAAGCCTGTCCCGAAGCCGTCGTCATCAAGCCCGACATGGAGAAATATGTCCGCGTCGGGCGCGAGGTGCGGGCCATGATGCAGGCGCTGACGCCGCTGGTAGAGCCGATCTCCATCGACGAGGCGTTCCTCGACCTGACCGGCACCGCGCGCCTGCACCGCCAGCCAGCGGCGCTGGTGATGGGTGCGTTTGCCCGCCGCGTCGAGCGTGAGGTCGGCATCACCGTTTCGGTCGGCCTCTCTTATTGCAAGTTCCTCGCCAAGATCGCATCCGACATGAACAAGCCGCGCGGCTTTTCGGCCATCGGCCGGGCGGAGGCGGTCGAATTTCTGGCCGGCCAGCCGGTCACGCTGATCTGGGGTGTGGGAAAGGCTTTCTCAGAGGTGCTGGCGCGCGACGGCATCCGCACCATCAGACAGCTCCAGCAGATGGAGCTGTCCGACCTCATGCGCCGCTACGGCTCCATGGGCCAGCGCCTCTACCATCTCGCGCGCGGGCATGACGAGCGCCGCGTGGATCCGGGCCACGACGCCAAGAGCGTGTCCTCCGAGACGACGTTCGACACCGACCTTGCGACTATGGACGATCTCGTTCCGATCCTGCGCAATCTTTCCGAACGCGTCTCGGCGCGGCTGAAGAAAAGCGGGTTGGCCGGGCGCACGGTGGTCCTGAAGCTCAAGAGCCAGGATTTCCGCATCCGCACGCGCAACCGCCAGCTTCCCGACCCCACGCGGCTGGCCGACCGCATCTTCCAGACCGGGCTGGACCTGCTGCGCAAGGAGACGGACGGCACCCGCTACCGCCTGATCGGCATCGGCGTCAGCGACCTCACCGACCCGGAGCGCGCCGATCCGGCCGATCTCATCGACACCCAGGCCCGCAAGCGCGCCATGGCGGAAGGCGCCATGGATACGCTGCGCGAGAAGTTCGGCAACAAGGCCGTCGAGACCGGCTATACGTTCGGCCGGGTCCGCCGCCGGCCGGATGTGCCGGACATGTAAGGTCGCGTTTTTCGCATCGGCCGTGTTCGCCATTTGCACAGTTGCGGACGCAAAACCACAGCACATTTTGCTGGAATTGCGCTATTCCGGACCATAGCCCACATGAAGGAGAGATCGATGATGAAGCGACGCCTCGGAAGCGACGGCCCCGAAATCGGCGCGATAGCGCTCGGCTGCATGAGTTTCGGCGGGTTCTATGGCGCGACGGACGAGGCGACCAGCCACCGCGCGCTGGACGCCGCCTGGGACCACGGCATCACCCATCTCGACACCGCCAATGTCTACGGCATGGGGGTGTCGGAAGAAATTATCGGCACCTATGTCAAGCGTCATCCCGGCCGCTTCTCCATCGCCACCAAGGCGGGCAATACGCGCAACACCGAGCGCCGCTTCAACAACTCACCGGAACATCTGCGCGAATCGCTGGAAGCTTCGCTGCGGCGGCTGGGCGTCGACCATGTCGAGCTCTTCTACCTGCACCGGCGCGAACAGGCTTTGCCGATCGAGGCGGTGATGGAGACCATGGTCCGCTTCCAGGAAGAGGGAAAGATCGGTGGCATCGGTCTCTCCGAAGTATCGCCCGGCACGCTGCGCCGCGCCGCGGCGGTGCATCCGATCATGGCGGTGCAATCGGAATATTCGCTGTGGACCCGCCTGCCCGAGCTTGGCCTGCTGAAGGCCTGCGCTGACCTCGGCACCGCCTTCGTCGCCTTCTCGCCCCTGGGACGCGGCGTGTTCACCGACGTGATGCCCGATCCGGCGACCTTCCCCCAGCATGAATTCCGCCGCGACAATCCGCGTTTCTCGGAAGACAACTGGCGCTTCAACAGGATCTATGCCGAGCGCTTCGCCACCTATGCGCGCGAACGTGGCGTATCGACCGCCGCACTGGCGCTGGCCTGGCTGCTGAATCGTGCCCCGCATGTGATCCCGATCCCCGGAACGCGCACGGCCGAGCATATTGCGGATTGGGCGCCCGCCGGCGACATGGTTCTGACACCTGCCGACATGGCCGAGATCGAGGAAATCCTGCCCGCCGGCTTCGCGCATGGCGACCGCTACAACGAAACGCAGAACCGCGGCCCGGAGCGCTATTGCTGAAATGCCGCACGCGATGTGACACAATCGTGTCGTTGAGGCTGGACAGGCCGTGCGACAGCCGCTATAGGCGCACACCTGCAAGGCGACGCATCGCCCTGCCCCGGTGGGTGATTAGCTCAGTTGGTAGAGCAGCTGACTCTTAATCAGCGGGTCGTAGGTTCGATCCCTACATCACCCACCATTTCCTTCCCGCTGATATTGCTGATGAATTGCCCTTGGAGGCAAGGCCGGGTCATCATCCCGGCTTCGGTCCGCTGATTCCCGGAGACCCTCATGAACCGAACCATTACCGCGTTCCTGGTCGTGACCGTGCTGACGGCGTTGCTCGCAGCCCTGAGTTTCGCGATCCGCATCAAGGGCTATCCGTTCGGCACGCTGGGCATCGACAGGCTGGATGCGATCGCGGCAGCGCCGACATTCATCCCGATCGCCGCGCTCTATGCCTTCACCGCGATGCTGATGATGATCCTTCCGGTCCGCGCGGCAGGCTTCTTCTATGCGAATGCGGCATCGCCGATCTGGTCCGCCGCGGTCGTGCTGCTTGCGACGATTGTCGGCCTGCAACTCGCGCGTCTCGCTTTCGGCAGCCGCGATGCGATCTGGGCGCTGCTCGACTGGCAGTTCCTCTTTGCCGCCGCCGTCATCGGCATCCATCTCGTCCTGGATCAGCTGCGCCGGAACATCCTGCTCAGGACGCTGTTCTTCGCCATATTCCTGGTGGCGACGCTGGCCTGCCTCTACTGGACTTTCCGGCTCTGACGCAGGAACCAAATCTTTCCGACGCCGTTCATCGTCCTGAATCCAAGAGGAAGATCGACCATGGCCGACGATACGCAGAAAGACATTCAGGAAGCGCTGGAAAAGCAGATCGCCCAGCTCAAGCGCGAAATCACCAAGATCAACAAGACGCTGACCGACCGTGCCGAAGAGGCGGCGGACGCGGCAAGCGGCTGGTATGATACAGCTTCCGACCGGGCATCCCGCGCCGCCCAGCAGTTGCGGTCCCAGGCCCATACCGTGTCTGAAACGGTGAAGGAAAATCGCGGCACCGTTTCGGCATCCCTTCTCGTCGGCGGCGCCATCGGCCTTCTGCTCGGCTTGGCCCTCGGCCGCAGCGATACGCATCATCAGCGCTGGTGGTGATGAAGCTCCAGGCGAAGCGCAGGGCCATAGCTGCGTAAGAACAGCATCTTCGCAGACAGCGATATGCCTCAAATGTAGACGGCTCGTCCTTTCTGGGCGGGCCGCTTTCTTATTTCGGCAAGGGACAATAATCCCAAGCGCGCGCCGGCCGGTTGCAATTCGATACGCTTGGTTGCATGGAGTGGATATCGAGAGCATCGCACTCGGGTGCGACAGCCAGCAGACGAGCCAGCCAAGCGCATCTCGATAGAACTTGCAGATTTGATGAAATACCTGCCGGTTCACCGTGCATTCATGTGACATGCGCGAACATGGCCAAGATTTAATTTGTATTCGTGCCGGCTCATCGCGATTTTCGGCGTGAAGAGACGTCGGATCCCGTTTCCTAGGCTTTACCCATGGACCAGATTGTCAAACGGCCGAACCCGGTCGAGCCAGCCAGTATCGAAGCAGAACTTGGCTTGCAGCCGGGCAAGGCGCGCCAGCCGCGCCGCCGTCGCTGGCCCTGGGCGGTTGCCCTCATGGCTGTCGCCGGGATCGGAGCCTATTATTACTGGGGCACCGTCTCCGAGGCGCCCGTCAGCTACATCGCCCGCCCGATCGCGCATGGCAAACTCGTGGTCGAGGTCGCCGCCACCGGCACGCTGCAACCGCTCACGCAGGTCGATGTTTCGAGCGAGCTCTCGGGCGTCATACGCTCGGTGAACGCCGTGGAGAACCAGCAGGTCGCCAGGGGCGACGTGCTGGCGCAGCTCGATACGGTCCGCATATCCGCCCAGATCGAGCGCGCAGAGGCAAATGTGACCGTGGCAGAGGCCCGCGTCACCGACGCCCGCGTCACGCTCGCCGAAACGGAGCAGACCCTGGCACGTTCCACCCAGCTGGCCGGCCGCGGCATGGTCGCCGAACAGGGACTGGAGACCGCACGCGCCGCACGCGATCGCGCCGGAAGCGCGGTGGAGTCGGCCGATGCGCAGCTTGCCGTCGCGCGCGCCGATCTCAAGCTGGCGCAGGCCGACTTCGCAAAGAGCACGATCTACGCCCCGATCAACGGCATCGTGCTGACCCGCTCGGTCAATCCGGGCCAGACCGTCGCGTCCTCCATGTCGGCGCCGATCCTGTTCGTGATCGCCGAGGACCTCACGACGATGGAGCTGCGCGCGGCGATCGACGAGGCCGATATCGGGCAGGTGGCCAAGGGGCAGCCGGCACGCTTCACCGTCGATGCCTTCCCCTCCCGCCGTTTCGACGCGCAGATCAGCGACATTTCCTACGCTTCGGTGACCACGGAAGGCGTCGTGACCTATGAGGCGCGCCTTGCCGTCACCAACCCCGAATTGCTGCTGCGGCCCGGAATGACCGCCACGGTGAACATCGTCACCCGCGAAAGCGACAATGCGCTGCTCGTTCCCTCGGCCGCCTTGCGCTTCACGCCGCCCACACCGTCCACCGGCCGTTCTTTCTCGCTCGGCGATCTCTTCAATCCCGGCCGCGGCCGCATGCGCGCCTTCGGGCCGCGTGGCGGACAGGCGGGACAGACCGGCCGCGCAGTCTATGTGCTGGAAAACGGCGAGCCTGTCCGCAGGCAGGTCGAGGTCGGCGCGACCAGCGGCGACATGACGGAAATCGTCTCCGGATTGAATGAAGGCGACCGGGTGATCACCGGCATCGGCCAGATGCGTGGCGAACGCGCGGGACCCACGCGGTCCTCGCCATCGAGCAGGCCCCCATCCGGGCCGCCGCCGCACCCATGAGCGCCCCTCTCCTCTCATTCGAGCAGGTCTGGAAGACCTACGGCTCGGGCGAGGCGCGGGTGGATGCCCTTGCCGGCGTCGATCTGGCAGTCGAGCCAGGCGAGTTCGTCGCCATCATGGGTCCGTCCGGCTCCGGCAAGTCGACATCGATGAACATCATCGGCTGCCTCGACACGCCGACGGACGGCACCTACCGCTTCAACGGCGTGGATGCCGGGCGGCTGGACCGCGGCCGCCGCGCCATGCTGCGCAATCTCTATATCGGCTTCGTCTTCCAGGGCTACAATCTGCTGCCGCGCACCACGGCGGCCGAGAATGTGGAACTGCCGCTGATCTATCGCGGCGTGCCCGCGCATGAGCGGCGCAGGCAGGCACTGGACGCCCTGGCGCAGGTGGGCCTGGAGGGGCGCGAGGGACACGCGCCGTCCGAGCTTTCCGGCGGCCAGCAGCAGCGCGTGGCGATCGCGCGCGCCATCGTCACCAAGCCGGCGCTGCTGGTGGCCGACGAGCCGACCGGCAATCTCGATACCGCCCGCAGCCATGAGATCATGGAATTGCTGACGGCGCTCAACCGGGACAGCAGCCTCACCGTGCTGATGGTGACGCATGAGGCCGACATCGCCGCCTATGCGGAGCGCAATATCGCCTTTCTCGACGGACGGATCGCATCCGACACCTTGCGCAGGAAGGCCGCCTGATGCTGCTCGAAACCATCCGTCTCGCGCTTCGCTCCGTCGTGCGCAATCCGCTGCGCTCCTTCCTGACCCTGCTCGGCATCGTCATCGGCGTCGCCGCCGTCATCGCCATGGTGACGATCGGCTCGGGCACGAGCGAAAAGGTCAAGCAGGACATCGCCAAGCTGGGCTCCAACCTGCTGGTGGTGAACTCCATGCGCCCCTCCCGCGGCGGCGGCTCCAATTTCACCCCGCGCCGGCTCGATGGTGGCGATGTCGCCGCATTGCAGACCAACCTGACCGGCGTGGATGCCGTCTCGGCCGCTGCCTCGACCACGAGCCGCGTCGTCTTCGGCGCGCAGAATCTGTCGGTGCAGGTCACCGGCACGGACAATGACTATTTCATCGCCCGCGACTGGGCGCTGGCTCTCGGCCGCAATTTCACCGAAGCCGAACTGCGCGGCGGCTCCGATGTCTGCATTCTTGGCGAAACCGTGCGCCAGGAATTCTTCGGCGCCGGCAATCCCGAGGGTAGCGCGGTGCGCGTCGGGCGCATGAGTTGCAACGCCATCGGCGTGCTGGAATCCAAGGGCACGTCCGGCTTCGGTCAGGACCAGGACAATATCGTCGTCATGCCGCTGACCGGCTTCCAGCGCCGCATTGCCGGCAATCGCTATGTCGACACGATCTATGTCGCGGCGCGCGACGGGGTCTCGACCTCCGACGTGCTGTCGGAAATCCAGGCGATCCTGCGCCAGACACGGCGCATCACGCCCGAGCAGGAAGACAATTTCTCGGTGCGCGACATGACGCAGATCGCCGATGCCATGGCTTCCACCACTTCCGTGATGACGGGCATGCTCAGCGCGCTGGCCGGCGTCAGCCTTCTTGTCGGCGGCATCGGCATCATGAACATCATGCTCGTCTCGGTGACCGAGCGCACGCGCGAGATCGGTATCAGGCTGGCGATCGGCGCGCATGAAAGGCACATCCTCGTCCAGTTCCTCGTCGAGGCGACGGTGCTTTCGCTGCTGGGCGGCATTATCGGCATATTGCTGGGCCTCGGCATCGCCGCGGCCGCAACCATGTCGCTGTCGATCCCCTTCGTGCCCAGCCTGGCCGTCATCCTTCTGGCCGTCGGCTTTTCGGGCCTCATCGGCATGGTGTTCGGCTTCTTCCCGGCGCTGCGCGGAGCCCGCCTAGATCCTATCGACGCGCTGCGCCACGAATAGAACGTTATTTGGAATGAAGCTCAAATCAGCTTCGGCGCGATGGTCCGCTCGATCACATGGCGCACGGTCAGCCCCTGCACGACGATACTGAAGATCACCACCGCATAGGTGACCGACAGGATCTCGTCCTTGAACTCCGAAAACGGCAATGACAGCGCGAGCGCGACGGACACCCCGCCGCGCAGGCCGCCCCAGGTCATCACCGGAATGACGCCCGGCGTGAAGGTGCGCCGCACGCGCCGCAGCACCAGCGGGCTCGCCAGCGACACGACGCGACCCATCAGCGCCAGCGGAATGGCCGCAAGCATGAGCCAGGCGTGGGAAAGGTCGAAATTGAGCACCAGGACCTCGAGCCCGATCAAAAGGAAGAGGACCGAGTTCAGCACCTCGTCGACCACCTCCCAGAAGCTGAAAAGATATTCGCGCACCTTGTCGCTCATCGCCGTTCGAGCGCCGCGATTGCCGATGAAGAGGCCGGTCACCACCACCGCGATCGGTCCCGAAATATGCATCCGTGAGCACAGGGCATAGGTCAGCGCGCAGGCGGCAATGGAGATCAGCACCTCCACCACCGGCTCGTCGATCGCCGCCATGGCGCGAATGGCAAGGGCGCCGGTGAGGAATCCCATCAGGATTCCACCCCCGCCCTCATAGAGGAAAAGCTCGGCGACATTCCAGGGACCGAGGGCCGCATGCGCATCCTCCGCCCCGACGGCGAAAGCCACCAGCACCGTGAAGGCCACCACCGCGACGCCATCGTTGAACAGCGATTCGCCGGCAATGCGCAGCTTGAGCGATTCCGGCACATTGGCCGTCTTGAGCAGGCTGAGCACCGCGACCGGATCAGTCGGGGAAATCAGCGCGCCGAAGACGAGCGCCCATGGAAGCGGAACCGGCGAGCCGATCAGCTCCGCCACCCACCAAAGGCTGTATCCAATGACGACGGTGGAGATCACCACGCCGGCCGTGGCCATGAAGGTGATGGCCCATTTCTGGTCCTTCATCTTCTCGAAATCGACATGCAGCGCGCCGGCGAAGAGCAGGAAGGCCAGCAGGCCGTTCATGATCGTGTCGTAGAAATCGATCTGCGCCACCGCCGCCTGGAGCGTGTGGGTGATCGCGAGGCCCGGAACCACCGCCTCCAGCGCCAGCAATACGAGAGAGGAGCCGAGGCCCATCATCAATAGGCCGATCGTGTGCGGCAGTTTCAGCCAGCGCGTATTCATCCAGCCGAAGGCCGCCGACAACGTCAGCAGCAGGGTTCCCAGCTCGAACAAGGAAAGCACGTGACGGCCCCGCTAATCGCTTGCGCTACAGGTTGATTCGGTGCTGGCCGAAATGCCAGTCGACGATTGCATTCATATGATCGGCGAAATCCTCGTTCGGCCCGGAGCCGGGCGAAAGAATGACCGGCCCGTCGATCTCGGGATCGGCTTGCGAGGCGACATGCTCCCGCACCGCTTCCGCCAGTCGTTCCGCCGTCCAATCGCTGTAGTAGCGGCGGATCAGAACCGTCCCGCTCTCCACCGAATAGATGTGATATCCGGCTTCGGGCCGCATGGCGGCAAGGGAAAGGCCGGTTTCCTCCACCACTTCCCGCGCCATATTGGCCTCCACGTCGATGCGGCCTTCGCGAATATCCTCCGGCTCGAAGGAGCCCGCGGCGAAATAGACCCGCCCGGCATTGGCCGTGTGCTCGCCCATCCGCGCCGCCAGCAGATTGCCGTTACCGGCAATGATCACCGCATGCGCATAGGCATGCTCGCCCTCGCGCGCGCCGCGCATCCGCCGCCAGTGGAGGAAGCTCGAATAGTCGGTCATGTGGCAGGTGCCACTGAGCACGCCGTCGGCGATATGCATCGAGGCGAACAGGGTGATCCGCCCGTCGAACAGCGCCGGCTTGGCGGCGATTTCCTGCTGCCAGTTGGCCCGCGCCGCCTCCCGGTTGCGTTCCGCAAACGGATGGTCGCCGGGCAGCAGGCTGAGCTCAATATCGCGAACCGGCACGACCACGCCGCGCGGCAGGTCGAACACGGCCGCCGGCCTCACAGCAGATCCAGCGTGATGGCGACTGGGCAGTGATCCGAGGCTTTCGGCCTGTCCCAGCCCGTGCGCGGAAAGCGCTCGACCTGCTGGCCCTCCGGAAAGATCGTGCGCCATGGCTGGCCGTTGCGGATGATCGACGGCCTGGCCTCGCCATTATGCGCGGCAAGCCCGCGCGAGAGCATGATGTAGTCGAGCTGGCACAGATGCCGCTCCTGGGGCCCGCGCGTGTGATAGAGCGTCCAGCGCTCCATCGGGGAAAGCCGCTCGACCGCGTTTTCGCAGAAACCGCCCACCGTCAGCACGTCGATCGAGGTCGGATCCGTCTCTTGGACCACGTTGAACCTGTGGCCACTCCACTCGTCGCCTTCGATGACGATGCGCTCGCGATAATCATTGAGGTCGCCGCAGATCACCCAGCGCTTGTCCGCCGCATGGGCGGGACCGAACCGCGTCTCGATGATGCGGCGCACGGCATGTGCCTCCGCGAGCCGAACAGGCATGGATGCCTCGCGGCCCGACAGGCCGTTGCGCGGCGCGCCCATCGACTTGAAATGCAGGCTGTAGATGGTGATGGGCTTGCCGGCGATGCGCAGGTCGATCTCCAGGCAGTCGCGGCGGAATATGCGGTCGGAAGGCTGGATGCCGATGGCGGCGAGCGCCGGCGTGTGCAGGTCATAGTCGCCGAAGGTGATGTGCGCATGGCTCGTCATGCGCACGAACTCGATCGGCTCGCCATGGATCGTCTCGGTGCGGGTCATCACCGCAACGTCGATGCCGCGCGAATCATTGCCCCCCGAGACATATTTCTCGCGATAGCCCGCACCCACCATCTTGAAGAGATAGCCATATTCGAAGGCCTTCAGCGCCTCGACATTGTCGACCTCCTGCAGGCAGACAATGTCGGCGCGCGCCGCGGCAATGGCCAGCGCCGAAAGCTGGCGCGTATCGTCGGTGTGGGCGATCGCACGGGCGCGCTCCAGCAGGCGGTATTCGGCCTCGTCCTTGATATCGTAGAGCGCCAGGGAGCGGTCCTGGTGCAACTGGTTGCGGAAGCCGGAGAAATCGAACCTGTTCATCAGGTTCTCGACATTGAAAGTGGCGATGCGTACGGACATGAGCGCGAGGATTGCCCGCATGTCCTGCGCAAGACAACCGGAAAATGATGCACCGGAACCCTTTCATTCATGCACCATTCATATGCGTGACGCGATATTTCATGCGTGGTTGCCGGCGGGACCGATGTCCCCCATACGAGGAGACACATTCATGACGGTTCGAATTCGCCATCTGGTCTGGTCGGCCGCAATTGCGGTCGGCATCGGCACCGGCATCGCATCCGCACAGGCCGCGGGTCCGTTGACGGGCACGCCGCATGCCGGCACCCCCGAAGCAGGCGTGATCCTGGCTCAGAGCGTCATCATCAGGCGCGAGGACGAAGAGCAGCGTAACAGGCGTTCGCTGGATGTCTCGCCCATTCCCGAGATGCGCAACGAGCAGCCACGCGAGCAGCGGCGTGATCCGGGGGACGATCGCCGTGTGGAACGTGACAACCGGCGCTTTGAGCAGATTTCGCCCATCCCGCGTGGCGAAACCCCAGGCGAGAGGCCGCGCCATCGCGAACGCGAACGCCGCTGGCGGGATCGCGGTCCGGATTTCCATATCGAGATCGGACCCGGCCCGGACTATTACCAGCGCGACCGCTACGAGCGCCCCCGCTACAGCCGCGCCCAGGCGCATGTACGCTGGTGCAGCGAGCGTTATCGTTCCTATCGGGTTCGCGACAACACATATCAGCCGACCCGTGGCCCGCGCCGCCAGTGCGTGTCGCCCTATAGCTGAGCCGATTCCGGGGAATGGCACGGGTCGCCGTTCCCCGCCTCATCTGATCTCGCGGCCGCCGAGCCACACCCAGGCGTCGGCCTCCTCCTCGCGCCCGAAATGGCGGTACTCCGCAGCCGAACCGCCGCAGATCTCCTGCACGAGCGAATCGACGCCGCCTTCACCCCCGACGGAAGCACAGCGACGGATGTGGGAGCGCGCATGTTCCCGCCCCTCCTCCACCGTATCGCCCGCCACCTTCGACCATTGGACGGTCTCGTTGTCCGATGCCCTGACGATCAGGTCGATCTCGCTGTGAAGCACATAGGCGCCCTCGAGCAGGCCGTAGAGATTTTCGACATCGGGACCGCTGAGCGAGCCGGCGATCTCGAAAGCGACGAGGTCCGGCCGGCTGGTTTGCAGGCGGCGAACGGCGGGCACGGCATCAAGCGGATTCATGGGCGTCTCCTCTTCGAATTCTCCATGACTGGAACAGACGAAACCCTGTGTCAGTTCCCGGCCGAGCCGCTATAGGTGGGTCCGTCGCCAAGGCGTGTCGTGATCTTTCAGATTCGCTCCCACGCTTTAGCTTTTGTTTCCACGCAATTCCGGACGCAAAACCGCTGCGCACTTTTGCTGGAATTGCTCCACGGATGGAGCCGCCGGAAGCCATGCCCGCAAAGCTGTCAGTCAATCTCAACGCCGTCGCCATGCTGCGCAACCGCCGCGACCTGCCATGGCCGAGCATGACCGGCCTCGGCCGGATCGCGCTGGCGGCCGGCGCGCATGGGCTGACCGTCCACCCCCGCCCCGACCAGAGGCACACCCGCTTTTCCGACCTGCCGGAACTGCGCGCCCTCGTCGACGACGAATTTCCCCATGCGGAATTCAACATCGAAGGCTATCCGACCGACGACTTCCTGTCGCTGGTGGAAGCCGCCCAGCCAGATCAGGTGACGCTGGTGCCGGACGATCCCGCGCAGGCGACATCGGACCATGGCTGGGATCTCGCACGCCACGGCAAGTTCCTCGCGCCGGTCGTGAAACGGCTGAAGAAGAACGGCTTCCGGGTCTCGCTCTTCGTCGATCCGGATGCCGCCGGTCTCGGCCCGGCACGCGATCTCGGCGCGGACCGTGTCGAACTCTATACCGGCCCTTACGGGGCCTGCTACGAGGATGCCGGGGCTGCCGCAGCGCAGCTCGACCTGTTAGGCCGCACCGCCGACAGGGCAGCGGAACTGGGGCTCGGCGTGAATGCCGGCCATGACCTGACCGTCGCCAACCTTCCGGCGCTGGCAAGGCGGATTCCGCATCTGGCGGAAGTCTCGATCGGCCATGGCCTGACCGCCGATGCGCTGGAGCACGGAATGGCGAGAACGGTCCGCCGTCACCTCGCCGCGCTGGGCTGGTGATTCTGGCCGAGCCATGCTCGGCAGGCATGGCTCGATCTGGACACCATGCAATGCAGCACTAGTTGCTGCGCTGCAGCAGGCGTAGACACCGCGCCCGTTGCTCAGGAGGGCACGGTCATGTCCATGCAGGACAGTCCATCGCATGCCAACCCGGCCGGAGACGCTGAAGACCAGCTCGCCGCAAGGCCGGAAGGAACCGCGACACTTGCGCTGGGCGCGGTCGGCGTCGTCTACGGCGATATCGGCACCAGCCCGATCTATGCGCTGCGGGAGGCGATCCGGGCCGCATCCGGCGACGCGATGGCGACCGACACCGAAATCCTCGGCGTCCTTTCCATCATCATCTGGTCCCTGACGCTCATCGTCTCGGTCAAATATGCCGTGTTCGTACTGCGCGCAGACAATCGCGGCGAAGGCGGCACGCTCTCGCTGATGGCGCTGGCGCGCGCCAATGCGGGCCGTCTCTCACCGGCGGTGCTGTGGCTGGGCATGCTGGGCGCCGCACTCTTCTACGGCGATGCGATCATCACGCCCGCGATCTCAGTCCTTTCGGCCGTCGAAGGGTTGGAAATTGTCGCGCCGGACCTGGCGCCCGCCGTCGTGCCCATTACCGTTGCGATCCTGATCGGCCTTTTCCTCGTGCAGCGTTTCGGCACCGCGAGGGTCGCCAGCGTGTTCGGCCCGGTTACCGCCATCTGGTTCCTGACGCTCGGCCTCATCGGCCTGTTCTGGATCGTCAAATATCCGTCGGTCCTGTGGGCGCTGAGCCCGACCTATGCGGTGGACTTCCTGTTCCTGCACGAAGGCGTCGCCCTGCTCGTCGTCGGCGCAGCCTTCCTTGCGGTGACGGGCGCGGAGGCGCTCTATGCCGATCTCGGCCATTTCGGCCGCCGGCCGATCATGCTGGCCTGGTTCTGGCTCGTCTTTCCCTGCCTGCTGCTCAGCTATTTCGGCCAGGGTGCCTTCATCCTCGCAAGCGACGGGCCGATCGGCCAGCCGCTCTTCGAGATGATCCCGCGCTGGGGCACGCTGCCGCTCGTGCTGCTCGCCACGGTGGCGACGGTCATCGCCAGCCAGGCTGTGATCAGCGGCGCATTCTCGCTCACCCGGCAGGCGATCCAGATGCGCATCCTGCCCCGGCTGGAAATCCAGCACACCTCCGCCACCCTGTCGGGCCAGATCTACATGCCGCAGGTCGCCTGGCTGCTGCTCTTCGGCGTGCTGCTGCTTGTGCTGCAATTCGGCTCGTCTTCCGCGCTTGCTTCGGCCTACGGCATTTCGGTCACCGGCGAGATGGTGGTGACCGCGCTGCTGCTCTTCGTCGTGATGTGGCGCAGCTGGGGCTGGCGGCTCTGGCTGGCCGCCGCGGTCGTCATCCCCTTCCTCCTGCTCGACCTCGCCTTCCTCGCCGCGAACCTGCTCAAGGTCGCGGATGGCGGCTGGATTTCCATCGCCGTCGCCGTGGCGCTGATGCTGGTCATGCTGATCTGGCGCAGGGGCAGCTCGCGCCTGTTCGAGAAGACCCGCAGGAGCGAGGTGCCGCTGGAACTGCTCGCCGGAAGGCTCGCCGAAAAGCCGCCGGTCATCGTGCCCGGAACGGCGGTCTTCCTGACCGGCGATCCCGAAAGCGCGCCGACCGCACTCATGCACAGCCTGAAACACTACCGGGTGCTGCACGAGACCAATGTGATCCTCTCCGTCGTCACCGAAGAACAGCCGCGCGTGGCCGCGGCACAGCGGGTCCGGATGGAAGACATCAACCCGCTGTTCAAACGCATCACGCTGCATTTCGGCTATATGGAACAGCCCAATGTGCCGCGTGCGCTCGCAATGTGCCGCAAGCAGGGGTGGAAGTTCGATATCATGACGACCTCCTTCTTCCTGTCGCGCCGGGCCTTGAAGCCGCTCAAGAGCGGTGGCCTGCCGCTCTGGCAGAACCGCCTTTTCATTCTGCTGGCGCGCAACGCGACCGACGCGACGCAATATTTCCAGATCCCAACGGGACGCGTGGTGGAAATCGGCACGCAGGTCGCGATCTGACGCTCCGCCATCCGGACCGGATGGCGGGACGCGTTCAGGCGGGATCAGCCGAGCAGTTTCGCCTTGTTCTTTTCCAGGAAGGCTTCGAGCGTCTGCGGCTTCTTGCCCGCGAAGCGTTCAGCCTCATTGGTGACGAGGTCGAAATTGCCCTTGCGGATATTTCGCTCGATGGAGGTCACCAGATCGGCGACGGGAACCGGCAGGCCGGCCGATTTCAGCCCTTCCGTATAGGCGGCATCGTCCACCTCGACGATCTCGATCGGCTTGCCCGTAACCTTGGTGACGAGGGCGGCGATCTCGGCATAGGAGCGCGACGTGTCGCCGGTCAGCGTATAGGCGCCGCTTTCCGCCGGCGGGTTGACGAGTGCGCCGGCGGCACCGGCGGCGATGTCCTCGCGCGACAGATGCGCCAGCTTGCCGCCCTTGGTCGCCGTCACCCACTTGCCCGACTTCACCACGTTGGGCAGCGAATTGAGCAGGCCTTCCTGATACCAGCTGGCGCGCAGGATCGTGTAAGGCACGCCGCTGGCCTTGATGGCTTCCTCGGTCGCGGTGTGGTCCGGCGCGAACGCAACTTCCGACGTTTCCGGCCCCGGCATGGACGTATAGAGGATGCGCTTGGCGCCGGCCTTCGCGGCTGCGGCGACCGCCGCCTTGTGCTGGGCAGCGCGCTTGCCAGGCACGCCCACGGCATCCGTTGAGATGATGAGGATGCGGTCGGCACCCGCGAAGGCGCTGTCAAGCGAAGCGGCATCGTCGAAATCGCCCTTGCGAACAACCACGCTCTTTGCCGCCAGGTCTGCTGCCGCTTCGGGCTTGCGCGTCACGGCGATGATGCGCTCAGGCGCGACTTTCTGCGTGTCCAACAGGTGCTGGACAACAAGGCGGCCAAGCTGACCCGTGGCGCCGGTGACGAGAAGCGTTTCGCTCATGATCTTCCTCAACTGTTTTTCGCTGGTCTCATTTTGAGAGCAAGGATACAATATGCATCAGGCGGCTTGCTGCAAGAGGGCAGTTCCCCCGCCACTGGTTACGTCGAGGTGCCTACCCCATGAAACTTGCCGAACTGACATTGCAGCCTGCGCCGCAGCGCATCGGCATCTGCCCCGTCCGTGACGTGCTCGACCGCATCGGCGGCAAATGGAATGCGCTGCTGATCTCGGCCCTTGCCGAACAGCCCTACCGCTTCGGCGAGTTGCGTCGGCTGGTACCCGATATTTCGCAACGCATGCTGACACAGACGCTGCGCGATCTCCAGCGCGATGGCTATGTATCGCGCCGCGTTTTCCCCACCACGCCGCCATCGGTGGAGTACAGCCTCACGCCCTTCGGCCGCTCCATGTTCGGTCCGCTTTCCGCGATGATGCAGTGGGCCGAACGGAATGCAGCCGAGGTGAAGGCCGCCCGCGCCCGTTTCGACGCCGAAAGCAAGGCTGCTTGAAAGCGCTCCAGATCGCCATTGCCGGTGCAGGCCCCGCCGGGCTCGCAGCCACGCTTTTCCTGCACCGCGCCGGACATCGCGTCACCTTGTTCGAGCGTTTCGAGGCAGCGCGGCCGCTGGGCTCCGGGCTGATCCTCCAGCCCACCGGTCTTGGCATGCTCGACACGCTTGGCCTTCGCGACGCGATGTCCGCCCGCGGCAGCAGGATCGAGCGCCTTCATGGCGCGGATGCCGCGAGCGGGCGGACCGTTCTTGACGTGCGCTATACCGGCGAACAGCATGGCCTCGCCGTGCATCGCGCAGCACTTTTCGGCGTGCTCCATGAGGCCGTGCAGGCGGCCGGCATCGCCATGGAAACGACATGCGAGATCGCCGCGCTCGACACGGGCGAACGCGCATGGCTGGTGACGGAGAGCGGCGGCCGGCTCGGCCCGTTCGACCTGGTCGTTGACGCAACCGGCTCGCGCTCGCGCCTCAAAATGCATGTCGGCGTACCGGCCGAGCCGCGCCCGCTCGCCTATGGCGCCTTCTGGACATCGCTAAACTGGCGCGACGGCTTCGACCCGCATGCACTCACCCAGCGCTACCGCCGCGCATCGGTCATGATCGGCGTGCTGCCCATCGGCAGCATCGCTCCCGGCATGCCGCGACAGGCCGCTTTCTTCTGGAGCCTCAAGCCGGACGATGCAGATGCCGTGCGCGCCCGCGGTATCGTCGCCTGGAAGGAAACCGTCGCCGGTCTGTGGCCCGAGACCACCGAGCTGCTCGACCAGATCACCGGCTTCGACGACCTGACACTGGCACGCTACGGCCACCACACGCTTCTTTACCCGGCCGGACGCCGGCTTGCGGTGATCGGCGACGCAGCGCATTCCACCAGCCCGCAGCTCGGACAGGGCGCCAACATGGCCCTGCTCGACGCCGCGGCGCTGGCCGCCGCGCTCGCGCACACTGCCGATATCGATGCGGCGCTGGAAGCCTATTGCCGCGCGCGGCGCTGGCATGTGCGGCTCTTCCAGATGCTCTCGCTGACCTTCACGCCCTTCTATCAGTCGGACGCCATTGCCCTGCCCTTCCTGCGCGACACGCTGGTGGCGACGCTTGCCAGGGTTCCGCCCATGCCACGGCTGCTGGCGGCCATGGTGTCGGGAACCCTGGTCACCCCGACTCGCGAAATGAAGGCGGCGCGGAACGACACCCCGCTCGCGCTGCCCGACCGCGCACCCGCCGAAAGATAGTATACGCGCTTGCGCCGGCACGCGGCTTGGGTTAAATGCCGAACCGTAACGTACGGTACGGCTTATGCAGGCAGATGATGATCCCGGCATCGACGAACCCACGCCCCGTCAGGGCGAGGTGCTGGATGCCGTGCTCGCCTTGCTGGTGGAAGGTGCGGACGCGCTGACGATGAATGCCGTGGCGCGCCGCGCAAGCTGTTCCAAGGAAACGCTCTACAAATGGTTCGGCGACCGCGACGGGCTGCTCACCGCCACGGTGAAATGGCAGGCGGCCAAGGTGCGCGCCGGCAATTACGACCGGCAGAAGCTCGACGCCACCGCGCTCGCCGCCAGCCTCGAGGCCTTCGCCGCAAACTGGCTGACCGTCATTTCCAGCAGCACTTCGGTTGCGCTGAACAGGGTTGCGGTCTCCGATGCGGCGTCCTCACGCAGCAATCTCGGAGCCATCGTTCTGGCCAATGGCCGCCTCGCCATCGGCGAGCAGCTCAAGCCGCTGCTCGATACGGCGCGCGACCTCGGCCTGCTGGCCTTCGACGACACCGAGACGGCCTTCCGCACTTTCTTCGGCCTTGTCGGCCGCGACATCCAGATCCGGCTGCTGCTGGGCGAACAGCTGAAGCTCTCGCAGGCCGAGATCGCGCGCGACGCCGTGCGTGCCACCCGCCAGTTCCTCGCGCTCCACGGCGCGGCGAAACCATCGCCAGAACCACGCTAAACCAGGGAAGGAAACCGACATGCGTGTCTATTACGATCGCGACGCTGATCTCAATCTCATCAAGGGCAAGAAGGTCGCCATCATCGGCTACGGCTCGCAGGGCCGCGCCCACGCGATGAACCTCAAGGATTCCGGTGCCAAGGAACTCGCGGTCGGCCTGAAGGCCGGCTCCGCCACCGCCAAGAAGGTCGAAGCCGACGGCCTCAAGGTCATGACCGTGGCCGAAGCCGCCAAGTGGGCCGACCTGATGATGATGGCGACGCCCGACGAGCTGCAGGCCGACATCTACAAGAACGAAATCGCCCCCAACATCCGCGACGGCGCGGCGATCGCCTTTGCCCACGGCCTCAATGTGCATTTCGGCCTGATCGAGCCGAAGTCCACCGTCGACGTGGTGATGATCGCGCCGAAGGGCCCCGGCCATACCGTGCGCGGCGAATATCAGAAGGGCGGCGGCGTGCCCTGCCTCGTCGCAGTGCATCAGGATTCGTCCGGCAATGCGCTGGAACTCGCTCTCTCCTACGCTTGCGGCGTCGGCGGCGGCCGCTCGGGCATCATCGAGACCAACTTCCGTGAGGAATGCGAGACCGACCTGTTCGGCGAGCAGGTCGTGCTGTGCGGCGGTCTGGTCGAGCTGATCCGCGCCGGCTTCGAGACGCTGGTGGAAGCCGGTTACGCTCCGGAAATGGCCTATTTCGAGTGCCTGCACGAAGTGAAGCTGATCGTCGACCTGATCTATGAGGGCGGCATCGCGAACATGAACTACTCGATCTCCAACACTGCCGAGTGGGGCGAATACGTGTCGGGTCCGCGCATCATCACCGCCGAGACCAAGGCCGAGATGAAGCGCGTGCTCAACGACATCCAGACCGGCAAGTTCACCTCGGAATGGATGCAGGAATACCGTTCGGGCGCGGCCCGCTTCAAGGGCATCCGCCGCGTCAATGACGAGCACCAGATCGAGGAAGTCGGCGCCAAGCTGCGCGGCATGATGCCGTGGATCTCCAAGAACAAGCTGGTCGACAAGGCCGTCAACTAACTGCACTGACCCGAAACCACCCTGCGCCCGCCTCGTGCGGGCGCAGTCGTTTTCGGGACCTACCGCACCACCGTCAATTGCTCCGCGGCGCGCGTGATGGCCGTGTAGAGCCAGCGCTGGCGCGTTTCCTTGAAGGCCCAGCTCTCGTCGAACAGAACGACATTGTTCCACTGCGAGCCCTGCGCCTTGTGCACCGTCAGCGCATAGCCATAGTCGAAATCGTCGAAGCGCTTCTTCTGTTGCCACGGAATCTCGTCTTCGGGATTCTCGAACGCTGCCTTGAGCAGCTTGATCTTGGCGACGCCGCGATCCGGATCGTCCTCTTCCGGCGAGACGAGCAGGTTGATGCCGGGCTTCACCGTCTCGCGCGATGACGTCATCACCTTCCACAGCGAGCCATTGAGCAGGCCCTTGGCAGGATCGTTGCGCAGGCAGACGAGCTTGTCGCCCGCTTGCGGATAATGCGCCTCGAAACCCTTCAACTGCCGCAGCCGCTGGTTGTAGCGGCGGCGCGTGCGATTGGTGCCGACCAGCACCTGATCCGCGGCCAGGACGAGTTCCTGATCGACGCCATCGCGGCCGATGACCCGCGCCGCGCCATAGTCGCCATAGTCGAACTCGCGCCCCTCGCGGACGTCGAGCGCCAGCCTCAGGATCGGATTGTCGCGGGCCTGCCGGTGAATCTCGGTGAGCAGATAATCGGGCTCCGCTTCCGTGAAGAAGCCGCCCCCCGAGATCGGCGGCAACTGCGCCGGATCGCCCAGCACGAGGATCGGCGTGCCGAAGCTCATCAGGTCACGGCCGAGTTGCTCGTCCACCATCGAGCATTCGTCGATCACGACCAGCTTCGCCCGCGCGATGGGGCTCTGCCTGTTGAGCGAGAAGGTCGGCGACATTGAAGTCTTGCCGGTCGACTCGTCCTCCACCGCCTCCTCGCCACGCGGCCGGTAGATCAGCGAATGGATGGTCCGCGCATTGGTCGCGCCCTTAGCGCGCAGCACCTGCGCGGCCTTGCCGGTGAAGGCGGCGAACTGCACCTGCCCGTCGACATGCTCGGCGAAATAGCGTGCAAGCGTAGTCTTGCCCGTGCCGGCATAGCCGAACAGGCGAAAAATCTGCGGCCGCCCGGCCTTGAGCCAGCGCTCCACGGCCTTGAGCGCTTCATCCTGCTGCGGTGAGAACTGCATCCTTCGGAGAGACAGGATTCGCGCCGGAAGGACAAGCCCTGCTAGGTACGCGCAGGATTGCGCGCATAGCCCGGCCCCACGGTGAGCGGCTGTTGCGGCATGCCCTCATCGCCGATCTGGCTGGCATATTGCAGGTCGCGCGACCAGATTTCGCGCGTCCCGCTGCGGTCCAGCACCCGCACATGGATCCGATAGGGCTTGTGCGCCACGATGCCCTTCAGCGGCGGCGAGCGTAGCGCGTAGCGGTCGGTCATGGCGCTTACCCGCTCGCGCACGACAAGCGGCGCGGCTCCTGCCGGGTTCTCGAATGAAGCTTCGATGATCGCGCCGGATTCCAGTGGACGGCTCACAACGGCCGTGAAGCCATAATAATTGTCGGCCACGCGATAGTTGAAGATGAAACCGCCGCCCGCAATGCGCAGATAGGGCTTCTCCGCCATATCCTCACGCGTGGCGAAGCCGATCGCGAAAAGCACCGCCAGCAGCGCGATGCAGGCGATGACGAGGCGTGTCGGCGTGAACCAGCCCTGCATGCCTCATCGTAGCATCGGCCACAGGCTGGCCGCCAGCAACAGCCCCATCACGATGTTGAACCACTTCAGGCGAACCGGATCGGACAGGAAGCCGCGCAATGCGGTGCCGAAAGCTGCCCAGGATGAAACGCAAGGCAGATTGACCACGCCGAAGGCGATCGCGATCGTGACGACACTGACAAATGGTGCGCTGGCATCGGCATAGAGAGCCATCCCGGTCACCGCCATCACCCATGCCTTGACATTGACCCACTGGAAGGCCGCCGCTTCCAGAAAGCTCATCGGCCGTGCCGAAGCGCCGCCCTTTGCGGCCAACGTCCGCGACATGGCGGTGCGCCATGCGAGATAGAGCAGATAGGCAGCGCCAGCGAGCTTGAGCGCCATATGGAGCTGCGGCAGTGCCGTCAGCAGCGCCCCGAGCCCGAATCCGACGCCGAGCAGCAGGCTGACGAAGCCGGCGCCGATGCCGAGCATATGCGGGATCGTACGGCGAAAGCCGAAATTCACGCCCGAAGCTAACAGCATGATGTTGTTGGGGCCCGGCGTGATCGACGACACGAAGCCGAATGCCAGCAGCGCCAGGAAGACGTCATGCGACATGATGGATTTACCCTGGCCCAGCCCTGAAAGGGGGAGACTACATGCCTTCCGGACCGCGCGTCATGGCAGCCACGCCGGTGCGGCAGATCTCGATCAGCCCCAGCGGCTTCATGATGGAGATGAACTGGTCGATCTTCGAGCTCTTGCCGGTCAGTTCGAAGATGAAGTGTTCCGTGGTGGCGTCGGAAACCTTGGCGTGGAACGCCTCGGCGAGCCGCAGCGCCTCGACGCGCGCATCGCCGCTGCCGCCAACCTTGATGAGCGCCACTTCGCGCTCCAGCGGGCGCTCATGCCCCCGCTCGCGCGCCGCCACGGTCAGGTCCACCACCCGGTGAACCGGAACGATGCGCTCGAGCTGGTGCTTGATCTGCTCCAGCACGTTCGGCGTGGCGCGCGTCTGGATGGTGATGCGCGACAGGTGCTGCTCGTGCTCGGTTTCGGAAACGGTCAGGCTGTCGATATTGTAGCCACGGCCGGAGAACAGGCCGATGACGCGCGCAAGCACGCCCGGCTCGTTATCGACCAGCACCGACAGCGTATGCGCCTCCGGCTTCTCGGTCTCGTTGGCGATGAAATAGGCCGACCCGGTCGGCTGAAGCTGCGCGTTCATGCTTGAATCACTTTCTCGAATTCTCGAACGAAACCATTGATGCGAAAGGATTTCGAAAGCCGGTCAGACCAGCTCCCTGCCCTTCGCGTCAATGGCGTTTGCAACAGCCTCGTCGGTCGCTTCATCGGGCAGAAGCATTTCGTTATGCGCCTTGCCGGAGGGGATCATCGGGAAGCAGTTGGCGAGGTTCGCCACGCGGCAGTCGAAGATGACCGGCTTCTTCACCGCGATCATCTCGGCAATCGCATCGTCCAGCTCGTCCGGCTTCTCGCAGCGAATGCCGTGCGCGCCATAGGCCTCCGCCAGCTTGACGAAGTCCGGCATCGCTTCCGTGTAGGAATGCGACAAGCGGTTGCCGTGCAGCAATTGCTGCCACTGCCGCACCATGCCCATATACTGGTTGTTCAGGATGAAGATCTTGATCGGCGCGTCGTACTGCACCGCGCAGCTCATCTCCTGGATCGTCATCTGCACCGAAGCATCGCCGGCAATGTCGATCACCAGCGCATCCGGATGGGCGATCTGCACGCCCAGCGCCGCCGGCAGGCCATAACCCATCGTGCCGAGCCCGCCAGAAGTCATCCAGTGGTTGGGCTTGTCGAAGCCGAAATGCTGCGCGGCCCACATCTGGTGCTGGCCCACCTCGGTGGTGATGAAGGTCTCGCGCCCCTTCGTCGCCTCGAACAGGCGCTGGATCGCGAATTGCGGCATGATCACATCGGCATTCGGCGTGTAGGCCAGCGAGTCGCGCGTGCGCCAGCGGTCGATCTGCTCCCACCACGGCGCCAGCGCCTTGCGGTCGGCCTTCACCGTGGCGCGCCACAGCCGCACCATGTCTTCCAGCACATGCCCGACATCGCCGACGATCGGAATGTCGACGCGCACATTCTTGTTGATGGAGGACGGGTCGATGTCGATATGGATCTTCTTCGAATTGGGCGAGAAGGCATCCAGCCGGCCGGTGATGCGGTCGTCGAAACGCGCGCCGATGCAGATCATGACGTCGCAGTCATGCATCGCCAGATTGGCTTCATAGGTGCCGTGCATGCCCAGCATGCCGAGCCAGTTCGGCCCGGACGCGGGATAGGCGCCCAGCCCCATCAGGGTCGAGGTGATGGGAAAGCCGCTCAATTCGACCAGTTCGTGCAGCAGGTGGCTGGCCTCCGGGCCTGAATTGATCACGCCGCCGCCCGAATAGATGACCGGCCGGCGCGCATTTGCCATCAGCGCGACTGCTTCCTTCACGCGCTCCAGATCGCCCTGCACCTTCGGCTGGTAGCTGGTGCGCGGCGCCATCTGCGGCGGCGTGTAGATGCCCTTGGCGAACTGGACGTCCTTCGGAATATCGACCACGACCGGACCCGGACGCCCGGTGGTCGCGACATGGAAGGCCTCATGCAGGGTTGCGGCCAGCTTGTTGACGTCCTTCACCAGCCAGTTGTGCTTGGTGCAGGGGCGCGTGATGCCGACCGTGTCGCATTCCTGGAACCCGTCGGAGCCGATCAGCGTCGTCGGCACCTGGCCGGTGATGCAGACCAGCGGGATGGAATCCATCAGCGCATCCTGCAGCGGGGTGACCGCATTGGTCGCGCCGGGGCCGGAGGTCACCAGCATGACGCCGGCCTTGCCGGTGGAGCGGGCATAGCCTTCGGCCGCATGGCCGGCGCCCTGCTCGTGCCGGACGAGGATGTGCTGCACGTCGTCCTGCTGGAAAATCTCGTCATAGATGGGAAGGACCGCACCGCCGGGATAACCGAATATGTGTTCGACGCCATTGTCCTTCAGCGCCTGCACGACCATCTCGGCGCCTGTCATCTCGCGGCGTCCGCTGTCCTGTTTCGTCGTCATCGGTCTCTTCCCGTCGTCTCGGCGCCTATGCGCCCGCTGTCGTCTAGTCTGATCGGAGGCAATAAAAAAGGCCCCTTTCGGAGCCTGTCAGTCGCGCATGGGTTGGCATCGCCGGGCGGTCACACCGCCTTGCCCACACGCGCTCCTACTACGAGAATGATTTTCGTCATCATGGCGCGGACAATAAGTACGATTGCGGGAAGATGTCAACGCGCAAACTGCATCACGCGCTGGTCAGGCGCAGGCCGATCATTCCGGCCACGATCAGGCCGACGCTGACGAGCCTGCCCGCCGTCGCCGCCTCTCCCAGCATGAAGATGCCGACTGCGAAGGCGCCGACGGCGCCGATGCCGGTCCAGATCGCATAGGCGGTGCCGAGCGGCAGGCTGCGCATCGCAAGCGCCAGCAGCCAGACGCTGCCCGCCATGGCCACCAGCGTGACCACTGCCGGACCAGGCCGCGTGAAGCCGAGCGAGAACTTCATCGCCGTCGCCCATACGATTTCAAGCGCGCCCGCGGCCGCCAGATAGATCCACGCCATGCCCGATCTCCTTTTCGCCTGCGATTTAATGCAATCTCAACCAACCCGCCACACGCGAGTTTAACATGTGCCCGCTAGCTGTAGCTGCAAAGCAGGAAGTCTATCCGATGTATGTCGAGCGGGAAGGCGGCCGTCTGGAGGCCACCAGCCAGGAACGCCGGGACCCGGCCCAGCAGGATGCCCGCATCCTCGGCCATGTCGTGCATTGCGACGGCGCGCGCGCCACCATTGCAGCCTTCGTCAACGGGGGCGACGGCGCGGCGGAGCACTGGACCGTCGGCCGCATGATCTCCATCAATCTCAACGAGGCGCGAACCGTGGGCCTCGTCTATGCCGTCGACACGGCCGGCCACCAATGGGAGCCCGATGCCCGCAACCCGATCGAGGTCCATGTCGAGCTGATCGGCGAGGTTCGCGACATCGACGGCAAGCCGGTCTTCGACCGCGGCATCACGATCTATCCCTGCGTCGGCGCGATCACCCACCGCATCAGGGCGCGCGATCTGCAGGCCGTGTTCGATCTCGGCGGCCGGCCCTCGGTCCAGATCGGCCATCTGTCGCAGGATGAGAAGATCGAGGCCCGCATCTCGGTTCGCGACACGCTGCAACGGCATTTCGCCTTCGTGGGAACGACCGGCGTGGGCAAGTCCACCGCCGTCTCGCTGCTGCTGCGCAAGGCGGTGGCGGCGCGGCCGGGCCTTCGCGTGCTCATCCTCGACCCGCATAATGAATTCGCCGGCACCTTTCCCGGCCAGGTGGAACGCATCGACGTCCACTCGCTCGACCTGCCCTTCTGGATCTTCCGACTGGAGGAGTTGGTCGAGGTGTTCTATCGCGGTCGCGAGCCCGTCGCGGAAGAGCTCGAGCTTCTTCGCGATCTGATCCCCACCGCGCGCCAGATGATGCGCGGCGGCGGCCAGCCGCAGATCCGCCGCAGCAACGACGCCGGCGGCATCACCGCCGACACGCCCATTCCCTATCGCATGCAGGATGTCATCCGCCTAATCGACGACAGGATGGGACAGCTCGACGCCAAGCATGAGCGGCCATTCCTGCGCATGCTGCGCGCGCGCATCGATTCCGCCCTCAACGACCCGCGCTACCGCTTCATGTTCCAGTCGCGGGTGGTGGAGGACACGCTACACCAGACCATCGGCCGCATCTTCCGCATTCCGCATGAAGGCCGGCCCATCACCTGTTTCGAAATGGCCGGCATGCCCGGCGAGGTGGTCAATTCGGTCTGCTCCGTGCTTGCCCGGCTGGCCTTCGACCTCGCGGTCTGGAGCGAAGGCAAGTTCGAGCTGCTGATGCTGTGCGAGGAAGCGCACCGCTATCTTCCGGCCGACGCACGTCTGGGCTTCGCGCCGACCCGCCATGCACTGGCCCGCATCGCCAAGGAAGGCCGCAAATATGGCTGCTATCTTGGCGTCGTGACGCAAAGGCCGGGCGAGCTGGACCCGACGATCCTGTCGCAATGCTCCACTGTTTTCGCAATGCGCCTCGCCAACGAAGTGGACCAGGACATCATCCGCTCGGCCATCGCCGACTCCTCCGCCTCGTCGCTCTCCTTCCTGTCGTCCATGGGGCAGCGCGAGGCGATCGCCTTCGGCGACGGGGTCGCCGCCACGATGCGCCTGAAGTTCGAACGTCTTTCGCCCTCCTTCATCCCGGGCGCGCTGCGGAAGGAGCCCGTCGGGGAACAAGACGGTGCGGACGAGCCCGACCTGATGCAGATGGTGCGCAAGCTGCGCAATCTTCCGCGAGAAGCCGAGCCCGTCGATCCGTTCATGGCCGAGCCGTTGGCGGCGCCGCGTCCGGCAGACCCGCTCTACCAGCGCCCCTCGGTCGCGCCGCAGCCGGAGCAGAACCCCTATGGCCGGCGCGCCTATGACAATGCGCCGGGCCTCTTCAGGCGCTGAGGCGGACACAGGCATTTTCTGCTTTCCGGCCGTCCGAGACGTTTGCTTTGTCGGCGCGGAATCCTATTCTCCGGCGAATCGGGACAGCTGGGAACGCGGTGAACATGGGCGGAGAGCATCCGGGCAGCGCTCATCGGGGTGGTGCGCCGATCCGCAAGGCGCGATCCTGGCTCTGGCGCGCGCCGGCGATGCTGCTTGCGCTCGCGGCGGCCGCCGCTGCCGCCTGGCTCGCCGCCCAGCGCTCGGGCGTCCTCTCGGGAACGGCTGAAGCCTGGACCTATGGTTCCGGATGGTGGCCGGCGAGCGCCGCGATCGTCGCCCTCGTCACCGGCACGGCCTGCTACGGCCTCATCGCGCTCGTCATGCTGGCGGGCGGCTGGCAGACGATGATCCAGCCGAACTGGCGGGCGGATGCGGCATGCGCGGCGATCGCGCTCGGCCCCCTCCTCGTCGGCGCCTTCTTCGCCCTCATCGGCATCGCCGCCACACCGGCTTCCGCCTCGCCCTTTGCATGGGTGCTCGTCGCCATGCTTCTCGCCGCCGGCTGGCGCTGGCGGCGCATGCTCGGCCGTCTCGCCGAGCGGCTGCTCCTGTCGCTGTTCCTTTGGCTGGCGCTGCTGGTGCTGCCGACCTTCTTCCGCGATCCGGTCAACCAGACGGCGGTGGCCTTCCTGCTCGATCTCTATCGGCGCAGCGGACTTATTACTTGAGCATTTCGCAGCCGGACGGGAAACGTCTGGCGTTGCACAAATGCGGCTGAGAAACGGGCTGGAGCAGCGGGACGGCGTTCGTCAGAACGTCCGCTGCTCCAGCTTTCAAAGGCCTAAGCGCTTTTGCTGACATTTTCCTGATCGGGCACAACGCGATTGCGGCCCAGCCGCTTCGCCTCGTAGAGGTTCTGGTCGGCGCAGCGATAGAAATCCTCGACCATCTCGGACCCGTCCCAGACGGCCACCCCCACGCTGGTCGTCACCTTCAGATATCCGTCATCCACCGTCAGCGCCTCATTGGAAACGGCAATGCGTATGCGTTCGGCAAGCTTGAAGAGCTGGTCCTCGCGCATGTTCGGCGCGACCACAGCAAACTCCTCGCCGCCCAGGCGGGCGACGACGTCGTGATAGCGGGTGATATCCAGCAGGCAGCGGGCCACGACACGCAATACCTCGTCGCCCACATCATGCCCGTAGCGGTCGTTGACACGCTTGAAATGGTCGAGGTCGAGGATCATCAATCCCAGCGGCTTGCCGATCCGCCGGAACTCGTGGATGTACTCCCGCAGGGCCTCGTCGAAATAGCGGCGGTTCTGCACGCCGGTCAGCGCATCGGTCAGCGCCGCCTGCTCCAGCGTTTCGGAACGGGCACTGAGCGTCTCGGCCATGGCCCGCAGCTTGCCACCTTCCGTCACCTGGCCGCGGATCAGCGGGAAAATCAGGAAAAAGCCGAAAATCACCGATGTGGCGGCGAAGACGCCGGCGCCGAAAAGGATTTTCGACAGCCCCTGGACATCGGAAGCCGCCACATAGAGCCCCGCATCGGTGGTGAGGCCATTGACCAGAGCATAGGCGTAGTAGATCAGCACCCCGGCACCCAGGATGAGTGCCATGAACACGAAAAAGGCCGACTCCGATTTATGAAGGCGCAGCATTCTTTCCCCACCCGGCACTGCCGGAGGGAACTTGACACGATCGGCCTTACGACCGGTTAACATACAATCTTTAATTGTATTTCAGGTGAATCTGAAATACACGGCAACACGCGGCCGGAACCGCTCAAAGGCTGAATTTTTCCGCGATCGGCGCTATCGATTCAAAGCGTTGCCAGCCCTCGTCAAATCGGTTGCGCATCCACGTTTCCTGCCTTTTTGCATAGCGGCGCGTCGCCGATATCGTCGCCTCCACCGCCTCGTCCATGCTCATGGCGCCATCAAGGCAGGCGCCGAGTTCGGGCACGCCGATCGCCTTCATCGCCGGCGATTGCGGGTCGATATCCAATGCACGCAGCGCGTGCACTTCCTCCACGGCACCCTGACGGAGCATGGATGCCAGCCGCGCCGCAATGTTGCGCGACAGTTCCGCGCGCGGCGGGGCAAGCACGAAGCGCTGGGCGGCGGTCGCATCGACCAATGGCGCGCCTCGTTCCTCCTGCCAGCGCAGGATCGACCGGCCCGATGCTTCCAGAACTTCGAGCGCCCGCACGATCCGCTGCCCGTCCTGCTGCCGCAGCCTTTCGGCCACCGCCTCATCCCGCTCGCGCAGCACCTTGTGCAGATGCTGCGCGCCTTCGGCCGCGAGCCTCTGCCGCCAGTAATCGCGGATCGCCTGCGGGATATCCGGCATTCGCGACAGGCCTCGAGTGAGCGCCTCGAAATAGAGGCCGGTGCCGCCGACAAAGATGAGCGGCCGCGACCGCGCCGAAGCAATCACCCCCGCGACATCGCGCAGCCACGCCCCGGTGGAATAGAGGGTCGCGGGGTCTACATGGCCATAGAGCACATGCGGTGCTTGCGCCTCTTCCTCCGGCGAAGGCCGAGCGGTCAACACCCGCAACACGCCATAGACCTGCATGGAGTCGGCATTGACGATGGTGCCGCCGGTTGCCGCGGCGATGCGCAGCGCAAGGCCCGACTTGCCGCTGGCCGTCGGCCCGGCTATCAGGATCGCGCCCTTGAGCGCCCCTCCTCCCGTCTCGCCTGCGGTCTCGCCCATGTCCTTCGTCGCTACACTCATTTCCAATCCGGCCATGCCGGCCCTCAACCCCGAGCTTGCGCAGCGGGCGGCCAAGGCAATCGGCGCGGCCTCCATACGCTGGCTGGCGGAAAATGTCGCCTGCGACCTCGAACTGGCAATCGATGCCGGCGCCGAGGAAAAAATCCGCGCGGCGCTGGCCGGCGCGCCGGTCGACGTGGTCGTCCAGCCGGCGCAGGGACGCCGCAAAAAACTGCTGGTCGCCGACATGGATTCCACCATGATCGATCAGGAATGTATCGACGAGCTCGCCGATCTGGTCGGATTGAAGACCGAGGTCGCGGCGATCACCGCACGGTCCATGAATGGCGAGATCGCATTCGAGCCTGCCCTGCGCGAGCGCGTCGCGCTGCTCAAGGGCCTGCCGGAAAGCGTGATCGAGGAACTGGTGGAGACCCGCCTGACGCTCGCTGCCGGCGGCCGCGAACTGGTCGCCACCATGAACCGGGACGGAGCCTGGACGGCGCTCGTCTCCGGCGGCTTCGACGCCTTCACCGGTCGCATCGCCGCCAAGCTGGGCTTCGGCGAGCACCGCGCCAACCGCCTGCTGGTGGAGAACGGAACGCTGGCGGGCACGGTCGTCGAGCCCATTCTGGGCCGCAAGGCCAAGGCCGTGGCGCTGCGCGACATCGCCACGCGGCTGGGCATCGCACTCACTGAAACGATGGCGGTCGGCGACGGCGCCAACGATCTGGACATGCTGGGCATCGCCGGCGCAGGCGTCGCGCTGCATGCCAAGCCATCGGTCGCCGCAGCCGCGCGCATGCGCATCAACCATGGCGACCTGACCGCCCTGCTCTACATCCAAGGCTATCGCCGCGAAGATTTCGCGGCGTGACGCCCATCGTCACGCAAAGGCTGGTCGTCCGCAACTGGCAGGAGAGCGACCGGCCGCTGTTCCGGCTCATCAATTCCGACCCGTTGGTGATGCGTTTCTTCCCGATACGCCGCACCGCCGACGAAGCGGACCGCTTAATGGACGTGCTCGCGGCCAACATCGACCGCGTCGGCTTCGGCTTTGCGGCGCTCGAACTGCGCGGCAGCGGCGCCTGCATCGGCTTCTGCGGCCTCCACCGCACGGATGCCGTCCCCTCGCTCCCGAATGGCGCCGTCGAGATCGGCTGGCGGCTGGCACCTGACCATCAGGGCCACGGCTATGTCACCGAGGCGGCGGAAGCCTGGCTCGCCCATGGCTTCGAGACCCTCGGACTGCCCGAAATCGTCTCCTTCGCCGTATGGAACAATGAGCGCTCCACGGCGGTGATGCGCCGCATCGGCATGCATCACGATCCGGGGGCCGACTTCGATCATGCCGCCGTGCCCGACACGCATCCGCATCTGAGGCGGCATGTCCTTTACCGTATCGGCGCGAAGGAGTGGCGCGAAAAGAAAAGGCGAACATAAAGTCCGCCTTTTCTTTCAATAGCTTATCGCCGTCAGCGGATTCAGTTCATCCGCAGGGCCTCGAAGCGCAGTTCGCCGCCCTTCGACAACAGCATCAGCAGCGCATTCTTGCGCCCCTGGCTGCGCAGCGCGGTGATCCGGTCCAGCACCTGCTTGGGCGAGGTGACGGATTCCTGGGCGATTTCGGCGATCACATCGCCAGCAGCGATGCCCTTTTCCGCAGCGGCCGAGCCTTCGTCCACTTTGGTGATGACCACGCCGGTCACATCCGCGCCGATGTCGAACTGCGAACGCATCTCGTCATTGAGCGGGGCGATGGTCATGCCGAGCACGCTCGCGGTTGCGACCTCGCCGTCTTCCTGCGCCGGCGCATCGTCGGTCGTTTCCTCGCTGGCCGCCTCCTCGCCATCCTCGAGCCGGCCTAGCGTGACCTTCACCGTCTGGCGCTCACCCTTGCGGATGATGACGACATCGACCTCCTTGCCGACCGGTGCCTCGGCGACGATGCGTGGCAGGTCGCGCATGTTGCGGACATCGCGGCCGTCGAAGCTGACCACGACGTCGCCGGGCTGGATCGTGCCGTCGGCCACCGGGCCACCCTCGATCACTCCCGCGACAAGCGCGCCGGTGGCGCTGTCCATGCCAAGGCTCTCGGCCACCTCGTCGGTGACGGGCTGGATGCGCACGCCCAGCCAGCCGCGGCGCGTCTCGCCGAATTCGCGCAGCTGCGCGATCACGCCCACGGCAAGCTGCGCCGGAATCGCGAAGCCAATGCCGATCGATCCGCCCGATGGGGAGATGATGGCCGTGTTGATGCCGATCACCTCGCCATACATGTTGAACAGCGGGCCGCCCGAATTGCCGCGATTGATCGCCGCATCGGTCTGGATGAAATCGTCATAAGGCCCTGAATTGATATCGCGATCGCGCGCCGAGACGATACCGACGGTGACCGTGCCGCCGAGCCCGAACGGATTGCCGATCGCCATCACCCAATCGCCGATGCGCATCGCATCGGAATCGCCGAAGGTCACGGCCGTCAGCTTGCGCGCGCCCGGGTCCACCTTGAGCACGGCGATATCGGTCTTCGTATCCTTGCCGAGCAGCTCTGCCTTCAGCTTGGAGCCATCGGAGAAATTGACCTCGATCTCGTCGGCATCGGCAATGACATGGTTGTTGGTGATGACAATGCCCTGCTCGGCATCGATCACGAAGCCCGAGCCCAACGACTGCACCCGGCGCGGGCCACCGCCCTCGCCCGGACGCTGGTTGAAGAACTCGTCGAAGAAATCCTGGAAGGGCGAGCCCTCGGGCAGTTGCGGCGGGCGCACGCCCGGACCGGGACCGGGGCGCGGCCCGCCGCCGGTCTGCACATTCTGCGACGTGGATATGTTGACTACCGCGCCCAGAAGGCCCTCCGCCAGATCGGCGACCGAGGCGGGGCCGTTCTGCGTCACCGGCGCCGGCGTCTGCGCGGCAGTCGGAAGCGGCATCAGCGCGCAGGCGACCGCAAGCGCGGCGGCGCGCGCGAGCGAAGGAATGGTCGAAGGCATCATGGACAAGCTCCGTCGTGCGGGCTGCACGCTATCGGCATCAGACATGGGAGACGTATTCATTGCAAGAAATACGGCGCGTTTGCGACCTTGCCGGCGCGTTGCGCATAAATCCTGCGTTACCCGCGCACGAACCAGACGAGAAGTACCCCGAGCGCGATGGCGAAAACGCCGCCGAGACGCATCGCCTGCTCGGGCAGGGAGATGAGTTCGGCGGCGAGACGTTTCGCCAGGGCCGGCATGCCGCCATAGAAGATACCTTCCAGGACGAGCACCAGCCCCAGCGCAGCGATGAAATCGCTCACGCGATCATTCCGTCGCGCCGGTGGCGTTCGGCGCCTGCGGCGCAGGTGCCGGCGTCGCTCCGGCCGCCCCCGTCTCATTGCCGAAATAGCGGAAGAACTCCGAATCCGGCGACAGGACCATGGTGGTACCGTCTCCGTTCAGCGCACGCGTATAGGCCGACATCGAGCGATAGAAGTCGAAGAAGGCCGGATCGCGCGAGAAGGCTTCGGCAAAGACGGCGTTACGCTCGCCCTCGCCCTCACCGCGCAGGATTTCCGATTCGCGGCGGGCGGCGGCGATGATCTCCACCACCTCGCGGTCGGCGCGGGCACGGATGCGCTGTGCGGCTTCGCGGCCGCGCGCACGCAGACGCTCCGCTTCTGCAAGGCGCTCAGCCTTCATGCGCTCGTAGGTCTGCTGCGAGACTTCCGCCGTGAGGTCGGTACGGCGGATACGCACGTCGACGATCTCGAGACCGAGCGACGTGGCGTCGGGGCGCAACTGGTCGCGCACCTCGCGCATCATCGATGCGCGCTCTTCCGACAGCGCCGCCTCGAAGCCGCGCAGACCGTAGACCCGGCGCAAAGCCGCATCGAGACGGGTGCGCAGGCGCTGCTCGGCGAGCTGCACGCTACCCGACACCGTCTGGCGGAACACCCGCGCATCGGCAATGCGATAGGCGATGAAGGCGTCGACCTCGTAGAAGCGGCCGCCCGAAACCTGCACGCGGATGTCGTCCAGGTCGAAGCGCAGCACGCGGTCCTCGATCATCTGCACATTGTCGGCCTCGGCGAAGGCGAACGGCGCCTTGAAATAGAGGCCGGGCTCGGTCTTCACGTCGACGATCTCGCCGAAGCGCAGCACGATCGCCTGCTGGCGCTCATTGACGACGAAGACGGAGGAATAGGCGAGGAACAGCAGAACGGCCGCGACGACCGCAATGATGGGAAGACGGTTGTTCATCGGCTGGTCTCCCCCTGCGTGGCACGGCGCTGAAGTTCAGGCAGCGGCAGATATGGCACCACGCCCTGTCCGTTCTGGCCCTGCTCCACGATCACCTTGTTGGAGCCGCGCAGCACGTTTTCCATCGTCTCCAGGAAAAGGCGGCGGCGCGTCACGTCGGGCGCCTTGGCATATTCGTCATAGACGGAGACGAAGCGCTGCGCTTCACCCTGCGCTTCCAGCACGACGCGGTTCTTGTAGGCCGCCGCCTCTTCGCGGACCTGCGCGGCTTCACCGCGCGCCTGGCCGAGTTGCTGGTTGGAATACTGGTTCGATTCCTCGACGAAGCGGTCTTCGTCCTGCTCCGCGCGCTGCACCTCCTCGAAGGCGTCGGCGACTTCGCGCGGCGGCGCCGCATCCTCGATGGAAATCGCATTGATGCTCAGGCCCGCCTGATACTCTTCCACCGAGCTCGCCATGATCTCGCGAACCTCCTCGGCAATGCCCTGGCGGTCATCGCGGAAGATGTCCTGCGCCGGACGGCGGCCGACGACCTCGCGCATGGCGCTTTCGGCCACCTGCCGCAGCATGTCGTCGGGATCGTTCACGCGAAACAGATAAAGCTTGGGATCCGCAACCTGATAGGCGACGGAGAACTTCACGTCGACGATGTTCTGGTCGCCCGACAGCATCAGGCCGGTGGAAACGCCGTTGCGGTTTCCGCCGATGTCGATCAGCTTCTCGGCGATAGAGGCCCGCTCCACGGTCTCGACCGGCCACCAGTGGAAGTGCAGGCCGGGTTCCGAAACCTCTTCCTTGGGCTTGCCGAGGCGCAGCTCGACGGCAAGTTCGTCCGGCTGGACGGTATAGATCGCCTGGAAAAGCCAGAGCGCGACGACCGCCAGCGCGATGAGGCCGAACATCGCCGGGCTTGCGCGCCCGCCACCGGGCAGCGCCTGCTTCAGGCGATCCTGGCCGCGGCGGATGATGTCCTCGAGGTCGGGGGGCGTGCCCTGCGGGCCACCGGGGCCGCGCGGACGCTGCCCCCAGGGGCCGCCGCCTCCGCCACCACTGCCGCCGCCCCATGGGCCGCCGCTGCCGCCACCACCGCTCTGATTGCTCCAAGGCATATGAAGTTCCACTCCCGGGATGTTGCCTCGCCATGGAACCAGAACGGCTCAGGCGATTTCGGCCTGCTTGAATTACGGCCTGTTATAGGTTCGTGAACCCGCCGTTTCAACGTGGCTGCAGTCACGGTTTATACAACCGGCTACAGCATCATCAGCGTCTTTCATAGACCACAAAGCGCGTCGGATGGTCATCCCTCTCGCCGGCCGGCACGTTCTCTGCCTCCCCGGCCTTCCAGATTGCAGCGTCGATCGGGGGGAAGAACGTATCGCCCGCAATCTCCGCTTCGATATGGGTCACGTAGAGGCGATCGGCATAGGGCAGGACTTCCGCGAAGACCTGCCCGCCGCCGATCACGCAGATTTCATCGCCGCCGGGCGAGCGGGCGGCCATTTCTAGCGCCTCGGTCAGGCCGTGCACCACGATGGCGCCCTCCTCCGCAAATCCGGCATCGCGGGTGATGACGATATTGGCGCGGCCGGGCAGCGGCCGGCGCGGAAAGCTGTGCCATGTCTTGCGCCCCATCACGATGGGGTGGCCCATGGTAAGCGCCTTGAACCGCCTGAGATCCGTGGAAAGCCGCCACGGCATGCCGCTGTCGCGGCCGATCACGCCATTGCGCGACACCACGACGACCAGCGAAACGATCGATCCCGCGAAGCTCATTGCGGATCGTAGGGCTTGAGGATCAGGAAATCGAGATCGCGTATCGGGTAGAAGTCCTCGGCGGTCATTTCGAAAGTCGTCGGCCCGACCTTGCGGACGCCGGTGCCGCAGAAGCTGATCAGATTCTTCTCACTGCCCTTGTCGACGGTTAGCCTGAACTTTCCGATCGAGCCCGACCAGTTGCCGCCGGTGGTGAGGATGTAGCGGATCCATGTCTCGGTCATCGGCGCATAGCCGTCGGGGTTCTTCGCGGCCGCGCGCTCGGCCGCGCCGACAATGCCCTTGTCGAGGCAGTACTTCGTCACATATTCGTCGAACTGCTCGCCTTTTGCCTTGCCCTCGTCGAGGAACGACACGGCGACGGTGCCGCCGACAGCCGGCTTGTAGACATGGCGGACGTCGATCTCCCTGTCGGCCTCGAACTTCATGCGCCACCAATAGGTCGATCTGAGCGTCCAGGTCGGATAGTTGTTGACGATCTCCTTGCCATCCTCGTCATAGCGCTCCTCTAGCAGCAGGCCGCGCACCATCCATTCCGCCTTGGTCGCATCGTCGAGCGCGGCGATCCTGTCGTCTATCGCTTCGCTAGTGGGCAGCAGGGGCACGCCGGCAGCCGTCAGCAGATCCGTCACGTCGATCCCGGCCGCGAATGCGCGCTGCTCCAATGCCGGTTCGATCACCTTGCCGTCCACCATGACGCTGAAATCGAGGAAATTGTCCCGTGCATGGTCCGGTAGCGCGACATTGGCATAGGGATCGCCGGAAATGTCGGGCATCGGAAAGGCGACGATCGATTCGACGTCCGACTTCCCGCTATTGCGGAACTTGTAGGCGACCCGCACCTCCTCCTCGGAAATGAACAGGTCCTCGCTCTGCATCTCGATCATGTCCGAGCGGGTGAAGATCAGTCCGCCCGCGCCCAGAACGGCGGTCGTATCGTTGGCTAAAGCCGGTGCCGCGGACACGGCAAGCAGCGCGAAAAGACAGAAAAGCCGGCGCATTCTAGACAGCGACCTCCGCATGGATCGCAGCATGCGGGTGATAGTCATCCACCACGAAATCCGCGATGCGATAGTCGTCGATGCTCGCCGGATGGCGGGTAAGCCGCATTGTCGGCCATGGGCGCGGCTGACGCGAAAGCTGCTCGCGCGCCTGGTCGAGATGATTGAGATAGAGGTGGACATCGCCTGCCATCCAGACGAAATCGCCCGGCTCCAGCCCCGCCTGCTGCGCCAGCATCAATTGCAGCGCGACCGTGCCCACATAATTGAACGGCGCGCCCAGGAGGAGGTCCACCGAGCGCTGGAACATCAGGCAATTGAGCCGCCCGTTGGCGACATGGAACTGATAGACCATGTGGCAGGGCGGCAGCGCCATGCGGTCGAGCTCGGCCACGTTCCAGCCGTGGAAGATCATCCGCCGGCTGCCCGGATTGGTGCGCAGCGTCTCCACCAGCGTGCCGATCTGGTCGTGCTCGCGCCCGTCCGGCCCGCTCCAGCGCCGCCATTGCTTGCCATAGACAGGGCCGAGTTCACCCCACTTCGCGGCGAAATCCGCATCAGCGAGGATACGCGCCTCGAAATCCTCCTGGCTGATCGCCTCGCCCGTCGCCTTGCGGTATTTGTCGAGCGGCCAGTCAGTCCAAATGCGCACATTTTCAGCCAGAAGCGGGCGGATATTGGTGCCGCCGGTCAGGAACCAGAGCATCTCCTTGACCGCCGTCTTCCAGTAGACGCGCTTGGTGGTGAGGATCGGCACCGTGCCGTCGCGCAGGCTGAAACGTGCCATCGCACCGAACAGCGACAGCGTGCCGACACCGGTACGGTCGATGCGCCGATCCCCCGAATCGAGGATCGACTGCATCAGGTCCAGATATTGCTGCTCGGGATGATACATGGCGACGCCTGTCCTTTGAGTCCGCGCAAGCCTAGCTCATTGGGCCGGAGCGTGCACCTGCACTTCGCCTTCCGCCACAGGTTCCGGCTTGAACAGTGACAAGCGGTCGAGATGCTTGGCGCACAGATAATAGAAGGTGACCCGGCTCTTGAACCTGTCCGCCGCCATCGTCTCGCAGACGAGTTCGATCACTGCCATCGCCCGGTCGGGATCGGCACCGAGCTTCTTTCCGCACCACTTCTTTGCGACGCGATCGAGTTCCGCCTGCTGGCGGCAGGCCACGGTCGATGAATCCTGGTTGCGAAGGGCGACGCCCAGATGTTTCACGATCCGGTCGACGACGTCTTCGTCGGCAAGCGCATCGTAGCGCCGCACATCGGCGAGATGGTCCGTCATATTCCTCCTCCGGCAATAGCGGAATCGCCCTCCTCCCTTTGTGCAGAGAGCAGCGCGCCGCCGCCGCGTCAAGCATCGGAGCGGCTTGAAGAATCCGGCTGCAGGCTCTATATCGTGGATGCCGTCGCAAGGCGGCTATGGTGCTAAACCGACTGTGCAATAGATGGACCGGACGCGGTTTCGAAACCGCCACCTCCACCAAGAGCCCACTTTCAGCAGTGGGTTGTTGATGGGGGTGAAATGGGATCGACGGACGTTGAAAGACAGCACGCTGTACCCGGCATTGTACCACCGTTATCGGGCTAAACTTGTAGTTGCCAACGACAACTATGCTGAGGCACGTCTCGCTGCTTAATGCGGCGCGATAGTCTCGAATCAAGCCCTGTGGGTTAGCACCTTCAGGCGGGGTTCGGAGGTACCTGGCAACAGAAACCTCCACTTCTCCCCCTCCCTTTATTTCCACAGGTGAACACGCCGCATTGCCGCGTCCGTCACCTTTCGCATCGGCTGATCCATGTCCCCACGAAAACGCCTCGTCATCACCGGCGGTCCCGGCGCCGGCAAATCGTCGCTGGTCGAAGCGCTCGCCGCGCAAGGCTGGTGCGTCTTTGCCGAAGCCGGCCGTGCGACCATGCTGCTTCAGGAGGCCGTGGACGGTCCCGCCCATCCGTCCCGCGATCCTGCCGCCTATGCCGAGGCGATGCTGCTGTGGGACATGCGCTCCTTTCAGGAATCGCTTGCCGCGACGACACATTGCATCTTCGACCGCGGCATTCCCGATATGATCGGCTATCTGCGCCTGATCGGCCGCCCCGTGCCGCCGCATATGCTGCGGGCGGCCAAACGCATGCGCTATGACGATCCGGTCGTCGTCGCGCCGCCATGGCGCGCCATCTATCGCAACGATGCCGAGCGCAGCCAGGATTTCGCCGAAGCCGAAGCGACCCATGCAGCCGTGACCTCCGCCTGGCGCGAACTGGGCTACAGGCTAGTCGATCTGCCTCTGGCGGATATTGCAGAGCGGTGTAAATTCATTGCCGACATTGCCGGCGACGCCGGATAGGCCTGATCGGCATCGTCACGGTTTACGCCGACCGAAAGCTTGTCTAGAGCTATCGAAAGACTCGCAAGAACCAGAAGCACCATGGCCGACGACCTCATCCGATACGACATTCTCGCGCAGGAAGCGCTGCGCGGCGTCATGCGCAAAGTGCTCTCCGAAGTGGCGAAGACGGGCCTGCCCGGCGCGCACCATTTCTTCATCACCTTCCTCACCGGCGCGCCCGGCGTTCGCATCTCCAGCCGCCTGCGCGAGCGCTATCCCGAGCAGATGACCATCGTGATCCAGTTCCAGTACTGGGACCTGAAGGTGACGGATACGGGCTTCGAGGTGACGCTGTCCTTCTCCGACATACCGGAGAAGCTGGAAATCCCCTTTGCAGCCGTCCGCGGCTTCTACGACCCGTCCGTGAGCTTCGAGCTGGAATTCGACGTGGCTACCGATGCCACGGCGCAGGCGCCCTCCGCACCGGTCGCCATCGTGCCGGAGGCGAGCAAGGAGGATGCCGGCAAGGCGCCTCCCGCCACCAAGACCGCCAAGCCGCGCAGGGTGGAAGACGCGCCGACGGAGCCCTCCGGCGAGGAGAGCAAGTCGGCAGACGTCGTCTCGCTCGACGCCTTCCGCAAGAAGTAGGCGTGCCGTGGGCGAGGTCGTCAATCTCCGCATCGCCCGCAAACGCAAGGCGCGCACCGAAAAGGCTGCCGAGGCCGACGCCAACCGCCTGAAGCATGGCCGCAGCAAGGCCGAGCGGCAACAAGCCAGGGACGAAGCCGAGCGTGCCGCGCATCACCTCGATGGACATCGGCGGGATCCCGGATAGTGCGCCGATGAGCGGCGTGCGCAAGCGCTCAATATCGATCAGCGGGCACCGGACGAGCTTTTCGGTGGAAGACGCGTTCTACGCCGAACTCGAACGCATCGCACGCGAGCGCAACCAGCCGCTTGCCGCCCTCGTCGCTGAAATCGACGGCGCACGTCCGCGCGACACCAACCTGTCTTCCGCTCTGCGCCTGTTCGTCCTCGACCAGGTACGCCGCGAGCCGCGGATCGCTGAGGCCTGAAGAACAGGCTTTCGGATCAGACACTTATCGGCAAATCCGGAATCACGACTGCATCGCGCTGAATCAGTTTCTCAGGAGCCTATAGCCGCCGTCACTGCATCGAGCGCAGCAGCCTTTCGATCGAATCGGGGTTGAACGCATCGCGTGCCGCCGGCGGCAGATCCAGCGGCTGGCGTTCGATCCGCTCGTCCGGAGGGTTCGACTGGTTGCCGGACCTGGCCGCCTCGGCATCGCGCCGCGCCTGCTCCGCAGCCTTCGCCTCCTCCGCGGCAATACGGGCGGCTTCCGCTTCGGCGGCGCGCCGGGCTTCTTCCTCGGCGGCGACCCGTGCCTGCTCTTCGGCTGCCTTGCGGGCTTCCTCCTCGGCCTGCCGCCGCGCTTCCTCTTCGATCCGGCGGCGCTCCGCCTCGGCGCGTTCTTCGGTCAGCGCCGCATAGTAACGCGCCTCGCGACGCAGCCGCTGGCGTTCGAGCAGCAGCGCCTGCATCGCCTCCACCCGCGCCTGCTCGCGCTCCAGCGCACGCTGCGTCAGGAACTGGGCCAGCGGCTGCGTGTCGAGCGAGGTGACCAACCCGTCGCCGCCGACCTCGGCCGTGTAGCGCAGCGTCGGTTCCGCACCGACGATCGCATCGTCGCCGGGCGCATATTCGATCGTCCCGCTCGCGCCGTAGCTCATCGCGCGCGCATCGGCATGGACTTCGGCTGTCAGCGCCGCGCCCTTGCCCTCAAGCCTTACCGGCGGCGCGCGCAGCACGCCATTGGCGAGCGTCAGGGCGATCTCGGCCTCACCTGCCGCAAAATGGCCCGACTGGACCAGCGGCGGCGCGAAAATGCCCGTACGCGCGGCATCGACCTCCGTTCCATCCTGATCGGCACGGGCCAGAATATCCGCAAAGACCGTGGGATTGATGCGCGGGACGACGAGATCCCGCGCCGAGATCGTGGCCGATCCGGCAAGCGCGGCCACCAGGGCGTCGATGCTCTTGCCGCTCGACGTCGCATGGATGCCGAAATCGGCTGTCCCAGCCAGACCCGATGCCGGCAGCAACTGGTGGATCGGCGCATCGTCGAGCTTCAACTGCGACGAAAGCAGCGCGGTGCCGCCGGTATTGCGCAGCTCGGCGAAACCGGCCAGCGTCCCGCCTGCAAAGCCGGCGCGAAGCTCGGAAATGTGCAGGCCATCGGCAGAGGCGCGCATGGACAGCTTTGCGTCGGAGAGCGTCACTCCACCGCCGGCGATCAGGCGATCCACCACAAGGTCGATGTCGGTGGTGAAGGTCGGCGCGGGGGTCGGCAGGAAGGGCGTGTCCGGCCAGCCGGTCCCATCGCCGGCCAGAGCCGCCTCCCCCAGCAGCGGTTCCAGCACCAGTGGAATATCCAGCTCGTCGAGCACCAGCGATCCGGTGAGATGCGGCCGCCCGTCGCGCAATTGCGCATTGAGGTCGCCGGCAACCTCGCCGCCAAATATCTTCCCCTTGAGGTCCGACATGACGACGAGGGCTTCCTTCAGGCTCAAACCGGCCTCGATGCCGACCGGCATGCCGAGCCCCATTCCTGGCAGCGAGAAGCCTGCGGTCATGAGCCAGGGTTCGATATCGCCCGTATCGATCTTGCCGGCACCGTCAGCGAAAAACCCGTCGGGCCCAATGCCGGCAGTCCCGTCGAAAGCGGCGGAAAAGTCATCCGCCGTGAAGCTGAACCGCGTTGCGGCCCCCTCGTCGAGCCTGCCTTCCAGCGCCAGTTCGCTCCGCACCGGCGTAGCGAAGCCGAACGGCAATGCCGGCAGGCCGTAAAGCGCGTAGATCGCCGCCGGCTCGTCATTTTCAACCTTCAGATTGGCCTTGAGCTGCGCCGCATCCAATCGCGCGATATCGCCCTGCCCTGAAACCGCAAGCGTGAAATGCGAGCCGCCGGCGGTGCCGTTGGCATTGAGCAAGAAATTCCGCTCCGCTCCGCCGCCTGCCGCGATGTCGAGGACGGCATTCGCCTCCGTCTCGGTCAGCAGGCCCGGAAAACGCTCGGTGCGTCCCGCAAAGGCGGCAAGCGTGGCGTTCTGCGGAAACTGCGCCGCCAGTAACTGGACAAGCTGCGATGCATCGCCCGCGACGAGCGTGGCATCGAGCTTTCCGGACAATGCGCCGCCAATGCCGCCCACGGTGCCGGTCGCGCTGAGCGACGCGCCTTCGAGACCCGATATGGCGAGACGGTCGATCTCCAGCACGCCTTCCTTGAGCCGCAACGCGGTATCGACCGCCTCGGCGGTGACGCCCGCCACTGCGACCGGACCGGCCTTGACGGCAAGGTCGAGCCGATAGTCCTGCAAACGGCGCGTTCCCTGATCGGTTACGAAAAGCGAAGCGAATGCCGACAGCCCGTCGACATCGAGGCGCCCTCCGTCGAGTTCGAGCACCATGGAAGGCGCGACATTGGCCGGGCGATCGGAAACCGCGCGGCCGGTAAAGCGCGCATCGCCGAGCACGAGTTCGAGATTGTCGAATGCCTGCCGCGCATCGGTGAGCTCCACATCGGCGCTGAATCCGGCGGCCGGCAGCCGGCGGATGGCTTCATCGACATCGCGTGAAATCCATGCCGCGAAACCGGACGGCTGGCCGACGGCGAGCAGCAGCTTGCCCTTGAAGCCGAAACGGGCATCGTCCACGGTCAGTTCACCGCTGCTTTCCAGCGTGGTGCGGCCCGGCAGCGCGGCCGAGAGCGTGCCGATCGTCCAGCCTTCGGCGGATGGCACGGCCGAAAGGCGCACATCGCGCACGGTCGTGTCCCCGGCCACGATCGCCGGCAGGTTCATCTCCACCGTACCGGGAATTTCGGGGCGCGGCAGGTTGAGCAGCGCTTCCTTCAGCGCCGCAAGCCGCTGCCCGAGCGCCAGCGAACCGTCAGGCGTCTCCTGCCCGGCAAGCCTGATCTGCGCGCCATCCGCGACGACATGGAATTGCGGCGCAGCGCCCAGCGTGATGCGGGCATGTCCGTCCGCCGTATAGGGGTCTTGCGCCGCGCCGGTTTCGAGGCGGAACTCCGGCACGTCGAGCCCGTCATGCGCCAATGCAAAGCGGCCGCTGACGCGATAGGCCGGCACGCGAGGCGGCTGTCCCGGCTGTGGCTCAGCCTGCGCCGTACCGGGCATGGGGCGCTCCACGAGGCGGAACGTGCCGTCATAGCGAGGCGCACCATCGGTGAGAAAGACATCGCCATCCGCTTCGATCTGGAATGCATAGCGCTCCGGATCGGCGCGCAGCCGCAGACGCAGGCGACCATTCTCGTCGCGACTACCGGTCGAAATGCCGAGTGCGGTCTTCATCCCGTCGATGCGCAGCGAACCATCGGCGCGCCATGGGCCGGTCAACGCGCGGGCCGAGACGGTCGCATTGATTTCGGTGAGCTCGCGGTCGCGCGCGCCTTCGTGCCGGAGCGTCACCTTGCCCTCGGTGATGGTGACATTCTCGAGCCTCACCTGTTCGGGCGCAAAGGGCGTCGAGGGCCGCACCGTCCAGTCCAGCACGCCGTCATCGCCGATCGACACGACGGCCACCGGCTTCACGATGCGCATGTCGAAGATGAGCACCTCGCCCGACAGGAAAGGCGCGAGCTCGGCATCCATGGAAAAGCTCTCGATGGTCATGGCCGTACTGCCGGGCGTCGGGCCGGCGACGGTGACATCGGAGAAAGTGACCGAGGGAAACGGCAGAAGCCGCGCCGTGGCCGAACCGCGCACGGTGACCTGACGGCCAAGGATACGGCTTGCCTCGCGCTCGAAATCGGCTTTCCAATTGCCCCAGTCGACAAAAAACGGCGCCACCAGTGCCGCGGTCAGCACAAGGACGATCAATCCGCCGACAATCACGAAGAGACGGGCCAGCTCACTCTCCAACCGGTGCGAGGCCTGACACTCTACCCGGATCAGCGTGACGATAAAGTGGCGATTGAGGCTTGCGCCCGGCTCAACCGTCGACGGTGAAGATTTTCCCCGGATTCATGATGCCCAGCGGATCGATCGCCTGCTTGATGGCGCGCATATAGTCGACCGCCGGGCCAAGCTCATGCGCCAGATAGCGCATCTTGCCCTGTCCAATGCCGTGCTCGCCGGTGCAGGTGCCGTCCATGGCGATGGCGCGCATGTTGAGCCGCGAGACGAAATCCTCGGCGCGCGCCAGCTCATCGGGATCGTTGCGGTCGAACAGCAGCGTGACGTGGAAATTGCCGTCGCCTGCATGGCCGATGATCGGCGCCAGAAGGTCGAGGCGTTCGGCGTCATCCTCGGTTTCCGCGATGCACTCCGTCAGCCGCGAGATCGGCACGCAGACATCGGTCGCCAGCGTGTTGACGCCCGGCCGCAGCACCTGGCAGGCATGATAGGCTTCATGGCGCGCCTTCCAGAGCTTTGCGCGTTCCTCGGCCACGGTGGTCCACAGGAACGGCCCACCGCCCAGATCGGCGACGATCTCGCCAAAGGTTTCCGCCTGCTCCTTCACGCCGGCGTCGGAGCCATGGAATTCCACGAAGAGGCAGGGCGAGACTGGATAGTCGAGCCCGGCATAGATGTTCATCGCCTTCATGCCGAGCGTGTTGATTAGTTCGATACGGGCGACCGGAATGCCCATCTGGATGGTCGCGGTGACTGCCTGGCTCGCCGCTTCCAACGAAGGGAACGGGCACACGCCGCCCGAAATGGCCTGCGGTATGCCCTGGAGGCGCAATGTCAGCGAAGTGATGACGCCCAGCGTCCCCTCCGCGCCGACGAGCAGGCGTGTCAGGTCATAGCCGGCGGAGGACTTCTTCGCCCGTTTCGCGGTGGTGATGAGGCGGCCATCCGGCATCACCGCCGTCAGTGCGATGACGTTTTCGCGCATCGTGCCGTAACGCACGGCATTGGTGCCCGATGCCCGCGTGGAGGCCATGCCGCCGAGGCTGGCATTCGCGCCGGGATCGATGGGGAAGAACAGGCCGGTCGCGCGCAGATAGGTGTTCAGCTCCTCCCGCGTGATGCCGGGCTCCACGGTGCAGTCGAAGTCTTCCGCATTCACCGACAGCACCCGGTTCATCCGCGAAAGGTCGAGCGAGATGCCGCCGGCCGGTGCGTTGACATGGCCTTCCAGCGACGTGCCGGTTCCGTAGGGGATCACCGGCACCCGATGCTCCGCGCAGATGCGGACGACCTCCTGCACCTCTTCCGCGCTTTCGGCGAAGACGACGCCGTCCGGCGCCTGCGTCGGAATATAGGTGGTGGTGTGTGCGTGCTGGTTGCGGATGTCGTGCCCGGTCGAGAAGCGCTCGCCGAAACGCTGCCGCAATATGCCGACCGCGGCGGCAATGCCTGCATCGTTGCGCTCAAGAGCAATGAGATCGGCCAGAGCCATGTCTACCTCCCATATCAGGCTTTCGCGTTACCTAGTCTATTCACGCAGGGAATGGAATCGGACCTCGCCGGTGCGGCGGAGGATTCGGGCGATTGCGCGCCTCGCAATGCGGTCGGTCACCCAGCGTCAATGCTTCTGCCCACAGGAAATTGCCCGCCGCGCATTGAGGATGCTCTGCCACGCCCGGACAATCATCGGCGAATCGAACCGTTCATGCATCGGGCTCATGACCGCACTCACCACATCGCTGGCAGATATCGTCGCCGATGACGACGATATCAGCGACTACGCATTGTGGCGGGAGCGCAAGCGGATCGTGCACGAGATCTACCTGGCCGAGCGGGGGCGCCGGCCGATCGGCATCGAATTGCTCTACCGGATGCGCATCATCGAGATGGCGCAGCACCGCCGCGGCTTATCTGACCGCCGCGACGGCGCCTGACGCAAGGCCGATCAGCCGTCGATCAGTTCCATGAACCGGATTCGATTCTGGAACGGATCGATGACGGTGACTTCCAGCCGCCCATCCTCTTGCTCCAGACCGGGCTTCATGTAGCGATATTGCTTGCCGCGCAGTTCCTCATGGAGCTTGCGGATGCCTCGCATATAGACGCAGCTCGTGCTGCCCGGCGTCGCATCGCCGGAATGTTCCGACAGATGCAGCCGCAATCCGCCGCGCGAAATCTGCGTATAGAGCGGGAAATTGTCGCCATAACGATGTTCCCAATCGACGGAAAAGCCGAGGAAACCGAGATAGAACTCGTGCGCCTTGACCACGTCGAAGATGCGTATGATCGGCACTGCCCCCTCGAAGATGATTCCGTCGCGGGCGGGAGCGGATAGTTCCTTTTCGAGTTGGGCCGACAGGATGTTCCAGTTGGCCAGCCCGAACTGCCGGGCGACGATTTCGAGCGCCTGGCTGTGGTTGATGTCGGTATCCATTTCGGCGAGCGCCTCCCGCAGGGACTTCGCCATTGCCTTCGCATCGCGATGATCGCGCATGGTCGTTCCTTTCGTCACGGCGAAGTCTTCGTCAGTGTCCGCATTGCCGACGCCTTCGCCCGACGTTTGGAAACGATCAGGAAGGTTCTCCGGGAGGCGTTCGCCATGCCCATCCGGGCGCGGACTGCTGGCCGCCTCCGGCCGAAATCGGTACATATCGCAGTCGCATTCCCCTGTCACGCCTCCGCTTCTGGCCTTTCGGCGTCGAATCACTACATTCCCTGTCAATGAGCCCACATCCCGACGACCTGCCCTTCTTCGACGAGGACGACGCGCCCCGTGGCGCGCCCGCGCCATCGGGCATCGCCGCGCGCGCCATGGCGGCGCGTCAGGGCGGCGCGCGCGCACCGGACTATCTCTCCGGCCTCAATCCCGAACAGCGGCTGGCGGTGGAGACGACCGAAGGTCCGGTGCTGGTTCTGGCAGGTGCTGGCACGGGCAAGACCCGCGTGCTGACCACGCGCATCGCCCACATCCTCGCGACCGGCAAGGCATGGCCCTCGCAGATCCTCGCCGTGACCTTCACCAACAAGGCCGCGCGCGAGATGAAGAGCCGTATCGGCGTGCTGGTCGGCGAGGCCGTCGAGGGCATGCCGTGGCTGGGCACATTCCATTCCATCGGCGTCAAGCTGCTGCGCCGGCACGCCGAACTGGCGGGGCTGAAGTCCGGCTTCACCATTCTCGACACCGACGACCAGATCAGGCTGATGCGGCAGCTGATCCAGGCGGAGGGGCTCGACGACAAGCGCTGGCCGGCGCGCCAGTTCGCGCAGATGGTCGACGGCTGGAAGAACAAGGGTTTCGGCCCGAAGGACATTCCCGAAGGCGATGCGCGCGCCTTCGCCAACGGCAAGGGCCGCGAACTCTACGCCGCCTATCAGGACCGGCTGAAGACTCTGAACGCCTGCGATTTCGGCGACCTGCTGCTGCACCCGATCCGCATCTTCCGCGAGCATCACGACGTGCTCGCCGAATATCACCGCCGCTTCAAATATATTCTGGTGGACGAGTATCAGGACACCAACACCGCCCAATATATGTGGCTGCGCCTGCTCGCCCAGCGGCCGGACGCCTCAGGCAAGAACACACTTCGGACCACCGGTCCGCAAGGTCGACCGGCCGCCGCGCCTGATGGCGCGCCCCCGCGGAGCGAGCCGCGCAGCGGCGACAGCGTGAGCGAAAACAAAGTCAACATTTGCTGCGTGGGCGATGACGACCAGTCCATCTATGGCTGGCGTGGGGCGGAGGTGGACAACATCCTGCGCTTCGAGAAGGATTTTCCGGGCGCGACGGTGATCCGGCTGGAGCGCAATTACCGCTCCACGGCGCATATTCTGGGTGCGGCCTCGCATCTCATCGCGCATAATGAGGGCCGTCTGGGCAAGACACTCTTTACCGACCGGCCGGACCCGGACGATGCGAAGGTCATGGTCCACGCCGCATGGGATTCCGAAGAGGAAGCGCGTGCGCTCGGCGAGGAGATCGAGGCGCTCCAGCGCAAGGGCCACCTGCTGAACGACATGGCGATCCTGGTGCGCGCCTCGTTCCAGATGCGCGAGTTCGAGGACCGTTTCGTCACGCTGGGGCTGAACTATCGCGTCATCGGCGGCCCGCGCTTCTATGAGCGGCAGGAAATCCGCGATGCGCTGGCCTATTTCCGCGTCGTCGCCAATTCCGGCGACGACCTCGCCTTCGAGCGCATCGTCAATGTGCCCAAGCGCGGACTGGGCGAAGCTGCCGTCCGGCAGGTGCATGATGCGGCGCGAAGCCTGAGCGTCCCCATGCTGGAAGCGGCTGGCAGCCTCGCCGAAAGCGACGAGTTGAAGCCCAAGCCCCGCGCCGCGCTGCGCCAGGTGGCCGCCAACTTCGCCCGCTGGCAGGGTCTCCTCGACAATACGCCCCATACGGAACTGGCCGAAACGATCCTCGAGGAGAGCGGCTATACCGAGATGTGGAAGAACGACCGCTCGGCCGAGGCGCCGGGCCGGCTCGAAAACCTCAAGGAGTTGATCCGCTCCATGGAGGAATATGAATCGCTGCGCGGCTTCCTCGAACATGTGGCGCTGGTAATGGATGCCGAGCAGAAGGAGGAGATGGACGCCGTCTCCATCATGACGCTGCATTCGGCCAAGGGGCTGGAGTTCGAGACGGTCTTCCTGCCGGGCTGGGAGGAAGGCCTGTTTCCCCACCAGCGGGCGCTGGACGAAGGCGGCCGTTCCGGACTGGAGGAGGAGCGGCGGCTGGCCTATGTCGGCGTCACCCGCGCCAAGAAGAACCTGCATCTGTGGTTCACCTCGAACCGCCGCATCCACGGCCTGTGGCAGTCGACCATTCCGTCCCGTTTTCTCGACGAATTGCCGGAAGCGCATGTCGAGGTCGCGGAAACGGGTTCTTCCTATGGCGGCTATGGGCGCGGCTTCGGCGGCAGCGGCCAGCCCGGCCGCGCCAACCCCTATGGCGCATCGCGTTTCGACACTATGGGGCAGGAAGGCGGCTCTTTTTCCAACACCTATGCGACGCCCGGCTGGCAACGCGCCCAGAAGAACCGCACCGAGGCGACCGACCGCAACTGGGGCTCGCGCTCCGGCCATGCGGTCGAGCGCATCGGCTATGGCGAGGTCGACTCAGGCTACGGCGCGGGACGCGGTTCGGTGAAGGGTCGCGTCATCGAAGGTGAACTGGTGGCGAAATCGGTCGCCGATACGCCATCCGCTTTCAAGGTCGGCGACCGCGTGTTCCACCAGAAGTTCGGCAACGGCAATGTCGCATCGGTGGAAGGCAACAAGCTGACCATCGACTTCGACCGCGCCGGCCAGAAGCGCGTCCTGGACGGGTTCGTCACGGCGGCCTGAGGCGCGCCGCGCATCGACGCCGGCCGGGTATGGGTTTTCGTCAGTCTGGCCTAACCAAACTATATAGAGAATATTTTTCTATGATCGACCGGAATGGAAGATCGTCGTTCCGGCACTCTCATTCATTGTATGCGCCATTTGCTGTCTGTTGCAGCGGGGTATGGATATAGTCGCGGAAATCGCACATTTGGAGTGTCCCATGCGCATCGCACTTGCAATCGCTCTCGCCCTCGGCATATCCGGGCCCGCGCTCGCCGACGTCTCGCCACTCGTCAATGCCGAGTGGCTGAAGGTCAATTCCGGCAAGGAAAATGTCGTCGTCGTCGACATCCGCGACAAGATTGCGGAGACGGAGCTGGGCGACAAGCCATATCTCGCCAATGCCGTGGTCGCGCCCTACGCTTCGGCTGGCTGGCGCACGGAGATCCAGGGCATTCCCGGCATGTTGCCGCCGGTGGAAGAGCTCACCAAGCTGATCGGCAGCCTCGGCATCGACGATGACGACCATGTCGTGATCGTGCCGTGGGGCACCGACTCGTCCGAATTCGGCGGCGCGACCCGCGTCTACTGGACGTTCAAATATCTCGGCCATGACGATGTCTCGATCCTCGACGGCGGCTGGCGCCAGTATGATGCGGCCGGCGGCGAGCGCGTCGCGGAAGCGGTGAAGCCGCAGCCGGCGACCTTCACGGCCAAGCTCCGCAACGAGCTGCGTGCGACCACCGCACAGGTGGAAGCCGCCCTGAAGGACGGCACCAAACTGGTGGATGGCCGCCCGGTCGAGCAGTATGAGGGCAAGTCCAAGAGCCCCATCGTGCAGAAGCTCGGCACGCTGCCCGGTTCGGTGAACATCGTGCACAGCGACCTCTACAGCAAGGATCAGGCGCTCTTCGCCCAGCCGGAGACGGTCAAGGCGCTGTCCGAAGCCGTCGGCCTTGGCACGGACGAGAAGAACATCGCCTTCTGCAACACCGGCCACTGGGCCTCGATCGCATGGTTCGGCCTGAGCGAAGTGCTCGGCAACAAGAACACAAGCATGTATGATGGCTCGATGGCGGAATGGACCTCCGATCCCGCGCGGCCGGTCGAGAACAAGTCCGGCACCTGATCCGGATTTCCCTTCCCCAAATGCCTGCATGACAGGCGCCCGGACATGGTCCGGGTGCCTGTGTTTTTGCGAGACCCTTACGACCTCGGGACAAAATGACCGACATTGCCTATTCCCCACCCAAATATCTGCCGCCCGTGACGCTTGACCGGGTGCCCGCCATCGTCGCCGGCGGCGCGCTCTTCGTCGGCTTCTTCGTCATCGCCGGCCTGATCGATCTGCGCCAGGCGGCGCTGTTCATCGTCGGCGGCCTGCTGGGCGCGGCCCTCTATCACGGCTCCTTCGGCTTCACCGGCGGCTGGCGCCGCATGGTGGTGGAAAAGCGCGGCCGCGGCATCCGCGCGCAGATGCTGATGATCGGCGTCGCCGCGGTGGCGATGATCCCGCTTCTGGCGGCCGGCAGCCTCGGCGGCCAGCCGCTGGTGGGCGCGCTCGCCCCGGTCGGCGTCTCGGTGCTGGTGGGTGCGGCGATCTTCGGCCTCGGCATGCAGCTCGGCGGCGGCTGCGGCTCGGGCACGCTCTTCACCGTCGGTGGCGGCTCGTCGCGCATGCTGGTCACGCTGATCTTCTTCATCGTCGGCGCGGTCATCGGCACGGCCCACCTGCCCTGGTGGCTCGGCCTGCCCTCCGTTCCCGCAATCAGCCTCGGCCAGAGCTGGGGCGTGGCCAATGCCGTGCTCGCCACCGTCGTCGGCCTCGGCCTCGTGGCCCTGGTCACGACGCTGATCGAGCGCCGGGTCCATGGCAATGTCGAACGCGATCCGGGACCGCGCCGCCCCGGCTGGAGCTGGATCCTCAGCGGACCCTGGCCGCTCGTCGCGGCCGGGTTGCTGATGGCGCTGCTCAACATCGCAACGCTGCTGCTTGCCGGCCACCCCTGGTCGGTCACTTTCGGCTTCGGCCTGTGGGGTGCCAAGACGGCGCAGGCCGTCGGCATCCCGGTCGAGACATGGGCGTTCTGGAACTGGCCCGGTCCGCACAAGGCGCTCACCTCCAGCGTGCTGGCGGATGTCACGTCGGTGATGAATTTCGGCATCATCCTGGGCGCGGCGCTGGCAGCCAGCCTTGCCGGACAATTTGCGCCCAAGGTGAAGGTGCCGTTCATGTCCATGCTGGCGGCGGCAATCGGCGGCATCCTGATGGGCTATGGCGCGCGGCTCTCCTTCGGCTGCAATATCGGCGCGCTCTTTTCCGGCATCGCCTCGGGAAGCGTGCATGGCTGGCTGTGGTTCGCCGCCGCCTTCGTCGGCTCCTATGTCGGCGTCTGGGCACGGCCGCTGTTCGGCCTCGATGGATTGGCGCGCAAATGAGCACCGCACGCAACACGCTCCTGTTCGGCGCAGCCCTCGCCGCTGCTACCGCTGCCGTCGCGGTGGATCATTACCGTCATCCCTATCAGGCCCCCGCTCCGGCGGCGGCGCCTGCGGCCAGTGGCGGCGGTGCCGCCCCATGCGCCGCCGGCGCGCCATGTGCGGCTGCCCCCTGTGCGGCCGGCGCTCCCTGCGCAGCGGCGGCCCCGAAGGCTGCTCCACCGCCGCCCGCAGCCGCGCCGTGCGCTGCCGCAGCACCTTGCGCCGCCGCGCCGGCAAAGCTCGCCCCTCCGCCGCCGCCTGCCCCGGCAAAGCTTCCGCCGCCACCTCCCCCCGCGCCAGCCAAGCTGGCTCCCCCTCCGCCGCCGGCACCGGCCCCGGGCCGCAACGGATGAGCACCGAGGCGCGCAGCCGCGCGCTGGCCGAGGTCGCCTTCTGCGAGGAAATCCTCGCCAAGGGCGGCCTCAACATCCTGTCCGAGACTTTTCGCGACAGCGGCGACGGCATCACTGTCTGGGAACACTATCCGCAGGGCGACGTCTTCGATCCGGCGAGCGGCGCGCAATGGTTCTACCACTGCCACCCGGCAACCGAGGGGAGCGAGCACGGGCACTTCCACTGCTTCCTGCGCCCCGATGGCCGGGAAGGCCCGATCCACCATCTGGTCGCCGTCGGCGTCGATGCCTATGGCCGACTGCTGCGGCTGTTCACCGTCAACCAATGGGTGGTCGGCGACGACTGGCTCGACGCGGAAGGCACGGTCGCGCTGCTTCCCCGCTTCGACATGCAGATGCCGCGCCCGTCCTATCTGGTGAATCGCTGGCTGACCGGCATTCTCGCCGCCCATGAGGAGGAGATCGCGGCGCTGGTCCGCGAGCGCGACGCGGTTCTGGCAGCCCATGATGCTGGTGGTGCCAATCCGCGCGAGGATCGCGCACTGGAAGTCACCTCCGAACTGAAATTCTGAGCACTTTCGCTGGAATTTAGCCGTGCAGGCGCGATTCCCGCGCCGCCTCCACAAAGATGCGCCGCGCCACATGCACGCCCGTCCGGCCCTCTATCGCGGAAGAACAGGCCCGCACCGCGGCATAATACCATTTGGCGCGCGTATCGGGCCATTCATTGTGAAGCGCGTCATAGGCCTGATGCGCATCGCGCACCTCGCGAGCGCCGGCGGGGAAAGTGATGGTGACAGGCTCGGCAAAAGCAGTGTCGGGGGTCACGGCGCTCTCCATCCATTTCGTGCTGACGACAAACGCGAAACGGCAGCGTCCGTTCCATGCCGGACCGCCACAACCCGACACACGAAATGGTTGTAATGTCTCTACACGTCGCTTTTGCGACAAATGCATAGGATCGGTCCTGCAGGTGGAGGACACCCGCCTGCCCTCCGCTCAAAGCGGTAGCTCCAGCCTCCCGTCGCACACCCCGCGACGGGAGGACGGCTAAATGCTCCAGGCGCAGATCGGGACATCGCCTTGCCGAAACGATCGCTTACCTTCGCCGCGATGACCTGGCTGCTCCTCTCGCCGGCGCTTGCGGCGGAGCCCGAAGCAAAGGGCCGAAAGTTCAGCTTCTCCTTCGAGCGCCACTATACGGCCAACGCCTTCGACTCGATCCATCCCTTCGCCGACTGGTATCGGACGCTGCGCGGCAGCCTTGAACAGCAGGTGGAGATCGGCGGGACGCGCATCACCTTCGGCGGCGCGCTGGAGGTCAAGGCATTCGACACCTACGACATTGAGGACGACCGCGTGCTGGCGCTATCCCTCGGCGCGGAACGCAAACTCAGCGAACGTCTCGAATTGCGCGGCTCCGTCGGCTGGCGCATCGCCGACGAGGGCGACGACCTCGTCGTGGAAGACACCATCATCGGCCTGCGCACCGCCACGGAGAGCTTTGTGGCGGCAGCCCAGCTTGGCGCGGATCTGGGGCAAGGCTGGGCGCTGATCCTCGATGCGGGCGCGTCGCGGGAGACACCGCGCAAAACGCGGTTCGAGGCCGATGTGATCGAGCCGGTCCTGCTCAATCCGCGCAAGGACCGCGTCGAGCTCGGCTTGCGGCTCGGGCATACACAAGGCGGCCTCACGCTGGCAGGCGCGAGCGGCGCGGAATGGGTTCTGGCCGGGCGGCAGGCCGATGCGCCGCTGCAATTCGAACTTGCCCATTTCCGCACCCGGGCGGAGGCGAAATATGCCGTCGAGCGTCTGACCCTGACCGGCTCGGCCGGTCTCGCGCACCTTTCCGGCCTGCGCGGCGCCCTGGCGACCACGCGGCCGATCTATGCGCTGGCGGCCGAATATGCGCCTTCCGCGCGGCTGGTGCTGCGCGCCAGCCTCAGCACCGGCTTCGATACGCGCAACACCGACGATCCCGTCGCAAGCTGGCTGGAGCGGCAGGAAGTGAAGGCGCGCTTGTCCGTGCGCGAAAAGCTCTCGCTCGGCATCGGCCTCTACAATTCATGGCGTGAATATCTGACCCTCTGCGGCGGCGAGAAGGCGTATGGCCTCTATGCCGAGACGAGCTACAGCCTGAGCAAACCTGTAACCATCGTCCTGCGGGTGGAACAGGGCCGCGCCTCCTATCGGGATGGCGGCGAGGTCCCCCGCTTCGATGCCGGTATCAGCCTGCGTGCCGCAATGTGAAATGTCCGGTTGGCCGCATCACTCCACCAGCGCGGCGATGCCCTTTCCTGCTTCTCCGGTCGTGGCCGTACCGCCCATGTCGCGCGTGCGAAGCGCGGCTTCGCCCAGCGCCCGCGCGATTGCGGCCTCGACCGCGCGGGCCGCCGACGCTTCGCCCAGATGGTCCAGCATCATCGCGCCGGCCCAGATCTGCGCGATGGGGTTGGCGATGCCCTGCCCGGCAATGTCGGGCGCGGAGCCGTGCACCGGCTCGAACATGGATGGATGGTCCTTCTCCGGATTGATATTGCCCGAAGGCGCGATGCCCAGCGTGCCCGCCATGCCGGCGGCGAGGTCGGACAGGATATCGCCGAACAGGTTGGACGCCACGATCACGTCGAAATCGCCTGGCGCCAGCACCATGCGGGCGGCCAGCGCATCGACAAGCTTCTTGTCATAGGTCACGTCGGGATATTCGGCGCCCACCGCCTCGACGCGCTCGTCCCACAGCTTGAGCGTATAGGTCAGCGCATTGCCCTTGGTGGCCGAGGTGAGCTTGCGGCGCGGCCGCGACCGCGCCAGTTCATAGGCATAGCGCGCGGCGCGGTCGATGCCGATGCGCGTCATGACGCTCGCCTGCATCGCCGTCTCGCGCTCGGTGCCGACGAATTGCCACCCGCCGATGGGCGAATATTCGCCCTCGGTGTTTTCGCGCACGATCACCATGTCGATGTCGCCCGGCCCCCTTCCCGCCAGCGGACAGGGAATGCCGGGCAGCAGCTTCACCGGGCGCAGGTTGATATATTGGTCGAACTCGCGGCGGAACTTCATGATGGAGCCCCACCCGGAGATCGAATCCGGCACCAGCTTCGTATTGCCGATGGAGCCGAAATAGATCGCGTCGTGGCCGCCGATCTGAGCTTTCCAGTCCTCCGGCATCATCTCGCCATGCTTCACGTAATAGTCGCAATTGGCGAAGTCGAACCAGTCGAAGCGGATGTCGAGGCCGTGGCGGCTGGCCACCGCCTCCAGCACGCGCACGCCCTCCGGCACCACTTCGCGGCCGATGCCGTCGCCCGGAATGACCGCGATGCGGTAGGAATTGCGTGACATCCAGATGCCTCCCGTGATTACGCCAGCCTGCCCTACCGGTCGAGCCAGACCGCGTCCAGCCGGTTGCCGACAACGAAGCTCGGCGTCACGTGCCAGCCCTTGATGTCCGACTTGAGCACCGAGGTGCGCTTGCCCCAGAAGAGCGGGATGTTGGCGACATCCTCGATCACCAGCTGCTCGAATTCGGCAATCAGCTTGCGGCGCGCATCGCGGTCCGTCTCGGCCTTCTGCGCCGCATAGAGCTCGGTCAGGCGCTGGTCGGCGAAGCCACTGTAATTATTGGCGGCCGTGGGCAGGAATTTGGCCAGCGCCTCGCTCGGCTCGTCGCCCGACAGCGTGTTGAAGTCGATGGCGAGGTCGTAGTCCTTGTTCTTCAGACGGGTGAAATAGGGGCCGGCCTCAAGGATGTTCTGGTCCACCTGCACGCCGATCTGCCGCCATTGGTCGATCAGGAACACGCCCAGCACCTCCCATGGCAGGCGGATATTGCGCGATAGCATTTCCAGCTTGAGGTTCGACGCGCCCGCTTCCTTGAGAAGCGTCTTCGCCTCCTCCCGCGCGGCGGCGATGTCCTCGCCATTGCCCGGCAGCTTCGCCCATGCCTCCGGCGCCGAGCCGTAGGGGTGGCCGGGGCGCAGGATGGTGCCGAAGCTGTTGAGGTTCGATATCTGCGACAGAACCTTCGCGCCCTGATGGCGGTCGATGGCGATGTTGAAGGCGCGGCGCACGCGTGCATCGTCGAAGGGCGGCTTGGTGGTGTTCAGCGTCGCCAGCATCAGGATGTTGAGGTCGGAGACGGCGAAGGCGATCTTGTCGCCCAGCGCCTGTTGCAGCCGCGCGATGTCGGCCGGCATGAGGGAGTTGAAGAAGGCATCCACCTGTCCGCCGAGCAGCGCGTTCATCACGCCGGGACCGGTGAGGAAGACCGCCTCGAAGGAATCGAGATAGGGTTGGCCCTCGATATAGAAGCCGTCGAAGCGCTCGCCGCTCCAGTTCGCGCCCGGATTGTGGGCGACGAAGCGGAACGCGCCCGAGCCCATCACCCGCTTGGCCGGATAGTTCGGGTCGCTCGCCATCAGCGCCTTGGAATAGATGCAGTTCCACGGGCTGGCGAAGGTCGACAGCATCGCGCCGTTGGGCTGCGACAGGGTGAAGATGACGGTGCGGGCGTCCGGCGTCTCAATAGCCTTGATGTCGGCGAAGTCGATCTTGCGCGCCGAGGTCACACCCTCGGGCGGATTGCGCAGGCGCTCATAGCTCGCCGCGACATCGGCCGAGGTGAGCGGCGAGCCGTCATGGAAGGTGATGTCGGGCCGCAGGGTGAAGTGATAGCTGAGCCCGTCATCCGACACGCTGAAATCCTCGGCCAGGTCGCCGACGATCTCGGGATAGTGCGCTGTGTCGTAGCGCAGCAGCGTCGAATAATGCTGCGACAGGAGTTGCAGATCGAACGCCGTCGCGGTCGCGTGGCAGTCATAGGTGTTCGGGTCGGCCTGCACCACATAGCGGATGGAGCCGCCTCTGTGCGGCGTTGCCTCCTGCGCGAAAACGGCGCTGCCGGTCACGCAGGCAATCGACATGGCGGCGAAGGCCGCAAGGCGCAGCAAGCGAAGCATGATCCTCCTCCCGAGGCATGTTGCAATTGCTAAACATGTGAAATAACAATTTCCGTGACGTCAAGCGCCAAATTTACGTAGTCGGAGGAGAGCCCAGAATGTCCGCACAATCACGCCCCGCGCGCAAGATCGCGGTAGAGGAAGCCTTCGCGACGCAACCGCAGATGCAGGCGCTGAAGAAGGCCGCCGACGCCTATGATGGCGGTGTGGACGCCGATCTGGTGCTGGCCAAGCACCAGACCGCCGGCGGCGAGATGACGATCTCGCTGCTCGATATCGAAGGCCGCCGTCTCGAACTGATGGACGAAGCTGGCATCGACATGGCGCTGTTGCTGCTGACGGCGCCGGGAGTGCAGCCCTTCGATGCGAGGGAGGGCGTGGACATCGCACGGCGCGCCAATGACGAGATCGCAGCTACCGTCGCCCGCCATCCGACCCGCTTCGCGGCACTGACTGCCATCGCGCCGCAGGCACCGGCCGAGGCGGCGAAGGAGATCGAGCGCGGCATGCGCGAGCTCGGGATGAAGGGCGTCGTCATCAACTCGCACACCAATGGCGAATATCTGTGCGAGGACAAATATGCTCCGATCCTCGAAGCGGCGGAGGCACTGGACGCGCCGATCTACATCCATCCGCGCGCGCCGATTCCCGACATGGCGAAGGCCTATCTGCCTGATAACCTTTCGCACGCGATCTGGGGCTTTCAGGCCGAGACCGGCCTGCACGGCCTGCGGCTGATCACCGGCGGCGTCTTCGACCGCTTCCCGAAGCTGAAGATCGTGCTCGGCCATGCCGGCGAAGGCCTGCCCTTCTGGCTCGACCGCATCGACTATATGCACGCCAAGCCGCGCGGCCGGCGTGAGCTCAAGCACACGCCCGGCCACTACATCCGCAACAATTTCTGGGTGACGACAAGCGGCATGAACTGGAACAACCAGATCAAATTCCTGATCGACCAGCTCGGCAGCGACCGCATCATGTTTGCCGCCGACTATCCGTACCAGATCATGAAGGAGGAGACCGCCTGCCTCGACGCGGCGCCCATCAGCGAGGCCGACCGCGAGGCGATCTATTGCCGCACGGCGGAGGCTGTCTTCAGGCTCTGAGGCCTCAAAGGTCGAGCGCGCCCTGCCCGGCATCCATCGCATCGAGCACGCCCGCTGCAAGCTGGCGCGTGATGCGGGATTTCGTCTCCAGCGAGCGGCGGTCGAGCCGCTCGACGACGGAGATGGCGGTGGCGATCGAGCGCTCGATCCGGCGGACCAGATATTGAACCACCTGCGGGTCCACATCCACCTGCCGGTCGGCAAAGAGTTTCACGATGACGGCGCCGAGCAGGATGTCGTCGGGCTCGCGCAGTTCGATCGTGGTAGCCGCCTGCAGCCGGGATGCCAGGTCGGGCAGCCCGATGCCCCATGCGGCGGGAAAGCGCCGCGCCATGAGTAGCACCGGCTGGCCCGCCGCGCGCGCCGCATTGAGCAGGTGAAACAGCGCATTCTCGTCGCGCGGCGGCAGGTCCGCATCGTCGATCAGGACAGGCGCTGACACCGGGCCTGTCAGGGCCGTGTCGGCGCGCAGCGCCATCGCCCCGGTTTCCGCCTGCCAGATGGCAGCGAGATGCGACTTGCCCGATCCGGGCGGCCCGGCCAGCACCACCACATGCGGCGGCACGCTGCGCCAGCCGTCGAGGAATGCGACGGCTGCCTCGTTCGCAGCACCGACTACGAGATCGTGGCGCGACAAGGCCGGCATGCCACCCAGGTCGAGCGGGATTTGTCGCGGAGGCTCGGTGTCGCGCATGGCGTGGCTCAAGCGTCGTCCGGCGACGCGGTATTCCCCCGGCCCAGATACATGGGCGAAGCGAGGTAGCGGTCGATCGCGAAGCGCACGAGGACGGCGACCGCGGCCGCCGCAGGCACCGCGATCAGCAGGCCCACGAAGCCGAACAGGAAGCCGAAGGCGAGAAGCGCGAACATCAGCCAGACCGGATGCAGCCCCACGCTGGAGCCCACCAGCTTGGGCTGGAGGATGTTGCCCTCGATGAACTGGCCGGAAAAGAAGACCACCGCCGCCGCTACGATCCAGTGCCATTCCGGCCAGAACTGCACCAGCGCGACACCCACGGCCAGCACGAGGCCGACCAGCGAGCCGACATAGGGAATGAAGGAGATCAGCCCGGCGAAGAGGCCGATCAGCAAGCCGAAATTGAGACCGATCAGCGTGAGGCCGATCGCATAATAGACGCCCAGGATGAGGCAGAGCGTGCCCTGTCCGCGCACGAAGCCGGCCGTTGCAGCATTGATGTCGGATGCGATTTTGCGGACGGTGTCCACATGGTCGCGCGGCACCCAGCTATCCACCTTCCTTATCATACGGTCCCAGTCGAGCAGCATGTAGAAGGCGACGACCGGCGTGATCACGAAGAGGCCGGCAATGTCGATCAGCGTCTTGCCCGAGCTCCACAGCGACTGGAACAGCGTGGAGATGAAGCCGGATCCCTGGGACAGCATGTTGGACAGCGCATCCTTCAGCTGCTGCGGCTCCACGCCGAAGCGCTGCTGGAGCCAGCCGGGATCGATCGATGTCACCAGCGCCTGGAGCCGCGCGATATATTCGGGAATGCGGGCACCGAAATCCGCGAGCTGCGTCGCCAGCACCGGCACGATGATCATCAGCCCGATCACCAGCACCATCACGAAGGAGATCAAGATGACCACCGTGGCCCACAGCCGCGAAAGGCCGAGCCGCTCCAGCCTGTCGGCGACGGGATCGAGAAAGTAGGCCAGGATCATGCCGGCGAAGAACGGCAGCAGGATCGACGAGAAGAGATAGAGAAAGGCGATGAAGGCGACGGCGGTCACCACCCAGAACATGACCTGCCGGCGAAACGCCCCGACCGGCGCGATCAGCACCGGATAGGGCGTCGGCTCGCTCACCGGCACGATATCCGTCGACGCTGCGGGCTTCGCCGGCCTGCGCCGCGGACCTGCAGATTTGCTAACCGTTCGCGTGGTCGTCCGTTTCGCCATAGCCGTTCATATGCTTGAGCCAGGCTACGAGATAGGCTGCGGCGGAAGCAACGGTCAAGCCACCGGACAGGATGACGACCCAGAAGCGAAGATCGCCGAACATGATGGCGAAGGCCAGTTCGGCCAGAACCAGCGCCGCCAGGAAAATCTGTACCGCCGTATTCGCCTTGGAAACGAGGAGCGGCTTCATCTCGACCGGATTGCCCATCAGATTGGCCAGAAGCACCCCGCCGACGATGAGGACATCGCGCGAGACCACCAGAATGACCAGCCATAGCGGCAGTTCGCCCATCAGGCCCAGCACCACGAAGACACTGACCAGAAGCAGCTTGTCGGCGGCGGGGTCGAGATAGGCGCCGAGCTTCGAGCGCTGGTTGAACTGGCGCGCGATGAAGCCGTCGACCGCGTCGGATATGCCGGCCACGACGAAGCCTACAAAGGCCCATCCGGTCGCCCCTTCCAGCATGCAATAGACCACCGCCGGGACGAGCAGGAAGCGCATCAGCGTGATAAGATTGGGAATGGTCAAGCCGACTGCCTCTCGCCTCAGCCACGGCGCTCAAATATCGGGCAGCGCCGCCTCGGCACTAATTGGAACGTTCGCACGCCGGCTTCAAGCCTGCCGCCACCGCGAACGTGACAAGACGCTGTGGGTTCCATGGCCGGCTTGCCTTGCAGGCGCATCGCGCGCATGCGAAGAGCGCGGACGAAACAGGGACGCACCGGGAGCGGCACGATGAGCCATCCGAATGACGGGTTGACCTATGCCGAGGCAGGCGTCGACATCGATGCCGGCACCGCGATGGTCGAGAAGATCAAACCGCATGTGCGCAGCACGCGCCGGCCAGGCGCCGATGGCGAGATCGGCGGCTTCGGCGGCCTGTTCGACCTCAAGGCCGCCGGTTTCACCGATCCGGTTCTGGTCGCGGCCAATGACGGCGTCGGCACCAAGGTGAAGATCGCCATCGAGACGGGCCTGCACGACACGATCGGCATCGATCTCGTCGCCATGTGCGTCAACGATCTCGTCGTACAGGGCGCCGAGCCGCTGTTCTTCCTCGATTATTTCGCCGTCGGAAAGCTCGATCCCGACCAGGGCGCCGCGATCGTCGCAGGCATCGCGGAGGGCTGCCGCCAGGCTGGCTGCGCGCTGATCGGCGGTGAGACGGCGGAAATGCCCGGCGTCTATGCCGGCGGCGACTACGATCTCGCCGGCTTCGCGGTGGGTGCGGCCGAGCGCGGCGAATTGCTGCCGACGGACGATATCGTCGAAGGCGACGTGCTGCTGGGCCTCGCCTCCTCCGGCGTCCATTCCAACGGCTTTTCGCTGGTGCGCCGCATTGTCGAGCGTGCACGGCTCGACTGGAGCGACACGGCCCCCTTCGCGCAGGGCAAGCGCCTCGGCGAGGCGCTGCTGGAGCCGACGCGCATCTATGTGAAGCCGCTCCTCCATGCCATCCGCAACACCCATGGCATCAAGGCGCTGGCGCATATCACCGGCGGCGGCTTCCCGGACAATATTCCGCGCGTGCTGCCGGAAGCCTTCTCCGCCGAACTGGACTTAACGGCCATCGAGGCGCCGCCGGTCTTTTCATGGCTGGCGAAGGAAGGCGGCGTGGCGCATGACGAGATGCTGCGCACCTTCAATTGCGGCATCGGCATGGTGGCCGTGGTGGCGGCTGGACAGGCCGCGCAGGTGGCGGCCGTCCTCCAGGAGCAGGGCGAAACGGTGACGCCGATCGGCCGCATCGTGCCGCGCCGCGAGGCCGGCGTCATCTATCGTGGGCATATCGGGTTCTGATCGCATGAGCAGGAAGCGCGTCGTCATCCTCATTTCAGGCCGTGGCTCCAACATGACGGCGCTGATGGCCGCCGCGAAGGACGAAGCCTTCCCGGCAAGCATCGTGGGCGTGATTTCCGATAGCGCCGATGCCAAAGGCATCGAGACTGCGGAGCGCGCCGGCGTGCCCACCCGCATCGTCGCGCGCCCGGACCATGCCTCCAAAGCGGCGCATGAAACAGCCGTCGAGGCTGCGATCATGGAAATGGGCGGCGAGATCGTCTGTCTTGCCGGTTATATGCGCCTTCTGTCGGCCGACATGGTGGCCCGCTGGGAAGGCCGCATGCTCAACATCCACCCTTCCCTGCTGCCGCTCTACAGGGGGCTCGACACGCACAGCCGCGCCCTGGCCGATGGCGTGCGGCTTCATGGCTGCACCGTCCATTTCGTCTCCGCCGAGGTTGATGACGGACCGATCATCGCGCAGGCGGCGGTGCCGGTGCTCGCCGGAGACGACGAGGACGCACTTGCCGCGCGGGTGCTTTCCACCGAGCACCGGCTCTATGCGCTGGCGCTGAAACTCGTTGCAACCGGACGCGCCACGCTCCGCAACGGCAAGGTGGAGCTTGCCGATGTGGCGGCCGGCGGCGCCCTGTTCTCGCCCGCGACCGCCGATGTGGCCTCGGATATCGAGAGCCTCGCGCGAATGACGCCATAACGTCGCTCGGACCTGAAAAACTGGCGGCGATCCGGCGACAAACGCCTATTATCCTGCCACGCCGCAACACATTCCGGCCCCTGAGGCGCCCATAGCCACCGATGATGCCGACATCGCCCAGGATTTAAGCAGCGGACAAGCGATTCGCCGATCTTTTCACCGATGCCCTGTCGTGATAGGTGCGAAGAGGGGTCAAGGGCGAAGAAAATGCATGGCACATTTGCGGAGGCGAATGCAGGAAGATCGGATGTAGTCACCGCCGATGACCTGACGCTGGTGATTCCGTTCCGCTTCGACCGTACCGAGCGGCTCGAAAATCTTCGCGCTGTGCTTGCCCACCTGCAACGGACGCTGGCTGGCGCGGAGATCATCCTGATGGAATCCGGCCCGACGCTGGTGGGCCAATCGGTGATCGGGGGACTGGGCGAGGATCTGTCGGGCATCCGTTATGTCGGGACCGTGGAGAACCGCGACTTCCACCGCACCCGTATACTCAACATGGGCATCGCGGAACTGTCCACCCGCCGTTTCGCCGCGGCCTACGATACGGACGTGCTGGTCTATCCGGCGGCGATGCAGGGCGCGCTGGAAAGGCTGCGCGCCGGCTCCGCATTCGTTTCTCCCTTTGACGGTCGCGTCTTCGATATCCGGGACGATCTGCGTGCGGGCATGGTCGGCAGCATCGGGAAATCGGCACCACTCCTTTCGGAAGTCGAAGGGCCCTCGGACAACGCCGTGCTGATGAACACCAACTCCGTCGGCGGTGTCGTCATCTTCGACAAGACCGCTTTCGCGCAGGCCGGCGGTTACCATGAATATTTCATCAGCTGGGGCTATGAAGACCATGAGCTGAGCACGCGCTTTGCCAAGTTCGGCTTTCCGCTGGAGCGCGTCCCCGGCTTTCCGCTCCTTCACCTCACGCATCCGCGCGGCCATCGAGGCGACGGCTGGTATGCCGGCAACCGTGCCAACAAGATTCTCGCGATGCGGCTGGACGGGTTCGATCGCCCGCAGCTCGAGCGGCTGATCGCCGATGGCGCTTTCCGCATCGGCGGCGCCCGGCCCGCGCCTCCGACGCTGAAGGAACGTCTGCACGCGCTGTTCTTCTGACACCGGCGGGCTGATACATAGCCGCACGTCGGAACCCGAGAAGCGCCATGAACTACCGCCATGTCTATCACGCCGGCAATTTCGCCGATGTGCACAAGCACATCCTGCTGGTTCGCGTCATCGAATATCTCAAGCGCAAGGACAAACCCTTCCGCGTGATCGACACGCATGCGGGAACTGGCGATTACGACCTTTCATCCGCCGAGGCCCAGAAGACGGGCGAGTGGCGCGAAGGCATCGGCCGCCTGCTGGACGCCCCTCTCCCCGAGGCGGTGGCACACCTCGTCGCGCCCTATCTCGATATCGTTCGCAGCTTCAACCAAGGGCATCCGTTCCGCTATTATCCGGGGTCCCCCGCCATCGCACGTAACCTGCTGCGCGCGCGAGACCGCCTCACGGCGATCGAAAAACATCCGCAGGACGCCTTTTCGCTCAAGACTCGTTTTGCCGGCGATTTCCAGGCGCGGATCATCGAGCTCGACGGCTGGCTGGCGCTCGGCGCGCATGTGCCGCCAAAGGAACGGCGCGGGCTCGTCCTCGTCGATCCGCCCTTCGAGGAAGCCGGCGAGTTCACGCGGCTGGTCGAGGGCGTGACGCGCGCATGGCGGCGCTGGCCGGGCGGCATCTATCTGCTGTGGTATCCGATCAAGGACCGGGCGGCGGTCCACCGCTTCCGCTCCGATCTCCAGGGCTCCGGCATAACGGGCGTGCTCGATGTAACCTTCGAGATACAGCCTCCGGCCACCCACGAGCCGCGCCTCACCGGCTCGGGCATGGTGGTGGTCAACCCGCCCTTCACGCTCAAGACGGAGATGGAAGCGATCATGCCAGCGCTCGCATCCCTGCTCGGCACGGCGGATTGTCCCGGCGGACGCACGGAATGGCTGGTGCCGGAGGCCACATAAGCGTATGCGTCGCTTGACCATTCCCCCATCGATCCGCAAATTGCGGATCGGAGAAGATTCCGTTGGAGGCAACATGTCCAGGTGGATCAGCGCATTGGCGGCAGCGGCAATGTCGGCAGTGACAATCGTGCCCGCGGCGGCGGCCGATCTTGTCGTGGGGGTCTATGCGGCGGATCCGGACGCCTGCGGCGATTCCCGCACCCTGTCGCGGATTTCGGCGCGTTTTGACCATCAGGTCCGCAACGTGCCCCACCTGCCCCTGGTGTCGATCGCCAATTTCGACAGCGTCGGCGCGGTGCGCTATCTTCCGGCACATGAAAACCGCCCGATCGAGCGGCGTTATTGCGCCGGGCGGGTGAGCCTGTCGGACGGCAAGAGCCGCAGCATCTACTATCTCATCGAAAACCCGATGGGCTTTGCGGGAATCGGCAGTAATGTCGAATTCTGCATTGCAGGCTTCGATCGCTGGCATGTCTATGGCGGCCAGTGCCGCGTGCTGCGGTAAGCCGCCGGTCTTCCATGCGACCGCATCGTCCGGCCTCCATGGCGGCGATTCTCGCCATGGCGCTGGCGCTCGCCGGCTGCAATGACGACGCGGCCAGCCAGCCGGCTTCCCCGCCGGCGCCGGCATCCAGGGCGCAACCGGTAGCCGCCGCGACGGGCAGCGGCTTCGACTTCTTCGTCCTGGCGCTGTCATGGTCGCCCAGCTATTGCGCGGCGAAGGGCGACGAAGCCAGCCGCTTTCAATGCGGCGCCGATCGCGATTTCGGCTTCATCGTGCACGGGCTCTGGCCGCAATTCGAGAAGGGCTATCCCGAATTCTGCGCCACGCGCGCGCCGGACCGCGTACCGAACGACCTTGCCGACTCCATGGCGGATATCATTCCCTCCCGCGGACTGGTCGGCCACCAGTGGCGCAAGCATGGCAGTTGCACCGGGCTGTCGCAACGCGACTATCTCAGCACCACGCGCCGCGCTTATGAGCGCATCGCCATTCCCTCCTCCCTGCGCGATGGCGAACGCAGCCAGCGCCTGGATGCCAGCGCCATCGAGGCCGCATTCGTCGCGGCAAATACAGGACTGACGGCAGATGGCATCGCCGTCTCCTGCGACGATGGCCGCGCGGAGGAAGTTCGCATCTGCCTGACGCGGAACCTGGATTTTCGCCCCTGCCCCCAACTCGACCGCCGCGGCTGCCGTTCAGCAAACCTCCTGCTTCCCGCCGCACCCTGACGCGACGGTTTCAGCAAGGCCGGGCACCGGTCTTTCATGCGAGATCGCTGGATTAAGTAGCCGAGGCATGATCTTGTCCAAAAACCGGTTTTCACTTTTCGGGATCATCTCCATTGCCAAAAATCCTCTACAGTTCCGCCTCTCCTTTCAGCGCCAAGGTGCGCATGTGCGCCACCCATGCCGGGATCGCCTTCGAATCCGTGAAGCAGGACACCAATGCGCCGGATGCCGCCTTCCTCGCCGCAAACCCGCTGGGCAAGATTCCCGTCCTGTTGACGGATGACGGGCAGTCGATCTTCGACAGCCGGGCGATCACGCAATATCTCAACCGGCTGTCCGGCAATGCCCTGTTCCCGCGCAATGCCGCAAAGCGCACCGAGGCCGAGGTGCTGGAGGCACTGGCCGACGGCATTTGCGATGCCTTGCTGGTTCACGTGTATGAGCGGCGCTTCCGTCCCGAGGAGAAGGTCCACCAGCCCTGGCTGGACAAGCAGTGGGAAAAGGCGTCCCGCGCGCTCGATATTCTCAATGCCAACCCGCCGAAGCTTCCGAAGAAGATCACCGCAGGCCAGATCGCGCTTCGCGCCTGCCTCGGCTATCTGGCGATTCGCTTCGAGGGCAAATGGGAGCGCGGGCGCAGCAAGCTGGTGCGCTGGATGAAGCGCTTCGACGAGCGCTTTCCCGAACTTGCGGCACTCGCCCCGCAGGGCTGAGGACGGAAAACAAAAAAGCCGGCCACGAAGGCCGGCTTTTCTGATTCGATCAGCTAGCTGATCAGAACTTCATACCCATGCCCACCGAGATGCGGTGGTTGTTGGGCTGGATGTCCGCGGACACGGCCGGGGTCGCGTACGACTTGCGGCTCAGGCCCGTGTAACGGTACTCGAGACGACCGAAGACGTTGTCGGTGAGCTTCTGATCGACACCAGCGCCCACGGTCCAGCCGAGATGGGTCTCGCGGTCGGAACCGGAAGCATCGTGGAAACGATGGCTCGCGGCAGCGCCACCAGCGGTCACGTAGAGCAGGGTCGCGTCGGACACCGCATAACCCAGACGGGCGCGGAGCGAGCCTTCCCAACCATACTGCGAACCGAAGTTCGAGTTGCGGTCATGGGCCCAGTTGTAGCCGACGTCACCTTCGACACCGTAGACGAAGTTGTCGGATTGGCCGTTCCAGCCGAGGAACGCGCCGAGCGCCCAGCCGCCGGTCGAGATGTTCCCGTTGGGAACGTTCACGCCGTTGGTGACATTGCTGTTGCCGAAGCCGTAGCCGAACGAAAGACCGCCGTAAGGGCCGGCCCAGGTCGAAACGGGAGTGCTGATGATCGGAGCCGACGGTGCCGGCGGCTCTTCATAAACGACGTCGGCAGCGAACGCGGGCGCACCTACCATCGTCGCAACTGCTGCCGCCATGGCGACCGTGCGGATATTGCTGGCTCTCATTGTATAACTCCTTGGCCATCTCAGACGGTAAAACGCCCGTCCCAATTCAAGTTGAAAGACACTCACAACGCCTTCGGGAGGCATAATAGCGCTTCGTGCTTTCAGTTCCATTCTTTGAGCGCGAATTACGACCAAAGAGCACCCCAATTGAGGTCATAATCGGTCTAAAATATGTCGGAATTGTGGCGTTGCATTTGCGCAACACATTGGATTTGAAGGATTTTTTCATTTTTGTTAACCATGACGCCGGCCACAAAGCACCCTTGGATCGGGAACGTGAAAACCCTATATTTCCCCGGAATTCCGCCATTTCCGGTGAATGAAGTGCCCATCAGAACCCCGTTTCCAAACAGCATAGAAGCGCCTGTCTGCCCGCACGGGTGCCGGGCATGAGTCGGCCGGTCGTCCTCGTCACCGGAGCCGGCCGCCGGGTCGGCCGGGCGATAGCCATCGACCTGGCGCGCCACGGCTTCGACGTCGCCATCCATTTTCACGGCTCCCGCTCGGAAGCGGAGGACGTCGCGGCCAACGCCGATTCGTTCGGCGCCCGCACCGCGCTCATCGAAGCCGACCTTGCCGACATCGGCGAGGCCGGGCGGCTCGTAGCGGCGGCAACCGAAGCGCTTGGGCCCGTTTGCCTGCTGGTCAACAATGCTTCCATGTTTCTCGACGACGAACTGGCCGATTTCGACTGGCAGCAGTTCGACCGCCATTTTGCGATCCATGTGAAGACGCCGCTGGAACTCGCCCGCCGGTTCGCCGCCGCCTTGCCGGTGGACCGGCAGGGACTTGTCGTCAACATCATCGACCAGCGCGTCTGGAAGCCGACGCCCCGCTTCTTCACCTATTCGCTCTCCAAGGCGACGCTCTGGGCCGCCACGCAGACGATGGCGCAGGCGCTTGCGCCGCGCATCCGGGTCAATGCCATCGGGCCGGGGCCGACATTGCCCAACCCGCGCCAGTCGCAGGCGGATTTCGACCAGCAGAGCCGCAATGTCCTGCTCGGGCGCGGTCCCGAGCTCGATGCCTTCGGGCGCACCATCCGCTATCTGTGGGAAGAGGTGTCAGTAACCGGCCAGATGATCGCCATCGATGGCGGCCAGCACCTTGCCTGGGAAACGCCGGACGTGGCAGGGATCGCCGAATGAGCGCGCCCGATCATCGCACACCGCCCGTGCCCCGCAAATCGTCGGCCGCTTCCGACGACGTGGCCGGCTACATGCCCGGCGCGGATGCCGATGACGACGACGCCGAGATCGAGGTCGAGGTCGAGGCCGGCGCCACCCTCCCCGCCATCGCCAATATCGACTGGAACAGCGAATCGCTTGCCACATCTCCCGCCGCCTCCGGCGCGGAGATCATCGACGCACTCGCCAAGCGGCTTCCCAACCGGCCCGGCGTCTACCGGATGATGAATGCCGCCGGCGACGTGCTCTATGTCGGCAAGGCGCGCAGCCTGAAGAAGCGCGTCGTCCAATATGCGCAGGGGCGCTTCCATACCAACCGGATCGGCCGGATGGTGCGCGAAACGGCGACGATGGAATTCGTGGTCACGCGGACCGAAACCGAAGCGCTCCTGCTGGAAGCCAATCTCATCAAGCGGCTGCGGCCGCGCTTCAACGTGCTGATGCGGGACGACAAGTCGTTCCCCTACATCCTGCTGACGACCGACCATCCCGCGCCGGGCCTCTTCAAGCACCGCGGCGCACGCAGCCGCAAGGGCGAGTATTTCGGCCCGTTCGCCTCGGCGGGCGCTGTCGGCCGCACCATCAACTCGCTCCAGCGCGCCTTCCTGCTGCGCACCTGTACCGATTCGGTCTTCGAGAGCCGGACGCGCCCCTGCCTTCTCTACCAGATCAAGCGCTGCTCCGGCCCCTGCACCGGCGAGGTCGGCCCGGACGACTATGCTGAACTGGTCTCCGAGGGCCGGGCATTCCTGTCGGGCAAGTCGAGCCGCATCAAGGCGCAGATTTCCGAGGCCATGCAGGAAGCGTCGGACGCACTCGATTTCGAGCGCGCCGCCATCTATCGCGACAGGCTTTCGGCGCTGAGCCATGTCCAGAGCCATCAGGGCATCAACCCGCAATCCGTGGAAGAGGCCGACGTCTTCGCCATCCATCAGGAAGGCGGGCAGAGCTGCATCGAGGTCTTCTTCTTCCGCACCGGGCAGAACTGGGGCAACCGCGCCTATTTCCCCAAGGCCGACCCGGCGCTGGAACCGGCGGAGGTGCTAGGCGCCTTCCTCGCCCAGTTCTACGACGACAAGCCCTGCCCCCGGCTCGTCCTGCTTTCGCATGCGGTGGAGGACCAGGAACTGCTGGCCGCCGCGCTCTCGACTCGTGCCGACATGAAGGTGACTGTGTCCCACCCGCAGCGCGGCGAGAAGAAGGCGCTGGTCGACCACGCCTTCCAGAATGCGCGCGAGGCGCTCGGCCGCCGGCTGGCGGAAACCTCGTCGCAGGCGCGGCTGCTCGACGGCGTGGCGCAGACCTTCGGCCTTCCGCAGCCGCCGCAGCGCATCGAGGTCTACGACAATTCGCATATCATGGGCACCAATGCGGTCGGCGCCATGATCGTGGCCGGGCCCGAAGGCTTCATCAAGAATCAGTACCGGAAATTCAACATCCGCTCGACCGACATCACCCCCGGCGACGATTTCGGCATGATGCGCGAGGTGATGCAGCGGCGTTTCTCCCGCCTCATCAAGGAGCACGGAACCGAAGCTCCGGGCAGCGGATCGGAAGATGTGCCGGCTTGGCCCGACCTCGTGCTCATTGACGGCGGCCAGGGGCAGATGAGCGCCGTGCGCGCGATGCTGAACGAACTGGGCATTGCCGACCGGGTGACGGCGATCGGCGTCGCCAAGGGCGTCGACCGCGATGCCGGCCGCGAGCGCTTCTTCATGGAAGGCCGCGAACCCTTCATGCTGCCGATGCGCGATCCGGTGCTCTATTTCCTGCAAAGGCTGCGCGACGAAGCTCACCGTTTCGCCATCGGTTCTCATCGCGCGCGGCGCAAGAAGGAGATGGTTCGCAATCCGCTCGATGAGATTTCCGGCATCGGGCCGGGCCGCAAGCGCGCGCTGCTGCACCATTTCGGCACGGCGAAGGCCGTGAGCCGCGCGGCGGTGGAAGACCTGATTGCCGTCGATGGCATATCGGAATCCATGGCGCGTCAGATATACAATCATTTCCACGAGGCGCCGTCGTAGGAACGATGGCGATGAATGGACGCAGCGGCCAATCGCCCGGCATATGGTGGGAGATTGGCCTATAAGGGACGGATCCGATTTGACCGCGCCAGCAACAGAGCCCACGCCGATGCAGCGACCAGCGCTAAATATCCCCAACATGCTGACCTATGCCCGCATTCTCGCAGTGCCGCTGGTCGTATTGTGCTTTTTCATCGAGGGAGAGCTCCGCTCCAGCGATTTCGCGCGGTGGCTGGCCTTCGCCATCTTCGCGGTCGCCAGCATCACCGATTTCCTCGACGGCTATCTCGCCCGCATCTGGAAGCAGACATCGAATATCGGCAAGATGCTGGACCCGATCGCCGACAAGCTCCTGGTAGCGTCGGTGCTGCTTCTCATGGCGGCGGACGGCACCATTGCCGGCTGGTCGATCTGGGCGGCGATCATCATCCTGTGCCGCGAGATCCTCGTCTCGGGCCTGCGCGAATATCTGGCGGCGCTGAAAGTATCGGTTCCGGTCACGCGGCTGGCAAAGTGGAAAACCACCGTCCAGCTTCTGGCGGTCGGCTTCCTGCTCGCCGGCCCGGCCGCCGACAAACTGGTGCCCTACATCACCGAGACAGGCATCGTGCTGCTTTGGGCCTCGGCGATCCTCACCCTATATACCGGCTACGACTATTTCCGCGCCGGCCTGAAACACATGGCCGACTGATCGGTGACTATGAAGCGGTGACATCGTGCGGCTGATCTATTTTGCCTGGGTTCGCGAGCGGATCGGGCTGGCTGAAGAGAATGTCAACCTGCCGGCCGGCATCGAAACGGTGCGCGACCTGCTGACGTGGCTGAAAGAACGCGGCGAAGGCTATGCCGAGGCGCTGCGCTTTCCCGACGCCATCCGCGTCGCGATCGATCAGGAACATGTCAGGCATGAGGAGCGGATCGCCGGCGCGCGCGAGATCGCCCTCTTCCCGCCGATGACGGGCGGCTGAGACCGATGGATTGCGCCATCGATATCCGCATCCAGCGCGACGACTTTGATGTCGGGCAGGAGATCGGGCGGCTCGGCGCCGGGCGGCCGGATTTGGGCGCCGTCGTCACTTTCACCGGCCTTTGCCGCGCTGAGGGCGGTCGCCTTTCGGCACTGGAACTCGAACACTATCCCGGCATGGCGGAGGCGCAGATCGCCCGCATCGTCGAGCGCGCCACCGAACGCTGGCCGCTCGGCGCGGTCACCGTCATCCATCGGTTCGGCCGCATCGCGCCCGGCGAGCAGATCGTGCTCGTGGCGACCGCCTCCACCCACCGCCACGCCGCATTCGACGGTGCCAGCTTCATCATGGATTTCCTCAAATCCGAGGCACCCTTCTGGAAGAAGGAACATGCGGCTTCCGGCGATGCCGGCGAATGGGTCGACGCGCGCGACAGCGACCATGAGGCGATGAAGCGCTGGGATGAGGGCTGACCTACGCACAGAGGCTCCGGCGCAATCGGAATACTGCCGCAATCCCATGTCTTTCTCTATGAGAACCCGCGCATCGAGGTCTGAAGAATGAGCTTTTCCGTCGACCGCCGTGCCATTACCAAGGCCGTTCTGCTGATTGCGGCCATGTCGCTGGCCGCGCAGGAGAGCCTCGCCGCCGATCTGTCCATCAAGGGCACCGCCACCTATCGCGAGCGCATCGCACTGCCCGACAATGCCGCGCTCACCGTGCGCCTGCTCGATGTCACCAATACCAGCGGCGCGCCGACATCCGTGGGCGAAACCGTCGTCTCGCCGGCAGGCCAGGTGCCGATCGCCTTCGAATTCACCGTGGCGGAGACTGTCGCGGCCAGCGACCATCGCTACGCGCTGCATGCTTCCATCGCAGTAGACGGCAAGGTGATCTTCGCCACGGCCGAGCCCAGGCCCTACGAATTGTCGGCGAGCGAACCTGCCGATCTGTTGATGGTGCGCCAGCCCGACGAGACCAGCACCCTCCCCGCCGAGATCGTCGGCGTGGAATGGATGCTGGAGGAAATGGACGGAAAGGCGATGGACCGCGAGCCGGTTTCCTCGCTCATGCTCAATGAGAAAGGCACGGCGGGCGGCAAGGGCGGATGCAACCGGTTCTTCGCCACCATCACCGCCAGCGGCGATGCCCTCACCTTTTCCGAGATCGGCTCCACCTTCATGGCATGCGGAAATGCCGCCATGGAGCGCGAGCGCGCCTATTTCGATGCGCTTGCGCGCGTCGCTTCCTACCGGCTCGACGCGGGAAAGCTGATTCTTTCAGACGAAGCGGGCAAGAATCTGCTGATATTCGGCCTTTCGGCTTAGCGCTTTTTCAAACAAGGTGCGCTAGCGTGAGAAACCAGACATTCTCGCGCGGCGCTCATGACCGATACGATCCAGCAATTGACCAGCGCCGCGCCGAACCGCGAATGGCTGCTCTGTCTGGTTGCCATTCTTGGGGCGACCCTTGCCTTCCTGGCCATTCGCTACCGCAGGCTGGCGATCCGCGCCCGCCGGGACGCCGAGAATATCGACAACCTGATCGAGCATCTATCGGAGGGCATCTACCGCTCCACGCCCGACGGCCGGCAGATCATGTCGAGCCGCGCTCTGGTGAAGCTCAACGGCTATGACACGGAAGAGGAATTGCTGGCCGGCGTCAGGGATATCGGGTCGGAATGGTATGTCGAACCCGCCCGCCGCGACGAATTCAAGGCGCTGATGGAGCGCGACGGCTTCGTGAGCGACTTCGTGTCGGAAGTTTACCGCCACAAGACCCGCGAGCGCATCTGGGTTTCGGAATCGGCGCGCACGGTGCGCGATCCCGCAACCGGCGACATCCTCTATTATGAGGGCTCGGTACGCGAAGTGACCGAGACGATGAAGCGGCTGAACCTGGAGGAGAAGTTCAGCAAGCTCCTGCGCGAGGTTCCCGGCGCGCTGTTCCAGTTCACCACCCGCTTCGACGGCGGCGCGACCGTGGACTATGTCAGCCCGCATTTCGAACGGGTCACCGGCATGTCGGTGGAGCAGCTCGCAGCCGGCCGGAGCGGCCAGCTCTCGCCCGTGCCGGAGCAGGATCGCGACATTTTCCGCCGCGCCATCAGCGATCCGGACGGCCATCTCGCCCCTTGGGATTTCGAGCACAGCTACAGCGCGCCCGACGGCGGCGAGAAATGGCTGCGCATCTCGGCCACGCCGGATGCGACGCGTGACGGCATCGTATGGTACGGCCACGTTTCCGATATCACCCAGCGCAAGAAGCATGAACTGGCGATCACGCAGCTCGCTTATTTCGATCCGCTGACGCAATTGCCCAACCGGCGCATGCTCTACGAGCGGCTGGGCAAGGCGCTGGAGGAAAGGGCGACCGACAGTCTGGCAGGCGCCGTGCTCTTCATCGACCTCGACAATTTCAAGTCGCTGAACGACACGATGGGCCACGATGTCGGCGACGAATATCTGCGCCAGATCGCTGCGCGCCTGCGCCATTGCTGCGGCGACAGCGTTCTGGTCGTGCGGATCGGCGGCGACGAGTTCGTCGCCCTGGCCGAAGTCATCGAGACCGACAATGCGCGTGCGACGCGGGAGGCGATGGCAATGGGCAATCGCATCGTCGCTGCCCTCCGCGACGAGTTCGACCTCGGCGTGACGCGCTATCGCGCCTCGGCCAGCGTCGGCGTCGTCGTCTTCGACGGCTCCGAAGCCGGCGCAACGGAGGTGCTCAAGCGCGCCGACACGGCTATGTATCAGGCCAAGACCTCGGGCCGCGACGGCCTGTCGCTGTTCGACCCCGTGGCAATGGAGCGCGAAACCCAGCGCCATCAGCTGCTGGCCGACCTGCGCGGCGTCATCGCGCGCGGCGGCGACCAGTTCGCGGTCCACTACCAGCCGCTGATGAACCATGCCGGGCATATCGTCGGAGCCGAGGCCCTGCTGCGCTGGACCCACCCCGAAAAGGGCGCGATCTCCCCAGACCGCTTCATTCCGATGGCCGAGCAGTTCGGCCTGATCGGCGATGTCACCGCCTATGTCCTGCGGGAAGGCGTCGGCCAGCTCGCAAAATGGCATAGCGATGCCTCGATGCCGACGCTCAGCCTCTCGGTGAATGTCAGCGTGCAGTCATTCTTCGACGACAGGCTCGCGCGGCTTCTGGGCACCCTGCTCGAACGGCACCAGATCGATGGCGGGCGGCTGACGCTCGAGCTGACCGAGCATGTCATGGCCTCGGACCAAGCAATCGTGGCTGAGCGCCTGACGGAATTGAAACAACTCGGCGTTCGCCTGTCGCTCGACGATTTCGGCACCGGCTATTCCTCGCTCGCCCACCTGAAAAGCCTGCCTTTCGACGAGCTCAAGATCGATGGCGGCTTCGTGGCCGATATCGAGCACACGGAAAACGACCGCGCATTGGTCAAGACCATTCTCGCCATGGCGCGCACGCTCGGCATGTCGGCCGTGGCGGAACATGTCGAAAATGCCCGCCAGGAAGCGTTCCTGCGCGCCTATGGCTGCGATCTTTTCCAGGGCTATCTCTACAGCAAGGCGCTGCCGGCCGAGCTTTTCACGCAGATGTTCCGCGGCTTCGTGCCCGATGGCGAGGCCAGCCGGCCCCTGCACACGCCCCTGCAATGAAAAAGGCCGGGCGCTTGCCCGGCCTTTTTCGCTCAGTTCGTTCGGCTCAGCCGACGATCTCGGTGTCGGAGAACCAGTAGCGGATCTCCTGCGCGGCCGTTTCGGGCGCATCCGAGCCGTGCACCGAATTCTCGCCGATCGACAGCGCATGGACCTTGCGGATGGTGCCCTCATCGGCATTGGCCGGGTTCGTGGCACCCATCACTTCGCGGTTCTTGAGGATGGCGTTCTCGCCTTCCAGCACCTGAACGATGGTCGGGCCCGACGACATGAATTCGCACAATTCGTCGAAGAAGGGGCGCTCCTTGTGGACGGCATAGAAGCCTTCGGCCTCGCGACGGCTCATCCACACGCGGCGGGAAGCGACCACGCGCAGACCGGCATCTTCCAGCATCTTGGTGATGGCGCCGGTGAGATTGCGGCGGGTTGCGTCCGGCTTGATCATCGAGAAGGTGCGTTCGATAGCCATTTGAGGTCCTTCAATATTGGAATTGTGAGCGTGGCGGCGTCTATAGCCGCGCTCTGGCCGGCTGTGAAGGGGTCATGCCCTGGCCTGCGTTGCCCGCCCGATACCGCCATGCAGGTCGAGGATGCGCTCGAACCAGGCCGCCAGCGGATCGTCCTCCTCCAGAACCCGCATCGGGCTGGCCACGCGCGCCCATTGCAGCGCCCCGGCGACGATATAGTCGGCAAATAGCGGCGACGCGCCGCCGATGAAGGGCTGCGCCTCCACCATCGCCCGCACGGGCTGGAGCGTGGCGCGGAAGGCGCCGAGCCGGTCTTCCCTGCCCTGCGGAACCTCCTCAAGCCTGCGGCCGAAGCGCGCCTCGCGGCTGGCGCGGAAATAGTCGCGATCGTCCTCATGGATGATGTGGAAGAGGTCCATCATCATGGCGCCGCCGAGATAGCTGTGAACCGCAAGCTGCGTCCAGCGCTCCACGAAACGCGACAGCATATGCCCGCCCTCGCCCGCAAACAGGCTTGGCCGATCCGGATAGGTTTCCTCGAGATGGAGCGCGATCTCGAAGGAGTCGCGCAACACGCGCCCGCCATCGTGGATGACGGGAACCGTCTTGCCGTCAAGCTTCCGGATTTCATTGAAACGCAGGGGCACGCGGTCGAATTCCAGCCCCTTGTGCTTCAGCGCCCAGATGATCTTCCAGCAATGTGGAGAGAACCGCACCGAAGGATCCGCCCCGGCGAGTTCGTAGACAATAACCGACATTTTGATACATCCCTCCTGGAGGGCGCACTATTGCCCTCGTCCGGGCGAGAGGGAAGAGGCGTGAAGCAGCATTTTGCGATGATGGCAGCCTATAATGCATGGGCGAACCGGCGCGTCTACGAGGCGGCGGCGCTGCTGGACGACGAAGCATACCGCCGCGATGCCGGCGCCTTCTTCAAGTCGCTTCACGGCACGCTGAACCACCTCCTCGCCGCCGACCGCATCTGGATGAAGCGCTTCACGGGCGAAGGCGATGCGCCGGCGGCGCTGGATTCCATCCTCCACGACACATTGCCGGCGCTCGCACTGGCACGCGAGGCGGAAGACAGGCGCATTATCGACTGGGTCGACGGCCTGTCGCGCGAGGCCCTCGCCGGCCGCTTCACTTATATGACGGTCACCGACCTGCGCACCGTCTCCCAACGGCTGTCACCCGCACTCGCACACCTGTTCAACCACCAGACCCACCACCGCGGCCAGGCACACACGATCCTGACCTCGCTAGGACAGCCAAGTCTCCAGCTGGACCTGATTTTTTTCCAGCGCACCGAGGATGGGCGGTCTTTTGCCTGATTGTCTCAGTCCGGCATTCGACGTCAAAAAAATCACGAGATGATTGAACGCACCAAAAGCCCTGAGAGGTAATCAGGGGCGTGAATCGACGGCCAGCGCTCCGGCATGAAGCAACCGCTTGTAACAAGGCACGTCAGATCGAGCGGACGTCAGCCACCCCCGGATGGAACATTGCCAAACAGCATGTTCAATCCTTCGGCCATGGTCGGATGGGCGAGGATCGCCTCCCGTAGCGCGGTATAGGGAAGACCAGCCATCATCGCGGTCTGCACCACGGCCATCACCTCGCCAGCTTCCGATCCGATCATGGTGAAGCCAAGGATCTGGTCGTCGGTATCGACAAGCGCCTTCATGAACCCGTCGGATTCCGACGTCGTTCGCGTCCGCAAGACCGCTTTCATGGGAAGCTTCGCCACCCGCACCGCCACGCCTTTGGCCCGTGCCTCTTCCTCGCTCATCCCTATCCTGGCAAGCGGCGGGTCGATGAACATGCAATAGGGCGTCATCCGATCTTTGGTCGAACGGTCGCCGCCGCCCTTCAGATTGTCGCGGATCACCCGGAAATCATCGAGTGACATATGGGTGAATTGCGGACTTCCAGCGCATTCTCCGATCGCCCAGATGTTCGGTGCTGTCGTCTCCAGTCGATCGTTGACGCGGATATATCCGCGATCGGTAAGTTCGATGCCCAGGGCTTCGAGGCCGATCCCATCCGTGTTCGGCGTGCGGCCAGCGGCGACCAGAATATCGGTCCCCTCGATCGTCCTTCCGCCATCCAGGGTACGCGCCAGCACACGCACCTGTTCGCCGGATTTTCCCTCGACCCGCTCGACCTCGGCAGACAGCAGTAGTTCGACGTGTTCCGCCTCCAGGATACGCTGGATCTCGTCCGAGACGTCCGGGTCTTCGCGCTTTGCCAAGCGCGCTCCACGTTCAATGACAGTGACCCTGCTGCCGAAGCGGCGGTAGGCTTGAGCAAATTCAAGCCCCACATAGCCGCCGCCAAGAACGATAAGGTGGCCGGGAACCCTGTCGAGTTCGAGCGCCTCGATATTGGTGAGCGGTCCGGCCTCGCCAAGGCCGGGAACCGGTGGAATGCTGGCACGGGTGCCGAGATTGAGGAACAGTTTTTCAGCGGCCAGCCGTCGTGTCCCGCCATCATTGAGCGACACCTCGACCGTCAGTGGTGCGACGATGCGCGCGGTCCCCATGATGAGTTCCGCCCCGGTAGCCTTGTACCGATCGAGGTGAAAGGCGACGAGGTCTTCGACCATGCTCCGCTTGCGCTCACGGACTTGTCTCATGTCGACCGATACGTCGCCGGTGGCGACACCGAACGCCCCGGCACGCGCGACGATGCTGGCGACACCTGCGCTCCATATTTCATTCTTGCTGGGAAGACAGTTTATGTTGGGGCAGGAACCGCCGATCCAGCGGCGTTCGATCACGGCGACCTTCTGCCCCGTCTGAGCAAGATGCCAGGCAAGATATTTGCCGCCTTCGCCGCTGCCGATGACAACGGCATCATACTGTTCCGCTTCGGGCATCGCTCTTCCCTTCAAGCTGGAAATTCGACTCGTCCGCTCACCGTCCAATATTTGCCGACCCAACGGGCAAAGTCATCCCGCTGCAAACGCCGGTCTGAATTCGTCGGCGCGGTGCGTCGGCTTGAACAAGCTGCCCAGAAGGAAGAAGGGCCTCGACCCTTTCCCGATCACATGGGTCGGTTGGGGCGCCCGAAGCCTATTGGCCGCTAAGCAGCTTGAGCAAACTCATGCCTTCACTTTCCGCGCTCGACGGGAGTGGGCGAGCGCCTCGGCGGGAAGGCTGGACTTCAGTTCATCGAGATAATTGTAGATTGTGAAGCGCGAGACGCCAAGGCTCGCCGCCGCCAGATCAACGCTCGAGCGGATCAGGAAGAGGCCTCGGCCGTTCATGTACCGCACCGCATCGATCTTGTCTTCGCGGCCCATGGCGTCGACCATCTTGCCGGTGGAAGCGATGCCGGATTCGATAATCTCGCCGACTAGGTCGTCGACATTCGCGGAATCCGTTTCCGCCGCCTGCTCGGGTTCTGACGCTTCAGCATCGATAAAGCCGCGCACCAGCGTTTCCAGTTCACGCAGCTTGCTGCGGTCCGCATTCATGCAGAGGGCCGCATAGGCCCGGCCGGTTTCGTCACGGAGCACGATGCTTGTTGAATCGAGCTCGTGACCACTGCGAGCGCGGGTGCGATAATCGCTGACAATCGAGAATGCCTCGCCCTTCACCACATCCTCGCCGGACATCAGCTTCTGCAGTGCAAGATCGTCGAACGGCCCGCTGATGATCGCGCTTCCTACTTTCCGGCCAGTGATCTGGCCATTGGCGATCGCCACCACCGAATGGCCTGGTTGCGAAAGGTCATGCAACACGATCTCGACATTGCGGCCAACGATGCGCTGCAATCCTTCCACCACCCCCTTCAGCGTCGCGATGACGAGCTGGCGTTCGCGGTCGGTGCGTGGGCTCATCATCATGGCGTTCTCTCCGGACAGCTCAGTCTTCTACCTCGACGACGAGCTCGATTTCGACCGGCATGTTCATCGGCAGCGAATTCGTGCCAACGGCAGCGCGGGCATGCCTGCCCCTTTCGCCGAGGACCGAGACCAGGAATTCGGACGCACCATTGATCACCAGATGCTGCTTGTCGAATTCATCGGTGCAATTGACGTAGCCATTGAGCTTCACAATCCCCTTCACGCGATCAAGATTGCCGACGGCATGGGCGATGGCTGCCAATGCATTGATCGCAGCCAGCCGTGCAGCTTCGGCCCCCTGTTCGATTGTCATGTCACGGCCCAGCTTGCCTTGCGCGACGATTTTGCCGTCCACGATCGGGCCCTGGCCGGAAATGTAGAGCGCGTTGCCAAGCCGCTTCACCGGCACATAGGCCGCGAGCGGCGCGGAGACGGCGGGAAGCTTCACACCGAGTTCTTCAAGACGGGCGGCGGTCGACATGGTCAGTTTCCTCTCGTCGTTTGCAGCATCAATTCTGCGAAACGGTCGATATCTGTTTCGTCATTGTAGAAGTGCGGCGATACGCGCAGATGCGCGCCCCGCGCCTCGACGCTGGCGCCCGCTTGCGACAGCCGCATCGCGACAGCCGCGGGGTCAGGCAGGCGCAGCGACAGGATACTGCCCGCAGCGCCCGGCGGCGTGGCAATGTCGAAGCCGGTCAGCTTCTCGCGCAGCCGCGCCACCAATTCGCGGTTGCGCGCGAATATCGCCGCCCAGCCGATTTCCTCCATATAGGCAAGCGAGCCATCCAGCGTTGCGAGTCCCGGATAGTTGGCATGGCTATAGGCCAACGCCCGTGACGGTGCGGGGTTTGCATAGCCGCGAAAAACCGGCTCAAGCACCTCGCGCAGCGCCGGACTGGTAATGGCAATCGCCAGACCGAAGCCCGAAATCAGCCATTTGAAGACCGACGCAACATAGGCGTCGGCATGGCCTGCATCGACATCCGTGCCGCCCAGCGCCTGGATGCCGTCGACGACCAGCAACGCACCCGCTCCGCAAGCGGTCTTGAGCGCGGCAAGATCGATCTTGGTACCGGTCTCCCAGTGTACATGCGAAGCCAGCACATAGCGCGCACCGGAAGCGGCGTCGGCCAGCACCGTCGTACGCGTCATCTCATCAACCGCCTGCAATTCCACCAGTGTCGCTCCGCGTGCGGCAAGGATGTCGGCGGCCGCGCGCACCGACGGAAATTCGTCGGCCATCAGCACGACGCGATCGCCTCTGGTCACCGGCAACGAATGGGCAATCAGGTTCAGCGCCTCGGTCGTGCTGGCGGCAAAGCCGACATCATCCGCCTTCACATGGGCAAGGCGAGCAACCCGCGCGCGAACCGCGCCTGCTATGGCACGCCATTCAGCTGCGCCATCATAGCCACGGCTGTACATTTTCTCGAAGAAACGCGCCACATCCTGCCCCGACCCCAGCCGGCCTATGCCGGTCGAGGCGGTGTTCAGGTAGAGGCGCTGATCGAGGTAGGGGAAGTCGCGGCGCATCGCCACCGGGTCGAGTGCCATCAGCGGGACCTTTTCAAACGCTTCTCCAGCGCCAGGCCGTAGCGCGACATGGAGAAACAGAAACAGAAGTAGATGAAGGCAACGAACAGATATGCCTCTGTACCAAAGCCCTGCCAGGCCGGCTCGCCGACGGAGCGCTGCCCCGCATTGAGCAGGTCGAAGATGCCGATGATCGTGACCAGCGAGGTCGCCTTGAAGAAGGCTATGCACAGGCTGACTATCGGCGGCAGCACCAGCGTCAGCGCCTGTGGCAGAACAATGAGAAACATCTTCTGCCAATAGGTCAGGCCAAGCGCATCCGCTGCCTCGCCTTGCCCCTCGCCCACCGCCTGCAGGCCGCCGCGAATGGTCTCGGCAAGATAGGCGGCGATGAACAGGACAATGCCCATCTGCGCGCGCAGCAGCTTCGACACCGTGATGCCCTCCGGCAGGAACAGCGGAAACATGACGCTCGCCATGAACAGCACGCTGATCAGCGGGATACCGCGGACGATCTCGACATAGAGGGTGCAGACGAGCCGCAGGACCGGACTGGCGGTAGAGATGCGGCCCAGTGCCACGACGATCGCCAGCGGAAAGGCCAGCACGATGCCGAACGTCGACAGGATGAGCGTAACCGGCAGGCCACCCCACTGGTCCTCGGTCACGGTGCGCAGCCCGGCAACGCCCCCATGCATCAGCACGCCGATGGCCACCAGCGCCGCCAGCCAGAGCAGCACCAGCCTGCGGCCCCACCAGCGTCGGTTGGCGGAGGCGATATACATGGCGACGAAAATCGCGATGCAGAGCGCCGGCCGCCATTGCTCATCATATGGGTAGATGCCGAACAGGATGAACCGGTACTTCTCCGCGATCAGCGCCCAGCAGGCGCCGACGCCCGGCATACGGCATGCCTGCGTATCGGCGATGGTATTGCCGGGTAGCCACCAGATGGCGTCGACCACCGCCCAGTCGAAGAAGGCGATCGCCGCGCGGGCTATGAGGAGCATCATGACGACGGTGACAACTGCCGAGAGCCATGAGCTGAACAGGTTGTCATGCAGCCAGGCGATCATGCCTCGCTTGCCCTCGGGGGCCGGCTCGTCCGGCAGCGGGGTGAAATCCAGTGCGTCGCTACGCGGCGTGGTCATCGCGTCACCAGCGCAATGCGGCGGTTATACCAGTTCATGAAGGCGCTGACCGCGAGGCTGATGCTCAGGAAAGCGAGCATGATAATGACGATGCCCTCGATTGCCTGCCCGGTATCGCTGATGGCGACGTTGACCAGGCTCACCAGATCCGGATACCCGACCGCGACTGCGAGCGAGCTGTTCTTGGTGGCACCAAGATATTCACTGGCGAGCGGCGGCACGATGATACGCAGCGCCTGAGGCATGATCACCTTGCGCACCGTGGTCCATGGATGCAGGCCGAGCGAACGGGCGGCCTCCCATTGACCCTGCGCCACGCCCTGGACGCCGGCTCGCACGATCTCGGCGATGAAAGCGGACGTGTAGAAAGTCAGACCGATCACCAGCGCCGAAAGCTCAGGCGTCAGCGCTGCGCCGCCACGAAAGTTGAGGCCCTGCAACTGCGGCCAGTCCAGCATGAGCGTCGAGCGGGTCAGCCAGGCTGCGATCAGCGGCGGCAACAGGATGATCGCCAGCCGCAGCGGCCAGGATATTTGCTTTACAGAGAATCCGCCGGCGCGAAGGAGACGCGGCAGCGCCAGCGCGGCAACGAGACCGGCAGCAAGCGCGAGCCATACCCAGCCATCGACGGCAAATGTCGGCACGCGAATGCCGCGGTTCGACACGAACACGCCGCCACCCAGGGCAAGCGCGCCGCGCGGCGGTGGCAATTGCAGCAGGAGCTGATACCAGAAGATCAGCTGCACCAGCACCGGCACGTTGCGCACCACCTCGACATAAACGCCGGCGCTGCGCGACAGGAGCCAGTTTGGCGACAGCCGTGAAAGTCCGATGGCCGTGCCGAGCACGGTCGAAAGTGCGATGACGACGGCAGAAACTGTTAGCGTGTTGAGGAAGCCGATGAGGAGCGCGCGGCCATAGCTGTTGACGCCGGGCGTGAAGTCCAGCCAGCTGTGGTTGATCGGCTGCGCCAGCGGCGTAGCGAGGAAAGCGAAGCCCGTGGTGATGCCCCGAGCCCGCAGATTGGCGAGCGTGGTGTCGACAAGGAACCAGGCGACCGCCGCGATGCCGAGAACGATCAGCACCTGCGTGGCCAGCACCCGCGCCGGTGGCAGCCGCCGCGACCTGTGCAATTCGGCCGATGCCTTGGTCCTGATGTTCATTCCGTCTCGCTACCCGGAGCGGTAGGATGACTGGAAGCCACGTGGCTTCCAGTCGGCGTCATATCAACGGAACGGCGGGGCGTATTGGAGGCCACCCTTAGTCCAGACATTGTTCATGCCACGGTCGACACCAACGATGTTGCGGTCCCACATTTCGCCGAAATTGCCGACCTGCCCGATGATATTCGCCACCCAGTCGTTGGACAGGCCCAACGACTGACCGAGGTCGCCTTCGACACCCATCAGCCGCTTGATGCGCGGATCCTCGCTATTCTTGGCCTTGTCGACGTCAGTGCTCTTGATGTCGAGGATCTCGGCCTGCACCATCGCGAAGTGGGTCCAGCGCACGATGTCGAACCAGCGTTCGTCACCCTTGCGCACCACGCCACCGAGCGGCTCTGCCGTCAGGCGCTCCGGCAAGATAACGAAGTCGTCGGATTTGTCCCCTTGGGTCGCCTTGAACGCGGCGAGCGACGAGGCGTCGGACATATAGGCGTCGCAGCGGTCGGACAGGAAGGCGTTGCGCGCCTCTTCGCCCTGCGCGAGCACGACCGGCGTGTACTTCATGTTGTGGGCAGTGAAGAACTCCTGCAACGACATCTCGCCGGTGCCGCCGGTGAGCACGCAAATACTGCCACCGTCGAGGCCCGAGGCGTTCTCGATGTTCAGCGACTTCTTCACGATGAAGCCGAGGCCGTCATAATAATAGATGTTCGGGAAGAGCAGGCCCGACTTGCTCTCGCGCGTCATCGTCCATGTGACATTGGCATAGAGGACGTCGACCTCGCCCGACTGCAGGGCGGTCAGGCGCTGAGCCGGCGCCAGCATCACCCATTTCACCTTTTCCGCATCGCCCAGCGTAGCGGCAGCCACTGCCCGGCATTGGTCGGCATCGATACCGCGCATCACGCCCTGGCTGTCCGGCAGGGAAAAGCCGGGGCTGGTGCCGATCACACCGCAAATCACCGTACCGCGCTGCTTGACGGTCTCCAGCGTCTTCGACGGCGCCTGAGCCACGTCCTGGGCCCCAGCGACATTCGCTGCGACCATTCCGCCGATCGCCGCGGCCAATCCCATCAGTCTCTTAAATCTCATCATCTTCCTCCCGATTGCAATGGCACCCATCGCGGGCACCGTATCAACAGAGTGTAGAAGTAAGCAACAGAATGTTGTGTGCCGGCGATCAAAACGGCCTGCAGCGTAGAGCGATGCCCAGTTGCATGAGATCGCTAGTCACCGCGGCAATTTGCAGGGCATGATGCATGCACGGCACGGCTGTCCGAGGGAGCTTGTTCGCGCTCGGACATGCCATAGTCACGCATGACGGTAGCGATGCGCAGGCGGTATCCGCTGAAAATGCCAGCCCGCCCCCTCGCCTGCGCCTGTCTGTGCTCGACCGTATTGCGCCATCGGATGACGGCATCTTCGTTCTCGAAGAATGATAGCGAAAGTACCTTTCCCGGGTTGGCGATGCTTCGGAACCGCTCGACCGAAATGAACCCTTCGATCCCGTCGAGAAGCGGCCGCAACTCGGCGGCAATATCGAGATAGGCAGCCTCCTGCCCTGCCGCCGGTTCGACCTCGAAGATGACCGCGATCATGACTTGCTCCCATGTGGTGCGGAGACCAGCTTGAGGAACGTCCGATCTTCGCGAAGGAGGAACCGCCCGCGCATCGCAAACTCATAGTTCTCCCGACCGAGCGGGTCGGCTGCCAGTCGTGCGCGATAAGTCTCGTAGGCTGCAAGACTGGCGATATTGTAGATTCCATAGGCTAGCGTGGTCGATCCTTCATGCGGCGTGAAATAGCCAATCAGATCCGCACCGCAACGCGGGATCGCCTGCCCCCAGTTACGGGCGTACCGGGCGAACTGCTCTTTCGTGGACGGGTCGATGTGATAGCGGATGACACAGGTCAGCATGGCGGCCTTCTCCCGTTGTTTCAACCCGATCATAAGGGGTGTTGCACCGTACATGTTTCGGCTAACATCGAACTATGAAAGAAGGCCCGGATATCGCCCACATTGCCGCGCTGATCGGCGATCCCGCCCGCGCGAACATGCTGGTCGCGTTGATGAGCGGCAAGGCGCTCACCGCGACGGAACTGGCGGCCGAGGCTGGAATCACGGCGCAGACGGCGAGTTCGCACCTAGCCCGGCTGCATGAGGGCGGGCTGTTGCGCCCGTGCAGGCAAGGCCGGCATAAATATTTCTCCCTCGCATCGGACGAGGTGGCGGACGCGCTGGAAGCTCTCATGGGCCTCGCCGCCGATGCCGGGCTTCTCCGCAGCCGCACGGGTCCAAAGGACAAGGCGCTGCGGCAGGCCCGCATCTGTTATAATCATCTTGCCGGCGACATGGGCGTCCAGATGTTCGACAGCCTGATGGCGCAAAACCATCTCGTCTCGGATGGCGGCCGATTGCGGCTGACTGAACCGGGCCGGAACTTTGCGGCCACGATTGGTATCGACGTCGACAAGCTGACCGCCGGCCGCTCCGAACTGTGCCGGGAGTGTCTCGACTGGAGCGAGCGCCGGTCGCACCTTGCGGGAAGCCTCGGGCGCGCAATGCTCGCACGTTTCGTCGATATGAGATGGGCGTCCGTGGACAAATCCACGCGCATTGTCACATTCACGCCGGCCGGCTTACATCAATTCCGCTCGATGTTCGATCTGCGGATCGACGAGATCACAGGCTAGTAGATTAAGCGCACAGGCCATGGAACCTGTCGTCAACGATTGGCTATTTCCTGAATTCCGTGAGATGATGGGAAGTCAAACCAGGCCAAATTCTTTACATGACCACCGGCAATGACATTTCCAGGGCAGAGGAACTCTTCCCTCTGCTGATCGGGACCAAGGCAAATAATGCCCAAGGGTTGTCCAGGCGCTGATCGCCGGACAGCCCTTCTCTGTTCCCAACGATCCTGGAAACCAGCCGCCTCAGGGCGCGCCAACTGGAAATTGTCATGACACTCTGGACCGAACTGGCCCGCGCCACCACCGTAGCCGGCGATGAAATTCTGCTGCGAAGACGCAGCGATATCTTTGAAATCCGGTTCAACGGATTGGAACTCATGTCCAACCTCAACCACCAGTCGGAAGGTAGTCTCGCAGCCCGATCGCTCTGGCTCTTCGGCGACGGACCTGCCCACGTCCTGATCGGCGGACTTGGCATGGGCTTTACCCTGCGTGCAGCACTCGATCTCCTCGATTCCGCTTCGCGCATCACCGTCAGTGAACTCATCCCCGAAATCGCCGACTGGAACCGCGGCCCTCTCGGCCCTCTTGCCGGCCACCCCTTGAAGGATCCGCGCGTCCAATTGCGGATCGCCGACGTCATGGACGTGCTCGAGATGCATCCCCGCAGCTTTGACGTCATTCTCATGGATACCGACAACGGTCCGGATTTCACGATCCGGCAGGTAAACGATCGGCTCTATGCGCAACCGGGCCTCGCAGCGGTGCGCCGTGCGCTTCGCCCCGGCGGCATTGCCGCCTTCTGGTCAGCCACGATCTCAGATCCATTCGAACGCGCGCTCGACGACGGAGGCTGGAACTGGAGCCGCGAGGATATCCAGCTCATCGGCGGCCGCGCCGACGCCTTTCACCACATCTACTTCGCCACCGTCGCGCCAACGGAAGCAGTCGCAAGGAGCGCGGCTAAGGATTTGCAAATGGCATAGCCGGCCGACCCCGGCGAAGCTTATTGAAAGCTATCCTGCCCTGGCTCGGGCGGATCGTTCTCTCGTCTCAAGGTCGTCTGCCCGGGCTCCGGCGGACTATCGGATGTGGGACCCGAAAATGTCGTTTGGCCCGGCTCGGGCGGCGCATCGCCGGTTGCACGGCCGAACGTCGTCTGGCCGGGTTCCGGAGGTGCTTCATAGACGGTGGATGGCGATTGCTCTGAACTTTGGCAACCTGCGAGCGCGAGGGAGGAAACGGCAATGATCGCCGCCGGCAGGATGGAATATTTCATTACAGGCCTCGTTCATTATCTGGAACCTGAGAAGCCTAGAGACGGTTGTTCGATACACGCGAAACAAGAAATGAATCGCGGTGTCACATTGCCGCCCGTCCATGAAATGCAAAAAGCCCCGCCAGCCATGGCCAGCGGGGCTTTGATCACCTGAGACGCGGAACACGAAACATATCCGCCGCCAGACCATGGCCAGCGAAGATGAACGCTCGGTTAAAGCCGCGGACTGCTACCGACTCGCGCGGAGATGCCCGAGAACGGCATCGCCAGATTTGCACCTCGGCTCAATGCGTATCGAACACCGTCTGGTAGAGCGCGAGCCGTTCTGCCGTGGCGGCGATCTCTTCCCTGGTTGGCTTGAGGGGGTCGCTTGCGGGCGGCAGCATGCCGAACTTCATGATGGACAGCATGAGCAGGATGCGGGCCTTGACCGAGGTCAGGTTCGAGCCGGCGATGAACGGCCCGCCGGCAATGGCAAAGCCTTCGGTCGTCCCGCGCCCGACATTGACCACCGGGAAGCCCGAATAGACCGCCTCGAGCAGGATGCGTGACTTCGAGGTGGCCGCAGCCTTGCCGTAGGGGTTCAGACCTTCCAGGACAAAGCCCGACAGCGGCGCATGCTTCAGCTTGTACGCCATGAAGGCGATCGTATCGACTTCCTGTGCGGGATCGCTGTCATAGTCATCCTCGATATAGCTCGCATCCTTGACGATGGAGACCTTCGGGATCGCGGTGTCGAGGAGCTTGCCGTCGCCATCCTTCACCGCCACGTCGAATGTCTCGATGCCGGCTGCACCGGCACGTATGCCGGTCACGCTGGCCGGCAGCTTCGAGATGTTCACCTCCGACCGCCAGGTATGCTTCATCGCCGGCACGTAGCGTAGGACCGAGCCGGTCCCGCCGCCGCCCGCGCCCAGAATGCCGCCATGGCCGCCGGCAACGGCATAGCCGCCTGGCCGCGCATCGACCTTGGTGACCTCGCGCGCGGCGAAGACGCGCTGGTCCTGCACCATCACGACGCCGGTGCGGTTGCGGCCCTGATCGTCCGCCCAGACCTTCGACGCGATCCAGTCGGTGGAATCGGCAAGGTTCTTCGGCCCGTCATTGCTGATCTGCCCGTGATAACGCTGCGAGGCGTTGCCGCAGACCGGCACGGTGATGTCGAGCGCGAGGTTCAGCCAGTAGCAGGTCTCCTCGACGCGGGGGCTGCCCTGCGTCCAGATCGCGCCGTCATAGTCGCCGGAGCCGAGGATCTCCTGCGCCATATTGGTGATGCGCGCCAGCGTCATGCGGGGCGGCGAGGCGTTCAGATGCGCCGGCCGGTAAGGGAAAAAGTCCTTGCCTGCCACCTCGGCGGAAATATCGCCCTCGCCCATGTCGGTACGTTCCGCCGCCGGCAGGCCCTTCATATATCCGCCCGAGGGTGCCAGCCGGTAGAAATCGACATCGGCGGTGTCCGAGATCGTATTGCCAAGCCCGAGGCCATCGACGCCCAGCCGGTCCACTTCGTCGAATGTTCGCCGGCCGTCCGGCATGAAGGGCTGGCGGCTCCTTGCCCGATCCACCCGTTGACCGGTTCCGTCGGTTTCCCATGCCGAGCCGTCAGCCTGCCGCGCCATGTAGGGCATCGGATAATAGCCATCCTCCGGCTTCAGCTCGACCTTGTAGACCGGCTTGTCAGCGTCGGACTTTCGCTCCGTGGAAAAGCTGCCGTCAGCCGCCACATAGCCATCCGGAGCGGCGTAGAGTTCGGCTGCGTCCTTCTCCAGCGGATGGGCGGAGAACTGCTCGACATAGACGGTAACGGGCGCGGCGAGCCTCTGCGCGCGCAGCGGATCGAACCTGGAGGGATTGCCCTCTACATCGGTCAGCAGCGGCAAGCCATGTGCCGTGCGCGCCTTGTTGGACGTGACCAGCGGCGGCGTGTTCTGGATTGTCGCGTTCGGACCCGCCAGGTGGGCGATGCGGATCTTCTTGTTCGAATAGACGGGGCGCAGTGCCATGGCTGTTCCTGACTTTCGGCGGTTTAGAGCTGGGTGTCGTCCAGTATGAAGACGTGACGCTCGAAACGCATGGTGAGTTTCTGCATCTCCTTGCGCTGGGCGGCGAATTCGGGACTTGCATCACGAGCGGCGAGATCGGCCCGGAAGGCGGCCTCATCGGCAAAGGCGCATTCCCAGCGCACATCCGAGCCCTGCCCGCCATGGTTGACGAAGATGCGTCCGGCGGGAAGGCCGAGACGTTGGCGCAGCCGCGAGCCTTCCCGGCGTCGCTCCAGGACGGCATCGATCATGCCGTCCCTGGCGAAATAGTTGGTGGCCTCGACGATCACAGCGACCTCACTGGAAATCGAGGGTGAGGATGGTTTCCGGCATCTTCTCCATGCCGAGCGCGGCCGTGCCCGCCGTTTCCACCAGCACGTCGAAGGTCTTGCGCAGCGTGTCGTTGTCCTCGGGCTTGAACGACTGGAGAAGATCGCGGCGCATCTGGTCGCGGTAGAAGGTGAGGGCCGGCCCCGACAGCTTCATATTGGCGCCCTGCTCATCCCATACGCTGTCGTCGGTCATGAGGATGTCGAACACTTCCTTGTAGGCAGCGACGAAGGCCTTGACGTTTTCCGGCTTCTCCTTCGCATAGCGCTCCGTGGTGCCGATCATCAGATAGGGCGCCAGCGGCAGGCCAAGCTCGTCGGTCACGTCCCGGATGCCGAAGGCGTTGCGGAACTTGCCCGTGGCGAGCATGTCCGGTGCGATCGACGAGAACATGATGGTGGCGTCGATGCGCCCCTGTTCCAGCGAGCCGCGCAGCAGCGGCGGTGCTGCTTCTTGCAGTTCCGCATCCTTCGACAGGTCGAGCCCATATTTGTTGCGCGCGGCCGCGTCGACCAGGATCCAGTCGGTGCTCTGGCGCGAGAAGATGCCGAACTTCTTCCCCTTGAGGTCGGCCACGCCCTGGACGGGCGAGTCCGTCGGCACCACGATGGTGCTGACATAGGTGATGAAGGGCGCGATGCCGATGACATCGATGCCGGCATTGCGCATCAGCGAGATCGCGTTCCAGTCGAAGATCGCCATCTCGGCGCTGCCGGCCTGCACGGCGGCCGCGGCCGCCTTGCTGTCGGAAAAGACGATGCGCTCCAGCTCGAAGCCGTATTTCTCATCGAGATTGAACTTGTCGATCACGAACGGGATGAAGGATTGCGACCCGTAGGGGCTGGCCATCATCCGGATCGTCCCGCCATCGCCCTTCGGCGCGTCCTGCGCGAAAGACGGCGAGGTCAGGCTGAAGGCGAGGCAAAGGGTTGCAGCCACGCTGCGGGCGAGAACGTTCATCGCGGTTTCCTGTTGGCTTGGAGGGCCGCCGACGCCTGTGCGGGCGCCGGCGAGAGCGTGTGGTGAAACGATGCTCGTTATTGGTAGTCCATCGTGAAGACCTTGTCGGGCATGGCGGTCATGCCGATCACGTCAGGCCCAGCCACGTCGAGCAGGATCGCGAAGGTCTCGTTGATGGCGTCGGCCATCTCGGGCTTGAATTCCTTCACGAATTCCTTGCTGGCGCCCTGCCGGAACATCTCCGTCGCTTCCGGGGCGAGCTTCATGATCTCGCCCTGTTCCCGCCAGACCTCTTCATTGCTGAGCAGGATGTCGATCGCCTCGCGATAGGCTGCGACGAACGCCTTGGCGTTCTCGGGATTCTCCACCGCGTAGTCCTCACGCATGGCATACATCAGGTAGGGCACCTCGGTGATGCCCATCTCGGCCACGATGTCATGCACGGTGATCAGAAGCTTGGCCTTGCCCGCAAGCAGCATGTCGGGCGTCAGCGAATTGTACATCAGCGTGGCGTCCAGCTGGCCCTGTTCCATCGTGCCGCGCAGCAGCGCCGGCGCGCCTTCCTGCAGCGTAGCCTCCTTCGACAGGTCGACATTGTAGCTCTTCTTCGCCGCGGCCTGCAGCAGGATCCAGTCCGAGCTGGTCTTGGAGAATATGCCGAGGCGCTTGCCCTTGAGATCGCCAATGGTCTTGATGTCAGAATCCGCCGGCACCAGCACCGTGTTCACATAGGCGAGGAACGGCGCAACGCCGATGATCGGGATGTTCTGGTTGCGCATGCGGGCGATCGTCGTCCAGTCCTGGACGACCGTCTCGACGCTCTTGCCCTGAACGGCGGCAATCGCTGCCTGGGCGTTGGTGAAGGGGATCACTTCGAGGTTGAAGCCGTACTTCTTGTCCAGCTCGAACTTCTTCATGACGAAGGGCGGATAGGACTGCGTGCCGGAGGGGTTCGACATCAGGCGGATGGTGCCGCCGTCTCCCATCTGCGCGTTGGCTGAGGTGGCGAAGGTACCCGCCGCGACCAGCAGCAGGGCCGAAACCATCGATTTGACGATACTCATGCGCGTGTTCCCTGTTTGAGTGTTTCGTTGGCCTCCTCCCATGCGATGCTCAGTGGTCCAGCGCCCTCCCTATGTGCCGCTGGAGGCTCTCCACGACCCGCTTGCTCTGCTCGAACAGCGCGCTGTCCTCATAGTCGCGTGGCCGCTTGAGATGGCGAAGGTCGATCTCTTCCTTGATCTTGCCGCCCGGCCCGGGGCTCATGATGAGGACGCGGTCGCCCAGATAGGTGGACTCGAAGGCGTTGTGGCTGACGAACAGGATGGTGGACCGGAACGCCGCCCAGATGTTCAGCAGGCTCTGGCGCAGCCGGCGTGCCGTCAACTCGTCCAGCGCGCTGAACGGCTCGTCCATCAGCAGGATGTCCGGTTCGATGGCGAAGGCGCGGGCGATCGCCGCGCGTTGCTGCATGCCGCCCGAAAGCTGGAGCGGATAGAAATCCCTGAACTTCGACAGCTCGACCAGTTCCAGAACGCGATCGATGCGGCCCGCCCATTCGGTGCGCGGGAAGTCATTGGCTTCCAGCGCAAACTCGACATTCTGCCGCAATGTGCGCCACGGCAGCAGCCGCGCCTCCTGGAACACATAGGCCACGCGAAAGCCCGAGCTGAGCTGCTCCTTCAGCGACTTCCCCTGGATGGTGAAAGTGCCTTCATAGCCCTCGTCGAGGCCGGCAACGATGTTGAGCAAGGTCGACTTTCCGCAGCCCGACGGACCCAACAGCCCGACGATCTCTCCCGTATCGACGTCGAGGCTGACGCCGTCGAGCGCCTTCCAGCCGCCGCGTGCCCCGCCGCTGAACTGCCTGTGGATGTCTGTGAGCGAAATCTGCGACACGAGCCTTGCCTCTTCCGGTCTGATGGCGATGTTCATGCGAGCCTCCTCACGTCCGCTTCCAGCGGAAGATGCGGCGTTCGATCGTGCCGAGCACGGCGATCTCGATGAAGAGCATGACGAAGACGAAGCTGAGCGCATGCGCCAGCACCTCGGTCATGTTGAACATCTGGTAGAAGAATTCGATGCGGTAGCCGACGCCGCTGCCACGGCCAAGCAATTCGACGAACAGCACCATCTTCCAGATCAGGCCGATGCCGAAGCGCGTCGACGCCAGCAGCATGGGCGCGACCTGTGGCGCCATGACCTGCAAAATCTGCTGCCGCTTGCCGGCGCGGAAGGCGCGCGACATGCCGATGAGGCGGGTATCGATGCCCTTGACGCCCTCGCGGATATTGATCGACAGGATCGGGATGACGGGCGCCGCAGCCCCCAATATGGCGGCCGTATCGTTGAGGCCGACGACCATGTAGAGCGTCAGGATGACGACCAGGGCGGGCATGGTGATGCCGCAGATGATCCAGACCTGAAAGAAGATACCTGCCGTCTTCGAAAGCGCCATCGAAAAGCCGAGCACCAGCGCCACGGACATGGCGATGATGAAGGCGCCCGCGATGCGGCCCAGCGTGATGGCGATATCGGTGTAGATCTCGCCTTTGACCAGGTTCTCCCACAGCGCCGCGACAACCTTGAACGGCCCCGGAAGCACGCTCGACGGAAGCGCCAGCGAGCCCAGATACCACAGCCCGATCAGGGTCGCGACCGACAGCGCGCTGATGAGCACCTTGCGGATGTTTTCGTCGCCCTGCCCCGAGAGCGCGGCCAGCAGGCCGGCCAGGAAACCGGGACTGTCCGGTGCTTCTGTTCTCGCCATCACTGCCATCGGATCAGTCCTTCCGGTTTGTTGGTGGTCGGGTCGAAAATCAGCTGTCGAGCAGGTTTTCGCGCAGGGTCTTGCCGCCATATCCGGTGCGGAAGCGGCCGCGGCGCTGCAGTTCGGGGATCAGGAAATCGATGACGTTGAGAAGGTCGCGCGGCACGCCCATCGGGTGGGCGATCATGAAGCCGCCGCGCTCGCCGGTGGCCACGAAGATATCTTCCAGATAGTCGGCGATCTGCTTGGCGTCGCCCACGACCGCATGGTCGGCGGAGGACTGGTGATCGGCCATTGCCTCGAAGAATTCGCTGCGGCTGACCTGCTGGTCGGGCGCGAACATCTGGGTCATGTTGAGGAAGCTGACCGGCGACGCGTTCGATTTGACGATCACCTCGTTGATCTCGGCGACAGTGAAACTCTCCGGCAGTTTCGACATGTCGAAACCCGAATGGTGCGAGAGCCAGACCGGCAGCGCCTCGGGAGGCAGTGCATTTGCCAGCATGCCGTGACGGCGTTTGGCCTCGGCCTCCGACTCGCCCACGATCAGCACCACGTCCCAGACGATGCCCACATCGGCCGGCGAGCGCCCCTGCTTGACCAGCGCCGCATCGATATTGGCGCGGTGGGCGACCTGCTTGGCCTTGCCCGGCGATGAGGCGAAGAGCATGTCGGTGAACTTGGCCGCCGCCTCCATGCCGCGCGGCGAGACGCCCGCCTGCACGATCACCGGGCGGCCCTGCGGCGAGGGCGCAACCGCAAGCGGCCCCGCGACCGAGAAGAAATCGCCCTTGTGGTTGATGGCGTGGACCTTGGCGGGGTCGGCCACCACGCCGGTCTCGCGGTCCCAGACGAAGGCATCGGGCTCGACCGAGGCCCAGAGCTTCTTGCAGACCTCCATGAACTCTTCCATCCGCTCATAGCGGCGGGCGTGCTCCATCAGTTCGTCGAAGCCGTAATTGGCGGCATCGGCCCGGCGCGACGATGCGATGACGTTGAATGCCAAGCGGCCGCCGGTCACGTGATCGAGCGAATTGAGCAGCCTGGCCGTGTAGAACGGATGCATGAAGGTCGAGGAATAGGTCAGCCCATAGCCGATATGGCTGGTGATCTGGGACATCGCGGCAATGAAGGGGGACATGTCCAGCCGCGGCCAGCCGAGGCCCCATTTCACCGCGCCGTCGCGCCTCCCCTCATAGGTCGAGGGAATCCCGTTGCCGTCGCCGAAGAAGATGAAGTCCAGCAGGCCCCGTTCGGCGATCAGCGCCAGTTCCTTGAAGATGCGCATGTCGGGATAGGTGGCATGCGACCACGAGCCCGGAAGGCGCCAGCGGCCCTCCAGATGAGTCCAGGAGAGGTCGTAACCGATATGCATCTTGGTGGGCATGCTGCTATCCGTTCAGGCAAGGGGGTATCGTTCCGGCGCGTGCAGGCGCAGGACGGTTCAATCTTGTTCAGGCGCGGCGCAGGCCGCCGCGCTCGTTCAGCTTGTCAGGCGGCCGCCTTCGCGGCCGGCGCGTCCGCCACCACGATGTCGTGGCGGGCAAGCAGCGCCTTGAGCTTCGGCAGCACCACGGCGCCGAAGAATTTCAGGTCCTTCACGAAATCGACGAAGGTGAACTGGATCCCGTCGATCCCGCTTTCCACGATGAGTTCGGCAAGCTTCGCCGCCATGGTGTCGGGCGAGCCGACCATCGGCGTGCCGGAGCCGAAGCCCACCGTGTTGGGCTGGCGCAGATGGTCCGTCCGGCTCTTGTAGGAGTCGCGATTGTCGCGCTCGAAGGACTGGATCAGGTTCTCCAGCGCCTCGGTGTCGAGATCGTCGCGGATTGCCGCGAACTCGCGCTCGGCGGCCGCGTCGCTCTCGCCATGCAGCAGCATCATCGAGGTGACGACCTTGACCGTGCGCCCCTCCTCCGCCGCGAACTCACGCACCCGCGCGACCTCTGCCGGGCGCAGGCCGACGAATTGATAGTCGGAATGCTTCGCCGCGAACCGCAGTCCCTCCGACGACAGGCCGGCGCTGACGATGCCCGGATAGGGCGTGCTCAGCGGCTTGGGGTCGGACACGCAATTGTCGAGCTTGAAGAAGCGGCCCTCGAAGGTGCTGCGGTCCTGCGTCCACAGCATCTTCATGACGCGGATCCATTCGTCGGCATATTCGTAGCGGTAGTCGCCATAGCCCTCGGGCACGAGGCCCATCTGCTCCAGTTCCTCCAGCGTGTTGCCGGTAACGATATTGATGCCGAAACGGCCGCCGCTGATATTGTCGATGGTAGAGATGAGCTTGGCAGCCACGGCGGGGTGGAAGAGCAGCGGGTTGATCGTCGTGAAGAGCTTGAGGCGCTTCGTCAGCGGGGCGATGGCGCTCGCCATGCTCATCGGCTCGATGGTGTTCTTCCAGAAACCGCTTTCGCCGCCGAACCCCATCCACTTGCCCATCCAGAACAGGTAGTCGAGCCCGATATCCTCGGCGATCAACGCGATGTCGCGATGCAGTTCGAACGTCGGATGATAGCGCGGCGTGCGCTTCGACATCAGGAAGCCGTTGCTCCCCACGGGCATGAAGACGCCCAGCTCGACCTTGCGCATGTTCAAGCTCCTGTCCTGCGCGACAGCGGATCGGTGAGCATCGTGCCGGTCGGGAAACCCTTCAATCCTCCCGGCTCTCTGACATTTCACAAACCGCTGTTCCGAAATGTTTCAACGCTTGAATAAAAGAAACTTTGAACCCGGCTGTCAATCAGTTTTGCTACAATGCAAAACTGCTTATTCAATGTATTTAATATGCCTATTCGCTCATCATCAAAGGTTTTTAAAATAAAAAAATAGGCATCGGCGACACTCCGGAAGCGTCACTGGCTGCTGCGGATGCTGCATCGCAATATCAAAATGCGGGATTTTTTTTCGACTGCCCAGCCGTCGTGAGCTTAAAGATGAGGCACAAGAAAATATTGCGCAGTAATTATGCAATCGTGTCATTCGACCCGATTTCGAACGATTTTCGCACCGAACGACGAGGTTTGGAGTATTTTGCCGCCAGACGAATCGCTTCGCGTCGCACAAATGCGAAGGGGCGCCCCGACCACCCGGGACGCCCCTTCGAGACACTGCGATGATGCTATTCCGCCGCCTGCGGCATGTCCGGCGACATTGGATCGGCCAGGAAGAAGCGGCTGTCCGGATAGTAGCCCAGCACCCCCGTCAGGACGCGTTCGATCTCCGCATAGTCGCGCTTCTCGATCGCATCCACGACCTTGAGATGCTCCTCGATCTGGGCACGGTGCCGCTCCGATGTGGTGCGCTGGATGTTGAAGCACCAGAAACGCGCGGCATTGTTGTGCAACCGGATCGCGGCTTGCTCGATCTGGCTGTTCTTGCAGGCCGCGGCCAGCGCGCGGTGGAAGGCACGATCCATCCGCACAAGAGCGCGGATGTCCCGCGTTTCCGCAACCGCCTCGTAACCGTCATAGGCCTTTCTGATGGCCGCCAGATCCTCCGGCGTGGCACGCTGGGCGGCGAGCCGCGCGGCCTGACCTTCCACCAACATGCGCGCCTCGAAGACATCGCGTAGCTCGCGCAGGCCGAGATCGCCGATGCGTGTTCCAATCCGCGCATGCCTCTCGACTAGCCCTTCCAGCGAAAGCCGATAGAGCGCGTCGCGCACCGATGCCTGGCTAAGCTTGAAGTCTTTCATCAGGCGCTTTTCGTCGACGCGAGAGCCGGGCTCGAGCTCGCCGAGGATGATCGCCATGAGTATCTGCTCATACGCATCGTCACGAAGAAGCCCCCTGGTCTTCTTCGTTTCTGCTTTTCTTGCCATCTATACTTTCCTCCCTGAAACATTAGCGGCCGCCCACCATCCTCAGAAGACAGGAATGGCAGCGCCGCTCAGAAGCACCATTAGCGCTCTTAACATTTCAGTTTGCAAAGGTATAGCCCTGCAAGCGGGAGAATGGGCCTAGAACATTTTGCCGTCAGGCGGAATCGCTCGGCATCGCACAAATGCAGCCAAGCCAAGGGGATGGAGCGGTTCAGCGTTTCCGTGAAACGATGAACCGCTCCGGCGTCAGACGGCCGGCGCACAGCGGGCAAAGGCTCCGTCAAGATAAAGCAGGGGTGAGATCGTCTGCTCGCGCAGCCGCACGGCAACCACCTCGCCGATGAAGATCGTATGGGACGAGGCTTCGACGGTACTGGTGACCCTGCAGTCGAAGCTGGCGATCGCGCTGTCGAGGACAGGCGAGCCCGTCTCCAGCGTGCCCCAGGTCCCCTCCCCGAACCGCATTTCGCGCAGCCTGGATGAACTGTATCGCATCGCCACCTCATCGTCGCCTTCCGCGAGGAGATTGACGCAGAAGATGCCCGCCGACGCCAGCGCATCGTGGCTGGATGCGGTCTTGTTTATGCAGGTAAGAAGGGATGGCGGCGTGATGCAGACTGACGTCACCGATGTGGCGACCATCCCATGGGGCCGCCCCTGCGCATCGCGCGTGGTGATCAGCGAGACGCCGGCCGCCAGGCGGCGCATTCCAAGCTTGAAGAGATCGACCCGTTCGTTCATGCGAGCACCTGTCCCTGATAGTGGACCAGCGGCTGCCGGTCGTTGAAATTCTCGAACGCAATGATGCGGCCAATGAGCAGATAGACGCCGTACCGCTCGATTACCTCCTCCACTCGGCAATCGAGAACGCCGGTTACGTCCGGCAGGACGGGCGCGCCCGTCGCAAGCGTCGACATGTCCAGCCCCTCGAAGCGGGCCGGTCCCTTCGGACCCTCGCGCGAGGTGAAAATCCCGATCAGCGGCCGCCCCGACGTCGACAGATAGTTGATCGCGAATGCACCGCTTTCGATGATTGCCGGACCTGCCGAGGTCTTCTTGTCGAGCGAGACGGTGACCATCGGCGGCGATGCGGTCAGATGCGTTGCAGACAGGGCCAGAAAACCCTCCGGCCCGTCGGCGCCGGCCACGGTGACGATCGCCACCCCGGACGCGCGGCAGCCGATCGCCTGCCAGAACGTCTTCGCGTCAATAGCCGTTTCCACGGGATCATCAATCTGAACTGACATTTCAACCTCGAACTGAAATTTCTGTTCAAGCGTATCAAACATGGCAAAGCTGGCAAGTGCCATAGTGGACCATAAAGTGCTTAAATATCATGCTTCTATGCATATTTCGTGGGCATTCTGCATGTTTTCTCGGCATGAAAAGCTGCAACTTCTCCAATGTCATTCATCGATCTTTCGGCCATCATACTTCGATATGTATTTGAATCTGAAATGTGATATATATGATTATTGACATGTGATAACCTCGCCGCTTACGGCTTGGACCGAATGAGGGATCAAGCCATGAATGCTGGGGTTTCCGCGCGCGGCATCGACCGCACAATCACGCTCCTGACCCTTGGCGGCTTCGCCAGCGGCGCCAATGTCCGGCTGATGGACCCGGTGCTTCCACAATTATCGGCGGAGTTTGCCGTCACGGTCGGTCTGGCCGCGCAGATCGTCACGGCATATGCACTCGGATATGGCCTCATGCAGGTGGGGCTTGGCATTGCCGGCGACCGTTTCGGCAAGATCCGCCTCGTCACGGCGCTGTGCTTCGCCAGCTTCCTCGCCTGCATCGCGGCAGCCATTGCGCAATCGCTCGGCCAATTGACGCTCGCACGCTTCCTGTGCGGCGCGGCGGCTTCGGCGATCATTCCCATTTCCCTGGCCTGGGTCGGCGATATGCTGCCTTACGACGAACGTGCCGCCACCCTGGCGCGCTACGCGAATGGCGGCATATTGGGCATGATCGCCGGCCAGATCGTCGGCGGGCTCGTTACAGAATATTGGGACTGGCGCGCCGGTCTGGTCATGGTGGCGCTTGTCTATCTCACCGCCGGCTTCGGCCAGCTGCGTGTGGCGAAGCGCGATCCGCTGATCGCCGCCGCGCCTGTTGCCCCCGCCGTTCGCCTTCATCCTCTGGTGGCGATTGCGACGATGCTCCGCCGGCCCTGGTCGCGCATCGTGCTCGCTTCAGTCTTCGTGGAAGGCTTCACCATCTATGCCTCCCTCACCTTCGTCGGCATGGAGCTCAAGTCGCGATTCGGCTTGGGTTACGGCGTGATCGGGCTGATGCTGGCTTTCTTCGCGGTCGGCGGCATGGCCTATACGATCGGCCTGCGCCGCTTCCTCCCCCGGTTCCACCAGATGCGGCTGGTCGTGCTCGGGTCGCTGGCGGCCGTTGTCGGCATGTGCGGCTTCGCGCAGGCGCCATCCCTATGGGTAGTGCCGCCGGCGATGATCTTCATCGGCTTCGGAGCTTATATGCTGCACAATACGCTGCAGACCTTCGCCACGCAGCTATTACCGGAAGCGCGTGCTACCGGCTTCTCCTGCTTCGCAACGCTGTTCTTCTTCTCCCAATCGATCGGCGTGGCCGTCGCAGCATTGTTTGTCGACCGCCTCGGCGCAGCGCCGATCTTCCTTGCCGCTTCGCTGATCGTCGCCGCCTATGCTGCGTGGTTTGCCGCATATGGCGCAAAGTCGATGCCGGGACGCCTGGCATAAGGGGGTGAAGTCACCGGTGCCAGACGGCCGCCGCGAAAGCGAACCGTGCAGGCACTGCCGAGATGGCTGCGATGGACATCAACGCCCCGCAGGTGCACAGAAGCCTCTTTGCAGGCGGAATCGTTGACGTGGCGCGGCTTATCTTCCTTCTCATGTTCATCCTCGGCGGCGTGGCCGGGATCGGCTATCCGCTGATGGCCGCGCATGTTTCGGGCTATGAGATCGGCGCATGGGAAGCCTATTCCCCCGCTGACGGCTTCAGGCCGGTCGCCGTGAATATCGCGCCTTCCGACGCACCGCTTTTCCCGCATGTCACGATCACGACGAACGGTCCGCTTCCGGCCGGCGACAGGACCGCCTATCTCACGCTCACCGTCACCGCCGACGGCAAGCAGGAGCGGGCTGAGACCATCGATCTCGACGGCATCAATCCCTCGGTCGCCAGCCCGCAGGCCAGCGACGCGGTCTATCGCCTCGATCTTCCGGTTTTCCCTTCCGTCCGCAGCGCGCGCTATGAATTCCAGTTCGGCGAAGGCGCGGCCGGCCTCGACCGCCTGCGAGCCATCCGGCTGACGCTCGATGCCGGCGCTTTCGACGTCGACCCGCGCGCCGTGCCCGTGGGCTATATCCTCATGGCCATAGGCGCGATCGGCCTCCTGCTGGGCTTTCGGCAAAAGCCTCCGCAAAACCCGAATTCACAGCCGCCGGCACCGCGCTGGGGGCGAAACGCGGACGGTTGAGTGCTGCAAATTATTCGGCGACGCCGTCCTCATATTCGGCCGAAAGCGTCAGCCATCGTTCTTCGTGGGACGAAAGCGTGTCGACCAGCCGCGCGCGCTCCTTGGCGAGATCCGTCGCGCGGTCGGGCTGCTTCTCGTAGATCGCCGGATCGGCCAGATCCGCCTCGAGCCGTGCGATGCGCTGGCGCGTGCGGTCCATCAGCCCTTCAGTTGCCTTGATCTCCTTCGCCAGCGGCTCCAGCGCCGCCCGGCGCGCGGCGGCCTCGCGGCGGCGGTCCTGCTTCGACTGCTTGTCCGCCTCGCGCTTTTCGCGCCGGTCGACCGTGCCGGTGACAAGCTGGCGGTAATCAGCGAGGTCGCCGTCGAACGGCCCGACCTGCCCGTCGCGCACCAGCCAGAGCCGGTCGGCCGTCGCCTCGATCAGGTGGCGGTCGTGCGAGATCAGGATGACGGCGCCCGGAAAATCGTTGAGCGCGTGAATCAGCGCCTCGCGGCTGTCGATGTCGAGATGGTTGGTCGGCTCGTCGAGGATGAACAGGTTCGGTCCCTCGAAGGCCGACAGGCCCATGAGCAGGCGCGCCTTTTCGCCGCCCGAAAGATCCTTCGCCGCCGTGGTCATCTTCTCCGTCGCCAGCCCCATCTGCGCGACGCGGGCGCGCACCTTGGCCTCCGGCGCTTCCGGCATCATCCGGCGCACATGCTCGATGGCGTTTTCCTCCGGTCGCAGATCGTCGAGCTGGTGCTGGGCGAAGATCGCCACCTTGAGGCCGGGCGCGATCGTCATCGTGCCGCGTTCCAGCTTCAGCCGGCCAGCGAGCAGCTTGGCGAAAGTGGACTTGCCGTTGCCGTTGGCGCCGAGCAGCGCGATGCGGTCGTCATTATCGATGCGCAAGGTCAATCGCGAGAGGATGGGCGAGCCCGGCGCATAGCCCACTGCGCCCCCATCCACCGCGATGATGGGCGATGCCACGCTCTTCACCGGCTCGGGAAAGCGGAACGGCCTCACGGTGTCGTCCATCATCATTTCGATGGGCTTGAGCTTTTCCAGCGCCTTGAGGCGCGATTGCGCCTGCCGCGCCTTCGACGCCTTGGCCCGGAATCGCGCGACGAAATCCTCCATATGCTTGCGCTGGGCTTCCTGCTTGACGCGGCTCTTTTCCAGCAGTTCCATCTTCTCGGCACGCTGCCGCTCGAACTGGTCGTAGCCGCCGCGCCAGAAAGTCAGCTTCTTCTGGTCGAGATGGATGATCGACGAGACGGCGCGGTTGAGCAGGTCGCGGTCGTGGCTGATGAGCAGCACCGTATGCGGGTAGCGGCTCAGATAAGTTTCGAGCCACAGCGTGCCTTCAAGATCGAGATAGTTGGTCGGCTCGTCGAGAAGCAGCAGGTCGGGCTCCGCGAAGAGCACCGCCGCCAGCGCCACGCGCATGCGCCAGCCGCCGGAAAAGCTCGAAGCCGGCCGCTTCTGCGCCTCTTGGTCAAAGCCGAGGCCCGACAGGATGGTGGAGGCGCGCGCCTCGGCCGAATGCGCGTCGATATCGGCCAGCCGCATCTGGATATCGGCGATGCGATGCGGGTCGGTGGCGGTCTCCGCCTCGGCGAGAAGAGCGGTACGCTCCACATCGGCCTTGAGCACGATGTCGATCAGCGGTTCCTCGGTGCCCGGCGCTTCCTGCGCCACCTGCCCGAGCCGCGTACCTTTCGGCAGCGAGACGGAACCGGTCTCGGCCGCGAGATCGCCGGTGATGGCGCGAAACAGCGTCGTCTTGCCGGTGCCGTTGCGCCCGACCACACCCGCCTTCGTGCCGGCCGGCAGCGAAAGCGAAGCATGATCGATGAGCAGGCGCCCGGCGATGCGGAGCGAAAGGTCGTTGATTGTGAGCATGGCGCGGCGTTAATGGCCGACCAAGGCCGGCAAGGCAAGGGCAGCTATCGCGCCGAAGACTGGAAACCGAGCACGAATAGTGGACGCGCCCTCACGCCTTGCGCTCCCACCGTCCTCCCGCGCTCTGCTGCCAATAGGTCAGTTCGTGCCCCTCGCCCTTGAGTCGTTTCCAGTGGCCGCGTGCGCCCTCGAGCTGCGCTTCGTCATGCCCGTCGAACATGAAGACCGCGCGGTCATAGCCATCCAGTGCCGGCGGCTCCGCGCCATCGACGAGGAAGCGGATCTGCGCGGTATTGGCGTTGCCGCTGCCGGTCGTCAGCAGAACAGGCTGATCGGGCGCATGCGGGTCGCTGTCGATGCCGTGCGCAAGGAAGGAATCGTCGCGAAAGGTCCACAGATGCGCGTCGAGCGCGTCGCGGCGTTCCTCGCTGCCGGCCTGCACCACGACCCGCCAGCCCCGCGCCAGGCTGCGCTCCAGGAGCGCCGGCAGCGCGTTCTCTAGCGTGGATTCGGTCAGGTGATAGAACAGAATCTCGGTCACTGGTCGCCCATCCGGCGCTTGCTCACGCCTCGTAATGATCGCGCACCAGCCGGTCGAGCAGCCGCACGCCATATCCGGAGGCCCAGGACTGGTTGATCTCGCTTGACGGCGAGCCCATGGCAGTGCCGGCCACATCCAGATGCGCCCAAGGCGTCTCCTTGACGAAGCGCTGGAGGAACTGCGCCGCCGTGATGGAGCCCGCCGCGCGGCCGCCAATATTCTTCATGTCGGCATTCTTGGAATCGATCAGCTTGTCATATTCGCTGCCGAGCGGCAGGCGCCACAGCTTCTCCTGCGTGGCAAGGCCCGCGGCGAGCAGGCGCTCCGCCAGTTCGTCATCGTTGGAGAAGAGCCCCGCATGCTGATGCCCGAGCGCCACAATGATGGCGCCGGTCAGTGTCGCCAGATTGATCATGAAGCGCGGCGCGAAACGGTCGCTGCAATACCAAAGCGCGTCGGCCAGCACGAGCCGGCCCTCTGCATCGGTGTTCAGCACCTCGATCGTCTGGCCCGACATCGAGGTGACGATGTCGCCCGGCCGCTGCGCATTGCCGTCGACCATGTTTTCCACCAGGCCGATGATGCCGACGACATTCGCCTTGGCCTTGCGGGCCGCCAGCGCCCGCATGAGGCCGGTCACGGCGGCTGCACCGCCCATGTCGCCCTTCATGTCCTCCATGCCGCCGGCCGGCTTGATCGAGATGCCGCCCGAATCGAACACCACGCCCTTGCCGATGAAGGCCACCGGCTGGTCTTTCGGCTTGCCGCCGTTCCACTGCATGACGACGAGGCGCGGCGGCCGCACCGAGCCCTGCGCGACGCCGAGCAGCGAGCCCATGCCGAGCTTCTTCATTTCCTTCTCGGTCAGCACCTCAACCTTGACGCCAAGCGCCTCGAGCTCCTTCGCCTTTGCCGCGAACTCGACCGGCCCGAGAATATTGGCCGGTTCGTTGACGAGGTCGCGCGCCAAGAGCACACCACCGGCAACGGCCTCCACCTCCTCCGAGAACAGCTTCTTGGCCGCCGCGGCTGCGGCGGTGACGATCGTCACCTTGACGCGGTCGGGAGCCTTGCCGGCATCGTCCTTCTTCTTCGTCTTGTAGCGATCGAAACGATAGCTGCGCAGCAACATGCCCAGCGCGGCCTGTGCGGCGGCCTCGGCATCGACCTCCGCGCCGTCGACATCGAGATAGACCGTCACCTTGTCGGCCTTGCCGAAGGCGGCACAGATCGCGCCGCCGAGCTTCGCCCAGCCATCAGGCTGCGGCTTGCCCGGATCGCCGATGCCGACGAAGAGAATGCGGTCGGCCCCGGCCCCCTGCGGCGCAAGCAGGTCCGCCGTGGTGCCGCTCTTGCCGGTGAAACCCGTGGTTCTGAACGCCCGGTCGCGAACCGTTTCCGGATCGACAAGCGCGGCCGAAGGCCCGCATCCGCCGCCTTCCGACACCAGGAGCACGGCGAGGCCATCGGCTGCCTTTGCCGAGCGCGCGAATGTGATGTCGAGCTTGGTGGTCATGGAGAACTCCGGGGAGATGCTGAGAGACAGGGCAGCGATCTTGGATTTTTCCGGCTCGAACGCAAGCCCCGAAGCGATGCAGCCCGCCCGCGATCACGAAAAATCATTGGCTTTCATCATGATGTGCGAATTATCTCACCTGCCAATAGATTATTAACTGTCTTTCTTCGGCCATTTTTAGCCATTCTGGAGTGCAATCGACCCGACGGGCAGATATCGTGGGGCCATCCAACCATCGAGGCGGGATGGCGCCGCTTGTCCGTCGCTCCGCAACCGCACGGGCCCCGATGCAACTGATCGAACAGTACATTTTCCGGCGGGTCGCGGTGGTGACTTTGTCGACGCTCGTGGTGGTGACCACGATCGTGCTGTCGACACAGCTCCTGTCGCGGGTGGCGATGCTGACGCGGTCGGGCGACGCTTTCCTGACCTTCGTGCAGATCGCCGTCTTCCTCATCCCCAGCATGGCGATGGTGGTGATACCCTTTGCGCTGCTGGTCGGCGCGATGCGTACCCTCAATGCGATGAATGCCGATTCGGAGCTGGCAGTGCTCGAATCGGCAGGTCGCTCGCCGGCCCTCACCGCCCGGCCGGTGGTGCTCCTGGCGCTCCTGCTGACGCTTGCCAGCCTGCTCATCGCCCATGTCGCCGAGCCCTGGTCCAACCGCAACCTGCGCGATGCGATCGCGCGCGCCAGCGCCGACCTGATCCGTTCCGCCGCCCAGGCCGGCACGTTCCAGATGATCGCGGCGGGCAGCTACCTCCAGATCGCCGAGCAGTTGCCCGGCGGCGAATTCGGCAAGCTGGCGCTTGTCGATGCGCGCGATCCCAAGACCGAGCTGATCTATCACGCCAAGCGCGGCTCTCTGCTGGAAGTGCAGGGTTCGACGGTGCTCGTGCTGCTCGACGGCGAAGTCCATCGCCGCAACCGGGCTGACAACAATGTGTCGATCATTTCCTTCGCCTCGACCGCGCTCGACTTCACCCAGTTCACCAGCTCGAACGCCTCGGCGAAATATCGCCCGCAGGAGATGGAGACCAGCCAGCTTCTGTCGCCGGACCCCAACAATGTCGCGGCGCGCGATGCGCCGTCCGAGATACGGCGCGAGCTCCATCGCCGCATGACGGAGTGGCTCTATCCGCTCGTCTTCGGCCTGATCGCGGCCTATTTCGTCGGCACCGCCCGCACCAACCGGCAGCAGCAGCCCATCGTCAGCATCATGGGCGGTCTTCTGGCGCTTGTCCTGCGCGTAATCGGCTTCGTCGCCGTCAGCAATTCCGGCACCAGCACCTTCTTCGCCGCTGTCACCTACATCGTACCCATCGGCGCGATCATCGTCGTCTCGACGCTGATTCTCTACGGCGGGCGGCTCGGCACCGGGCCGGTCGCGCGTGGACCGCTCGGCCGCCTCTACGATGCGATGGGCACGCTGCTCGCCGCCATCATCGCCCGAATCTGGCGTCGTCCGAAGGAGCAGGCGACATGATCGGGCAGACACTGTTCTGGTATTTCTTCCGCCGACAGCTCGCCATGATCTTCATGGTCGTAGGCGGCATCCTGATCGTCGCCTATCTGGTGGATTTCACCGAATTCGCGCGCCGCGCCGGCGCCTGGCCCGAATATACGCTGGCGCGCGGCATCTATCTCTCGGCGATGCGCATGCCGATGATCACCATGCTGATCTGGCCCTTCGTGGTTCTCTTTGCCGCGATGGGCGTGCTGATCTCGCTCAACCGCCGCAACGAGCTGGTCATCGCGCGTTCGTCCGGGGTGTCGGCATGGCAGTTCCTCGCACCGATCTGTCTTGCCAGCCTGCTGGTGGGCATCGGCGCGGTCACCCTGATCAATCCCATCGCCACGCGTGCGCTCAGCGCGGTGGAAGAGCTCGAGACGACGTTCCGCGGCTATACGCCCAACACATCCGATGCGCTGACGATTCCGTGGCTGCGCCAGCGCACCGACAATGGCGTGACCGTCATCGGCGCGGGCACCAGCGCGCGGCGCGGCGTGGTGCTGGGCGATGTGGTGTTTCTCCAGTTCGACAATGACGGCAATTTGATCGAGCGCTACGACGCCCGCAATGCCACGCTGGGCGACGGCGAATGGTTGCTCCAGGACGTCACGCTGACCGATTCAGAGCGCGAGAAGCACACAATGCCGACGGCGCGAATCCCCTCCTCGCTGACGGCGCAGGATGTGGAACAGCGGCTTGCGGACGCGCAGACGATCTCTGTCTACGAACTGCCGGAAAAGGCGCGCCTGGCCGAGACGCTCGGCCTTAGCGGCGACCGTTTTCTGATGCAATTCCATTCACTTGTCGCCCTGCCGGCGCTGCTTGTCGCGATGACGCTGATCGCGGCCACGGTGACGCTTCGCTTCGTGAGGTCAGGTCAGTCGGGGACGATGATTCTGGGTGGCATCCTCGCGGGCTTTCTGCTTTATGTCACCCTCGTCGTGGTAACGGCATTCGGCAATGTCGGGTTCGTTCCTCCCTTCTTCGCCGCGTGGGTTCCAGTGGTAGTAGCGCTGTTCGTCGGAGTGACCTTTCTGTTGTACAAGGAGGACGGCTAGTGGGGATCGCAGCGGCGCCGGGCCGCAGAACCTTCCCCGTGCGCAAGCTCGCGCGCGTTGCCACGCTGGCGGCGACGCTGGCCTGTGGCGTTGCGCTGCCGACCGAGGTGCTTGCGCAGGCCGCCGGTTCCGAGGCCCAGATCGCCGGGCAGCTTCTGCTCGAATCGGACCGGCTGATATACAATAACGACGCCGACACGGTGATCGCCGCCGGCAATGTGCGCATCGACTATGACGGGCGGCGCATCGTGGCGCAGCGCGTCACCTACGACCGCAAGAGCGCGCGCCTGATCGCGCATGGCAATGTCGAGATCATCGAGCGCGACGGCACGCGCACCTTCGCCGAGGAAGTCGATATTTCCGACGATTTCCGCGACGGTTTCGTCAACGCGCTTCAGGTCGAGACCACGGAAGAGACCTATTTCGCCTCCGAAAGCGCGGTACGGCGCGGCGGCGAGGTGACGACCTTCAACAACGGCATCTACACCGCCTGCAAGCCTTGCGAGGAAGCCCCCGACCGGGCGCCGATCTGGCGGGTCAAGTCCTCGACCATCATCTGGAACAGCAAGAAGAAGACGATCCGCTTCGTCAGCCCGCGCATGGAGCTGTTCGGCATGCCGATCGCCTATTTCCCGTCGCTGACGGTCGCCGACCACACGGTGAAGCGCAAGAGCGGCTTCCTGTTCCCGACGCTGCGCACCAGCTCGCGGACCGGCTTCGGCATCACGGTCCCCTATTATCACGTCTTTTCGCCCAGCATGGACCTGACCGTGCAGGCCACCGGCTTCACCAAACAGGGTTTTCTCGGCGAGGCCGAATTCCGCAAGGCTTACAATAACGGCCAGTTTAGCGTGAAGATCGCCGGCATCTCGCAGGCCAATCCGCTGAACTTCCCCACCAGCGAGCCGGTGAGCCGCAGCGCGCGCACGCGCTTCATGGTGGGCACCAAAGGCCGCTTCCAGGTCAATCCGCGCTGGGCCTTCGGCTGGAATATCCTGGCGCAGACCGACAAGAACTTCGCCAATACCTATACGATCGACGGCTATGCCGACTATTACCACAAGTCCGAAATCTATCTGACCGGCCTGAACAAGCGGAACTATTTCGACCTGCGCCTGATGCGCTTCCAGGTTCAGGAAAGCGCGCTGGACTCCGCAGCGGGTGCCCGCAACCCGATCCAGCCCTGGGTGCTGCCCAGCCTCGACTATTCCTACACGCCCGACGCGCCGCTGGCCGGCGGCGAGCTGAATATCGACCTCAACGTGCAGGGCCTCCACCGCGCCAATCTCGCCGAGCGCATGGCGGTCACCGATCCTCGGCCTCCATTTACCAGTGACACCAATATTGACGGCATCGAAGGCACTTCCGGCCGCATGACGTTGGAAGCTGAATGGAAGCGTTCGCTCATCGCGCCGGGCGGCGCGGTCATTACGCCGCTGCTGCATGCGCGCGGCGATGCGGTCATGGCGAATTATTCGGCTGACTCGATCAACGCCATCAATGCCAGGCAGTTCAATGGCGGCCCTGCCCCCGTCGATATCCGCTCATCCTACTACCGCACCATGGCGACGGCCGGCCTCGAGGCGCGCTGGCCGATCATGATGGCGACGCAGAACACCTCGCATGTCATCGAGCCGATCGCGCAGATCTTCGCCCGTCCCGACGAGCCCTACGGCGCCACGCTGGGCATCCCCAACGAAGATGCGCAGAGCCTCGTCTTCGACGCCACGAACCTCTTCGAGCGCGACAAGTTCTCCGGCTATGACCGTATCGAAGGCGGCGTGCGCGCCAATCTGGGCTTCCGCTATACGGGCCAGTTCGGCGAGCGCTGGCATGGCAGCGCCATCGTCGGGCAGTCCTACCATCTGGCCGGACGCAACTCCTACGCCTCGCCCGACCTCGTCAATGTCGGCGCCTATTCCGGCCTCGAAACCGCGCGTTCCGACTATGTCGGCCAGGTCAGCTTCGGCCGCCCGGGCATCAATTTCATGACCGGCGCCCGGTTCGACGAGACCACCTTCGAACTGCGCCGCCTCGACGCCGCGGCCACCGCGGCCGTCGGCCGCGTCTCGGCGACGGCCCGCTACGCCTATATCCAGGCTCAGCCGCTCTACGGTTTTAAAGACGACCGGCAGGAGATCACGCTTTCGGCAAGTTCGCAGGTGGCCCAGTACTGGCGTGTGTTCGGCTCGGGCACCTATGACTTCCAGTCCGGCAAGGTGATGCGCAACGGCATCGGCTTCACTTATGACGATGAATGTTTCACCTTCACCTTCACGGCGGCGCAAAGTCGTGCGAAACCGGCCGACAAGATGACGACGTCCTTCGGCATTCGCGTCTCGCTGCGCACATTGGGCGATTTCGGCACCACGACCGGCAGTTTCTAGCCTGTGGAGCCACCGTTTCGCCTAACAATTGAGACAAGGATGGTTTTCGTCCATACTTGGCAGAACACAGTTCCAGGGTATCCGGCATGAACTTTCTTCTCTCGCGCCTTGCACCGGCCGCGCTTCTTCTTCTCGCTGGCGCAGCCATGCCGGCGGTCCTTGCGCCTGCGCCTGCTGCGGCGCAGGAGATCCGGCAGGTCATCAACGGCACGGCGGTCACGAATTACGACATCCAGCGCCGCGTGGCATTCTTGCGTGTGCAGCAGCGCCGCGGCAATCTGCAGAACGAAGCCGCTGAGGAAATGCGCGACCAGGTGCTGCGGTCGCAGGAAATGCGTCGGCTCAACATCCGCATTTCGGAGCAGCAGCTCGATCAGTCCTATAAGAACTTCGCCGACTCCAACAAGCTCACCGTCAAGCAGCTCGACGGCATTCTCCAGCAGTCCGGCGTGACGAAGGCGCATTTCCGCGAGTTCATTCGCGTTCAGATGGGTTGGGGACAGGCCATCCAGGCGCGCGCCTCTGCTGAAGGCAGCCGCGCCGACCAGCAGGCCCTGCGCGAGCTTGCCAAGCGCGGCGGCACGAAGCCGAGCGCCACCGAATACACGCTCCAGCAGTTCATCTTCGTCGTGCCCGAACGCGAGCGCCGCTCCATCATGGGCCGCCGCAAGAACGAGGCCAACGCCATGCGTGGACGCGTTTCCGGCTGCGAGAACACCCGCGATCTCGCCAAGACGGTCCTCGACGTGACCGTGCGCGACCTCGGCCGCGTCCTCGAGCCCGAGCTTCCGCCCGATTGGGAGAAGCAGGTGAAGGCGGCCTCGGTGGGACGCGCGACCACTGCGCGCGAGACCCCGCGCGGCGTCGAGTTCCTCGTGATCTGCAGCACCCGCAATGTCGATGACGACAAGGTTGCCGAAGTCGTGTTCCAGAAGGAACAGATGGAAAAGGGCGACAACCAGGGCGAGGCGCTGAGCAAGCGCTATACCGAGGAACTGCGCAAGCGGGCCCGCATCACCTCACGCTGACGCTGCATCGCGCGCACGACTTTCACGTTGAAGTCGTGCGCAGCCGCGCCTCCTTTCATCGACAGGTAGTGCAAAAAGCCGGTAGACTCCCGGAACGAAACGAGTCTTGCATCGACCTTCCGGGGTCGCGCTCCAGGAGGCAAGGTGGCACTGCCCATTGCGGTCACGTCCGGCGACCCTTCCGGGATCGGCCCCGAGGTTCTGATCGCAGCATGGTCGCAGCGCGAGCGGGAGCGTCTTCCGCCCTTTTTCGTGCTTGGCGATGGCGGACTCCTGAAGGCCCGGGCGGCTGACCTCGGCATCGATCTTCCGATTGCCATCGTCGAGCCGTCCGATGCGCGTTCGGCCTTCATCAATGCCCTGCCCGTGGTGCCGCTCAGCCATCCTTTCGTCGACGAGGCAGGCCTGCCCTCGACGGCCAATGCGCCCGGTATCATCGAGGCGATCGAGCGTGGCGTCGGCTACATCGCCGCGCGCGAGGCAGGCGCAATCGTCACCTGCCCCATCGCCAAGAAACCGCTCTACGATGCAGGCTTCCGCTTTCCCGGCCACACGGAATTTCTCGGCCATCTGGCGCAGACGGTCTTCGACCGCGACGCGACGCCGGTGATGATGATCGCAGGGCCGGAACTGCGCACCGTGCCGGTGACGATCCATATCGCGCTGTCGGCGGTGCCCGGCGCGCTCACGCAGCGGCGCATCGTGGAGACATGCCGCATCGTGGATGCGGAACTGCGCATGCGCTTCGGCATCGCCCGGCCACGGCTTGCGGTTGCCGGCCTCAATCCGCATGCCGGTGAAGACGGCGCCATGGGCAGCGAGGACCGCGACATCGTCGCGCCGGCCGTCGCCGCCCTCGCCGCCGACGGCATCGACGCACGCGGCCCCCTGCCCGCCGATACGATGTTCCACGCCCAAGCCCGGGCGCGCTACGACGCAGCCATCTGCATGTATCACGACCAGGCGCTGATTCCCGCCAAAGCGCTCGGCTTCGACGACGCCGTCAACGTGACGCTGGGCTTGCCCTTCATCCGCACGTCGCCCGACCACGGCACCGCCTTCGACATTGCCGGCAGCGGCCTGGCGCGGCCGGCAAGCCTCATCGCCGCGATCAGGATGGCCGGCGAGATGGCGGCGCGGGAACAGGCCCTCGCATGATCAGCCTCGATGGACTCCCGCCGCTGCGCGAAGTGATCGAGCGCCACGGGCTTCGCGCCCGCAAGGAGCTCGGCCAGAACTTCCTGCTCGACCTCAACCTCACCGGCAAGATCGCCCGGGCTGCCGGCGGGCTGGACGAGGCGACCGTCATCGAGGTCGGCCCCGGTCCCGGCGGCCTCACGCGCGCCCTGCTGCACAATGGCGCGCGCCATGTGATCGCCATCGAGCGCGATCCGCGCTGCCTCGGCGCGCTGGCCGAGATCGCCGACCATTGGCCGGACCGGCTGACGGTGGTGGAGGGCGACGCGCTCAAGGCCGACTATGCCGCCCTCACGCAAGGCGCGGAGGATGTGCGCATTGTCGCCAACCTGCCCTACAATGTCGGCACGCAATTGCTGCTGAACTGGATCGCGACGCCGGATTGGCCGCCCTTCTGGCGTTCGCTCACCTTGATGTTCCAGCGCGAGGTGGCCGAGCGGATCGTGGCGACGCGCGACGACGACGCCTATGGCCGCCTCGGCGTTCTTGCCGGCTGGCGCACCCAGGCGAAAATCCTGTTCGACGTACCGCCGCAGGCTTTCACGCCGCCGCCGAAGGTGACCTCGTCGGTGGTGCAGCTGACGCCCAGCGCGGTGCCGCTCGCAGCCCCGCTCGCGGCACTGGAACGGGTGACGGAAGCCGCCTTCGGCCAGCGGCGCAAGATGCTGCGGCAGAGCCTCAAGGGGATCGGCGGCGAGGCCCTGCTGGCAAAAGCCGGCATCGAAGGCACCCGCCGCGCCGAAACGCTCAGCGTGGAGGAATTCATCGCGCTGGCGCGGGCGCTTTGAAACCTATTCGACGAGTGCCAGACCGGCGCCGCCGAGCGCCGCAATGACAACCACAACCCATGGCGGCGCCTTCCATGCCATCAGCGCCACGAAACAGGCCAGCGCCAGGGTCAGGTCGCGCAGATCGGCGATCGCGCTCGTGAAGACCGGCGAATAGAGTGCGGCACCCAAAATGCCCACCACGGCGGCATTCGCGCCCTGCATGAGCGATTGCGCCGGCGCCATTGCGCGAAAGCGATCCCAGAAGGGCAGGATGCCGACGAGCACCAGAAATCCCGGCAGGAACACCGCCATGAGAGCGAGTGCCGCACCCAAGACCCCATTGGGCGCAGGCCCCAGCACCGCGCCCAGATAGGCGGCAAAGGTGAAGAGCGGGCCGGGCACAGCCTGCGCGGCGCCATAGCCGGCAAGGAAACTGTCCGGCGTGACCCAACCGCTCTGCACCACCTCCGCGTCGAGCAGCGGCAGCACGACATGGCCGCCGCCGAACACCAGCGCGCCCGCGCGGTAGAAGCTATCGACGACGGCAAGCGCCTGCGACTGCCCGGCCAGCAGCGGCAGCAAGACGAGCAGCGCGACAAAGATGAAGACGGAAACCACGGCCGCGCGCCGCGAAACCGGTACGACAATATTGCCGTCCGCCGGCCTTCCAGTTCCCCGGCCAAGCATCAGCCCAATCGCGGCACCAAGCAGGATGGCCGCGATCATGCCGAGCCCGCCCGGCACGAAAGCCAGCACCGCCACGGCGGCAACGGCAATCGCCGCGCGTTCCCGGTCGGGGCACAGGTTCTTCGCCATGCCCCACACCGCCTGCGCGACGATGGCGACGGCAACGATCTTGAGCCCGTGCAGCGCGCCGATACCCAGCGGGCCGTCGATTGCCGTCGCCGTCAGCGCGAAGGCCAGCAGGATCAGTGCCGAGGGAAGGGTAAACGCCGTGAAGGCCGCCAGCGCGCCCGGCCACCCGGCCCGGATCATGCCCATGGCGAAACCGACCTGGCTGGATGCCGGACCGGGGAGGAACTGGCAGAGCGCGACAAGGTCGGCATAGGCGTGATCGTCCAGCCAGCGCCGCCGGGCCACCAGCTCGTCGCGAAAATAGCCGAGATGGGCGATGGGACCGCCGAAAGAGGTCAGGCCCAGCTTGAGAAAGACGAGGAAGACCTCCGCAGCACTCCCCTGCACGGCTTTCGCGTCTGCACCGGCAACATGGTTCGTCATCGGCCGCCAACCCCGCTCCGCTCGTCCCCCGTCCTTATAGTGTCGCGGTGACGGATAAGTGAAACGATCCTGTCGAGCAGCCGGACTGTCAGACCTGCTCGTCGAGCAGGCCGGTCACGAAGTCGAAAAGGCCCGGACGGCGGTCGCGACGCAAACGCTCGGCCTGCACGATGCACTGGACCTGATGGAATGCCTCCTGCAGGTCGCGATTGATCACCACATAGTCATATTCGCGCCAGTGCTCGAGCTCGTCGCGCGCATTCTTCAGCCGCTGCTCGATCACCTTTTCCTGATCCTCGGCGCGTCGCAGCAGGCGCGATTTCAGTTCGGCCATGGACGGCGGCAGGATGAAGATCGAAACGATGTCGGCGGGCAGTTGCTCGCGCAGCTGCTTGGCGCCCTGCCAATCGATGTCGAAGAGCATGTCGCGCCCTTCCGCCATCGCCGCCTCGACCGGGGCCCGCGGCGTAGCGTAGTAGTTGCCGTGCACTTCCGCCCATTCGAGCAGCGCGCCATCGTCGCGCATGTGCTCGAACTCGCGCTTGGAGGCGAAGTGGTAATGCACGCCGTCGATCTCGCTGCCGCGGCGCGGGCGCGTGGTGAGGCTCACCGACATTTCGAAGCCCTTGTCTTCCTCCAGCAGGCTGCGCGCAATGGTCGATTTGCCCGCGCCCGAGGGCGAGGAAAGCACCAGCATCAGTCCGCGCCGGCGGATCGCGCTATTGGGCATTGCGCTCATGGCTACTCCAGATTCTGAACCTGCTCGCGGAACTGGTCCACGACCGCCTTCAATTCGAGGCCGATAGCGGTGACCGAAGCCGCGTTGGACTTGGAACACAAAGTATTCGATTCGCGATTGAATTCCTGCGCCAGGAAGTCGAGCTTGCGACCGACCGGGCCGCCTTCGCCCAGCAGCGCACGCGCCGATGCGACATGCGTCTTCAGCCGGTCGATCTCCTCGCGTATGTCGGCCTTAGTGGCCAGGAATGCCGCCTCGGTCACCAGCCGCTGCTCGTCGAGTGCCGGCGCGGCGCCGAGAAGGAGCGCAACCTGCTCGGCCAACCGCGCCCGGATCATCTCGGGCTGGCGGGACGGATCGGCCTCCGCCTTCAACGTCAACCGTTCGATCTGCTCGATATGGCCGCGCAACAGGCCTTCCAGCGCCGCTCCCTCGCTGCGCCGCGCAGCCTCCAGCGCCTCGATCGCGGCTTGCAGCGTGGCGATCACCACCGCATCCAGCGCGGCGCGGTCTTCCTCGGAAAGTATCTGCTCGGGCAGTTCCAGCACACCCCGCAACGCCAGAAGCCCATCGGCGCTGGCGGGCGAGGCTCCGAACTGCTCCTGCAGCCGGTGCGCAAGGCCGGCTAGATCCTTCAGCAAGGCTTCATTGACGATGGGCTGCTGCTGGCCCGGCGCCTGCGCGATATTGAGCGAGGCCTGTATATTGCCGCGCGCAAAGGCTTTCTGGATCGCCTGGCGGCACGGCTGCTCCAGCCGCTCATGGCCGGGCGGAAGGCGTAGCCGCGCCTCCAGCCCCTTGCCGTTCACGGAACGCAGCTCCCAGACGATGCCGGTAGCGCTCCATTCGCCTGCGGCGCGGGCAAAGCCCGTCATGCTCTCCACAGTCATCCGGCCCTGCCCCCAATCCTCGGAATACCGGCTTACTGTGCCTGTACCGGCGCGGTCGTCCCCTGGCCTGCCGCCTCACGGGCCGCCTTCTCGGCCGCCTCGCGCTGCTTGCGCTCCAGCGCGCGCAGCCGCGCGACGTTCTCGTTATGCTCGTTCAGCGTCAGCGCGAAGACATGCCCCCCCGAACCGTCGGCAACGAAATAGAGGTCGTTGGTCTTCGACGGATTTGCCACCGCCTCCAGCGCCGCGCGGCCCGGATTGGCGATCGGGCCGGGCGGAAGCCCGTTGATCGCATAGGTGTTGTATGGGGTCGGCGTGTCGATATCGGAACGGTAGATCGGCCGGTCGGAGGGTTTCCCCTTGCCGCCGAAGATGCCGTAGATGATCGTCGGATCCGATTGCAGCCGCATGTTCTTGCGCAGGCGGTTGATGAACACCGCCGCAACGCGCGAGCGCTCATCGGCGCGGCCGGTCTCCTTCTCCACGATGGAAGCCAGCGTCACGAACTCGTTGATGTCCTTGATCGGCAGGTCGGGCTGGCGGCGCTCCCAGATCGACTCCACCAGTTCCTTCTGGTCCGCGATCAGCTTGTCGATGATGTCCTGCCGGGCGGTGCCGCGCGTGAAGCGCAGCGTATCGGCCGCAAGGCTGCCCTCGACCGGGATCTCGGCCGGCATCTCGCCTGACAGTTCCTCGGTCGCCGCGATTCGCGCGAAAACCTGGTCGACGGTAAGCCCTTCGGGAATCGTCACCGCATGCTGCACGGAGCGGCCGCTCTTCAGCAGTTCCATGATCTCATGCATGGAGGCGCGCGCCTTGATCTCATACTCGCCGGCCTTGAGCTGCGCATCGCTGCGATGGGCGCGCAGGCCGAGACGGAAGATGCGGGCATCGCTGATGAAGCCCTGGCGCTCCAATGTATTGGCGATTTCGGCAGTGCCGCTATTGGGCCGAATCAGGACCGTATCGGTGGTCGCCTTCGGGCCGGCTGCTTCGAACTCCTGCTTGCCGAACCAGACCGCCAGCCCTGCGCCCAGCGTCAGCAGGATGATGGCCGACAGCACGAAGTTCATGAAGACGACGATCTGGCTGCGCGAACGGCGGGAACGGCGCGCACGGCCGGGCGGCGGCGTGCCTGCCTCGGGCCGAAGCGCTTCGCTGGCGGTCTTCGGCACGATCACCCGCTGCTGCGCGGGCCGGTCGGGCGTGGCGTTGTTGTCAGCGCTGCTGTCGCTCATATCCGATGAACTGCTCCTTCATGCGCGGCGTATCATTTCCGCCGGAGCCTAGCCCCGAATATGGCGAATTGGCGGTGGGGAAACCCCAGCGCCTCAGGCTTCGAGCCGGCGGAAGATCAGCGACGCATTGGTGCCGCCAAATCCGAATGAATTGGACAGGGCGACGTCGATCTTGCGTTGGCGCGCCTTGTTCGGAACGAGATCGATCGCGGTCTCCACCGAGGGATTGTCCAGATTGATCGTGGGCGGCGCGACATTGTCGCGAATCGCCAACACCGAGAAGATCGCTTCCGCCGCTCCGGCGGCACCGAGAAGATGTCCGATCGACGACTTGGTCGACGACATGGAAATCTTATTCGCCGCCGCACCGACCGCGCGCTCGACTGCGCCGAGCTCGATCGTGTCGGCCATGGTCGAGGTACCGTGCGCGTTGATGTAGTCGATATCAGCGGGCGAGATTCCCGCCCGCTTGATCGCCATGTTCATGCAGCGATAGGCGCCGTCGCCATCCTCGGAGGGCGCGGTGATATGATAGGCGTCGCCCGACAGGCCGTAGCCGACGATCTCGGCATAGATGCGCGCGCCGCGTGCCTTGGCGTGTTCGAGCTCTTCCAGCACGACAACGCCCGCGCCCTCGCCCATCACGAAACCGTCACGGTCGCGGTCGTAAGGTCGGGAAGCCTTCTCGGGCTGGTCGTTGAAGGCCGTGCACAGCGCCCGGCAGGCGGAGAAACCGGCAATCGACAGGCGCGTGATCGGCGCTTCGGTGCCGCCGGCGACCATCACGTCGGCATCGCCGAGCGCGATCAGCCGCGATGCGTCGCCGATCGCATGGGCGCCGGTGGAACAGGCCGTGACGACGGCATGGTTCGGCCCCTTGAGGCCGTGCCGGATCGACACCTGGCCGGAGGCCATGTTGATGATATTGCCGGGAATGAAGAAGGGACTGATGCGGCGTGCGCCGCGCTCCTGCAAGAGCAGCGCATTGTCGGCAATGCCGTCAATGCCGCCGATGCCGGAGCCGATCATCACGCCGGTCGCCCAGCGGTCTTCCTCGGTCTTCGGCGTCCATCCGGAATCGGCCAGCGCCATGTCGGCGGCGGCGATGCCGTAGGTGATGAAGTCAGCGACCTTGCGCTGCTCCTTCGGCTCCAGGAAATCATCCGGATTGAAGGCCGCTTCCCCCTCGCGCGGGATGATGGCAGCCACCTTGCAGGGCAGGTCGTCCGTCTCGAAGGTATCGATGCGGCGCGTCGCGCTTTTTCCGGCCAGTATCTGCTTCCAGCTATGTTCGGCCCCAAGGCCGAACGGCGAAAGCAGCCCGATACCGGTGACGACGACACGCCTCATCGGATGACCCCTCTTTGGTAAAAGGCCGCGCGGACGCGGCCGGAGATCAGGCCGAAGCCTTGTCGATGTACTTCACGGCGTCGCCGACCGTGAGGATGGTCTCGGCGGCATCGTCGGGGATCTCGACGCCGAACTCTTCCTCGAACGCCATGACCAACTCGACCGTGTCGAGGCTGTCCGCGCCCAGATCGTCAATGAAGCTGGCGCCTTCGGTGACCTTGTCGGCCTCAACGCCGAGATGCTCGACAACGATCTTCTTCACGCGTTCTGCGGTATCGCTCATGGGGAAACCCTCGACTTCCTTGGTTGTTCCGGACTTCGTTAGCGGCACGATTGCCGCTAATCAAGCTGAAAGATGGCGCGTTTCGGGGCTGTCAAACGCCGTTTCAGGCCGGCAGTGCAATCGAAACGCAGATTGGTCGGAGCGGAGCATCCGCAAGCGGATATTCCGGGTTCGCTGCCGCATTACACGAAAAGATGCAGCGGGCAAAGGCCGTCCGGTGGACGAGCTGTGGGCTCAGATCATCGCCATGCCGCCATTTACGTGAATGGTCTGACCGGTGACATAGGCCGCCTCGTCGGAAGCCAGCCAGGCCACGGCCGCGGCCACCTCGGCGCCGGTGCCCATGCGCTTCATGGGGATCGCGCCCAGTATGCCGTCCTTCTGCTTCTCATTGAGCTTGCCGGTCATGGCTGATTCGATGAAGCCTGGCGCGACGCAGTTCACGGTCACGTTGCGCGAGGCGATCTCCTGCGCCAGCGACTTGGACAGGCCGATCATGCCCGCCTTGGAGGCGCAATAATTGGCCTGGCCGGGATTGCCGGTGACGCCGACGACGGAGGTGATGTTGATGATGCGGCCGTGCCGGCGCTTCATCATCGGCTGGGTCAGCTCGCGCGTCAGGCGGAACACCGCCGTCAGGTTCACCTCCAGCACGGAGTCCCAGTCGGCATCCGACATGCGCATGAACAGCCCGTCCTTGGTGATGCCGGCATTGTTGACGAGGATGTCGACGCCGCCGAGATCGGCCTCCGCCTTCTGCGCCAGCGCCTTCACCGCATCGCGGTCGGCAAGGTTGGCAGGCAGCAGCAAGACGCGCTCGCCGAGCTCGCCGCCAAGCTCCTCCAGTCTTCCCATACGGGTGCCGTGCAGCGCGACGGTCGCGCCCTGCGCATGCAGGATGCGGGCGATGGCTTCGCCGATGCCGCCGGATGCGCCGGTAACGAGCGCCTTGCGGCCAGAGAGTGAGAACATGCTTCGTGCTCCGTGATCTTCCCTCGAAGACGCTCCCTTAGCAGGGGAGCATCGCCTTATCCATCAGGCCAATGACGCCAGCGCAGCCTCGATGTCGGCCGACGTGCCGATCGTGGCGGTGGCGATATCCTTGCTGATGCGCTTGGCGAGGCCCGACAGGACCTTGCCCGCGCCGACCTCATAGGCCGTGGTCACGCCATTGGCCGCGAACCATTCGACCGTCTCGCGCCAGCGCACGCGTCCCGTCACCTGCTCCACCAGCCGCGCGACGATCTCGTCGGGGTCGGTGAGCGGCGCGACGGCGACGTTGGACACGACCGGCACGACAGGCGCCCGCTTCGCCACGCCGGCCAGCGCCTCGCGCATGGCGTCGGCGGCCGGCTGCATCAGCGCCGAGTGGAAGGGGGCTGACACCTGCAGCATCAAGGCGCGCTTGGCGCCCTTTTCGGTGCACAGCCGCGCGGCATGCTCCACCGCTGGCTTTGCGCCCGAAATGACGATCTGCCCGCCGCCATTGTCATTGGCGATCTGACAGTTGGCGACCTCGGCGCAGGCGGCTTCCACGCCGTCCTGGTCGAGCCCGAGGATCGCCGCCATGGCCCCCTCGCCCACCGGCACCGCCGCCTGCATGGCATTGCCGCGAATGCGCAGCAGCCGCGCCGTATCGGCGATGGAGAACATGCCCGCCGCGCACAGCGCGGAATATTCGCCCAGCGAATGGCCGGCGACATAGGCGATCTTGTCCTTCAGCACGAAGCCGCGCGCCTCCAGCGTGCGCACCGCCGCCAGCGACACCGCCATCAGCGCGGGCTGCGCATTGGCGGTCAGCGTCAGCTCTTCCTCGGGGCCTTCCCACATGATGCGCGACAGCTTCTGCGCCAGTGCCTCGTCGACCTCCTCGAAAACGCGACGCGCCTCCGGGAAGGCGTCGGCAAGGTCCTTGCCCATGCCGACCGACTGGCTGCCCTGCCCCGGAAAGGTGAATGCGATCGCCATGGAGCGTCTCCTTTATTGTTATTGCCCGCTTTTTCGCCTCGTGACGCAGGCGGGAAGCTTCGTCAAGGCCCGCGCCACTGACAGCCCACTGTCAGTATGGCCATTTTACGGAACGCAAGCGGGTGGTCCTGCACGCATACCTTGCTTATATGCGCGCATACCCGCCATTCCCGCGCAAGGTTTCCCATGCCAGCCATCATCCAGATCGCCGACCTCGTGAAGCGGTACAAGGGCGGCTTCGAGGCGCTCAAGGGCGTGTCGCTCGACATTGGGGACGGCGAGATCCTCGCCCTTCTCGGCCCCAACGGCGCCGGCAAGACGACGCTGATCTCCATCGTCTGCGGCATAGTCAACGCCACGTCCGGCAGCGTGCGCGTGGCCGGCCACGACATCGTGCACGACTACCGCGCGGCGCGCGAGATGATCGGTCTGGTGCCGCAGGAAATGCATGTGGACGGCTTCGAATCGGTCTGGACCTCGGTATCATTCAGCCGCGGCCTGTTCGGCAAGAAGCGCGACGACGCCAAGGTCGAGGAGGTGCTGCGCTCGCTTTCACTCTTCGACAAGAGGAATGAGAAGATCATCACGCTCTCCGGCGGCATGAAGCGGCGCGTCATGATCGCCAAGGCGCTGGTGCACGAACCGCGCATCCTCTTCCTTGACGAGCCGACGGCGGGCGTCGATGTCGAATTGCGCAAGGACATGTGGGAACTCATCCGCCGGCTCAACCGCTCGGGCGTGACCATCATCCTGACGACCCACTATATCGAGGAAGCGGAGGAGATCGCCGACCGCGTCGGCGTCATCAACCGGGGCGAACTGCTGCTGGTCGAGCCCAAGGTGGAGCTGATGCGGAAGCTGGGCGAGAAGCGGCTGACCATCGAGCTGGCCGAACCGCTGGAGGCGATCCCCGAGCAATTTGCGAGCTACGGTCTTGCGGTCGGCGAGGACCGCCAATCGCTGCACTATACCTACGACACCAATGCAGACCGCACCGGCATCCCCACCCTGCTGTCGGAACTGTCGCGCAGCGGCATCCGCATCCGCGATATCTCCACCCATCAGAGCTCGCTGGAAGAGATCTTCGTCCGCCTCGTGCAGGAGAATGCGCAATGAATCTGCGAGCGATTGCCGCCATCTACCGGTTCGAAATGGCGCGCTGGTGGCGGACGCTGCTGCAAAGCATCGTCTCGCCGGTGCTGTCGACCGCGCTCTATTTCGTCGTCTTCGGCGGCGCGATCGGCTCGCGCATGCAGGATGTCGAGGGCCTGCCCTACGGCGCCTTCATTGTGCCGGGCCTCATCATGCTCACCATGATCACGCAGGGCATTTCGGTCGGCTCCTTCGGGATCTATTTCCCCAAATTCATCGGCACCATCTACGAGATCCTGTCGGCGCCCGTCTCCTATCTGGAGATCGTCGTCGGCTATGTGGGTGCGGCCGCCACCAAGTCGGTCATTCTGGGCCTGCTCATCCTCGGCACCTCGACCTTCTTCGTCTCGATCCACATCGCGCATCCGCTGTGGATGCTGTTCTTCCTCGTCCTGACCGGCGTCACCTTCAGCCTGTTCGGCTTCATCATCGGCATATGGGCCGACAATTTCGAGAAGCTGCAGCTGATTCCCATGATGGTCGTGATGCCGCTCGTCTTCCTCGGCGGCAGCTTCTATTCGGTCGATATGCTGCCGCCCTTCTGGCAGACGGTGAGCCACTTCAATCCGGTGCTCTACCTCGTCAGCGGGTTTCGCTGGAGCTTCTACGAGATCGCCGATGTGAGCCTCGGCGTCTCGGTGGCGGCGATCCTGCTGTTCCTCACGCTCTGCCTCGGCGCGATCTGGTGGATTTTCAGGACCGGCTACCGGCTGAAGAACTGAAGTCCCGTTCAGTGCGTCATCTGGAGGCTGGCGACGGCGGCCCCGATCTTCTTGAAGGTCGCCTCCAGCGTCGAGACGTCGCTGGTCGGATAATAGTCGGACGGGTTCGAGGCGCATTTGCTGTAGAGTGTGCGGTTCGCGGCGGTGTCGGCGCCCAGCAGCACCGTGAAGACGCGCACATCCTGCGCCTTCAGCGCGGTGCAGACCGCAAGCGTATAGGTGTTCACATTGGTAAGCGCCGTGTTACGGTTGGTCGATCCCATGCGGCCCTGGTCGACGAAGCTGTATGAGCCGTAGTCCGATTTGTTGATGCCCTCGCTGCTGGCGCCGAACACATTGTTCTCGCCATCGGTGAAGACCACGACCACCTTGCTCACATCCTCCTGCTTGAAGGGCGAGCCGCCGGTATAGGGCTCCTCCGGCGAAAGGACGCGCATGCCCCAGGCCAATCCCTCGGCGACATTGGTGCCCGAGCCGTTCCAGTAGATCATCTTGGCGATCTCCGCCTTGAGGGCGGCCATGTCGTCCGTCAGCGGCTGGATCGGCGTCGGGCAGGCATAGTTGGGCCCGTTGGTGAGCGGCCCGACATTGTCGATCTTGTTATAGGTTGTCTTGTTGTATTTGCCCGTGGAACGCTGCTGGTCGAGCTGGCTTCCCGATGTCGTCTCGTCGAGATAGCTGTTGTTGAACTTGTCGCCCTTGTCGCCCGACACCTTGGCGGTACCCGGCTCGTCGGGTGCGAAATAGGGCACGAACAGCGTATCGGGCACCGCATTGTCGGGCGGCGCATCGTTCAGATTGTAGGGCGAGGGACGCGCCTCCACGCAGCCCTTCCAGGTCTGGCCGAGCCGCTCGAAAAGATCGAGATGGTTCACGCGCTTGCCGCCTTCCAGCGCGAAATTGGCGCCATGATAGGCGGCCTTCGCATCCCGGTCGATCCAGCTGTCCTTGAACTCCGCTCCCTTGACGTTGACCGCGGTGACGAACGGCACCAGCGCTGCGCGCACCTCGCGCTCATGCGTCTGGGCGGTTGCCAGAATATCCACCAGGGCGGTCGCCGCGCTGCGCAGGGATTTCATGCGGGCATCGCCCATGGAGCCGGTATTGTCGAGCACCAGCGCCACTTCGAGCTTGTTGGTCGATTCGAACGCCTTGTTCTGCGCGCTGACATAGCGCCCGCCGCCGAAGACGAAGGCGAAGTTCAGGTCCACTTCGCCCTTGGCCGTTGCGGTCGTGGTGATGTAGTTCAGGCCGCGGTCGATGCTCAGCCGCGCTTCGACGGTCTTGAAGTGACTGCGGTCGGCAAGGTTGGCGGCAAAATAGTCGCTGAAGACCTTCTGGCGGCTGTCGGCATCATCGTCGATGCGCGACGCGGCGAGGATCGCGGCGTCGAGGCTGTCCTGCAACTGCCGCTTGGCCTTGCTCATGGTTCCGATGTCGATGGCAAAGCCGATCGCGCCCAGAAGCAATGGCAGCGTGACCGCGATCGCCACGGCATAGGTTCCATCGCGTGACTGCCAGAAACTGCGCAAGCGCTGATACATCGTCGGTGCCCCAGCCAACGAACGGTCCGGCAATATGGCGCCAAACAATGAATCAGAGGTTTTCAACGATCCGATGATTTGACGGTGCCGAACTTGCCTTCGCCGCCCGTTATGTATATGAGCCGGCATCCGCTGGTTCGACTGGGGGCTGAACGGAGGGCCGAAGGCATGTCGCCTTCGCATGAAGCCGGAAGTGCTTCTGCCTCCCGTGTCTCCGCTCTCGACCGTCTCGACATGCACCTTTCTTCCCTGCCCCCGGCAGGTTTGCGAAGTGGCAGAGGCTTAGCCGTCGGGCCAGTGTGAATGAAGAAAGGCAAGGACATATGTCACTTTACGAGCACGTATTTCTTGCCCGGCAGGATCTGTCGCAGCAGCAGGTCGATGCACTTGTCGAACAGTACAAGGGCGTGATCGAAGCGAATGGCGGTTCCGTCGGCCGGGTCGAGAACTGGGGGCTGAAGTCCCTCACCTACCGCATCAACAAGAACCGCAAGGCGTATTACACGCTGATGGACCTGACGGCCCCGGCCGCCGCCGTCAGCGAGATGGAGCGCCAGATGGGTCTGTCGGAAGACGTCCTGCGCTTCATGACCATCAAGGTCGAGAAGCACGAGGAAGGCGCATCGGCCATGATGCAGCGCCGCGACGATCGCGACCGTGAGCGTGGTGACCGCGGCGATCGCGGCTCGCGCTTCGGTGATCGCGACCGCGGTCCCCGCAGCTTCGGTGATCGCGACGGCGATCGCAGCCCGCGCCGCCAGCGCGACGAGAACTCGCAAGGAGCCGAATGATGGTCGACATCAGCCAGATCCCTACCCGGCGTCCCTTCCATCGCCGCCGCAAGACCTGCCCGTTCTCGGGCGCCAATGCGCCGCGCATCGACTACAAGGACGTGCGCCTGCTCCAGCGCTACATTTCCGAGCGCGGCAAGATCGTGCCGTCGCGCATCACGGCCGTCAGCCAGAAGAAGCAGCGCGAGCTCGCCAAGGCGATCAAGCGCGCCCGCTTCCTCGGCCTGCTGCCCTACGTGGTGAAGTAAATCTCGGATCGGGCGCGGTCTTCAGGCCGCGCCCGTCCATTTTCCGCTTCGGGAGCGGTGAAACCCCGAGTTGGGCCTTTCCGGAAAGTCGGTGACTTTTCGAGATCGTGAAAGCCCTAACTGCCACCGGCAGGACAGCGACACCGGCGCGCAAGGAGCGCCACTTGCTTCCTGTCTTACGCATCTCGTTCGACCGCTCGCGGTCGTGAAAGGACAAGACAATGGAAGTCATTCTTCTCGAGCGCATTTCCCGCCTCGGCCAGATGGGCGAAACCGTCAGGGTCAAGGACGGCTTTGCACGCAATTTTCTCCTGCCGCAGGGCAAGGCGCTGCGCGCCAACGAGGCCAACAAGAAGAAGTTCGAAGGCCAGCGCGCCCAGCTCGAGGCACGCAACCTGGAGCGCAAGTCGGAAGCCCAGAAAATCGCCGACGAGCTCGACGGCAAGACGTTCGTGGTCGTGCGCTCGGCCGGCGAGACCGGCCAGCTCTACGGCTCGGTATCGACGCGTGACATTGCCGATATCCTGACCGCCGAAGGCTTCTCCGTGGCGCGCAACCAGGTCGAGCTCAACCAGCCGATCAAGGCCATCGGCCTGACCAATGTCGAGATCGTGCTGCATCCCGAGGTGGAAGTGGCCGTGACGCTGAACATCGCCCGCAGCGCCGAGGAAGCCGAGCGCCAGGCCGCCGGCGAGACGCTCGACTCGGCCGAAGCCATCTATGGCGACGACATCAACGAGAATGCACGTCCCGACGCCTTCTTCGATCCGAATGCCGAGGAAGACGACGAAGACGCAGACGCCTGATCGCGCAGGCTGCCGATCCTGAAAAAGCCCGGGCATGCCCGGGCTTTTTTGTGCCAGCTCGCAAGAATGGCTGGCTCAATCACCTTCCCGACACTGGAAGGATTGCAGACTGTGCGATTCAGGATACACTAAGGGTACCTTAGTTTCTGTAGCGGACGGTTTGGCGCCATGAATTCGATGCTGAACAGGGTCGCGCGGAGCCTGATCCGCACCGGCACCCTCACACTCACCACCCCCGACGGGTCCACCCACACATATGGAGACGGCACGGGCGCGCCCGTCCATGTCGCGGTGCGAACGCGCCGCGCAGCGATCGCCATCGCGCTCGATCCGACGCTGGCACTGCCGGAAGCCTATATGGACGGCACGTTCGAGGTGCTGGAAGGCGATCTCCTCGACTTCCTGCGCATCGCCTATGAGAATCAGGCCCGCAGCAGCGGTGGCAGTCGCCCTGTCGTATCGCGCCTGCTGGAGGGGCTGCGCAACCTCTTCCGCCGCTTCCAGCAGATCAATACCGCGTCCCGCTCGCGCCGTAATGTGCATCGCCACTATGACCTGTCGGGCGAGATGTACCGTCTCTTCCTCGACAGCGACCTGCAATATTCCTGCGCCTATTTCGAGCGGCCTGATTCCACGCTGGAGGAAGCGCAGCTTGCCAAGAAGCGGCACATCGCCGCCAAGCTCGATGTCCATCAGGGCGACAGCGTGCTCGACATCGGCTGCGGCTGGGGTGGTCTTGGCCTCTATCTGGCCAAGCGCTTCGAGGCCGACGTGCTTGGCGTCACCCTCTCCACCGAGCAACTGGCCGTCGCGACCGACCGCGCCCATGAGGAAGGGCTCGAAAACCACGTCCATTTCGAGTTGCGCGACTATCGCCACCTGTCGGAGCGCTTCGACCGCATCGTTTCGGTCGGCATGTTCGAGCATGTCGGCGTGAACCACTACAACGCCTTCTTCGACAAATGCGCGACGCTGCTGAAGCCCGGCGGCGTGATGGTGCTGCATTCCATCGGCCGCAGCGGCGTCCCGTCCGCCACTGCGGCCTTCATCCGCAAATACATCTTCCCCGGCGGTTATATCCCCGCCCTTTCGGAAGTGATGCCGGCCATCGAGCGCGCCGGCCTCGTCGTCACCGATATCGAGATCCTGCGCCTGCACTATGCCGACACGCTGAAGAACTGGCGCGAGCGCTTCCTGGCCAACCGGGCCCGCGCGGTGGAAATCTATGACGAGCGCTTCGCGCGCATGTGGGAATTCTATCTGGTCGCCTCGGAAGCGGCGTTCCGCTACCAGGACATGATGAATTTCCAGATCCAGATCACCAAGAAGAACGACACGCTGCCGATGACCCGTGACTATATGGCCGCGAATGAAGCCGCCCTCGCTGCGGCGGATTCAAAAACCATGCCTCGGCCAGCCGCCGCGCCCGCCAGGACGACCCGCGGCCGAAGCAAGACGAAGTCCGGCTGACCTCGCATTTTCCTGTTTTGTTCTCTCGATCCGGCCGCTATGCTGCCGGATCGAGTCGCGTCAAGCCAGGCTCCCGCCACGGCTGTGGACAGCTGTGAATCGCGGGAGCAAGGCGAAGCCTCTTTCCCGCGGTCTGGGCGACTCTGATACCGGATAAGCCCGGGAGACATGAGGGTAAGATGGCCGAAGCAGTCCGCAAGCTTGGCGTGGCGGAAACGCCGCTCTATCGCGAGGCGCCGAACAATATCGAGGCGGAGCAGGCACTGCTTGGCGCGATCCTCGTCAACAACGACGCCGTCTATCGCGTTTCGGACTTCCTCAAGCCGGCGCATTTCTACGAGCCCCTGCACCGGCGCATCTATGAGGTGGCGGGCGAGCTGATCCGCATGGGCAAGCTGGCGACGCCGGTCACGCTCAAGACCTTCCTGCCCGCCGACGACAAGGTCGGCGAAATGACCGTCGCGCAATATCTGGGCCGGCTTGCCGCCGAGGCCGTGACCGTCATCAACGCCGCCGACTATGGCCGCGCCATCTACGACCTCGCCACCCGCCGCGCGCTCATCACCGTCGGCGAGGACATGGTCAACATCGCCTATGATGCGCCGGTCGACATGTCGCCGCAGGACCAGATCGAGGATGCCGAACGGCGTCTGTTCGAGCTCGCCGAGACCGGGCGCTACGATGGCGGCTTCGAAAGCTTCAACGATGCGGTGAAGACCGCCATCGACATGGCCAGCGCCGCCTATATGCGCGACGGCGGCCTCTCCGGCATCGCCACCGGACTGCATGATCTCGACGGCCGCATGGGCGGGCTGCAATCCTCCGACCTTATCGTGCTCGCCGGCCGCCCCGGCATGGGCAAGACGTCGCTCGCAACCAATATCGCCTTCAATATCGCGGCCGCCTACGAGCCGGACCAGCAGGCGGACGGCGCGTTCAAGGCCAAGAATGGCGGCGTCATCGGCTTCTTCTCGCTCGAAATGTCGTCCGAGCAGCTCGCAACGCGTATCATTTCCGAGCAGGCGGAGGTCCCCTCCTCCAAGATCCGGCGCGGCGACCTCACCGAAGCCGATTTCGACAAGCTGGTCGTCTGCACGCAGACGCTGCAGAAGATCCCGCTTTTCATCGACTCCACCGGCGGCATTTCCATCGCCCAGGTTGCGGCGCGCGCGCGGCGGCTCAAGCGCCAGCGCGGCCTCGACGTGATCGTCATCGACTATATCCAGCTCATGCAGGGTTCGTCGGCCAAGGCTTCGCAGGGCCGCGTGCAGGAAATCACCGAGATCACCACCGGTCTCAAGGCACTTGCCAAGGAGTTGGCGGTGCCGATCATCGCGCTGTCGCAGCTCTCGCGTCAGGTTGAAAGCCGCGACGACAAGCGCCCGCAGCTGTCAGACCTGCGCGAATCCGGCTCCATCGAGCAGGACGCCGACGTGGTGCTGTTCGTCTACCGCGAGGAATATTATCTGAAGAACAAGGAGCCCAAGCCCGGCACCGAGGAATATATCAAGTGGGAGAACGAGATGAACGAGGCGAAGGGCAAGGCCGAAGTCATCATCGCCAAGCAGCGCCACGGCCCCACCGGCTCTGTCGGACTGGGCTTCCAGGGCGAGTTCACCCGCTTCTTCGACCTGGCCGAGGACAGCCATCTGCCCGAACGATTCGAGTCGTGACGGCTACCCTTCCCCCCATGCATTCCACCGGTCCGGAACATCACCTCGCCGGCGCGATCCTCACGATCGACCTCGATCGGCTGAAGACCAATTATCGCATCGTGGCCGAGCGTTCGTCCCCTGCCGAGGCGGCCGCCGTGGTGAAAGCGGACGCCTACGGGCTCGGCATCCCACAGGTCGTTCCCGCGTTGCTTTCCGCCGGATGCCGGCGCTTCTTCGTCGCCCAGCCGCATGAGGGCATCGCGGTGAGGGCGAAGGCGCCGGAGGCCGACATCTATGTGCTGTCGCCGCTGCTCGGCGCGGAACAGACCGCCACGCTCAAGCAGCACCGGCTCGTCCCCGTGCTCAACACCCCGACCGACATCACCATCTGGGAGGCGGAAGGCTGGGCGGACGGGCGCGCTTTGCCCTGCGCGGTCCATGTGGACACCGGCATGAACCGGCTCGGCCTGTCGCTCACCGAAGCCGAAAGCTTCGCGCGCGACAATGCGCTGACGGGCGCGCTCAACGTGACGCTGGTGATGAGCCACCTTGCCTGCGCCGACGATCCTGCCCACCCGCTCAATGCACGCCAATGCGCTTCCTTCCAGCGGGTTCGCGGACTTTTCGCAGGCGTCGAAGCAAGCCTAGCCAACTCGGCCGGCATCGGGCTTGGCGGCGATTTCCTCTGCGACCTGACCCGCGCCGGCATCGCGCTCTATGGCGGGCGCGCCGGCCCCGGCACCCCGCTGCAAGCCGTTGCCACGCTGGAGGCACGCATCCTCCAGATACGCAGCGTACGCGCCGGCGAAACGGTAGGCTACGGCGCCACCGTCACGCTCGACCGCGACACGGTGCTGGCGGTCGTCTCATGCGGCTATGCCGATGGCTATCATCGCGCAATATCGGGTTCCGGCGTCGCCATGCGCCGCGCCACGCCGCTCGGCGGGTTCGGCTTCGCGGCCGGCCGGCGCGTGCCCGTCATCGGGCGCATCTCGATGGACCTCACCTGCTTCGACATCACCGACATCGAGCCCGACATGCTCGGCCGTGGCGACCTGATCGAACTCTTCGGCTCCAATCTGTCGATCGAGGATGCGGCCGCCGCCGCGGGAACCATCGGCTACGAACTGCTGACCAGCCTCGGCCAGCGCTACCATCGGGTCTATGTGGGGGCATGATACCGACCCATGGCTAAGTCCCGCGTCCAGTTCATCTGCCAGAATTGCGGCACCGTGCATACGCGCTGGGCGGGCAAATGCGATGCCTGCGGCGAGTGGAACACGCTGATCGAGGAAGGCACGGCCGGCGGCATCGGCAGCGGGCCGCAAAACCTGAAAAGCGCCAGAAAAGGCCGCGCGGTGACGCTGACCTCGCTTGCCGGCGAGATCGAGGACGCGCCGCGCATCGTGTCGGGTATCGGCGAGCTCGACCGCGCCACCGGCGGCGGCTTCGTGCGCGGTTCGGCGCTGCTTGTCGGCGGCGATCCGGGCATCGGCAAGTCCACGCTCCTGACCCAGGCAGCGGCAGCGCTGGCCAATCAGGGGCATCGCATCGTCTATGTCTCGGGCGAGGAGGCGGTGGCGCAGATCAGGCTGCGCGCGCAGCGGCTCGGCGTGGCGGGATCAGCCGTGGAGCTCGCCGCCGAGACCAATGTCGAGGACATTCTGGCCACCATTGCCGATGGCAAGCGGCCGGACCTCGTCATCCTCGATTCGATCCAGACGCTATGGACCGACCTTGCCGATTCGGCCCCCGGCACGGTCACGCAGGTGCGCGCGGCGGCCCAGGCGATGATCCGCTATGCGAAATCCACAGGTGCCGCAGTGGTGCTGGTGGGCCATGTCACCAAGGAAGGACAGATCGCCGGACCGCGCGTCGTCGAGCACATGGTGGACGGCGTGCTCTATTTCGAGGGCGAAGGCGGGCACCACTACCGCATCCTGCGCACGGTGAAGAACCGCTTCGGCCCGACCGACGAGATCGGCGTATTCGAGATGGGCGACAAGGGGCTGCGCGAGGTCGCCAATCCCTCCGAGCTTTTCCTCGGCGAGCGCAGCGCAAAGGCACCGGGCGCGGCGGTTTTCGCCGGTATCGAGGGGACACGGCCCGTGCTGGTTGAGATCCAGGCGCTGGTGGCGCCCTCCTCGCTCGGCACGCCGCGCCGGGCCGTCGTGGGCTGGGATTCGGCGCGGCTTTCCATGGTTCTGGCCGTGCTCGAAGCCCATTGCGGCGTCCGCTTCGGCCAGCATGACGTCTATCTCAACGTCGCCGGCGGATACCGCATTTCCGAGCCGGCGGCGGACCTCGCCGTCGCGGCCGCCCTCGTTTCGTCCCTCACCGGACTTGCTCTGCCTGCCGATTGTGTCTATTTCGGCGAGATAAGCCTTTCGGGTGCCGTCCGGGCCGTGGCGCATGCCGGGCAACGGCTCAAGGAAGCGGAGAAACTGGGTTTCGGCAGGGCCGTCATGCCGGTCGCATCGGACGACAAGAGCGGTGCACAGGGCATGCAGACCTTCCAGCCGGAGGGATTGGCGGACCTGGTGGCGCGCATAGCCGGCTCACGGCGGAGTGGCACGGAAGAATGAAACGCTCAGACTTCCGACGGGGACAACCAAGCGGCGCAGGCCGCACCTATCGGGACTAGGATATTCATGCCGATCACGCTGCTCGATGGAATTGTCGTCGGCTTCACGCTGGTGTCGGCGATGCTCGCCATGGTCCGGGGATTCTCGCGCGAATTCCTCTCGGTCGCATCCTGGGTGGTGGCCGCCGCGGCAGCCTATTTCTTCTACCCCATTATATTGCCTTATGTGGCGCCCTATATTGATCATCCGATGGTGGCTTTGGTCGCCGCAGCGGCGGTGGTGTTCTTCATCGCGCTGATCGTGGTGACGGTGATCACGATGAAGATTGCCGATTTCATCATCGATTCGCGCGTCGGCGCGCTCGACCGCACGCTTGGCTTCGTCTACGGCGTCGCGCGTGGTCTGGTGGTGCTGGCAGTGGCGCTGCTGTTCTTCAACTGGCTGGTGGGAACGAACCCGCCTGCCTGGATATCGGAAGCGAAATCGCGGCCGCTGCTGGAAAGCATCGGCAACTGGATCCAAGAGATGCTGCCGGAGGATTCGGAGAATTCGATCTTCAACCGCCTGCGCGGTGAAGAAGCTGCGGAACCGGACTCGCCCTCCGACCAGGTGCCGCCGCAACCGGGGCAACCCGCGCCGGCGCAATAAGGCGAGATGCAAGGCACAGGGGCGCGGAATGATCCGCGCCCGCAGTGTTTGGACTGAAAGGCTGCTGGCCATGACCGATGAAACCCAGGCGCCGCTTGCCGGCGAAGCAGACGATCATTTTCACGACGAATGCGGCGTGTTCGGCATCTTCGGCCGGCAGGACGCCGCCGCGATCGTGACGCTCGGGCTTCACGCCCTGCAACATCGCGGCCAGGAAGCGGCCGGCATCGTCTCCTATGACGGTGGACAGTTCCATGTGGAGCGCCATGTCGGCCTGATCGGCGATACGTTCACCAAGCAAGCCGTTCTCGACCGCCTGCCCGGCACGCGCGCCATCGGCCATACGCGCTACGCAACGACCGGCGGCGCCGGCCTGCGCAATGTGCAGCCCCTCTTCGCCGAACTGGCTGATGGCGGCATCGCGGTCGCCCATAACGGCAATCTTACCAACGCCATGACGGTGCAGCGCACCCTGCAGAAGCAGGGCGCCATCTTCACCTCCACCTCCGATACGGAAACCATCCTCCATCTCGTCGCCACCAGCCGCGAGAAGGACATCAATTCGCGTTTCATCGAGGCGGTGAAGACGCTCGAAGGCGCGTTCTCGCTCGTTGCCCTGACCGCGAAGAAGATGATCGGTTGCCGCGACCCGCTCGGCATCCGCCCGCTGGTGCTGGGCGATCTCGACGGGGCCTGGATCCTCGCCTCCGAAACCTGCGCGCTGGATATTATCGGCGCGCGTTTCGTCCGCGACCTGAAGCCCGGCGAAATGGTCGTCGTCACCAATAAGGGCATCGAGAGCTTCTTCCCCTTCGAGCCGCAGAAATCGCGCTTCTGCATCTTCGAATATGTCTATTTCGCCCGGCCGGATTCCTCCGTCGAGGGGCGCAACGTCTATGACGTGCGCAAGAATATCGGCGTCGAGCTGGCCCGTGAGAACCCCGTGGAGGCCGACATCGTGGTGCCGGTGCCGGATTCTGGAACCCCGGCGGCGATCGGCTTCAGCCAGGCGGCGGGCATTCCCTTCGAACTCGGCATCATCCGCAACCACTATGTGGGCCGCACCTTCATCCAGCCGGGCGATTCGATCCGGCATATGGGCGTGAAGCTGAAGCACAATGCCAATCGCCGCATGATCGAGGGCAAGCGCGTCGTGTTGGTGGACGATTCCATCGTGCGCGGCACGACCAGCCAGAAGATCGTGCAGATGGTGCGCGATGCCGGCGCGAAGGAGGTGCATATGCGCATCGCTTCGCCGCCCACCCGCGCCTCCTGCTTCTACGGCGTCGACACGCCCGAAAGGGCCAAGCTGCTCGCCTCGCGCATGTCGATCGAGGAAATGGCCGATTTCATCCGCGTGGATTCGCTGGGCTTCCTCTCCATCGACGGCCTGTACCGCGCCGTGGGAGAGGCCGGGCGCAATGGCGAGATCCCGCAATTCTGCGACGCCTGCTTCACCGGCGAGTACCCGACCCGGCTGACCGACATAGAGGGGTCCGACAATGTGCGGACCCTGTCGCTGCTGGCCGCCGGCGGGCAGTAAGCCTCAGGCATCGGACCTTTCGAAAAACCCGGCCCGGACGGCAAGACGCTTGCCCGGACCGTGGACGGCTGCATAGAGCAGCCCGGCCAGGAAGACGAAGTGGTCGATGAAGAAGCCGAACTCCATCTGGTTGCTCTCCCAGGCCGCCGGCCCATGGAAGGCGAATGCCAGGAAGATGACATAGGCGCCGGCAAGCAGCGCCGCCTCGCTGAAGAACGCACCCGACAGGAAGGCCGCTACGAGCGCCACTTCGAAGAAAGCCGCCGCCCAGGCGAAGAACAGCGGTGCGGGAAAGCCGATGGATGCGATATAGCCGGCCGTATCTTCCATGCCGGCAAATTTGAAGAAGGCGGCCATTGCGAAAGCACCGGCGAAGATCAGCCGGGCGACGAGTATCGCGATCATGCGCATGTTTTTGCTCCGTCTCGGTTTGAACCTGAGGACGTTGCAGGATCGCCATTTCCGACATCCGCCAACGAACTTGTCGCACATTGGCGCCGGCGGCCTGCTTCGGGGTTTCACAAGCGGCGATTCCATCCTATCAGGTGCCGCTGAACGAACGGCCGAACCCGGAGATCCGGCATGACCTCTCTCGATCTTTCAGGGCGCGTTGCGCTCGTGACCGGCGCATCGCGCGGCATCGGCTATTTCATCGCGCGCGAGCTTGCGGCCGCGGGCGCGCATGTGCTGGCCGTCGCCCGCACCGTGGGCGGCCTCGAGGAACTGGACGACGAGATCAAAGCGGCGGGCGGCAGCGCAACGCTGGTCCCGCTCGACCTGACGGACATGCCCGGCATCGACCGCATCGGCGCCGCCATTCACGACCGCTGGGGCAAGCTCGACATCCTCGTCGCCAATGCCGGCGTACTGGGAACGATCTCGCCGCTCGGCCATGTCGAGGCGAAGGTATTCGAGAAGGTGATGGCGATCAACGTGACGGCGACTTGGCGCCTGATCCGCAGCGTCGATCCGCTGCTGCGCCTTTCCGATGCCGGCCGGGCGATCATCGTTTCATCCGCTGCCGCCCATTCCGCGCGCGCCTATTGGGGGCCCTACGCGGCATCGAAGGCCGCCGTGGAAGCCATGGCGCGCTCCTGGGCCGACGAGGCCAGGAACACGCCGCTGCGGATCAACTCGGTCAATCCCGGCGCGACGCGCACGGCGATGCGCGCACTGGCCATGCCGGGCGAGAATCCGGACACACTGCCGCATCCTTCGGAGGTCGCGCGCAAGATCGTACCGCTGGCCAGCCCGGCGCTGGCCGAGACCGGCATGATCTTCGACGTTCCGCAGAACCGTTTCCTCGCCTACCGCCTGCCGGAGTAACGGCCAGCCGTGGCGCAATCGCACACGCATTCGCCAAATTACGACTATGTCGTCGCCACGGCGCGGCGTCTCCTGCCGCAAGGCGGTCGGGTGCTCGATTTCGGCTGCGGGCGCGGCAACATCGTCGCCCTGGCGATGGACGATGCGCCCGAACTCGACATCTGCGGCGCCGATACGTTCCAGGACTATTATGCAAGCTGGATGGCCGACATCCCCGCGCAGGTCGCGTCGCGCATCTTCCGCATCGAGGACGGCCGGCTGCCCTTCCCTGATGCGAGCTTCGACGGCGTGGTTAGCAATCAGGTGTTCGAGCATGTCGCCGATGCGGCGCCCGCGCTGGCGGAGATCGCCCGCGTCCTGAAGCCGGGCGGCTTCTTCCTCGCGCTTTTCCCTACTGCGCAGACATGGTTCGAGCCGCATAGCGGCATCTATTTCGCGCACTGGGTGAAGGATCATGCGCGGCAGAAGCGCTATCTCGCCGCCTGCCATCGGCGCGGGCGTGGCTATTACAGGGAAAATGCCACGCCGGAACGCTGGGCGGACTTCATGAGCCACACCATCCGCAAAGAGTGCCACTATCGCACGAACCGCGCGATCCGCCGGCTCTGGCGCGCGGCCTTCGGGCAGGCGCCGCGCTCGCTGGCGGCCGACTACATGCGCTTTCGCGTCGCCGTGCATCCCCGTTTCGGCCGCTTCGCGCGCCTTGCCGCACCGGCCAGCCCGCTTCTCGCTTTTGTCTGCCACATCCGCGCCGGCGTGGTGTTGCTGGCGCGCAAGCCTGGCTGACGCATAGCGCCGTCAGGACATGACGTCTTCGCCGGGGTGCTCCACGGGCGGTCTCGACGCGAGCGAGCAGCCTGCGCTGGCGACGATCATCATGCAGACCGCCATCCATTGCATCGGCGTCAGCCGTTCACCCAGCATGAAGAAGCCGACAAGTGCTGCGATGGCCGGGGCGCTGCTGGTCACGAGGCCGAATAGCCGGCTGCTCAATTTCTCCAGCGCGCGCATTTCGAGATAATAGGGCAATGCGCTGGAAAGCACGGCCACGACCGCGCCCAACAGCAGCACCTCCGGAAGCAGGAGGTTTCCGCCGGCAACGGATATGCCGGCCGGCAAGGTGACGAGACAGGCGATTGCCATTCCCACCGCCACGGCAACCCCGCTCTGCGCCTCGGCGGCGCGCTTGCCGAAGAGGATGTACAGCGCCCAGCATGTCGCCGCGCCAAGCGCATAGAGCACCCCGGCGGGATCGAGGCTCGTCCCGGCCCCCGGCCACGGCATCAGGAGAAGCAGGCCCGCGACGGCCAGCGCGAACCAGAGGAAATCCCTTATGCTGCGCGAGGTCAGCAGGACGACCGCCAGCGGGCCGCAGATCTCGATGGTCACGGCAATGCCGATCGGGATCCGCGCGATGGCCCAGTAGATGAGAAGGTTCATGCCGCCCAGCGCGATCCCGTAGAGCGCCATCCACAGCGCCTGCCGCCGCGTGAAACGCGCCGACCAGGCTCGCGCCACGACGAGCAGAATGATGGCGGCAATGCTCGTGCGAAGCGCCGCCACGCCTTCCGGCCCGACAAGGGCGAACAGGCTTTTGCCGAGAGCGGCGCCGATATTGACCGAAGTCAGCGCAATGACGATTGCGAGGCTTGCAAGAGGAACCGTTCGGGCGCGCATATGCCGCTTATCGGGTGCTTCCCGCCGGGGCACAAGCGTCTCATCACGATCGAAGCATCAAGCCCTTTGCATTGGCGCAAATCGGGATAAAATATGCGATGAACTCGCAGCCTGCCCGGATGCTTACGGAGAACGCCATGCGGCGCAAGAATATCCTGACCCTGGCTCTTGTTGGCGCAACCCTTGCGCTGGCCGCTCCGGGGCTTGCCTCCGCGCAGGATCTCAAGGCGCTGCCCGGCGGCGGCGGCCTGAAGGACGTACCGACCTTCCATGACCTGCCCGGCGTCCAGATGAAGCTGAACGGCGCGGGCGGCGCGCCGCAGGGCAACTGCGTCGAACAGGAAGTCAATGCCTACGATTCCCGCGGCTATTACGAAGGCCTGGCCACGGAAACCCGGTGCAAGTTTGGCCGATTCTCGATCGGAACCGTGCGGTCCGGCAACATCAACCGGAACAGCATCCCCGGCATGACGCAGTTTCACGGCCACTATCATCCCGCCCCGCAGGAATACCGTCCCGGCAATTGATGCCGCCGGACGCATCGACCTTCGCGTGGCGATCCTTGGAGCAATTCAAGCAAAGGTGCATAGCGGGCTTGCGTCCGCAATTGCGCTAGGACAGGAGGATAGAGCATTCACGCGAAAGCGCAAATGCTCTAGCTTCCCTTCTCCGGAGCGTGGCGTCGCGGCGCGCGTTTCGGCTGATCCGGTGATCTCGGGAGGAGATGCGGCATGTTCCTGTCCCTGACGCTGATCGCGCTTGTGCTGGCGGGCTATGTCGCCTGGGCGATCGGCCATGCATGGTGGCGGGGGCGCAGCTTCCACCAGTCCCTGCTCTATCTGCCGCTGAAGGTGTTCTTCCGCATCAGCGAGGGACAGCCGGCGCCGCTGCGTTCCGACCCGCCGGTGATCTATGCGATCCTCCACCAGTCCCGGCTCGACCCGGCCTTGATGCTGTCGCTGTTGCCGTCCGATACGCTGCACATCCTCGATGAGACTTCGGCGCGATCTTTCTGGCTGGAGCCCTGGCGCGAGATGGCGCGCACCATCGCCTTCAACGCACGCCACATCTTCGTCAGCCGCCGGCTGGTGCGCATGCTCAAGGGCAAGGGCCGGCTCGCGGTCTACCTGCCGGATGGCGTCGATCCGGATACGCGGCCGTTCCGCCTCTATCGCGCGGTGGCGCGCATTGCGCAGACGGCCGGTGCCGAGATCGTCGCCGTTTCCGTGCGCGGCTCGCGCGATACGACTTTCGCCCATGAACGGCACAGGGGGCAGCACATGCTCCCTCGCCTCTCGATCACGGCGCTGCCGGCGCTCAGCGTGGACGCGTTGCGCGCGCGCTCTGCAAGCACGCCGCCCAGCGCCGCGCGCGCCTTGCACGAGCGCCTGCTCGAGGCTGACGGGCAGGTGGTGATCTGACCGACGGTCAGCCGGGCTGGTTTTCGGTGGTCTCCGCGGCCGCCCCGGCATCTGCCAGCGCCGCTTCCTTCTTCTCGCGCCGCACATAGGCGCGGATCGAGAAGGGAATGAAGATCAGATAGGCGATGGCGGACCCCGCAAGCGTGTACCAGGTGTAGCTGACCAGCAGCAGCACATAGAGCACGACGAGAAGCATGACCGGCATGACGAGATCGCGGCGGATGCGCGTGCTGGTCTTGCCGGAATAGATGCGCAGGCCGCTGACCATGAGCACTGCGATCATCACCGTATAGGCGCAGGCGAGGAAGCCGAACGCCTTGCCCACCGGCAAGCCGATAAAGCCCAGATAGACGGGCAGCATGACGAGGATCGCGCCGGCGGGCGCGGGTATGCCGACGAAATAGTCGGCCTGCCAGGCGGGTCGGTCGAGGTCCTCCGCCATCACGTTAAAACGTGCCAGCCGGAGCGCACAGGCGATGGCGAAGAGAAGCGCCGCGATCCAGCCGAAGGAACCCGCCTCGAGCAGGATGAAGGCATAGAGAACGAGTGCGGGCGCAACGCCGAAATTGACGATGTCGGCGAGCGAATCCATCTGCGCGCCGAACTTGGACGATGCCTTGAGCAGCCGCGCGGCACGCCCGTCGATACCGTCCAGAATCGCGGCGATAATCACCATCGCCACGGCAAGCTCGTAGCGGCCCTCGAAGGCGAGGCGAATGCCCGACAGACCGGCGCAGATCGACAGCACCGTGATGACGTTCGGCACGAAGAGCCGGATGGGAATCTCGCGGATACGCGCGCCCTGCATCCGCTTCTGCTGCGCGGGCTGGCCTGACGGTTCTGGAGCGTGCTCGTTCATCCGCATGCCATCACGATACGTGAACCACGGGCGCGACCTGCCCGTCGCCAAACATGGCGATGATCGTCTCGCCGCCCACGGCTGTCTGGCCGACAGCGACGCGCGGCACCGCGCCGACCGGCAGGTAGACATCGAGCCGCGACCCGAAGCGGATCAGTCCGAATCGCTCGCCGGCAAGAAGTTCCTCTCCCCCGTCCGTCCAGCAGACAATGCGCCGGGCAACGAGACCCGCCACTTGCACCACGGCCAGCGTCCCGTTCGGGCTTTCGATCACCACGCCGTTGCGCTCGTTCTCGGTGCTGGCCTTGTCGAGTTCCGCATTGAGGAATTTTCCGGGGCGATATTCCACCCGCGCCACGCGCCCGCGCGCCGGCGCCCGGTTGATGTGGCAGGAGAAGACATTCATGAACACCGAGACGCGCGTCATCTCGGCGCTGCCCAGCGCCAGTTCGCGCGGCGGAACGGCAGCACCGACAAAGGAAACGACACCGTCGGCGGGGCTGACCACCAGCCGGTCGTCCACCGGCGTGATGCGGACGGGGTCACGGTAGAAATAGGTGCACCATGCCGTCAGGATCAGCCCGATCCAGAAAAGCGGCTGCCAGATGAAGGCGAGCACGATCGTGACAATGGCGAAACCGGCAATGAACGGATAGCCCTCGCGATGGATCGGCACCAGCGTGTTGCGGATGGTGTCGGCAATCGACATCGGCAATTTTCCTTTCAGTGGACGGGGTTGCTTAGCGAAAAGCGCCCTTTCCCGCAATGAAGCAACGAATCTTTGGTTGCGTCAGCTTCGCGCAGGGAGCTCGACCCGTCGCGTGATGCCGATGGCGGCGAGGAAGGCTTCGTCATGGCTGACCACCAGAAGCGCGCCATCATAGGCGCGAAGCCCCGCTTCCACCGCCGCGATCGAATCGAGGTCGAGATGGTTGGTGGGCTCATCCAGCACCAGCAGATAGGGCGGGGTCGGCCCGCCGAGCGCGCAGGCAAGCCCCGCCCTCAGCATCTGTCCACCGCTGAGCGCCGAGACGCGCTGCAATGCGGCATCCGCACGGAACATGAAGCGGGCAAGCGCGGCACGGCAGGCATTCTCGCCGCTCTCGGGGTTGAGACGGCGGAAATTGTCGCGGATGGTGGCTTCGGGATCGAGCAGTTCCCCGCTCTGGTCGAGCATGGCGAAGCGCTCGGTGACGCGCATCTCGCCCGAGAGCGGCGCCAGCTTCCCGGCGATGAGCGACAGGAGCGTCGTCTTGCCTGAACCGTTCGGCCCGGCAAGCGCGACCCGCTCGGGCCCGGTTATGGTCAGCGAAAGATCGCCGATAACGGGATTTTCAGGCAAATAGCCGACACTGACGCGGTCGAGCGCCAGCACCGTGCGGCTGGCAGGCAGGCCGGTGGCGGGAAGCGTGACCGACAATGGCGTCAGCACCTCCACCCGCGCCTGCGCGGCCTCCAGCGCCTCCTGCGCCTCGCTGTCCTGCCGCTCCGCCAGGCGCGCCTGCGCACCGCCGGTCTGTTCACTGCGCGCCTTCATGCCACCCAGCAGGATTTTAGGCGCGTCGCCGCGGGCGGCCTTCCGGCGTCCGGCGCCATCCTTGCGCGCCTTGCGCTCCGCGATGGCCTGGGCGGCCTGGCGGGCCTCGCCAGCCTGCTTGCCGGCCTCCACCAGGTCGCGTTGCGCGGCGTCGAGTTCCAGTTCCTTGCGCGCCCGATAGGCGCTCCAGCCGCCGCCATAGCGGCTCGCGCCCAGCGACGTCAGTTCCACGATCGCGTCCATCGCCTCCAGCAATTCGCGGTCGTGGCTCACCACGATCGCTCCACCACGCCACCCGGCCAGCAGCGCACGCACCGCCGCACGGCCGTCGCGGTCGAGATTGTTCGTGGGTTCGTCGAGTAGGAGAATGTCCGGCGCGCGGAAAACGAGCGCGGCAAGCGCCACGCGCGTCCGTTGGCCGCCGGAGAGCGCGGCCAGCGGCGTCTGCGGCGGCACGGCAATGCCGAGACGGGCAAGCGCCGCCTCAATTCGCGCCTCAATCGTCCAGTCGGCCTCGGCGAGTTCCTGTGCCGTCGCCTCGCCATGTTCGGCGCGCGCCAGCACTGCCAGCGCGGCGCGCGCGCCGAACCGGTCAGCAACCGTCTCGTCCGGCCGCGCCTGCAATTCCTGGCGCAGAACGGCCACCGCGCCGTCGACCGACACGGTCCCGTGCGAGGGCTGCAACTCGCCGGCAACGAGACGCAGAAGCGTCGACTTGCCGGTGCCGTTGCGGCCGACGAGACCGACGCGCTCGCGACCGAAGCTCAGGTCGAGATGGGAGAAGAGTTCGCGCCCGTCAGGCGCGGTGTAGGCAATGTCCGAAAGAACGATGGATGGCATGGATACGGATTTCCCCGGTGGCAAGGCGAAGCGGCGTTGCGTTCGGGCTGAAATCCATTGCTGCACACATCCTGTTGTCGTTGCGGTCAGCACAATCTAGGCGCTGCCGCCGCGCGGTTCAAGCGCAACGCGGGAGACGCGGCGATTGACCCTGCCTCCCCTGCCGAATAGCTGACGAAGGATGTCATTCCCGCGCGATATCGACGAGTGGAAACCATGGAGCCCGGCGGAGCTTGCCGGGCGCCTGCGCGCCATTGCCGCGCCGTGGTATGTGGCCGGCGGCTGGGCGCTCGACCTGTGGCACGGCCGGGAGACGCGCTTGCATGAAGACCTCGAATTCGTCGTGCTGCGCGACGACCTGCCCGTCTTCCTGCCAGCCCTGCCAGAATTCGACATGTACACGGCCCATGACGGCGTCCTGACACCGCTGCCGCCCGGCCGGTTGTCCGAGCAGAAAATATTCCAGATCTGGTGCTGGGAGCGCGCGGCTTCATGCTGGCGCGTGGACATGATGATCGAGAACGGCACGCCGGACAGATGGATCTACAAGCGCGATCCGGCGATCACCTGCCCGCGCGGCGACGCGATCCGCAAATCACCGGACGGGGTCCCCTATCTCGATCCCGCCGCGGTGCTGCTGTTCAAGGCAAAGTATCGGCGCGAGAAGGACGAACTGGATTTCGCCAATGCGCTCCCGCGCCTGACGCCTGCCGATCGCGCCCGGTTGAAGGGCTGGCTGGCCGCCACCCATCCCGGTCATGAATGGGATAAAGCGCTGTAGCAACCGTCTCCGGCTTTTCATCCGGCCCCGCGCGGCGTCACACCATCCAAGGCGCGTAGACGGGAGTGCTGACGCGAACCATCTCTGCCGAGCGGCCACGGTCGCGGCGCACGGTTTCGACGATCTCGAAAGCCGAGCGGTCGGAGAGCAGGCGGCGCAGCGCCGCCGCATTCAGCTTGTGGCCGCCCCGATAGGAGCGGAAGCAGCCGATGAAGCGCGCACCGGCAAGCGCCAGGTCGCCCATGGCGTCCAGCGTCTTGTGGCGCACGAATTCGTCGGTGTAGCGCAGGCCTTCCATGTTCACCACGCGGTGATCCTCGCCGATAACGACCGAGTTCTCCAGCGAGGAACCCAGCGCATAACCGGCGGCCCACAGCCGCTCGACATCCTTGAGGAAGCCGAAGGTGCGCGCGCGTGCGATCTCGCGGCGGAACGTGTCGGCCGTCACATCGGCGGCCAGCTTCTGCCGGCCGATCGCGGGGCTGTCGAAATCGATCTCGACCTCGAACCGGGTGCCGTCATGCGGCTGGAACTCGGCCCAGGAAGAGCCATTGTCGATCCGCACCGGCTTGAGAACGCGGATATAGCGGCGGCGCACATTGAGCGTCTCGATGCCGACCTGGTCGAATGCCTCGACGAAGTTCGCCGCGCTGCCATCCAGAATCGGCACTTCACTGCCGTCGATCTCGATCGCGACATTGTCGATGCCAAGGCCGAGCAGCGCTGCCATCAGATGCTCGACTGTCGCCACATGGACGCCGTTCACATCGCCCAGCATGGTGCACAGATCGGTGCCGCCGATCTCGGAGGCCATGGCGCGGATGCGAACGCCATCGGGACCATCATCCGGCACATGAAAAACGACCCCGGTATCGGGGTCGGCGGGATGAAAATGGATGGTTACCGCTTTGCCGCTGTGAACGCCCACCCCTGACAGGGAGACGCTCGACTTCAGCGTTGTCTGATAATCGTACAACTCGATCGATCCCCATATGCGTGCCCGCATGGGACAGCCACACGGCGGCCTAATGCCCGCATTCAACAAACCCGCTGCGCCTCACCCCCAACGCCAGCAGGCCGAAAACATTCACCGTGCAAGATAATAATCTGTCCTGCGCCATCAAAATCACGGTTTCTTACGTATTGTTACGATTCAGAGCTGCGCGCAAGGCCATGATTCGAGCGGTATAATAACGCATTTCGGGCGGAAATATGATCTCCGCCCGAAACAATCAATCGTTTTTCGCCCGTCAGTTCGCCTGGCGGCGCAGGAAGGCCGGGATTTCCAGCTGGTCTTCCTCATGTGCGGCGCGCTGTTGCACGACCGGGCGCCCCTGGTCGTCAAGCTGGCCGCGGCGCGGTGCATAGAGCTGCGAGTCCTGCGGCGCGAGGCGGCGAGCCTCGGGCGCGGGCTGCCGCAGGCGCGGCTCGCGCGGCTGCGCAGGCTGGAGACGCGGCTCTTCCTCGCGGCGCGCCAGGCCGTTGGCCAGACGCTTCAGCAAGCCCATCGGGCCGCGCTCGTCGGCTGCGCCACCATGGCCCGCATGGGCTTCCAGCTCGGCCTGCACGACCGGCGGGAAGTCTTCCACGCGCGGCATGCGCGGGGCCTGCGCGACCGGCGCCTGCTGGGCATAGTGATGCGCCGGCTGCTGATGAAGCGCGGGCTGCGGGGCCGGAGCCGGCTGCGGGGCGGCCGGCGGCTGCTGGAACAGCTTGCTCTGCGGGCGGAATTCCTCGGCGGCTGCAACCGGACGCTGCTGCTGGGCGGCAGGCATGACGGCCTCGGCCTCCCGAATCGCCTCCGCGACCGGATCGGCAGCATGCTGCGCGTGGGCCACGGGCTGGGGCGCGGCCACCTGCGGGCGCGGCGCTTCCAGCTGCGGCTTGGGCTGCGGCTGGCCCTGACGCGGCGGCGTGCGCATGCCGGCCGACGGAGCCACGGAAACATCGCCAAGCATCTTGTCGATGCCGGTGGCGACGACGGAGACCCGGATGACGCCCTCGAGTTCCTCGTCGAAAGTCGCGCCCAGGATGATGTTGGCATCCTGATCGACTTCCTCGCGGATGCGGGTCGCCGCCTCGTCCACCTCGAACAGCGTCATGTCGCGGCCGCCGGTGATCGAGATCAGCAGGCCCTTGGCGCCCTTCATCGAGGTCTCGTCGAGCAGCGGATTGGCGATCGCTGCTTCGGCGGCGGCCATCGCGCGGCCCTCGCCCGAAGCCTCGCCGGTGCCCATCATGGCCTTGCCCATCTCGCGCATCACCGAACGCACGTCGGCAAAGTCGAGATTGATCAGGCCTTCCTTAACCATCAGGTCGGTGATGCAGGCAACGCCGGAATAGAGGACCTGATCGGCCATCGCGAAGGCATCGGCGAAGGTGGTCTTGTCATTGGCGATCCGGAACAGGTTCTGGTTCGGGATCACGATCAGCGTGTCGACGCACTTCTGCAGCTCCTCGATGCCGAGGTCGGCAGTGCGCATGCGGCGCTGGCCTTCGAAGTGGAACGGCTTGGTCACGACACCGACGGTCAGGATGCCCTTCTCGCGCGCCGCGCGGGCCACGACGGGAGCCGCGCCCGTGCCGGTGCCGCCGCCCATGCCGGCGGTGACGAAGCACATATGCGTGGACGAGAGGTGATCGACGATCTCGTCGATGCATTCCTCGGCGGCCGCGCGGCCGACCTCGGGCTGCGAACCCGCGCCCAGACCTTCGGTGACATGCGCGCCGAGCTGGATCAGCCGCTCGGACTTCGACGTGGCCAGCGCCTGGGCGTCGGTGTTGGCGACGACGAAATCGACGCCCTTCAGCCCGGCGGTGATCATGTTGTTGACGGCATTACCACCGCCGCCGCCCACACCGAACACGGTGATGCGCGGACGCAATTCGGTAATATCCGGCTTCTTGAGATTGATGGTCATCTGTGTCGTCCTTTTCGCATGTTCACCGCGTCGCCGCCGCGGTCGCCACTGAGGCTAATCCCCGTCAAACTAGAAACTCTCTTTCAGCCACCGACCCATCCGGTGGAACCGGCCGCCCGTGCCCGTCGCCCTCATTCGCAGGACACGGCCGCCCTGTACGCTTTCGACCCCCGCGACCTGCGGATAGATCATGAGACCGACCGCCGTCGCGAAGGCTGGTCCCTTTGCCGCTTCCGGCAATCCCGAAATCCCCATCGGGCGCCCTATCCTGACGCTGCGCCCGAGGATTCGGCGCGCGGCTTCCGGAAGGCCAGACAACTGGCTGGCGCCTCCCGTCAGCACGATGCGCTTGCCGACCAGCCCCCCCAGGCCGGATCGATTGAGACGGTCGCGCACCATCTCCATCGTCTCTTCGATACGTGCGCGCACGATGCGGTTCATCACCGCGCGCGGAATCTGCATGGCCGCATCGTGATCGTCGCCGCCGATCGGCTGGACGGTCACCATGTCGCGGTCTTCCACGCCGCCGGGCAGTGCCGACCCGTGCATCACCTTCAGCCGCTCGGCGAAATCCGTGCGTGTCGAAAGCCCGCGTGCCAGATCGCCGGTCACATGGTTGCCGCCGATCGGCAGCGAATCCGCATGTACGAACTTGCCGTCCGAGAAGACCGAAATGGTCGTGGTGCCGCCGCCGAGATCGATACAGGCCGCGCCCATTTCGGACTCGTCCTCAACCAGCGCCGCAAGGCCGCTGGCATAGGGCGTCACCACCATCCGCTCGACGGAGAGATGCGCCCGGTTGATGCAGAGTTCGAGATTGCGCAGCGGTGCGGCATCGCCCGACACCACATGCATGTCCACGCCGAGCTCGTCACCGACCATGCCGCGCGGATCACGCACGCCCTTCTCGCCATCGAGCGAGAAGCCGACGGGCAGCGAATGAACGACCTGGCGGTCGGCACGCAATGCCTGGCGCGCGCCGGCCGCGAGCACCTGATCGATATCGGACTGGTCCGCCTCATGGCCGCCGAGCCTGATCGTCGCCGACATGACCTGGCTCCGAAGGCGTCCCGCGCTCAGGTTCACGATGAGGGAATCGACGGTCAGGCCGGCCATGCGCTCGGCCGCGTCAACGGCAAGCCGGATGGCCTGCTCGGCGCGGTCGAGATCGACGATCACGCCGGATTTCACGCCAAGCGATTTCTGGTGGCCGATGCCGATGACCTGCACCTGATGCGTGCGCCCCGGCAGGAGGCGACTGTCCTGACGCGGCTGGAGCCGCCCGATGATGCAGCAGATCTTGCTCGAACCGATATCCAGCACCGTCACGATGCCGGAGCGGCGCGCATTCGCATCCTTCTGGTTGCCGAGCCAACTCATATACGCCGACCCTTCTTCCCGCTGACGAGCTGCTTCATCTCGTCCTGCCGCTCGCTCGCCGCCTCGGCGGAAAGCTGGATCGTGATGCGATCCCTGAGACGCAGATCAACCGCGACGATGTCGCGGCCGAGCACGTCATGTTCGTCCTGCATCCGCGCGAACGCCGCCAGTGCGGCGTCCTCCCCGTGATCCGGCAGACGGATGACCACGCCATTGGCCAGATGAAGATCCCAGCGGCGGCCGGCGATGCGCACATAGCCGCGCACCTGCCCGGCAAGCTGCGGATAGGCCGTCACACGCCGCAGGAAATCGGCGGCACGGTCGGGCGCACCCTCGCCCACGACCAGCGGCAGTTCGGCGAAACGGTTGCCCGTCATCGGCGCGATGGGCCGCCCATCGGATTCGATCAGCGTAAGCTCGCCCTCATGCTGCCAGATCGCGAAGGCCTTGCGCTCGACGAGCGATACTTCGATCGCATCGGGATAGACCTTGCGGACGGTCGCACTCTCCACCCATGGCAGCGCGACGACGCGCTCGCGCGCCTCCCGCACATCAAGGCCGATCAGCGCCGTATAGCCGTCCAGCCCCAGGCTGCCGACGACATCGATCTCCGAAGTCTCGCGATTGCCGCTGACGCGCACATCGGCGACGGCAAAGCCGGTACGCGCAGTCACGCCCTTGATCAGCTCCGGCATATGGCCACCGACGGCGGCGCCATAGATGCCGGTCGCGAGCAGCAGGCCGCCGGAGAGAAAGGTCGCCGCAAAGCGCGGAGCCTCGACATCGGGACCGAACAGACGCCCCAGCGCGCGCGCCGGCCGCCGCAACCAGCGCGGCAGAACGAAGCGCGGCGACGATGCCACGCCTGCGTGACCCGGCTTCAACGCAAACACGACGCGTCCTCCACGATCCAGCGAACCAATTCACCAAAGGAATGACCGGCATCCAGAGCGATCTCCGGCACCAGCGATGTCGGCGTCATGCCCGGCTGGGTGTTGACCTCCAACCAGATGATCTCGCCATTTTCGGAATGGCGATCGTCGTAGCGAAAGTCGGATCGGGAGACGCCCCGGCAGCCGATGGCTTGATGAGCCTTGAGCGCCAGTGTCTGTATTTTTTGGTAAATATTCGGTGAAATTTTTGCCGGGCATTCGTGTTTTGAGCCGCCGGGCGCATATTTCGAATCGTAGTCGTAGAAGCTGTGCCCGACCGGGATGATCTCGGTCACCCCGAGCGCGACATCGCCCATGACCGCGCAGGTGAGCTCCCGCCCATGCACGAAACGCTCGACCATGACGGTCGCGCCGTAATTCCACTCTGTCGACGAAACGATCTGCGGCGGATGCGCCTGATCCTCGCCGACGATAACGACGCCGAAGCTCGATCCTTCATTGACCGGCTTGACGACATAGGGCGGCTTCATCGGATGCTCGACGCCGATCGCGAAGCGGTCGACCACCCGCGCCTCGGCAACGGGAATGCCGGCAGCCTTGGCGACCTTCTTGGCCTGAACCTTGTTCATCGCCAAGGCCGAGGCCAGCACACCCGAATGCGTATAGGGAATCTCCAGATATTCGAGGATGCCCTGGATCGTGCCATCCTCGCCGTAAGGGCCATGCAGCGCATTGAATGCGACGTCAGGCTTCAGTTCGCCAAGCACGGCAGCAACGTCGCGCGTGACGTCGATGCGCGTGACACGGAAGCCTTCGCCCTCCAGAGCGTCGGCGCAGGCATTGCCGGACGCCAGGCTCACCGGTCGCTCCGATGAAAACCCACCCATCAATACGGCAACATGCTGGCCTGCCATTGCGCCGTCGTCCCTCTCCAACGCTCCCTCGGGCACCTGACTCCGAGTATGAATCTCCTACCCCTGCTTGATATGCGCAGGGCAAGAACGCTGAGACGCGTAAACGACTCAAATCAGGAGGTGCCGTAGGGCCAAAGAATCAGAGAGTTGAATCCGTGGCAAGACCTGTCAGCAATTTGATTAAAATTCCTGCTTCCTGTCGCAAGTTCGACGCAAGACAGCCGTTGGAGCCGCGCACGTCCGGATGCATATCCGGGCCGCCTATCCATCCTTCAATTCAGCAACATTCGTGCGAGGCAAGGAGACCTTGCCCGGCCGCAAGAATGCCTAGAGCGGTTCAGCATTTCACGGAAACGCCGAGCCGCTCTAGCTCTTTGTTTTAGCCGCATTTCTGCGACGCCAAGCGATTCCGCTTGGCTGCAAAATGCTCTAGAGAAGCTGCCCCAGAAAAGGCTGCACATCCTTGCCGGGCCTGAACCAGCCGATGCGCTTGATTTCCCACTCAAGCCGGATACCGGAGCTTTCCAGCACCCGCGCACGCACGGTTTCGCCGAGGAATTCGAGATCGTAGCCGGTCGCGCTGCCGATATTGATCATGAAGTTGCAATGCATGGGCGACATCTGCGCCCCGCCGATCTGCAAGCCGCGACAGCCGGCCTTGTCGATCTCCTTCCAGGCCGAGGTGCCCGGCGGGTTCTTGAAGGTCGAGCCGCCGGTCTTCTCGCGGATCGGCTGCACCGTCTCGCGATGATGCTGCACCTCGTCCATGGCCTTGCGGATGACGGCCGCGTCTTCCGCATAGCCTTCCATCACCGCGCCGGTGAAGATCAGACCCTCCGGCGCTGCCGAATGGCGATAGGCATAGCCCATATCCGCATTGGTCAGCACATGGCGGTTGCCCTGGCGGTCGAGCGCGTGGACCTCGACGACGCGCTCGCGCGTCTCCACCCCGTTCGCCCCGGCATTCATGCGCAGCGCGCCGCCGATGGAGCCGGGAATGCCGTGATAGAAGTGGAAGCCCCCAATGCCGGCTTCGAGCGCTACCGCCGCGACGCGCTTGTCGGGCACCGAAGCGCCGACCTTGATACGATTGTCGCCGATGGCCGCGACATCGCCGAAACCCTTGGCCGAAAGGCGGATGACGACGCCGGGAATACCGCCGTCGCGCACCAGAAGGTTCGAGCCGATGCCGACGGTCATGACGGGGATGTCCGCCGGCAACACCTTCAGGAAGGCTGCCAGATCGTCTTCGTCAGCGGGCTGGAACAGCAGTTCGGCCGGCCCGCCGGCACGGAACCAGGTGATCCTGTCCATGCCCGCATCCGGCGTCAGCCTGCCGCGCAGGCCGGACAGAAGCTCGCCAAGGCTTTCGATCAGGCGCGCACCGTCCGTCATGCCTTGCTAGCCAGTGCGGCGAGTTCGTCGGGAAGCGCATAGGCCCATTGCGTAATGTTGCCGGCGCCGAGGAAGATGACGAAATCGCCCGGTGCGGCAAGCGCAGCCACCGCCGGCGCGATCACTTCGGGGCCATCGATGAAACGGGCATCGCGATGCCCCGCCGCGCGGATGCGCGACACCAGAGTCTCGCCCGAAACACCTTCGATCGGATCCTCGCCGGCGGCATAGACCGGCGCGATCATCACCGTGTCGGCATCGTTAAAGCAGGAGGCGAAATCGTCGAACAGGTCACGCAGGCGGGTGAAGCGATGCGGCTGCGCAATGGCGATGACGCGCCCCGAACAGGCATCGCGCGCGGCGCGCAGCGCGGCCTTGATCTCAACGGGATGATGGCCGTAGTCGTCGAAAACGCTGACGCCGTTCCAGTTCCCCGTGGGCGTGAAACGCCGCTTGACGCCGCCGAACCCTGACAGGCCCTTGCGGATGTCCTCGGCGCTGATACCCAGCTCAAAGGCCAGCGCGATCGCTGCCGTGGCGTTGGATACATTGTGGCGACCGGGCATTGGCAGGCGCAGGCCGTCGATGCGCAGCGTCGCATCCTCGTTGCGCCGCCGCAGCACCACGTCGAAGAGCGAGGTCGCGCCGTCCATGCGATGGTTCTCGAAGCGCACATCCGCCTGCGGGTTCGCGCCATAGGTGACGATGCGCCGGTCCTCGATGCGGGACACCAGCGACTGCACTTCCGGGTGGTCGATGCACATCACCCCGAAGCCATAGAAGGGCACATTCTCCACGAACTGGCGGAACGCATCCCGCACCTTGTCGAAGGAGCCGTAATGGTCGAGATGTTCCGGGTCGATATTCGTCACCACGGCAATATCCGCCGGCAGCTTGAGGAATGTGCCGTCGCTCTCGTCGGCCTCCACCACCATCCAGTCGCCGGCGCCCATGCGCGCATTGGTGCCATAGGCGTTGATGATACCGCCATTGACGACGGTCGGATCGAGCCCGCCGGCTTCCAGCAACGTGGCGACCAGCGAGGTCGTCGTCGTCTTGCCATGCGTTCCGCCGATGGCGATCGCCTGGCTGAAGCGCATCAGCTCCGCCAGCATCTCGGCCCGCCGCACGATCGGCAACAGCTTCTCGCGTGCCGCCGCAAGTTCCGGGTTGGTTTTCTTGATCGCGGTGGACACCACCACCACCTCAGCCGCGCCGAGATTTTCGGCCCGGTGGCCGACGAAGCATTCAATGCCCTTGTCGCGCAGGCGCTGCGTATTGGCGCTGTCGGCCTGATCCGACCCCTGAACCTTATAGCCGAGATTGTGCAGCACCTCGGCAATGCCGCTCATGCCGATGCCGCCGATCCCGATGAAATGCACGACCCCGATGGTCTGCGGCATCTTCATGGCCGCCTCCCTCTCTTGTAATCTTCCGCGGATATGCCCGCGGCAATAGCCTCGACAAGGTCGGCAAGCAACTGCGTGGCGTTGGTGCGGCCGATGCCGCGCGCGGCGGCCGCCATCGCGGCGAGCGCCGCCGGATCGCCGAGCAGCCCGGCAATGTCGCTGGCAAGGCTCTGCTCATCGATAGTCGGCTGGCGCCGCATGATCGCAGCATTGGCATCGACCAGTATCTGCGCATTGTGCCCCTGATCGTCGTCCAGCGCATATGGCAGCGGAACGAGGATCGACGGCCGCCCGATCACCGACAGTTCCAGAACCGTCGACGCACCCGAACGCGCCAGAACGAGATGCGCCGCCGCCATGCGCGCCGGCAGGTCCGCGAAGAAAGGCGAGACATCCGCCACGACGCCGAGTTCGGCATAGCGCGCGGTCACCCGCGCCTGATCTTCAGCCCGCGCCTGCTGCGTGAGATGGAGACGCCGGCGCAGATGCTCCGGCAGCGCGGCGATCGCATCCGGCACCATGTCGGAAAAGAAACGCGCGCCCTGGCTGCCGCCGAACACGACGAGATTGACCGGCCCGTCATTCGCCGGCGCGGAGAACGGCGTGGCCGAAGCGGCGAGAACCGCCGGCCGAACCGGATTTCCGGTCTCGACGATCTTCTCTTCATGCGGACCGCCGGCGCGCAGGAAGCCGCCGGCAATGGCATTCACGCGTGGTGCGAGCGCCTTGTTGGCGCGTCCCATCACGGCATTCTGTTCATGGATGAGCGTGCGGACGCCGCGCCGCGTCGCCGCGAACAGTGGCGGCAATGTCGGATAGCCGCCAAAGCCGACGACCGCCTTCGGCGCAATCTTTCCAATGAGTTGCGTGGATTGCCTGAATCCTTTCCACAAGGCGAGCGCCGCACGCGCCAGCTTCACCGGATTGCGGCCGCCGATGGTCGCCGATGCGATCGCATGCACACCTTGCCCCGGAAAGGTGCCGGCATAGCGTTCGGCACGGCTGTCGGTCGCCAGATGAACGTCCCAGCCGCGCGCGCCAAGCTCATGCGCCAGCGCCTCGGCCGGGAAGAGATGCCCGCCCGTGCCGCCCGCCACCAGAAGGATCGTGCCCCTCGCCATCTATTCGGCCGCGACCGGACGATGCGGCGTCGGCATGAAATCGATCTGGCTGCGCGTCTCGGGACGCTTGCGTGTCAGCGCCAGCAGCATGCCCATCGAAATCCCCATCGCCACCAGCGAGGAGCCGCCATAGGAGATGAAGGGCAGCGTCATGCCCTTGGCAGGCAGCAGTTGCAGGTTCACGCCCATATTGATGAATGACTGCAAGCCGAACAAGGTCGCCAGCCCTCCCACGGCGTAGCGCGTGAAGTCGTTGTGATCGCGCATGGCAATCGACAGCGCGCGTAGCACGATGAAGGCGAAGATGGCTGCGATGACGAGGCACAGCAGGATGCCGAATTCCTCGCCCGCCACCGCGAAGATGAAGTCCGTATGGCTGTCGGGCAGGATGCGCTTCACGGTCCCCTCGCCGGGGCCCTGCCCCAGCCAGCCGCCATTGACCAGCGCCTCGCGGCCCATGTCGACCTGGAACGTATCGCCCTCGCCGGTGAGGAACCGGTCGATGCGCTCGGCGACATGCGGGAAGGCCGTATAGGCGGAGAAGCCGCCGACCACCGCCACCGAGCCCAGCATGACGATCCAGATCCATGGCAGGCCGGCCATGAAGAACATCACGCCCCAGGTGGAAAGCACCAGCAGCGTCTGCCCGAGATCCGGCTGCGCCACCAGCAGGGCCACCACGAGGCCGAGCAGGATGATCGCGAACAGATTGCCCGGTATCTCGGGCTGCCGCGCATTTTCGGAGAAAAGCCAGGCGCAGATGATGACGAAGGCCGGCTTCAGATATTCGGACGGCTGCACCGAGATGCCGGCAATATAGATCCAGCGCCGCGAACCCTTCACCTCGACGCCGAGATAGAGCGCCGCGATCATCATCAAAAGCGCCACGACCAGCATCACCACCGCAAGCCGCCTTATATGGCGCGGTTCGAGGAAGGAGACGCCGATCAGCACCAGAAGCGCGGGAAGCGTGAACAGGATCTGGCGTGTCACGAAGTGGAACTGCTCCAACCCGATGCGCTCGGCCACCGCCGGGCTGGCGGCAAAGGAAAGCACTACGCCAAGCACCATCAGCGCTAGGAAGCCCGACAGGAACCAGCGGTCCACCGTCCACCACCAATTGGCCACGGGGCCTCGATCGACACGGCTTACCATCGTCATCGTCCTCCGATAGGCATGACGCCGGGAAGCGCCATGACGGCCTCGCGGAACGCATCGCCCCGCACCTCGAAATTGCGAAACTGGTCGAAGCTCGCGCAGGCGGGTGAGAGCAGCACGACCGGATCGGCCGCATCGTCGGCCCCCGCGTCGCGCGCGGCATGGGTCACGGCAGCAGCGAGCGTGCCGGAAATCTCGTAGGGCACCGCCTCGCCCAGCGTCACCGCGAAAGCGGGCGCGGCCTCGCCGATCAGATAGGCGCGCGCGATGCGCGGGAAGAATGGCTGCAAATCCGCGATGCCGCCTTCCTTGGGCAGCCCGCCGGCAATCCAGTAGATACGCTCGAAACTGGACAAGGCGGGCGCCGCCGCATCGGCATTGGTCGCCTTGGAATCGTTGACGAACAGAACCCTGCCCTGCGTCGCCACCTGCTCCATGCGGTGGGCGAGGCCGGGGAAGCTGGAAAGCCCCGCCTGCACCTCCGCCTCGCTCAAACCGAGACCGAGGCAGGTGGCAACAGCCGCCAGCGCATTCTGCGCATTGTGCTGGCCGCGCAGCGAACCGATGCCGGCCAGTGAAGCGACCCGATGCGTCTTGCCGGCCTCGGCCAGCATCAAATCGGCTCCGTCGGCAAAATAACCGTCAGCCAGCGCAAGGCGCTTGGAGATGCGGATCACCCGACGTCCGGTGCGCTCCAGCCGCTCGGCGATGCGCTCGCAATGGCTGTCATCGACGCCGATGATGGCGGTGTCGCTGTTCTCCACCATGCGCGCCTTGATATCGGCATAGTGCTGCATCGTGCCGTGGCGATCGAGGTGATCGGGGCTCAGATTGAGCAGGATGCCGAAGGTCGGATTCAGCGATGGCGCGAGGTCGATCTGATAGGATGAGCACTCGACGACATAGTGCCTGTCCGGTGAAGGCGGATCGAGCGTCAGCACCGCGCGGCCGATATTGCCGCCCATCTGCGTATCGCGGCCCGAGGATGCCAGTATATGGGCGATCAGCGCAGTAGTGGTGGATTTGCCATTGGTGCCGGTGATCGCCACCAGCGGCGCCTCCGGCGCATGAGCGGCTCGCTCACGGGCGAAAAGTTCGACATCGCCGATCACCGCGACGCCGGCCGCATGGGCGAGATCCACGCTCCAATGCGGCTTGGGATGGGTCAGCGGCACGCCGGGCGACAGGACGAAGGCAGCAAAGCGCGACCAGTCGCAGCCGCGCAGGTCGGCGGTCGAAATGCCTGCCGCTTGCGCCCTGGCTACGCTTTCGGGATTGTCGTCCCAGGCGGTCACGATCGCGCCGCCGGCCTTGAGCGCGCTCGCCGTCGCAAGGCCCGAGCCGCCAAGCCCGAAGAGGGCGACGTCCTTTCCCGCAAATGTCGCGACCTCGATCATCGTCCTAGCGCAGCTTGAGTGTGGAGAGGCCGATCAGCGCGAGCACGACCGCGATGATCCAGAAGCGGATGACGATCTGGCTTTCGGTCCAGCCCAGCTTCTCGAAATGATGGTGGATCGGCGCCATCAGGAACACGCGCCGTCCGGTCCGCTTGAAAACGAAGACCTGGATGATGACGGAGACCGCCTCCATCACGAACAGGCCGCCGATGATGGCCAGAACGATCTCGTGCTTGGTGGCGACCGCCACGCTGCCGATGAGGCCGCCAAGCGCCAGCGAGCCGGTGTCGCCCATGAAGATCGCCGCCGGAGGCGCGTTGAACCAGAGGAAGCCGAGCCCCGCCCCGATGACCGCGCCCAGCAGCACGGCGAGTTCGCCCGTGCCCGGCACGAAGTGGATTTGCAGATAGTCGGCGAAGACCGCATTGCCCGACAGATAGGCGATCAGGCCGAAGGCCGCGGCGGCCACCATGATCGGCACGATGGCGAGGCCGTCCAGCCCGTCCGTCAGGTTCACCGCATTGCCCGCGCCGACGATGATGAAGGCGGCGAAGGGGATGAAGAACCAGGACAGGTTGATGAGGAAGTCCTTCACGAAGGGGAAAGTCAGCGAGGAGGAGAACGGCGCCTGCCCTGCCTGCATGATGACCCATGCGGCGACACCGGCGATGATGAATTCGCCGGCCAGCCGCACGCGGCCCGACACGCCCAGATGCGACTGCTTCGTCACCTTGAGATAGTCGTCATAGAAGCCTATCGCGCCGAAGCTCAGCGTCACCAGCAGCACCGTCCAGACATAGACGCTCGACAGGTTGCCCCACAAAAGCGACGAGCCGACGATGCCGGAAAGCATCATCAGGCCGCCCATGGTCGGCGTTCCCGCCTTCTTGAAATGCGTCTGCGGCCCGTCGGCGCGGATCGGCTGCCCCTTGCCCTGTCGGATGCGCAGCGTGGCGATGATGCGCGGCCCGAAGAGGAAGACGATGAAGGCCGAGGTGATCAGCGCGCCGCCGGTGCGGAAGGTGATGTAGCGGAATACGTTGAGGGCGGAGAACTGGTCGGCCAGCGCGACGAGCAGCATCAGCATTAATTGTCTCCTCGCGTCTCGGTCGGGACCACCGGCGCACTTGTTGCCGCCGGATAGCGCAGCACCAGCGCATCGACGATCTTGGAAAAGCCGGCGCCATTGGATGACTTGACCATCACCACGTCTCCCGGACGCAGGCTGTCGAGCACGATCGGCGCCAGCGCCTCCGAATCAGGCTGATATTCGACCGCGAAGCTTTCCGGCAGCTTGTCGGCCAGTGCCTTCATCTCCGGTCCGGCCAAGAAGGCCATGTCGATCGGCCAGCCGGTCAGCAGTTCGGCCATGGCGGCGTGCAGCTTCGCCGAATATTGGCCAAGCTCCAGCATGTCGCCGAGCACCGCGATCCGGCGGCCGCCCTCTCCCGGCTCGGCCGTTGCAAGCAGTTCGATGGCCGCCTTCATGGAGGCGGGATTGGCATTGTAGCTTTCGTCGATGAGCAGGATGTCGCCATCGGGGTGAAGCAGGCGGTAGCGCCTGCCGCGCCCGCGCTCGGGCGTCAGCGCGGCCAGCGCCGGCGCGACCTGTGCCGGATCCGCACCCGCCAGATAGGCAGCCCCCAGCACCGCCAGCGCATTCTGCGCGATGTGACGGCCGGCGGCACCGAGATGCACGGAAAATTCCTCCCCGCCGATCTTCATCGCCATGTCGGAGCCATCGCCGGACGGTGCCCAGCCGGTCAGCCTGAAGGTCGAGCGCGCATGCTCGCCGAAGCCCCAGACATGGTCGATGCCGCATTGCCGCGCGATCTTGTCGAGCAGCTTGAAGCGCGTATCGTCGCGGTTGAGGATGACATGCCCGTCGGGCTCCACGCCCTCGAATATCTCCGCCTTCGCCATGGCGATCTCTTCCAGATTGCGGAAGTGGCCGAGATGGGCGGCGGCGATCAGCGTCACGATGGCGATATGCGGGCGCACCATGCCCACCAGCGGGCGGATCTCGCCCGGATGGTTCATGCCGATCTCGAAGACCGCATAATCGGCATCGGCCGGAAGGCGCGCCAGCGTCAGCGGCACGCCCCAGTGATTGTTGAACGACTTGTCCGAGGCATGGACCTTGCCGACCGTCGACAGGACGTGGCGCAGCATCTCCTTGGTCGTGGTCTTTCCGACCGAGCCGGTCACCGCGATGATACGCGCCTTGGACCGCGCCCGCGCCGCCACACCGGCCTTTTCGAGCGCGGCGAGCACGTCCGGCACGACGATCATCGGCGCATTGATACGGCCGAGCGCCGGCAGCCGGCCTTCCGCGACCACGAGGATCGACGCGCCGGCCTTGACGGCGGCGGTGGCGAAATCATGGCCGTCGAACTTCTCGCCGACGATGGCGAAGAAGGCCTCGCCCGGCTGGAGCGTGCGGCTGTCGATGGAAATGCCGGTGATCCCCGCCGGCGGCGCGCCGACCGGCCGCCCGTCCATCGCCGCGACGAGCGCCTCGAATGTCCATAGCGGGGTCATGCCGTCTCCTTCAGCGCGCGGCGCACCTCGGCATGGTCGGAGAAGGGCAGCGTCACATCGCCGACCGTCTGCCCCTCTTCATGGCCCTTGCCCGCCACGATCAGCGTGTCCCCCGCCTGAAGCATAGATATTGCGGCATGGATCGCCTCGCGCCGGTCGCCGATCTCGGTCGCGCCGCGCGCGGCCGCCATGATGGCGGAACGGATCGCGGCAGGCTCCTCGCTGCGCGGATTGTCGTCGGTGACGATCACCACATCGGCGAGCCGCGCGGCGATCTCGCCCATGATCGGCCGCTTGCCGCGGTCGCGGTCGCCGCCGCAGCCGAAGACTACGACCACACGGCCGGTCGTGAAGGGGCGCACCGCCGCCAGCACGTTGGAGAGCGCTTCCGGCTTATGCGCATAGTCGACATAGACCGGCGCGCCGTTTGCCCTGGTGCCGACAAGTTCGAGGCGTCCGGAAGCGCCCTGCAGCGTCTCCAGCGCCTTCAGAGCCGTCGAGGCCGGCGTACCGGTAACGATCGCCAGGCCGGCGGCCACGAGCGCATTCGATATCTGGAACTCGCCTGCAAGCGGCAGCGTCACCTCGTAGAGAACGCCGTCGCAGACGATCTCCGCGCGCTGGCGCGCCCGCTCATGCTCGTCGCGCTTGAGGCAGAGCAGGTCGCCACGCCGCCCGACGGTGCGCACGTCGAGCCCCGCCTCCCGCGCGGCCGCGATCGTGGCGGCCGACCATTCGTCGTCGGCGAAGATGACAGCGGGTGCGCCCTTGGGCAGAAGGTCGCGGAAGAGCCGCATCTTGGCGGCGTGGTATTCGGCGATCGTCGGATGGTAGTCGAGATGGTCGCGGCCGAGATTGGTGAAGGCCCCGGCAGCGAGCTTCACGCCGTCGAGCCGATGCTGGTCGAGCCCGTGGCTTGACGCTTCCATGGCGGCATGGGTCACGCCCGCCTCGGCCAGTTCCTTCAGCAGCCGGTGCAGCGCCACCGGGTCGGGCGTCGTCAGCGAGCCATATTCCTCGCGGCCGGGCGCGCTCACGCCCGTTGTGCCGATGCTGGCGGCGGCCTTGCCCGCATGTGTCCAGATCTGGCGGGTGAAGGAAGCGACGGAGGTCTTGCCACTGGTGCCGGTCACCGCGACCATCGTCTCCGGTTGCGCACCGAAGAACCGCGCGGCCAGCAGGGCCAGCGCACGGCGCGGCTCGTCGACCTCGAAAACCGGCACCGGCGCGGAAACGCCGCTGCCGCGCCGGGTCACGATGGCAGCGGCCCCCTTGGCCACGGCATCGGCCACAAAGGCCGAACCGTCGGCCTTGCTGCCGGAAAGCGCAGCAAAGACGAAGCCGGGCTCAACCCTGCGCGAGTCGGACGTGATCCCGGTTATGTCGAGGGCGCGTTGCGCCGCAGCGACGGGCAGGATGGCGGAAAATGCGTCGAGCTTCATTCAGGTCCAATTGTCTGCGCCCCCACGCGAGCCCTCCGCGTAGCGGGAATCATCAATTCGATACGAGGAGGGCACCGCTTTCATGGCCGAATTCCGGCTTCACGCCAAGCATCGGCGCGGCGCGCCGGATAATATTGGAAACGATGGGCGCGGCATTGAGACCGGCCGTTGCGCCCATGCCGGGTTTCTCCGGCTTCGGCTCGTCGACGATGCTCAGCACCACATATTGCGGGTCGTCCATCGGGAAGGCCGCGAGGAAGGCGTTGAAGCGCACATTATTGGCGTAGCGGCCGTTGACAACCTTCTCCGCCGTACCGGTCTTGCCGCCGACGCGGTAGCCCGGAACCGTTGCACGCTTGCCGGAACCACCGGGCGCCGTTGCGTTCAGATTGTAGAGATAGCGCATATCCGCGCTGGTCTGCGGGCTGACGACCTGCGTGCCGACCGCATCAGCCTCGGCTTGCGTGCGCGGCAGGAATGTCGGCGGCAGCAGCTTGCCGCCATTGACCAGGGCAACCGCACCCACCGCCGTCTGCAACGGCGTGGTCGACATGCCGTGGCCGAAGGCGATGGTGATCGAATGCACCTTCTTCCACACCTTGGGTTCGGTCGGATGCGCCACTTCGGGCAGTTCCGTCTTCATCCGGTCGAGCAGGCCGAGCCGCTTGAGGAATTCGCGGTGGCCTTCGATGCCGACCACATCGGCCTCGCGCGCCGAGCCGATATTGGAGGAATAGATAAAGACCTCCGGCAGCGTCAGCACCCGGCCCTTGCCGTGGAAGTCGCGGATCGTCTGACGGCCGATGGTGATCGGGCGGCGGGCATCGAAAGTGCTGTTCATGCTCACCTTGCCCGAATCCAGCGCCATGGCGGTGGTGAAGCTCTTGATGGTCGAACCCATCTCGTACGTGCCCGCCGACATGCGGTTCAGCCGGTCCTTGTCATGGGCGTTGACCGGATTGTTCGGGTCATAGTCGGGCACGGAAGCCATGGCCACGACCTCGCCGGTCTTGGCATCGAGCACGACGGCGCCAGCGGCGATGGCATGGTAGCGCTCCATCGCCCTGGTGATCTCGTCATGCACGATGTGCTGGACCCGCAGATCGATGGAAAGCTGGAACGGCGCAAGCGTCTCGGGCGAGGCAAGACCCGCGTCGCGCAGGTCCGAAAGCCCCTGCATGTCGATATATTTCTCGATGCCGGAAATGCCGCGATTGTCGATGTCGGTCAGGCCCAGAATATGCGCCGCCGTCGCGCCGCCCGGATAGAAGCGGCGCTTCTCGGTGCGGAAGCCGATGCCGGGAATGCCCAGCGCCATGATGTCGGACTGCTGGCGCGGCGAGAGCTGGCGGCGCAGCCAGACGAAGCCGGCGCCGGAGCGCAGCTTGTGATAGGTCTGCTCATAGTCGATGTCGGGCAGCACGGTCGCCAGCCGCTCGATCGCCTCGTCGGCATCGACGATGCGGCGCGGTTCGGCAAAGAGCGAGCCGGTCTTGATATCGGTGGCGAGGATCTCGCCATTGCGGTCGACGATGTCGGGCCGCGACGCGGTGATGCGCGTGGCCGGCCCCGCGCCCTCGCCCGGATTCTGCATGCCGAACCAGACGAGCCGACCCGCCACCGCGCCGTAAAGCGCAATGAAGACGAACATCGTCATCACCATGCGGCTGCGCGCGCGGCCGCCATTCTTGCGCGCGCCTTCGATGACCAGGCTGCCATCGCCGGTCGGGACGCGCCGGCTGCGCAGGCGGGCGAGCAGATGCGCCATCATGGCCGCACTCCTCCTGTGGTGATCGGATCGCGCGGCGCCGCCGCCTGCTCCGTCAGGACCTGATCGATCGTCAGCGGCCGGCGCGGCAATTCGGCGATGGTGCCGATCTGGGTCGATTCAAGCGGTTCCAGCCCGAGCTGTTCCTTGTAGATATCGGCCAGCTTCTGCAGCCGCGCTGGTTGCGTCAGCACGCTCCAGTCGGCCTTCAGCACAATCATCGTGTCCTTCTCGAACTGGATCTGCCGCTCGATCTTGCGCGTCTCCGACAGCAGGCTCTCGGCGTCATGCTTCGTCTTGTAGGTGAAGGCCGCCGCAGCGATCATCACGCAGATCAGCACGATATCGGTGGTACGAAACACTGAACTCACCTCGTTGACGTTGCGCCGGCCGGCGGCAGGCTTGGCAATGCGAAAATGCCGGCATCGGCCGCGCGCGGCGCAGCCGACGTACGCGTCGCGGCGCGCAACCGCGCAGAGCGCGCGCGCGGATTGACGGCGATCTCATCCTCGCCCGCCGCGACGGGCTTGATGATGTCGGCGAATGTCGGCTCCTGCACCTTCACCTCCGGCAGATGGCGAGAACCGCTTTCGCGGCCCGACCTGTCGGCGAAGAAGCGCTTCACGATCCGGTCTTCGAGCGAATGGAAGGTGACGACGACGAGCCGCCCGCCGGGCTTCAGCGCCCGCTCGGCTGCGAACAGCGCCCGCGCCAGTTCGCCGAGCTCGTCATTGACGAAGATGCGCAACCCCTGGAAGCTGCGGGTCGCCGGATTGATCTTGTCCTTCGGATGCCGGCCGATCGTCGCCTCGATCGCCTCGGCGAGATCGCGCGTGCGCAGGAAGGGCCGTGCCGCGCGGCGCTTCTCGATCATGCGGGCGATGCGGCCGGCATGGCGCTCTTCCCCAAGCAATCCGAAAATGCGCGTAAGGTCGCCCGCCTTGAATGTGTTGACGACATCGGCAGCGGTCGGCCCATCCTGCGCCATGCGCATGTCGAGCGGCCCGTCATGGCGGAAGGAGAAGCCCCGCTCCGCCTCATCCAGCTGCATGGAGGAAACGCCGATGTCGAGGACCACGCCGTCGACGGCTTCGCCCGCATGCGCATCGAGCGCCGAGAACGCACCCGGCACGAGGCGCAGCCTGCCCTTCGCCTCCGCCACCAGCGCCTGCCCTGCTCTGATCGCGTCCGGGTCGCGGTCGATAGCGATGACTTTCGCGCCGCGGTCGAGCAGCGCGCGCGTATAGCCGCCGGCGCCGAAGGTGCCGTCCACGATCGTCGCGCCGGCGACGTCACCCAGCGCATCGAGCACTTCGGGCAGCACGACCGGCACATGACGCACCTCGTCGCTCATGGCTGCACCCCGCCGCGTGCACGCAGCTGCCGCAGCCGCTCGCGCACCTGCGCTGCATGGGCCGCCAGCCGTTCCGGCTCCCAGATCTGGAAGAAATGACCGCGTCCGACGAAGGCGACGTCCGTCGTGATGCCCGTCTGCTCGCGCATCAGCTCCGTCACGGTGATGCGCCCGTCCTGATCCAGTTTCAGGAAGGCGCCGTCGCCGTAATAGAGAAAGGACATGTCGTCTGCCATCTGGAGAAACGGGTCCTCCTGCTCGATGCGTTTGGCAAAGCCGTCCAGAAGGTCCGGCCCGCCGACATCCAGCGAAGGCGTTTCGAGCGAGCGCACCGCATAGAGCTGGTCGTAGCCACGCTTCTGCACGATAGCGCGGAAATGCGCGGGAACCGACACGCGGCCCTTGGCGTCGATGCGATTGGTGGCGCTGGAGAGGAACCGGTCCATCATGCATCGTGGCCGCTTCCGCCGCCTTCCCCCTCTTGAAACTGCCCTTCCGCGACATTGCGCGGCTCCCTCGGAACACGGCCGCAACGACACGCGGCAAACCACCGGAGCGCTGAAACGGCTCCCGGCGATGCGAACTTGTCACGCGTGACTGGAACGTGGTCCTGATGGGTTCAAGGGATAACATGGGGCACTATGGGCGTCAACGGGATGACCTCCCACCATGACCGTCAGTATGGCTGAAACGGCACGGCAGAGGGCCAGCTTCCGTTTATCGGCCATTAAGCCTAATGAATGGTTACCCCTAGGTGATTGAAATCATTGAGAGGCGTTACCGCATGCGGTTGATCCACGAAGCCTGTCAGCGCTGGTCCTTGCCGGTCACCCGTCGCATCTAAGCGATCCGGTCGATCCGGGCCTTTCTGATTCCAGGCAGATCGTTGAGTTGACCTTAACGCGCAACGCCATCACCCTTGATGTCTTCACCGAGGAGATGGCCAATGCAGAAACCCGTAAGAGTATCGCTGGAAGATCGCGCCGAGATCGAGGATCTCTACAACGAATATCTGTGGGCCCTCGATACCGGCGATAGCGAGGCCTATGCGAACTGCTTCGCGCCCGACGCGATCCTGCGGGAAGATCATCCCGACGGCACCACGCGCGACATCAAGGGCCGGGCCGACATCCATGCCTTTGTGCTGCGCTACCACCAGAACCCGGATTTCGCTGGCCACCAGCACCGCGAAAGCACGCGCCTCTTCTTCGCCGACCCGGACGGCCGGCGCGATCACTACGCCGTGCGCTCCACCACATGGGCGCTGAAATATGACGGCAGCAGCGGCGCGGCGCATCTGCACTATGCCGGATATTATCGCGACGTGGTCGGCAGGATCGACGGCGAATGGAAGCTCGTGACGCGATGGATCGCGCCGTGGAAGGGCGAGATCCTGTCGCGCTTCGACGGTGCCTGACCACCCCCCACGGTCGTTCCCATCGAACCCCGCCCCATGGTTTAACGGCCTGGCAGGCGCGCACGCGTCGCGCCGCCAGGCATATGAATCGGAAGCGGAAAATGCCAGCCGGCCTGTAAGCCGGGTTCTGTATGGCCCCGGCGCGAGCGCCGGAACGTGGCGGCCATTCATCTGGGACGCGCGTTGCCGCGCGCCTCGTGCAACCTACCCGAACGGCTGGGCCGGAAATCGCCCGAGGGTTTCCCCTCGCGCCGTTCCTATTCGGTCTTGCTCCCGGTGGGGTTTGCCTTGCCGCTCCCGTTGCCGGCAGCGCGGTGGGCTCTTACCCCACCCTTTCACCCTTGCCGCAGCAATGCCGCGGCGGTCTGCTTTCTGTGGCACTTTCCCTGAGGTCACCCTCGCCGGACATTATCCGGCACCGTATTTCCGTGGAGCCCGGACTTTCCTCCCCCGCAGCCTTTCGGCTCATGCGGGCGCGGCCGCCCGGCCGGCTGGCAGGCGTATAAAGGCGTTCGCGCCGCAAAAGGCAAGCGCGCGAACGCCCGGATCCGGAATCAGCTCTCGGCGCCCATGTGGCGCTTGACCTTGCTGCAATAGGCCGAGGACACCTTGTTCATCCGCTTGGCGGCATGTCCGGCATTGTATTTCAGGATGGTCCCACACAGCGACCCGCCACCCAGACGCTGCGCCATGGCCAGGTATTTCATGCCGTAGCGGATATTGGTCTCGGGATCGTAGAGGCCCTTCACCGAGCCCGAATAGCCCATCATGCGCGCCGTCGCCGGCTTGATCTGCATGAGCCCGATTTCACCGGCGGCGCCGCGCGCATTCACGCGAAAATTGCTTTCGATGCGGATGACCGCCTGGGCGAGGTTCACTGCAACTCCGTGGGAGGCCGCATGGCGGGCGATGATCGCTCCGAATTTTGTCTGCGGCTGGCTTGCCGACCTGCTCTTCCTGGCGGCCTTGGCGGCACCGATCGCCTGCCCAGCCTCGGTCGCAACCGACGCAGTCTTGATATCGGCATCCACCTTGTTGCCGGCCGCATCCCAGCATCCGAGCAAATAGCATTGCAAGCCGCCGGCATCCTTGGCGGTATCGGCATAGGAAGGCGCCAGGAAAACGGCAAAATTCATCACGCCGGCGGCAAGCGCCACCGCTCCACACATCTTGAGAGACATTGAGACCTTTTTCAGAGAGGCCGGCCACGATCGCGGCGGCGGCTATTATTATTGGCCGGCACTGAAGCGTACCGACGATGCATGCCGGCTCTCTGACGGCCAAATCGGCATGGAAAAGGGCCAATCGCCTCACATTATGTGACCGCGCGAAACATGGCCTCGTGTGACGGCGGCCGAAAGGCGCCTTTCAGGCGGGCGGCGTCGGCAACGCCGCAAGCAGCCGGTGCAGCGTCTCGATCGTGGAGCGATCAGCCACGCCATCCACCTTCTCAGGCCGGAAATGGCGCTGAAAGGCGCTGACGACCTGCTCCGTCGCCGCATCGAAGGTTCCGCTGATGGCGATGCCGTAGCCATAGAGGGCCAGCATCGATTGCAGTGCCTCGACAGGCTCGCCGCGATCACCGGCGGCGAGAAAACGGCCGCCGGCGATCGGCGAAGGCGCGACGAAATGACCGATGCCCCGCGCCGCCAGAAACGCCCAGGGAAACTTCTCGCCGGGATCTATCTTGCGGCCGGGCGCGATATCCGAATGTGCCAGAACGCGCTCGGGGGCGATTTCGTGGCGCGCGCAGATACTCACGCACAGGTCCGAAACCGCATCGATCTGCGCCGGCTGGAAGTCCGGATAGCCGAGAAGATGGCCGGGATTGACGATCTCGATGCCGATCGAGCAGGAATTCATGTCCGGCTGGCCGTGCCACGAACTGCGTCCGGCATGCCAGGCGCGGTCGGCCTCGCGCACCATCTGCACGATGCGCCCGTCCTCATGGACGAGATAGTGTGACGATACCTCGCTTTCGGGCGCGCAAAGCCAGTGCTCGGCCCCTTCGCCGGTTTCCATCCCCGTATAGTGGAGGATGAGGCAATCGGCGGTCAGACCTTCCCGCCGCGGGCCGAAATTGGGCGACACGCGCACATCGGCACCGGGATGGTCGGGGACAAAGCCGCTCATGCCGGTTTCAGGCCGCGCTCGATCATCGAATAGGCATCGTTGATGCGCGCAAGCCGCCGCGTCGCAATGGCGATGAACTCGGCTGGCAGCCCGCGGGCGATGAGACTGTCGGGATGGTTCTCCTTCACTAGGTCGCGATAGCGCTTGCGTATCGCCTCCGTGGAAGCGTCGCGGCCGATGCCAAGCACCAGATAGGGATCGCCTTCGCCCGCCAGCGTATGCCGCGCCAGGATCGAGCGGAAATGCGCCTCCGAAATGTGGAAGATTTCCGCAATCCGGTGGAGATAGGCGATTTCGTGCTCGTGGACGATTCCATCTGCGGTGGCGATGAACAGAAGCCCGTCAATGACGTCTTCGAGCAAGGGGCAATCCGTTTCCCCGGCGCTGCAAAGCCCGACAATCTGGCTGGCATAGCTTTCGAACCCGGCCACATCCTGCTTGGCGAGGTCGTAGAGCCGGGCGACGTTCCGCGCCTCGGCGGGCGGGATGTCGAAAAGCTGGCGGAAGGCGCGCACTTCATCCTGCGTCACCACGCCGTCGGCCTTCGCCATCTTTGCCGACAGCGCGATCATGGCGATGGAAAAGGCGACCTGCCGACGGCGTTCGGGATCGCCCGCAAAGACGGTCCTTATCGCCTCGATGACTGCATTGAAGGCGCGCCCGCCGCGCGACGCGAAGAGGCGTCCAAGATCCGACCAGAGTGACATGGCGCACTTCTAGAGCATTTTGCAGCCAGACGTAATCGGCTGGCGTCGCATAAAAGCGGCCGGGAAATCACGATGGTTCGACGCGCCAATCTGGAGGGCACATGAGAAAGAAGAGGCCGCTTTCGCGGCCCCTTCCTCAGGTCACGCCTTAATTGGCGGGCGCCGGAGATGACGGCGCGGGGCTGGAGGGCGCAGGCTCCGCAGGAGGGGCCGGCGGCGTGGCGCCCGGCGCGGGCGTGCTCGGCATGGTCTCCTGGGGCTCGACGCTCTGCGTGCTGGTGTCATCGGTGTCGCTGCAGGCAGCAAGACCCAGAACGGCAATCGCCGAAGCCGACGCAATCACAAACTTCCTCATCGGTTCTCTCCTTCTTCCTAGATGATCCAAAGTCATTCGACCTTCGGAACCAAAATGCGGCAGTCAGAGATCGGTTTCGTCACAAAGCATTTCCAATTATGTCACGGTGCGCCGTGACGATGCTCTACCGGGAGCGGGTGCGGAACTTCGGGCTGATCATGGCGCGAACTTCCGTCGCCTTGTGCAATGGCACCATCGGCTTCGACGCCCCGCCATCCGCGTCGCCCCATATAACCGTCACCTCGGCTCCGTCCGTCGCCAGATCTTCGCGGATCAGCCCCATGGACATGAAGGAACGGCTATTGGCCGAATAGAAAGAATAGAGCGACATTCCGGCCGGCGCGCCATCCACCAGCGCTTTGTCATATGGGCAGGAGCCATATTCGCCATAGGGCCATTCGAACTGCTTGAACGGCAGTCCCTCATCCAGCAGCGAACCCACGATGCGCAGCACATCGTCCCGGTTCCAGCTGAGCCAGACCTTCTTCAGATGCCTGTCGTCCCGCTTCGCCAGAAGCGCATCGCGACCGACGAAATCGTGGTCCCAGTGGATGAGGCGGTGGTAGCCGACCGCCCACGGGTCGAGATAGTAGCTCTCGATCGCCGGCGCATCGAGGCTGCCGCCGATCGACATGTTCGCCTCGAAACTGCTCGCCGGCAGCCATTCGCGGTAGTTCTTCATCTCGGGCGTGGAAAAGATCGCCGGCAGCAGCGCGCCGATCCAGCCGGATTCCTTGCTGGCCGTGAGGTAGGATTTGCGTCCGCCGAGCAGCATTCCATGGTTCTTGCCGATGCGCTCCAGCGTCGCGCGCACATGTTCGCGGTCGTCGAACGCACCCCAGAATTCCATGCCCGGCGCCCCCGCCATGCCGTGCCGCAGCCCGGTGACCTGACGTCCGCCAATGGTGAACTCGCACATGCCGAAGGGCCGCGTCTCCGGCAGCGGGCCGCCATTGGCCTCTTCCAGGATCGCCGGCGCGGCCGGCCCCTGCAACTGGAGGCGGAACGTCTTGCGGCGCGGATTGGATTCCAGGATGCGCCTATCCTCCTCGAAGGATACGTCGAGCCCTTCCCGCTCCGCATGGAAGCGCAGCCAGTTCGCCGCCGGCGGCTTGCCGACGACATTCACCGAACCGTCCTTCAGGCAATAGCCGATCGAATCTGCGATCAGATTGCCGTCATGGCCGGTCGCCACATATTGGAACGCCTTCAGCGGCCGCCAGTCCTCGTAATTGTTGATCGAGGTCTCGGCCAGCAGACGCTTCGTGTCCGGCCCGGTAATATAGAGGTCGGTCATGTGGAACGACTGGTCGAACAGGATCGCCGACTTGCGCCAGGCTTCCTGCTCGTCCATCCAGTGCGTGTACTGCTCCGGCACCGGATGCTGATAGGTTCCAGTGGGCGCGGTCTTCAGCATCTCCAGTGCGGATGCGTAGCCGCGCAGCTTGTCTTCCAGCGATTTCGAGTCGTTTTGCGCCATGACGTCCTCCCTGTCGGCCTCGAACGATGGCAGGAGGCTAGGACGGCAAGCCGAACTGGTATGTCACCCCATAGGGTGACGGTGCGCATGCAGCTTCGCTTGCCCCCACCACCCGTCACATTTCGGTAATCGAGCCGACATAGACGCGTCATCGCCCGGTCCTATGCCCCGTCACATTCGCTGCGACGGGGAATCATGAGATGACAGACGCTTCCGTAGAAATCGGGCTGCGCGGCAGGGACCGCCTCGGCGCGGCGATCTATCAGCACCGCGCTCTGTCCCGCGCGGGACTGTCGGAGCGGCTTTTCGCCTGGCTGTTCACCGGCCTCGTCTATCCGCAGATCTGGGAAGACCCCGATGTCGACATGCAGGCCATGCGCCTTGGCGAAGGCCATCGCATCGTCACCATCGCCTCGGGCGGCTGCAACATCCTGGCCTATCTGACCCGCTCGCCCGCGGCGATCGATGCGGTCGATCTCAACCCCGCCCATGTCGCGCTCAATCGCATGAAGCTCGCGGCGGTGCGGTATCTGCCCACCCAGCGCGACCTCTATCGCTTCTTCTCCGGCGAAGGCGGCAGCCAGAACGTACGCGCCTATGACGATATGATCGCGCCGCATCTCGATATGGCGACGCGCGCCTATTGGGAGGGTCGCGGCCCCACCGGACGGCGGCGGATCGAGGCCTTCAACGGCAATTTCTACCGCAAGGGCCTGCTCGGCGCCTTCATCACCGCCGGCCATGTCATCGCGCGCCTGCATGGTGTCGATCCCCGCGAGATCATGGAAGCCAAGACCCTGCGCGACCAGCGGCATTTCTTCGAAGACCGCCTGCGCCCGCTATTCGACAAGCCGCTGATCCGCTGGATGACAAGGCGCAAGGAATCGCTCTTCGGCCTCGGCATCCCGCCGGCGCAATATGATGCGCTGCGCGAGGGTGGCGAGATGGCCGCCGTCCTGTCGGCGCGGCTGGAAAAGCTCGCCTGTGGCTTTCCCCTACGCAGGAACTATTTCGCCTGGCAGGCCTTCGCACGCCGCTATCCCGAGCCGCAGCAAGGTGCGCTTCCCGCCTATCTGGAGGCTGAAAACCATGCGGCGCTGCGCGACAATGTCAGCCGCGTGACCATCCATCACGCCAACTTCGTCGAGCTGCTGGCGCGCAAGCCGGCCGGAAGCGTCGACCGCTACGTGCTGCTCGATGCGCAGGACTGGATGACCGACAGCCAGCTCGACACGCTATGGAGCGAGATCACCCGTACCGCCACGCCCGGCGCGCGCGTCATCTTCCGCACCGCAGCGCGCGAAAGCCTCCTGCCCGGCCGCTTGCGCGAGGATATCCTCGCACGCTGGAACTACGAGGCGGAGGAATCCGCCGCGCATACGCAAAACGACCGTTCGGCCATCTATGGCAGCTTTCACCTCTACGTACTGAAGGACGCATGAGCGTGGGCGCGGCCGTCACGACCCATGCAGCGCTGATGGATGGCGTCTACCGCCATCAGCGCCATTTCTACGATCTGACGCGCAAATATTACCTTCTCGGCCGCGACGGCCTGCTTGCCGGCCTCGACGTACCGCCGGACGGCACCGTGCTGGAACTGGGCTGCGGCACCGGCCGCAACATCATCCTGGCGGCGCAGAAGTTCCCGCAGGCGCGCTATTTCGGCCTCGACATCTCGGACGCCATGCTCGAAACCGCACGGGGCAATATCCGCGCTGCCCGGATCGACAGCCGCGTCGCGCTGGCCGCAGGCGATGCGACGGCCTTCGATGCGGATGCCCTTTTCGGCCGACAGTGTTTCGACCGCGTCTTCTTCTCCTATGCCCTGTCGATGATCCCCGGCTGGGAACGCGCGGTGGCGAAGGCCGCCGACTGTCTCGCGGAAGGCGGCTCGCTGCATGTCGTGGATTTCGGCGAGCAGGATCGCCTGCCGCGCTGGTTCCGCAGCGGCTTGCGTGCATGGCTGGCGCGCTTCCATGTCGAGCCGCGCGCCATGCTGGCGGCCGAGCTTGCCGCGCAGGCCGAGCGCATCGGCGGGCGCCTCGCCATCACCCCGCTCTATCGGGGCTATGCCTGGCGGGCAGTCCTCTATCGCTGACATTCAGGGGAGCGCCGCGGCCAGGGCGGCGACCAGCGCCTGCGGCCTGTAGCCCAGCTTCGACGGCGTCAGCCCCAGCCGCGCGACGACGAGGTCGCGCGAGGGAACGATCGTGACGGACTGGCCGTCATGTCCGCGCAGCCAGAAAGTATCGTCCGGCAAATCCGCTTCCGCATCGCCGCCCGGCCCACGCAGCCAGAGCTGGCCCTTGCCATAGACGCCGTCGGAGGCCGGCGCGGGCTCGCGCATCATCGCCACATAGCCGTCGGGCAGGATATGCCTGCCCTGCCACACGCCGTCCTGCATCAGGAACTGGCCGAAGCGGGCCCAGTCACGCGCCGTGGCATAGAGATAGGACGAACCGGCGAATGTGCCTCGCGCATCGGCCTCGAACACCGCGCTGCGCATCCCGAGCGGTGCGAAAAGCGCATTCCTCGGCCATGCCAGCGACGCCGCCGGGTCATCGAAGCTGTCCTGCCAGATGCGCGACAGCATGAGCGTGGTGCCCGATGAGTAGCTGAAAACGCTGCCCGGCGCCGCGACCAGATCCTTCGCGGCGGCGAAGCCCGCCATGTCGGGCTCGAGATAGAGCATGCGCGTGACATCGGTCACGTCGCCATAATCCTCGTTGAAGGCGAGCCCGCTCGACATCGCCATCAGTTCGGCAATGGTGATCGCGCTGCGATCGTCCGTGCTCCACAGCTCGAAGAGATCGTCCTGATCGAGCGCCAGCCGCCCCTCACGCACCAGCGTGCCGATGATCGCGGCGGTGACGGTCTTGGTCATCGACCAGCCGAGCAGCGGCGTGTCGGCCGAAAACCCCTCTCCATAGCGCTCGCCGACGATGCGGCCATTCTTGACCACCACGAGGGCGCGCATGCCCGGCCCTGTCATCTCGGCATCGTCGAGGATCGCGGAAACTGTCTCTTCCTGCGACGGCTCCACCCGCGCGCCCTCGGGCCAAAGCATGTCCTGCACCGGCGCGGGTTCGGACTCCGCCACCGACAGGGCCATGCGGCGGGCTGCATCCATCTCCCCATCCGGAACGGAGGTGCAGCCCATCCCGTCGCGCGCCAGCGCATACGAAGTGCCGAAAATGCCAAGCAGCGAGGACGAGACGATGCGGGCCTCTTCATCCACAGCCGCGGTGACGAAGCCCAGCAGCGGATGGCCCGGCGCCTGCACGTCGACCTTCAGCACCTGTTCAGCATCTCGGCCGGCGATGAAATGATTGGAGCAGACGATCTTCGCCGCATAGCCGGTGCCGACCCGGATCAATGCCGGCGGAGAAAGATAGAGCCAGAGCAACCCGCCCGCGAACGCCGCAAGCACAGCGACAAGGAACCATTTCAGGATCGACACCACGACCGACATTCTTCCCCCGGCGCGACGCCATTCTCTCGCCGCCACCGCCGGGCATCGTCGCGGCCGCGAGCATCGGGCGGGACATGGCGAAAATCAATGATCAGGGTGAAACTGCCTGTAGCCAGTGTCGTGACGCTGACCGGCGTCCCGTCATCGCGTATCCAGAGGAATGGAACATGGCGCGATTCGTGCTGAACGGAGGCGGGTTTTGAGGCGGCTTGGAGCGATCATCTTGCTGTTGCTGGCGGCGGCCTGCACATCGGCCAGCTACGACTTCTCTGACCTCGTGCCTTCAGCCGGCGGTGCCGGCCCACGCTTCGGCGACCGCGACCCGCATCCATGGGATGGGCGCGCGCCATGGGCCTATCCGGTCCACGGAACCGACGTATCGAAATATCAGCGCGAGGTGGACTGGCCGACCGTCAAGGCGGCCGGTATCTCCTTCGCCTTCATCAAGGCGACCGAGGGCGGCGACCGGCTCGATGACATGTTCGCGCAGCACTGGCGCGGTGCGAAGGCGGCCGGCATTCCCCGCGCGGCCTATCATTTCTACTATTTCTGCCGGCCGGCCAGCGAGCAGGCGGAGTGGTTCATCCGCAACGTGCCGCGCGAGGCCGGCATGCTGCCGCCGGTGCTCGACATGGAGTGGAACCCGCTATCCCCCACCTGCCGCCTGCGTCCGCCCGCGGCCACGGTGCATGCCGAGATGCGCGTCTTCCTCGACATCGTCGGCCGCCACTATGGCAGGAAGCCGATCATCTATACGTCGGTCGATTTCTACGAGGACAACCGCCTGCAGGAGTTCCACGGCTACGACCTGTGGCTGCGCTCCGTCGCCGCCCATCCGCATGAGCGCTATGGCGGGCGGCGGTTCCTGTTCTGGCAATATACCGGCACCGGCGAAATCCCCGGAATCAAGGGCGATGCCGACATCAATGTCTTCAACGGCAGTGTGGCCCAATGGCGCGAATGGCTGCGCACCCATCGCCGATAACGCGAATTTCAAGCGACGTATGCATCGATGCAGGCTAGAGGAATTTCGGCAGAACTGCGCAGCGGCTTTGCGTCCGGAATAGCGTAAAAACAAAGAGATAGAGCATTCCCGCGATCATGTGAAAAATCGGAAATGCTCTGGATCGCCTCATCGACGAGTGGAGTACATGATGCCGAAGAAGCTGCGTCTGGCGCTGAGCGCCACCCTTCTCCTTGCCGCCTCGCCGGCGCTGGCCCAGCAATGCGGCGGCGATTTCGGCGCATGGAAGGCGCAGATCACGCAGGAAGCGCAGGCCGCCGGCGTCGGCGAACGCGGCCTTGCAGCGCTGCGGGCCGCCGATGTGGACCAGCGCGTGCTCCAGCGGGACCGCGCGCAGGGCGTTTTCAGCCAGACTTTCAACGAGTTTTCATCGCGCATGATCAACAATTACCGGCTGGAAAACGGCAAGCGAAATCTCGATCGCTATGCCGATGTGTTCGCGCGCGCCGAGCGCGAATTCGGCGTGCCGGGTCCGGTCATCACGGCCTTCTGGGCGCTGGAGACGGATTTCGGCGCCGTGCAGGGCGATTTCAACACGCTCGATGCGCTGGTCACGCTGGCGCATGACTGCCGCCGACCGGACTTGTTCCGGCCGCAAATCGTGCCGCTGCTCACCCTCATCGACAACGGCACGCTTCCCGCCGACGTGAAGGGCGCATGGGCCGGCGAGGTCGGCCAGACGCAGATGCTGCCTTCCGACATCCTCACCAAGGGCGTGGACGGCGATGGCGATGGCAAGGTCGATGTCCGCAACAGTGCGCCCGACGTGATCCTGACCACCGCCGCGAAGATCCGCTCGCGCGGCTGGCGTGCCGGCGAACCATGGATGCTGGAGGTCGACATTCCCGACGACCTGCCCTGGGAGCAGACCGGCCGCGTCAACCGGCTGCCGATCTCCCAATGGGCCGAATGGGGCGTGAAGGCCCATGACGGCAAACCGCTCGACATTTCGCAGCCCGAAGCGGGACTGGCACTGCCCATGGGGCGCAAGGGCCCGGCCTTCCTCGTCTACCGGAACTTCGACGTCTATCTCGAATGGAACCAGTCCTTCACCTACACGCTGACGGCGGCCAACCTCGCCACCCGCTTCGCCGGCGCGCCCAAGCTCGATCCGCGCAGGCCGGAGGAAGGCCTCACCGGCGAGACGATGAAGCTGCTGCAGCAGAAACTCCAGGACAAGGGCTACGATGTCGGCGGTATCGACGGCATCCTCGGCACCATGACGCGCGACGCAGTGCGGCAGGAGCAACTCCGCCTCGGCCTGCCCGCCGATGGCTGGCCGACGCCGGCGCTGCTATCCAATCTGTGAAAGCCTGTCTGGCTGGAAACGGCAGCGACCCAAGAAATTCCGTCAAGAGTACGTAGCGGAATTTCGTAAACAAGCTGATAGCTCATTCCGCGATTCTATGAAAACGGAATGTTCTATTTTCAACCCGTCGCGAAACCTACCGAAAGAGGTCGCCTGTCTTGGGGTTGACTTGCCTATAGTGAGCTTTCGACGGCCTCGCCAAGCCCGGCTTTTTTTGCCACCACGCAGCCTTCCGGACATGTAGAAAACAAATATAACGCCAGCGATGATCATTATCATCGAAATAAGGGCAAATATATTGACAAGCCAGGATAACATCCTGTCACATCATATCTCGATTGCGACCGATATCATCCGTCAATTTACGTAAATATGAAAATAACCGCTGCCAGAAAAAGAATGAAAACTATACCAAATATCTTGAAGGCACGATCGTTGTTGTGGGAAGCCGCCTCATCATATGCGGCATCGCCAATTTCCTTTCGCGCAAGCCGTTCCCGCAACAGGCTCCTCGCCCGCCCACTTTCATATTGGATCTGCTTATAATAGCGCGGCATCACAAACCAATATCGGAGAACTCGTGCAAATATACGATATTATTAACACCAGGATCAATCACTATTCATTCGAAGATTCTCAGAAATTCTATTTCGTGTCCGAAAGGATTGGTTTCTCACTCACCCCATCGTCTCAAGGCTCGCGAAACCCACCGCCTCACCGCCCGCCTCGAAGGGCGTCGTGACTTCCACGAACGTATCCGGATAGAAGCCGTTGAAGCGCGTACGCAGCGACAGCGAATAGGCGCCGATATGGCCGATCTCGATCCAGTCGCCGGTGTCCACCGTTTCGGGCAGCCAGAACGGCCGCGACAGGATGTCGACGGAATCGCAGGTCGCGCCGCATACCTTGAACGGCACGATGGTTGAGGGATCACCGTTGCGCGGGCGGATCGCCGGGTCGGAAATGAAGCGCGCCGGCAGGGTGATCTTGCCGGTCCATGAATCCGACAGCGACGCCCATATGCCGTCATTGATGTAGAGCCGCCTGCCCTTGCGCAAGAGCACCCGCACGATCAGCGAGAAGGCGCGCGCGACGATGACGCGCCCCGGCTCCGCCACCAGCGGCATGTCGCCGAAGTTCCACGCAACGATGTCGTCGCGCAGCCGCGCCATCAGTTCGGAGAGCGAGGGCATGTCCGGCTTCTTGCGGCTGGGATCGTGGCGGTACTTGGCGGGAAAGCCGCCGCCGACATCGAGCGCCGCGATCGGAATGCCGGCGCGGTTGCGCACCCAGTCGGCCGAGGCCAGCGCCCGGTCATAGGTCTCCGGCTCCTCGATCTGGCTGCCGACATGGAAGCAGATGCCGACGCGATAGCCCGAGCGGTGCAGCCTTTGCAGCAGTTCCACCGCCGCCGCCGGCCCCGCGCCGAATTTCTTCGACAGTTCGTAGGCCGCATGGCCCTTGGTCTGGATGCGCACGAACACCGTCATCGTGCCCGGATCGATATCCAGCGCGCGCACCACCCGCGTCAGCTTGGTGATCTCGTCCTCATGGTCGACCGCGATGGTGCGGATACCATAGGTCTCCAGCGCCAGCCTGATATCGGACTGCGCCTTGACCGGATGCATGTAGAGCATCTCGGCCTGCGGGGCGACGTCGCGCACGGCGGCGAATTCGGCCGGCGAGGCGACGTCGAAAGCGTTCACGCCGGTGTCGGCCAGCGCCTTCAGCACCATGCGCTCGCCATTGGTCTTCACCGCATAGGCGGTCTTGCCGGGGAACATGTCCATGAATGCGCGGGCATCCGCCTTCAGCACATCCGGCCGGAAGCAGTAGACCGGCTCATCGGGGCGCATGGCGAGCGCGGCTTCCTGCGCATTGGTGAATCGCTGCATCGTGCCTCCTGCGCGAACAGGCTAGAATATTTTGCAGCCGGACGGAAACCCGCCAAGACACCGCCGATCTTCCATTGAGCCAATGCAGGAAACGGGTGGCTGAAAGGCTGCCGCGAACGTAGTGATTCCCGTCCGCATATCCGGATACGCAAATCATGACACAGCCAGACGACAGCCAGCCTTCGATTTCCGCCTCCGACTGGGGGTTGCTGTTCCTGCTCGGTGCGCTGTGGGGCGGCTCGTTCTTTTTCGCTCGTATCGCGGTGGCCGAGATCCCGCCGCTCAATCTCGTCCTGTTCCGCGTCGGCATCGCGGCCATCGCGCTCCATTTCTATCTGCTGGCGCGCGGCATCTCCTTCGCAACCATCCTGCCGATGGCCGCGAGCTTCCTCGGTCTGTCGCTGCTCAACAATGTCATCCCCTTCTCGCTGATGTTCGCGGGGCAGACTGAGATCGGCGCCGGCCTCGCCTCGGTCCTCAACGCCACCACGCCATTCTGGACCATGCTGCTGGCGAGCCGGCTGGCCGGCGAGGCGCTCACCGCGCGCAAGGCGGCCGGCATCCTGCTGGGCATTGCAGGCACCGCCGTCATGGTCGGCCCCGGCCTGATCGCCGGTCTCGGCGGCCCCGCCTGGGCCAAGTTCGCGCTGATCGGAACGGCATGTTCCTATGCCTGCGCCAGCATCTTCGCCAAGCGCTTCACCGGGCTGGCGCCGGAGCTCGTCGCCGCCGGCCAGCTCACAATGTCCACCCTCGTCATGCTGCCGGTCGTGCTCGCTACCTCCGGCGCCGCCGGGCTCTTTTCCGCCAGCACGACCACCTGGAGCGCCGTCCTGGCGCTGGCGCTTGCCTCGACCGCCTTCGCCTATGTGATCTATTTCCGGCTCATCCGCAGCGCCGGTGCGACCAATACATCGCTCGTCACGCTGCTCGTCCCGCTCAGCGCCATCCTGCTCGGCATACTGTTGCTGGGCGAGCAGATGGATCGCTACGAAGCCGGCGGAATCGCCCTGATCGGGCTTGGCCTGCTGGTGGTGGACGGGCGAATCACCCGCCTGTTCCGACAGGCGCCGGCAAATGAACGCAGCGCCGCCCACCGGCCGGAATGAAATTTTTTTCAAACGATTTTACGTCGGGAAAAAGCCGTTTATTTTCCCACTCTTGCCACAATTTCCGGAATCCGTTTTCCACGATGCGACTGCACTGCAGCAACATTTCTCCTTGCCAGACGAGGCTCCAGCCTTAGACTCCTGCCCATAGCTTGCTGAGGAGGCTGTGAAATGGGACTTTCCAGACCGATCAACGCAATCATTCTGTGCGCAGCATTTGCTTTTGTCGGCGCTGCCGTCATCGGGGTTCTTCCCTGAAGACATGGATCCAGACTGCTCTGGCGGGTAATGCGAAAGAGCCGGTCATCCGACCGGCTCTTTCCTTTATGCGACCGACTGGAGCGCATCGGCGATCAGCAACCGTCTGTCCTGCCCGATCCACAGTTTCACCGTCAGCCCGGGCGCACCCGCCTCGCCCCGCTCGAAGGAGCGGCGATCGACGAGGTCGAGCCCCGCTTCCTTCATCCAGTCCTCGATCTGGCGGTCGGAAAAGCCGAGACGCAGATGCGCGTGCTCGTCGCGCAGGAATTCCAGCTTGTGCGGCGCGAAGTCGACGATGAGGAGTCGGCCCGCCGGCCGCAGCAGCTGCGCGGCCTCCTTCACGGCCGAGGCAGGGTCCTCCAGATAGTGCAGCACCTGATGCATGGTCACGAGGTCGAACTGGTCGCGTTCCACCGGCGGCGCATAGAGATCGCCCTGCCGCACTTGGGCATGCGCGATGCCCGACCGGTCGAGATTGGCGCGCGCCACCGCCAGCATCTCGCGCGACAGGTCGATGCCCACGCCGCGCCGATAGAGCGGCGCGAAGATTTCCAGAAGCCGGCCGGTGCCGGTGCCGAGATCGGCCATGGCCTGGAAAGGCCGGTCGCCGACGATCTCGATCATCGCCGCCTCCACGGCGGCATCCGGCACGTGAAGCGAGCGGATGCGATCCCAACTGCCGGCATTGCGGCTGAAATATTCCACCGCGCGCAATTGCCGACGCCGCTTCACTGCCGCCAGCCGCTCGGCATCGCGCGCCACCACTGCGTCGCTGCGCGCAACGAGGGCCAGCATGCTTTGGACGAATTCCGGCGCCGCCTCCGCATCCGACAGCCCGAAATAGGCCCAGGAGCCCTCCTGATAGCGCTCGATCAGGCCGGCATCGAGCAGAAGCTTGAGATGGCGCGAGACACGCGGCTGCGACTGGTTCAATATTTCCGTGACGTCGGACACGGTAAGGTCGCCATGGGAGAGCAGCAGAAGGATGCGCAACCGGCTGGATTCAGCCGCCGCCTTCAATGTATCTACCATGCGGTCGAGGGTGATGGATGGTTGCGCCGCCATTCAGAACTCCAAAGATATAAATATATCTTTATGTTTCCCGGCGAACGAGTTCAAGTGCGGCCGTGACCGACGACACAGGATTTCAGCAATCACGGGACGGCGAAAGCGCCCTCCCCTTCGATCCGGGCGCAATGCCGCCCGATGCAGGCGTCGTCTTCATCGGCCGCATCCGCTCGCCTTGGACCGAGCGCGCCGAATGCCCCAAGAACATGGCCGCCGCCCGCGCCACCGGGCAGCCGGCTTCCATCGCGCTCGATCCACGCTATCGCGATGGCCTGCGCGGACTGGAGCGCTTCAGCCATGTCGCCATCCTGACCTGGCTCGATCGCGCGCAACGCGACCTGATTGTCCAGCAGCCGCGCCATGCGACCGAGCCGCGCGGCGTCTTTTCCCTTCGTTCGCCGGTGCGGCCCAACCCCATCGGCCTGCATGTCGCCAAGGTCGTCGCGATCGACATGGATGCGGCTATCCTTACGCTGGAAGCGATCGACGTTCTTGACGGCACGCCGGTCGTCGACCTGAAGCCCTATTTCGCCTCCACCGATGCGGTGCCGGACGCCATCGGCGGCAATCGCTCATGAAGGCTTCGACCGGCCGGCAGCGCGAAATCGGCAAGGCGCTGACGACGCTGCTGCCGCTTGCCCCCTATGCCGACATCGAAGCGATCCGCGAGGCAGCACTGGCCCGCAAGATGCGCGAACTGCCGCCCTCGATTGCCGTGTGGATCGCGACTGTCGCGCATGTGCGCCATGCCCATACGCAATATGACACCCTGCTCGACGAGGGCTATGACCGCGATGCGGCCCGTCATTTCGTGGTGGACGAAATCAACGCGGCGCTGACCCGATGGCGGGCGACCCGGCTCCTGTCGGATGAAGACGACGAGTAGCGCGAGTTCCATTCTTTGCTCCCGGCGCGCCGTTTTCCGCACGGCCACGTGCTCTTCCTTGACCCAGAGGAAATGAGCGGACAATGATCCGTCCGCGCGCGGGCTGGACCGCTGGTCATCATGCCGTTTCGCGCGGGAACCGGGAGTTTGAAATGAATATCCGCAATGCAATGCCGAATGTCGACCGTCGCGAGCTGTTGAAGGGAGGTGGCGCCCTGGGCACCGTCGCACTCCTGCCGGCCGTGGCGCGCGCGCAGGCCGCTGAGCCCGCGCGCGGCGGCAAGCTTCGCGTTGCAATGCCCTACAATCCGGCCTCGCTCGACCCGACCACCGGGCGCAACGTGCCGGATTTCAATTCGCTCTATTCGCTCTTCGACGCGCTGATCGATTTCGATCCCGAAACGCTGGAACTGAAGCCGGGCCTCGCCCGCGCCTGGGAATTCACCGACCCCAAAACCCTGGTTCTCGATCTTGTCGAAGGCGTCACGTTCCATGACGGAACGCCGTTCGATGCCGAGGCGGTGAAGTTCAACCTCGAGCGCTCCATCGAAAATCCGCGCTCCAACGTGAAGTCCGACCTCACGGCGGTGGACACCGTCGAGGCGAGCGACAAGCACCGCGTCACGATCAGGCTCAAGCAGCCCAATGCCGGCCTGCCGACGATCCTGACCAACCGCGCCGGCTGCATGATCTCGCCCACGGCGATCAAGGCCGCGCCGGACGGCAATGTCGACCGCAACCCCGTCGGCTGCGGCCCGTTCAAGTTCATCGAATGGCGCGACAACGACATCATCCGCGTCGAGCGCAACCCCGACTACTGGCGCGAAGGCCTGCCCTATCTGGATGCGATCGACTTCCGCATCATCAATGAGTTGAACACCGCCGCGCGCACGGTGGTGGCAGGCGAGACCGACCTCGCGCTCAATCTCGGCGCACAGCAGATCGCCACCGCGCGGCGCAACCCCGATCTGGTCGCGGTCGCCGGTTCTTCGCTCACCTTCTGGACAGCCTGCTTCAATTACGGCGTGGCGCCGCTCGACGATGTCCGCGTTCGGCAGGCGCTGAACTATGCGATCAACCGCGAAGACCTGAACAAGGTGCTGATGCTGGGTCTCGGCGAGCCGACCTCGGCGGCGTTTCCGGGCGGCTTCTGGGCGACCGACCCCGAAACCGCCAACTATTTCACCCATGACCCGGAAAAGGCACGCAGCCTTCTGGCCGAGGCCGGCTATCCGGACGGCATCGAGATCGCGGCCTGGGGCTGGCCCGACCAGGCATCCATGCAGCGGCAGGAAATGATCGTCAGCCAGATGGCGGAAGCCGGCATCACGCTGAAGATCACGCCCGCGCCGCCCGCGCAGGGCAACCAGAACTTCTTCATCGAGAAGAAGGGCGTGATGATGCTGACCCCGATGGGCGGCCTTCCCGACCCGAGCCAGAACTATGAGCGCACCTTCGCGGCAAATGCGCTGTTCAATGCCAGCGGCATCGAACTCGACGGGTTCCGCGAGCTTCTCGACGCCACCGTCGCCACCTCCGACCTCGCGGAGCGCACCGAGGCGCTCTACAAGATGCAGCGCTATGTCATCGAGCAGGCCATGCACCTGCCCATGTACACGTCCGCGACAATGTCGGTCGCCACGAAGCAGGTGCAGGGCTTCGTCTTCGGCCTCGTCAGCGGGCCGAAATTCCATCAGGTCTGGCTCGCAAAGGCCTGATCGCCCTGACGAAATGAAAAGCCCCGGCGGTTTGCCGGGGCTTTTTTCATTTGCAGGCTCAGTCACGATAGCCGGGCGGCGGGGTCGCGCCACCGATCAGGTCGCGCATCAGGCGCGCAAAGTCGATCGTCTCGCGGTCGCGCAGATAGGGGCCGATGATCTGCACGCCAACCGGCAGGCCGCTTTCGGTCTGGCCGGCTGGCGCAACCGTCGCCGGCAGGTAGGAAAGCGAAGCCGGTCCGGCCCAGAAGAACTGGTCGCGGAAGAACTCTTCCTTCCCGTTCACGACAATCTTGCGCACCTGCCGCGGCGTCTCGATGTCGCGGATATAGGCGGCGGTCGCGGCGACCGGGGTCAGCATCAGGTCGTAATCGCGGAAGAATTCCGCCCATCTCTCGCGGATCAGGTTGCGTTCCTTGTGCGCATGGAACCATTTCTGGTGGCTCCATGCGGCGGCGCGCGTCATCATCGCGCCATAGCTGTCATCGTCATCGGCAAGGGCCTCGGCCGCCTTGACATGCGCCTCGTGCAATTCGTCGTCATCTGCCGCCGCCATGGCACTGCGCAGCATCGACATGAAGAGCTTGTGCGCGCGGGCGAAATCGATGTCGGGCCGCGCCTTGAAATCGACGGTCACGCCGGCATCCGCCAGTTGCCCAGCACAGCGCTCCAGCGCCGAGACGATGCTGCTGTCGGTGGCAGCCACCGGCGAATCCAGCATCACTGCCACCTTGAAATCGGACAAGCGGGTCTTGCGCGGCGCCGGCAGCTCCAGCCGCCAGCCGGTGGCGTCCTCGCCTTCCGGCCGGGCAAGGATATCCAGCGCGAATTCCAGGTCTTCGGGGCTGCGCGCCAGCGGACCAAGCACATTGATGTCGACCGGCGGCTCGTCCGCGCGCGGCGCATGTCCCGCCTGCGGCACGATGCCGAAGCTCGGCTTGTGGCCGTAAATGCCGCAATAATGCGACGGGTTGCGGATCGAGGAGCCGATGTCGCTGCCCACGTCGAAGGCGCTCAGGCCTGCCGCAACAGCGGCAGCGGCACCGCCCGACGATCCGCCCGGCGAACGCGCCAGGTCCCACGGGTTCTTGGTCTCGCCATAGACGTCGTTGAAGGTCTGCCAGTCGCTGATCATCCAGGGGATGTTGGTCTTCCCCATGATGACGGCCCCGGCATCGAGCAGCGTCTGCGCGACGGCGGAATTCTTGGCGGGCACATTGTTGCGAAGGCCCGGATCGCCCCATGTCGTGGGCAGGCCGGCAACGTCGAACGATTCCTTCAGCGTCACCGGCACACCGTGCAGAGGGCCCCAGTTCTCGCCGGCGGCAAGGGCTGCATCCGCCGCGGCGGCGCGTTCCCGCGCGCGCAGGAAATCGGGCGCGACGATCGCGTTCAGTTCGGGATTGAAGCGCGCGATGCGGTCGAGATAGGCCTCGAGAACCTCCGTGCAGCTTACCTCCCCGCTGGCAATCCTTGCGGCGGTCTCGCGCGCGGACCAATGGAAAACGTCGATAGCCATCTCACTCCCTCATGCTGAGACGGTTGCCTCCGCGCTCATTCATGCGCGCCGGAACCGGAGCACATGCAAACGCATCGGCAACCACAAAAAACCAAGCCCGACGAGGCACCTGTCGGCCTCGCCTTCAAAATCGCTTGAGAATAGCGGGATAGATCATCCGCGCGGTTTCGCGAAATCCGAAATGTGCTATGTCGCGTAAATCCATTGTTCCGGCAGCCGCAGCGACACGGCTTCCCCGGGCCGGATCAGGCCGGGCTTCTCCACCCAGGCGACGAGGCCGCGCAGGCGGCTTGCAGACTTCGGAAAGAGCAGCGCGCCCGCTTCCCGGTCGGCCATGCCCCCGCCTTCGGCTATGGCCCGGCCGGCAATGCGGCAAGGCTTGTTCTGCCCGTCCACCTTCAGCGTCACGCCACCCTCGAAGAACATCAGCGTGCCGGAAGGGATCATCGACAGGCGGCGCACGCCCTCGATCGCAAGATTGGCGCCAAGCCATTCCGAACGTATCTCCGCCAGGCCCATCCGGCTTGCGACGATGGCCATCTCATCGGGCGCGATGATCGAGATCTGCCGCTCGTTGCGAATCTCCGTACCCCGCGCATACCAGGGCTCCCGCCCGCCGGAGAGCCGCGTATTGCCGCTGTGGAAGTCGCCCCGGACCCCCTCGAAGCCCAGGTCGAGCGCATCGCAGGCCTCGGTCTCGAAACCGTTTCCGGCGGCGATGAACGTGCCGGCAACCCGGCCCGCGAGCTTGCGTGCCGGCAGGATTTCGATGTGGTCAGCCTCGAAGAGATCGGCCATCAACGGTCGCCTACATCATCTTCAGCAGCGCGCCGCCGATGGAATAGCCAGCGCCGAAAGCGCAGAGCAGCCCATGTTCGCCGGGCTTCATGTCGGCATGGTTTTCAGCCAGCGCGATGACCGCACCGGCACCCGCCGTATTGCCCAGCCGCTCCAGCACCATCGGCGCGCGGTCATGGTCGACCTCATGGCCGAAGGACAGTTTCAGGATCATCGCATTCATCCGCGCATTGGCCTGGTGCAGCCAGAAGCGGCGGATCTCCTGCGGCGTATGCCCGTGCTCGGCCAGGAACTCCACGATGAAACGGTGGCCCGCCACCGTGACTTCCTTGAACACCTTGTTGCCGACCTGCCTGATCATCTTGTCGGCGGTCGGAATCCGCGACGTATCCTCTTCCGCCGCGCGGTTGAGGAAGCCGAAACTGGTGCGGATATTGTTGGAGAACTGCGTCCAGGTGCGCGTATCCACCACCTCGAAGCGACCGGGTCGCTCCTCGCCTTCCTCCAGCGCCTCGACGAGCATGGCGACGGATGCATCGCCGAAGATGAAATGCGTCTGCCGGTCGCGGAAGTTGAGGTGGCCGGTGATGATCTCCGGCGTGACGACCAGCACGCGCCGCTGTGCGCCGGTGCGCACGAGGTTGAAGGCGACATGCAGGCCCGCGGCGGCCGAGGAACAGCCCAGCCCCATGTCGAAGGCAGCGCCCGAGGTGCCCAGCTCCTTCTGCATCTCGATCGCCATGGCCGGATAGGGCCGCTGAATATGCGATGCCGAACAGATCAGCATGTCCACATCCGCCGCCGCCACGCCGGCATCGTCGAGCGCCTTGCGCGCCGACTTCACGCCGAACTCCGCCATCAGCGACAGCTCATCGTCGGGCCGTTCGGCAAAGCGTGGCGTCATCCGCGTCGGGTCGAGAATGCCCTCGCGCTCCAGCACATGGCGCTCCCTGACGCCCGATGCATAGACGATGAACTCGCTGTCGGACCGCGCCAGCGGCGGCTCGCCGGCGGCGCTGCGCCGTTCGTTCTCGGCATCCACCCAACCGTTGAAACTTGCCACCAGCTCTTCGTTGGTGATGACCGCCTCGGGGATCTCGACCCCGATCCCGCTGATGGTGACGCGCTTCATGCTGATTTCTTGTCTCACTGCCCGCCTGGGCACAGAATCGTCCGCCGGGTGCCGAGTGTGGCCCCGGCATCGCTTGCGGTCCAGTTCTTAGACGGTTTTCACCGGGTAATGAAGAGCGCGCCGATGCCTACCAGGCGCAGACGCGTGCCCCGGTCTCGCTATTGGACCAGCAGGCGGGGTCCTGCGTCTCGCGCACATATTGGCCGGGCAGCGATATGTTGCGGTCGCCGAAATTCACGAAGCCGCTCGCCACGCTGGGCGTATCCACCCACAGCGTGTAAGTGGGCTTGCCCCTCGCCTTGATCTCGAAGCTGCCCTGCCTGTCGAGACCCTTGAAGTCACAGGCATAGGTGCCGTCATCGCTGGAAAAGCAGCGGGCCGGCTTGGCCTCGGCCATAGCCGTCCAGCCCAGCAGGGCCAGGGCGAGAATGCCGCAGGTCCCATATCGCACTTTCGCCATGGTTCACCTCGCAAGGCCCGACACCGGCAGATGGATGTCGCGGCAGGTCTCAAGGCCCGCCGCGACAAGGGTTCAGCGCGTCAGCCGCTTGTGGGTCATGCGATGCGGCTTGGACGCTTCCGGGCCGAGACGACGGACCTTGTCCTTCTCATATTCCTCGAAATTGCCCTCGAACCATTCCACATGGGCATCGCCCTCGAAGGCGAGCATATGGGTCGCCATGCGGTCGAGGAACATGCGATCGTGGCTGATGATGACCGCGCAGCCTGCATAGGCCTCCAGCGCATCTTCCAGCGCGCCCAGCGTCTCGGTGTCGAGATCGTTGGTCGGTTCGTCGAGCAGCAGGACGTTGCCGCCATTCTTGAGCATCTTGGCAAGGTGCACGCGGTTGCGCTGACCGCCGGAGAGATTGCCGACCTTCTGCTGCTGGTCGCCGCCGCGGAAGTTGAAGGACGAGCAATAGGCGCGCGAATTGACCTCGTGCTTGCCGAGCTTGATTACCTCGGCGCCGCCGGAGATTTCCTCCCATACGGTCTTGTTCGGGTCGAGCGCGTCGCGGCTCTGGTCGACATAGCCCAGCTTGACGGTCTCACCGAGGCGGATCGTGCCGGCATTGGGCTTTTCCTGGCCGGTGATCATGCGGAACAGCGTCGTCTTGCCCGCGCCGTTCGGGCCGATCACGCCGACGATGCCGCCAGGCGGCAGCTTGAACGACAGGTCCTCGATCAGCACTTCGTCGGTATAGGCCTTGGTCAGCCCCTCGACCTCGATCACCACATTGCCGAGGCGCTCGCTGGAAGGAATGACGATCTGCGTGTCGGTCGGCTTGCGGTTCTGCGCCTGCTCGACGAGTTCCTCAAAGGCCTGGATACGCGCCTTGGACTTGGTCTGGCGCGCCTTGGGCGAGGACGCCATCCATTCGCGCTCGCGCCAGATCGCCTTCTGGCGGGCATCGTCCTCGCGGCCTTCCTGAACCAGCCGCTTGGCCTTCGCGTCGAGATATTTGGTGTAGTTGCCCTCATAGGGAATGCCGCGGCCGCGATCGAGCTCGAGGATCCAACCGGTCACATTGTCGAGGAAGTAGCGGTCGTGGGTGATGATGAGCACGGAGCCCGGATAGTCGCGCAGGTGCTTTTCCAGCCACGACGTCGTTTCGGCGTCGAGATGGTTGGTCGGCTCGTCGAGGAGCAGCAGATCCGGCTGCTCCAGCAGCAGACGGCACAGCGCAACACGGCGGCGCTCGCCACCCGACAGGTTGTTGACGTCGGCATCCGCCGGCGGACACTGGAGCGCATCCATCGCCATCTCGACCTGTTGTTCCAGATCCCACAGGTTGAGACGGTCCATCTCGTCCTGAAGACGGGCGCCCTCATCGGCCGTCTCGTCCGAATAGTTCATCATCAGCTCGTTATAGCGCTCGATGATGGCGGTCTTCTTCGCCACGCCGTCCATGACATTTTCGCGGACGGTCTTGGCCGGATCGAGATGAGGCTCCTGCGCCAGATAGCCCACGGTCGCGCCTTCGGCGAGCCAGGCTTCGCCCTGGAACTCCTTGTCGAGGCCGGCCATGATTCGCAGGATTGTCGACTTGCCCGAACCGTTGGGGCCGAGAATGCCGATCTTGGCATCGGGGTAGAAAGACAGGTGGACGTTGTCGAGCACCTTCTTGGCGCCATAGGCCTTGGAAAGACCCGACATGTGATAGATGAACTGGCGTGCCATGGCGCGCGTCGAACTCCGTAATTCGTTCGGAAGGGAAAGCTGGTGCCTATCTAGGCGAAACCACGGCCAAGGGCAATGCGAGCCGGCCACATGCCTGCCTCCCCTCCAATGCATAAGGGCCGTGCGCGCAGCGCCATTGTGCAACGCACAATCCGTCTCTATCTTCCCGGCTTCGGCGATGCGTCTTTGGGATGCCTCGCCCCAGGGAATCCACCATGACCGATACCAGCCTCTGCGCCACGCCGGCGCAGGTCCCCGCTTCGCCTTCCGTCAATGCGAGCCTCGTCATCCTTGCGCTCGCCATGGGCGGCTTCGCCATCGGCACGACCGAATTCGCCGCGATGAGCCTGCTGCCCTATTTCGCCGAAGGTCTCGGCGTAAACGAGCCGGCGGCCGCGCACGCGATCAGCGCCTATGCGCTGGGGGTCGTCATCGGTTCTCCCATCATCGCCTTGCTTGGCGCACGCTGGCCGCGCCGCAACATGCTGATCGGCCTGATGGCGCTGTTCGGCATCGGCAACGTGCTGAGCGCGCTCGCCCCTTCCTATGGCTGGCTGCTCCTGTTCCGCTTCCTGAGCGGCGTGCCGCATGGCGCCTATTTCGGCGTCGCGGCCCTGCTTGCCGCCTCGCTGGTCGCCCGGGATCGCCGGGCGAGTGCGGTCGCCTCGGTCATGCTCGGCCTCACCGTCGCCATGATCGGCGGCGTGGCGCTGGCGACATGGCTCGGCCAGACCGTCGGCTGGCGCTGGGGCTTCGCCCTGCCCGGCCTGCTGGCACTGATCACCATGGGCATGATCGCCAGCTTCGCGCCCGCCGATGCCGGCAATCCGCTGGCGAGCCCCCTGCGCGAGCTGGCGGGGCTGCGTAACCGGCAGGTCTGGCTGACGCTGGCGACGGGCGTGGTGGGCTTCGGCGGCTTCTTCGCCGTCTATTCCTTCACCGCCTCGACGCTGCTCAGCGTCACGCAGGTCTCGCCCTGGCTCGTCGGTATCATCATCCCGATCTTCGGCATCGGCGCGACCTTCGGCACCATCGCCGCCGGGCGCGCGGCCAACCGCGCCCTGATGGCAACGCCGGCGATCTTCATGCTCGGCAGCGCCGCGGTGATGGCGGTCTTCCCCTTCGCCGCCGGAAACGCGCTCGCGATCAGCCTCGTGATCCTCGCGGTCGGCTTCTTCGGCGGCTTCCCGGCCGTGTTGCAAACCCGGCTGATGGACGTCTCGCCCGGCGCGCAGACGCTGGTGGCGTCGCTTCACCACAGCGCCTTCAACGCCGCCAACGCGCTCGGGCCCGGTCTCGCCGGCATGGCGGTGACGATGGGCTACGGCTTCCCCGCCGCCGGCTTCGTCGGCAGCGTGCTGGCGCTGTGCGGCGTGGCGCTCTGGCTCTTCACCTGGCGCGATGCGAAACTCAGCGCCCGAGGCTGACGCCCTCGCGGCGCGGATCGGCGCCGCCCTCCAGCCTGTCGGGATAGACGGCGATGCCGTGCAGGCCCGAATTGAGCTCCTTGACCTCGCTCTCGAAGCCCAGCGCGGAAAAATCCTCCGCAAGCTCCGCGGCCGCGGTTCCTGCCTCCAGCTCCATCTTGCCGAACCGGTTGAGGATGTTGGGCAGCGCCGCCGCCTGCTGGATGTCCAGCCCCCAATCGAGATGGGCGATGATCGCCTTGGCGACATAGCCGATGATCTGGCTCCCGCCCGGCGAACCGATGAGCAGCCGCGGGCGGCCGTCCTCCATCACGATGGTCGGCGCCATGGACGAGCGCGGCCGCTTGCCCGGCTCCACCCGGTTGGCGATCGGCACCCCGTCGACATGGGTGCGGAAGGAGAAGTCGGTCAGCTCATTGTTAAGCAGGAAGCCGCCCGCCATCAGCCGCGAACCGAAGCCGTTCTCGATCGTCGTCGTCATCACCACCGCATTGCCTTCGCCGTCCACGATCGAGATGTGGCTGGTGGATGGCAGCTCGATCGACTCGTCATCGGCCTGCAACTGCGCATGGTCCCATTCCGGCTCGCCCGGCTCGGCCTCCGCAAGCGCGCGGTCGGTGCGCAGCAGCGCCGCGCGAGACGCCAGATAATCGTCGGCAAGCAGGCCCTTGAGCGGCACCGGCAAAAAATCGCGGTCGGTGAGATAACGCTCGCGGTCGGCGAAGGCCAGCCGCGAGGCATCGGCGATGATGCGCCAGCTTTGCGGGTCGTCGGGACCGAGCGTGGCGAGATCGAACGGCTCGATCATCTTCAATATCTGCCCGACCGCCACGCCGCCCGACGATGGCGGCCCCATGCCGCAGACGTCATAGGCCCGGTAGTCGACGCAGACGGGCTTGCGCTCCACCACCGCATAGCGCTCCAGATCGGCGCGTTCCAGCGTGCCGGGCCGCGCCGCGCCTTTCACGGCGGTCACGACTTCATCGGCAATCGGCCCGCGATAGAAGGCGTCCGCGCCGCCTTGCGCCAGCGCCCGCAGCGTCTCGGCATAGGCCGGGTTGGCGAGCCGGTCGCCCGCGCCAAGCGGCTTTCCGCCCGGCAGGAAATAGGCGGCCGTGGCAGGGCTGGATCTCAGCCGCTCCGCATCGGCGGCAATCGCCCCAGCCATGCGCGGCGACACCGCGAAACCGTCTGTCGCCAGCCGTTCCGCCGGCGCGAAGAGCTTGCTCCACGCCAGCTTGCCCCAGCGCCGGTGCGCTTCCTCCAGCAGGCGCGGCGTGCCGGGCACGCCTACCGAGAGGCCGCCGACCACGGCATCGAAGAACTTTAGCGGCTCACCCGCCGCATCGAGGAAAAGCTGCGGCCGCGCAGCGGCTGGCGCTGTCTCGCGTCCGTCCAGCGAGGTGAGGCTTTTGCCGTCCGCGTCCCAATGGAGCAGGAAGGCTCCGCCGCCGAGGCCGGAGGATTGCGGCTCCACCAGCCCCAATACGAGCTGCACCGCCACCAGCGCATCGATAGCATTGCCGCCGGCGGCGAGAATGTCGGCGCCTGCCTGCGCCGCCAGCGGATGCGCGGCCGAAACCATCCATTCCTTCGCCCGCACCGGCGCACCGGCCTGCGTCGTGACAAGCGACGGCGTGGCGCGTTCCGGCGCAACCGTATCGCTGGCCTGCTGGGCATGAACGGAGCCGGCCAGCAGGAGCATGGCGAAGGCGGCAAGAAATCGGCGCATGGCAAGTCTCTCCCTCGGGAGCGATCCTAGCGCGTCCACGCCGACCTGTCGCGCCGCTCAGGCGTTGGCAGTCTGGCTGCGATGTGCCCAGCCTGTCATGCGCATCTCCAGCCAAGCCATCAACGCGTACATGACGATGCCCTCGACCGCGAGCATGATGAGACCGGCCCAGACCAGCGGCACGTTGAACTGGCTCTGCGCGGCCGACATCATGTAGCCGAGGCCCGAATTGGCCGCCACCGTCTCCGAGATCACCGAGCCGACGAAGGCGAGCGTGATCGCCACCTTCAGCGAGCCGAAGAAATAGGGCATGGACCGCGGTATGCCCACTTTCAGCATGATGTCCATCTTGCGCGCGCCGAGCGCCCTGAGCACGTCCTCCATCTCCGGCTCGATCGTGGCCAGTCCCGTCGCGACGTTCACCACGATCGGGAAGAAGGCGATGAGGAAGGCCGTCAGCACAGCCGGAATCGTGCCGATGCCGAACCAGATGACGAGGATCGGTACCACCGCCACCTTGGGAATGGCGTTGAAGCCCACCATCAGCGGGTAGAGCCCGGCATAGATGGAGCGCGACCAGCCGATGAGGATGCCCAGCCCCAGCCCGCCGGCCACCGCCAGCGCGAAGCCGACCGTCGTGGTGTAGAGCGTCTGAAGCGAATTCTTCCAGATCGCCGGCCAGTACTGCACGATCGCCTGCAGGATCAGGCTTGGTGCCGGCAGAATATATTGCGGCAGCGAAAAGCCCCGCGCCACCGCCTCCCAGATCACGAACAGGCCGATCGTATAGACCCACGGCGCGACGGTGACGAAGTCGAAGCCCTTCCGTTCCGCGCTCATGCTGCCTTCCTCGCATCGGCGATATTGCCGCGCAGTTCGTGCACAATGTCGTTGAAATCGGCCTGATAGAGGATGTCGAGCTCGCGCGGACGCGCGAAGGGCACCTCCTGGTCCCGGACGATGCGGCCCGGCCGCGCGCTCATCACGAAGATGCGGTCGGCGAGAAACACCGCCTCGCGCAGGTCGTGCGTCACCAGCACGATGGTGACGCCCTGCGCGGCATGCAGGTCGCGGATCACGCACCACAGTTCCTCGCGAGTGAAGCTGTCCAGCGCACCGAAGGGCTCGTCCAGCATCAGCAGTTCCGGCTCGTGGATCAGAGCGCGGCAGAGATTGGCGCGCTGCTGCATGCCGCCGGAAAGCTGCCACGGATATTTTTCGCCAAACCCCTTGAGGCCCACGGTTTCCAGCAGCTTCTCCGCCTTGGCGACATATTCGGCCTTGTTTGCCCGCAGCCGGCCGCGGTGCTTGTCCACCACCTCGAGCGGCAGCAGGATATTGTCCAGCGTCGTGCGCCACGGCAGCATGGTGGGGTTCTGGAACGCCATGCCGACGATGGAGATCGGCTTGGTCACCCGCTCCTCGGCGACGGTCACCATCCCTTTCTGCGGGATATGGAGCCCCGTCACCAGCTTCATCAGCGTGGACTTGCCGCAGCCGGAGGGGCCGACCACGGCGGCGAATTCACCTTTCCCGACATTGAGCGTCAGGCCCTGCACGGCAAGCGTGCCATCCGCGCCGCCATAGCGCATGTCGACGTCGGAAATGGTGACAAGCGGCTTTGCCATGATCGTGCGCCCCATCAGCGAAATATTCGGGGGCCGGCGGTTCCCGGCGCCGTCCCCCGGTTCCCCTTGGGGGTTTATGGCAACATCCGCTCTTCCTTGGGCGGCAGGAAGGAAGCGTCGAAGACGTCCGCCGGTCCAACCTTGCCCGTCAGGCCCATGGAGATCTTGAGATAGTCGATTGACTTGGACAGCTTGCCCTCATCGATGCCGCCAAAGCCGTTCTCGACCACATAGGGCGTCCTGATATTCTGGGCATTCGCCATTTCCAGGCGCTCGACCTCGATATCCTTGTTGAGCACCTCATTGCGCTTCATCACCGCATCCGCACCCGCGGCAGGGTCTGCCACCGCATCTGCAAAACCCTTGGCCAGCGCCTTGAGGAAGCCCTTCACCGCGTCAGGGTTGGCCGCCGCGAAATCGGTGTTGACGAGAATGGAGTTGCCGTAAAGATCGAGCCCGTTCTCAGCCATCAGGATGGTCGAGATGTCATCTGCGGCAACACCCTGCGCCTTGAGGTTCAGCACCGAGGAGAAGGAAAAGCCGAAGATGCCATCGACCTGCCCCTGCGCCAGCATCGGCTCGCGCACCGGGAAGCCCACGCCCTCGATGGTAACCTTGCTCTCGTCGATGCCGGCGGCCTGCACGAAGGCCTTCCACTGGGCAAAAGCGCCATCGGGCGGCGGTGCGCCAAGCTTCTTGCCTTCGACCGACTTCGGGTCTCCGGTGATCCCCTGGCTCTTGCGACCGATGATCGAGAAAGGCGGCCGCTCATAGACGACCATCACCGCCTTCACCTTCTGCGTCGGGTCGGTGTCGAGGAACTTGATCAGCGAATTGATGTCGCCAAAGCCCATCTGGTAGGCGCCGGTGGCAACGCGCGGAATGGCTTCAACCGAGCCGTTACCGGTATCGATGGTGACGTTGAGACCTTCGTCCTTGAAATAACCATTGTCGATAGCAAGGAAGAAGCCTGCGGCTGGGCCTTCGAACTTCCAGTCCAGCGTGAACTTGATGTCGGTCTGCGCCATCGCGGGCACGGTCATTGACCCGCCAAGCAGGCCGCCCGCGATCATCGTCGCAGCGGCCATGGAAAACATCCTGCGTGTAGGCATCACTTTGTCCACCTCAACCCTTGTTGCTGGTTGTAGTCAAACAGAGAGTTGGGCGGTCGGCAAGCGCCATCTGCCTGTATCTTCGGCAAATTTGTGCATTGCACAATGATGTGGCAAACCGGATGCTCGATGATATGTCTTTCGCCGGCCACCGCCATAATATTAGGCGGCCGCGCTTGAGAGGGCTGGGATTGGGATTCGACCACGATACATGGATGGCATCGCCCAGCGGCGCGGAACTGCACCTGCTCGTCCGCATGCCGCCCAACACGCCGCGCGCGGTCGTCCAGATCAATCACGGCCTCGCCGAACATGCCGCGCGCTATGCCTGGTTTGCCGACCGCCTCGCCACAGCCGGTATCGCCAGCTATGCGCATGACCATCGCGGCCATGGCAGCACGCGCGCCCCTGATGCGCCGCCGCGCAGCTTCGGCGGCGCGCAGAAGGTACTGGACGACGTGTCCGCCGTGCATGACCGCATCGCCAGCGACCATCCGGGCATCCCGGTCGTCATCTTTGGCCATTCCATGGGCGGGCTGATCGCCTTCAACTTTCTCTTCCGCCATGCCGACCGCGTTGCCGGAGCGGCGATCTGGAACGCCAATTTCGCCGCCGGCCCGGCAGCCCTCGCCGCACGCATCATTCTCGCCTGGGAGCGGTTTCGCATGGGCTCCGACGTGCCCTCGCGCATTCTTCCGCGCCTGACCTTCCAGTCATGGGGGAAGCGTATTGCGCAACGCCGAACCCTGTTCGACTGGCTTTCGCATGACCCGGCGCAGGTCGACCGCTACATCGCCGATCCGCTTTGCGGCTGGGATCCGTCCGTCGCCATGTGGCGCGACATCTTCGGCTGGATGGCCGCCGGCGCTGATGACGGGAACATGAGGCGCATCCGCAGCGACCTGCCCCTCCATCTCGCCGGCGGCGCGGACGACCCCGCAACCGAAGGCGGGGCCGCCGTCAGCACCCTGGCCGCGCGGCTGCGCCGACACGGCTTTTCGAATCTCGTTTCAACCATTTACCCGCAGACCCGCCACGAAAGTCTCAACGCGTTGAATCGGAATCTCATCGCGGATGACTTCCTCGCCTGGATGGACAACATTCTGCCCGGCAGGTGACGTTGTGGTCGTTCGCTGCTACGCCGAAGTATCGGGCAAGGGAGGTTGAGGCATGCGCACGGGCGGACAGCTGATCGTTGATGCGCTGGAGGCAAATGGCGTCGACCGCATCTATTGCGTGCCGGGCGAAAGCTATCTTGCCGTGCTCGACGCACTCCACGATTCACCGATCGAAACCATCGTCTGCCGGCAAGAAGGCGGCGCGGCGATGATGGCCGACTGTCATGGGCGCCTGACCGGCCGTCCCGGCATCTGCTTCGTCACGCGCGGGCCGGGCGCCGCCAATGCCATGGCCGGCATCCATGTCGCCTCGCAGGACTCCAATCCGCTGATCCTCTTCGTCGGGCAGGTCGCGCGTGGGAACCGGGAACGCGAAGCCTTTCAGGAAGTGGATTTCAAGGCCGTCTTCGGCTCGATGGCGAAATGGGTAGTGGAGATCGACGACGTCCGGCGCGTGCCGGAACTCGTCACCCGCGCCTTCGCCGTGGCCACTTCCGGCCGGCCAGGCCCGGTCGTGGTGGCTCTGCCGGAGGACATGCTGACCGACACGGTGGAAGCCCCTTCCCCGCTGCCGGCAGTCCCGGTCCACACGCATCCCGGCGCAGGCGAAGTGGCCGCGCTCGCGCAACTCCTGCAGGAGGCGAAGCGGCCTTTCGTTATTCTCGGCGGCACCGGCTGGGGTGCGCAGGGCGTGGCCGACATGGCGCTGGCATTGGAGCGGTGGGATCTCCCCACCGGTTGCAGTTTTCGCAGGCAGGCGCTCTGCGATCACCTCCACCCCTCCTATGCCGGCGACATCGGGCTCGGCATTAATCCGCACCTTGCGGCGGCGATCAGGGAGGCGGATCTCGTCCTGCTCGTCGGTGGACGCTTCGGCGAAACGCCTTCGGACGACTATTCCCTGCTGCGAAGCCCTTACCCGGCCCAGAAGCTGGTCCATATCCATCCCGATCCGCAGGAACTGGGACGCGTCTACCGTCCGTCATTGCCCATCAATGCAAACACGGCCGCCTTTGCCGCCGCCTTCGCCAAAACGCGGCCCGCCAGGACCCTTCCATGGTCGGCGCGGACAAAGGCGCTGCACGAAGCCTATCTGGCCTGGTCCACGCCGCCCGCCACCGGCCCCGGCCCGGTGTGGATGGGCCCAATCATGGCGTTTCTCGAGAATGAGCTGCCGCGCGACGCGATCTTCTGCAATGGCGCCGGCAACTTCGCCACATGGGTGCACCGCTTCCATCGCTTCCGCGGCCACGACACGCAGGCCGCACCCGCATCCGGCTCGATGGGCTATGGCGTTCCGGCCGGCGTCGCCGCCAAGAACCTGTTTCCGCAGCGCGAGGTGATCGTCTTTGCCGGCGACGGCGATTTCCTGATGACGGGGCAGGAATTCGCCACCGCCTGCCAATATGCGCTGCCGCTTCTGGTGGTCGTGGTGGACAACGGCACCTATGGCACCATCCGCATGCATCAGGAGCGCCAATATCCGGGCCGCGTCTCGGGCACGGACCTTTCCAATCCGGACTTCGCCGCTTTGGCGCGCGCTTATGGCGGCCATGGCGAAACCGTTACCGATACCGGCATGTTCGCACCCGCCTTCGAGCGGGCGCGGCAAAGCGGCAAGCCCGCCATCATCCATATCCTGCTCGATGCCGAGGCGATCACGCCGACGAAGACGCTCAGCGAAATTCGCGCCGGCAGTTGATGCGGCAGCATTTCGATCAGCAGCGCCGGCCTACAATGTTCGTATTCGTCGCTGCCGGATGGACATGGGGCGCCAAGCTGTGCCAAAGCCCCTCCCGGAACACTACGTAAAACGACAGCAGGCAGCGCCTTATGGAAAATTTCGTACTGGACTTCCAGGAAATGTTCACGGCACAGGGCTTCGCCGTGCTCATGCAAGTCATCGCCATCGACCTCGTCCTGGCTGGCGACAATGCGATCGTGATCGGCCTCGCCGCCGCCGGCCTTCCCGCCGACCAGCGCCGCAAGGCGATCCTGATCGGCATCATCGCCGCCACGGTGATGCGTATCGGCTTCGCCGCCATCACCGCGCAACTGCTCCAGCTTGGACCGATGCTGCTGGTCGCTGGCGGCCTGCTGCTGCTCTGGGTTTGCTGGAAGATGTGGCGCGAGCTGCGCACGCCCCATGAGCACAGGCATGCCGCCGAGGAGGCGCTGGCCGATGCGGATCTCGACCAGAGCGGCGGGGTGGCCGAAAGGGCACCGCGCAAGACGCTGGGTTCGGCGGTCTGGCAGATCATCGTCGCCGACGTCTCCATGTCGCTCGACAATGTGCTCGCCGTGGCGGGCGCGGCGCGCGAGCATCCAACGATCCTGATCGTCGGCCTTGCGCTGTCGATCGCTCTGATGGGCCTGGCCGCCACCTTCATCGCGCGCCTGCTGGAGCGCTACCGCTGGATCGGCTATGTCGGCCTCGCCGTCATCTTCTATGTCGCGCTCGACCTGATCTACCGGGGCGGCATCGAGATGTGGCCCTCGCTGGTCGGCGCGGCCTGACGCGTCGCCGGTTCCTGTCTGACGAAAAGGCCGCGGAGTTTCCGCGGCCTTTTTTCCATTGGAGCCCGTCGCTGGTTCTTCACTGCCAGCGTGACGAAGCGCGATCCGGCGTAAAGGAGGCTTCGTCGATCCAGAGCGGTGCCAGCCCAACTGCGCCGCGGCTTTGCGTCTGTTCTAGCGTCCGCGGCGGGGCGGATGGCGCCAGTGCCAGTTAAGGATCATGACGAGCATGACAAGGCAGAGCGCCAGCAGCGTGAAGCCGAAGATCAGCGGATCGCCGCCGGCCAGCAGGATGAGCACCCCCGACAGAAGCGAAGCGCCGATCTGGCTGACGAAGCCGTAGCCCGCGGCTGCGAAACCGGCGATGTCGCCATGCGGATCGAGCACCAGCGCCGACGCGTTGGAGAACACGATCAGATGGCTGGTCGAGAAAAGCATGAACATCACCACCAGCGACCACGGTGTCAGCCAGCCCAGCAGGGCGGTGACCGTGATCAGCGAGGCCGAGACGATCAATATGCAATTGCCGACGATCATGGCCCTCACAATGCCGAGCCGCGGTATCATGCGGCGGTTGAGCGCCTGCCCCACAACGATACCCGTGCCGTGAAGCGCGAACATCGTGGCGAACAGCGTTCCGGTAATGCCGAAGCTCACATCGAAGATGCGCGGCGCGGCGATGATGATCAGCAGCATCGACGCCATCGAAATGGCCGACAGGATGAGGAAGTAGCGTGATTGCGGATTCCGCACCAGCCGGGCGGCGCGGGATGCAAGCACGCGCGGCGCGATCGCATCCGGCGCCTTGGCCCTGATCGTTTCCGGAAGCCAGATCAGGACGGAAATGAGCCCGACGGCAAAGACGGCAAGTGCGCCGAACAGCACTCGCCAGCCGAAAGGCACGCCGATGGCGGCACCGACCAGCGGCGCGGCGATCGGGCCGACCGCGAAGATCGCCGTGACGAGCGCCAGCGACCGCGCAAGCTCCTGCCCCGAAAACAGGTCGCGCATGACCGCCCGCGCAAGAACCGTCGTGGCCGCCCCGCCGAAGCCTTGCAGCGCCCGCCCAGCCAGGAGCCAGAAGATCGAGGGCGCCACCGCCGACATGGCTGCGCCGGCCAGATAGATGACCAGCCCGGCCGCCAGAACGGGCTTGCGCCCGATGCGATCCGACAGCGGCCCCCACACGATCTGCGCCGCGCCGGCCATGAACATGTAGAGCGTGATCGTCCATTGGACACTGCCATAGGCGGCGTCGAGATCGGTCACGATCCTCGGGAAGGAGGGCAGCATGATGTCGACCGAGAATGCCGACACGGACATGAGCATGCCGCAATAGATTACGATGGCGCGTGGGGACAACAAGGCAATTCCAGCAAAGATGCGCGCCAGCCCGGGACCCGGACATGCGCGGAAACAAGGTGATGGAGCATTCAGCCCTGGGAGCGGGGCTTGAAGGAAAGTCCGTCGATCAGCGCCGATGCGGTGCGAAGCGCTGCCGCCGTCGCGGCGCACATCTGCGGCATCAGCATCCATTCCAACGTCCAGGCAGCACCCGAACGTTCATATTCATGCACCAGCGACTGGTTCATGCCAGATACCAGCGTCGCATTGAACCGCGCCAGCGCAACGAGCGTTTCCGCGCCGACCGGATTGACCTTGTGCGGCATGGCGGAGGAGCCGCCGCCGCCTGCGAGCTTCACCTCGCCCACCTCGGACTGCGCCAGCAATGCGATGTCCTGGCCGATCTTGCCGAGGCTGCCGCTGACCAGCGCCAGCCAGTCGGCCAGCGCCACGATGCCGTCGCGCTCGCTGTGCAACGGCCGGGGCACATGGCGCAGCCCGAGCCGGCGTGCAAGATCGGAGCCGACCTCCGCACCCTTGCCGTCCAGCTTCTCCAGCGTGCCGGCGGCGCCGGCGAAGTGAAGCACCAGCACGTCGCTCTCCACTGCCGCCAGCCGGTCGAGATGGCGCACCAGCGGATCGCGCCAGCTCAATATCTTGCGCGAGGCCGGCACCGGAATGGCCGCCTGCATACGCGTATGGCCCATGGTCTCGATCGCACCGTCGCGCGCATCGAGTTCGTCCAGCACCGAGACGAGCGCCGATAGCCGCGCGCGGCAGATGGGCAGCAGCGCCTTCAGCCGCAGCGCGAATGCGGTGTCCACCACGTCCTGGCTGGTCGCGCCGAAATGCACATGCTTGCCGTGCTCGCGGCCGACCGCCTCGCGCAATTGGACAACGAAGTCGGGCACCATCAGGCCGTCGCGGAGATTGCCGCCGCGCAGCCGGGCCACATCGGGCTTGAAAGCACCCAGCACGGTCGCGATGGCGCTTGCGGCTTCGGTCGGGATCACCCCTGCCGCGGCCTCCGCCTCGGCAAGGCCTATCTCGAAGGCCAGCATCGCCTCGATCTCGGTTTCAAGCTCAAAAAGCCTTGCGGCCTCCTCGTCGCCGAGGAGGCCGGCAAGAACCGGATGGTCGAATGGCGATACTGCCAACTGGTCGTCCTCAGATGTCGAAGAAGATCGTTTCCTTCTCACCCTGGAGATGGATGTCGAAGGTGTAGGTATCTCCTTCGCGCTTGGCAATGAGGGTCGGCACGCGCACCTGATGCTCGACGCGCGTGAGGATCGGATCCTCCTTGTTCGCCTTCTCCTCGTCGCCGAAATACATCCGCGTCTGGAGGCCCAGATTGATGCCGCGCGCCACAACCCAGAAGGTGATGTGCGGCGCCATCATGCGGCCGTCCGGAAACGGCACGCGGCCGGGCTTGACCGTGTGGAAGGTGAACACGCCGGTGTCCATATGGGTCGGGCAACGGCCCCAACCGGTGAAATTCGGATCGGCCGCGCCGCGCATTTCCGAGGGCGAGTTGTAGAGACCATCGGCATCGGCCTGCCAGATCTCCAGCAGCGCGTCCTTGAGCGGCGTGCCCGTGCCATCGATGACCCGGCCGGTGACGGTGATGCGGTCGCCCTTGGTCTTGTCATTGACCATCGAGGTGCCGAGATCTTCCGGATAGACGCCGGTGATTTCAGCGAAGTTCGGCGTCAGGCCGATATGGACGTAAGGGCCCGCCGTCTGGGAAGCACTTTCCTTGAGGCGATTGAGAGACTGTACCATGAAATCAGTTCCCTTCCTTCTTGTTCTCGAAGAAGGTCGACCGGCGTCCGCGCAGAACGATGTCGAACTTGTAGGCACGGCTGTCCATCGGCGTCGTAGCCGACATGTCGAGCGCGGCGGTGAGTTGTTCGATTGCCGCCGGATCGGCGATGGTGCGCACGATCGGGCATTGCGCGATCATCGGGTCACCCTCGAAATACATCTGGGTGATCAGCCGCTGCGCGAAGCCGTGGCCGAAGATCGAGAAGTGGATATGCGCCGGGCGCCAGTCGTTCGGGCCGTTCGGCCACGGATAGGGGCCGGGCTGCACGGTGCGGAAGAAGTAGTTGCCGTCCTCGTCGGTGATGGTGCGTCCGCAGCCGCCGAAATTCGGGTCGAGCGGCGCCTGGTAGCCTTCCTTCTTGTGGCGATAGCGGCCGCCGGCATTGGCCTGCCAGAACTCCAGCAGCGCGCCGGGCACGCCCTTGCCGCGCTCGTCCAGCACCCGCCCGTAGACGATGATGCGCGGACCGATCGCGCTTTCGCCCGGCTTGGCGAAATTGAGGATCATGTCATTGTCGAGCTCGCCGAGAATATTATGGCCGAAACGCGGGCCGGTGATCTCGGAGATCGTATTGTCCAGCGACAGCATGGCGCGCTGCGGCGAGCGCACGACCGAGGTCTTGTACCATGGCGTGAATGCCTTCGGGTGCCAGTTCAGGTCCCGCTGGAAGAAGGAGCCCGTCTCGGGCTTCCGGTTATGCAACAAATTGGCTTCGCTCATTTGGCTTTGCCTCCGTCCATTTCTGCGAATGTTTCCTTGATGATCTTGATCGCATGGTTGGCGCGCGGCACGCCGGCATAGATCGCCACATGCAGCATCGCCTCCATGATGTCGTCGCGGCTCGCGCCGGTATTTGCGGTGGCGCGCGTATGCATGGCCACTTCCTCGAAATTGCCCAGCGCGGCAAGCAGCGCCAGCGTGATCATGGAGCGCTCGCGCTTGGTGATCGTGTCGCGCGACCAGACATGGCTCCATGCCGCCTCGGTGATGAGCTCCTGGAATGGCGCGTCGAAGGGCGTCTTCGCCTTTTCGGCGCGGTCCACATGCGCATCGCCCAGCACCTTGCGGCGCGTGGCCAGCCCTTCATCATGGCGCTTTGAAATCGTCATCATCCTTCCTCCGTCGGCTTCGGCTCAGTAGGGCAAGCCGACATAGTTCTCCGCCAGCGAGGTCATCGCCGCGCGCGAACTGAACAGATAGTCGAGCTCCGCTTCCTGGATACGCTGCCCGAACGTGCCCTGGTCGGGGAACTTGTGCAGCGTGTTGGTCATCCACCAGGAGAAGCGTTCGGCCTTCCACACGCGCGATACGGCCTTGCGCGAATAGTCGTCGATGCCCGCATCGGACTTCTCCGCATAGAATTCGCGCAGCGCATCGAAGAGGTAGCGCACGTCGCTCGCAGCCAGATTGAGGCCCTTCGCACCGGTGGGCGGCACGATATGCGCCGCGTCGCCGACCAGGAACAGCCGGCCGAAGCGCATCGGCTCGGCGACGAAGGAGCGCAGCGGCGCGATGGATTTCTCGAAGGACGGCCCGGTCACGAGCCTGTCGGCGACATCCTGCGGCAGGCGCCGGCGCAGCTCATCCCAGAAGCGGTCGTCGGACCATTCCTCGACCTTGTCCTCCAGCGGGCATTGCACATAGTAGCGAACGCGCGTGGTCGAACGCATCGAGCACAGCGCAAAGCCGCGCGAATGGTTGGCATAGATCAGCTCATGGCTCACCGGCGGCAGGTCCGCCATGATGCCCAGCCAGCCGAACGGATATTCGCGCTCGAACAGGCTGATCGCCTTTTCCGGCACGGATTTGCGCGAAATGCCGTGGAACCCGTCGCAGCCTGCGATGAAATCGCAGTCGATCCGCTGCTCCACCCCGTCCTTCACGAAGGTCACGTAGGGCTTTGCGCCGTCGAAATCGTGCGGCTTGACGTCAGCCGCTTCGTAATGGGTCATGGCGCCGGCGGCCTCGCGCTTGTCCATCAGGTCGCGCGTGACCTCCGTCTGGCCATAGACCACCACCCGCTTGCCGGTCAGTTCATGGAGATCGATGCGGTGGTGGCGGCTGTCGAAGGCGATGTCGAAACCGTCATGCGGCAGCCCTTCGGCGCGCATGCGGGCGCCTGCCCCGGCCTCTTCCAGCATGCCGACCATGCCCTCTTCGAGCACGCCGGCGCGGACGCGCCCGAGCACATAGTCCTTCGACTGGCGCTCGAGGATGACGTTGTCGATGCCGGCATTGGTCAGCAACTGGCCCAGCAGAAGGCCCGAAGGACCCGAACCGATGATGACGACCTGTGTGCGCAACGAAAATCCTCCATCTCCCTGCAAGACCACTCTATCGAACGCAAAAGCCCTGTACACAATGGACATTCGCGGCAAAGGATTGCACTATTCGAACATGTATACACAGAAATCGGCATCCCCTGCCGTCCCCACATATCGCCTTTATCGCGAGCAGACGGATGAATCCGCCGAGTTCTGGCTTCATTGCGAGACGATTCCCGCACGCACGCACCTGCACAATTTCGAGATCACGCCGCATCGCCACGACGCCTTCTTCCAGATCTTCTTCGTCACCGAAGGCAGCGGCGAGATGGTCGAGGGCGAGAAGGTCCATCTCTTCTTCGCGCCCTGCATCCTCTTCATCGCGCCCGGCGCCGTCCACGGCTTCCGCTACCAGCATGATGTCGATGGCATGGTGGTGACAGCGCTGGCCGACCGGTTGCAGGCAATAGCCGATGCCGACCGGCGCATTGCGGGCTTCATCACCGCCAACCGCGTGCTGGCGCTTTCCGACAGCCGCGACGCGGAGCGCATCCGTGGCTGCCTCAACGATATTTCGCGGGAACTGGACAATCCTGCACCCGGCCGCATGCCCTTGCTGGAGGCCCTGATGACGACGGCGATCGTGAGCCTTGCGCGGATCGACGGCGCGGCCAATGATGCGGCCGCACCGCCCGTCAGGCGTGACGAGGCGCGCGTCGAACGCTTCCTGGCGCTGATCGCCGCGCATATGCGCGAGCACCAGCCGATCGGCTTCTATGCCGAGCGGCTGGGCCTTTCGACCGCGCATCTCAACCGGCTGGTGCGCGAGGTGACGGGCATGTCGGCGCAGACGATGATCGCCCGGCGCATGCTGGAAGCGGCGAAGCGCGACCTCGTCTTCACGCCGTCGCCGATCCAGAAGATCGCCTATTCGCTGGGCTTTTCGGACCCGGCCTACTTCAACCGTTTCTTTCGCCGCCACGCCGGCACCACGCCGGGCGCCTACCGCGAGGCAGAGCGCAAAATGCTGATGGCATAGCGACCCCTCCGGCGACCCGGAGGGGCAGTTGCAGCGAGTTCAGCGCCAGCCAAGCGCGGGCGCAACGTGCTTGAGCACGGACTCGATCACATGCGCATTATAGTCGACGCCCAACTGGTTCGGCACAGTCAGCAGCAGCGTGTCTGCCTCGGCGATCGCCTCGTCTTCGGCAAGGTCCTTGATCAGCACATCCGGTTCGGCCGCATAGCCGCGCCCGAACACCGCGCGCACATTCTGCTCGATGAAGCCGAAGGAATCCTCCTCCTTCCCGCGCCCGAAATAGGCCCGGTCCATGTCGTTCATGAGCGCGAAGATGGAACGCGAGACCGAAACGCGCGGCTCGCGCGCATGACCAGCTTCCTTCCACGCCGCCTTGTAGGCGCGGATCTGCTCCGCCTGCTGGACATGGAACGGCTTTCCGCTCTCGTCGAAGACGAGCGTGGAACTTTGCAGGTTCATGCCGAGCTTGGCTGCCCATTGCGCCGTCGAGGTCGTCGCCGCGCCCCACCAGATGCGCTCGCGCAGACCCTCGGAATGCGGCTCCAGCCGCAGCGCGCCCGGAGGGTTGGGGAACATCGGGTTGGGGCTCGGCTGGGCAAAGCCCTTGCCTTGCAGGAGTTGCAGGAAGATTTCCGCATTGGTCCGCGCCATGTCGGCATCGGTCTGCCCTTCCTGGGGCACATAGCCGAAATAGCGCCAGCCATCGATGACCTGCTCGGGCGAGCCGCGGCTGATGCCGAGTTGAAGCCGCCCGCCGGAGATGAGATCGGCCGAGCCGGCATCCTCGATCATGTAGAGCGGATTTTCGTAGCGCATGTCGATCACGCCGGTGCCAATCTCGATGCGCTTGGTCCGGGCGCCGATGGCCGCCAGCAGCGGAAAGGGCGAAGAAAGCTGGCGCGCGAAATGATGCACGCGGAAATAGGCGCCATCCGCGCCCAGTTCCTCCGCCGCCACGGCAAGATCGATGGATTGCAGGAGCGTATCGGCTGCCGAGCGCGTCTGCGACTGGGGCGAAGGCGTCCAGTGGCCGAAGGAAAGAAAACCGATCTTCTTCATGGGTGCACCGCCTTTCGAGGGGTCTTGAGTTGCCGCACAGGTAGGCGTGAAGGCCGGCGCACTCAAGCCGGCGGGCACCACGTGAACACTGCGTTCACGAAGCTCGCACCACGCTATCCTCTCCAACTCCGCGCCGAGAAGGTTATTCCATTCGCCGCGGAAGTCGCCGCATTTGAAAACCGGTCTTGTTCTGCTCGAAACCAGCCTTTTCGTAGAAGGCAAGGACTTCAGGTTTCTTTGACCCCGTCAGAAGCATGACTTTATAACACCCTGAATTCCAGGCACGTTGAGCAGCTTCTTTGAGCAATGTCGTGCCAAGGCCTCGATTGCGGAGGGCGGCATCCGTAACGACATTTTCGATCAAGGCATAGGGCAATCCGCCCCGCGTGATGTTGGGTATGACAATCAGTGTGCACGAAGTCACGATTCTGTCGTCGAGACATCCGACGATGATATCGCTTCCCGGAATATTCTTGATCTGCTGCCACCGAGCGGCGGCATCCGTCAGTGGCGTTTCCTTGTCACCTGGATCAAGCTGCCGATAGAGAGCCAGCAACTGGTCCAGATCAGGTTCGCGCAGACTTCTGAATTCCATCTGAAACAGCCTTGTTGCCGCGGAAATCGGCAGCATTCGCCCCTATAAACTCATATGACGCAGCAAGCTTAGGATTTCGCCGACAACCTGCTATCGTCGCGAATTTTCAGGACCGGGTGCACAAAATTGTTGTTGTCGATGATCGCGTCGGCGGCGGAAGCCGGCGCGCATAGCCTCTCATAGATTTCGAAGGCCGGCTTGTACCGGACCGCGTAAAGCTGCCGGGTCGCATCGACCCCACCCAACCGCTCGGCATCCCGATCAAGGCCGCGCTGTTCGGAAACCTGCTCCGAGGTCTCCACGAAAATCGCCAGATCCCAGCCGTCGCGTAGTTCGGGCCGCTGGAGAAAAGTGCCGTCGATGATCAAGATGGCATTGGCCGGGGCAACTCGCGGCTCCTGTTCTATCGGTCGGTCATTGTCGAGATCGAACGATACGGTGCGATAATGGAGATCGCCATCCGGCCCCAACGGCGAAAGCAGAAGCGCGTTGACGGCAGCAAGATCGCGCGCGTCATGATAGTAGCCTTCGGCAGAGTGCCGCCCACGCGCATAGCGTTCGGTCTTCGGCCGGTGAAAGCCGTCGATCGAGGTCCGGACGACCTCCCTGCCCTTTCCGCCGAGCACCGCCGCAAGCTCGTCCGCAAGGGTGGTTTTCCCTGATGCCGTGCGCCCGTCGATCGCGACCCGGATCGGTCTTGATGAAACGATACCGGCGATCAGCGAAGCAAGCTCATGCAGCACCTCGGCCCTTTGCGAATGTTTCATGATCCTCCTCGCATGACCCCGAGCCTGGCTAAAGTCAGGAAGGGGCGGTCGCCCGCCCCTTCCCGTTGTGCCTCATCGCCGCGCGATCACAGCTTGTCGGTAATCTCGGTCGTATAGGCGCCTTCCGGCTCCTTGGTGATGATCTTCTGGTCGAGCAACGCCTTGGCGGTGCGGTCATAGGCTTCGGGGATCAGCTTGCCGTCCGGCGTGTCGATCAGCTTCGCCACCTCGCCCATCATGCGCTTCTGGTGGTTTTCGTCCTGGCCGCCATTGTCCATGACGATCTCGGCCGCCTCGTCGGGGTTGGCGATGGCATATTCCCAGCCCTTCATCGAGGCGCGCACGAACTTGACCATCTTTTCCTTAAAGGCAGGGTCGGCAAGCTTGTCCTGCATGACATAGAGCCCGTCCTCGAGCAGGTCGTTGCCCATCTCGGTATAGTTGAAGACGATCAGGTCTTCCGCCTTGTAGCCGGCATCGATGAGCTGCCAATATTCGTTGTAGGTCATGACCGAGATGCAGTCGGCCTGCTTCTGGATCAGCGGCTGCACGTCGAAGCTCTGCTTCAGAACGGTCACGCCATCGGCACCGCCTTCGGTCGACAGACCGATCTTGTTCATCCAGGCGTAGAACGGATATTCGTTGCCGAAGAACCAGACGCCGAGCGTCTTGCCCTTGAAGTCGGCCTCGGTCTTCACCGGCCCGTCGGCGGGGCAGACGAGCTCCATGCCGGCCTTTTTGTAAGGCTGGGCGATATTGACGAGGTTGACGCCCTTGTCGCGCGCGGCGAGCGCGGCGGCCATCCAGGTCACGATCACGTCGGCGCCGCCGCCGGCGATGACCTGCTCGGGCGCGATGTCGGGGCCGCCCGGCTTGATCTCCACGTCGAGGCCCTCCTCATCGTAGAAGCCCTTGTCCTTGGCGACGAAGTAGCCGCCGAATTGCGCCTGCGCGACCCATTTGAGCTGTAGGGTCACATCGGCCGCCCATGCGGGAACGGTCGCCAGCGACAGCGCGCCGGCCATCATGGAAACGATCAGTCTTTTCATTTTGTTACCCTCTGAAGTGCGCCTATCCCCCACGGACAGACGGATGCCAAAACGTGACGGCTCGTTCGATGAGAGCGATCACGCCATAGAAAACCGAACCGATGACCGCCGCAACCGCGATCTCGGCCCACACCATGTCGACATTCATGCGCCCGACCTCGGTGGAGATGCGGAAACCCATTCCGACCACCGGCGTGCCGAAGAACTCGGCCACGATCGCGCCGATCAGCGCCAGCGTGGAATTGATCTTGAGCGCGTTGAAGATGAAGGGCATCGCCGCAGGCAGGCGCAGCTTCGCCAGCGTCTGCCAGTAGCCCGACGCGTAGGTGCGCATCAGGTCGCGCTCCATGTGGCCGGCGGCCGAAAGGCCGGCCACCGTGTTCACCAGCATGGGGAAGAAGGTCATGATGATGACCACGGCGGCCTTGGAGGGCCAGTCGAAGCCGAACCACATAACCATGATCGGCGCGACGCCGATGATCGGCAGGGCCGACACCATGTTGCCGATGGGCAGCAGGCCGCGCCGCAGGAAAAGGAAGCGGTCGGCGAGGATCGCCACCACGAAGCCTGCCCCGCATCCGACGATGTAGCCCACCAGCACGGCGCGGAAGATCGTCTGGTTCACGTCCGCCCACAGCACCGGCAGCGAGGCGGCGATCCGCAGCCCCACGGCGCTGGGCGGCGGCAGCAGCACGAAGGGGATGCCCAGCCCGCGCACGACGAGCTCCCACAGGATCAGTATCCACGCGCCGAACAGGAACGGGATCAGCAGGCGCAGGAAAATATCCGCCGGACGCGACTTCGGCCGCATGGCCGAAAGGATGGAGACCAGTTGCCAGGCAAACAGCCAAGCGGCAGCGGTAAGCAGGAAGAAAGCCGCCGTGCCCTGCCCCTCGAACCCTGCGACTGTCCGGTAGAGCTGCCATGCCGCGCCATGCGCGGACCCGAACAGGACGAGCGCCGCCAGCCAGCGCGGCCGCACGAAAACCGCCGCCGCGCCACCGGCAATCAGCGTACCCATGATGAGCGACGCGCGCGACGGCGACTGGACCGTCACCAGCAAAGGCAGGAAGGCCGCCGAGCAGGCGACCAGCAGCATCGCCAAAATCGCCTGAAGGGATGGCCTATCAACGATCATGCCGGCCGCGCCCCCATCGCCCTCTCGACAAGCCTGCCGGCCACGCCCACCGCCGTCACCAAAAGCATCGCCACGATGGAGCCGGCCACCAGCGCCGCGAACATGTCGATGGTCTGGCTGTAGTAGGAACCCGACAGCAGCTTGGAGCCAATGCCGGCGACCGCGCCTGTCGGCAACTCGCCCACAATGGCGCCGACCAGACTGGCGGCGATCGCCACTTTCATGGAGGCGAAGAGGAACGGCACCGAGGCAGGCAGCCTGAGCTTGCGGAATATCTGCCACTTCGAAGCATTATAGGTGCGCATCAGGTCGAGCTGCATCGTCTCGGGCGAGCGCAGCCCCTTCACCATGCCCACCGCGACCGGGAAGAAGGAGAGATAGGTCGAGATCAATGCTTTGGGGATCAGCCCGGTGACGCCGACCGCGGCCAGCACCACGATGATCATCGGCGCCAGCGCCAGGATGGGGATCGTCTGCGAGGCGATGATCCAAGGCATGAGGCTGCGGTCGAGCGACAGGACATGGACGATTCCGACCGCGATCAGGATGCCCAGCACGGTGCCGAAGGCGAAGCCGAGCAGCGTGGACGCCAGCGTCACCCATGAATGGTAGACTAGGCTGCGGTTCGACGTGACCTTTCGCAGGAAGGTGTTCTCATAGAAATTCACCGCCACCTGATGCGGCGCCGGCAGCGTCGGTTTGGGCTGCGTCATCGTTTTGACGACGAATTCCCACGGCGTCGAGGTCACACCGCCGCGCCGGTCCAGATCGCGCTGGAACGGTGCGTTCATCGCATATGCGCCGATATACCAGACGGCCACGATGGCGAGCAGGATCGCGGTGACGGGGATGATCCTGTCGCGCAGCCGCTCGGTCATGGGCGCGCCTCAATCATCATAAGAATGTCCCGCCCGCAGCCCGTCCCGCACGCGCGCGGCGATGGCCAGAAATTCCGGTGTCTCCCTTATGTCCAGCGGACGTTCGCGCGGCAGCGTGGATTCGATGATATCAGTCACGCGGCCGGGGCGCGGCGACATCACCACGATGCGCGTCGAGAGGTAGACCGCCTCGGGAATCGAATGGGTGACGAAGCAGATCGTCTTGTTGGTGCGCGCCCATAGTTCCAGAAGCTGCCCGTTGAGATGGTCGCGCACGATCTCATCGAGCGCGCCGAAGGGCTCGTCCATCAGGAGCAGGTCGGCGTCAAAAGCGAGCGCGCGTGCGATGGATGCGCGTTGCTGCATGCCGCCCGACAGCTGCCAAGGATATTTGTTCTCGAAGCCACTGAGGTTGACGAGATCGAGCGTGCGGGCGATGCGCGCGCGCTGCTCGGCCTTCGAATAACCCATGATCTCCAGCGGCAGCGCGATGTTGCGGGCGATGGTGCGCCACGGATAAAGGCCCGCCGCCTGGAAGACATAGCCATAGGCGCGGCTTTTGCGCGCCTGTTCCGCGCTCATGCCGTTGACCGTGATCGTGCCTTGCGTCGGCTGTTCAAGATCGGCGATCGCGCGCAGGAAGGTCGTCTTACCGCAGCCCGACGGGCCGATAAAGGAAACGAAATCGCCCCTGGATATGCTCAGATTTACATTCGACAGGGCCTGGACCGGCCCATCATTCGTCGTGAATGTGAGGCCAAGCTCCTTTGCCTCGACTACTGATACCGGCTGCATTTGCCCCGCCATAACTCTCTCTGTCACATGCACCGCCGGACGCCGCCAATATGTTCGCCGGACTGGCTGTATAGGTCGTAGGCATCCTCCTTGCCCTGCTTCACGATACGCATGAATTCAATCGACTGGAACGTTTCTCCTTCGTGACCGCACAACATCGTCATCACCTTGCTTCCGTCGCTGGCCCGCAGTCCTTGCAGGAATTCGCATCCGGTCGCAAAAGTATCGTAGCGATCCGCCGAAAGCCGGAGCAGGCTGTCATCATCATAGCTGCCATCCGCCGCAAACCGGCAACCGGCCTCATTGCCATAGGTGCCATCCGGTCCCGACGCGGCCACCGCCGGCGCAAGCGCGAGAACCAATGCGCAAGGCATAGTCCCGGTCTCACACGCCGCTCGCGGGTATGCCGGCGCGCTCCACCTTGCGCGGCGAGACCAGTTCCTTCCACGTCAACAGCGCCCGGTTGACCGGCCCGTTCGCCTCACGTGGCACGAAGGCGCCGTCGCCCGGCTTCGCCTTCACCTCGCTGCGCTCCACCGCGAGCCGCCCGCGCGAGAACACGTAGCGCGGCAGGCCCTTCACTTCGATGCCCTCGAAGACATTGTAGTCGATGACCGACTTCTGGCTCGTCGCGGCAATCGTCTTCGTCGCCTCCGGGTCCCACACGACGATGTCGGCATCCGCGCCTTCCACGATGGCGCCCTTCTGCGGATACATGCCGAAGATCTTCGCCACATTGGTCGAGGTCACCGCAACGAATTCGTTCATCGTCAGCCGCCCGGTATTGACCCCGCGCGTCCACAGCACCGGCAGGCGGTCTTCCAGGCCGCCCGTTCCGTTCGGTATCTTGGTGAAGTCGCCGACGCCGTGGCGCTTCTGCTCTGTGGTGAAGGCGCAATGGTCGGTGGCGACCACGTGCAGCGAGCCGGCCGCCAGCCCCGCCCACAGCGAATCCTGATGCAGCTTCGAACGGAAGGGCGGGCTCATCACGCGCCGCGCCGCATGATCCCAGTCCTTGTCGAAATATTCGCTCTCGTCGAGCACGAGGTGCTGGATCAGAGGCTCGCCCCATACCCGCATGCCTTTCTGGCGCGCGCGGCGGATGGCCTCGTGGCTCTGCTCGCATGATGTGTGCACCACATAGAGCGGCACGCCGGCCATGTCGGCGATCATGATGGCGCGGTTGGTCGCCTCGCCTTCCACCTCCGGCGGGCGCGAATAGGCATGCGCCTCGGGTCCGTTATTGCCTTCCGCCATCAGCTTCTGCTGGAGCTGCGCCACCACGTCGCCGTTCTCGGCATGGACCATCGGCAGCGCGCCGAGCTCGGCGCAGCGCTGGAACGACGAGTACATCTCGTCGTCATTGACCATCAGCGCGCCCTTATAGGCCATGAAGTGCTTGAAGGAGGTGATGCCCTTCTCCACCACCTGCGGCATCTCGTCGAAGATCTGCTCGTTCCAGCCGGTGATGGCCATGTGGAAGGAGTAATCGCACAGCGCCCGCGTCGACTTGTTGTCCCATGCCTTGATGCCGTCGAGCAGCGACTGTCCCGGCCCCGGCACGCAGAAGTCGATCACCATCGTCGTGCCGCCGGAAAGCGCGGCGCGCGTGCCGCTCTCGAAATCGTCGGCCGAATAGGTATGCATGAAGGGGAATTCGAGATGGGTGTGCGGGTCGATGCCGCCTGGCATCACATAGCAGCCGCCCGCATCCACCACCTCGTCGCCGGAAAGGCCCTGCCCGATCGCGGCGATCCTGGCGCCCTCGATGAGCACGTCCGCCTTCCATGTGCGGTCGGCGGTGACGATGGTTCCATTCCTGATGAGTGTCGACATTTTCGTTCCCCGTTATTGGACGCGCATGCGCGGTGCGTCGATATTGTCGATGCGGGAGATCATGCTCCCGTCCGCATTCAAACCGGCTCCTTGCCTCCAATCCTGCGCCGATGCGACCGGCGCTCGCGTATGCGCCGCAGGTCGGCGACCAGCTCGTCGAGCGTACCATAGACCGGCACGACGACAGCGAACTCGGCCGGCCGCAGGTCGCGCGAGGGCGTGCAGGCGGCGATGACTCGCGCCTGATATTCATCGGGCGCCCAGATGCGCGCAAATTCGAGGAATTGCTGGATGACCTCGCGGCGCAGCCCGGCGATGCGCTCATAATTGGCGCGGAAGATCGCGAAGGCCGTATAGGCCGCCGTCAGCAGCGAAAAGCCGAGGATCGCCGCCAATATTTTCAGATCGTTCGTATAGGTACCGCTCACCACGGCATAGAGCAGCGCAAGCAGCGTGAAGACGATGAACGCCTTGGAGATCTTGTAGGCCGCCTGAACGCTCTCGATCTCGTCGTGATAGCCGGCCTCGGTGGTCTGTTCGATATCGCGCAGCTTCTTCTTGAACTCGTAGAGCCGCTGGTTCTCCTCGTCAGTGTGCTCTTCGCCGCGCGCCTCGCGCAATATGTCGAAGGCGCTCAGCGTCACGTCATCGATGGCGTCCCATCCCGACAGCGGCAGGATCGCCGGCGGCAGATATTCACCGATGCGCTTGAACGCGACATAGAGCAGATGGATCGTCGTCAGGAACAGGAAGAAGATCAAAAGCAGCGCGAAATCGGCCACGCCCAGCACGTCGAAGATGTTCTGGTAGTTCGCCACGACCTCGTTGAGCAGGTCGGCATTGGGCAAAAAGCCCTCGCTGGTGGAGCCGATATCGGTGAAACCGGAGAGCACGTAGAAGACGAGGCCGGACACGACCAGCCGCGAGGTCATGAAGTTGGACAGGCGAATGACGCTCTGGAGAAGGCCGTCCACGTCCATGCGACGACACCCTCCTTCCGCTCAGCGCGATCCGCGTTCGTTGCTCAAGCGACGATCTCCGCCGTTTCCACCACCGCATGGAAGAGCACGTCGCAGCCGGCGCGCGCCCAGTCCTTGGTGATCTCTTCCGCCTCGTTGTGCGACAGGCCATCCACGCAGGGGCACATGACCATCGCCGTCGGCGCGACACGGTTGATCCAGCAAGCATCGTGCCCGGCGCCGGACACGATGTCGCGATGCGAATAGCCGAGCCGCTCGGCTGCATCGCGGATTGCCTTCACGCAGCCCGCATCGAAGGTGACCGGATCGAAATGACCGACCGGCTCGATCTCGTAGTCGATGTCGAGCGCCTCGCAGATCGTATCGATGCCGTCCTCGATGCGCGCCCGCATCTCGTCCAGCACCGCCTGCTCGGGCGAACGTATGTCTATGGTGAAGACCGTGCGGCCGGGGATCACATTGCGCGAATTCGGATAGACCTCCATATGGCCGACCGCGCCCACCGCATCCGGCTGGTAGTCCAGCGCCACCTCATGCACCAGCTCGATGACGCGCGCCATGCCAAGCCCGGCATTGCGCCGCTTCGGCATCGGGGTCGAGCCGGTATGGCTCTCCTTGCCCTCAATCGTCACCTGGAGCCACCACAGGCCCTGCCCGTGCGTGACGACGCCGATATCGATGCCCTCGTCCTCGAGGATCGGCCCCTGCTCGATATGCAGCTCGAAGAAAGCCTTCATCTGGCGCTGCCCAACCGGTTCGTCGCCCTTCCAGCCGATACGCTCCAGCTCGTCGCCGAAGCTTTTGCCCTCGCGGTCTGTGCGCGCATAGGCCCAGTCGCGCTCATGCACGCCGGCGAACACGCCCGACGCCAGCATGGCGGGCGCGAAGCGGGTGCCTTCCTCATTGGTCCAGTTGGTCACCACGATCGGGTGCTTCGTCCTGATGCCGAGGTCGTTGAGGGTGCGGATCACCTCGAGACCGCCGAGCACGCCCAGCACGCCGTCATATTTTCCGCCGGTGGGCTGCGTGTCGAGATGGCTGCCGACATAGACCGGCAGCGCATCCGCGTCGGTGCCTTCGCGACGGGCGAACATGTTGCCCATCTCGTCGACGCCGACGCTCATGCCCGCCTCTTCGCACCACCGCCTGAACAGATGCCGCCCCTCGCCATCGGCGTCGGTCAGCGTCTGGCGGTTGTTACCGCCAGCCACCCCCGGCCCGATCTTCGCCATCTCCATGAGCATGTCCCAGAGACGGTCTGCGTTGATGCGGTGATTGGATTCGACGGGCAACGGCATCTCCCTGGCTCAGGCCACCATCTCGATCACTTCGCGAACATGATCGATCAGCTCGTCGATCTGCCCCTTGGTGATGATCAGCGGTGGCGAGAGCGCGATGATATCGCCGGTGGTGCGGATCAGGCAGCCGCGCTCGAATGCCTTTACGAAGGCAGAGAATGCCCGCTTCGTCGGCTCGCCCGCGATAGGCTGCAATTCGATCGCGCCGACAAGGCCGATATTGCGGATATCGATCACATTCGGCGCATCCTTCAGCGAATGCAGCGCCTCTTCCCAATAGGGCGCCAGTTCCGCCCCGCGCGTCAGCAATCCCTCTTCCTTGTAGGTGTCGAGCGTGCCGAGTGCAGCCGCCGAGGCGATCGGATTGCCCGAATAGGTATAGCCGTGGAAGAACTCGATCAGGTGCTCCGGCCCGGTCATGAAGGCGTCGTGGATCTCCTTCTTCACGAAGACCGCACCCATGGGGACGACGCCATTGCTCACGCCCTTGGCGGTGGTCATGATGTCAGGGACGACGCCGAAATAATCCGCGGCAAAAGGCGTGCCGAGACGTCCGAAGCCGGTGATGACCTCGTCGAAGATCAGCAATATGCCGTGCTTGGTGCAGATATCCCGCAGGCGCTGGAGATAGCCCTTCGGCGGGATGAGGACGCCCGTCGAGCCCGCGACGGGCTCCACGATCACCGCCGCGATGGTCGAGGCGTCGTGCAGCGCGACGATCCGCTCCAGCTCGTCGGCAAGGTCGGTCCCATGTTCGGGCACGCCGCGTGCAAAGCTGTTCTTGGCCGGCAGATGGGTGTGCGGCAGATGGTCGACGCCTGTCAGCAGCGTGCCGAACATCTTGCGGTTGGAGACGATGCCGCCCACCGAGATGCCGCCGAAATTGACCCCGTGATAGCCGCGCTCGCGGCCGATCAGCCTTGTGCGCGAGCCCTCGCCCTTCACGCGGTGATAGGCCAGTGCGATCTTGAGCGCAGTTTCCACCGATTCCGAGCCGGAATTGGTGAAGAAGACATGGTCCATGCCCTTGGGCGCGAGGTCGACCAGCCGGTTGGCCAGTTCGAAGACGACAGGATGTCCCATCTGGAAGGCCGGCGCATAGTCGAGCTCGCCCGCCTGCCGCTGGATCGCCTCGGTGATCTTCGGCCGGCAATGGCCGGCATTGACGCACCACAGACCGGCGGTTCCGTCCAGCACCTTGCGCCCGTCGGCTGCCGTGTAATGCATGTCCTTTGCCGCGACGAGCATGCGCGGCGCCTGCTTGAACTGCCGGTTTGCGGTGAACGGCATCCAGAACGCGGAAAGATCATTCGGCGCGACGGTGGTCCTGTTGGACATTACGGAACTTCCCCTTGCGTGGTGTTCGGTTTCTTGGCCGATGCTCGCGCCACCGGATCGCTGTTCCGCGAAAATTTGACCGAATGGACAAACGTTACCATTGCCGCGAGCATGGTCAAGACGATACTAGGTGACATGAGCACGGTTGCGCGCGCGCCACGCCTGCACAGCTTCTGGTCCAGCCGATTGGCCCAGTCGGAGGCACCGGCTTGACTGCCGCCCGCCCCGCCCGCACGCGCATCCAGCGCGAGAAACGCGAGCTAATCCTGGAGGCGGCGCTGGAGGTCTTCTCCATGCAAGGCTTTCGCGGCGCCACGATCGACCAGATCGCCGAGGCCGCCGGCATGTCGAAGCCGAACCTGCTCTATTATTTCCGCAGCAAGGAGCTGATCCACCAGACGCTCATGCAGCGTCTGCTCGACACATGGCTGGCGCCGCTGCGCGAGCTGGACGATGTCGGCGACCCCGTGACCGAGCTGCGCTCCTATATCCGCCGCAAGCTGGAAATGGCGCGCGACTATCCGCGCGAAAGCCGCCTCTTCGCTAATGAGATATTGCAGGGCGCGCCGCGCATCCTGCCGATGATCGAAGGCGAGCTGAGGGCACTGGTGGATGAGAAGGCACAGGTGATCCGTGGCTGGATGCGCGCGGGCAAGATCATCCGCACCGACCCCTATCACCTGATCTTCGCGATATGGGCCACCACCCAGCACTATGCCGATTTCGACGTGCAGGTTCGCGCCGTGCTCGGCCCCGACCGCGGCGGCGAAGGCCGCTTCGAGGACGCCGCGCGTTTTCTCGAACAGCTTTTCATCGATGGGCTGAAGGCAAAGACGACCGGGAACTGATGAGCGGCGACGGCGACAAAGGTCAAACACATCAATGAGATGACGCGCCTTCCGGAATCAAACCGTCAACCGAAGCATCCAGCTTGGGGCAGGCCCGCGATGGCCACGCGAACCCGCCCCTTGCCGGGAGGAACTATTCCGCGGCCTGCCGGGCCATCGGATTGTTGGGATGCGCCGTCCAGTTTGCATAGCTGGGCTGCACCAGCTTGCCCGTGCGCTTGTCGAGAACGCCGGCGGCGAGCGGCTCCATCGTGATGCAGTCCTGCACGGGACAGACGTTCACGCAGAGATTGCAGCCGACGCATTCCTCTTCCTTGACCTCGAAATGGCGCACGCCGTCCACCATCGACGTGATCGCCTGATGTGAGGTGTCCTCGCAGGCGATGTGGCAGCGGCCGCATTTGATGCAGAGATCCTGATCGATATGCGCCTTGGCGATATAGTTGAGGTTGAGATACTGCCAGTCGGTGACGTTGGGCGTGGCGCGACCGATGACGTCGTCCAGCGAGGCATGGCCCTTCTCGTCCATCCAGTTTTCCAGCCCGGCGATCATCTCCTGCACGATCTTGAAACCGTAGGTCATCGCCGCCGTGCAGACCTGCACATTGCCGGCACCGAGCGCCATGAACTCGGCCGCATCCCGCCATGTGGTGACGCCGCCGATGCCGGAGATCGGCAGGCCGCGCGTTTCCGCATCGCGCGCAATCTCTGCCACCATGTTGAGCGCGATGGGCTTTACCGCCGGCCCGCAATAGCCGCCATGGCTGCCCTTGCCGTCGATGGAAGGTTCCGGGGAGAAAGTGTCGAGGTTCACGGAGGTGATCGACGAGATCGTGTTGATGAGCGATACGGCGTCCGCCCCGCCGCGCTTTGCCGCCCGCGCGGGATAGCGGATGTCGGTGATGTTGGGTGTCAGCTTCACGATCACCGGCATGCGCGTATATTGCTTGCACCAGCGCGCCACCATCTCGATATATTCCGGCACTTGGCCAACAGCCGAGCCCATGCCGCGTTCGCTCATGCCGTGCGGGCAGCCGAAATTGAGCTCGATGCCGTCGCATTCGGTATCTTCCACCGCCGGCAATATCGCCTTCCAGCTCGCCTCCTCGCAAGGCACCATGATCGAGGCCACCAGCGCACGGTCCGGCCAGTCCCGCTTCACCTGCTTCATCTCCTGCAGGTTGATCTGGAGCTGCCTGTCGGTGATCAGCTCGATATTGTTCAAGCCAAGCAGCCGCCGGTCCGCGCCCCAGATCGCGCCGTAGCGCGGCCCATTGACATTGACCACCGGCGGCCCTTCCTCGCCCAGCGTCTTCCACACAACGCCGCCCCAGCCGGCCTTGAAGGCGCGCACGACATTATAGGCCTTGTCGGTCGGCGGCGCGGATGCCAGCCAGAACGGATTGGGCGATCGGATGCCGATGAAATTGTTGCGAATGTCTGCCATGGGTTACGTTCCTTTGGCTGTCGTCGCGTCCAGGCCTAGCTCATCAGCGCCCGGTGAATGCTTTCCGCCGCATCCCGGCCAGCGGCCACCGCCGCGACGGTCAGATCCTCGCGGGCATCCACCACGCAATCGCCGCCGGCCCACACCTTTTCCATGCTGGTGCGGCCTTCGCCGTCGACCTTGATGCGGCCCCTCTCCAGCAAGATCCCTTCACCGGACCCGTTGAGCGCGAACGGTACGAAATTCTGGCCGATCGCCTTGAAGACCTGATCGGCGCGGATGGTCAGCCGTTCGCCGGTTCCCGCCAGCGATCCGTTTGCCAGCGCCGTATATTCGAGCTCGACCGCCGTCACCCTGCCACCGCCGGCGATGACGCGCACCGGCTTCAGCCAGTGGCGGATCACCACGCCTTTCGAGGCGGCAAGGTCCTGCTCGAACAGCGAGGCGTTCATATTCTCCTTGCCGCGCCGGTAGCAGATGGTCACGTCTTCCGCGCCCAGCAGCTTTGCCTGCACCGCCGCATCGATGGCCGTCATGCCGCCACCGATCACCACCACATGCCGGCCGACCTCGAGCGCGGCGAGGTCGCTCGCCTGCCGCAGCTCGGCGATGAAATCGACCGCATCCTCGACGCCATCGGCATCCTCGTCGTCGGCACCCAGCGCATTGACCCCGCCAAGCCCCATGCCGAGGAACACCGCGTCATAAGTGGTGGCGAGGTCCGCGAGATGGACGTCGCGTCCGAGCGCCCTGTCATATTCGATGGCGATGCCGCCGATGGCCGTCACATAGTCCACTTCGGCCTGCGCGAAACCATCGGTCGCCTTGTAGGCGGCGATGCCATATTCGTTGAGCCCGCCAGCCTTGGGCCGCGCCTCGAAGACAGTCACCTCGTGGCCGTGCATGGCGAGCCTGTGCGCGGCGGCAAGCCCCGCCGGCCCTGCGCCAACCACAGCGACCGTCTTCCCGGTCGGCGCGTGGCGCGTATAGAACTGCTTGTCCTCCACCATCGCCACGTCGGTCGCATAGCGCTGGAGCATGCCGATCCGCACCGGCTTGCCCTCGGCCGCCTCGCGCACGCAGGCTTCCTCGCACAGCGTCTCCGTGGGACAAACGCGCGCGCACATGCCACCCATGATGTTCTGGTCGAAGATGGTCTTGGCCGCACCTAGCGGATTGCCGGTGGAGATCTGACGGATGAACAGCGGAATGTCGATTTCCGTCGGACATGCCTGCATACAGGGCGCGTCGTAGCAGAAATAGCAGCGGTCGGATTCGACCAGCGCCTCATGCTCGCCGAAGGGCGGATGCAGGTCGGCGAAATTCATCTTATATTGCTGGGAGGTAAGCCGCCCGGAGGCGACCCCCTCGGTAAGCTGACCCGAGGCCATGCCAGTTCCCCTTTTTATTGTTGGGAGGAAGGCTAGCACGATTTGATTTTTTATCAATCGGTCAAATTTTGCGCCGAGACTGCACCGACAAGCGGTTCCGGCTGCCGCGGAGGTTCTGCCGCAGCCGGCACGCCGGCCTGGATGCGCGTGCGGGCCACGGCGCGCTGGATCGAGATCCGCCTTTTCACCGCCTCTCGCCCCGCCTCGATGACGAGGTCGACCTGTTCCGGTTGCAGGACGAGCCGCGTCGGAACATCGAACAGTTCCTGCTGGCGCTCCGGCGCAACATCGCGAAAGGAAATATGTTCCACCACGATCTGCACATCACGGCAGTTCCAGCCGGCCAGCGTGCCGCGATAGCGCTTCACCTGCGCGCTGCCGAGCCCGCAGCGGAATGCGATGAGCCGCCGCCGCCACTCGGCGATCGACAGTTCGAGCGCATCATAGCCGCTGCGCATGGATGAACTCACCGCCGTATGCGTCAGCGCGGGAACGAGCTGGCTCAGCTTTGGGCCGGTCGTGCTGTCGCCCCAGTCGGGCAATATGCTTCGGCCGGCATCGACGGCGATATAGATCATCGTCCTGAGCTTTACCGCATCCTCCGCCGACAGCGGTCCGTGCGGCGTCGTCGCAGCGGCGCGCTCCAGCGTGAGGCCGGTGGTGCCGGTATTGTCCGTCAGTCCGCCGTCGAGCAGGCGCACATAGCGCGGGCGCACCATTTCGCTATAGGCCACCAGGGCGCGGGCATAGGCGCTGAGCCGCAGCGAGGCTTCCGGGTCGGCCAGCGCGCGATCGATCCAGGCCGGCCGGCGATAGCCGCAATCGGGACCGTCCGACGACAGCACGATCGGCGTGAAAATCACCGGCACGGCCGCCGAAGCCGCGACGGCGTCGGCCAGTCGCACCTTGTCGAGATCGCTGCACAGGGCCGCGAACGTATCATAGGTGAACAGGAAAGGCGTGCCGTGGAAAATGTCCGATGCGGTGATCCAGGTAACCGGCGTGTCGGGCTTGCGAAGCGAGCCGAAGGTGGCGCCATCGAACAGATTGTCATTGAGCCATTGCGGCAGGTTGTTGAGGTCGTTCACCCCGCCGCCGATCGCGCGCAGGAGATTGGCGGGCGACCTAGTCGAGGTGCGCATACTCGCCTCGGCATTCTGGAGCAGGAACCGTTCGCGGAAATCGCGATAGGCATCCTGCCCGCGATAGGCGAGATAGGCCGCCGCGATGGCGCCGCCGCTGGTGCCGGAAACCATGCGCACGTCATCCAGCAGCGTCCGCTGGCGTGGCACCAGATCGACCACATAGCTGTCCAGCTCGCGCATGACGCCATAGGCGAAGGCCGCCGCACGCGTGCCGCCGCCCGAAAAGGCGAGGCCCAGGACCGTCGAACCGTCATCGCCGAAATCGGGAATGAACTCGGGCGATCCGGGACCGACCTCGTCGACGAAACTATTGATCGGACCGTTCTCGACGGACGCGCAGGCCGACAGGAAAAGGCCAAGCGTCAGTACAAGCGCACAGCGCAGACTGTTCATCATGCCTTCTCCCTCGCCACGGGCGACCAACCTTCATCCCGTGCTACCAACTATTGACGCTCGCGCAAGCCTGAGCGCGCAATAGTCGTCGACTCGTTCACAATCCGACGGGAGAAATCCTAAATGAGCGCGCTTTTCTCTTTGCAGGCCCTGCCCCTGTTCCTTGTCTTTGGCGTGGCCGGGGTTGGCTTTTTCGTGATTGCCGACATCTTTTTCGGCCTCCTCACGCGCTATGCCGACCATCTGGAAAGGATCGCACCGCTTCCCACCTTCATCGGCTCGATAACCACGGTCTGGGCCCTGTCGCTTGGCTTCGCCGCAGCCGACGTCTGGACTATTCGTGCAAACGCCGAGCGGCTTGCCAGCGCCGAGCGCTCCTCGATCAACCGTTTGGCCGGAATGGCGCGCGGCGACGCGCTGAACAGCCCGCAGCTCCGGCAGGCGCTGTCCGTCTACGCGACCGCCGTCGACAGGGATGAATGGACACGCGACCAGAACACGCAGGGCTCGCCCGAGGTCGAAGTCGCGCTGCAACAGATCCGGCTCGCCTTCATCACGCTCGCGCGGACAGATATTCCGGATGCGCTGATCGACAGGATGGCGCAGGATTTCGACGAGTTGCAGGATGCGCGCAACGAGCGCCTTGCCATTGGCCAGAGCGCTGTCAGCAATTACAAATGGTATCTCGTCCTGTTCCTGACGATGCTGTCCATGCTGACCATCGCTGTTGCCCATATCGGCCAGCCACGCGCCGCGCGCAACGCGCTGGTCATCTTCGCCCTTGCCGCTTTCGTCAGCCTGTGGATCCTTGCCCTTCACGCCAATCCCTATGCGGGTGCGGCGCGCATCGAATTCACGCGGCTCCAGATATGACTTTTCGGGCGCGTGTCGCATTTGACACGCCACAGCCTGCATCTGCACGCGGAATTGCTCCACTCCGTTGACCGGCCAAATGCGGGTTGCTAGCGTGATTCCAGCTTGAGGTGCCCCGGCTGCCAGGCAGCCAGGGTTAAAAGGGAATACGGAAGGGCTTGTCCCGAACCGTAGCTGCCCCCGCAACTGTAAGCGTCGAGGACGTCCAATCTGGCCACTGGGCTTTGCCCGGGAAGGCCGGACGCCCGTTGAAGCGCTGAGCCAGGAAACCTGCCTTGAGCCGTCACCTTCCGGGATGCGGGGCGCGTCCGGGGCTGTGCTCTCACAGCGGTGGCAGTCGTCATCGCTGGAAGCGCGGTACATGTGACCTGTCCTTCCAGCAATTTTGAGGGAAGTTCCGCGATTGGCGGAGGGGACGGGCATGAAAAGCAGAATCGGTTTCATCTTGGCGGCGGGCACGGCCGCGGCGGCACTTGTGGGCGCGCAGGCGCCGGCGCAGGATCTCGACATCGGCGAGATCGTCGTGACGCCGAGCCGCACGCCGCTGGACAAGAGCAAGGTGGGCTCCAAGGTCGAGAAAATCGATCGCGAGAAGATCGAAGAGCAGGCAAAGCCGACGCTTAACGACTATCTGGTCAACGAGCCGGGTGTTGCTGCCACCATGAGCGGCGGGCCAGGCCAGGAAAGCACGCTTTCCATCCGCGGTGCGCCGAAGCGCTATATCAAGACGCTGTTCAACGGCATCGACATCGCCGACCCCACGCCGCCCAATGTGCAGACCAACTACCACTACCTGCTCGCCGACAATCTCGACAGCATCGAAATATTGAAGGGCTCGCAGAGCACGCTCTACGGTTCCGACGCCATTGCCGGCGTCGTCGGCATCTCGACGCTCGGCGACATACCGATCGGCGTGCAACACCTCCTCCACGGCGAGTTCGGCACCCGCACCAGCGTGCGCGGCGGCTATGGCCTGCGCGCCGCCAGCGAGCGCGGCAAGGTCTCGGTCAACCTCAACGGCTACTATACCGACGGCATCTCGGCCGCTGATTCCCGCAACGGCAATCCCGAGACCGATCCCTATCGCAACGTGAGTTTCGATGCCGCCGGCGAATACCGGATCAACGACACGGTCTCCATCTTCGGCGCCCTGCTCTACAACGACTGGCGCGTCGCCTTCGACGACGGTTTTCCCGTCACCGACAGCCTGACGGCGATGAACACCGGCCGCCAGTTGGCCGGGCGGATGGGCTTCAACGCCGACCTGATGGACGGCCGCTTCCGCAACACCTTCTCGGTGCAGGCCTTCGACGTGTCGCGTCGCATCGAGGGCACGAGCTGGTCTAATGGACAATATGACGGCACACGCTGGAAGGGCGACTACCAGGGCGCGTTCGATGCCACCGACTGGCTGACATTCCAGTTCGGTGCGGATTACGAACGCACCTCCATCGTCGTGCCGTCCAACAGCGCCTCCTTCGGCCTGGGCGGCCTGTGGTTCGACGCGCTCGTCTCTCCCGTGGAGAACCTGACGCTCACGCTGGGCGCGCGCCAGTCCTGGCACAGCGCCTTCGGGGCCAATACGACGTGGCGCGCCACGGGTTCCTATGAGTTCCCCTCGGCAACGCGCCTTCACGCCTCCCTCGGCACGGGCTTCCGCGCGCCGAGCCTCGACGAGCTCTACGGCCCGTTCGGCTCCAACCCGAACCTCCAGCCGGAGCGCAGCCTGTCCTTCGATGTCGGCGTCGAGCAGCGCCTGGGCGACCGGCTGGTCGCCGACCTCACCTATTTCCACATCGATATCGACAATCTGATCGGCTATTCGGGCGGCGGCTACAACCAGATCCCCGGCACGGCGCGCAAGCGCGGCGTCGAGGCCTCGCTGAGCTGGGCGGCCAATGGCTGGCTCGATCTGGGCGCCTTCTACACCTACACCTCGGCCGTCAGCCAGACGGGTGCGCGCCTGCCCCGCGTTCCGGCAAATGTGGTCGGCCTCAGCGTCACTGCCAAGCCATGGGAAAGGTGGACGCTCACGGCCGATGCGCGCATCGCGCTCAACACGGTCGACGCCGGCGCGCCGATCGACGACTATGTGCTCGTCAACGCCAAGGTGGCCTACAAGGTGAACGACAGCGCCGAAGTCTACCTGCGCGGCGAAAACCTGCTCGACCAGAAGTACCAGACGGTGAGCGGCTACGGCATGCCGGGCCTCGGCGTCTTCGCCGGCTTCCGGGCGAAGTTCGGGCCATGATCGAGCGGCGCGCCGGCATCGCGCATGTGGCGGCCCTTGCCGCCCTCCTGCTGTTGCCGGCCGCGCCCTCCCATGCCGACGAAGCGCCTTCACCGCGCGTGATGTCGCTCAATGTCTGCACCGACCAGCTGGCCCTGCTGCTCGCAAGGCCGGGCCAGCTCCTGTCGGTATCCAACCTCGCGGCGGACCCAGCACTTTCCTTCCTCCATGCGCGGGCAAAAGACTTTCCGGTCAATCACGGGCTGGCAGAAGACGTGTTTCTGGCACGGCCCGACGTGGTCGTCACCGGAACCTATTCGCTCCACAACACCACCGCGCTGCTGCGCCGCCTCGGCCACCGCGTCGAGGAATTTCCCTTCACGCAGACCGTCGAATCCATCCCAGCCGACATCCGCCGCATGGGCGATATCCTCGGCGTCGCCGAAAAGGCGGAGGAAATGGCCGCCACCTTCGAGCGAGGCGTGGCCGAGGCCGCGAAAGACCGTTGCGGCGCGGACCCGGCTGCCCTCGCCTATGACCAGAACGGCATCGCGCTCGGCGCCGGCACGCTGGCCGATTCCGTCATGCGCGCCGCCGGCCTGCGCAATATCGCGGCCGAAGGCGGCTATGACGGCATGCGTCCCTACCCGCTGGAACTTCTCGTCACCCGCGCCCCCGACATCGTCATCATGCGCAAGCCCTTGTCGGATGCGCCGGCGCTCGCCGACCAGTTCGCCCAGCATCCGGCCCTGCGCGCCCTGAAGGCGAGCCGCATCGGCAGCTTCGTACCCGCCGGCTCCTGGACCTGCGGCGGGCCCTTCGTGCTGGAGGCCATCCGCGCCTTGCGCGCGCTGCGCGACGAGATCGCCATCTGCCCGCGGCCCGGCGCGTCATGACGAGCCGTCCCCGCCTCATTCTCCTGCTCGGCATCGCCGCGGCGCTGCTTTTCGTCCTGTCGCTGCTGACCGGTCCGGCTCAGCTCGGGCTCAAAGCCAGCATCGGCGGCCTGCTTGCGGGCGGCGAGGAGGCGACCGCCATCATCATGCGCGAGATCAGGCTGCCGCGCGCTTTGCTCGCGGCCATGGTCGGCTTCAGCCTCGGCATGGCCGGCGCCGTGCTGCAAGGCTTTCTGCGCAATCCGCTGGCGGAACCGGGCATCGTCGGCGTTTCCGCCACCGCCTCGCTCGGCGCCGTCATCGTCTTCTATAGCGGCATGGCCGGCAGTTCGCTTCTGGCCTTGCCGGCTGGTGCGCTGGCAGGCGCGGCGCTCTCCGTGCTGATCCTGCTCGCTGTGGCCGCGCGCCATGGCTCGACGCTCACCCTCATTCTCGCCGGCGTCGCGCTCTCCAGCCTTGCCGGCGCGCTCACCTCGCTGGTGCTCAATCTGTCGCCCAATCCCTTCGCCAGCTACGAGATCATCTTCTGGCTGCTGGGCTCCATCCGCGACCGCTCGATGAGCCATGTCTGGATCGCGCTGCCGCTGATGCTGGCCGGCTGGGCGCTGATGCTCGCCGCCCGCCGACCGCTCGACGCGCTGTCGCTCGGCGAGGAAGCGGCGCAGGGCATGGGCGTGGACCTCAACCGCACGCGCCTGCTGGTCATTGGCGGCGTGGCGCTGGCCGTCGGCGCCGGCACCGCCGTCACCGGCGCGATCGGCTTCGTCGGCCTCGTCGTGCCCCACCTCCTGCGCCCGCTGACCGATCGCATGCCGGGCGGCCTGCTCATCCCCTCGGGCATCGGCGGCGCGGTGCTGCTGCTCGCAGCCGACATCGCCGCGCGCCTCGTCATTCCCGGCACCGAACTGAATATCGGCGTGCTCACCGCCCTCATCGGCGCGCCCTTCTTCCTGTGGCTGGTGGTGCGCAGCCGGCGGGAGGCGCTGTGATGCGGCTCGCGGCGGAGAATGTGAGCGTCACGCTCGGCGGCCGCGCCGTGGTGCGGGCGGCCACGCTAGCGCTCGAACCCGGCGCGCTGGTCGGCCTTGTCGGCCCCAACGGCGCGGGCAAGTCCACGCTCATGCGCGCGCTCGCCGGCCTCGCCGCCTGCGACGGCACCGTCACTTTCGACGGCCGGCCGATTTCCGGCATGAGCCCGCGCGAGCGCGCCCGCCACATTGCCCACCTGCCGCAGGCGCGGCATATCGGCTGGGCGATGACGGTGGAAAACCTCGTCATGCTCGGCCGCCATCCATGGACGGGCGCGCGCCCGTCGCAACGGGACCGCGCCATTGTCGCAGACGCCATGGCGCTGATGGACGTGGCGGAACTCGCCGGCCGCCGCGCCACCGAACTGTCGGGCGGCGAGCAGGCGCGCGTGCTGGCCGCCCGCGCCATCGCGCAGGATACGCCGGTCCTCATCGCCGACGAGCCGGCGGCCGGCCTCGATCCCGCGCACCAGATCGCCATGATGCAGGCGCTTCGCCGCCGGGCCGCACAGGGCCGCGCGGTGATGGTCTCGCTGCACGATCTTTCGCTCGCCGCGCGCTGGTGCGACCGGGTGATCGTGATGGCTGAGGGCGGAATCGCTGCCGACGGTACGCCCGACATACTCACCGATGCGCTGCTTCAGGATGTGTTCGGCATCAGCGTCTTTCGCGCCGCCCATGACGGCAACGTCATGTTGCTGCCCGTCGACCTGAGCAAAGGGCCTGCGCGATGACTGTCCGGCCGCGCATGGATGCAGCCGCGGCCGAGCCGACAGCCGCCCCCCCTGTCGAGGCTGCGCTGCCGCCAGACCGGCTGCCGGCCGGCCGGAACGGTTGGACCATCCTGCTGGTTGCCGCCTTCGCCGTGTCACTATCCGTACACGCCGCCGCCATCGCCTGGATCGTTCGCAACTGGAATCCTCCCCAGGGCCTGAAAGCGGCGGAGGAACCGGTCACCGTCGCTATCCTGCTCGATGACCCGGCAATAAGGACACAGCAGGCAATCGTCGGCGATGAGAAAGCCGTCGAGGAGATCGCACCGGAGACCGTGCCGCCCCAAAAACCCGTCGAGGCCACAGCCATCGAGCCAATAACGCCGCCCGAAACCCCAGCGATCTATCCCGAAGCGGGCGAATCCGTTGCCGCGCGCGAAACAGACGATAGAGCCGCCAATGAGGTGGCGCTTTCCGTCGTCCTGCCGGACGCGGACGTGCCCATCCCGGCAAGGCGGCCGGTGCAACGATCCACCCCTCCTCGGCAGCGCGAGACCACACAACGGGAAGAGCGGGCCACGCGTCCGGCCGAACGCGTCGCCGATGCGCCGCCACGCAGGACTGCCACCGAGCAGCGTCGCGCTTCCACGGCGGGACGAGCAGGCGGGGCGACGGCGGGGGCGGAAGTCGGTTTCGCGCGCCGCCTGCTTGCCCATGTCGAACGCCACAAGCGCTATCCCCCGGCGGCCGCCCGCCAGCGCATCACCGGCGCAACGCGCCTGTCCATCACCATCAATCGCAGCGGCGACCTGTCCGGCGCGCGCATCACCGCGCGTTCCGGCCATGCCATCCTCGATGATGAAGCGCTTGCCGTGGCGCGGCGTGCTGCGCCCTATCCACGTCCGCCCGACGGCGTCGGCGGCGCCACGATCAGCTTCGCCGTCACCCTGCGCTTCAACCGCTGAGCCGATCAGCCGATCAGTATTCGCGCTCGTAGAAGATGCCGCCGCGCGTCTCGCCATCGTCGCTGGCTTGGCCGCGCAGCTTGATCCCGCGCCCGACATCGAGGTCGATCGTGGCTTTTCCCGAGCCGGGCTGCGATCCGCGCTCGATGGAGAGATAGGTCTTGTCGTTCAGATATTTGCCAACTGCGACCGAGGTGTCACCCGTCTTCTCGTCGGTCTTGATGTCTATATCGTCGAGACCCGTCTTGGAGCGCAGCGTGTCGAGCAGCGAGGTCGAGCCGCCGACACCGGCGAGCGAGGCCGCGGCGGAAGCCAGCTGCGCGATCTGCAAAGGCGAGAGCCCCGCCATGGCGCGGCCGAAGACGAGCCGTGCAAGGATCTCGTCTTCCGGCAGGGCCGGGGAGGATTCGAAGGTGAAGGCAGGGTCCGTCGTCGGCCCGCGCACCAGCACGGTCACCGTCGCGTCGGTGGCGGTCGAGGTCGCCGCGAGATCGAGATAGGGCACCAGCGAGCCGGAAAAGCCCAACGTACCGCTGGTGAAGGTCAGCCGCTTGGTGAGGATTTCGAGCCGCCCGCGCCGCATGGTGAAAAGGCCGACGGCCTGCGGCGCGGCCACCGGACCGGTCAGCCTGATATTGCCGCCGAGTTCGGCATCCACGCCACGGCCGCGCACGAAAATCTGCTGCGGCGCGTTCACTTGCACGTCCAGCGTCAATCCGCTGCTGCTCTCGCTGGCAGCGCTTCCGGCCGGCCGCAGCGCCTGCTCCTGCCGCACGACCGGGCGCGGCGCATTGCGATGCTGCACGTCGAGCCGCGCCAGGCTGCCGGGCAGGCGCTGCGGCACGGTGATGACGGTGCGCCCCAGATTCACCGTTCCCGCGATCAGCGGCGAACCGGTCAGCGGGCCTGTGACGGCCAGATCGCCGCTGAAATTCGCGGTGACGATCTCGCCATCCGTATAGCGGCCATCGGCGATGCGCAGCTTGAGGTCGGCCGGAAAACCGGCGCCGGCATCGATGCCAATCCGCCCCGAGCCCGACAGGCTCCCGCCGGTCGAAAGCGTGCCGGTGAGGCTGTTGATCGTGGCGGCGCCATTGCCAAGCGTCACGTCGGTCGCCAGTTCGTTGATCGCCATGCCCGACGGCGCATGGATGAATTGCGCGCCCGAGGAGCGTACGGTGCCGGAAAGCCGCGGCGCGGTGAAGGAACCGCTGGCGCGGATCGTCACATCGGCCCCACCCGAAAGCGAAATCCCCTGTTCCGCAAGCCGCCGCGTCAGGAAACCAAAGGGCACGCGGCCGGAGAAATTCACGTCGAGCGAGCGTGCATTCACATTCACGCTGCCGCCGCCATTGAGGCCGAGCCCCGAACCTTCGCCGACATTGGCCGTGAACCGGAGCTGTCCGCCGGCAAAGGTGCCGTCAGTCACGATGCGCATGGCGCCGAAGCCGGCATCGCGCGTCTGGGCAATCTCACCATCGGCCAGCGTGGCATCGAAGCGCACGGAAGGATCCGACGTGCTGCCGCTGACCTGCGCGGTGCCCGAAAGCGTGCCTGCCGCGTCAAGCCCCGGCGTGAAGGCATTGGCGAGCCGCGCCGGCAGGGAGGCAAGGCGTATATTGAGGTCGAGCGTTTCACCCGCCCGACCGGTGATCGTGGCCTCGCCGCCCGCCGCCGCGATCGTCATCCCGTCGAGCGCGACCGTCCCGTCGCGCACGGTGATGGCGGCCGGCCGCGCCAGCCTTGCCTCGATCCCGCGCAGCGCGGCGGTGGCATTGCGAAGCTCGACATCGATATTTTCCGCGATGCGGACGCGACCTGTCGCGGTCGCCGGCACGCCGGCGGCATTGAGCGAACCGTCGAACCCCGTCCACTCGCCGTCGCGGGTCAGGTCGATGCCTATGTCGCGGATTTCCGTGCCGGCATTGACGGCCCGCGCCACTGCGATCCTGCCGGCCACCAGCGGCCGCGCAAGATAATCTGTGACCGTCGCGTCGACCGACACATCGCTCGCCGTGAGTTCGCCGCGCACGATCTGCGGCACAGTGGCATCGATCACCACCGTCGGCGTGTCCCCGCCGGCAAACCGGATCGTCCCGTTCGCGCTGCCGGCAATGTCCTGCAATGCCAATGCGGCAAGCGGGCCGATATCGGGAAGGTTGAAGGTGATCGACCCTTCCGGCAGGAGATTGTCATCCAGCGCCAGCGTGCCTTCCAGCCGGTTCTCGCCCAGCGTCAGCAACAGGCGATCGACGGTCCGCGCAGTGTCGGAAGAACTCAGATTGGCGCTGCCCGACAGGGTCTCGTCGCCCACCTGTCCCTTGAGCGTGACTGATGCCGTCGGGGCGGCCATATCCGCCGTGCCCCTGGCTTCCAGCGAAAGGCCGCGTATGGCGCGGCCCGCCACGCTCGCCTCGTCGCTCGCGGCGGTGATCTCGACATTGGGTGCATCGAGCGGCCCGGACGCCGTGACCGTCAGGCGGGCAGCGCCGGTGGCCTGCGCGGAAAGGCGCGACAGATCGACCGCCGTGCCGGTCAGCGATGCCTGGATCTGGTCGTTGGCAAGGCTGGCATCGCCGGCAACCTGCAGGCTACCGGAACGCAGGTCGAGCCCCGTCACCGACAGCGTACCGTCGGCCCCGCGCGCAATGTTTCCCGACACACGCACCGTCCGGTCCAGCGCATCGCGCACCGCAGCCGGCAATGCGGTGGAAAGGATCTCCGCCGCCACCTGCGCGGCAAGGGCACCGTCGCCCCGCGTGAAAGAACCGTCGCCCCGCGCCGTGACGGTGCCCGTCCTGATGGCGAGATTGTCGAAGCGGATCGCATTCGCATCAACCGTGACCCGGCTGCTGGCACCGATTACCCCGGCCAGCAATGCAGCCACCGTTTCATTGGCGCTGCCCGCCGCGGCGGCGTCGAGCTTGATGTCAAGCACGCCGGTCTGCCGGGTGACGTTGAAGGCGTCGGAGTGGATGCTGGCGACGACGCCTTCCGCGGCATAGTCGCCATAGTTCAGCGTCGGCAGCGTCAGGGAGGCATCGACGGTCGAGGCGTCCGCCGGGCCGAACAGGCGCGCCTGCCCACCGGCCAGATCGAAGCGCACCATGCTCGCGCCTTCGCCATAGCGCAGCGGCACCGGTCCGCCGGGCGTCTCTACATTGAGCGAAAGGTCGTTCGCGCCCGATGGATCATATTGGCCGGATGCCGTGACCTCCAGCGCCTGCGAGACCAGTTGCGCGCGCTCGATCGCCACCGCGCCGCTCGATCCCAGGGTCGCGGCCACATCGATATTGGACGCGCCGGCGAGCAGCGGACGCAGGCCCTCCGGCAGGAATTGCTGGAACTGGCCCTCGCCTTTCGCCTCGATGCGCCGGCCGGCATCGGTTTCCTGATGGCGGGCGGCGAGTTGCGTCACCACCTGCCCGTCCATGGAGAAGGTTCCGTTACCCTGCCAGTCGCTCAGCGGGCCGCTGCCGTCGAAACTCATCGCGACCGCGGGTTCGCCCGGCAGCGACAGCAGGTTGGCGAGCACGCCGCCCGACGCTTCCGCGCCGCTCAGCTTCACGTCGATCCGGTTCTCGTCCGGCAGATAGGCGAGCAGCGCATCCAGCGTGCCCTCGCGCCCGTCGGTGCGCGCCAGCGCCAGCCTCGCGTCGATGCGCATCGGCTGGTCGGCGATCTCCAGCGAACCGTTGGCGGAAAGCCTCGCCACCTCGCCCGCGATCCGGTCGCCCAGCGCGATGTCGGGCAGGCTGATCGCATCGACGGAAACCGTCACCGGAAGGCTGAAGGAGCCGCCCTCCTGCGTGCTTTCACTTGCAACCGGCAGGCGTGCGACCTCCACCCGGTCGACATGCAGGCGCTGCGCGTCAAAGGCGAAGCCCAGCAGCGAGAGCGGCGACCAGTCGAGCTCTACCCCGCGCAGCGCCAGCCATGCGCCTTCGCGGTCCGACACCAGCACCTGCCGCACGCGCAGCTCGCCCGACCAGATGCCCGAAATGCCGCTGACCGCAACCGGCCGGTCCGGCGTCGAGGCAAGGTCGGAGACGACGCCCGCCAGCCTTGCGCGCCCGCTCTCCATGAAGGTGAGAAGGGTGACCGCCAGCCCTCCCGCGATCACCACGAAGAGGAAGACGTAGCCGAGTATCTTGAGGAATCGGAGGAGATACCGCATCGCGCGCCGGTCAGAATGCCTGGCCGATGCCTGCATAGATGCCGAAACTCGGATCGCCGGGGCGGCGGTCGAGCGGCACGCCGGCATCGATGCGAAGGGGACCGAACGGCGTCTTGTAGCGAAGGCCGAGACCGGCGCCGAGGCGGATATCGGAGAAATCGGGCACGCTGCCGGTCGAGACCGTGCCTGCATCGAGGAAGGGCACGATGCCGATCGTGTCGGTTACCTGAATGCGCATCTCCACCGAGGCCTCCGCATAAGACTTGCCGCCTGTCGGCTTCCCGCCGAGATGAGGACCGATACCCTGATATGCATAACCGCGCACCGAACCGCCGCCGCCCGCATAGAACCGCCGGTCGGCGGGGATGTCGGCAAGCGACGAACCGACGATCGACCCGGCGGCAAGCCTGCCGGCCAGCACGAAGCGTTCACCGAAGCCCTTATAGGCCGACGCCTCGCCGCGCGCCTTGAAGAAGGCAGCGCCCGTCAGCGCGTCATAGGTCGGCTCCCCATAGGCCAGGAGCCGGTAGCCATTCTTCGGATCGAGGCGATTATCCCGCGCGTCGAAGACATACTGGACCGGAATCGAGACCAGAAGATGGCTTTTCGGCACCGGATTCAGGATATCGGTGACGCGCGACCATTCCACCCGCACCTCGCCCGACAGCGTCTGGCGGCGCGTGATGTCGTAGGAAAAGCCCGCCCGCGCATCCACGAAGCGCTTCTCATAGGCGTCGGGAAACTCCACGCCGCCCTTGAGGCTGGAGGTGAACTTGGATGCCGGGCCGAGCACGCCGGGCTTCTCGAACATGATGCCGGCATTGTAGCTCAACCTCTTCAGGCCGGAGCCGATCCGGCTGATCGAACCCTCGATGCGCAGCTTCTCGGCGCGGCCGAACAGGTTGCGATGACCCCAATAGCCTTCGAGCCCAACGCCCTCGGTGCTGGAGAAGGTCGCGCCGGCGCCCAGATAGCGGTGCTTGCGCTCCGATACCTGCACATTCATCGGGATCGCGCCGCTGCCGTCCAGCGCCTCGGCCTCGCGCACGCTGACGCTGCTGAACACTTCCAACGCCAGCAGCCTTTCGCGGGCCTCCTCGATCTCCTTGGGCGAATAGGTGCGCCCCGCAGGCAGGCCGGTCATATAGGCGACGAAGTCGGAATCGACCGCCTCCGTCCCTTCGACGCTCGTCCGGCCATAGGGCGCAACCGGGCCGGCGGACACATTCAGCGTCACGTCCAGCGTACGCGTGGCATGGTCGGCCACCACTTCGCGGCCGGCGATCCGTGCCAGGGGGCGCCCCTCTTCCTTGAGCGCGGTGACGATATCCGTCTCCGCCTTGAGGATGACGTTGGAACCGGCCTCGCCGCCCGGCAGCAGGCCGTAGCGCGCCGGCGCGAGATGCGCCGCATCGCCGCGCAGGGCGACATTGCCAAGCGTGAAGACCTCGCCCGGATCGACCCTGATCGCCACCGGCACCGGCCGCGACGTGTCGAACACCGCGTCGATCGGGATATCGTCCAGCGGCACGCCTTCGATGGTGATATTGACGACGCCGTCATAGCGCGCCTCGCCATAGAGCGCCGCCACCAGCAATTCGCGCTCGTTGCGCGCCTTGGTGAGAAGGCCGAGCGAGCCCGAGACCGGCCGCGCCTTCTCCGCCAGCATCAGCGAGGCGCTCTTCAGCGCGTCATCCAGCGCGCGGTCGCCGGTGGCCGGTTCGAATGTCAGCTCGTAGCGGATGGGGTTGACGATCGTCGCATCGTCCTCGGCCTCGTCGGCTCCCCAGAGCTTGAAGCCGAACAATTCGAAGGCCGATGCGGGGCGCGCAAAGGCGCCTGCCGCAAGCTGCAGCAGCGAAACGCAAACGACGATACGCACAACCTTCATGTTGCGCCCACCCGTCAGGATTGACTCTGCACGTTCTGGTCGCATCGGTCGGACACTAAGGGCCATTTCTAAAATTGGAATGAACTTTTTCACCTCCTACCCACATTGGGCCATATTCACCCGCCCAGATTGCAGCCGCCTCGGATAGATACGCCGATAGCACGATGTGGATTCGGGACAAACGAGCGGGCCGTTCACACTCCTGCCGTCGTTGACACGGGATGTTTTCGGGCGCCTCATCTTCATCGCGCGGGTTGAAAGTACAGGCGGAGGAATTTCCATGCGTGCGATCGGACTATTTGCAGCCGCGGCCATGCTGATCGGCGCGGCGATGGGCGCGAATGCCCAGAACCGCAGCATCGAGACGCATCCGAACAGCGACTATTTCGGCTTCGACCTTCGCACCGAGCGCAATCTTTCGCTCGACCAATGCTCGCAGACCTGTATCGACGACCTCCAATGCCGTGCCTTCACCTATAATGAGCGCGCGCAATGGTGCTTCCTCAAATCCGATTACCAGCAGCGCAATCCCTTCCCCGGCGCCACCGCCGGCCGCATCGTGACGGCGGCGGCCGAGACCGAGATCGGCGCGCCCGCACCACTCGCCGTTGTCGCCGGCTCGCTCGTCGACGAGGCGCGCCGCTTCCGCACGGAAGTATCCGGCGGTGACGCGCCTGCCGGCACGGTGCGCAGCCTGACGGCCTCCGGCGACGAAAAGCTGCGCATGGGCGATGCACGCGGCGCAGCCGGAGACTATCGCGGCGCACTGCGCCTCGCGCTTGATAATGCCGGCCTCTGGGCGAAGCTTGCCGAGGCCATCGTCGGCATCGAACCCGCTAATTATTCCGACCGCATGACCTTGCAGCGGCAGGGCACGTCGGCCGCCTATAACGGCTACCTCCTGACCCGTACCGCCAGCCAGCGGGCGGCGGCGCTGGCCACGCTAGCGCGTGCGCTGGAGAAGCGCGAGCTCTACCGTCCGGCGATCCAGGCCTATGAGGCAAGCCTCGAATTCGGCTCCGACGCCGGCATCGCCGCCACGCTCGACGCGCTGCGCGAGCGCTACGGCTTCCGCGTCGTGGACAATACGATCGATTCCGACACCGCCGCGCCCCGCGCCTGCATCCAGTTTTCCGAGGATCTGGTGAAGACCGGCGTGAATTATGCCGATTTCGTCACGCTCGACGGCCGCCCGGCGCCCGCCGTGGTGCCGGGCGAGCGCCAGCTCTGCGTGGAAGGCCTGCAGCATGGCGGGCGCTATCGCGTCGTGATCCGCTCCGGCCTGCCTGCGGCCATCGGCGAGACGATCCGCAACCCGGTCAGCCTCGACCTCTATGTGCGCGACCGCACAGCTTCGATCCGTTTTACCGGCGACAGTTTCGTGCTGCCTTCCGCCGCCCGGCGCGGCGTGCCGCTGGTCAGCGTCAACACCGATGTCGCCGATGTCGCGATCTATCGCGTCGGCGAGCGCAGCCTGTCGCGCCTCGTCACCTCGAACGATTTCCTGCGCCAGCTCGACAGCTACGAGATCGGCAATATTCGCGACGACCTCGGCGCGCCGGTCTGGAGCGGCGAGATCGACATCGCTTCCGAGCTCAACAAGGAAATCACCACCAGCTTCCCGGTGGATGAGGCACTGCCCAGCCGCCAGCCCGGCATCTATGTCCTGACCGCAAGCCCGAAGGACAGCAAGGCGGAAGACTGGAACGCCAAGGCGACCCAGTTCTTCGTCGTCTCCGACATCGGCCTCACCACCTATGCCGGCGAGGACGGACTGACGGTCTTCGCCCGCGCCCTGTCCGACGCGCAGGTCATGCCGCAGGTCGAACTGACCCTGCTTGCCCGCAACAATGAAATCCTCGGCAGGGCGACGACCGACGACGAGGGCAAGGCGGTCTTCACCGCCGGCCTGACGCGCGGCGAAGCCGGCCAGGCGCCGGCGGTGCTTCTGGCGAAGCGCGGCGGCGACGATTTCGTCTTCCTCGACATGACCCGCGCTGGCTTCGACCTGTCGGACCGCGGCGTCACCGGCCGCGCCGCACCCGGCGCGCTCGACGTTTTCGCCTGGACGGAGCGCGGCATCTACCGCGCCGGCGAAACCGTCCATGCCGCCGCGCTTGCCCGCGACGACACCGCAAAGGCCGTGGACGCGCTGCCGCTGACCTTCATCTTCACCCGCCCCGACGGCGCGGAAGACCGCCGCCTCGTGGCCGACAGCGCCGCCCTCGGCGGCTATGCGGTGGACCTGCCGCTCCAGCCGAACGCCATGCGCGGCACATGGGATCTCGCCATCCATGCCGATCCCAAGCAGCCGGCCATCGCCGAGACAAAATTCCTCGTCGAGGACTTCGTGCCCGACCGGATCGAGTTCGACTTGACCACCGAAAATGAAGAAATCGCCATCGGCGACGCGGCCGAGGTCGAGGTCGACGGCCGCTTCCTCTATGGCGCGCCGGCATCCGGCCTTTCGCTGGAGGGCGAGGTGTCGGTCGTGACGCTGCGCGAATGGGACGCCTTCCCCGGCTACCGGTTCGGCCTCGCCGACGAAGAGATCGACGACTACGCCAACGTCACCCAGCTGGAAGACCTTCCCGTCACCGACGAGGACGGCAAGGCGACGCTGGAGGTCCCCGTCCTCAGCGCGCCTTCGACCACGCGCCTGCTCGGCGCGGAGCTGACCGTGCGCATGCGCGAAGGCGCCGGCCGCGCCGTGGAGCGCAAGCTGGACATCGGCATCCGGCCCGAAAGCGACATGATCGGCATCCGCCCCGATTTCAGCGGCGGCGAGGTGCCGGAAGGCTCCGTCGCGGCCTTCAATGTGATCGGCGTCGATCCGGACGGCGAGCGCACCGCGCTCCCGGATGTCTCCTGGGAGCTGGTGCGCATCACCCGCAATTACCAATGGTATCGCAGCGGCGACAACTGGCAGTATGAGCCGGTCACCTTCACCACCAAGGTGGCGGACGGCAAGCTCTCGCTCGCCGCCGACCGCGAGGGCCGCATCTCCGCACCGGTGGAATGGGGCCGCTACCGCCTCGAAGTCTTCTCCGCGCGCGGCGACGGCCCGGCCTCCAGCGTCGAGTTCAATGCCGGCTGGTTCGTGGAAGCGACCTCCACCGAGACGCCGGACGGGCTCGAAATCGCGCTCGACCGCGCCAGCTATGCGCCCGGCGAGACCGCGCGGCTGCAAATCAGCCCGCGTTTCGCTGGCGAGGTGCTGGTGACGGTGGGGTCGGAGCGCCTGCTCCACTCCTTCACCGCCGCCTTACCAGCCGAAGGCGCGACGCTCGACCTTCCGGTCAGCGCCGACTGGGGCGCCGGCGCCTATGTCACCGCCACGCTCTACCGGCCGGGCAACGCGCAGGAAAGCCGCATGCCCATGCGCGCCATCGGCGTGAAATGGCTGTCCGTCGATCCCGGCGCGCGCAAGCTCGACGTCAAGCTGGAAACAATCGCGCAGACGCGCCCGCGCCAGCCGCTCGCCATCCCCGTCTCCGTGCCGGGCGCGGCCGGCAAGCGCGCCTATGTCGCCGTTGCCGCCGTCGATGTCGGCATCCTCAACCTCACCGCCTACAAGGCGCCGGACCCGGCCGGCTGGTATTACGGCCAGCGCCAGCTCGGGCTGGAACTGCGCGACCTCTACGGCCGCCTGATCGATGGCTCGCTGGGTGCCGCCGGCCGTATCCGCACCGGCGGCGACGGCGGCGGCATGGCGATCCAGGGCCAGCCGCCCAAGGAAAAGCTCGTCGCCTTCTTCGAGGGGCCGGTGGAGCTCGACGCGCAAGGCCGCGCCACGGTCGCCTTCGACATTCCGCAGTTCAACGGTACGGTGCGCGTCATGGCCGTGGCCTGGACCGACGATGCCCTCGGCTCCGCCCAGTCCGACGTGATCGTGCGCGAGCCGGTCGTCGTGACTGCTGGCCTGCCCCGCTTCATGGCGCCGGGCGACACTGCCCAGCTCACGCTCGAAATCGCCAATACAGACGGTCCCGCCGGCGACTATGCGCTGACCGTGGAAAGCAATGGCGGCGTGGAGGCCACAGTCGAGGAAACGGTTGCGCTCGCCGCCGGCCAGCGTCGCACTGTGACCGTGCCGCTCGTCGCAGCGTCCACCGGCACCGCCGACCTCACCGTGCGCCTTGCCCATGCCGGCGGCACTGAGATCACGCATGATCTGTCGCTGCCGGTGCGGCCGGGCGCCATGCCCATCACCACGCGCCGGGTGATCAACCTCGCCGCCGGCCAGAGCCTGCGGGTGGATGACGGCCTGCTGGCCGACAGCGTGCTCGATGGCGCGTCGGTCAGCATCGGCGTCACGCCGATCGCCGCCTTCGACATCCCCTCGCTGCTGATGAGCCTCGACCGCTACCCCTACGGCTGCGCCGAGCAGACGACGAGCCGGGCACTGCCCCTGCTCTATGTGTCGGAACTGTCGGCGCAGTCCGGCCTCGATGTTGATCCCGACCTGCGCAAGCGGGTTCAGGATTCCATCGCGCGCATCCTCGGCTTCCAGTCCTCCAGCGGAAGCTTCGGCCTGTGGGCGCCGGGCTATGGCGACCTCTGGCTCGACGCCTATGTGTCGGATTTCCTGACCCGTGCGCAGGAGCAGAATTATACCGTTCCCGCCGAAGCCATGCGGCAGGCGCTCGACAACCTGTCGAACCAGATCGCCTACAACACCGACATCGCCGCGCGCGGACGCGAGGTCGCCTATGCACTCTACGTGCTGGCGCGCAACCGCCGCGCCTCGGCCGGCGACCTGCGCTACTATGTCGACACGAGGCTCGACGAGTTCGCCACGCCGATGGCCCGCGCGCAGCTTGGCGCCAGCCTTGCCCTCTATGGCGACAATGTACGCGCCGAGAAGGCGTTTGCCTCGGCGCTGGAACAGGCCCGCACCGCCGATGCCAGCCTGAACCGAAACGATTACGGCTCGAAGCTGCGCGACGGCGCAGCCGTGCTGGCGCTCGCCGCCGAAACGCGCCCCCTGCCCGGCCTCGTACCGGAGATGATCAGCTATGCGGCATCGGCCGAAAAGGACAGCCGCACCATGTCGACGCAGGAGCAGGCATGGATGCTGCTGGCCGCCCGCGCCCTTGCCGATCAGGGTGCGGCCATGAAGCTGGAGATCGACGGCGCGGCGCATGACGGCGCATGGTCGAAGCGGCTGGAAGGCCCGGCCATCGCCGCCTCCCCCGTCTCGATCGTCAATCGCGGCACCGGGCCTGTCGACGCTGTCGTCACCACGGTGGCGCTGCCGGCCGATCCGCTGCCCGCCGGCGGCGACGGCTTCACCATCGCGCGCGAATATTACACGGTCGACGGCGAGCCGGCGAATATTAGCGAGGCGGTGCAGAACGAGCGCTATGTCGTCGTCATCACCGCGACCGAGGAGAACGAGTGGCCGTCGCGCGTGCTCGTGACCGACCTCCTGCCGGCAGGCTTCGAGATCGACAATCCGAGCATCGTGTCGAGCGCGCAGCTGGCCAATTTCGACTGGCTGGAGCCGACCGAGGTCGCGCATACCGAATTCCGCGACGACCGCTTCGTCGCGGCCTTCGACCGCACGGCCGACAGCGCACGCGAAATGACGCTGGCCTATGTGGTCCGCGCCGTCACGCCCGGCGCCTATGTCCATCCCGCTGCACAAATCGAGGACATGTACCGTCCGCAATTCTCGGCGCGGACAGCCGTTGGCGCGATGGAGGTGATGGAGCAGCGCTGATGACCAGCCGGCGCCTCTCCACCGCCGAACGCTGGGCGGTCGCGCTCGCCGCCGGGGCCGGCCTGCTTGCCATCACCATGGCGGCGCTGCCGGCCCTCGACCGCGCCTTCCCTCCGCCGCTCGACCCCAAACCGCTGTCGGTCGAGGTCCTGGACCGCGATGGCGAAGTGCTGCGCAGCTATGTCGCTGCCGATGGCGCATGGCGCATGCCGGTCTCGCTCGACAAGGTCGATCCGCATTTCATCGACATGCTGATCGCGTATGAGGACAAGCGGTTTCGCGAGCATGACGGCGTCGATCCGCTCGCCGTTCTGCGCGCGGCGGGCCAGTTGGTCAGCCATGGCCGCATCGTCTCCGGCGGCTCGACCATCACCATGCAGCTCGCGCGCCTCATCGAGCCGCGCGAGAGCCGTTCCTTGTGGGCCAAGATGCGCCAGGCCCTGCGTGCGCTGCAGATCGAACAGCGCATGTCGAAAGACGAAATCCTCGAACGTTACCTCACCCTCGCCCCCTATGGCGGCAATATCGAGGGCATTCGCGCGGCTTCCCTCGCCTGGTTCGGCAAGGAACCCTACCGCTTCACGGTCGCCGAGGCGGCGATGCTCGTGGCCTTGCCGCAATCGCCGGAAGCGCGCCGCCCGGACAGGAACCCGCTACGCGCCGAAGCCGCGCGCGACCGCGTACTGGCGCGCATGGTCACTGCCGGCCGCATGGACGAGACCGAGGCCGACCGCGCCATGTCGGTCGCCGTTCCGACCAGCGGCCGCCGTGAAATGCCGGCCTTCGCGCCCCATGCCGCCGACGCCGCCCTGCGCACCGATCCCGGCAAGCCCTCCTATGCGCTGACGCTGCGCCGGCCGGTGCAGGAAGCGCTGGAACAGGTCGCGCGCGATGCTGCGCGCCGGATCGGGCCGCGCATCTCCGTCGCGATGGTCATGGCAGATGCACGCAGCGGCGAAATCCTCGCCGAGGTCGGCTCGTCCGACTTCCGCAATGCGGCACGAACCGGCTGGGTGGACATGACGCGGGCCTTGCGCTCGCCCGGCTCCACGCTGAAGCCCTTCATCTATGGCCTCGCCTTCGAGGAAGGCATGGTTGCGCAGCAGACGCTCATCGAGGACAGCCCCGCCAGTTTCGCCGGCTACCGGCCGCGCAATTTCGACATGGGCTATATGGGCGAGGTCAGCGTGCGCGATGCGCTCCAGCTTTCCCTGAATGTCCCCGCCATCCGCCTACTCGACGCGGTCGGCCCGGTGCGGCTCGCCGCGCGCTTCGGCCAGGCCGGCATCAATGCCAAGCTGCCGGCCGGCGAGGCGCCGGGGCTGGCGATCGGCCTCGGCGGCGTCGGCATCACGCTGCGCGATCTGGTCCAGCTCTATACCGGTCTCGCCAATCAGGGTTTCGCGACCGCGCTGCACGACAAGCCGGAACAGCCCCGCAGCGCCCGCCTGCTCGAGCCGGCGGCCGCCTGGCAAGTTGCCGACATCCTCGCCGGCGTGCAGCCGCCGCGCAGCGCGCCGAAACTCGCCATCGGCTACAAGACCGGCACCAGCTACGGCTATCGCGACGCATGGTCGGTCGGCTTCGACGGCCGCCATGTGCTCGGCGTCTGGGTCGGCCGGCCGGACGGCAGCGCGGTGCCCGGCATTTCGGGCTACGAGACGGCCGCACCCATCCTGTTCGAAGCCTTCGCGCGTTCAGGCATCACGGTCACGCCCTTCGCCGCGCCGCCGCGCGGCACGAGCCGCACGGCCCGCGCCGACCTGCCCGTCACCATGCGCCGCTTCCGCGGCGAGGCCGAGCGTCAAGGCGGCGGTAGCCGCGTCGTCGAAGCCGCGCCCCGCATCGTCTTTCCGCCGCAGGGCGCGCGCCTTGCGCTGCTCGACCCCGCCACCGGCGAGCCCGGCGAAATGATGCTGAAATTGCAGGGCGGCCGCGCGCCGTTTCGCTGGCTGGCCAATGGCCGCCCCCTCGCCGACCGCGCCCGCCGCCGCGCCGCCCACTGGCAGCCGGACGGCATGGGTTACTCGACCCTGACCGTCATCGACGCCGCCGGCCGCGCAGCGAGCGTGCGGGTGTTCGTCGAGTAGCTTCGCTGTGTTTTCAAGGCGTTGGCACGCCGGACGGAATCATCGTGCGAACGACTTGAATCGGATCGTCAGCGACAGAGGCAAACTTACCCCCACCCCTTACCCCTCCCGCAAGGGGAGGGGAATTCTGAAAGGCTTGCTGCTCAAATCAGTAACAGGAAAAAGCGCAACGTTGGCGCCTCCCTCCCCCTTATGGGAGGGATAGAGGGTGGGGGTTCTCGCGCGCAGAGGTGAAAAGCCCCCTGCCCTCGAAACCTCAGTCCAGCGCGCCGAGATCCCGCACTGCGCCCCTCGCCGCACTGGTCGCGAAGGCGGCATAGGCCTTCAGCGCCGCGCTCACCTTGCGCTTGCGCGGATGCGCCGGCTTCCAGCCAAGCTTGTCCTGCTCGTGGCGGCGCTGCGCCAACTCGTCGTCCGAAACCTTGAGGTGGATGGTGCGGTTGGGGATGTCGATCTCGATCGTATCGCCCTCGCGCACCAGCCCGATCGTGCCGCCCTCCGCCGCCTCCGGCGAGGCATGGCCGATCGACAGGCCGGAGGTTCCGCCCGAAAAGCGCCCGTCGGTGATGAGCGCGCAGGCCTTTCCGAGCCCCTTCGACTTCAGGTAGCTGGTCGGATAGAGCATTTCCTGCATGCCCGGCCCGCCGCGCGGCCCCTCATAGCGGATGACCACCACATCGCCCGGATTGATCTTGTTCGACAGGATCGCATGAACAGTGTCGTCCTGGCTCTCGAAAACCCGCGCAGGGCCGGAGAATTTCAGGATGCTTTCGTCCACGCCCGCCGTCTTCACGATGCAGCCGTCGATGGCGATATTGCCCTTGAGCACGGCAAGCCCGCCATCCTTCGAGAAAGGATGCTCCGGGCTGCGGATGACACCCGTCTCGCGGTCCAGGTCGAGCTCGTCCCACCGCCGCTCCTGGCTGAAGGCCACCTGCGTCGGCACGCCGCCGGGAGCGGCCATGTAGAACTTGCGCACGCTGTCAGAATTGGTTCGGCTGATGTCCCAGCGGTCCAGCGCGTCGCCGATCGTCGAACTGTGCACGGTCGGGCAGTCGCGGTTGATGAGACCGCCGCGGTCGAGCTGGCCGAGGATCGCCATGATGCCGCCGGCCCGGTGCACGTCCTCCATGTGGACATTGGCCACCGCCGGCGCGACCTTGGACAGGACCGGCACCTTGCGCGACAGCGCGTCGATATCGTCCATGGTGAAGTCGATGCCGCCTTCCACCGCCGCCGCCAGAATGTGCAGCACCGTATTGGTCGAGCCGCCCATGGCGATGTCGAGCGACATGGCGTTCTCGAATGCCTGCTTGCTGGCGACGTTGCGCGGCAGCACGCTCTCGTCCTCCTGCTCGTAATAGCGCTGGCACAGATCCACGACGAGATGCCCTGCCTCGACGAACAGGCGCTTGCGGTCGGCATGGGTGGCCAGCGTCGAACCGTTGCCGGGCAGCGACAGGCCGAGCGCTTCCGTCAGGCAGTTCATCGAATTGGCGGTGAACATGCCCGAGCACGAACCGCAGGTCGGGCAGGCCGAGCGCTCGATCGCCTGCACTTCCTCGTCGCTGACATTGTCGTCGGCCGCGGCCACCATGGCGTCGATCAGGTCGACGGCGGTCACCTTGTCCTTCCACACGACCTTGCCGGCCTCCATCGGCCCGCCCGAGACGAAGACGGCGGGGATGTTGAGCCGCATCGCCGCCATCAGCATGCCCGGCGTGATCTTGTCGCAGTTGGAGATGCAGACCATGGCGTCGGCGCAATGCGCATTGACCATATATTCGACCGAGTCGGCGATCAGCTCGCGCGACGGCAGCGAATAGAGCATGCCGTCATGACCCATGGCGATGCCGTCATCCACCGCGATCGTGTTGAATTCCTTGGCCACGCCGCCTGCCGCCTCGATCTCGCGCGCGACCAGCTGGCCCAGATCCTTCAGGTGCACATGCCCCGGCACGAATTGCGTGAACGAGTTCACCACCGCGATGATCGGCTTGCCGAAATCGCTGTCCTTCATGCCGGTGGCGCGCCAAAGGCCGCGCGCGCCGGCCATGTTGCGGCCATGGGTGGTGGTTCTGGAACGATAGGCAGGCATGGCGTTTCCTCGGATAGGGCTAGGCCTTGATTTTCCGCATTTAACGCGGATCGGGTGTACCCCGCAACACCGTAACGTACCGTACGTTACGGTACACTGTCTAGCCCGGCGGCGGACGGAAAGCGCACAATCGATCGCCCGGAACGCGCCGCTATCGGTCGTCCCGGCAGCGAAATCCAGCACCCGGTCATCAGGCGCTTCGCCAAGCCATGCGCGCCTGCTTGTGGTATTTCCTGTGACGACCACCAACCGGATAGCGATATGACAGTCGATCTGAGCATGATCATCGCCGCGCGAAACGCCGATACGCCCGAACGCCGCGCCGCCGAGGCGCGCGACCCCGCCGATGCTCTGGCCGGCCTGCGCGCACGCTTCGCCCTTCCCGACGGCGAAATCTATCTCGACGGAAACTCGCTGGGCGCGATGCCTAAGGCGGCAATGGAGTCGATGGCGCGCGAGATGGAAGAGGGCTGGGGCCGGGATCTCATCCGCAGTTGGAACAGCCGCGACTGGCACAGGCTGCCGGTGACGGTAGGCGACCGGCTGGCACCCCTGATGGGAGCGGAAGCGGGTGAGGTACTGGTTGCGGATTCGACCTCTGTCAACCTCTACAAGCTCGCCTGCGCAGCGCTTCACATGCGTCCCGGCCGCGATACCGTCATTTCCGAGGCCAATAATTTCCCCAGCGACATCCACATCTTGCAGGGCATCCTGCGCGACATGTTCCCGCAGAAGCGCCTCGCGCTGGCGCAGGACGACGATGCGAGCGTGCTCGCTCTTCTCGGCGCGGATACCGTTCTCGTCTGCCTTTCGCATGTCAACTATCGCACCGGGCGTCTGCGCGACATGGCGCGCCTTACCCGCGCCGCCCACGAGGCCGGCGCGCTGGTGATCTGGGATCTCGCCCATTCGCTGGGCGCCCTGCCCGTCGACCTGAATGGCTGCGAGGCCGATTTCGCCGTCGGCTGTTCCTACAAATATCTGAATGGCAGCCCCGGCGCGCCCGCATGGCTTTTCGTGGCAAACCGCCATCTGGCCGAGGCGCGCAATCCGCTGACCGGCTGGCAGGGCCATGCAACGCCCTTCGCCTTCGACATCAATTATCGCCCGGCCGATACGATCGAGAAATTCCGCTGTGGCACGCCGCCCGTGCTCGCCTACCTGCCGCTGCTGGAAAGCCTGTCGATCTTCGAACAGACAAGCATGGAAGCCTTGCGTGAAAAGTCACTCGCTCTCGCCGGCGCCTTCATGGAGCTCTGCGACGGAATGCTGGCCGGCCACGGCTTCGAACTCGTCACGCCCCGCGCGGGAGCGGAGCGCGGCAGCCAGGTGTCCCTCACTCATGAGAATGGCTGGCCGATCATGCAGGCGTTGATAGCCGCCGGCGTCGTCGGCGATTTCCGCGCACCCGATATATTGCGCTTCGGCTTCACGCCGCTCTACACCAGCCATGCCGATGCATGGGGCGCGGCGGCGACGCTTGCCGCCATCATGGAGACAGGGTTCTGGAAGGAACCCGCTTTCGCCGCGCGCAAGCTCGTCACCTGAACTGGGTCGGCAATGTGCCGAAACGAAAAGAGGCGGCTCGCGCCGCCTTTTTCCATTTTTTGAGACCGGAACCTCAATTCGACATCTGGTTCGGCAAGAACAGAACCAGTGTCGGCACCAGCACGATCAGCGTCAGACGGATGATGTCGGCGATCACGAAGGGAATGATGCCGCGGAACATCGTCGTCAGCGGCACATTGCCCACCGCGGCTTTGATGACGAACAGGTTCATGCCGATCGGCGGGCAGATCAGGCCGATCTCCACCACCATGACGATCACGATGCCGAACCAGATCGGATCGAAGCCGAGCCCGATCACCAGCGGGAAAAAGACCGGAATGGTGAGCAGGATCATCGCCAGTTCGTCGAATACCGCGCCGAGCAAAATGTAGAAGATGATCAGGCCGAAGATGACGCCCAGCGGCGGCAGGCCGAGCGAGTTGATCGCATTCACCACCGCCGAGGGCACGCCCGCGACATTGATGAAATTCGCGAAGATCAGCGCGCCGATCAGGATCGACATCAGCATCGCCGTCGTGCGGATGGTCGCAGCCAAGATGGTGAACAGCGAGGGGATTGTCAGCGAGCGGCGCAGCAGCGCGATGATGAACGCGCCCGCAGCACCGATGCCCGCAGCCTCCGTCGCCGTGAAGACACCCAGATAGATGCCGCCCATGACGATGAGGAACAGGAGCAGGATCAGCCAGACCTGACCGAACGCCCTCAGCTTCTCATGCCGCGGCATCCGGTCGCCGGCCGGACCCGCTTCGGGGTCGCGCCACACCGTCCAGGCCACGGCCGCCATGTAGAACATGATGCCGAGAATGCCCGGCACGACGCCGGCGATGAACAGCTTGCCGATGCTGGTCTCGGTCATCGAACCGTAGATGACCATGATAACCGATGGCGGGATCAGGATACCGAGCGTGCCGCCCGCCGCCACCGAGGCGGTCGAGAGCCGGTCGGCATATTTGTAGCGGCGCATGGAGGGCATGGCGATGGACGTCATCGTCGCCGCCGTGGCGAGGCTCGAGCCGGACACGGCCGCAAAGCCGCCGCAGGCGAGGATCGTCGCCATGGCGAGACCGCCCTTGTAATGCCCCACCGCCGCGTTGGACGCGGCATAGAGTTCGCGCGACAGGCCCGAATGGTTGATGAGATTGCCCATCAGCACGAAGAGCGGCAGCACCGAAAGGCTGTAGGAGCTCAGCGTGTCCCAGACGATCTGGGCGCTCATCGCCCCTGCGGGATTGAAGCCCACCATGACGGTGAAGCCGATGAAGCCGATGATGCCCATTGCAAAGGCGAGCGGCACTCCGGCAAAGAGCAGCCCGAAAAGCGCTCCGAAGCCGACAAGGGTAGCGGTCATTTGCGGGACTGCCTTTGATAATATGCGATTTCGTAGACGACATTGACCAGCGCGAAGAGCGCAGCGAGCGCCAGCATGAACGTGCCCAGCCAGGCGACATAGCCGATCGGGAAGCGAACCGTGGAGGTGATCTCGCCATAGCTGATGAAACGGGCCGACAGCGTCGACAGCCGCCATGCGAGGTAGCCGAGGCAACAGGCGATGGCGAGCATGATGATCACGTCGCGGACCAGCTTGACGCCGCCACGGAAGACATTCTCGACAAGGTCGACGGTGATATGCAGGCCGCGCAACGTCACCGACGGTATGCCGAAGAAGACCACGGTCGCCATGGCAAGCTGTGTGATCTCGAAGGCGAAGCCGAGCGGCGCGTTGAACAGATAGCGCCCCAGCACGTCGATGAATGTCATGGTCATCATGCCGAGCAGCACGATGCCGGCCGCGATGATGCAGATCTGGTCGGCGAGCCGCAACAGGGCGTTGCGTGGCTCGATTCCCTGGTCGCCGCCCTCTATGGGCGCCGTCTCGTCAATACCGGTCATGTCCGGAAATCCCGTCTCGGTCGATTTGCAGCCGGCCGACGCGATCCCGCGCCGGCCGGCGATGGGGTCACTGCTTGTCGAGGGCAGCCGCTTCCTTGCGCACCAGTTCCAGCGCGGCCTTGCCATCCACGCCGAGGCCATCCGCATCGGCAATCCATTTCTCATCGATGGCTGTGAGCTTTTCGCGCATCGAGGAGACGAAGGCCTCGTCGGCGACGATCATCTCGACGCCGTCCTTCTCGACCACCGCCTTCGCGGCCTCGTCGGCGGCGTCGAAGGACTGCCCGCCGAGCTTGGCAAGCTCCATGCCCGACACGCTCATGATTGCGTCCTGGTCTTCCTTCGACAGGCTGTCGAACTTTTCCTTGTTCATCACGGCGAACCAGACCGACGAATAGAAACCGCCGGGAATGAGCGTCGCATGCTTGATCACGCCGCCGAGATTGAAGCTCGGATAGGCTTCCAGCGGCAGAAGCGTGCCGTCGGCCACGCCGGTCGAAAGGATTTCGTAGACCTCGTTTGCGGGCACGGCCACGTTCACCCCGCCGAGCGCGGTGTTGATGTCCTGGATGACGCCGCCGCCGACACGGAACTTCTTGCCGGCATAGTCGGCGAGGCTCTTTACCGGCCCCGCCTTGGCGGTCGTCAGGATGCGGCCCGCGCCATGCGCGTAGAGGCCGAGGAGCTGCACATCCTTGAACTCGTTCGCCTTGGCGAAATACTGCTCATGGGCTTTCCACAGGGCCACCGACCGCGCCTCGCCGCTCTGCGCGACGAATGGCAGTTCGGCCGCCCCGACCAGCTTGAACCGACCCGGCGTATAGCCGGTCACGCCGAAGGTGATATCGACGATGCCATCCACGGCAAGGTCGTACTGGCGCGGCGGCGCGCCGAGTGAGGCATCGGTCAGCTCGATCTTGATATTGCCCTTGCTAGCCTCCTGCACCTTTTCCGCCCACGGCTTCATCGTGCCGACGAGCTGGCTATGGGCCGGCGGCAGCCAGTTGTTCATGCGCAGCACGGTTTCGGCGCTTGCACCGGACACCGTCAGGCCGGTCGAGATCAGCAGCGCCGCACCCGCGACGGCACCCTTCATCCAGTCGAAATGGATCATTGTTTCCTCCCTTTGTCGGCATGGAGAGGCTTGCGCCTCCCGAGCCTGTGGTGATTTCACCGGGTGCAGGCGCGCGTCGTCGGCCTGCACCACCCCTTTGCCCTCAAGGTCGCCGCCCGCAGAACTTCTCCTCACCTGCGGGCGTCAACTGTATGAGAATGTTATATTCTCCGACGCTTCCCTTATGCTGTTCAGTTTACGCACCGAAAAGCAAGTCTTTGCTTGGCGTGCCTCAGCTCTTCTTGCCTGCGGCCACGTCCCGCCATGCCTGATAGGCGACCGTATGGTCCTTCTCGCCGCCCATCGTGGCGCGCGCCTTTTCCCACCAGGCATTGGTCTGCGCCACCAGCGGCAGGTCGGCATCGAGCGCCACGGCGAGATCGGCGGCGATCTTCACATCCTTCGCCAGCAAAGCGAGCCCGAAGCCGGACTTGAAAGCGCCGGTCAGCACCTCGTTCTTGATCGTGCTCTCGGTGGAGAAATTGCGTCCGGTGGAGACATTCATGATGTCCAGCGCCACGCTCGTGTCGAGGCCGAACTTCTCCGCCAGGATCAGCGCCTCGGAACCAGCCGCAAAGCCTGCTCCCGCCACATAATTGTTGAGCGCCTTCATGGCATGGCCGGAGCCGACGCCGCCGGTCTCGAAGATCTTCGTTCCCATCGCCTCCAGAACGGACTGGGCCCGCTCGCGCGCTGCCTTGTCGTCATTGCCGACCATCAGCGTCAGTGTGCCGTCGGTGGCACGCGGCACCGCGCCAGACACCGGCGCGTCGATGAAGCCGATACCCTTGGCCGACAGCGCCTTCGCCAGTTCCTTGGAGCCGACCGGCTCGGACGAGCTCATGTCTATGACGAGCGCGCCCTTGGCGAGATGGTTGGAAAGCGCATCCGCGCCGTCGAGCATCACCGCACGCACGATCGCGCCTGTCGGCAGCATGGTCACGACCACGTCGCTCGCCGCGCCCAGTTCAGCCAGCGAGGCCGCCGCCGTCGCGCCGATCTTCTCGGCATGCGCTCTGGTGCGCGCTGCATCAACGTCGAACACCGTCAGCGGAAAACCCGCCTTGGCCAGATTGGCCGACATCGGCGCGCCCATATTGCCGAGCCCCACAAATCCCACGCGCGGCTTGCTGGCGGATGTTGTCACTTGGAAGTCCTCCCGTCACATTGAATTTGCCGGAGGGTCGCCGCGCCTTGCGCGCTGGAAAGGAGCGGGTCCGCATTGCGAGCGACACGCCGACTTGCCAACTTGTGCCCTCCCAGCACCGAAGCGGCTTTATCGTCGCGCGCCGGCTTGCATTCAACAATAAGATACAATTCATTCCTGACATGAAAATTTCCGATCTTCCCGGCATCGACTTCCGCTCGCTCCATGCGCTCAAGCTCGTCCACGACCTGCGTTCCTTCTCGGAGGCGGCGGCGCGGCTGGGCCAGAACCAGTCGACCATCAGCTACACGATCGGACGGCTGCGCGAGGCCTTTGACGATCCGCTCTTCGTGCGCCAGGGGCGCGGCATCGCGCCGACGCAGCGCTGCGTCGACATCGTGCTGGGCATCGAGCGGCTGTTCGACCAGCTGGCCGAGATCACCGAGCCGGTCGAATTCAATCCGGCCGAGGCCAATGTCTCGGTGACCATCTCCTGCAACCACTATGAGCGCGCCGTCATCATCCCCCGCGTCGTGCGGCGCATGCGCGCGGAAGCGCCGGGCATCCGGCTGAAGATCATCCAGGCGAAGATGCACGGCCAGCAGCAGCTTCGCCTCGGTGAATGCGACCTGCTCCTGTCGCCCGTCAGCGTCGAGGGCGACGGCCTGTTCCGCAGGGTGCTGATCGAGGATCACTATGTCTGCGTGATGGATCCCGCCAATCCGCTGGCCACGTCCGGCCTGACGCCGGAAGCCTATGCCGCCGCCAACCACGTCTTCGTCTCCTATGAAGGCAACTGGCGGCCGGCCTATATCGACATGTTCGATACGCGCGGCATCATTCCAAGCATGATCGTAGACCTGCCGACCACCGGCGAAGTCGGGCGACTCGTCTCGGGGACGGACCTCGTCGCCACGGTGACCCACATGCTCGCCAGAAGCTACGGGCAGGACCTCGCAATACGGCCCTGCCCCTTCGAGGGCAGCGTGCGGTGCTACCAGTACTGGACGACCCGCACCAACCGCTCGCGCGCCTATCGCTGGCTGCGCGACCTGATCGCCACGGAGGCGAGCGCGGCGGTCGAGGAAGCCCGCGCCACGGCGTAGCCTATCCCTGCATCCAGCCCAGCGTGTCGGCCGTGCGTCGGCTCGGCCGGTATTCCGCCCCGACCCAGCCCTTATAGCCGGACGCGTCGATCGCGGCGAAGATGGCGGCATGGTCGATCTCGCCGGTGCCCGGCTCGTGGCGGCCCGGCACATCTGCAAACTGCACATGCGCGATCCGCGGCAGCGCCGCGTGGAACCCGTCGAGCAGCCGACCCTCGGTCATCTGCCGGTGGTAGAAGTCGAATTGCAGGGCAAGGTTCGGCCGCGCTGCCTCGTCGAGGATCGCCAGCGCATCGTCGGTCCGGTTGACCAGATAGCGCGGCACGTCATGCGCGTTGCACGGCTCCATCATCACCGTCACGCCATCGGCGGCGAATGCATCCGCCGCGCGGCGCAGATTGTCGACAAGCGTTGCCCGCGCCCGCGCCGGGTCCACACCGGCCGGCAGGCAGCCCGCCAGCACATTGACGCGGCTTGCGCCGAGTTCAGCGGCATAGCGCCGCGCCTGCGCGATGGCATCGGTAAACGCCGCTTCCCGCCCCGGCACGCAGGCCAACCCATCGCCGCCGGCAGTCAGGTCGCCGGCCGGCAGGTTGAGCAGGACGACCTCCACACCCGCCGCCTGCACTCGCCGCACGAGTTCGTCCCCGGGCCAGGCATAGGGGAACTGGATATCGACGCCGCGAAAGCCGAGGTCAGCCGCCGCCTGAAAGCGGTCGGGAAACTCGTACTCCGCCAGCATCATGCTGACATTGATGGAAAAGCGCGGCACCTACTCGAACCCTCCGTTTACGCCGATGAACTCGCCCGTGATCGACCGCGCCGCATCGCTGACCAGGAACATGATGGTTGCCGCCACCTCCTCCGGCTCGATCATGCGCCGCGTCGCCTGGCGTCGCATGTAGAGCGCCTCCGCATCCTCGAAACTCATGCCGTTGAGATCCGCATATTCCTGCACCACGGAGATCATGCGCTCGCCGCGGATCGCGCCCGGCAAGATCGCATTGACGCGGATGCCCAATTCCCCCACCTCGCGCGCCAGCGAGGCGGTGAAGCCCAGCACCGCCCATTTCGACGCAGCATAGGGCGAGCGGTTCGGATAGCCGATCTTGGCCGCCACCGAGGCGAGATTGATGATGACGCCCTGCTTTGCCGCGATCATGCCGGGCAGCACCGCGCGCGCGGCGACGAAGTGTCCGGTGATGTTGATGTCCATCGTCCGCTTCCATTCGGCGACAGGCATCTCATGGACAGGAAGCGTCGGCCCCGCGACACCAGCGTTGTTCACCAGCACATCTACACGCGGGAACCGGGCGAAAAGCGCCTCGATCGCGTCGGAATCGCCCATGTCGCAGGCATGGAACGTGCAGCCGATCTCGCGTGCCGCTGCCTCACCGGCACGGAGGTCTATATCGGTGATCACCACCTTGCGTCCCGACTCTGCCAGCAATGCTGCAACGGCACGGCCGATACCGGATGCACCTGCGGTCACGACAGCGAACCCTTTATCAGGCATGTGAAATTCCTCCCTCGCGAGGCGTTGCGGCGTGGACCTCTCTCGACGCGATGAGTATGACAAGGCCTTGTCTGGAGCAACCGCCGGCGCGGCGGAACGAGGTGGAGTACGGACATGGTCAAGGAAGGCGACCTTCTGTGGCAGGGCGACGCGGCGTGGAACGACACCGCCCAACCCGCCCTTTTCATGGACTGGCTCCGCAAGGAGCGCGGCCGCGACTTCGCCACCTATGCCGATCTCCAGGCCTGGTCGACCGCCGACATCGACGGCTTCTGGGCCGCGATCTGGGACTATTTCGAGATCATCTCCGACAATGGCTATGACGCCGTGCTCGGCCGCCGCGACATGCCCGGCGCCGAATGGTTTCCCGGCAGCCGCGTCAACTATGCCGAGCACATATTGCGGCGCGAGACGGACGATCCCGAGCGCACCGTGATCCACCATCTGTCGGAGACGCGCCCGCTGGCGTCGATGAGTTGGGGCGAGCTCGGCGGCAAGGTGCGCATCCTGGCCACCCGCCTGCGCGAGATGGGAGTGGTGCCTGGCGACCGCATCGTCTCCTACATGCCCAACATCCCCGAGACGATCATCGCCTGCCTCGCCGTCACCGCGATCGGCGCGATCTGGTCGTCGGCCGCGCCCGAATTCGGCGTCAAGACCGTGGCCGACCGCTTCTCGCAGATTGCGCCGAAGGTGATCTTCGCCGCCGATGGCTACCGCTTCGCCGGCAAGGACTTTTCACGCGCCAAGGAGATCGGCGAGATCATCTCCGGCCTGCCTTCGCTGGAAACGGTCGTCTGGCTCGACTATCTCGGCGGCATCGCGCGGCCGGCCTCGCCCGGCAAGACCTTCATCGACTGGGAAGACATCACCACCGGCGCAGCGGTCGCCCTGCAGGACTTCCGCTACGAGCGCGTCGCCCACGACCACCCGCTGTGGATCCTGTTTTCCTCCGGCACGACGGGCCTGCCCAAGGCGATCGTCCACAGCCATGTCGGCGTCATCGTCGAACACTACAAGTCGGCCGCCTTCCACCTCAATCTCGGCCCCTCCTCCTGCATGTTCTTCTATTCCACCACCGGCTGGGTGATGTGGAACACGCTGGCATGGGGCCCGCTGATGGGCGGCAAGGTCGTGCTCTACGACGGCAGCCCGACCCATCCCGACCCGGACCTGTTGTGGAAACTGGCCGCCGATACCGGCGCCACCTCCTTCGGCTCCAGCCCCACTTTCGTGGAGAACATGCGCAAGCTGGGCATCAGGCCGGGGGAGAAATACGACCTGTCGGCGCTGGAAAACATCTTTCTCGCCGGCTCGCCCGCGACGCCCGAAACCTATGCCTGGTGCTACGATGCGGTGAAAAAGGACATGTGGGTCACCTCGCAGTCGGGCGGCACCGAATTCGCCAGCGGTATCGTCGGCGGGTCGCCGCTGCTGCCCGTCTATGCCGGCGAGATCCAGTCGCCTTGCCTGGGCGTGGATGTGCGGGTCTTCGACGACGAGGGCAAGGAACTGCATGACGAGGTCGGCGAGATGGTCATCGTCCAGCCCATGCCCTCCATGCCGATCTTCATGTGGGGCGATAAGGATTTCGCAAAATACCGCGAAGCCTATTTCGACACCTTCCCGGGCATCTGGCGCCATGGCGACTTCATGAAGATCAATCCGCGCGGCGGATGCTTCGTCTATGGCCGCTCCGATTCCACCCTCAACCGCTTCGGCGTGCGCATCGGCTCGGCCGAGATCTACCGCACGCTCGAAAACGTCCCGGAGGTGGAGGACAGCCTGATCGTTTGCATCGAGGAGCCGGGCGGCGGCTTCTACATGCCGCTCTTCGTCAGCCTGAAGGAGGGCATCGCCTTTGACGACGCGCTGCTGGCGCAGATCCGCAACCGCCTGCGCACGGAGCGCAGCCCGCGCCACGTGCCCGACGAAATCCACGCCGTGCCGCAGATCCCCTACACGCTGACCGGCAAGAAGATGGAAGTGCCGGTGCGCAAGCTTTTGATGGGCTGGCCGGTGGAGAAGGCCTACAGCCCCGACGCCATGCGCGCGCCTGTCGCTATGGACTGGTTCCTGGACTTCGCCGGCAAGCGCCGCACCGCCGCCGAGCGCGACGGGCTCTATGCCAGCCTGAAGCAGGGAGCGTAGGCGCCAACTTACCAGGGTGCCAGGACGAAAGGCCGGATTCGAATCCGATTCCGGCCACTTAGCCGCCGTGCCTGAATCTCTACCGCAGCTTCAGCAGCTTGATGGCGTTTTCCTTGAGCACCAGCTCACGCACATTGTCGCGGATGTCGAGACCCTCGAAATCGGCCAGCCAGCGATCCGGCGTGATTGCGGGCCAATCCGAGCCGAACAGCATTTTGTGCTTCAGGATCGTGTTCGTGTACTGGATCAGGATCGGCGGGAAGTATTTCGGCGACCAGCCGCTGAGGTCGATATAGACGTTGGGCTTGTGGGTCGCCACCGACAGCGCTTCCTCCTGCCAGGGGAAGGACGGGTGCGCCAGGATGATCGGCATGTCGGGGAAGTCCACCGCCACGTCGTCCAGATACATCGGGTTGGAATATTTGAGCCGCATGCCCATGCCGCCCGGCATGCCCGAGCCGACGCCGGTCTGGCCGGTGTGGAACAGCGCGATGCAGCCCTCCTCGGCGATCGCCTCGTAGAGCACATAGGCGGCACGGTCGTTGGGGTAGAAACCCTGCATGGTAGGGTGGAACTTGAAGCCCTTGATGCCGAAGTCGCGGATCAGGCGACGTGCCTCGCGCGCACCGATCTTGCCCTTGGCAGGGTCGATCGAGGCGAAGGGGATCATGATGTCGCTGTTTTCGGCGGCGATCTGCGCGACCTCCTCATTATTGTAGCGCCGGAACCCCGTCTCGCGCTCGCCGTCCACGGCGAAGATCACGCAGCCGATCTTGCGCTCGCGATAATAGGCAGCCGTTTCCTGGATGGTGGGCAGCATGCCCTGCGCGCCGGCCGGATTGCGGAAATACTTGGCCATGCCGGCCTGGAACTCGTCATAGCCGTCGTCGCGCGGGCCGCAGCACGGCTCTTCCGCATGCGTGTGGATGTCGATGGCGATGAGATCGTTGATGTTCATTATCTGCCTGTCCTGTCAGCGTTCCGGAATTTGCGCGCACATTCCCCAAAGCACCCTGCCATGTAAACAGGAATCTCCCTTTCTGTCGCCTACGCTCACCGGTTGCGCCGCGCCGCGTCATGGTGTTTGTGAGGCAATTCGCAGGGAGAGAGATCAGAATGCCCAAGCCGCTCACCGTCGCCGACTACCGCCTCGCTGCCAGGCGCTACCTGCCGCGCGCGGTTTTCGACTATGTCGACGGCGCGGCGGGCGACGAACGCGGCCTCGCCCGCAACCGCGAGGCCATCGAGCGCATCCTGTTCGCGCCGCGCCCGCTGCGCGACGTAAGCCGGCGCGATGCCTCGATCGAGATTTTCGGACGACGCCAGGAAATGCCGATCGTTATCGGCCCTGTCGGGCTACCGGGTTCCGTACGCCCCGGCGCCGACCTGGCGCTCGCTCGCGCGGCGAAGCGCGCCGGCGTGCCCTTTGCGCTCTCCACCGCCGCCTCGGCTTCGATCGAGGAGGTTCGCGCCGCCTCCGACGGCGATCTGTGGTTCCAGCTCTATGTGCTCAACCGCGGCCTTGCCGACAGCCTGGTCAAGCGCGCGCTGGCGGCCGACTATTCGACGCTTGTTCTGACGGTGGACACCGCCGTCGGCGGCCGGCGCGAGCGCGACACGCGCAACGGCTTCGGCATTCCCTTCAGGATGACGCCGCGCTTCTTCACCGATTGCGCGCTGCATCCCGCCTGGGCAATCAGCCAGTTGCGCAACGGCCTGCCCGAATTCGGCAATCTCAAGAGCGCCGAGGCCTCCGACACCAACCAGCAGGCCATGCTCATGCTGCGCCAGATCGACGCCAGCTATGCCTGGGACGATCTGAAGGCGCTGCGCGACGCATGGCCGCGCAAGCTGGTCGTCAAGGGCCTGATGCATCAGGACGACGCGAAGCGCTGCTTCGAGATCGGCGTGGACGGCGTCGGCTTCTCCAATCATGGCGGGCGTCAGGTGGAAGACAGCCGCGCCCCCATCGACCTGCTGGCGGAAGCCACCGCGCCGGAAGGCCGGACGCTGTTCGTGGACAGCGGCTTCCGTCGCGGCGCCGACATCGTCAAGGCGGTGGCGCTGGGCGCGTCGGCCGTGTTCCTCGGCCGCGTGCCGCTCTTCGCCCTCGGTGCACGCGGCGAGGACGGCGTGGACGAGATGCTCGCCTATCTCAGGGCCGAGATCGAGAACACGCTAGCCCTCATCGGCTGCCCCAATGCGCGCGACCTCTCGCGTGAGGTATTCGCGTAGAGGACGTGGCGTCGCTATTCCCTCGGCCGTTCTGGCTCACATAAGACGCGATATCTCTTAAGCCGGGCCCTACCCGATCGTCACCTCGACCAGCGCCATTGTACGCTTTTCCTCGATGTGGCGGATGGCCTTTTCCAGTTCGCGCGGCAGTTCCGCCGGGTCGCTCACCTTCACCGCATAGGCGCGGCTCGCTTCGGCCACCTTGGTGAAATCCGGGCTTGGCTGAAGCGAGGTCAGCGGCATGCGGTTGGCCTTGGCGGCATAGCCGTCGGGATACATGCCCAGCACCGAATAGCGCACCGCCGCCCATTCGGAATTGTTGACGATCACCAGCAGCACCGGCAGTTCCATCGCTTCCGCGATCTGGTGGCAGGCAACGGGATTGGCGAACATGTAGGACCCGTCGCCCAGCGTCGCGACGACGAGCTTCGAGCGGTCGGCAAGCTGCACGCCGAGAGCCGCCGGGAACGACCAGCCAAGACCGCCCGAATGCGGCTCCTGATGCCAGGAATTGTGCCGCTTGAGCACGATCGGATCGAGCGGCGCGCCGAGTTCGGACAGCACCGTCGCGTCTTTGCCGGCAATGGCGTCGGAAATGCACTTGCCCACATAGGACTTGTTCATCGGATGCGATGGCGCCGATGCCTTGGCCAGCTTGGCACGGATCTCCGGCACACGCTTTTCGAGCACCTCCTTGCGTCGCATACGCGCACCAACGGCGCGCGAGAGCATCGGCCGCATCGCCTCCTCGAGCATGGCGAGCCCCTCATCCGTCTCGCAGCCGATGGAAATGTCGGAGCGGAAAGTACGCACCGGGAAGCGCGAGAAGAGCGGGTCGGGGCCGAGATGGATCATCTTCGCATCGTCGCGCGGCTGGTGCAGATCGGGCCACCACGGCGCGAGACTGTCGATGACGAGCACCACATCGGCTTCTTCCAGCCATGGCAGCGGGTCGGAGCCGACATGGCAGGGGTGGTCGGTCGCGATGGCCGTCGCCACCGCCCACCACTGGCAGACGGGGATCGACCACTCGCTCACCAGCTTCGACAGCGCATCGAAGCCCGCCTGCGAGCCTGCACCGCGTTGCGCGATGATGAGCGGATTGCGCGCCTCGGCGAGCAGCTTCGCGGTCTGTTCGATATCCGCCCGCGAGGGTGCGGCGGAAACCGCGCGCATCGTCGGCGGTTGGTGGAGCGGCGCGGACGGCGTCGTCTCGCAAAGCACCTCGCGCGGCAGGCTGAGATAGACCGGGCCCTTGGGCGCGGTGTTGGCAATGGCGTGCGCCCGGTCAAGCAACGGCGCGATCTGCTCGGGGAAGCGCAATTCGTAGTCCCACTTGCTCGCCTCGCGCACCAGCGCCGTCTGGTCGCGCATCTCCTGCCCCCAGCCGATGGGCACGGTGCGCGCACCGAAGCGGCCGGCTTCCATCACCGGCGTGCGGCCGGACATCACGATCATCGGTATCTGGTCGGCCGCGGCGTTGATCACGCCCGTCGAGCCATTCGCCAGCCCGACATTGGTGTGCAGGATCACCGCCTGCGCCTTGCCGGTGGCGAAATAATAGCCATGTGCCATGCCGAGCGCGGCATGCTCGTGGGGAATGACGATCGCTTCCGGCAGCGGGATGTTCTTCGCCGCCGCTTCCGCCAGCCCTTCGATGATGGGCGGAAAATCGGTGCCGGAATTGCAGAATACATAATCGACGCCCAGCGTCTTCAGCCTGCCGAACAGCGCCGCGCCGGCGGTCATCTCGCCTTCATCCGAATGCAGTTCGTGGTGGGGCGAGCGGTCCAGCATGTCATCCTCCGAAAAACGCGTCGCGGCGATACGCTTACCTCAGCCGCAAACTGGTTTGAACCCAAACATTTTGCGCGAGCCGGCGCAAGAATTATCCGCGCGCTCGTCGCGAACCGTCCTATACCGCCGCAAGCGATCAGCCGAGGTCGGTGGCGATCTTGCGCAGCATCTTGATGAGTCTCGGCTTCATCGAGCCGATGATCCGGTCGAGCTCGCGGTCATGCGCCGCCGCATGCTCCACCAGTTCGGCCAGCCCGACGCGGCCTTCCGCCGTCAGGCTGAGCCCGTAGCTGCGGCGGTCGTTCTCGCGCTCTTCCTTGACGAGATAGCCGCGCTTGATCAGGTCGCGCAGCATCGGCGTCAGCGTCGACTTGTCTCGGCCTGCAGCCCGGCTGAGCGCGACCGGCGCGATGCCGGGATTCTCCGCGATGATCATCAGCAGGGTAAGCCATCCCGGCTTGACGTCGGTTCGTCCGGTCCGCTGGCAGAAGGCGCGAAAGGATGTGGCCTGCGCGATCCGCAGATGGTAGCCGATATAGTCTTCCAGCACCCCGAGGCGGGTCTTGCCGTCCGCCGCCAGGCGCGTTTCGTCGATTTCGACCGGGCCTTCCGGCAGCGGCTGTGCATCATTCTTCATCAAACTGAAATATAGCCCTCATGCCATCGCGTCCAGCCGATCAGTGCGCGCGCTTGGCGGCCTTGCGCAATTGATCGACCAGTTCGGCCTGCAGCTTGGTCGGTTTCCAGCCGCGGCGGGTGGTGATGCCGATGGCCCGTTCGGTTTCCGGCAGTTGCAGCGGCACGACGCCGAGCAGGCCCGTCATCTCCTCATAAGCCACCTGGCGGCGCGAGATCAGCGTGAGGCGGTCGGTCTCGAGCAGGATGCCGCGCAGCGCCACCAGAGAACCCGTTTCGATGATCCCCATATCCGGCAGCTTGATCTGATGGTCGCGCACCATGCGCTCGAATATGCCGCGCGTCGGCGTGCCGGCGCGCGGTAGGATCCACGAATATCCGCCGAGATCGGCGAAGGTCACCTGACGCTGGGCGATCAGCGGATGGCCCGATCGCGCGACGACGGAAAGATCCTCGTAATAGAGCGCCTCCTCGCCGATCCCCTTGGCGCTGGAATCGCCGCGCAGCGCGCCGACAAGCATATCCATGCTGCCGATGAGCAGACTGTTGAGCAGCGTCTGGTAAGGCCCGTCCACGATCTCGATCCAGGCCCGCGGATGCGCACGCGTCAGCATCGCCACAGCATCGGGCACCACACGCGTCCGGACAGTGGGCAATGTGCCGATCACCACGCGCCCGTCGAAACTGCCGTCCAGCTCGCGCACTTCCTCGACGGCGCTTTCCAGCTCGCGCAGCACAAGGCTGCCGGCGCTTGCCAGCGCGGCACCTGCCGGCGTCAGCCTTATGCCCTGCTGGCGGCCGCTGAAAAGCGGCACGCCGCAGATGCGCTCCACCTCGCGCGCAGCGCGCTGCACCGAAGGCTCGGCCTGCTGCACCCGCCGCGCGGCACCCGAAAAGCTGCCGGCGGCCGCAAAGCCCGCCAGCGCTCGCAGATGCGCGATGGTCGCATGGGTTTCGAGAAGATCGCCAGCCGGCCGCTTGGCCGTTCGCTGCTGGCGGCCCAGCCGCGCCGTCGCCTCGCGCAGCAGGTCAAGCGCGCGGCGCGCTCGCGCCACCACCAGCGAACCGCGCTCGGTCACCAGCACGCCGCCGCCCCTGCGCTCCAGCAATGCGCCGCCATAGAGCTCTTCCAGCCGCGAGATCGCCTGCGAGGCGGCGGGTTGCGAAATGCGCACGGCCTCCGCCGCGCGCGACAGCGAACCGAGCGAGGCGGCATAGTCGAGCAGCCTTATATGGCGCAGGTTCGGATAGGCGCGGCTTCCACCATCCGCGCGCTCGGCAACCTCAGGCTGGCTATCCCCGCTCGTCATCCGCTCCGGCCGTCTTTCATCTAGAAGACGACACCGTCGAACAGCTTGCGCGCAGTCCGCAAGACGCCGGCCTCGACGACCGCGCCCTGATCGTCCACGTCGGCCACCACTGTGAATTCGCCGGTCGGATGTTCGATGGAAAGCTTCTTGCGCTGTCCCTCGACCACCGCTGCGATATCCGCCGCCGGTCCTTCCGGCAGCAGGCATGCGGTCGCCACGCTGACTGCGCCCAGCACGCCGATCGCATCATGGCAGCTATGGGGAATGAAGGTGCGCGTCGAGATGGCGCCGCCATTCTGCGCCGGACTCACCATCGTCATTTTGGGCACGGAGCTCTTGGAGACATCGCCGAGATTCATCATCGGCCCCGCCTGGAGGCGGATCGATTCCAGCCGCTGGCGGAGCGCGGCATTCGCCTCCAGCTCCTTCGGCGTCTCTTGTCCGGAAATACCCATGTCTGCGGCAGACATTACGACACAGGGCATGCCGTTGTCGATCAAGGTCACGGCGATGCCGTCGATCATGTCCACAGCCCTGCCAGTCGGCAGCAAGGCGCCGCAGCTCGAACCCGCCGTATCCTTGAAGATGATATCGACCGGCGCCGCCGATCCCGGCACGCCGTCGATGCGCGCCTCGCCGGCATAGGCGACGCGCCCGCCGGGCGTCAGCACGGTGGCGATTGCGATCTGTCCGGTATTTTCCATGAAGATGCGGACCGGCGTCGCCTCCCCCGAGACCGGCACCAGCCCGCGCTCGATCGCGAAAGGTCCGACGCCGGCAAGGATGTTGCCGCAATTCTGCGCGTCGGTGACGATCGGCTTGTCGACGAAGACCTGCAGGAAGAGATAGTCCACATCCGCATCGTCGCGCGCGGAAGGCTTCACCACCGCCACTTTGGAAGTCAGCGGATGCGCGCCGCCCATGCCGTCGATCTGGCGCGAATCAGGCGAGCCCATGACCCGCAGCAGGAAGGCATCGCGCGCGGCCGTGTCCTGCGGCAGGTCGGCGGCGAGGAAATAGCCGCCCTTCGACGTTCCGCCGCGCATCCACATGCAGCGGACGCCGTCGGCGGAAGCCATGTCAGACATATTTCAGCCCCTTCTCGGCAAGGCGCCCGCGCATGTCGTAGATGTCGAGGCCGAGTTCGCCGGCGGCAAGCCGCTTGCGCTTGTCCTCTTCGGCTGCCACGCGCTTGCGCGCCGCAGCCAGCACCGTCTCGGCTTCCTCGCGGCGCACCACGCACACGCCGTCATCGTCGGCGACGATCACGTCGCCCGGATTGACCAGTTGGTTGGCGCAAACGACCGGAATATTGACCGAACCCAGCGTCTCCTTGACCGTGCCCTGCGCATAGACGGCCTTCGACCAGACCGGGAAATTCATCTCGGTCAAATCGCGGATATCCCGTACCCCGGCATCGATGATGAGTCCGACGCCGCCGCGCGCCTGCATGGAGGTCGCCAACAGGTCGCCGAAATAGCCGTCCTCGCAGGGGCTGGTCGGCGCGAGCACGAGAATGTCGCCCGCCTGCACCTGCTCGATGGCCACATGCACCATCCAGTTGTCGCCGGGCGGCGACGAGATGGTCACCGCGCTCGCGGCAAGCCGCGCGCCGGAATAGATCGGCCGCATATAGGAAGCCAGCAGGCCCTTGCGCCCCTGCGCCTCGTGGACCGTGGCCACGCCGCATTCGGCGAGGCCCGCGATGGTCTCGGCGCTGGCGCGCTCAATATTGCGGACGACGACAGCCATCACAGTTCATCCACCGTGCGCGGGAAGATCGACTGGAAGCCCTCGGCATACTTCGCCTGGCGACCGCCCGACTGCCCGCCGGAATTGCGCTGGAAATGATTGGCGCGGTTCTCGGCGACGTTGCGGTAATAGTGCCAGAGGTGCTCCTGCCCTTCCATGCACTGGATGGCGGCCCACTTCTTCTCCCACACCGGGGTGATGTCGAGGAAGGTGTCCGGCTTCCAGTTCATCTGCTCGGTCTGGTGTGGCTCGAACAGATAGACCTGCGGCGCGCCGAGGATCTTCTGGCCGGGATTGTGCCCCCAGGCCTGCGCGATGGCGCGGCATTCCAGCGTCCATTCCGACACATACATGTGGTCGGTATTGTATGGGTCATATTTGGAATGGCTCATCATGAAGGCAGGCTGCACGGCGCGCATCACGTCGACCAGCCTGTCCTTAGCAGCGCGGTCCATCTCCAGCGGATAGTCGCCCAGATCGAAGAACTGGATGTCGTGAACGTCCAGCGCCTTGGCGGCATTCTCCGCCTCGCGCTGGCGCTCCGCCTTGACCTTCTCCAGCGTCATGTCCTTCTGCTTCCACAGCTTGGCGCTCTCGCCGCGCTCGCCATAGGACAGGCATACCACCGTCACGTCATAGCCGAGCGAGGCATGCAGCGCGATCGCGCCACCGCAGCGCCAGACGAAGTCGGCCGAATGAGCACTGACGATCAGAGCGGTCTTCTGCGACATGGGATTCTCCTTAGTGGTTCTTGAGAACGACCGGCGGCGTGCCGTGCGTGTGGAAGGTCTCGATCGTCTTGAGGCCCCAGGCCTGGCCCTTCTTGCGCTCGGCCTCGGTCCAGACGACGGGTTCCCAGTCCGGAGCGAGGATCAGGCGCGCACCGGCATTGGCGAGCTCGACGCGGTTGCCGGCAGGCTCCCAGACATAGAGGAAGAACGACCCCTGGATCGCATGCTTGTGCGGGCCGGTCTCGATATGCACCCCGTTCTCCAGGAAGATATCGGCGGCGCGCAAAATGTCCTCGCGCTGGTCGGTCGCATAGGTGACGTGGTGCAGGCGGCCATCGCCGCCGCCCTGCTCCTCCGAGCAGACAAGATCGTAGGTCTTGTTGTTGCAGGAGAACCAGACGCCGCCCAGCCGGCCATTGTCGAGCTGGATCATCTCGGTCACGCGCGAGCCGAGGCAGGTCTCCACGAACTTGCGGAACTCCTTCACGTCCGCGCCGAGCAGGTTGACGTGGTCGATGCGGCGCGGGCTGACGCCCTGCGCATGGAAACGGCTGGCATAGTTCTTGAGCGCCGACCTGTCCTTCTCATCAGGCTCGTAGCGGCGGGTCTCGTAATAGATCTCGAAGACGTGGCCGAACGGATCCTCAAAGCGATAGGCCTTGTTGCCGCCATGCCCCATATCGCCCTCGACCCAGCCGATCTTCTTGTAGGGGCTGGCCTCGATCGCCTTGACGCGGCGCTCCAGCGCCTCCGGCGAGGAGGTACGGTAGGCAATGTGGCCAACGCCGGTCCGGTCGGATTTGGTCAGCTTCAACGAATGGAACTCATAATCGTCCCAGGCACGCAGATAGGCCGACGTCGCGTCGCGTCCGCTCTCCTTCAGGCCATAGACGCGGGTGAAGAAGTCGAGGCTCTCATCGAATTTGTCGGTGAAGACCTCAACATGCGCCAGATGCGCAACGTCATAGCAGGGTTCGGCCATAAGTTTCCTCCTGATCGGACGGAAGCACGTTCGGCCCCGCCTTCTGTTACCGGTTCTCGATCCCGCCTGATACGATGGCTGTTTTGCCAATCGGCGCGATCAATTCGGCATTTTCGGCGAAAGACTAGTTCCTCGCCTTGATCCATGCCAATAGATTGGCGCGCCCCATCCATAAGTTCAAGCTACAGGCTTGTCAGCCATATTTTTGCGGGAGGGCGGAATTGCGCCGTTCCGGCGCATGCCGCGTTTCAATTTCTGCGCGCCGATGCGATGGCTTCGATGGATTGCGCGACATCCGCCTCTTCCTCCAGGCGCACTCCCAGCGAGCCGAGTTCGCGCTGGACGGCAGCGATCGCCAGTCCCAGTTCGCGCCCGGCCGGGAAGCCCAGTTCCCCCATCGTCGCCGCCGATTCCACCATTTCGGCGGCGCGCCGGATCCCATGCGTGGCGACACGCTCGAACTCGTAGCGGGCGAATTGCGGCCAGCCGAGACCGGGAAACGACTTGGCCAGCGAGCCGTGAATGCGGTCCAGCACGCCCGCCTGCCCCGCCGCCATCAGCGCCTGCACGGTGATCGCCTCCAGCCCCTTCACGAAAATGCTGCGGATCATCTTGATCGTCGTCGCCACGCCGATCTCGGCGCCGGCAAAGTCATGGTCGAAACCGAGCGATGCGACACGCGCCCGGAAACCTTCGTCCAGCGCGCCCGCCAGCAATACCGGCGTGCGGTGGCCTCTCGGATGCACCGGCGCCATCACGGCCATGTCCACATAGGCGACGCCGCCGGGCATCAGCGCCGCCGTCTCCACCTTCCTTCCCGCAGACACCGAATTGATGTCGACGAAAACCTGTCCGGGACGCAGATGCCTGGCAACGGAGCGACCGGCATCGAGACTATCGGCCGCCGTCACCGCCGAGATCACCCAGTCAGCGCCGTCGATCGCCGCGGCCGGCGTTTCAGCCACGGCGACGCCGAGCGCGGAAGCGGCCTCGCGCAAGGGTCCGTCCGCCTTGCGCGCGGTCAGGATGTCGTAGGCCGAAAAGCGGTCCACTCCGGCCTCGCGCAAGGTCGCCGTAAAGGCGCGGGCGGCTTCGCCGAAACCGATAAAGGCAATATGCATGGAAATCTCTCCCGCCAGCATGTCTCCGGAGCGGGACAGGCCGGTCGGGACATGGATGAAACAATGGCCGGAGTGGAGGTCGAGCGAATCCGAGGACCGCGACGCGCTTCAGCCGCAGCCTATTCTAGCGCCTGATGTATACAGGACGGAAGAGGCAGAACGCCCTCTCGATGGCGGAGGCAAGCGCTCAGGCCGCGTCGTTCATTTCCGCATAGGGCGAGCGCTTTCGGGCGGCATCGCCAAGGCGCAGCCAGGCCTTGATGGGAAGATGATCCGATGCCTGCCGCGAAACCGGCGTGTCGTGGACAGCAGCCTGCACGACCAGCCCATCCTGGTTGCCCATGATCCGGTCGAGCGCAAGGACGGGATAGCGGGACGGGAAACTCGCCATCAGCGGCGCCGGAGCCGGAAAGGCCGAGTCCAGCGCCCGCAGCGACGACCGCGCGCCGAGGCGCCATTCGTTGAGGTCGCCCATCAGCAATGTGGGCACCTCGGGATTGGAGCCGATGGCCGAGAGGATCGCCTCCACCTGCCGCTCGCGCGAGCGGCGCAGCAGGCCGAGATGGGCCGCCACGATCCGCAGCGGTCCCTTTTCCAGCGAAAGATCGACGATCAGCGCGCCGCGTGGTTCGCCGCCGGGCAGCGCCATCTGCCGCGCCGAGATCACCGCGCCGGGCCGGCACAGCACCAGATTTCCATGCCAGCCATGCCCCTTGCGGGTCGGCTTCAGCGGGATCGGCACGAGGCCGCATTCGCGCTCCAGCAAATCGAGGTCGAGCAGTCCCGCCCGGTCGCCGAAGCGCTCGTCGACCTCCTGCAGCGCGACGATGTCGGCGGACAGTTCGGCAATCACGCCGATCGTGCGAACGGGATCGAACACACGGTCGAGCCCCACGCATTTGTGAACATTGTAGGAGGCGATCACTGCATCATGATCGGGTGGCGCGGCATCGTCGCCCTGCTCATCCCCCGCATGGGCTTCGGCCAGTTCGAGCGAGCGCCGCAGCAATGGTCCGAGCGATTCGGCGAGCGCGGGCTTCCACTTCAATCCTGGCATATGGTGCGATTCTCCCGTCGTTTCCGACACTACCCGACCATGCATGGAGCGATGCCGCAAGCGCGACTATCGACCTGTCCGCGGCATCCGGATAGCATCATTCGCTTGCCGCGTTAATGCAGCGATAACATGGCATCGGCTTAAATCTGACGGAAAGCGGAATATTTCCAGGTCCACTGGTACATATGTCCCCGCGACCATAGCTGATTGCCATCCTTGTGCCATTGGTGCTTGATGACGGCAGGCTGACAGGAATTTCATCCAGCCTTCATTGTCGGCGGCATATGGATTTCATACCGCAGACACAGGAACCGCGCCGCGCATGAACACACATTACGGCACGCAGCCCCCGAAGCCCGAGCCCCGCTGGCTCGGTGCAACGGCGTCGCCGCGCACTGCCCTCGTCGCTCCCGTTTCAGTGGCGCGGTGGCTGCTCGTTCTGGTCATTCTCGCCGGCGTCTATTTCTTCCACGGCTTTCTCGTGCCGGTGCTCGCCGCGCTGGTGATCGGCTTCGCCAGCTGGCCGCTCTATCGCGATCTCCGCTATGCCATCGGCGGAAGCCGCACGCTCGCCGCCACCATCGCGATCCTGCTCATCCTGAGCTTCCTCATCATCCCGATCGTCATCGCGGTCAGCTATACGATCGGCGAGGTCGGCGAATGGTTCTCCTGGGCCGTCCGCACCAACAATACCGGCGCACCGACGCCCGAATGGCTGGTCGCCCTGCCGGGCATCGGCGAGTGGCTGAACGAGCAGTGGATCCGCTGGATCGGCCATCCCGGCGCCATCGGCGAACTGGTGCAGATCGTCAGCGGCGCCAATATCGGCTCGATCTATCGCGGCGTGCTGGCGGCGGGATCGAGCCTTTTCGACCTGTTCCTGACCCTGCTGTTCATGCTGATCGCGCTGTTCTTCATCTATCGCGACGGGGAAAGCTTCGCCGCGCAGCTCGACAAGCTGGGCGAACGTGTCCTGCCCGGCCGCTGGGAGCGTATCTCGCGCGTGGTGCCGCGCACCATCAGCTCGACCGTCATGGGCATGACCCTCATCGCCATCGGCGAAGGCATCGTGCTGGGCATCGCCTACTGGATCGCCGGCGTCCCCTCGCCCGTCACGCTGGGCGTGCTCACCGGCGTGATGGCGCTGATCCCCGGCGGCGCGCCGCTCTCCTTCACGCTCGTCGCGATCTATCTCGTCGCCAGCGGCTCGCCGGTGGCAGGCGTCGCCCTCGTCGCCTGGGGCGCGACGGAGCTCTTCATCGTCGACAAGACGCTGCGTCCGAGGCTGATCGGCGGCCCGATCAAGCTACCCTTCCTGCCCACCTTCTTCGGCCTGATCGGCGGCGTGAAGACCATGGGCTTCCTCGGCCTGTTCATCGGCCCGGTTCTCATGGCGCTGCTGGTCGCCATCTGGCGCGAATGGCTGCACGAAATGGAGCGGGCGGAAGTGGCGGCCGTCGAGACGCCGCCACCGCCACCCGTCGCGCCGGGCTGAGTTCCGTCAAACCGGGCTCATGCCGGCGCTGACATGAACCCGGCGAAGAATGCGGAAAGTTCTGCATGGGCATCAAGCGGCAGGACCGCCGCCACATACTGGTCCGGCCGCACGACCACCATGCAGCCGCGTAGCCGGTCGATTCCACGCAAGTCGAAAATGTCGTTCGCCGGGTCGGCGCAGAACATCTTCTCATAGTCGCGCAGACCCAGCCGGCCGGTCTCCGGCATCAGGAAGCCGGGCATCCGGCCGATCGCAAGCTCGCGATGCCGCTGCTGGAACACCGCCCGCATGTCGATGACGCTGTCGATATCCGCGCCCGAAGCGGTGAAGCGGCGCACCGGCGAATCCGCGGATTCGGCGAGGAAGGCGCATAGACGCCGGATCACTCCCTCTTCCATCGGGTCGCCTTCATCGGTGAAGGCATAGATGCGCCAGCGCCCATCGGCCTTCGCGGCATGGCCTAGATGCATGGGCTTGCCATCCGCCAGCCGGATCACCGGTGCGGAGTGGAAGCGCGTCCCGATGGCAAAGCCCGCGGCGAGCTGCTGCTCGCTTCCCGCCAAGGTGAGGAGCGAAGGCCCGTAATGCGTCGCAGTGCCAGCAGTGTAGCGACCGTGACGCACGAAATAGGCCTGCGTCTCGGCCGGATCGATGCCATCCGGATTTGTCTCCGATTTCACCGGGGCGCTGAGAATGCTCGCCCATTCGCGGTCGAAGTCGATCAATTCCCTGGCAATCGTCTGCCGCTCGGACGAATAGGTGTCGAGCAGTTCGGCGCGCGCCTGCCCGCGCAGCACCGCCGCCAGCTTCCAGCCCAGGTTAAAGGCGTCCTGCATCGACACGTTCATGCCCTGCCCCGCCTTCGGACTGTGGGTGTGGCAGGCATCGCCGGCGATGAAGATGCGCGGCCGGCGCGTGCCCCTTTCGGCCTCCGTCACATCGTCGAACCGGTCGCTGAGCCGCTGGCCGATCTCGTAGACCGACCACCAGGCGATCTCCTTCACGTCGAGCGTGTGCGGATGGAGGATGCGCCGCGCCGCATCCAGCACGTCATCGGAGGTGATCTTGCGCCCGGCCACACGCTCGCCCGCGGCAAGCTCGTCCATCTCGATATAAAGACGCACCAGATGACCGCCCTCGCGCGGTATGATGACGATGCTGCCCGCATCCGCCGACTGGATCAGCGACTTGAAGCGGATGTCCGGAAAATCGGTGACGGCGAGCACGTCGATCACGCCCCAGGCCTGGTTGGCGGAATCGCCCTTCAGCTCCAGCCCGATGGACTTGCGCACCGTGCTGCGCGCGCCGTCGCAGCCTACCACATAGCGCGCCCGCACCGTCTCGGCCGCGCCATTATGGTCGAAGCGCGCGGTCACGGGAAAAGCGCTGTCCTCGCCGGCCGTCGCCCGGTCCACCGTCACCTCGACCAGCTTGCGCTCGTAGAAGGGCTCCAGCCGCGTCGGCGCATTGCGCATCACGTCGAGATACATGTCGTGCACGCGCGCCTGGTTGAGGATCACATGCGGAAATTCCGACAGCCCGTCCTCGGTGTCCTGCACCCAGCCGCTGCGCGTGATATTCCGCCGGTTGGCCGGATCGGGCTTCCAGAACGTCGTCTCGTTCACCCAATAGGCTTCCCGCAGCACCTGCTCGGCAAAGCCGAAGGCGTTGAACATCTCCATCGTCCGGCAGGCGACGCCATCCGCCTGCCCAAGCTCCAGCGGACCAGGCTTCTGGTCCACGATACAGGTGCGGATGTCCGGGAAGGCGGCCAGTTGCGCGGCCAGCGTCAGCCCGGCCGGCCCGCAGCCGACGATCAGCACATCGACCTCGGCAGGCAGCGTGTCGCGCGGCATCGGCGCCACCGCCGCCTCCTTCACATTCGGATCGCCGGTACGAAACCCGTTCTGGTGAAACTGCATTCCATCCTCCAACTGCTCGCCCTGCGGCGTCCGCCGGTCCTGTTTCGCCGTCAGGCTCGACAACGGCATCGCGACAACGCAGAACCGGCTGTCTGGTCAAATCAGATTAGTAAGTATACAAATGATATGTGTACTGTCAATATGGAGACGGACGTGGAACCGACCGTTGACGAAGTCTACGACATGCCGGGCCATCTGGTCCGCCGCTTCCAGCAGATCGCGGTGGCCGTATTCCATGCCGAGGTCGGCGCCGCCGGCTATGACCTGACGCCGGTGCAATATGCCGCGCTCGTCGCCGTCGCCACCAATCCCGGCATCGACCAGGCGACATTGGCCGGCCTCATCGCCTATGACCGCGCAACGATCGGCGGCGTGGTCGAGCGCCTCGTCCAGAAGGGTTTTCTCGCTCGCCGCGTCAGCGGCCGCGACCGGCGCGCCCGCGAGCTCCATATCACCGAGGCGTGGCGCGAAAATGCGGCCCGCGTCACGCCTGCCGTGCAGCGCGCGCAGGAACGCATGCTCATCGGATTGACACAGGACGAATCCGGTCGATTCATGGACCTGTTGCGCAAGGCGATCGCCGCCGCCAACGATCTCAGCCGCGCGCCGCTGCGTCTCGCCGGCACGGACGAGACCGCCGGCGATTGAGCCTGGCTGCGCTTGACAATATCAGGCGACCTGATGATAGATGCAGGTCCCATCGGATCGAGGAGGACGACTGATGAACGCGGTCACGAAGAACGAAGCCTCGTCGCCCGCCGGCTACGTGCGCCCGGCGCTGCTCATCGACGGCGAGTGGATCGAGGCTTCCGCGCGCGAGACGCAGCCCATCGTCAATCCCGCCACAGGCCGCGCCATCGGCGTCGTCCCCCACGCCACCGCCGCCGACCTCGACCGGGCGCTTGAGGCCGCGCAACGCGCCTTCGCCGAATGGCGCAACGTCAATCCACGCGAGCGCGGCAAAATCCTCAAAAAGGCCGCCGACCTGATGCGCGAGCGGCAGGACGACATCGCGCGCCTCGCCACGCTGGAAATGGGCAAGCCGCTGCCCGAGGCGAAGCTGGAGACCCATTTCGCGGCCGAGGAAATGGAGTGGTTCGCCGAGGAGGCCCGCCGCAGCTATGGCCGCGTCATTCCCGGCCGGCTCGGCCCGACGCGCTTTCAGGTCGTGCGCGAACCGGTCGGACCCGCCGCCGGCTTCTCGGCGTGGAATTTCCCCATCGGCAATGCCGCCCGCAAGCTCGGCTCGGCGCTCGCGGCCGGCTGTACCATGGTCTACAAGCCGGGCGAGGAAGCGCCGGCCGCAGCGCTCGCGGTGGCGCGCTGCCTCGTCGATGCCGGCCTGCCCGCCGGCTGCATCTCGATCGTCTTCGGCGTGCCGGACACGATCTCGCGCCACCTGCTCGCCTCGCCGATCATCCGCAAGATCTCCTTCACCGGCTCGGTTCCGGTCGGCAAGCACCTCATCAAGCTCGCCGCCGACGGGTTGAAGCGCACGACGATGGAGCTCGGCGGCCATGCGCCGGTGCTGGTCTTCGACGATGCCGACATCGACGCCACGCTCGATCTCGCCGTGCAGCGCAAATACCGCAATTCCGGCCAGGTCTGCGTCTCGCCGACGCGCTTCTTCGTGCAGGAGAAATCCTACCAGCATTTCGTCGACGGCTTCGCCGCCCGCGCGAAAAAGATCAGGGTCGGCGACGGCCTCGATCCCGACACGCAGATGGGGCCGATGGTGCACACCCGCCGCCGCGACGCGATCGAGGTGCTGGTGCAGGACGCGACCGCCAAGGGCGCCCGCCTGCTCGCCGGCGGCGAACGCGTCGGCAATGAAGGCGCCTTCTATGCGCCGACCGTGCTGGCCGACGTGCCCGACGAAGCCCGCATCATGCATGAGGAGCCCTTCGGCCCGGTCGCGGTGCTCAACCCGTTCGGCGATCTGGAAGACGGCATCGCCAAGGCGAACAGCCTGCCCTACGGTCTGGCGGCCTACGCCTTCACGTCCTCGGCATCGAACATCAACCGGCTGGGCGATGCCATCGAGGCCGGCATGGTCGGCATCAATTCCTTCAACATCTCGACGCCGGAAACGCCCTTCGGCGGCGTGAAGGACAGCGGCCACGGCTCCGAGGTCGGCATCGAGGGCATCGAGGCATTTCTGGTGACGAAGACGCTCAGCATCACCTGATCCTGTTGTCGGTTTTGAGAGCGGGAGGAGGCTCGGATGAATCATATAAGGACTGAAAACACATTCGCCGCCGAAGCGCTGCTCGGCCGGATGAAAGCCGCCGGCATCGACGTGCTTCTGGCCAATGCCGGCACGGATTTCCCCTCGATCATCGAGGCCTATGCGCGCTCGGCCGAGACCGGCATCGCCATGCCCGAACCGCTGATCGTGCCGCATGAGGGCGTGGCCGTCGGCATGGCGCACGGCTACTACCTCGTCACCGGCAAGCCCGCCGCCGTCATGGTCCATGTCAATGTCGGCCTCGCCAATTCGGTGATGGGCCTCATCAATGCCGCCTCCGAAGCCGTGCCGATCGTGATGTGCTCCGGCCGCACGCCGCTGACCGAGACCGGCCGTTTCGGCAGCCGGTCGAGCCCGATCCACTGGGGCCAGGAAATGCGCGACCAGGCGGCGATGATCCGCGAGGTCGTGAAGTGGGATTACGAACTGCGCTATCCCGAACAGGCCGGCCCGGCCATCGACCGCGCCGTCAACATCGCCATGAGCGAACCGCGCGGCCCCGTCTATCTCAGCCTGCCGCGCGAGGCGCTGGCCGATGCCGCATCGCCCGGCGACACCCGCCCTGCCCATGCGCCGACCAGCTACGGTCCGCCGCGCCCGGAAATGGTCGCCCTTGCCGCCGAGGCGCTGGCCCGCGCCAAGCGGCCAGTCATCATCGCCCAGAGCCCTGAGATCGGAGAGGGATTCGAGCCTCTCGCCGGCTTTGCCGAGCGCTTCGCTTTGCCCGTGGTGGAATATTGGGCCACGAGGCAGGCCCTGCCCGGCAGCCATTCGATGAATGTCGGCCGCGAGCCGACGCCGTGGGTGCGCGATGCCGATGTAATCGTCGTAGCCAATGCCGCCGTTCCCTGGGTCGCCGGCAATGTCGAGCTTGCTGAGAACTGCACCGTCATCGCGCTCGGCCCCGATCCGCTTTACCAGAAGCTGCCCATGCGCAGCTTCCGCATCGACATATCGCTCGCCGGCGGCCTCAATGCCGGCCTGCGCGCGCTGGACGAGGCGATGCGCGCCATGGTGCCGGCGGACGAGCGCTTTACCGCGCGCCGCGAACATGTAGCCAGCCAGCGTGCGGCGACGACCGAGGCGCTGGAGAAGCGCGTCGCCATGGGCAGCGGATCGCCAATGTCGCCTTCCTTCGTCAGCCGCTGCCTGTCGGACGCCGCGTCCGACGCCGCCTTCTTCAACGAACTGGGCGTCGACCCCACCGCCATGCGCTTCGAGAAACCCGGCAGTTATTTCTTCACGCCGATCTCCGGCGGCCTCGGCTGGGGCGTGCCTGCCGCCCTCGGCGCACAGCTCGCCAACCGCAACCGCCAGATGATCGCCACGGTGGGCGACGGCTCCTACATGTTCGCCAACCCGGTCGCCTGCCACCAGACGGCTGCTGCGCTGAAATTGCCGTTGCTCACGGTCGTCTTCAACAACGGCATCTGGAACGCGGTGCGCCGCTCCACGCTGCAAATGTATCCGGACGGTCGCGCCGCAGCCGCCAATGTCATGCCGATGACCGCGCTCGACCCCTCCCCCGACTATGCGGCGGTCGCCCGCGCCCATGGCGCGCATGCCGAGCGCGTGGAGAGCGGCGATGCGCTGCCCGAGGCGATCAGCCGCGCGCTTGCAGCCACCACATCCGGCCAGCAGGCAATGCTGGAAGTCATGGTGTCCTATTGAATGGCCGCGCCGCAGCCGGACACCGTTGACGAGACGGCGCTGCTCGCCCGGCTGGCAGGGTACCGCCGCCGCCTTCCCACGGTGGAAGACCTCGAAGCGCGCGCGGAACGCCGGATTCCGCGCTTCGCCTTCGACTTCCTCCAGGGCGGTGCAGGCGATCAGAGCGGCCTCGGCCGAAATCGCAGCGCGTTCAAGGGCATCGAGGTCATCCCGCGCTACGGCTTGGACGTGACCTCCGTCGACACCTCGGTCGAGCTTTTCGGCCATCGCTACGCCGCGCCGATCGGCATCTCGCCCATCGGCTTCGACGGGCTGATGTGGCCGGGCGCCACCGAGCTTTTCGCCCGCGCCGCGCAGCGCATGAACATCCCCTACCTCACCGGCACGCTCGCCACGTCCACCATCGAGCAGGTCGCCGGCTGGGCGCCCGACGTAACCTGGTTCCAGCTCTATCCGCTGGCCCGCGACGATCACCGGCTGAGCTTCGACCTTGCATCGCGGGCCGAGCAGGCCGGCGCGAAGGCGCTTGTCGCCACACTGGACATCCCCGTCCGCTCCAAGCGGCCGCGCGACCTGCGCAACGGCTTCGTCATGCCCTTCCGCCTGAGCACCAGCAATGTGGTCGATGCCGCGCTTGCGCCCGCCTGGCTGCTCGCCCTCGCCCGCCGCGGCATGCCCCGCTTCGCCAACATCGAGGCTTACGCCGGCAGCAGCGACACGGCCTCTTTCGTCGGCGCCAATGTCGGGGGCGGTTTCACCTGGGAGGTGATCGCCCGCCTGCGCGAGAAATGGCGCGGTCCGCTTCTGGTCAAGGGCGTGCTCCATCCCGGCGACGCGGAAAGAGCGCGCGCCATCGGCCTCGACGGCATCATCGTCTCCAACCATGGCGGCCGCCAGTTCGACGCCGCACCGGCCTCCATCGACGTGCTGCCGGAGATCGACCGCGCCGTCGGCCGCGACATGACCGTGATCCTCGACAGCGGCGTGGTGTCCGGCGTGGACATGATGCGCGCCGTCGCCTGCGGCGCGCATTCCACCTTCGCCGGCCGCGCCTTCATGCTGGCATTGGCAGCGCTCGGCGACTACGGCGCCCGCCACATGGCCGCGACCTTCATCGAAGAATACAGGACAGCGCTCGGCCAGTCCGGCCTCGTCACGACCGCCGAGGCCGCGACCGCCGCCCTGCGCCATCCCACGGCCTGGCGCTTCCCCGACGCGCAAACCTGACCGCCGGAGACCCAACATGCCCGATACTGCCGGCCTGATCGACGCCCTGAAGCCGCATTTTGGCGAACGGCTTTCCGTCGCCGAAGCGGTCCGCGACCATCACGGCCGCGACATGTCGCGGCAGCCGCCGCATCTGCCGGATGCCGTGATCTTCGCCGAAAACGAGGAGGACGTGCAACGCGTCGTCGCCGCCTGCTACGAATATGGCGTCGCCGTCACCCCCTTCGCCGCCGGCTCCTCCATGGAGGGCCACATCATCCCGCTGAATGGCGGCATCTCGCTCGACATGACGCGCATGAACCGCATCGTCGCCGTCAACCACGAGGATTTCGACGCGGTGGTGGAGGCCGGCGTCACCCGCAAGCAGCTCAACGCCCATCTGCGCGACATGGGCCTGTTCTTCCCCATCGACCCCGGCGCCGACGCCTCGCTCGGCGGCATGGCCTCTACACGCGCCAGCGGCACCACAGCCGTGCGCTACGGCACCATGCGCGAAAACGTGCTGGCGCTGCGCGTCGTCACGCCGAAAGGCAAGATCGTCACCACCGGAAGGCGCACCCGAAAATCCTCCACCGGCTACGACCTGACGAAACTCTTCGTCGGCGCGGAAGGCACGCTCGGCGTTATCACCGAGGTCACGGTGCGACTCCATCCCATCCCCGAGGTGACCGCCTCAGCGATCTGCACCTTCGAGACGCTGCGCGGCGCGGTGGAGGCCGTCGTCGCCACCATGCAGAGCGGCATCCCCGTCGCCCGCATCGAGTTCCTGGACGAGGTCGCCGTCGATGCCTCCAACGTCCATTCCAATCTCGGCCTGAAGCGCGCGCCCACGCTCTTCCTCGAATTTCACGGAAGCCCGACATGGGTCGAGGAGCAGTCGCGCACCGTGGCCGAGATCGCCGCCGGCTTCGGTGGTTCAGGCTTTGAATGGTCCACCCGGACCGAGGACCGCGAGCGGCTGTGGAAGGCTCGCCACGAAACGCTCTATGCCAGCCAGTCGCTGCGCCCCGGCTGCAAGCCCTACACGACCGATGTCTGCGTGCCGATCTCGCGGCTGGCCGATGCCGTGGTGGCCGCCCGCGCCGACATCGATGCCTCCTTCATCCAGGGCAAGATCATCGGCCATGTCGGCGACGGCAATTTCCATGTCGGCTACCTCATCAAGCCCGAGATTCCCGAAGAACTGGCCGAGGCCGAGCGGCTGGCCGACCGGCTCTACATGCGCGCCATCGAGATGGACGGCACCTTCAGCGGCGAGCACGGCGTCGGCATTTCCAAGCTGCCCTATCTGCGCAAGGAACATGGCGAGGCGGTCGACCTGATGAAGGAGATCAAGGCCGCGCTCGACCCCGCCGGCATCATGAATCCCGGCAAGCTGGGACAGGCGGGATAAAGCTTCGCCGGCGCCGGCAAGCCGCCGGTTCCGCGCGAAATCCCGCCCCGCCTCATTGACTTGCCAACCGTTATATCCGAATTATCAGGAAACCTGACATAGCGGAGGACTCGATGAAGAAGATCGACATTTTCAATCACATCTGGCCGAAGCCGTTCCACGACCGGCTGGTGCATCATCTCGGCGCGATGACGCAGATGACGGCACGGTCGAACGCGGTGCCGATGATGACCAATCTCGACCGCCGCTTCGAGGTCATGGACATGTTCGGCGAGGACTATCAGCAGGTCCTGTCGCTCGCCTCGCCGCCGCTGGAAAAGTTCGGCGACCCGGCGGTGGCGCTGGAGCTCTCCCGCGTCGGCTCCGATTCCATGGCCGAGCTGTGCCAGAAATATCCGGAGCGCTTCCCGGCCTTCATCGGCAGCGCGCCGATGAACAATCCCGACGCGGTGGTGGAGGAGTGCCGCCGCGCCATCGAGGATCTGGGCGCCGCCGGCATGCAGATCTTCACCAATATCAACGGCAAGCCGGTGGATCTGCCGGAATTCGAGCCCTTCTTCGAATATATGGCCAAGGCCGGCAAGCCGATCTGGCTGCATCCGGCCCGCACGCAGGAATTTTCCGACTACGAGACCGAGGACCGTTCGGAATACGAGATCTGGTGGACCTTCGGCTGGCCCTATGAAACATCAGCCACCATGGCGCGCATGGTCTTCTCGCGCATGTTCGACAAGTTCCCCGGCCTCAAGGTCATCACCCACCATGCCGGCGGCATGGTTCCCTATTTCGAGGGCCGCGTCGGCCCGGGCTGGGACCAGATGGGCAAGCGCACCAGCGACCGCGACCTGACCGCCGTGCGCAAATCGCTCAAGCGCCCGCATCTCGACTACTTCAAGGAATTCTACGCCGACACCGCTTCCTTCGGCTCCCACAAGGCGATCGAGCATGCGATCGAGTTCTTCGGCGAGGACCGCGTCGTCTTCGCCTCCGACGCGCCCTTCGATCCGGAAGGCGGGCCGATGTATATCCGCGAAACCATCCGCGTCATCGACTCGCTGGATATTTCCGACGAACTCCGCCGCAAGATCTATCAGGACAATGCGGTGAAGCTGCTCGGTCTCTGAAGCAATTCCAGCAAAAAGTGCGCAGCGGTTCTGCGTCCGGAATTGTGTGGAAACAGAAAGATAGCATGAAGCCGATCCTCCCTTCTCCCCTCGCGGGAGGAGGGAGCAGGCCTTACCTATAAGCGCGTTTCGTCGCGGTCGCGCAGATAGCGGGCGAGCTTGCGCGTCAGGCGCGCCAGCTCTTCATAGTCTGCATCCGACATATCGTCGAATACGTCGCGCTCCACCTTGTCCGCGATGGAATCGCACCGCTCCAGCGTGGCAGCGCCGGCGGCGGTGACGCGCATGCGCAGGATCCGCCGGTTCGACGGATCGGCTTCGCGCATGATGAGCTCCCGGCGCTGCAGCACGCCGATCAATTCGTTCATCGTCTGCGGCGTCACATAGAAGCGCCGCGACAGTTCCGACGAGGAAAGGCCCGGATGCCGGCCGATCACGCTCAGCACCGTGTACTGGATCGCCGTCATCTCGAACGTGCTCAGCGCCGCCTCGAAGCGGCTGCGAACGGAGTGGTTCGCCTGATTGAGGTAGAACATGGCCCGCGGGCGCAGGATATCGCGCGGCCGCGGCGACGTTTTGCTGGACAACCGTTCACACTCCTGTCTCGCCGCCGTTTCCCGGCAAGCCGCGCGAGAATTGCGAGGCTGGTTCCAGCCGGGCACAGGACACGTTTGCGGAAATGGCCGGGCCGGCACGGAGCCGGCCCGGCCGCGCATCATATTTTCGGAAGCTTGGCCACTTCGACGAGCGTCTTCCACTCGGCCACGGTATCCACCATGAGCTGCTGCGATTCCTCCGGCGTGGAGATGTAGGGGTCGCCGCCCTGCTCGGTGATGAATTTCTTGGCCTCCTCGGTGCCGAGAACCTCGTTGAACCAGCCATTGAGCTTGGCGACCACGTCCTGCGGCATGCCGGCCGGAACCATCACGCCCCACCAGCCGAGCTGGTTGATGTCGTAGCCCTGCTCCTTGAAGGTCGGCACGTCGGGAATGCCGGCCATGCGCTCGCCCGAACCGATCGCCAGCGCGCGCCAGCGGCCGGCCCGGATCTGCGACAGGCCGAAGACCGGATCATGCGCGCCCCAGTCCACCTGGCCGCTCAGCATGTCGTTCACCGTATCGGCCGCGGTCTTGTACTGGACCTGCAGCGTCTGCAGGCCGGAGAGCTGCTTGAACTCCTCGGCCATCACCTTGCCCGAAGTGGCGTTGACGGCATAGGAGGCCTGGTCGCCCTTCTTCTTCTGGTCTTCCACGAGGTCGGCCAGCGTCTTGTAGGGACTGTCGGCCCGCACGGTCAGCAGGAAGGCCTGCTTGTTGATCGTGGCGATCGTGTTGAGGTCCTTGATCACATCGATGGGCGGGTTCTTGAGCAGCCACATATTGCCGCCGGTCGAATTGCCCGAGTGGACGAAGACCGTATAGCCGTCGGGCTTGGCGCGCGCCGTATATTCGGCGGCGATATTGCCCGCCGCACCCGGCTTGTTCTCCACGATCACCGTCTGGTTCGCCACCTTGCTCACCTTGTCGGCGAAGTAGCGCACCAGCACATCGGCGCCGCTGCCGGCTGGGAAGGCGCAGATGAAGGTGATGGGCTTGCTCGGATAGGCATCCTGGGCAAAGGCCATGCCGGGCATCATCAGCGCAGCGCCGCCAAGCAGCAGTGCCTTGCGGCGTGTGAATTTGATCTTGCTGTCAGACATTCGGTTCCTCCTTGGATCAGTTCTGTGGAATCTTCGCCAGCTGGACATAGTCGCGCCATTCGTCGACCGTGAAGGCGAGCAGGTCGTCGACCTCCTTCGGCGAGCCGATATAGGCGTCGCCGCCATTCTTGTTCAGGAACTCGACGGTATCCGGCTGTTCGAGCACCTCCTTGAACAGCGCGTTGAGCTTGTTCACGATATCGTCCGGCGTCGCTTTCGGCACGAAAACGCCCCACCAGCCGAGCTGGTCGACATCGTAGCCATACTCCTTCAGCGCCGGGATATCCGGCGTCGCCTTCATCCGTTCGGGCGAACTCACCGCCAGCAGGCGCACATTGCCTGCCGTCTGCTGCGCCAGCGCGAAGACCGGGTCGAGGGCGCCGAAGTCGAGCGCGCCGCTGATGATGTCGTTGAGCGAGTCCGGTGCGGTCTTGTAGGCCACCTCGGTCGCCTTGAAGCCGGCAAGCTGCGCATAGGTCGCGGCCAGCACCTTGCCAGAGGTAGCGGTGGTAGCATAGGTGCCGCCGCCGTCCTTTTCCTTCCCCTTCATCAACTCGGTCAGTTCCTTGATGTCCTTGGCCGGCGACTTCGTCGGCACCGCGATCATGAAGGGCTGCTTGTTGATGAACTGGACGCCGCGCAGGTCCTTCACCACGTCGATCGGCGGGTTCTTGAACAGCGACATGTTCGCCGCCGTCGAGGTGCCGGAATGGACGTAGACCGTATAGCCGTCCGGCTTGGCGCGGACGGTATACTCTGCCGCGATATTGCCATTGGCGCCGGGCTTGTTCTCCACGATCACCGTCTGCCCGGATACCTTGCTCACCTTGTCGGCGAAATAGCGCACCAGAACATCGGCGCCGCTTCCCGCGGGAAAGGCGCAGACGAATGTGATGCGGTCATTGGGATAGTCGGCCTGGGCCCAGGCTGCTGCCGGGGCCATTGCCAGCGATACAGCCGCTGCCATGAGCGTGCGGCGCGTGATGCTCGTCAGTAACTCTCTCATAAAGCTCCTCCACCTATCGAGAGTTCTTTTTCGCTTCCCTACTCCTCCTGGAAAGCCTCCTCGCGCGTCTTGCGGAACTGCGGCAGGACGATCAGCGCGATCATGAGCACCGTTGCGACGAGCAGGGATGCCGAGATGGGCCGATCCAGGAAGATCATCGGGTCGCCGCGCGACAGAACCAGCGACCGGCGCAGGTTCTCCTCCATCAGCGGGCCCAGAATGAAGCCGAGCACCAGCGGCGCGGGCTCGCAACCGAACTTCAGCAGGATGTAGCCGAAGATCGAGAAGATGATCATCAGCACCATCATGAAGGGCTCGGTGCTGGTCGAATAGACGCCGATGGCGCAAAACAGCAGGATGGCGGGGTAGAGGAAGCGGTAGGGAACCGACAACAGCTTCACCCATATTCCGAGCATCGGCAGGTTGATGACGACCAGCATCAGGTTGCCGATCCACATCGACGCCACCATGCCCCAGAACAGGTCGGGCCGCGCCGTCATCACCGCGGCACCCGGCTGGATGCCCTGGATGATCATGGCGCCCATCATGATCGCCATGATCGGGTTGGACGGGATGCCGAGCGTCAGCAGCGGGATGAACGAGGTCTGCGCGGCGGCGTTGTTGGCGGCTTCAGGACCGGCCACGCCCTCGATCGCGCCCTTGCCGAACTTCTGCGGCTGGCGCGTGACCTTCTTCTCCAGCGTGTAGCTGGCGAAGGAGGCGAGCACGGCGCCGCCGCCGGGCAGGATGCCGAGGATGGAGCCCAGCCCGGTGCCGCGCAAAGCGGCGGGCCAGGCCTGCTGGAACTCCTGTTTCGTCGGCCAAAGGTCGCGCAGCCGCGTCGAGATCGCGGTGCGTTCGGCCGGCGGATTCTCCAGGTTGCGGATGATCTCCACGATACCGAAAAGGCCGAGCACCAGCGGCAGGAAGTCGATCCCCTCCCACAGCCCGCCAATGCCGAACGTATAGCGCGTCAGGCCGGTATTGGTGTCGGTGCCGACGAGGCCGAGCAGCAGGCCGATCAGCACCATCGTCGTCGCCTTGAGCACCGAGCCATGGGCGAGCACCACCGCCATGACCAGTCCAAGCAGCATCAGGGCGAAATAGTCCGGTGAGTTGAATTGCTGCGCGAAGGCCGAAAGCGGTGGCCCGAAGGCGGCGATGAAGACCGTGCCCACGCAGCCGGCGAAGAAGGAGGCGAGTGCCGCGGTCGCCAGCGCCGAGCCTGCACGCCCGCGCTTGGCCATCTGGTGGCCCTCGATACAGGTGACCACCGAGGATGCCTCGCCCGGCATGTTGACGAGGATCGACGTGGTCGAGCCGCCATATTGGGCGCCGTAATAGATGCCGGCCAGCATGATCAGCGAGGAAAGCGGATCGAGGCCGAAGGTGATGGGCAGGAGGATGGCGAGCGTCGGGATCGGGCCGATGCCGGGCAGCACGCCGATCAGCGTGCCGAGCACGACGCCGATCAGGCAGAACATCAGGTTTTGCAGCGTGCCGGCGGCGGCGAAGCCAGTCGCGAGGTGTTCGAATATCTCCATCGCTTTAGCTATTCCACCACAGCGGCATGGGCTGGTTGAGGCCGTAGACGAAAAGCAGCACGACGAATGCCGAGACGCAGACTGCGAAGATGATCGTCTCGACCAGCTTGACGTTCGGGCGCGCATAGGCAGCCGCGACCATCATCAGCACGGCGGTGATGACCACGCCGATCTGGCTAATGAGGAAGCCGAAGATCGCCAGCGCCACCATGAGCATGAAGATCGGCCGGAACTGGAACCGCTCGATCGCCGGGCCGTCGACGGCGAGCGACTTTCCGACGGTGACGAAACCCGCAAGAATGATCAGTCCGGAGATGATCGAGGGAAAGTAGCCTGGGCCCATATTGCGCGCCGAGCCGAATGTCAGGTCGCGGCCGAAATATATCCCCGCCGCCCCGATCAGCAGGAACAGTATCCCTGCGCCCAGGTCCTGCGGGCTTCGTACTCTCAGCATCAAATCCTCCCGGTTCGCGGCTGAAACGCTTGCCATGGCCTGCTGCCCTCGACCACTTCTCGCGGCCGTTCCTCCGGGCAACCAGGATTTCGTCAGGGGCAATGTCGCCCAACAGAATTTGACTATAGCAAAAGCGTTCCCACACGCCAGCAATCCGCCACATCTCCGTCAGCGATGACGCTTTCGAATTATGGCTCCCTTATATCAGGATACCATACATCAAATGTCAACGGCGAATTGCACCCCATTCGACCCGTCGAGGGCGACGCGCCCGCTCCGGTACATTGGGTTAAAACAAATTCCATTGTATTATGTCAAAACAATTTGACATTGCCATTGCATCACAGGATTGTCCCGCCGCGTCGGAAAGATGGACGAGGCGATGAAAATTTCGGTGATCGGCGGGGGTATCGGCGGCATGACCGCCGCGCTCGCTTTGCTGCGACAGGGTTTTGATGTCGAGGTCTTCGAACAGGCGTCGGAATTGCGCGAGGTGGGCGCGGGCGTGCAGATCAGCGCCAACGGCACCCGCATCCTGTTTGCACTGGGATTGGAAAAGGAGATCATGTCGGTCGCCAGCGAAGCGGGCGGCAAGGAAATCCGCCTGTGGAACACCGGCCAGACATGGAAGCTGTTCGATCTCGGGCCGGTCTCCGTCGAGCGCTACGGCTTTCCCTATATCACCATCCACCGCAACGACCTGCATCAGGCACTGGCCGCCGGTGTGCGCCGCGCCGCACCCGATGCCATCCGGCTCAGCAAGCGCTGCGTCGGCCTCGACCAGGACGCGCATGGCGTGACGCTGCGCTTTGCCGACGGTTCCACGGCACGCTCCGACATCGCCATTGGCGCCGATGGCGTACACTCGGTCGTGCGCGAGGCGCTGTTCGGCCCGGACGAGCCCGCCTTCAGCGGCATCGTGGCATGGCGCGGCGTGATTCCGGTAGACCGCCTGCCCGCCCATCTGCTGCGCCCCGTCGGCACCAACTGGATCGGGCCTGGCGGCCATGTGATCCACTACCTGCTGCGCCGCGGCGAATTGATGAACTACGTTTCCGTGGTGGAGCGCTCCGACTGGCAGGTCGAATCCTGGTCGGTCGCCGGCACGGTGGAGGAGTGCCTGGCCGACTATCCCGGCTGGCACGACGACGTGCACACGATGATCCGCAGCATCGACACGCCTTACAAATGGGCACTGATGCTGCGCCAGCCGATGGCCGACTGGTCGCAGGGCCGCGTGACGCTGCTGGGCGACGCATGTCACCCCACCCTGCCCTTCCTGGCGCAGGGCGCGGCGATGGCGATTGAGGACGGCTACGTTCTGGGTCGCGCGCTGGCCGCCAATGGCGGCGACCACAAGGCAGCCTTCCGCCGCTACGAGATGGCGCGCAACGACCGCACCTCGCGCATCGTCAACGGCGCGGCCGCCAATGCCGGGCGGTTCCACAATCCGGCCCTGTCGGACGCAGCCACCGCCGAGGCCTATGTGAATTCCGAATGGGAAGAGGAGAAGGTCAGGCAGCGCTACGAATGGCTTTTCACCTATGATGCGACATCGGTGCCGGTTGGACCCGAACGGGTCGCCGCGTCATGATCGCCGTAAACCAGCTTGAAGGGACGGAAAACCATGGGTGAAATGCTGCGGCTGCGTGCCGCCGACGGACATGAACTGGGCGCCTACCGCGCCGCGCCGCAGGGAACGCCGCGTGGCGGCGTCGTGGTGCTTCAGGAGATTTTCGGCGTCAACAGCCACATCCGCAATGTCTGCGACCGCTTCGCAGCGGAAGGCTATGTGGCGATCGCGCCGGCGCTGTTCGATCGTTTCCAGCGCGATTTCGAATCCGGCTATTCGCCGGAGGAAGTCGCCGTCGCGCGCGGTTTCATGGCCTCCTTCGACTGGGAGGCGCTGGTCGCCGACACGCGCGCGGCGATGGACCGTGTGCTCGAGGAGACCAAGCCCGTCTCCATCGTCGGCTTCTGCCTTGGCGGCTCGCTGGCCTATATCGCCGCCACGCGCTTCGACGATCTGGCCTCGGCCGTTAGCTATTATGGCGGCAAGATCGTCAGCCATGCCGACACGAAGCCGCTCTGCCCGGTAATGATGCATTTCGGCGAGACCGACCAGTCGATCCCGATGAGCGACGTGGAGATCGTGAAGGCCAAGCGCCCCGACACTGAGATCTTCACCTACCCCGCTGGCCACGGCTTCAATTGCGACGAGCGCGGGGCCTATGACGCCGCGCAGGCGGCCATCGCCTGGAAGCGCACGCTGGGCCTGCTGGAAAAGGTGCACGGCCCCAAAGCCTGAGGAAGATCGATGTCGGACGGCAGCAAGGTGGAATGGCAGCGCGTGCCGCTTGTCGTGTCCTTCCCGGACACGGCGCGCTTCACCGAGACCTACGGCTTCGCCGGCAATTCGGGCCGCGTCAACCTGGAGGGGCAGCTCCTGCGTCCCGCCGGGCGCCCGTCCGACACGGTCTATGTCTTCATGCACCCGACCTCGACGCTCCAGCTCCTGCCCATGCCGACTGCGCTCGCCGACCGCGGCCTGCATGTGCTGTGCGCGGCGAGCCGCTACCCGAAGAACGACAGCGCGCTCATCATGGAAAAGGTGGCGATCGACCTCGGCCGCTGGCTTGACCATGCCCGCAACCAGCTGGGCTACCGCAAGGTCGTGCTCGTCGGCTGGTCGGGCGGCGGTTCGCTGTCGCTGTTCTATCAGGCGCAGGCCGAGAACCCAACCATCACCCACACGCCGGCCGGCGACGAGGTGAACCTTGCCGAAGCCGGCCTGCAACCCGCCGATGGCGTCATTTTCATCGCCGCGCATCTGTCCCGCGCCGAGACGCTGACGGAATGGCTCGACCCTTCCGTCATCGACGAGCGCGACCCCGACAATCGCGACCTGTCCCTCGACATCTATTCGCCCGACTGCCCCGTCCAGCCGCCTTATTCCGCCGATTTCATATCCCGTTTCCGCGCCGCGCAGGTGGCCCGCAACCGCAGGATCACCGACTGGTGCCTCGACACGCTGGACATGCTGCGCCGGCGTGGCGGGCCGGAACAGGAGCGCGCCTTCGTCGTCCACCGCACCATGTGCGATGTGCGCTGGTTCGACACCGCGATCGACCCCAACGACCGCAAGCCCGGCTGGTCCTATATGGGCGATCCGCGCACGGTGAATGTCGGCCCGGTCGGCCTTGCCCGCTTCTGCACGCTGCGCTCATGGCTGAGCCAATGGAGCTACGACCTCTCCAATGCCAAGGGCCCGGCCAATGCGCGCCTCATCCGCCGCACGCCGGTGCTGCAGATCGAGAACAATGCCGACGAGGCCGTGCCGGCCACGCACAATCCGGCGATTGCCGCAGCACTCGCCACGCCGGACAAGGAATATCTGACCATTCCGCGCGCGACGCACTATTATCTCGGCCAGCCGGACCTGCTCGCCATGTGCCTCGACCGCGTGACCGACTGGAGCCGGCGCCACGGCCTGCTGGCGGAATGAATGAAGCCGGCAGAGTCGACTGCCGGCTTCAAGCATTTGCAGCCAGCGGAATCGCTTGGCGTCGCACAAATGCGGCTAAAGGCGGATCAGCCCAACGAGGGTTGGGCTGATCCGAGGGAGTTCGGGAGGATATGCGATGAAACCGTCAGGCAGCGGCCTTTTTCGCCGCGATCATCTTCGCCTTCTTTTCCGTCCACGCGTCCAGGTTGCCGCGCGCCTCGCTGGCCGCCTTCTCCAGATAGCCCGGCTCCTCGGTGCGCGCCGTCACTTCCAGTCTGAGCCCGTTCGGGTCGAAGAAGTAGATCGAGTTGATGAATTCATGGTCGATGATGTCGGTCGTCTGCACGCCCGCATCGGCAAGCCGCTGGCGCATCTTCAACACCTCGTCCACCGAATCCAGCTCCATGGCGAAATGCATCACCCAGCCCGGCGTGTTGGGCGACGGCTCGGGCATCGCGTTCTCGCCGAGGTCGAAGAAGGCCATGTAGGAGCCGTCCGCCATCTCGAAGAAGAAATGCGCATAGGGCTTTTCCTCGCCCGTGCTCGGCACCTTGTCCGCCGTCATGCAATTGACCAGCGGCAGGCCGAGCAGGTCCTCGTAGAATTTCCGCGTCTCCTCCCCGTCCCGACAGGGAAAGGAGAAGTGATAGAGACCCTTGATCTTCGGTGCGGCAGCCATGATGCGTCCTCCTTTGCAATATGGTTTCCTCTGGCGCGAAGCCTAGCGCAATGCGCATCGAACCTTGTCCTCCCGTCAGGGGGACAAAGGGAGTTCGCCCATGGATGACGCCCGCAACAATGCCGCCCTCGCGGCAGCCATATCAGCGATCGGCGAACCGTCCTTTCCCGACCGCCTTCTCGCCCTGCTGCGCGGCCTCGCCGGCACCGATCTCTGCTCGGCCTTCGCGGTCGGCCATGACGGCTCGCTGCGCTATCTCTTCGCCGCCGGCCACCATGCCGACATTCCCGATTTCGCCGAAAGTGCCTCGCTCGCCTATGCAAGCGGCTACTGGCAGCGCGACCGCACCATGCGGCGCGCGCTGACCGGACTGGGCGGCGGCGTCCATCTCATCCGTCAGGCCTGGAACGGAATCACCGATCCGGACTATCGCCGCGCCTGCTACGAGCGCGGCGGCATCGTGGAGCGCCTGACACTCTATGCCGGCGGCGAGCCGGCCATCTTCGCCAGTGCCTATCGCAGCCGCGCCAGCGGCCATTCCAGCCCAGCCGAGATCGAGGCACTGGAGAAAGCGGCCGGCATCGTCATGGCGCTGGTCGCGCGCCATGTCGCCGCGTCACACGATACCGGACAGCCCGCAGCCCACGACATCGCGCATCGCCTCCTCGCCAGCCAGCACAGGCTGAGCCAACGCGAGGCGTCCGTAGCGGCCGCCCTCTCGCTCGGCCGCACGCAAAAAGAGATCGCGGAAGCGACGGGCGTCGCGCTCAGCAGCGTCGTCACCTATCGCCGCCGCGCCTACCGCAAGCTCGGCGTCAGCGACCGGCACGAGATTGCCGGCCTGCTGCGCCGCGCGGGCAACCGATTTGAAACCGAACGCAATGAAGGGGAAAGCATATGAGACTTGACGGCAGGGTCGCGATCGTCACCGGCGCAAGCACCGGCATCGGGCGCGCCATCGCGCTTGCTCTGGCCAGCGCCGGGGCGAAAACGGTGGTTGCCGCGCGCAGCGCCGACAGACTGGAGGAACTGGCAAAGGAGATCGCCGGTGCCGGCGGCGACGCGCTGGCCGCCCCCTGCGACGTCACCGACGAGGCGAAGGTGGAAGCCCTCTTCGCCCATTGCAGCGAGCGCTTCGGCGACCCCGACATCCTCATCAACAATGCCGGTATCGCAGACCATACGCCCACGCCGGACTTGACGCTGGCGCGCTGGCAGGAGGTGATCGACATCAACCTCACCTCCGTCTTCCTATGCAGCCGCGCGGCCATGCGCCTGATGATGCCGAAGAAGCGCGGCCGCATCATCAATATTGGCAGCATCTCGGCCAAGGTGCCGCGCCAGAACACGGCCGCCTATACGGCGAGCAAGTTCGCCGTCGAGGGCCTGACCCGCTCGCTGGCGCTCGACGGCCGCCCGCACGGCATCGCCGTCTCCATGCTGCATCCCGGCTCCACCGTCAGCATGCTGGTGCCCGGCGTCACCGACAAGCAGCGGCCGGACACGATGCAGGCAGAGGACGTCGCCCGGCTGGCGCTGCTCATGGCGACCCTGCCCGACGACGTGAACCTGTTCGAATCCACCATCCTGCCCATCGGCATGCCGTTCCTCGGACGGGGCTAAGGCAACTCCGGGTCGATTGTCGGGCGACGGCAAAGGCAAGGAGCAACCCTATATCAGGTTGACGAATATATGGCTGCCTGATATCGAAGCGGAAACGCTGGAGCCTTGATCATGCAGAATGCACAGAATCCTTCCGCCAACGGCCAGGCCGGCCGCTGGGGCGAGAACGTCACCGTCGATTTCGAGGACGGCATCGCCTGGGTCACGCTCAATCGCCCGACCCGGCGCAATGCCATTAATCCCGGCATCGTCTGGGAAATGAACGCGATCATGGACGCGCTGGAGGAAGACGACCGCTGCAAGGTCATGGTCGTCACGGGCGCGGGCGAATCCTTCTCCGCCGGCATGGACCTGAAGGAATATTTCCGCGCCACCGACAAGGTGCCGCCGATTCATCGCGAGCGCCTGTTCCGCGCCAATGCCAACTGGCAGTGGCGCCGCATGATGTATTATCCCAAGCCCACCATCTCCATGGTCAATGGCTGGTGCTTCGGCGGCGCCTTCCAGTTCCTCATCGGCTCCGACCTCGCCATCGCATCGGAGGACGCCACCTTCGGCCTGTCGGAGATCAATTGGGGCATCATTCCCGCCGGCATCGTCGCAAAGGCGGTGATGGAGGCCATGAGCCTGCGCGACGCGATGTATTATATCATGACCGGCGAGACGTTTGACGGTCGCGAGGCTGCCGCCATGAAGCTGGTCAACAAGGCGGTGCCGGCAGCAGAACTCAAGGAGGCAACCCGGCAGCTCGCAAAGACGCTGATGGGCAAGAACCCCTTCGTGCTGCGCCAGGCCAAGACCGCCGCGCGATTCTCGCGCGACCTCACCTGGGACCAGGCGATCGAATACCTCATGGCCAAGTCGGACCAGACGGATCTGCGCGACCCCGAGAACGGCCGCAATACCGGCATGAAGCAGTTCCTGGACGACAAATCCTACCGCCCCGGACTGGAGGCTTATGATCGTGGCTGAGGCTGCCGCGCGCGCCGAACCGATCAACTCAGAGGCGGTCGATCTCGGCCGCCTGCTGCGGCCGCGCTCCATCGCCATCGTCGGCGCGCAGCCCGAGCGCACCTCCATCGGCGGCGGTGTGCTCTCCAACCTCGAAATGTTCGGCTATGACGGGGAAATCCACCTCGTCAGCCGCTCGCGCGATGAGATTCGCGGCCGCGCCTGCGTCAAATCCATTTCCGACCTGCCTTCCGGCATCGACGTGGCCGTTCTCATCGTGCCGCAGGCGGCCATCATGGAATCCGTCCGCGCCTGCATCGAGCGGCGCATCGGCGCCGTGGTCGTCTACACCTCCGGCTTCGCCGAGGCCGACGAAAACGGCCGCCGCCAGCAGGAGGAACTGGCCGCAACCTGCCGCGAGGCGGGCATCGCGCTGCTCGGCCCCAACTGCATGGGCTACACCAACTACATAGACGGCATCCCGCTCACCTTCGAGCCGGTGGATGTGCGCCGTATCGCGCGCACGGACGGCCGCGTCGCCATCGTGGCGCAGAGCGGCGCCACCGCCGCCAATATCCGCTTCGCCATGCACGCGCGGGAAATCGACACCTCCTATGTGATCGCCACCGGCAACGAAGCGACGCTCGGCGCGGAACACTTCATCGATTTCCTGCTCGACGATCCGCTCAACGCGGCGATCGGCGTCTATGTCGAGCAGATCCGCAACCCGGCCTTCTTCCTCGAAACGGCCCGCCGCGCCCGCCGGCAGAGTGTACCCATCGTGCTCCTGCATCCCGGCTCCAGCGAGCGCGGCCGCGCGGCGGCGCAGTCTCACACCGGCGCGCTGGCCGGCGACCATGCGGTGATGCAGACCATCCTGCGCAGCGAGGCCGTTGCGTTGGTGGACACGACCGACGAGATGTTCGACGTGCTGGCTATCCTGTCGCGCTTCCCCGCGCCCAAACCCGGCAAGGCGGGCATCGTCACCAATTCCGGCGCAATTCGCGGCCTCTGCTTCGATTTCAGCGAGCGCGTCGGGCTTGAACTCGCCACGCTCTCACCCGCGATCGAAGCCGAGATGCAGGCGCTGGTGCCGCCTTACGTCCATGTCGACAACCCGTTCGACGTCGGCACCACCGGCTTTGCCAATCCCGGCATCTTCGGCAGTTCGCTTGAAGTGATGCTGAAGGAACCGGATGTCGGCATGGTGCTGCAGTCGCATGCCGGCGGCTCGCCGAGGATGCAGGTGGCAAAGTCGGACTCGATCCTGCCAGTCTTCGCCACCGCCGATAAGCCGGTCATCCTCAACATCATCGGCGACGACTATCCGCTGGACGAACAGTTCATGGCTGATGTCCGCGCAGCCGGCATCCCCTTCTTCCGCTCGCCCGAACGTGCCATGCGCGCCATGGCCGCCGTTGCGACCTATGCCGACGCGCTAGCCGAGGTGGCGGAGGCGAAGCCCGCAGCGACCCCCGCCGCAGCGCTGGCCGGTCACGGCACGATCCCCGAATATGAGGGCAAGCGCGTACTGGCCGAGCTCGGCATCCGCGTTCCGCGCGGCGGCATGGCAAGGTCGGCGAACGAGGCGCTGCGTGTCGCGGAAAGCATCGGCTACCCGGTCGTCATCAAGGCGCAGGCTGCCGCGCTTGCCCACAAGAGCGATGCCGGCGGCGTCATCGTCAATATCGCCCACGCGACCGCCCTGCGCAGCGCATGGGAGAAGCTCCACGCCAATGTCGCTGCCGCAAAACCCGGCCTCGCCCTCGACGGCGTGCTGGTGGAGGAAATGGCGAAGCCCGGCCTCGAAATGGTCGTCGGCGCCAAGCGCGACCCGCAATGGGGGCCCGTCGTGCTGGTCGGCCTCGGCGGCGTCTGGATCGAGGCGCTCAGCGATGCCCGCCTGCTGCCGGCCGGCGCCGGCCGCGCCCGCGTGCTCGCCGAGTTGAAGCGGCTCAAGGCGGCAAAGCTGCTCGGCCCCTTCCGCGGACAAGCCGCGCGTGACATCGACGCCATTGCCGACGTCGTGATACGCCTCGGCGAATTGATGCTGGCCGATCCGGCGATCCGCGAGGTCGACATCAATCCGCTCGTCGTCGGCGCCGAAGGAGAAGGCGCCGTCGCGCTCGACGCCTTGTTCGTGAGGGACTGATTGCAGCGGGAAGCTGCGGGAGGAGACCATGGCCACTGATCCGCGCTACGGCGCGCTGCAACTCTTCATCGACGGAAACTGGATCGACGCCGGCGACCGCGTCACCGAGGAGGTCGTGAACCCCGCCACCGGCGAGGCGATCGGCACCCTGCCCCATGCCAGCACCGCCGACCTCGACGCCGCGGCTGAAGCGGCCGCACGCGCCTTCGCAAGCTGGCGCAGGACACCCGCCTTCGACCGCGCACAGATCATTCGCAAGGCAGCCAACCTGCTGCGCGAGCGCGCCGAGCGGATCGCCACTCGCCTCGTGCTCGAACAGGGCAAGCCGATCACCGAGGCGCGGGGCGAGGCGATGGGCGCGGCCGACATCTTCGACTGGACCGCCGACGAAGGCCGCCGCACCTATGGCCGCATCGTGCCCTCCCGCGCGCCCGGCATGCGCTGGCTGGTGACCAGGGAGCCAGTCGGCCCGGTCGCCGCCTTCACGCCGTGGAACGTGCCGGTCGGCATTTCCGCCCGCAAGATTTCCGCCGCGCTCGCCACCGGCTGCACCATGGTCATCAAGCCGGCGGAGGAAACGCCCGCCTCGGTGCTGGAACTGGCGCGCGCGCTCGACGATGCCGGCCTGCCCAAGGGCGTGCTCAACGTCGTCTACGGCGTGCCCGCGAAAGTGTCGGAGCACCTCATCGCCCATAAGGCGATCCGCAAGATCACCTTCACCGGCTCCACGGCAGTGGGAAAGCACATCGCCACGCTCGCCGCGCAGGCCGGCGTCAAACGCACCACGATGGAGCTCGGCGGCCACGCGCCCGTGCTGGTCTTCGCCGATGCCGACATCGATTTCGCAGTTCAGACCATGGTTGCCGCGAAATACCGCAATGCCGGCCAGGTCTGCATGTCGCCGACCCGCTTCTACGTGCATGAGAGCGTGCATGACCGCTTCGTGGACGGCTTCGCCAAGGCGGCAGCCGCGATCAAGGTGGGCGACGGCCTCGACCCGGCAACCCAGATGGGGCCGCTCGCCAATCCGCGCCGCGTCACCGCGATGGAAGGCTTCGTCGCCGACGCGCTCGACAAGGGTGGCGTGCTGAAGACCGGCGGCGAGCGCGGAAGCAATCGCGGCAACTTCTACCAGCCCACGGTGATCGCCAACGTGCCCGTGACAGCCCGCGCGATGAATGAGGAGCCCTTCGGCCCGCTCGCCATCACAGCACCCTTCGCCTCCTTCGACGAGGTGATCGAACAGGCAAACCGCTTGCCCTACGGCCTCGCCTCCTACGCCTTCACCGGCTCGAGCCGGACATCCGCCATGCTGTCGGACGCGATCGAGGCGGGCATGGTCGGTATCAACACCGCCATGATCAGCGGCACCGAGACGCCCTTCGGCGGCGTTAAGGAAAGCGGCTATGGCAGCGAAGGCGGGATCGAGGGCATGGAAGCCTATCTCGTCACCAAGATGATCAGCCAGGCGTGAGGAAAAAAATGACTGACAAACCAGTGCCTGGCGGCACCAATGTTCTGGTCGAATTCGAGGATGGCATCGCCTGGGTCAAGCTCAACCGCCCCGACAAGCGCAACGCCATGAGCGTGGCCCTTGCCGAGGAGATGAACCAGATCCTCGACGCGCTGGAGATCGACGACCGCTGCGGCGTCATCGTTCTCACCGGCATGGGCGAGGCCTTCTCGGCCGGCATGGACCTGAAGGACTTCTTCCGCGCCACCGACGGCGTCAGCGATGTCGAGCGCATGCGCGCCTATCGCTCCACCCGCGCATGGCAATGGCGCACGCTGATGCATTACAGCAAGCCCACCATCGCCATGGTCAATGGCTGGTGCTTTGGCGGCGCCTTCACGCCGCTCATCTGCTGCGATCTGGCCATCGCCTCGGAAGACGCGGTGTTCGGCCTGTCCGAGGTCAATTGGGGCATCATTCCGGGCGGCGTCGTCTCAAAGGCCATCTCCACCCTGATGAACGACCGCAAGGCCATGTACTACGTCATGACCGGCGAGAAATTCGGCGGCCGCATGGCCGAGCAGCTCGGCCTCGTCAACGAGGCGGTGCCGGCCGACAAATTGCGCGAGCGCACCGTCGAACTCTGCAAGGTGCTACTGGAGAAAAACCCCACCGTACTGCGGCAGGCACGCATGGCCTACAAGTATGCGCGCTACATGGACTGGGAGCAGGCGGCCGAATATCTCACAGCCAAGGGCGACCAGACCACCTTCGTCGATGCCGAGCGCGGACGCGAAAAGGGCCTCTCCCAATTCCTCGACGAGAAGACCTTCCGCCCCGGCCACGGCACCTACAAGCGCTCCTGACATGGCGGCGTGAAATCAGCCGCTTGAGGCGGTGCGTTGAATCAGTTTGAAAGCAAAAGATGGACATTGAGATCGGCACAGAGGTCTGGCGCGGCGGCGTGAACTGCTGGGAATGTGACGAGATGGGGCACATGAACACGCGCTTCTATCTCGCCCGCTCCATGCAGGGCATGGCCGTGCTCTTTGCCTTGGCCGGCCTTCCCGGCGCCATCGCCTCGCACAGGCCCGCCGCCGTGCGCCTGCGCGAAATGCACATCCGCTTCCATCGCGAGGCGCCCGCCGCCACCGCGCTCCACATGACCGGCGGCTTCGTCGCGCTCGGCGCGGACGACGCCGAAATCCTGCTCCTGCTCCATCACAGCCATGGCGGCGTGCTGGCCGCCAGTTTTCGCCTCCGGCTGAGCCATGTGGATGCCGACGGCAAGAGCGCCCCATGGCCCGCCGAACTGCGAACAAAGGCCGCGACCATGATGGTGGAGGTTCCCGCCGAGGCGCAGGCGCGCAGTGTCTCCACCGGCCCGCTCACGGTCACCGCGCCCGACCTCGCCGCGCACAAGCGCATCGCCATCGGCGCGCTGGAACTTGCCGATTGCGACGCGACGCAGCTCATGCTGCCGCAGAAATTCATCGGTGCCGTCTCCGACGGCATCCGCCAGATCACCGCGCCGCTGCGCCAGATCATCGTCGACAATGCCGACCCCACCCCTGCTCGCTTCGGCGGCGCGGTGCTGGAATTCCGCATCATCTACCTGGAATGGCCGCAGGTGGGCGACTGTTTCGAGATCCGCTCCGCCTTCCGTGGCGCCGACAAGCGCACCATGGCAATCGAGCACTGGATGGTCGACGCCGTCACCGGCCGCCCCTTCGGCTTCATGGAATCCATCGCCATCGTGCTCGATCTAGAACGCCGCAAGGTCGTCGGCATCACCGAACCAGCGCAGGAAGCACTGCGCCCGCTGGTGCTGGCGTAGCGCAAGCGCATGAGGTTCGAAACTGCACTCGACAGAACGCTTCCAGCGGAAATGCTCTAAAATCCCTTCTCGCGCCGCGAACTGATTGCCAGTTTCTCGATCAGATCGTCAGGGATGGGCCTGTTCGCCAGGAACGTAACGCCGGTCTTGGTTGCCTTGAGATTCAAGGAAGCGATCTCATCCGCATGGGCAGCAATCGCGCCCGGATCGACATACAGACCGCATTGTTTACTGAAAGCAGCATAGCCCGCGACAATGGTTTCGCCGATCTGAAACCCGGGCATGTCATATTTGATGACTTCTACGGCATCCGGCAGCGCCCGCGACAGCTGCGAGCGCAGTTGGCTTAAAACGACACGAAACTGCTCCGGCGCAGATTCCAGATATGCGTCATGGTCATTTTTCTTCGTCATGCTGGCACTGTGCCTTGCAGCATGGCCAAAGGCAACGAACCGGGCGCGAAGTCTGGATGTGGTGTCTCCAGCGCGAATCCTGCCGTCACAGCTCGCTGCATGGCAGGGCTTCCCTCGCCATTCAAGCGTTCGACTACCTGAACCGCTCCGCCGTTGCGACGCAGTTGAGCAGTGCGGCCAGTTCCTTGCGCGCCGCAAACGAGGTCTCCGGCCCCGTGGAAAGAAACGCCTTTACCGCCCGCACCGTCGGCACCGAATTTCCGCAAAGCTGCGCCACGACGCGCGCGGTCTCGCCCTCCAGCCCCTCATCGGCAATCACGACGCCCACCAGCCCCAGCGCCTTCGCCTCCTCCGCGCCTACCGCGTCGCGGGTCAGCACCAGCCGCGCCATGGCCGCGCGCGGCAGCCGGTCGGCCAGTGCATTCATGACCAGCGTCGGCGCGATGTCGTGGTTCATCTCCGGCACCTGGAACCGGGCGCCGTCGGCGACGATAGCCACATCGGCCAGCGCTGCGATGGCGCATCCCACGCCCGCCGCCCTGCCCCTCACGGCAACGATGAACGGCACCGGAATCTCCCGCAGCGCGGCATAGAAGTTGAGCACCGGATCGGACACCATGCCGCGCAGGTCGAGCGCCGTGGCGCGCGAGCCGGCGCCCGGCATCGCGCCACTGCGGCCGGTGCAGAAGTCCGGCCCCACCGCGCGCAGCAACACCACGCGCGTCTGCGTATCAAGTTCGCGCAGGGCGGCCATGATCGCCTTCGCCATGGCCGGCGTCAGCGCGTTACCATGCTCCGGCCGGTTGAGCACGATCTCAAGAACGCCGTCATCCGGCTGCGCGATCTTCACCTCATCCGTCATTGCCGTCCTCCCATTGTAAAATTCTCTTCAGCCGCATTTATGCGACGCCAAGCGATTTCCTTCGGCTGCAAAATGCCTGGCGTCCTGTATCGCCTGCCAGATGGCGAGCGGGGTCGCCGGCATCTCGACATGCCGCACGCCCAGATGCGCCAGCGCATCCACAATCGCATTGATGGTGACGCCCAGCGCCGGAGTCGTGCCACCCTCCCCGCCCGGCCGGAAGCCCAGCGGATGGTTCACCGAAGGCACCTCGCTGATATCGGTCACGAATGAGGGAAAATCCGACGCTCGCGCCAGCGCATAGTCCATCAGGCTGGCCGACAGCGCCTGCCCATTGACGGGATCGAAGCGGATACATTCCAGCAGCGCCTGCCCCGCGCCCTGCACAATGCCGCCATGCGTCTGGCCATGCACGATCATCGGGTTGAGCGCCCGCCCCACATCGTCCACCGACGTATAGCGCACGATCTCCCATTGGCCCGTCTCCGGGTCGATCTCCACCTCGCACACCGCCGCGCCATAGGGAAAGGCCAGCCCCGGCGTCACCACATCGGCGACAGCGGCGAGTTTTTCACCATCGCGCATCTGCCGTGCAATCTCGAACAGCGTCATCGTCCTGTTGGTGGAGGAAACGCGAAACAGCCCGTCGGCGAACTCCACCTCTTCCAGCGGCCTGCCCGCCAGCCCGGCAAGCACGCCGCGCCCCTTGCGGATCACCTCGTCGGCCGCCTGCTGGAACACGATGGAGGCAAAGCGCAGCGACCGCCCGGAATGCGTCCCGCCGCCGGCGGTCACGAAATCCGTATCGCCCGCACGGATGCGCACCATCTCATGCGAAATCCCGAACAGCGCCCCGACCAGCTGCGCGAAGGCGGTGGCATGGCTCTGACCGGAATCCTGCGTGCCGATAACGACATCCACCGTTCCCGTCTCAGGGTCGATGACGATCTCCGCCCGCTCGCGCGGAATGCCGCCCGTCCCCTCGATATAATTGCCGAAGCCTATGCCCCGGCAGCGCCCGCGCTCGCGCGCCGCCGCGCGGCGTTCCGCGAACCCCGCCCAGTCCGCGAGTTCGAGCGCCCGGTCCATCACCGCTTCATGCTTGCCATTGTCATAGGCGATGCCGAACGGATTCTTATGGGGAAAGGCGTCGGGCGTGATCATGTTGCGCCGCCTGAGCGCGATGCGGTCGAAGCCGAAATCGCGCGCGGCCATGTCGATCATCCGCTCGATCGCATACATCGCCTCCGGGCGGCCGGCGCTGCGGTAGGGGATGGTCGGCGGCGTGTTGGTCATCGCCGCCCGCGTCCGCACGCAGGCAACAGGCACGCGATAGAGGCTCGTCATGAGCTGCGCGCCTTTGTTCAGCGGCACGTAGGATACCGCATGCGCGCCGATATTGCTGGTATTGGTCGCCCGGAAAGCAAGGAAATTACCCTCCTCGTCCAGCGCCAGTTCCGCATCGATATGCAGGTCGCGCCCCTGGAAATCCGACAGGAAACACTCGCCGCGATCCGCCAAATGCTTCACCGGGCGGCCCGCCACCTTGGCCCCCAGCGTCAGCGCCACAAATTCCGGATGAACCGCGTTGCGCGTGCCGAAATTGCCGCCCACATCCGGCGGCGCCACAACCCGCACAAGCTCGGGGTCCACGCCAAACACGGCCGCAAGCTGGTCGCGCATCGCCACCACGCCGATGCCCGACGAGGCATGCAGCGTGAAACGTCCGCTTGCCGCATCATGCGAAGCCACCGCGCAGCGCGGCTCCATATGCGCGCCCGTCACCCGCTGCACCTGGCTGGAAAAGCGTACGCGATGCGCCGCCCGCGCGAAGGCCGCCTCCACGCCGGCCGCATCGCCGATCACACCATCCAGCGCGACATTGCCCGGCACATGATCCCAGAGCCGCGGCGCGCCGGGCGTCGCTGCCGCGACCGCCTCCGTCACCGCCTCCAGTTCATCCCATTCCGCCGCAACCAGTTCCGCCGCATCCCTGGCGGCTGCGGCGCTCTCAGCGATCACCATCGCATAGGCCTCGCCGACAAAGCGCACCCGCTCCAGCGGCAGCGCCATATGCGGCGTCATCGCCCGTTCCGAACCGTCATGATTGGCCAGCGGCACATCCGCGCCCGTCTTCGACGAGCCGATGCTGTGCGGGATTGGCCGCAACCCCGCCGCAGCGACATCATGGCCGGTCAGGACGGCAAGCACCCCCGGAGCCGCCCGCGCCGCCTCGACATCGACCGCGACGATGCGCGCATGCGCGTGCGGCGAGCGCGCAAAGGCCGCATGCGCGAAATCGCCCAAGGCGAGATCGTCAGCATACCGTCCCGCGCCGACGACGAGCCGGTCATCCTCGCCGCGCCTGATCTCCTCCCCGATCCGCGTCAACGCGCCGCCCGCAAATCGTGCGTGACACAGTTCCCACCCGCCGAACCTGGCGCAGCCCGCCGCACCATTTTTCTCCTCCCTCGCAGACAATTCCGCATATCAGGAAGGCTTATAATCAACCATGATCAGATGCAATCTGCCATTGTTGAATTTCCTTTCAGGCTCCACTGCGGAATTTCAGATCGAGGGGATTGCGCCGACGACTGTCGCCGTGTTTCTAGTCCAGCAAGAATGTGAGGTGGCAGAATGATCCGACCCGGCAGAGCGCTCTTCGGCAATCGCGAGCATGGTGTTTTCGAGTTGCTTGGAAGTTTCGAACCCGGGCTGATGGTGGACGTCGGAGCTGCTGCAGGTCACTTGACCTGGCTTGCCCTGAAATTCATGCGAGAAGGCAGCTATTCTGTAGGATTTGAGCCATTTCCAGGCAACTGGCAGTTTTATGAACGAACCTTGGCAAATAAGCCCGCCAGATTGGTAAAGGCAGCCGTCAGCGACAAAGAAGGTGAAGTCAGCTTTTACGTTGGTTCCACCGTGCCAGATGGTGGATGGGAGAGCTTGTCCGGCTACTCATCGATCGGCCACATCATTGAACCAGGGGTGACAGACCCAGCCAAGACAATCGTCTCGCCCGTTACAACAATTGACGCACATATAAGCGAGCCGATCAGGTTTATGAAGATTGATGTGCAGGGAGAAGAGCTTGGCGTGCTGAACGGCGCCACCGCATGCTTTGAACGAGGCATTGATCTATTGCACGTCGAATTCTCAGGTGAGAATGAAATTCTGGATTTTCTCCTGGATCGTGACTATGTGATCTTCGACCATCACTATATGGCCGTTCCCCAGGTTGAATCACCTGACCTTTCAATGTGGGATATCGACCGGGAAGTCACGCTTTCCACCGGAGCGAAGGCGCTTTTCCTATGGCCAAAGTCGACACCATCCGATCCGCGAGAATTCGCCGCGATGTTCCGGATGCCAAATCCGACTCTCTCTCCGCCTCAAACGGACATTGTCGCCATTCGGACGCCACTTGCTAAGCAGGCCGGATGGATTGATTGAATGTTGAGCGGATGTGGTCGATCTGGCTGTCGGTCGGCTGCCATACATCGACGACAGGTTGCTCGTTCCCAATTGCGGAAACGGATTCGCCCTCACGGACGATGACACCTGCGATCTCTATGCGATCGAGCTTGACGAAGTAGCTGCGTTCAACGCTCTCCAGCTTGGTAAGTTGGAAACTTATTCCCTGGTGCCCTGCCTGAACTGGCTGCATAGCTGAAACAATAAGCTTCGCACCGCCTGGAGCATCCACATCGAATCTGATGTCTTTCAGAATCGTATTGTCGCCAGCAACCTTCAACACAGTACGCGTGTTCGATTGGTTGAAAATCAAAGCGATCGCCGACTGACCCGATGCAACCGGTATGGCGAACGACTGCCCCTCATCATATCGATAGGCCACATCCGATACTACAGACGTTGAGATAACCACGGGTCGAGGTCCCGAGGCCGAGATATACGAGTAGCGAATTGCACTTTCACCACCGACCTCCGGTATATCGAAGCTGGTCAAATGGTCTAAAAATGCTTTGGTCGCATGATAGGAAAAGTTCGGATGCACATGCGATGCGTCATGCATAAGGCTTGTTATCGGATCGGCCGTCCGCCGCAAAATCGGAAGCATGTCGAGAACCCGCCCGCCGAATGCAGCTTTGTGTATTTCCGCGACCCCCTCCATCGCTTGATGCGAAAAGTCTCCCGGCAGAAGCAACCCCACCGGAACGGTGTTCGCACGCGCCGCCTCATGAACAATCCATCTCAGCACATCGGCGAGCGCCTCACGCCAATAGGTACCGTTGCTGATCGAAGCGGCATCGTTGATCAGGGTTTCCACGAACAGATAGTCGAATGAGGCGAGATCGATCCCGTTCATGCGGTAGGGAGCCATCACAGCCGGACTCGCGCCAAGCGATATATTCACAACCTCGGAGATTGTAGGGTGATCTGCTATCGCCTGCACGTATCCTGGCTTAAAGAATCCATTGCTTGATCCGAGTATCAGTACCCTCAAAAACCGTCTCCCTGTGACGCCTCACGCCGCGCAGATCGCGCCCTCTTTCTCTCGCCTCCCTGTGCAATTGGCAAGGGCGATCCCACAGTGTCCGCCGCCAAACTCCAGATGAGGGATTGTGCGAGAGTCAGGCCTGTGGTTTGGTTCCCGCAAAATCGCGGAGGCCTGCCAGTTGTTCGATAATTGCCCTGTTTGTGCCTCACCATTTACCGCTTTTGTTCGCACAGTCCCGACGATCAGAACAAAAAAAGACCTCAACCTGTATACTTGCCTTGAATGCCAGAGCTTCTGGAATCCCTCGGGCTATCGCGAGGACGCGCGTGTGCTGGAATTCGACTATCAATGGGGTCTTTCGGTAGCCGAACGGAACACCGCAGCAACTCGCGAGCTTTTTACAATCCTTGCCTCACATGGCGTTAAGCCCAATTCCGTGGCGGATATAGGATGCGGCATCGGAACCTTTCTCAAGACCGCGAAAGATATGGGGAAGAGGGTCGTTGGCTTCGATGTGAATGCCAAGGCAATCGAGCATGCCGTAGAGACGAATGGACTCGAGGCCTACGCCGCGATGTGGTCCTCAAATACTCCGACGATGCCGATCGATCTCTATGTGAGCATCATGGTTCTCGAGCACATAGAAGCGCCGAGGGATTTGATAAAGAACCTCTGTGAAGCAGCAATACGAAACGACGCCGCATTGTTCATTTCAGTGCCATTCATGCACCGGAACAGATGGCACAATATCCTCGATCCGGATCCAGCCATTCCCGGGACAGTATTTTTCGACAATGATGTTCACGTTATTCATTATTCGGCTGAAGGGTTGACAAAGGCTATGCATGAATTCGGTGCAACCAACACCCAATTCTTACGCGGCGGTCTATGGGATGGCATCTTACATATTCCGGAACGATTCAAAGAAGTAGTGGCACTAAGTTTCTGAACAGCGCCCATTTGTTGCCAAGACCGGCGGGACCGCGTGTCCGGGCTCCCAACGCTTCTGTATGAGCACTCCCGTGATCCGCATGCCGCTCGCAAGAGCTGCCTCGCCGGGGTGTGGGTGAATCGATTTTCCATGAGGTGGTCTAGTGGAGGTGAGAATCCTCGAACCGGAACAAGGCCGCGACTGCAGCCTGGGCTTTTGCCCACCCTCGCGGAGTCGGCGAACGCAGTGCGCTTGGAGTGTGATGTGTGAGTGAGAAATGGTGGGCCCGGAGGGACTCGAACCCCCAACCAAGCGGTTATGAGCCGCCGGCTCTAACCATTGAGCTACAGGCCCCACGGCTGCGTGGCTTAAGGACTTTTGGCGTCGTGCACAAGCCGGTGCCGCAATCCGCCCACATTGACACGCGAGACCGTTGCCGGGCACCATGCCTGCTTGAGGAGTATTTCATGACCAGACCCCTTGCCGCCATCGCACTTGCCGGCTTCACGGCCCTCTCGCTGCCGGCCGCCGCCCAGCCGGCACCGCCGCCACCGGCGCCCCGTATCATGGTTTCCGGCGAAGGCGAGGCCAGCCTGCGCCCCGACATGGCGGTGGTCACGCTTTCGGTGATGCGCGAGGCAGACAATGCCCGCGCCGCGCTCGATGCGGCAAACGACGCCATGGCTGCGGTGATCTCCGCCATGAAGGCCGCCGGCATCGCCGAGCGCGACCTGCAGACGTCGGGCCTGTCGATCCAGCCGCGCTATGTCTTTCCGCAGCCCAATGACGGTTCGCGCCCGCCGGAGATCCAGGGCTACCAGGTGTCGAACACGCTTTCCGTGCGCGTGCGCGAGGTGAACCGGGTCGGCGAGGTCATCGACAAAGCCGTCACGCTCGGCGTCAACCAGGGCGGCCAGATCGTCTTCACCAATGAGGACCCGTCGGCCGCCCGCAGCGCGGCGCGCAAGGCCGCGGTGAAGGACGCTCTGGACAAGGCGCGCGAACTGGCCGAGGCAGCCGGCCTTTCGATCGGCCGCGTCGTCGAGATCAACGAAACCACCACGCCTATGCCGCCTATGCCGATGAACGGCCGCGTGATGCGGATGGAAGCCGCCAAGGCCGATGCCGTGCCGGTAGAGGCAGGCGAAAACACCTTCCGCATCGAGATCACGCTCACGGTCGAGATCGGCGGATAGGGCAAGTCTCGCCCACGGTGGGCCGAAAGTTTACGCGGTCCGCCTTGAAAATTGGCGGAAGGTGACCTGGAGCACCTGCTTCGTCGGCAGCCCTTCGCCGTGGCAATTCGGTCCGCCTAGCGCAACGCCAGGTGGCGCTGCTCCAACCCAGCGCCCATATCGCAAAAAGGCCGCCGCGTTTCCGCGGCGGCCTTTTCATTCCTGCTCACGCCTCAGCGAATGACCGGGCAGCCCGGCACCTTGGCGAAGGCAACGGTGACCATGCGGCCGCGATCCCGGCCACCGACGACGATGGCGCGCCGGTTCTCATTGCGCAGATGCGCGCGGCGCAGGCCCATGCGGTCGGCCTTGTTCAGCGCTTGGCGCACGCTGCAGCCCCGGGCGGACGGGCCGTGGCGCGAATCGCGGCGGTCCCAGTGACGGCGATCGTGGCGGTCGCCCATGCGGAATTCCACATCGGGGCCGTGACGGCCACCGCCGCCGATGCCGAAATAGAAGCTGTCGGCCTGTGCCGTGGCCGGCACTGCTGCGAGCACGCCGAAGGCAACGAGGCCGGCGACGGCGACGGCGAAGGTCTTGAAGCGGTTGAACATTGTCTGTCTCCTTGCGGCTTTCATTGGCGGGCGTGCCTGAATGATGCAACCCTTATGCACCGCCGCGCCTGAACCCTTTCCGAACCCCGCATTCATGCCGCGTTCATCGGCATAAGACACTCATTTTCCGGCCAGCGCGTCCCGACCGCCAGCCGCGCTGACCCGCGTGATCCGCCCGTCATCCACCTCGAACAGGAGCGCGTCGCGCAGGGTGAAACGCCGCCCGTCGGCGGTGCCGCGCCGGGTGAATTCGGCCGCACCATGCGTGCCGGTCTCGTCCGACATCACGACGATATCGGCGATCGTTTCGTCGAATTGCGCCGCCTGCCTGAAGAAAGATTCGCGCAGCGCCTCCGCGCCCATGGTGCGTTGGCCGTCCGGCCCATCATGCGCCACATCCCGGTGGAGAAGTGCTGCAAGCGCGGTCATGTCGCGCTTGTTCAGCGCGGCGAGAAAGTTCCCGATCAGCTTTTCCGTATCCGTCCTGCTCAAATTCGCCTCCCGTTCAGCGTTCAGGGCTCTTCTTCCATAAGATGATCGAAATAGTCCTCCGGTTCCGCCATATCGGTTTCCAACGCCGTAATCCGGCCCTGCATCGACATCCCGGCCCGATGGATGGTCTCGCGGCTGCCCGAGACGAGATGGTGCCAGTGCGGCAGGTCCCGGCCCTCCGCCACCAGCCGATAAGCGCATGTCGACGGCAGCCAGGGTATCGTGCGCACATTTTCCGGCGTCAGGCGGATGCAGTCGGCGACACGCGCCTGCCGGTTCTCGTAGTCGGTGCACCGGCACAGGCCGGCATCGAACAGCCGGCATCCGACGCTGGTGAAATAGATTTCGCCGCTATCCTCGTCCTCGAGCTTGGCGAGGCAGCATTTCCCGCAGCCGTCGCAGAGCGCTTCCCACTCCTGCGGCGTCATTTCCTCCAGCGATTTCACCTTCCAGAACGGCTCTGTCATGGCGCCGGTGTCGCGCGCCAATGCGCCGGGGTCAAGGCGGTGGCGTTGCGACAAGCCGCGCGCGACAGGTCGGCGCATTGGCAAAAAGGGCGGAACCATTCCCGGCAGAGCGGGTTCCCATCGCGAACGGGACGACCATCAGGAGACGAACGACGATGAAACATCACAGTCGGATCGCCGCAGGAACCACGCTGGCCCTTTTGATGGGGTCGACGGCGCTCTTCGCAGCACCGCTCAATCCGGGCCCCGCCTCCAAACCCGCTGCGCTGATTCTCGCACAGGCTCAGGAATGCCCTCCGGACAATCCCGATTGTGCGCGCGAAGACCGGAAGGAGCCTGCCGCACCGGCGCAGGAAAACCGTCGCGAGCGCGAGGAAGCACCTGCCGCCGAGCAGCCGCCGGCACGCGAGGAAGCGCCGGCCGCGCGACCTGCCGAGCCCGCACCCGAGCAGCGCGAAACGCCACCCGCAGCCGAGCAGCCGGCCGAGCGGCCCGCTCCGTCCGAGGGCGCCACCGAGCGCCGCGAAGCGCCGGCCCCGCAGCCCGCACCGGAAGCGGAGCAGCCGCGCGAACAGGCGCCCCGCAATTCCGACGAACCCCCGGCGACGCAGCCTGCGCCGGCGGAACAGCCGCAGCCCGAAGCGCCTGCGCCACAACCCGCACCAGCCCAGCCGACTCCTGCTCCGGCCGAGCAGCAGCCCGCACCGGTCACCCCGCTGCCGCGCGGCGAGACGCCCACTCCGCAGCCCGCACCGAGCGACGAACAGCCGGGCGCTCGCACCCCGCGCGACGAGACGCCCGCGCAGCCCGCACCGGAGACCCCTGCCCCGCAGCCTTCGCCCGCAGCCCCGGGCCAGCCTGCGCCTTCCGGGCAGCAGCCCAGCCAGCCGGGCGAAGGCGGCCAGCCGCAGGCACCGGTGACCCCGCTGCCTGGCGGCGAGACCCCACAACCCGCGCCCGGCGACGGTGCGCAGCCAGCACCTGGAACGCAGCCGGAGACGCCGGTTCTGGACAGTCAGAAGGAAGCCCCGCCCGCACCTGACGGCCAGCCGGGAGTTGGTGCGCAGCGGCAGCCTGCCGATGGCGCTCAGCCGGGCGACGCCGCTCAGCCGCCGCAGCCGCAGGAGGCAGGACCGCCGCCCTCCAGCGACCGCGAGGCGCAGGAAAGCGCCGCGCCTGTCGAGATCGAGCCGGTGACGGCCGAGGAGGGCCAGCGCATCGATGCCGAGGCCGTGCGTGAACGGCGCGAACGCCGCGAACGGCCGCAAGGCTCCGAGGTGTTGCGCGAGATCGGCGACCGCATCGTCATCCAGTTCAACAACCAGACCTTCGTGGAAAGCGACGACAGGCAGCGCCTGAGCCGCGGCGCACGGGACGTCTATTATGAAGAACTGCCGCGCGGCCGCATCCGTGAGGTGATCCAGCGCGAAAACGGCGTGCAGGTCGTCACCATCCGCGACCGCTATGGCGACGTGATCCGCCGCTCGCGCATCACGCCGGACGGCCGTGAATATGTGCTGGTCTATGCCGGCGATCGCGGCGACCGTCGCGACGATGGTCCGCGTGAATGGTATGATGCGGGGCGCGACCTGCCGCCGCTGCGCCTGACCATTCCGGTCGAGGAGTATATTCTCGACGCCGAGCGCGTGGAGGATCCCGACAGCTATTACGAGTTCCTCGAGCAGCCGCCCGTGGAGCGCGTGGAGCGTCTCTACTCCATCGACGAGGTGCGCCATTCGGCCCGCCTGCGCGATACCGTCCGCCGCATCGACCTCGATACGATCACCTTCGAGTTCGGCTCGGCGAATGTGCCGGAAAGCGAAATCGCCCGCCTCGAAGGCGTCGCGAACGCCATGTCGCGCCTGCTGGAAGCCAACCCGGCCGAGACCTTCCTGATCGAAGGCCATACCGATGCCGTGGGTTCCGATATCGCCAATCTGGCGCTGTCGGACCAGCGTGCGGCCGCGGTGGCGGATGCATTGAGCAATGTGTTCGACATTCCGCCGGAGAACCTCGTGCCGCAGGGCTATGGCGAGCGCTATCTGAAGGTGAACACGCAGGAGCGTGAGCGCGAGAACCGCCGCGTGGCGATCCGGCGTATCACGCCGCTGGTGGCGCCTGCCCAGAGCGCTGGCGCCAACTAGAGTAATTCCAGCAAAACTGCGCAGCGGTTTTGCGTCCGGAATTACGTAAAAACAAAGAGCTAGATCCTTTCCGCGATTCCATGAAAAACGGGAAGGATCTAGTCTCCCGGCAGAGACCCATTTCGGGCGCGGAGCGATCCGCGCCCGAAACTATTTTGACAGCTCCCCTCGGGCCTGCCCTGCACGGCGTCCGATTCTCGCCGCCTTTCCCCGCTATTCAGGTGGCTTCCCTGCCTCGTCTCCCTCCAGGAGACAAGACGGACCTGCCGCCCTGCGCGGCGGGTCCATTCTCTTTTGGGCCGCATTCCGTCAATGCAGCCATTTTGATTCAAATGAAGCCGCATTCCCTCACGTAACTGCAATGTCGCTGCGCTAGACGTAGCGGCAATCCAATATGGGGTTTGGGGAATTCGTCATGCTGTCTTCGCTCGCGAGCGCTGTCCTGCGCCCGCTTGTCGCCGGTCTGCCTGCCTCGTCGTCGGCGACTCCGCCGCAACCGGTCGGGCAGCCGGCTGCGCCGGCTTCCGCGCAAAAACGGGAACTGCCGGCCTTCGCATCCGCTCCCTCGGCGGGAGGCTGGTCCGGTGCCGGCTACATGCCTGCCCCGCCATCCGATGCGCCCCCTTCGCCCGACCGGCAGGATGCGAAGGCGCAGGAGGAGACCGCGGCACGAGACCGTGCACGCATCGCCGACTGGCTCGGCACCATGCGCACCGGCGACGAGAATTCGCCTCTGTCCTTCCTGCGTCCCGAAAAAACGGAGACGCCTGCCTACCGCCACGCCGTCGACGCCTATGGCGAATTCAGCGGCCCGCCCGACGGGACGACATCCGATGAGAAAGAGCGGCTCTAGCGCATTGTTCTAGCTGCATTTATGCGACGTGTTTGAGAGACAGGCAGGAGCAGTGGGACCGCGCTCGTCAGAACGTCCGATGCGCTAGCCGTTCTGGTCCGACAGCTTGCGCAGCAGGCGCATGAGCTGCTCCTGCTCCTTCGCCGTCAGCGGCGCGCGCGCCACCTGGTCGAGGTCGAAGAACCAGCTCGCAAGCTCCTTCGTCTTCGCCACGCCTGCCGGTGTCAGCGTCAGTTCCACGGCGCGCCGGTCCTCGTCGGGAATGCGCCGCGCCACCAGCCCCTGCTCCTCCAGCGCCCGGATCAGCTTGGTCATATGCGGCGGCTTGATCATCAGCCGCTGCGCCACGACGCGCTGCCTGATGCCGGGATTGCCGTGGATCATCCACAGCACCGTGGTCTCGCCGGGGCGGAACGGCCGCTCGCCGGCCGCCGTGAACAGCCTGTCATAGGTCTTGAGCTGCGCGATCCGCAGCAGGAAGCTCATCGACGTGTCGAGCGGGCCGTAAGCGATGCTGTCCGATGTCGATTGGCCCGTCATGATTTCCGCTTTCGGTCAGAGCATTTTGCAGCCGGACGGAATCGTCCGGCGTCGCAGAAATGCGGCTAAGAAACGACCCTGGGCAGCGGGCCTGCGTTCGTCAGAAGGCCCGCTGCTTCAGGGTGACGTGATCCGCCCCACTCGCTTGTCGAGAAAGGCGCGCAGGCGCTCCTCCGCATCGGGACTCGCAGCCGTGAAGGAAGAAACAAACGATTCGACGAAAAGTCCATCGTCCTTGGCCATGTCCTGTATGCGCGGCAGGGCGTTGATCACCGCATAGTTGGACAGCGGCGCGTTGGTCGCCGCCCGTTCGGCCAGTTGCACGGCAGTCTCCACCGCGCTTCCCTGCGCCACCACATATTGCGCCAGGTTCCAGCGCTCCGCATCCTCCGCCGCCACGACGCGCCCGGTCAACATCATGTCGGTCATGCGCGCCACGCCGGTGAGCCGCGCCACGCGCACCGAACCGCCGCCGCCCACGAAGATGCCCCGCTGGCCCTCTGGCAGCGCGAAGAAGGCGCTGCCGTCGGCGACGCGGATATGGGTCGATGCGGCAAGCTCCAGCCCGCCGCCGATCACCGCGCCATGCAGCGCCGATATCCATGGGATCGTGCCATGCTCGATCGCGGCAAACACCGCATGCCAGCGGCGCGAACCGCGCACGCCCTCGATCGGCGTCTTCTCCACGTGCCCGGCAAGGTCCAGCCCGGCGCAGAAATGATCGCCATGGCCGAACAGCACCGCGGCCCGCGCCTCCCGCTCCGCCCGTTCGGCAGCAATGGCGATCGCCTCCACCACTGCGTCGCTGATGGCGTTGCGCTTGTGCGCCCTGTTGAGCCCCACATGGGCGATCGCGCCCCTGAGCTCATAGGTCACGAGATCGCCTGCCGAACCGGTCGCCATCGCGCATCCTCCCTGATTTGCGAACCTGCCCTCTTGCAGATCGTTTACTTATTGATAGTTTCCTTGTAAATGAATTTGCGGCTGCCGGCCATGCCCGGCCTCGCATTTCGCGATTGACCTGGGAGGAGTCATGACCGAGCTATCCGCATCGAATGTCGACCTGTGGTCGCCGCGTCTCGGCTGGGAAAAGCGCCCCGACGGCGCAATCCTGATCTGGCGCGAAGACCCGCTCGGCGATTATCCGGCGAGGCTGAACGAGCGCCTGGTCCACTGGGCCACCCACGCCCCCCGACCGCATCTGGATGGCCGAGCGCGGCGAGGATGGCGGCTGGGTCGGTACCACCTATGCCGAATGCCTCGACCGCGTGCGCCGCATCGGCCAGTTCCTGCTGGAGCATGGCCTTTCGGCCGAGCGCCCGCTGGCGATCCTGGCAGAGAACTCCACCGCCCATGCGCTGATGGCGCTGGGCGCCCAGCATGCCGGCATCCCCTCGGCGGCGATCTCGCCGGGCTACGCCACCCTCTCCTCGGACTTCGGCAAGCTGAAGGATATTGCCCGCCAGATCACCCCCGGCATGGTCTTCGTCGACGACGGCGCCCGCTTCGCCGCGGCGGTCGACCAGGCTTTCGACGCCGACATGCCTCTGGTGGTGAAGCGCAACCCGCCGGCCCGCGCCCATGTCGTCGCCTTCGAGAGCCTTCTGGCTACAAAACCCGGCGCGGCGGTCGATGAGGCCTTCGCCGCGACCGGGCCGGATACGGTGGCGAAATTCCTCTTCACCTCCGGCACCACCGGTTCGCCCAAGGCCGTCATCCAGACCCAGCGCATGCTGTGCGCCAATGCGCAGATGATCGCCAACTGCTACGCCTTCATGAAGAAGGAGGTGCCGGTCATCGTCGACTGGGCGCCGTGGAACCACACCGCGAGCGGCAACAAGGTGTTCAACCTCGTCATCTACAATGGCGGCACCTTCTATGTGGACGAGGGCAAGCCCGCGCCGGCGCTGATCGGCAAGACCATCGCCAACCTGCGCGAAATCTCGCCCTCATGGTATTTCAACGTACCGGTCGGCTACGAGATGCTGGTGCAGGCCATGCGGCAGGACGCGACGCTGCGCGAAAGCTTCTTCCGTAGGCTGAAGTTGATGATGTATGCCGGCGCCGGCATGGCGCAGCACACATGGGATGCGCTCAACGAATTGTCCGAAATGACGCTCGGCCGCCGCGTGCCGCTCGGCACCGGCATGGGCTCCACCGAAACCAGCCCCTTCGCCACCTTCTGCGCCGCCCCGCAGGAAAAGGCCGGCAATATCGGCGTGCCCGCGCAGGGCTCGGTGATGAAGCTCGTGCCCTATGCCGGCAAATACGAGATGCGCGTGAAAGGCCCCCACATCACGCCGGGTTACTGGCGCAACCCGAAGCTCACGGCGGAAGCCTTTGACGAGGAAGGCTTTTATCGCATGGGCGACGCACTGCGCTTCGCCGACCCGGACGACCCGCACCAGGGCTTCTTCTTCGATGGCCGCACGGCGGAAAACTTCAAACTCCGCACCGGCACCTGGGTTGCCGTAGGCAAGCTGCGCGCCCAGCTTGTTGACCAGTTCGCCGGGCTGATCGGCGACGCCGTCATCGCCGGCGAGAACCGCGCCGAATTGGGCGCGCTCGTCGTGCCCGCAATGCCTGCATTGCGCAAGCTGGCGGCGGACGACGCGCTTTCCGACGCCGAAGTGCTCGCGCATCCCACCGTCCGCACCGCGCTCGCCGCAAGGCTTGCCGATCATCAGCAGCAGGCCAGCGGCTCGGCCACCCGCATCATGCGCGTCATGCCGCTCACCGAGCCGCTTTTGTTCGACAAAGGCGAGATCACCGAGAAGGGCTCTGTCAACCAGCGCGCCGTGCTGGCGAACCGGCCGCATCTGGTCGAGACGCTTTTCGGCGAAGGGCCGGAGGTCATCCGCGCCTGAACCGGCACAACCCGGCAAACATCAATCCAATCATGGCTTTACGGGAGGAGACACCATGAACAGACACACTTTCCTGCATATCGCCTCGGGAGCCATGCTCCTGTCCTTCACCGCCACTGCCGCATTGGCGGACATCACCATCGGCGTCACCATACCCACCACCGGCCCCGGTGCCGCGCTCGGCATCCCGCTGAAGAACAGCGTCGAGCTCTGGCCGAAGGAGATCGACGGCGAAAAGCTGAATGTCATCATGCTCGACGATGCCGGCGACGCCTCGACCGCCACGACGAATGCGCGCCGCTTCATCAATGACGACAAGGTGGACGTGATCTTCGGTTCGGCCCTGACGCCGGCCTCCATCGCCGTGTCGGGCGCAGCCAATGAAGGCGGCGTGCCGCAATTCTCCGCCTGCCCGGTGCCGCCCAACGTCGCCCAAAGCAAATGGACCTTCGTCGTCCCCCATGACGCGCAGTTCATCGCCAAGGCGCTGTTTGCGAAGATGAAGGCCGACGGCGTGAAGACCGTGGGCTATATCGGCTTCGCCGATTCCTATGGCGATCTCTGGGTCAACCAGTTCAAGACGGTCGGCAAGGAATATGGCCTCGAAATCGTCGCCGAGGAGCGCTATGCGCGCCCCGACACCTCCGTCTCCGGTCAGGTCCTCAAGCTCGTCGCCGCGCGGCCCGACGCGATGGTCGTCGGCGCCTCCGGAACCGGCGCGGCCCTGCCCCAGCTTGCGCTGCGCGAGCGCGGCTATGCCGACCGCATCTACCAGACCCACGGCGCTGCCACGATCGACTTCCTGCGCATCGCCGGCGCCTCGGCGCAGAACACCTACTTCGCCTCCAGTGCCGTCATCGTCGCCGAAATGCTGCCCGACAGCTCGCGCGTGAAGGCCGAGAGCCTGGCCTACGTCACCGCCTATGAGGACAAGTACGGCGCCGGCAGCCGCACGCCCTTCGGCCCGCACAGCCACGACGTGATGGCGATCCTGCAAAAGGCGGTGCCGGTCGCGATGAAGTCGGCAAAGCCCGGCACGCCGGAATTCCGCGCCGCCCTTCGCGATGCGATCGAGAGCGGCGGCCCCTTCCCCGCCAGCCAGGGCGTCTACGAATACGCGCCGGACAACCATCTCGGCGTCGATGAAAGCGACGTCGTGCTGCTGACGGTCGAGGACGGCAAGTTCGTGCTCGCCGATTGATCGGCCGGCCCGGCGAGCCAGCGAGATCGCCGGGCCGTTTCATCAGCGAAAACAGGCGCCTGCGCTGCTGCCCGGATTCAATTACTGAGGCGACAGTGCCTTACCCGAACGGCCGCATCACCTTCGTCCCGCTGCGGGCAAACACCGCATCCGGCACGAAGAAATCGCCCGCCAGCGCTCCCTCGCCGCCGCCATAGACGCTGAAATCGGTCACGCCTTCGGTCCGCAGCACCTCCTCGTCGATGAAGAAATTGCCGCTCGTCTCCCGCGCCGGCCGCGTGACGATCGCATGAAAGGCATCCGCCATGATGGCCGGCGAACGGCTCATCGCCGCCATGCTCTCGCCGCCCAGCAGGTTGCGCACCGCGGCCGTGTCGATCGCCGTCAGCGGCCACAGCGAATTGACAGCGATGCCGTCGGCGGCGAACTCCGCGCTCATGCCCAGCGTGCACATGGACATGCCGAACTTCGCCATCGTGTAGGCGACATGGTTCCTGAACCACTTCGCCTCCATATCGAGCGGCGGCGCGAGGTTGAGAATATGCGGATTGGCCGCCCGTTTCAGATGCGGAATGCACGTCTTCGACACGAGAAACGTCCCGCGCGTATTGATCTGGTGCATCAGGTCGAAGCGCTTCATGTCGGTGGCCAGCGTGCCGGTGAGTTGGATCGCGCTGGCATTGTTGACGCAGATATCGATGCCGCCGAAGACCGCCACCGTCTTCTCGACAGCCGCCACCACCTGCTCCTCGTCGCGTATGTCGCACAGCACCGGCAGCGCCTTGCCGCCGGCCGCCTCGATCTCCGCGGCCGCCGTATGGATCGTGCCGGGCAGTTTCGGATGCGGCTCGGCGGTCTTCGCCGCGATGGTGACATTGGCGCCGTCCCGCGCCGCGCGCAGCGCGATCGCAAGGCCGATGCCCCGCGATCCGCCCGAAATGAAGACAGTCTTGCCCTTCAGCGACATATGCGCCTCCTCGATGGAGCGACGCTACGCGCTGGCCACCGGCTTGGGAAGGCGTCAGTTATCCGTCATGGACCTGTCGCCGATCAGTGCCGGCAGCGGCATGGCGCGGGCCTGCGCCTGCGGCCGCGCGACATAGAGTTCGGCCACATACCAGCCGTCCTCTTCCTCCGCCGTAGGGGTAAGGCCACGCTCGGCGAGATTGGAAAAGACGCTCTCGCGCTCCTCCTCCGAGGCGAAACGCCGCTGGATGAACAGGCCGTCCGCCTTCTCCGTCACATAGCCATGCCGCGACAGCATCGCTTCGGCCTCGCTGAAATCGAACATGCGCAACACGAAATGCGCCATCCATGGCTCGCTGCCGCCGGCCGCATCCAGCAGGCGCTCCAGCGAGGTCTCGGTGACATAGCCGAAACAGCCGGTGGAAATGATGAGATCGGAGCCCGCCAGCGCGATCCGGTCCCTGGGGCCCGGCTCGGTCTCCTCCAGATTCGTCACCACGCCGGCATCCAGCGTGCCGGCATCGACGGCATAGGTGATCGCGTTGCGGGCCTGGTCGAGTCCGATGAACTGGATGTTCTCGTCTGCCGGGGCCGAATAGAGCGCCCGGTCGCGGGCCATCAGCGCCTCTCGATGCTGCGCCACGCCGCCCCGGTAGAAGCGGTAGAGCTGCGCCATGCTGAGCCCATGCTTCAGAATGGCTGCATTGACGCCATAGGAACAGCCAATATCGACGATCTTCAGCTTCTGCCGGCCCGACATGCGCCGCCGCGCCGCGATCAGCCGCGAAAACATCGGCTGCGCATTCTGCGGGATCATGTAGTCGAGCTCCTTGAGCATAGTAAAATAGGCCAACGGGGCATCTTCGTCATAGATGCCGTTCATATCCACCTTGCCCGTCTCGTCGTAGGCCACGTTCTCCATCAGTCTTCCTTCCGTCAAAAATTGCCTGGAGCGCGGATCGACATCCGCGCTGACATCCCCTCCATTTTCAGGAACGGCGCGATCATAATGATCATCGGCCGAGGTGAAAGGTTGAAAATAAATATATTAAGCAATACAATGAAAGATTGCTGCGACGCCCCATCAAGGCGTCGCAGCCGCTTTTTCAAGCGATGTCAGATGTCACTCGAGGACATAAAGGACACGGCGGGTTTCAGGGTCCACCACGAGCGTGCGGTCGCCTACCATCATATAGGAATAGCGCGGCTCGAAGTCAGGCACCTCGACAGGCACCACCTCGACGGCTTCGGGCAGTACGGTGCCGACCTCGACGGCGACGCCATCGGGCAGTTCGACCACGGGTGCCGGATGCTCGACGATATATTCGCGAATGACCGTTTCCTGCTCGGGCTGGATAAGGATTGTCTGCGCCGAAGCAGCACCGGCCACAAGCGCAAGAGCAGACGCGGCAAGAAGCGTGTGACGGATGTTCATCGGGGTTCTCCGTTCTGTTGTCGATGAACAGGGAATGCCGGTGCACCCGAAGGGTTCCCCCGGATGGAACAAGTTGTCCGCAAATGCGGCTGCGACATGACAATGCGGCTAAAAGCCGGCAAAATCAAAGAGATGGCAAGGCAAGGCGATCCAATACGGACGCATCAGCCGAACATGTTGTCGCCCTGCTCGTCGACCATCTGCTGGCCCTTGCGAAGCGCCAGTTCCGCCGCCGCCTCCTTCGAGGCGAGGCGGTCGGCCCGGATGAAGCGATGTTCCTTCAACGCGCCATCCACCACCCGGCTGACGACGCCGCACGTCTGGTATTGGCCTTCCGCCGCAAACGGCGTCGCCTTGATGCTGTAGCCCTTGTAGTCGATCGCCTCGCCGACCTGGCCGCCCCCGGTCTCACCGCCCTTGTCGTCGCGCGGCGCACCGCCGCCGAAAAGCTTCTTGAAGAAGGACATTCACGCCTCTCGATGCTGAACGGCCGATCATCGCATTCGCGACCGCGCCGCTCAACCCCGTCATCTGCCCAGATGCAGCACGATCTCGCGGCGATGCGGCCTGTCGCGATGTTCGAACAGGTAGATGCCCTGCCACGTGCCGAGCGCCAGCCGCCCATCCATCACCGGAATCGAAAGCGACACGGCCGTCAGCGCCGCCTTGATATGCGCCGGCATGTCGTCCGGCCCCTCGGTTCGATGCGTGACCCAGCGCATCGAAGGGTCGTCGCTCGGCGGTGCGAGCCGACGGAAGAAACTGTCCAGATCGCGCCGCACGTCCGGATCAGCATTTTCCTGGATCAGCAGCGAGCAGGATGTGTGGCGCACGAAAAGGGTCAGCAATCCCGCATCCGCGCCGCTTGCCGCCACGAAACGGGTTGCATCGCGCGTGAGCTCGTAGAGCCCCTGCCCGGTCGTATCGATGCGGATGGTGGACTGAGACATGCATTCCCCCTGGCATTATGGCCGGCTGGCAAAGCGCTTTACCCAGCGCCCTTGCGCAATCCACAGTCAGACGAGCATGAACGACCAGCCCGCACAACAACGCCATTGGCTCGGCTTCGCCCTCATCGTGTCCGGCACGATCCTCGGCATCGCCGGCACCGATCTCGTCCTGCCGGCGATTCCGCTGCTGCCGGAAGCGCTTGACGGCGACATCGCCACGGCCCAGCTCGTACTGGCCAGCTTCGTGGCGGGCGCCGCCGCCGGCCTGCTGCTCTTCGGCGCGCTGGGCGCACGCTACGACCAGCGCCACCTGCTCACCGCGTCGCTGGCAGCCTATGCGGCGATCTCGCTGCTCGCCATGGCCGCACCGTCCATCGAGGCGCTGATCGCGCTGCGCTTCCTGCAAGGCGCGGCGGGTGCGGCGGCGGCGGTCTTCGCGCCCGGCATCATCCGCGCCATGTTCGGCGATGCGCGCGCCATCTCCGCCCTGGGCTTCCTCGGCAGCGTCGAATCGCTCACGCCCGCCTTCGCCCCCATCGTCGGCGTGGCGCTCGTCGCCGCTTTCGGCTGGACGTCGAGCTTCGCCGCCATCGCGCTCCTGTCGGCGCTGCTGGCCGTCGCGGTCTGGTTCCTGCGCCACCACCTGCCGCGCGTCGTCACCCCGCCCGGCAGCGGCGGCTATGCGCATCTCCTGCGCGACGCCACCTTCCTGCGCTACTGCCTGTCGCAGGCCTTCACGCTGGGCGCGCTGCTCGTCATCGTCTTCGGCGCGCCATCCGTCTTCGTCAACGCGCTGGGCGGCACGATGGCGGATTTCGTCACCATGCAGCTCGTCGGCATCGGCACTTTCGTGGTCGCCGCCAATCTCGCGGGACGGCTCGCAAACCGCTACGGCGCGGAGCGCATGGTGATGTTCGGCACGCTGGTGGCCGCCGCCGGCACGCTGCTCCTGCTTGCCTATGCGCTTGCCGGCGGCACCACGCCGCTGGCCGTGGCCGCCCTCTTCGTGCCGGTCAATGTCGGCCTCGGCCTGCGCGGACCCGCCGGCTTCCACCGCGCCATCCTCGCCGCCCGTGGCGACGATGCGCGCGGCGCGGCTCTGGTGATCGTGGCGATCCTGCTTACCACTGCACTGGGCACACGGCGGCGGTCGCACCCTTCATCGCGCAGGGCCTGCTGCGGCTCACCATCGGCGCAGCCGCGCCGGCTGTAACCGCAGTCATCTTGCTGGTCACCCTGCCGCCGCTGGCGGAGCGCTGAACTATTCGCCTGAGGCTTCGAACCGCAGCACGCCGGCGATTCCACCGCGGCTGCCATCCGGCCGGTCAGCCGGATGGTTCACGCCGTCATTGACGATCACCTCGGCGAAATCGAACGGGCTGACCCCGTCAAGACAGGCCACGTTGACGCCGAACTGGTTGGGGTTGGAGCGGCGGCGATGATGGGTGTGGATGCCGCAGCGCGAGCAGAAATAGTGCCGCGCCGCACCGGTATTGAAGCGGTATTCCGTCAGCAGGTCCTCGCCCTGCGTCACGGCGAGCTCGCCCACCGCCGCCGACACCATCACGGCGCCCTTCATCCGGCAGTAGGAGCAGGTGCAGCGGCGCGGATTGGAAAGCCCGTCGGTCAGCACCGCCTCGAAGCGCACCGCGCCGCAATGGCAACCGCCAATGGATGTCGTCTTCGTTTCCATGGCTCTGGCTTGCCTGAATCGAAACGCCGAGTCCAGAACTTCTCACCCCTCGAACTTGCGCCAGGCGTCGAGCGCAAGGCCCAGCCCCACGCTGCCGAACATATCCCCGTCCACCACCGAGGCTGACGGGAACATCTGCCGGATGCTGCTGTTGAGCAGCGGCACCGCCGTCGAACCGCCGGTCAGAAACAGCGCCGTGACCTGCTCGCGCGCAACGCCCGCACTGGCAAGCGTATCGGCAACCGCCCGCCTCACGCGTTCCACCGTAGCCGCGATCGCCTCGTTCATCTGCGCCTGCGTCACCGGCACGGCGAGCCGCTCGTCCGGCAGCGCAATCTCAATCGTCGTTTCCGGCTGGCTGGTGAGCGCGATCTTGGCCTTCTCGACGAGCGCGGCCGCGGCATGCCCCCTGCGTTCGGCCACGATGGCGATCATGCGCTCCACCAGGTCCGGCCGCGCCGCCTCGTAGCGGATCTGGCGAAGATCGCCCATCGCCCTGGCCGTATAGAGCAGGTGGATGCGCTGCCATGTGGCGAGATCGTTGTAATATCCCACCGGCAGGTTGCGCTTGCCGTCCTTGGTGGGCGTGCCATAGCCCAGCTCCGGCATCAGCCGGGCGATGCTGAGCAGCCGGTCGAAATCGGTGCCGCCAATGTGGACGCCGTGGCTGGCGAGGATGTCGTCCTTCCGCTCGACCGACTTCGCCCGCTCCGGCGAGACCCGCACGATGGAAAAATCCGACGTGCCGCCGCCGATGTCCACGATCAGCGCCAGTTCCTCCCTGGCCACCTGCCGCTCATAATCGAGCGCGGCCGCGATCGGCTCGAACTGGAAGGCAATGTTGCGGAAACCGCGGCGGCGCGCCGCACTCTCCAGCTCGTCCTGGGCGCGGCTGTCGGCGGCCGCATCGTCATCGACGAAATGAACCGGCCGGCCGAGCACGATATTGTCGACTGGCGCACCGCGCCCCTCCTCCAGCTTCTCCTTCAGGTTGAGCAGGAAAGAGCCGATAATGTCGGAAAAGGCGATCGAATGCGCCTTGATGCGCGTCTTCTCATGGATGAGCGAGGAGCCGAGTACGCTTTTCAGCGCGCGCAGCAGGCGGCCCTCGACATTCTCCGTATAGCGCCCGATCGCAGTGCGGCCAAAAAAGGTGCGGTCTTCCTCGAAATCGAAGAAGATCGCGCTCGGCATCGTCACCTGTCCGGCGTCGAGCGCGACCAGCCGAGGCTGTCCGCCCACGGCATATCCGACGGTGGAATTGGACGTGCCGAAATCGATGCCGCCGCTCGTCGCCTGCATGGCCTGCCTTCTCGCACTGATCGCCAGAGCATTTTGCAGCCAAGCGGAAGCGCCTGGCGTCGTACAAAAGAGATAGAGCGGTTCGGCATGAAACGATGAACCGCTCTAGGGAGCGGCGCTGATAGACGGTTCGCATCGCAATGTCGACGCCCTTCCCTTCTCCCCTCGCGGGAGAACGTGCCTCCGAAGGGGTGGGTGACGGATGTTGGACGGAGCGCTTCCCTGGAACACCCTCCATCCAGCCTCGCTTCGCGGCGATCCGCCTTCTCCTACAAAAGCAGAAGGCGGAGTTCGCCCGCGCCTCAAGCCTTGCCCGGCGCCTGATTGGCGTAAATTTCGATAAACTCGCCGCTCGGCGGGATCGGCTTGATCACGTCGATCAGCACGCCATCCGGATCGGCGGTGATGAAATGCCGCTGTCCGAACGCCTCGTCGCGCAGCGAAAGCAGGATCGGCAATCCCGCCGCTTTGAGGCGTTCATGCTCGGCATCCACGTCCTCCACCTCGAAATTGAGCAGCACGCCCGCCGCCCGGCCCCGTGCGGCGGCGGGGATGGTCTCATGCGCGCCGTCGAGGATCGCCAGATTGACGCTCGGATCGTTTTGCGACTGGAGATGCACGTACCAGTCGCTGTCGTAGAGCGCCGCGAAACCGAAATGGCGCTGGTAGAAGGCGCTGCTGGCCGCCACGTCGGACACCATCAGGACCGGATAATAGCTCGTGATCTTCATGGCTTGTCTTCCTCTGGTTAAAAACATACAAACTGCATGTACTCAATCCAGATAACATACAGGCTGTATGTATGCAAGCAAGAACCAATCCCGAGCGCAGCGCCGCCACCAAGGCGCAGCTGATCGCCGCCGCCCGCGCGCTTTTCGTCGAAAAAGGCTATGCCGACACCGCCACGCCCGACATCGTCGCCGCGGCCGGCGTGACGCGCGGCGCGCTCTATCACCATTTCGCCGACAAGCAGGCCCTGTTCGCGGCTGTGGTCGAACGGGAAGCGGCGGCGGTCGCGGACGAAGTGGAGCGCGCCGCGCCCTTCTCGTCAGACGCCATGGGCATGCTGCAGACCGGCGGTCGCGCCTATCTTCAGGCGATGCGCGTGCCCGGCCGGACGCGGCTCCTGCTGATTGACGGCCCGGCCGCGCTCGGTCGCGCCGCGATGGATGAGGTGCACAACCGGCACGGAAGCCGCAGCCTGCGCGAGGGCTTGGCGGCGGCGATGGCGGCGCGCGCGATCCGCACGCTTCCGCTGGACGCCCTCACCGTGCAGTTGGGCGCCATGTTCGACGCCGCCATCCTCGCCATCGAACATGGCGGGCAGGTCGAGGAGCACATGGAGGTGCTCGGCGCCTTGATGAACGGGCTCGCGGCGCCCGGAGCCTGACGGCCGACCTACCGCTCCGTCAGCGCCAGCCGCGCGCCGAGCGCCACGAAGGCGGCGGCGAAGGAGTTGCGCAGCCACGCCATCATGCGCGGGCTGCCGACGACGCGGCTGCGCATCGTCGCCGCGAAGATGCCGTAGAGCGCGAAGACGACGAAGGTCATCGCCATGAAGACGAGGCTGAGTTCCAGCATGCGCAGCCCAGCGCCCGGCGCCCCGGTCGGCACGAATTGCGGCAGGAAGGCCACGAAGAAGATCGACAGCTTTGGATTGAGCACGTTGAGCGCGATGCCGTCGCGCAGCACGCGCCCGGCCGCGCGCGCATCCGGCGCGGCCTCGATCCGCATCGCGCCCTTCTGCCGGATCGTCTGCCACGCCATCCACAGCAGATAGGCGACACCGGCATATTTCACGATCTCGAAGGCGAGCGCGCTGGCGTGTAGCAGCGCCGCCAGCCCCGTCAGCGCCGCCGCCAGATGCGGCACGATGCCGAGCGTGCAGGCTAACGCGGCGAGCACGCTCGCCCGCGCCCCACGCGAAAGCCCAGCGGCCAGCGTGTAGACCACGCCGGTGCCCGGCGAGGCAACGATGATCAGGCTGGTAAGCAGGAATTCGGGCGACACTATCTCACAAGCCTAGCATATGCGCTGGCCGCCACGAAGCGCCGGTATCAAGGCACGTCGTCCAGCGCCGAGATGCCGCCCTCGTTTTCAAGCGTGGCGAGACGCTTCACCTCGGAACGGGTGAATTTGAGCCGCACGCCGATCCCGCCGCCATTCTCGGCGATGAACAGCGCGCCGGCTCGTTCCAGCGTGGCCTGCAGCATCTCGATCGCCGCATCGTCGGGCAGTTCGATCCTGCGCTCGAATGCCTCGATGACGGCGCTCTCCACACCCGACAGGCTGGCCAGCCTGTCGCGCGTCAATTCCGTCAGCGCGCGTGCCGCGCGGCATTGCGAACCTGTGATCATCACAGCCCTCCTTGCTTCATTCGGGACAAGTCAGACACAGCCGCACGCAAAAGAAAAGCCGCGACGAACGTCGCGGCTTCCCGAAAGACAGTATGTCGCCCCGTTTTCAGAGCAGCGGGCGTTCCGAAGAACGCGATCCCCGCAGTTACAGCCGGTTTGCCCGGCCGCATTTGTCAGCCGGATAATCCCGTCCGGCTGCAAAATGCCTCAGCTGTCGAGGAAACTCCGCAGCTTGCGCGAACGGCTCGGATGCTTGAGCTTCCTGAGCGCCTTCGCCTCGATCTGCCGGATGCGCTCGCGCGTCACCGAGAACTGCTGGCCCACTTCCTCAAGCGTATGGTCGGTGTTCATGCCGATGCCGAAGCGCATGCGCAGCACGCGCTCCTCGCGCGGGGTAAGCGAGGCCAGCACGCGCGTGGTCGTCTCGCGCAGATTGGCCTGGATCGCCGCGTCGATCGGCAGGATCGCCATCTTGTCCTCGATGAAGTCGCCGAGATGCGAATCCTCCTCGTCGCCCACCGGGGTTTCGAGCGAGATCGGCTCCTTGGCGATCTTCAGCACCTTGCGCACCTTTTCGAGCGGCATTGCGAGCTTTTCCGCCAGTTCCTCCGGCGTCGGCTCGCGGCCGATCTCGTGCAGCATCTGGCGGCTGGTGCGCACGATCTTGTTGATCGTCTCGATCATATGCACCGGAATGCGGATCGTGCGCGCCTGGTCGGCGATCGAACGGGTGATCGCCTGCCTGATCCACCATGTTGCATAGGTGGAGAACTTGTAGCCGCGGCGGTACTCGAACTTGTCCACCGCCTTCATCAGGCCGATATTGCCTTCCTGAATGAGGTCGAGGAACTGCAATCCGCGGTTCGTGTACTTCTTTGCGATGGAGATCACGAGGCGCAGATTGGCCTCCACCATCTCCTTCTTGGCGATGGCCGCCTCGCGCTCGCCCTTCTGCACCTGATTCACGATGCGGCGGAACTCGGCGATGGAAATCGCCGTCTCGGTGGCGAGGTTCTGGATCTCCTGCCGCAGCGCGGTAACCGTCTTGTCCTCGTTGCGGGAAAATTCCTTCCAGCCGCGCGTGGTCAGCTGCGCCACCTTGCCCATCCAGTTCGGATCGAGCTCGGAACCCTGATATTCGCGCAGGAACTCGTCGCGGCGCACGCCATAGCTCTCGGCGAGCCTGAGCAGCTTGCCCTCGTTCTGTACCAGGCGCTTGTTGATGTCGTAGAGCTGCTCCACCAGCGCCTCGATGCGCGCATTGTTGAGCGACAGCGACTTCACCGCCGTGATCAGCTCTTCCTTGAGCTTCTTGTAGGAACGCTCCTGGCTGGAGGACAGCGCGTCGGCATCGGCCAGACGGCTTTCCACCTGCTGGTCCTGCAGCTTGCGCAGCTTCTTGTAGGTCGCGGCGATGACGTCGAGCGTCTCCATCACCTGCGGCCGCAACTCGGCTTCCATCGCCGCCAGCGACAGATTGGCCTCGTCGTCCTCGTCGTCATCGTCCTCGACGCGCGAGTCGCCGCCGACATTGGTGATGTCGTCGTCCTCGCGCGGGCCGCTGGAGCGGCGTCCGCGCTCGTCGAGCTTCGGCTTTTCGGACTCCTCGACGCGCTCCACCACCGGCGCCTGCTTGGCCTCGGGGCCGGCATAGGTCGCCTCGAGATCGATGATCTCGCGCAGCAGGATCTTCGCCTCATTGAGCTCGTCGCGCCAGATGATGATGGCCTGGAAGGTCAGCGGGCTCTCGCACAGGCCCGCGATCATCGTCTCGCGGCCGGCCTCAATGCGCTTGGCGATGGCGATCTCGCCCTCGCGCGACAAAAGCTCCACCGAGCCCATCTCGCGCAGATACATGCGCACGGGGTCGTCGGTGCGGTCGGTCGGTTCCTTCTTGGTCGCCGGCGCGGCAACGGCCGTGCCGGTCTGCTCGGCAAGCTCGTTGGCTTCTTCCTCGGCGTCGCCGTCCTGCTCGGCTTCCTCGGCGACCTCGTCGTCCTCGACGACATTGATGCCCATGTCGGACAGCATCGCCATCGTGTCCTCGATCTGCTCGGAGGTCACCTCCTCCGAGGGAAGCACCGAGTTCAGCTCGTCCATGGTCACATAGCCGCGTTTCTTCGCGGCCTTGATCATCTTCTTGACAGCGTCATCGGAGAGGTCGAGCAGCGGGCCGTCGGTCGTGCCCTCGCGCTCGGTTTCGCCCTCTTCCTTTTCCTTGGTTGCCATGCTTTATCGTCTCCAAGCGCTGCTGCGGCGCAATGCGGTTGCCGTATCGGTACGCATCGCGATACCGCAAGTAGAGCCAACCCCGTTAAATCCCGATTAACCCTGACATATATAGAACCATCGTCCCGCGCGTCCAGCACGCGGTTTCGGGTACATTGGCTCGCTATATTGCCAAGGTTGCCTTTTCGAATCGTTCCTGATTCCGTCATTCTGCCATAAGGTCAAGCGTCCGTGCCCGATTCGCTCGCAAAAAGCGAATCATATGCCGGCGAAGCGCAACCCGCTTCAGCTTGGCCCCACCTTGCCCGACAACACCCCGAATCCATCGATCAACGCCTCGGTCGCCTGCGCGTCGCGCAGCTGCGCCTGGATGTCGACCAGATGGCGGTAGTTCTCGTCTGTCGGGTCGTTTGCGAGCGCCGTCTCGGCCGCCCGCAACTCCTTATGTAGAAAGCCGGCGCTGCGGTGCAAGTGCAGGGTCTGGAGGAAGGCCTCGCCCGCATCCTCCGGCGCGGCCTCCGCCAGCGCGGTCCATTGCCGGGCGCGGCGCATCAGCCCCTCGGCCTTGTCCCAGCTCGCGCCAAGCCCGCGCGCCCCAATCGCGGCAAGCATCGCCGCGCGGTCGGGATGCGCCGCATGGGCCGCCACGTCCACGGCGACGTCGCGCAGCCGCCGCAGTTCCGGATGCGACAGTTCGATGCGCTCCACCGTATCGAAATGCTGGTCGAGCAATTGCGGATGATTGATGATCGCCACCACGATCGCCGTCTCGCGCAGCGGCATGGAGGCGCCGCTCTTCACCAGCGCCGAGCGTGCAAGGCTGTCCGATACGGCAAGGCGTCCGCTGGCCTCCGCCGCGCCGCCGCGCCGCCTGTCGGTCCAGTTGCGCTGCGCCCCGCCGCCCTGCCGCCCCTCGCCGCGGCCCCTCGCCGGCCGTTGCGCGCCGAAAAAGGCCTGCACGCGGTCGCGCATTTCCTGGCTGTAGTGGAAGCGTACGCTCTCGTCGCGAATGCGCTGCGTCACGCCGCGCAGGCGCTTCTCCAGTTCCGCCTTGCGCTCCGGCGTGTCGAACACGGCCCCTTGCGTCTCGCGCATCCACACCATGTCGGCCAGCGGCCGCGCATCGGCCAGCACGCGGGCAAAGGCCTCAGGCCCCTCGTTCTTCACTAGATCGTCCGGGTCCTGCCCGTCCGGCAGCAGGGCGAAGCGCACCGTCTTGCCCGGTTCGATCATCGGCAAGGCCAGGTCCGCAGCGCGCCACGCCGCGCGCAGCCCCGCCTCGTCGCCGTCGAAACACAGCACCGGCTCGCCGGCCATCCGCCACAGCAGATCGAGCTGATTTTCCGTCAGCGCCGTTCCCAGCGGCGCGACGGCATTGGCGAACCCCGCCTGCGCCAGCGCGATCACATCCATATAGCCTTCCACCGCCACCAGCGTGCCGCCCTTGCCCAGCGACTTGCGGGCACGCGCCATGTTGAACAGCACATTGCCCTTGTGGAAGAGCTCCGTTTCCGGCGAATTGAGATATTTGGCCGGCGCGTCGGACGACAGCGCTCGGCCGCCAAAGGCGATGATCCGCCCGCGCATGTCGGGGATCGGAAACATGATGCGGTCGCGGAAACGGTCATAGGCGACCGGAATATCCGGCCCGAACACGACCAGCCCGCAAGCTTCGATCTGGCCTTTCTCCACGCCCTTGCCGGCAAGGTGTTCCTTCAGCGCGTTGCGGCTGTCCGGCGCATAGCCCAGCCGGAATTCCTGCTGGGTGGCCGCGCTCATCCCCCGCTCGCGCAGATAGGCGCGGGCGCGGGCGCCGGCCCCCTCCTGCAATTGCTGCTCGAAGAAGCGCGTCGCCATTTCCATCACGTCGGTGAGGCTGGCCCGCTCCTTCTCCCGCCGCTCTTCCTGAATATCCCGCGCCGGCATCGGCACGCCGGCCATGTCCGCCACGCGTTCCACGGCTTCCGGAAAGGACAGGCCGTCGAGCTCGGTCAGGAAACGGAAATGATCGCCCGAAACCCCGCAGCCGAAGCAATGATAGCGCCCCTTGCGATCCTCGCAGTGGAAGGACGGCGTCTTTTCGCCATGGAAGGGGCAGCAGGCCCAGAAGTCGCCCTTGGGTGCATTGGTCTTCTTCCGGTCCCACGACACGCGCGTTCCCACCACGGCCGATATCGGCACGCGGTCGCGTATCTCGTCGAGGAAGCTATCAGAAAAGCGCATGGTTCCGGCCGGTTGTCATCCTGATATAGGCGCAAGCGCCGTCCACGGCGATACTTCTGTGCCGTCGTGCCCGCTCTTCACAGGATCAGCCGTCAACCCGCGTCACCGTCCGCGCCAGCAGCGGCACCACCGCCGTCAGCGCCGCAAGCATCCAGAACGCCGCCGGCAGGCCGAGCGCCTGCGAAACGAAGCCCACCGCCGCCGGCCCCGCCAATATGCCCGCATAGCCGATCGTCGTCATGGCGGCGACGGCAAGGCCGACCGGCATGACCTTCTGCCGCCCGGCAAGGCTGAACAGCACCGGCACGATATTGGACGCGCCGAAGCCGATCAGCGCGAAGCTGGCCAGCGCCAGGGGCGTCCATGGCGCGGTCAGCAGCAGCACGAAGCCGCAGATCGCGACCAGACCGCCGAAGACGATCACCCGCAGATTGCCCAGCCACGCCACGACCCGGTCGCCGGTCAGCCGGCCGATCGTCATGGCGATGGCGAACAGCATATAGGCAAGGCCGCCCTGCGCCGGCTCCAGCAATCCGCGCACCATCACGAACAGCGCGCTCCAGTCCAGCATCGCGCCCTCGACGAGGAACATGATGAAGGCAAGCAGCGAGATGACCAGCACGATGCCGCGCGGCAGCGCCAGCGGCGCGGGTTCGCCGACCGGACGGCGCAGGAGGCGCGGCCAGACCACGATCATCGCCACAAGCGTCAGCGCACCGGCGAGAACCGCGCTCACGACCGGCGCCAGCCCCGATGAGAGAAGAAGCGTCATGCCGCCCGCGCCGGCAAAGCCGCCAATGCTGAAAAGCGCGTGGAAACCGGACAGGAGCGGCGTGGGCGAATCCCGATCCACCTCGACGGCATGGATGTTCATCGCCACGTCGATCGTGCCGAGCGACGCGCCGAAGAAAAGCAGGACCAGCGCCAGCGGATGGCCGGCCGCGGCCAGCAGGGGCAGCGTCAATACAAGCCCGAAGCCGCCGGCCAGGATCATCGGCTTGCTGCCGATGCGCGCGCTCATCGCGCCCGTCAGCGGCATCGCCACCAGCGAGCCTGCGCCGAGGCACAGAAGCAGCAGGCCGAGCGCCCCGTCGTCCACCCCGACATTGGCCTTGGCGAACGGCACCAGCGGCGCCCAGCAAGCCATGGCGAAGCCTGCGGCAAAGAAGGAAATGCGCGTCGCGAGACGGGTCTCGGGGCGATTGGCGGAAGCTGTCATTCGGGATCCATGCAAAGGGGAGAACTCGGACACTCCCCCTGCCGGGCTTAAAGCATTTTTGTCCCGCACATGCCACTGGCGGCTTGCGGGGCAGACGTCCCCGCTGAATCCGGTTAGCATTCGCCATCAGATTACCGGGAGCGCAGATGATGGCCGACGATAGGAAACGACGCGCGGCGAAGGCGGAAGCGCCGCAGCCGCAGGGAAAGCCCGTGCTCCTCTCGGGCGGCAATCCGCAGATCGCCAAGGGCTATGGCGACGCCCCGGTGCAGGCCTATATCGCGGCCATGCCCGGCTGGAAGAGCGACCTCGGACGCCGCCTGGACGCGCTCATCGTCTCCGCTATTCCCAAGGTGAGGAAGGCGGTGAAGTGGAACTCGCCATTCTACGGAATGGCGGATGACGACTGGTTCCTCAGTTTCCACTGCTTCGACAAATATGTGAAAGTCGCCTTCTTCCGTGGCGCTTCCCTCGACCCGCAGCCTCCGGTGGCGTCGAAGCAGAAGGATGTCCGCTATTTCCACATCCATGAAGACGACGCGCTCGACGAAGCGCAGTTCGCCGATTGGGTGAAGCAGGCAAGCAGCCTGCCGGGCGAGAAGATGTGAGCCGATGCGCGAAAAGCAAGAAAATCCGGTCGAAACCTCGCCCTCGCGCCTGATCGACGCGCGCATAGCCGAACTCGGCGACTGGCGCGGCGAGATGCTAGCGCGCGTCCGTCGCATCATCCGTCAGGCCGACCCGGATATTGGCGAGGAATGGAAATGGCGCGGCGTGCCGGTCTGGTCGCATGACGGCATCGTCTGCACCGGGGAGACCTACAAAAGCACCGTGAAACTCACCTTCGCTCATGGCGCATCGCTGGAATCGCGACTCTTCAATGCCAGTCTCGACGGCAATGTCCGGCGTGCCATCGACTATCACGAAGGCGATGCGATCGACGAAGAGGCACTGGCGGCGCTCATCCGCGCCGCCGTGGCGCGCAATGTTTCCGCACGAGCGGGCAAGAGCCGCAAGCCGAAGCCGGCCTGACCTGCCTAGCGGTCACGAACGCCTTTGGCCTCCACATTCACGAATGGGACGAATATGAGAATCACGACCGCAATCGCCACCCTCCTGCTCGCTGTCGGCGCGTCCGCCGCCCTGGCGAACGAACCCCCACCGGTGGGCATCGCCAATCCCGCCTCCGTCTATTGTATCGAGCAGGGCGGCAAGCTGGAAATCCGCAAGACCGCAAATGGCGAGGTCGGCTACTGCCACCTCCCCGATGGCCGCATCATCGAGGAATGGGCGTTCTTCAGATCCGGCACGACCGACAAGACAGGGAAATAGAGCATTTTGCAGCCCGGCGGCGTCGCACAAATGCGGTTAAGCAAGAGATAGCGCGGCTCTAGGCTGCGCGGACCGATCGGCCCGCGCAGTTTCCCTATTGCAGGATGGACTTCACCACGCCGCTCGCCTTGGCGAAGTCCATGCGGCCCGGATATTTTTCCTTGAGTGCGCTCATGCAACGGCCGATGTCGCGCAGCCCGTCCGCGCCGATATCCTGGACCACCTGCTGGCAGGCCCGCCTGAGTTCTTCCTCGCCGATCTGCTCCGGCAGAAAGGCACGGATGATGCCGTTTTCCTCGCGCTCCTGCGCGGCGAGCTCCGGCCGGCCGCCCTCCTCGAAAAGGCGGGCGGATTCCTCGCGCTGCTTGACCATCTTGGTCAGGATCGCGGTGATTTCCTCATCCGTCGTCGGCGGCTTGGACGCGCCGCGATTGGCGATGTCGCGGTCGTGGATCGCCGCGATGATGAGCCGCAGCGTCGACATGCGGCGCTTGTCCTGGCTCTTCTGCGCCTGCTTGAGTGCCTCGGCGAACTTTTCGCGCATGATCATGGTCTGACTCCCTGCCGAATCCACGATAGCGGCGGCCTCTCCGGCCTGCAATCGTGTGGCACGCGTTAAGTGGCTGTTTTGACAGGCTAAGAACAACGGGATTTCGGCGCCGCCGGCGTTGACCGCGCGCGCGCCTTTCCCTATTGTCCGGCACCTGCATGAACATTATGTGGTTCGCGGCTCCGGCACTTGCCGGGCCAGCGCGAACTCGGCCGCGAATATGGTTCCGCAAGGACCGGATTTCAAGCGCGCGCCGCTACCGGAGACCTGCCATGACGACCAAGACCGCGCCGTGGGCGCAAGCCAAGCCGACCGCCCTTCTGGTGCTCGCCGATGGCACGGTGATCGAGGGTCGCGGCTGCGGCGCGACCGGCACCGCGGTCGGCGAGGTCTGTTTCAACACCGCGCTCACCGGCTATCAGGAAATCCTCACCGACCCGTCCTACACCAGCGAGATCGTCACCTTCACCTTCCCGCATATCGGCAATATCGGCACCAATGACGAGGATATCGAGGACCTGACGCCGGCGGCCCGCCACGGCGCCGTGGGCGCGATCTTCCGCGCCGACATCACCGCTCCCTCCTCCTACCGTTCCGCCGGCGATCTCGACGCCTGGCTGAAGCGCCGCGGCGTCGTCGCCATGTGCGGCATCGATACGCGCGCGCTGACCGTCCATATCCGCGAGAACGGCATGCCGAATGCCGTCATCGCCCATGCCGCCGACGGCGTGTTCGATATTCCCGCGTTGAAGAAGCAGGCCGCCGTATGGTCCGGCCTCGTCGGGCTCGACCTGGCGAAGGAGGTCACGACCGGCCAATCCGCCGCGTGGACGGAAACGCCGTGGGTCTGGAATGAAGGCTATGGCGCGACGGAAGGCGCCGCCATGCATGTCGTCGCCATCGACTACGGCGTGAAGCGCAACATATTGCGGCTTCTGGCCGGCCTCGGCGCCAGGGTGACGGTCGTTCCCGCCGACACCGATGCAGCGACCATCCTCGCCATGAAGCCCGACGGCGTCTTCCTCTCCAACGGCCCCGGCGATCCGGCGGCGACCGGCGAATATGCCGTGCCCGTCATCCGCGACCTGCTCGATGCCGACATCCCGATCTTCGGCATCTGCCTCGGCCACCAGTTGCTGGCGCGGGCGCTGGGCGGACAGACGGTCAAGATGCATCAGGGTCATCACGGCGCCAACCATCCGGTCAAGGACCATACCACCGGCAAGGTCGAGATCGTCTCGATGAACCACGGCTTCGCGGTGGATGCGAAATCCCTGCCGCAAGGCGTTGAGGAGACTCACATTTCGCTCTTCGACGGCTCGAATTGCGGCATTGCCCTGACCGGCCGCCCGGTCTTCTCCGTGCAGCACCATCCGGAAGCGTCCCCCGGCCCGCAGGATTCGCACTATCTCTTCCGCCGCTTCGCCAACATGGTGCGCGCCCGCAAGGGCGAGCCCGCTCTGGCCGAGCGGTAGATCCCGGCCTAATCAACAAAAAAGGCGGCACATATGCCGCCTTTTCTTTATCCGCAGGTCAAAGCGCCGCGCTCAGATATTCCCGCTGAACGTGTCGCAATCCTCCAGCCGGCCATTCTCGAAACCGCGCTGGAACCAGGTCGCGCGCTGCTCGGACGTGCCGTGGTTGAAGCTTTCCGGCACCACATAGCCCTGCGTGCGCCGCTGCAGCGTGTCATCGCCGATCTGGTGGGCGGCGTTCAGCGCCTCCTCGATGTCGCCCGATTCGAGCAGGCCCTTCTGGTCGGTGAAATGCGCCCAGATGCCGGCGAAGCAATCCGCCTGCAGCTCCACGCGCACCGACATCTGATTGGCCTCCGCCTGCCCCATGGACTGGCGCATCTGGTTGAAGCGCGGCAGCACGCCGATCAGGTTCTGCACATGGTGGCCGACCTCATGCGCGATCACATAGGCCTGCGCGAAATCGCCCGACGCGCCGAACTGCTGCGCGAGCTGGTCGAAGAATTCGAGGTCGATATAGAGCTGCCTGTCGCCGGGGCAGTAGAACGGGCCGGACGCCGACGAGGCGAAACCGCAGGCAGATTGCACCCGGCCGCTGAACAGCACCATCTTCGGCTCGACATATTCCTGCCCCTGCGCCTGGAATATGCCGTTCCATACATCTTCCGTCTCGGCCAGCACCACGCCGGCGAACTGGCCGGCGGCATCCGTCGTTGGCTCGCCGGGGCGGCTCTGCTGCGTCACGCCGGGGTTCTGCGGCGAGCCGCCTTCCAGGATCGCCAGCGGATCGATGCCGCAGGCGCGAAGGCCGAAGAAAAGCACCACAAGGATGATGATCGTGCCGATGGACATCCCGCCGCCGGCGCTGCGGCCCATCGGGATGCGGATGGGACTGCCGCCGCCCCGCCCGAATCCGCCGGGGAACAGACCACCCCCGCCCTGCCCGCGACGGTCGTCGACATTGCTGCTTTCCCTGCGGCCTCTCCAGCGCATCTGGTGCCCCTCAACTGCTGTTCATCTCAACGGTGAATCTATCCGACCGCAACGCCTGAGTCACAGCGTTTTATGCGGTCGGATTGCGCTCAATCGCGCTGCTTGGCGCCCGCGCTGCGCCCATCCGAGCTTCGCGCGCGTTCCTCGAAGCGGTCCGCTCCCTTTGCCAGGTCGGAGCCCTTTGCGGCCTCGACCTTGCGCTCTTCCTTCCTCGCCGCCTTTTGCAGGCCGGCTGCCGCCTGTTTGCCCTTGGCGGTCGGTGCTTCCTTGATACCCATCTTCGCGTCCTCCGCTCCGCCCGGCTGCATCGCCGGGCAGGCATTCAACAACGCGGCGGCGCGGCTGCCGTTCCATATGCGAGGCCGCTTTCCTTCCGATTCGCCGGCCGTTAATCTGCCGGAATCTGTCCCTAGGTCAGCAGCGGGCAGACGGGTCGGGTCTTGGGGCATGAAACAGTTTCGGTGTGGGCTGCCGCGCGGACAATGGTTCCTTGCGGCCCTCTTTATGTGGTTCGCGGCAGCGGGGCCCGTGTCCGCGGCCGAATCGCTGCGCGGCGTCGCGCTGGTCATCGGCAATGGCGACTACGCGCACCTGCCCGCACTGCCTAACCCCGAAAACGACGCCCGCGCCATAGAAGACCTGCTCAACCGGCTGGGCTTCGAGACCGACCTGTCCTCCGACCGTGACGCCCGCCGGCTGGCGCGCGACCTCGAGGACTTCGCGGAGGACGCCGAAGGCGCCGACGTCGCCATCCTCTATTATTCCGGCCACGGCATCGAAGCCGGCGGCGAGAATTTCCTCGTGCCCGTCGATGCCGACCTGTCGGCGCTCGACGCTGCCGCGCAAAAGCTCGTGCCCATCTCGGCCCTGCTGGAGAAGCTCAAGGCCAGCGTCCCCGTCACGATCCTCATCCTCGATGCCTGCCGCGACAACCCCTTCCCCGCCGACGCCATGGTGCGCCTCGCCGCTAATACCGCGCCGCAGCCTATCGGCAGCGCCGGCCTCGGCGAGACGCGCGGCGTGACAAAGCTCGGCTCCGGCACGCAGGCCGATCGCGGCACCGCGGATTTCGGCTCCGTCATCGCCTTCGCCGCCGAGCCGGGCCGCGTCGCGCTCGACGGCGCGCCGGGCGGCAACAGCCCCTACACGGCCGCCATCCTGCGCCACTTCGATGCCATGCAGGGCGAGGAATTCGGCACGGTGATGCGCATGGTCGCCGAGGAAGTCTACCTGAAGACCTCCGGCCGCCAGCGGCCATGGGTCAATGAAAGCCTGCGCCGCCTGCTCTATTTCGGAGGGTCCGTCGCCACCAGCACCGGCACGGATGGCGAGATCCTTGCCGAGCGACGCCAGCTCCTGCTGACCATTGCCAGCCTGCCCGACATCGAACGCCGCACGGTGGAGAATATCGCCCGCGACGGCGCAGTTCCAATGGATGCGCTCTACGGCATGCTACGGGCGCTGGGCGCCGACGCCCCGAAGGATCCGGCCGAGCTCGACCGCCTGCTGCGCGAGCAGAGCAAGCGCATCGAGGAGATGAAGCGCGAGCAGGACGCCATCAAGAGCACCGATCCCGAGATCGCCCGCCTTTCCGGCCTCGCCGAACAGGCGGTGTCCGAAGGTGCACTGGCCACCGCGCTGTCGCTGCACGAACAGGCGAAGGCGCGCGTGCGCGAGGTGGAAAAGACCGTCGAGCAGGCCGAGGCCGACATCGCCGCCCGCCGCCGTGAATTCGGCGACGTCTACGCCGCCAGCGGCCGCGCCAACTACATGACCTTCAACTATGAGCAGGCGGCCGCCGACTATGAGCAGGCCTTCAGGCAGGTTGAGAAATGGGACCCCTACTGGGCCTGGGCCCATCGCGGCAACCAGGCGGTCGCGCTGCGCGATTCCGGCTGGAAGAAAGGCGAGCTCGACAATCTCCACCGCGCCGCCGAAATCGCGCGCGAGGTCGTGACGCTGGCCGACCGCACGGAAAGGCCCGCCGACTGGGCGCTGAGCCAGGTCTTCCTCGGCAATGTCTTGCTTTCGCTCGGCCAGCGTGACGACAATCTCGGCATGCTGCGCGAAGCGGCGGCGGCCTATGAGCAATCCCTGACCTTCTATACGGAAGAGAATGCAGCCGCCTTTTCGGCCGAGCGCCTCGACGTGCTGCACAATCTGGCCGGCACGCTTGTCCAGATAGGCGCACAGGAGGAAGGCACGGCAGGTTATCTCGCCGGCATCGCCAGTTTCGAGGAACTGGCCCGGCTGGTGACGCGCGCCGACGACGCGCTCTTCTGGGCGCGCACGGTTACCGCCATGGGCAATGCGATGAACGATCTGGCGCGCCGCGAAGGCAATATAGAGCGCTTCCGCGCCTCGGCTGCCTTGTTGGAACAGGCGCTCGAAGCCCGCACCGGCGAGGAACCCGAGAAGCGCGCGGAAACCCTTGAGGCGCTTGCCGTCGCCTATTCGGAGATCGGCGGGCTGTCCAACGACGCGCAGATGATGCGCAAGGCCGAGCCCCTGTTCGCGGAAGCCCTTGCAATGACCGACCAGGGCCGCGAGCCGGTGGAATGGGCAGCACTCATGCAGTCTCGCGCGCTCAACCTGCACATGCTTGCCAAGCTGGGCGACCATCCGGCGGAGCTGGAACAGGCTGTCGGCCTGCTGCGCGAGGCCATCGCCACCAGCGACACCACGCAGTTGCGCGGCGATTCTGCGTCGTCGCGCACGGCTCTGGCAGGCGTGCTGACCGATATGGGCCGCGCCCGCGCCGAGACCGGCCCGCTGGAAGAAGCGATCGCGCTGTTCGATCAGGCATTGCCGATGATTGACCGCGACCGTGACGTCGCCAACTGGGCCGACACGGTGTCTCGCCGCGCCGATTCCATGCGCAACCTTGCCGACATCACCGGCGATCACGCGACCTATATGGAAGCCCTCGCACGGCATGGCGAGGCGCTTGCCGGTGCAAGGGACCTGTCGGGCAAGGGGGTGGAGCCGCTGCGCCAGCGTGTGGCCTGGTTCGCCATTTCCTATGACCGCGTGGAGAGCCGCATACCGGCGGAGCAGAACCTGGAAATGCTGCTGGCCGCGCGCCGGCTGCTGGCCGACAACGGTCTGCCCGGCGCCCGCGCCTTCGTCGACCACACGCTCGGCCGCGCGCTCTATGCGCAGGGCATCGCCGAAAAAGACCCGGCCGTGATGCGCCGCGCCGTCGAGGCCTATCGCGCCGCGATCGTGCCGGAAGCCGCCGATGAGCGCTGGGGCACCTATCTCGTCGCACGCGCCAATCTGGCGCTCGCCTGCATCGAACTCGACAGGATGGAAGCCGCGCCGGAGCTCATCGAGGAGGCCGTCTCGCAACTCGATGCCTATCTGGCGGAGGAAAAGGACGAGGCCGGCTGGCTGCGCAACCAGCGCCGCCTCGCCGAATCGCTGACGAAGCTCGCCGATGGCGGCCGGCATCCGCTCTACCGCCGCGCGGCGACCGCATGGCGCGATCTCGCCGCCCGCACGCCGGCCGATGCCGAAAAGGCCGACATGGCCTGGTTCCGCGACAGCGAGGCATCGGCCCTCCAGAACCTCGTCGCCTATGGCGCGGAAGCCGGCCTCGGCTTGAAGACGGCGGAGATCCTGCGCGAGTCGACCGATGCCTATGCGCAGGCGGCCGCCCTCTATCGCGAGGTGGACGACAGCGAATCATGGCGGCGCGCCATGGAAAACCGCGCCGACCTGTTGCGCAACGAGGGCGCGCAGACGCGCGACGCCGAAACGCTGCGCGGCGCGGATCGCGTCTATGGCGAACTCATCGACGCGCTCGTCGATCCGGCCCTTGCCGAAACCCGTCGCCGCGTCGTGCTCGGGCGCGCCAACAATCTTTCGCTTCTCGGCAGCACCGAACGCGACACCGCGACACTCGACCGTGCCATCGCCCTCTTTGCCGAGACGCTCGGCGGGACGGGCGAGACGGCAGCGCCTGAGGAATGGGCGCAGGTCGTCACTTTCGCCAACACGCTCGTCCAGCGCGGCGTTCCGGCGCGCGAGCAGCCCTTCTTCGCCCGCGCCGCGGCGATCTTCGATACGCTGGGCGACGGGGCCGGCATGCCGCCTGCCGACCGCGCATGGCTGCGCAACAGTCAGGCCGATGCATGGCTCAGCCATGGCTATCCGGGAACCGACACGGCTATCCTGAAACGCGCGCTTGACGCCTATCTCGACGCTGCCGCCGTCTATAACGAGACGGATTTCCCCGACTATTGGCGCGGGATCGCCGTTGCCGTCGCCAATGCACGCGCCCTGCTGGGATCCCGCACCGGCGACGTGCCCGTCCTGGAGGAAGCCATCGGCGAATTCCGCCACATCCTCGCGCAAACTGCCCGCGAAGCCGACCCGCAATTATGGGCCTACGCGGCCAATGGCCTGAGCTTCGGCCAGACCGCGCTCGCCCGCAACAACGGGCGTGCCGATCTCGAGGAAGGCGTGCGCATGGCGCGCACGGCGCGCGATATCTATCGCGGCCTGCCGGACAAGGAGGTGCAGGCCGCCGAGGCCGAAGATTCGCTGTGCGGCGCAATGACCGAGCTCGGCGCTGCCCGCAAGGATCGCGGCATGGTCACCGAAGCGCTCGCCATCTGCGACAGCGCCATCGGCGTGCTGGGCAAGCGGCGCATCGTTCTGCCGGATCTGATGGACAACCGCACCCGTGCGGCCGAGCGGCTCGCGGCGATGAAATGACCCGTCCGGCCGCCCGTTTCGCTGCCCGGCGGCCACAATCTCCACAAAGGTGTCGCAGTTGCGTTCTGCGGGGTTCCATCCCCCGCCGCTCTCCCCTATAGAACCCGCCTAGCCTGAAAGAATAATCGAGCTTGTCCCGGCCGGGCCTCTCACCGCATGCGCCAGCATGTCCGTCGAGATCTGCCCGGCGCTTGGCGCAAGCCCAAAATAGCGGATGTCCCCATGCCGAAACGCACCGATATCAAGTCGATCCTCATCATCGGCGCGGGACCCATCGTCATTGGCCAGGCCTGCGAGTTCGACTATTCCGGCACCCAGGCCTGCAAGTCGCTGAAGGCCGAGGGCTACCGTATCATCCTGGTCAACTCCAACCCGGCCACGATCATGACCGATCCGGAGCTGGCGGATGCCACCTATATCGAGCCGATCACGCCCGAGGTCGTCGCCAAGATCATCGCCAAGGAGCGGCCCGACGCGCTCCTGCCCACCATGGGCGGCCAGACCGCGCTCAACACCGCTTTGTCGCTTCGCCGCATGGGCGTGCTCGACCGCTACAATGTCGAGATGATCGGTGCCAATGCCGAAGCCATCGACAAGGCCGAGGACCGCGCCTTGTTCCGCGAGGCCATGGCCAAGATCGGCCTGGAGACGCCGCGCTCCATGCTGGCCAACGCCACCGAGGTGAAGGACGCCGACCGCAAGGCCCACGAGGCCCGCCGCGCCGAGCTCAAGGCGAATAGCGGTTCCGACGCCGAACTGGACGCTCTCGAAACCGAATGGAACCTCGGCGAAGGCGACCGCAAGCAGCGCTATATCAGCCATGCCATGGGCATTGCCGCGCAGGCGCTCGACGTGGTCGGCCTGCCCGCCATCATCCGCCCCTCCTTCACCATGGGCGGCACCGGCGGCGGCATCGCCTATAATCGCGCCGAATTCTTCGACATCATCAATTCCGGCCTCGATGCGTCCCCCACCACCGAAGTCCTCATCGAGGAAAGCGTGCTCGGCTGGAAGGAGTATGAGATGGAGGTCGTCCGCGACAAGGCGGACAATTGCATCATCATCTGCTCCATCGAGAACCTCGACCCGATGGGCGTCCACACGGGCGATTCCATCACCGTCGCGCCGGCGCTGACCCTGACCGACAAGGAATACCAGATGATGCGCAACGCCTCGCTGGCGGTGCTGCGCGAGATCGGCGTCGAGACCGGCGGCTCCAACGTCCAGTTCGCCGTCAACCCGGCCGACGGCCGCCTCGTCGTCATCGAGATGAACCCGCGCGTCTCGCGCTCGTCGGCGCTCGCCTCCAAGGCCACCGGCTTCCCCATCGCCAAGGTCGCCGCGCGGCTCGCCGTCGGCTACACGCTGGACGAGTTGGAGAATGACATCACCGGCGGCGCCACCCCCGCTTCGTTCGAACCCTCCATCGACTATGTCGTCACCAAGATCCCGCGCTTCGCCTTCGAAAAATTCCCCGGCGCCGAGCACACGCTTACCACCGCCATGAAGTCGGTCGGCGAGGTCATGGCCATCGGCCGCACCTTCGCCGAATCGCTCCAGAAGGCCCTGCGTGGACTGGAAACCGGCCTCACCGGCCTCGACGAGATCGAGATCCCCGGCATCGGCTCCGGCGACGACCGCAATGCGATCCGCGCCGCCCTCGGCACCCCCACGCCCGACCGGCTGCGCATGGTCGCGCAGGCCATCCGCCTCGGCACCTCGCTGGACGACGTGCACCAGATGTGCCGCATCGACCCGTGGTTCCTCGAACAGATCGCAGCCATCATCGCCATGGAGGAGCGCATCCGCGAGCACGGCCTGCCGCAGGATGCCGAGAACCTGCGCATGCTGAAAGCTATGGGCTTCTCCGACCAGCGCCTCGCCTCATTGACGAAGACCGACGCGCAAGCGATTCAAAAGGCTCGCCATTCGCTGGGCGTGCACCCGGTCTACAAGCGCATCGACACCTGCGCGGCCGAGTTCGCCTCGCCCACCGCCTATATGTATTCCACCTACGAGACGCCCTTCGCCGGCCACGTGGCCGACGAAGCCAAGGTGTCCGACCGCAAGAAGGTCGTCATCCTCGGCGGAGGCCCCAATCGCATCGGCCAGGGCATCGAATTCGACTATTGCTGCTGCCACGCCTGCTACGCGCTGGCTGATGCCGGCTATGAGTCCATCATGGTCAACTGCAATCCCGAGACGGTCTCGACCGACTACGACACCTCCGACCGCCTCTATTTCGAGCCGCTGACGGCCGAGGACGTGCTGGAGATCCTGCGCGCAGAACAGGCATCGGGCCAGCTCGTCGGCGTCATCGTCCAGTTCGGCGGCCAGACCCCGCTGAAGCTCGCCGAGGCACTGGAAAAGGCCGGCATCCCCATCCTCGGCACCAGTCCGGACGCGATCGACCTCGCCGAGGACCGCGACCGCTTCCAGAAGCTGCTGCACAAGCTCGGCCTCACCCAGCCGAAGAACAGCATCGCCTGGTCGGTCGAGCAGGCGCGCGTGGTGGCCGGCGAGCTTGGCTTCCCGCTGGTCGTGCGCCCCTCCTACGTGCTCGGCGGCCGCGCCATGCAGATCATTCACAATGAGGGCATGCTGCAGACCTATCTGCTCGACACCGTGCCCGGCCTCGTGCCGGAGGACATCAAGCAGAAATACCCGGCCGACAAGACCGGCCAGATCAACACGCTCCTGTCCAAGAACCCGCTTCTGTTCGACACCTACCTGTCGGGCGCCATCGAGGTGGACGTGGACTGCCTCTGCGACGGCGAAAGCACCTATGTCTCCGGCATCATGGAGCATATCGAGGAAGCCGGCATCCATTCGGGCGATAGCGCCTGCTCGCTGCCCGTCCACTCGCTGTCGCGCGAGACCGTGGCCGAGCTGGAGCGCCAGACCGCTGCCCTCGCCAAAGCGCTCAATGTCGGCGGCCTGATGAACGTGCAATATGCCATCAAGGACGGTGAAATCTTCGTCCTCGAAGTGAATCCTCGCGCCTCCCGCACCGTGCCCTTCGTCGCCAAGACCATCGGCGCGCCGATCGCCAAGATCGCCGCGCGCATCATGGCCGGCGAAAAGCTCGATGCCGCCTTCGCCAATTATGGCGAGAAGCCCGATGCCAATAGCCTCGGCCATATCGCGGTCAAGGAAGCCGTCTTCCCCTTCGCCCGCTTCCCCGGCGTCGACACGCTGCTCGGCCCGGAGATGAAGTCCACCGGCGAGGTCATGGGCCTCGACCGCGACTATGCGCTGGCCTTCGCCAAGAGCCAGCTCGGCGCCGGCGTCGACCTGCCCCGCGCAGGTACCCTCTTCGTCTCGGTGCGCGACGAGGACAAGGCCGGCATCCTGCCCTCGGTGAAGCGTCTGGCCGGCCTCGGCTTCCGCGTGCTCGCCACCGGCGGCACCCAGCGCTTCCTGGCCGAGAACGGCGTGGCGGCGGAGAAGATCAACAAGGTGCTGGAAGGCCGCCCCCACATCGAGGACGCCATCCGCAACCGGCAGGTGCAGATCGTCTTCAACACCACCGACGGCCAGAAAGCCGTCTCCGACTCGAAGTCGCTCCGCCGCGCCACCCTGATGCAGAAGGTACCCTACTACACCACCCTGTCGGGCGCGGCCGCCGTGGCCGAAGCCATCGCCGCCCTCAAGGCCGGTTCGCTGGAAGTCCGACCGCTGCAAAGCTACTTCGCCGCGTGACCGAAGAGATCGACTTCACGCCGCCCGAGCCCGTTGCGCGCAACGCCGCGCAAGGGCTCGAATGGCGTGAACGCTTCGGGCGCGGCGGCACCGAAATCGGCGTCGCCCGCGCCCGCGAACTCGCCGCCCGCCGCCCGCTGACGCCCGAAACCATCCGCCGCATGGTGAGCTACTTCGCCCGCCACGAAGTCGACAAACGCGGCCGCAACTTCTTCAACGACCAAAACCCCTCCGCAGGCCGCATCGCCTGGCTGCTCTGGGGCGGCGACGAAGGGCGAGCATGGGTGGTGGAGATGAAGGCGCGAACTGGGAAGGGCGGGGATATTTGAGGCCGGAGGTACAGGTCTCATCCGACGGCTTGCGGCTTTGCGCCTAAAGCTGTCGGTCCATCAATGCGTGAATATCTGGTATGGGGTGGGAAGTGGACTGGCGGGTTCTGGACGGTTGGCCCCAGAAAGCCGCCATTCATATGCCGCCTCGCGTTTCCGCCGCGACGCGGACAATAAGACGTCATTTCTTGGAGTCGTCAGCTTTTGGCGCTGACCGCTGGTGATGCGTTTCGGTCATGAAGTCGATAAATGCGACCGCCGCACCCACCGCCAATCGGGCATGTCGGGGTTCGAGACCACGATGCTTTCCATCGCGTCCATGCCCGGAGCCGTAAAGACCGCGCAACTCCGCGAGGTACTGCGTGAGCGCCGTGAGATTGCGCAGGATTAGACGTATCGTCTCGGCACCCTTCGCTTCATCCGGAATGCCTTCCGGAACCAGCTTCAGTTCCTTCGCCAGAAGCTTAGTCAGCTCCGGCAGATCGGCCCTGCGCGAGACCTCGATGCCGCGCTTGGTCAGGATCGTCTTGCAGCAGGTTTCAACAAGGTCTTTCGCTGTGCCGATCGCAAGCGCAGGATCGCGTTCCACAGCGTTTTCCAGCCGCTGGATTTCCCTTTGCATCCATCCGGCATCCAGCGCATCCGCCACTGTCCGCGCACGCGATGCGGAACGACCACCGCCCGCCAAGGCGCGTTGTGGGACGAAGCGCGGCCGACCGGCGATCTTTTCTTCTTCGATGAGATGCCAACCTTCCAGGCGCAGTTGGTCGTTGAACTCCTGAACGAGCTTGAGGGCAGCGTTCCGGTCGGGCCTGACAACGGGATGCACCATCTCGCAAAGGAACCGCAGGAAGCCGTCGGTCGGCCCCTGTAGCAGGTTGAATCTGCGATCCCCGAACACCCAATCGTCATCCCAATCCTCCGGATTGTTGATGCGATGCTGCCAGATGTCGCCTGCTGCGTCCTTGAAGCGTGTGTCGTTTGAGGGAAGCGCCTGAAGGTCGTAGAGGCGCTGGAGGAATTCAACTTCGCCAAGCCTTCCGCTCCAGGGCACATTGTCGAGATTCAAGCCATCAATGATGTTTTGGCGAACCTCCCGCGACAGGTCCTCGCCGGTATGGCGCCATTCAGGGCGTGGCTGCACCTTCGGGGCGATCGTGACGCCGAACCAATCGGTGCTGAACTGTTCGATCACGGGTTTGAGCCGCGATGCGATCTGCTCTTCGAGTAATTCGCGCTTGGAGCCAAGTGCGGCGTAGGCGGTGGGGTCAACCTGAAGGGTGAAGGTCCATATCCGCGTCCCTCCGTTCCAATTGTCGTAGCCCGTTTCCTCTATACTGGGTGTCGCGACCCTCAAAACATGGGCCGCATCCATCAGCCCTTCGGCGGACAGCATCGCCGCCGCCGTCGCAAGGTAGCTTTCAGGATCTTCGGCAACTTCCTTCATCCGTCCTCAGGCGGTGCCGAGCATATGGTGACAGGGGTTACTTACTGAACGGCAGCTTTTAGAGACTTACTACCAAATCCAGACCGCCAGCAAACTTCCGGACTTTGCCATTAGAAGGCAACCGAACAAACGGCAGGTCTCGGGGCACCGATCGGAGCAGTGGATGTCCGTTATGGCGTCGATACCTGCCGTTGCATCGCCACAGCACTCCCCGCATGTCCCATCAATCGATCCCCCGAGCCCGCTTCTTCCGCCCAAACACTCCGTCCACATCCAATTCTATCCCCGCCCTTCCCACCTCCCCTATCATCCTCACAGCTTCTTTCGCGGGAGCGCCGGTCATGACGGTGATTGCGCGGGAAGAAGCCGGTTCTCGTCGCGCCGTCTAACGTGGATGGATCGGCGGGTCGGAGATCAGTCGCGAAGGTGGCGACTTTTGCGAATTGCCGGCGAGCCATGGTGACACGGACGCCGGTGAAAAGAAGCGGGCCGGAAGGCAGCGCTCGGCCGCCACCGGATGCTTGAGGTCGAAAGGCCGAAGGCATCCAGCCGCGGGACTCATTCCCCGCGACCCTCCGGTAAATGCCGGACGGGTGGCCGCAAGGCCGCACGCAAACACACTCAGATGAGCGACCTTCGGCCGCCCGTCTTCCCACCTTCCGCGTGCGAAGGTGCGTTCTTCGACAACAGCCAGACGGGAAACCGGGCGTGGCAATGATCCGGCGCGGCCGCAGGCCCGGCCGGCGGCGGGAGCCCCGCCATTGCATAGCGGCCTTCGGGCGCGGATAGTTCGGGCGCAATCAGGGAGGCCACCGATGATCACCGAATTCGTTCTGTTCGACGTGCCGCGCGACATGACGCGCGAAAAGCTCATGGAGGGCATCCGCACCGTCACCGAAAAATGGCGCAAGCATCCCGAGCTGGTGCGGAAAACTTTCGTCTTCGACAAGGAGGCCAATCAAGCCGGCGCCTATTATCTCTGGAAGAACAAGGAGGCCGCGCTCGCCGCGCATGATCAGGCATGGCGCGACAATCTCATGCGCCACTATGGTAGCGTGCCGACGATCCGCTTCTTCGGCACGCCTGCCATCGTCGACAACGCGCTGGGCGAAGTGATCGAGACCTGAGCGCCACCGCTCCAGGCTGGTTTTCTTAGCCGCATTTGTGCGACGCCAGACGATTCCGTCTGGCTGCAAAGTGCTCTAATGCCCGCCCTTGGCCTTGCCGCCCTTTTCGGCGGCAGCCTTTTCGTCCGCCGCGCGCTGCGCCCTGGCATTGGCGACGGCCACCTCGTTCAGCATGTAACCGCAGGATTTCTCGTCCAGCGTGCCGATGCGGCGGTTGGCGGCTTCCCAGGAAAGGTTGGCGAGCACGCCGTCGGCGCGCGCTTCCTCCTCGGCCGCGGCCTTCAGCGCGCCGGTGCGCGTGCGGCCGCAATCGCGGGCGATCAGCACCGAAAGCGCATAGGAATGGGTATAGGTGCTCTCGGCCACGATTTCCGGCGGCAGCGCCAGCGCCACCATCGGTGCATGCTCCCCGCCGCCTGTCTCGGCCGCGACGTCATGGTCGCCCCTCGCCGCGGCTTCCGGCGCCATGAAGACGGTCCAGCCGGCAAAGCCGCCGCCCGCCAGCAGCAGCGGCGCGAGCGCGAGCATGGCGAGCTTCAGCTTGCTGCGTTTTTTCGGCGCTGGCGACTGGTCGGCATCCGGCGTGGCGGCTGGTCTGGCTGTCTTTTTCCCCATGCCGAGGCTTGAAGCATGGCAGCGGTTAAAACCGCGTAACGGTCAGCCCTGTTCGTCGGCCTCGGCCGCCGCCACGACAATCGCCGCCAGCAGTTCGTGCAGGGCGTCGCGATGGCCGGTGCGGGCCGAGGGCGCGCTGTCGTCGGAGGTCATGGAGACGGTGAGGCCGAGAGAAGGCACGACATAGATCATCTGGCCGCCGAACCCCCAGCCGTAATGCACGTCGCGCCCGGCTTCCTCGCGCAGGAACCAGCCATAGCCGTAGCCGTCGCCGGTGAAGCGCGAGGCGGTGCGCGGCGTCCACGATGCGTCGATCCATTTCTGCGACAGAACCTGCGTGCCGTCCGGCGCCTTGCCGCCATTGCGGTAGAGCTCGCCGAAGGCCAGCAGCGAGCGCGTCGTCATGGCCATCTGGTTGCCGCCGATATAGATGCCCTGCGGATCCCGGTCCCACGATCCGATGCGGAAGCCCTCGACCGGCCCCAGCCAGTCGCGCGCCAGTTCCAGCGTCGAGCGGCCGCCGACCCGCGTCAGGATCGCCGACAGGAGATGCGTCGAACCGGTCGAGTAGAGCATTGCCCCGCCCGGCTCGTCGTCGAAAGGCATGGCGAGCGCGGCGCGCACCCAGTTGGGGCTGGCGATCCAGCGGCCGTAATTCGGGCCGGACGTGCGGCCGAGCCCCGCCTGCATCGACAGGAGGTTGCCGATGGTGACCTGACGGAGGCGCGGATCGGCATTGGCGGGCAGGTCGCGTTCGAGAAGCGGCGCGATGCGCTGGTCCGGCCCTTCCAGCAGGCCCTTGTCGATGGCGATGCCCACCAGCGCCGAGACGATCGACTTGGAGGCGGACTTGATGTTGGTCGACCCGTCCGGTGTGTGGCCGCGATAGCCCTGCTCGGCGATCACCTCGCCATTGCGCGCCACCACCACCGCCTGAAGCTGCTCGATGCGCTTCGCTTCCTCGAGCAGGCCGCTCACGCGTTGCGCGAAACCTTCCTGCGCGGCGGCGGGAAGGCAAAGAAGGACGAGGAAAAGGAAGGGAGCGAAAAGCGTGCGGATCATGGCGGCAGAGTGGCGCGCGCGGCGGTCGAAATCATGACCGCCGGCGGGCACAACCTGCATCCTCACGCCATCGTGACGCGCCTTAGCGAAGGCCGGTCGCCTCCAGCAGGCCCTTGCGCTTGGCATCGTAATAATAGCCGCGTGCATAGAGCCGCACCGCCTGGTCGTGGTTGCCGTCGGCGACGAGATACGCACCCTTGAGATATTTGCCGGCATATTTGAGGTTTGTTTCGGCGTCGAGCAGTCCTTGCGGCGGGCCCTGATAGCCCATGGAGCGCGCCGTGGCGGGCAGAATCTGCATCAGGCCCCAATAGGGGCCGTTGCGCGCGGCGGGGTTGAAGGTGCTTTCGCGGTTCACCACCCGGCGCAGCAGCGTCTCCGGAATCTGGTGCACGCCGGCATAATGCGAGATCAGCCGGTCGAGCTCGGGGCTGCGGGCGCTCACATTCTGGATGGGAAAGCCGCCCTCGATGAGCGCCGCCGCCTTCGGCCCCTGCGGCGTGGTGCCGGCATAGCCGGAGGGCACGAAAGCACTGTCCGAGCCCGCCAGCGAAGCTGTCTGCACGCCGGGAAGCGGTGCGGTCGACGGGGCCGCGGCTGTCATCGCGGCGACGGCGGGAGCGGATGGCGCGGCCGGCGAGAACGCAGGCAGCACCGCGACCTGCTCCGGTAGCGTCGGATCATTGGCGACAGCTTCGAGCTCAGCCGCAAGATTGATGCCGCCGCCGGTCGAGGTACAGCCGTAGAGGGGAAGAAAGAGGGCAACAGCCCCGAGCGAAACCAGACAACGAATTTGTGGCCGCATCCTGCATGCTCGCAAAATTGATCTGTCCCGCCGCTCGTTTCCTTACATGAGCCATGCCGGCCCGGCAATTCCTTTCCAAATGGTAATCGAAATTGTGAGGTTGAGGACAAGTTCTTCTTTTGTTCGCAAAACGCGGATGCTATGCTCCGGCATGATGAGCGAAAGCGGACAGATCGAACTCGCGACGGAACTGGGCGTCTTCTTCCTCGGCTGGAACGAGCGCGGCATAGACCGCATCATCCTGCCGGATCTGACGGAGAAGTCGCCGCGCGGAACCGGCGATGCGGGCGATACAGCCGCGCTTCCGGATTTCGTGGAGGACGCCTGTGCACGGATAAAGGCCTATGCCGCCGGCGCGCGGGATGACTTCGCGTCGGTTCCGGTCGATCTGTCGGGTCTGGATGCGTTTCGCCGCGCGATCTACGAAACGGTGCGCAAGGTGGGCTGCGGCGAGACCGTGACCTATGGCGAACTGTGCCAGCGCGCCGGCTTTCCCGGCAAGCCGCGCGAGACGGGCGCCGCACTCGGGCGCAACCCCGTGCCCCTCATCGTGCCGTGCCACCGCGTGCTGGCCGCCGGCAACCAGCCCGGCGGCTTTTCCGCGCCGGGCGGCGTCGCCTCCAAGATGCGGCTGCTCGCCCATGAAGGGGTCGACCTCTCACCTCCCCCACCGGCGCAGGCCGCATTTGTTTTCTGAGCATATGCTTATATGGATACTTGCGGTTGCACGCGAATTGTACCGTGGCATAATCGAAAGCAAGTGATTCGGTACCAGGCAATTCCAGCAAAACTGCGCAGCTTGGTGGCCGGAATTGCGTAGATGAAAGAGTAGAGTGTTTCCGCGGTTCCATGAAACGTGGAAATGTTCGACCCGAAAGACAGTCCCAGGTTCCTATCAAGTCTTGTGATTTCAACCTGCACGCCAGCTGGCGTGCGGAAGCCTGTCGTCTTGCGCCATGATCGGGGGGTCAAATGCGCTACTTGCTCAACGAGGACGCCAAGCGGCGTCTGACGGAACGCGCACAGCTTTCCGTCGCGGTCGATGTGCTTCTGGCAAACGGCATCGCCGTGGATGAGGTCGCGCCGCAGCTCTGCCGGTATTATTATGTCGACATCGACCTGTTGAACGAGGTGCTCGCGGCGGTGCCGCCGACGCCCGCGGCTTCGGGCGTCTCGCTGCGCTGAGCGGCAACGGCCAGCCGCTTGCCGGTTTCCCTGTCGAACAGGTGGGCCGAGCCCGGTTCGATCGCCAGCGGCAGCATGTCGCCGGCCGCGATCCGAGCGCTGCCCGGCAATCTCGCAATGATCGCACGCGAGCCTGTTGCCGCATCGGCCAGCCTGCCATGGGCCAGCGTATCCGCGCCCAGCATCTCGACGGCCTCGACCTTGAGTTCCAGTTCCACCGCGCGATCTTCCGCCAGCGCGAGATGTTCGGGCCTTACGCCGAAGGTGAGCGGGCGGCCCGCTGGCACCGGCGGCAGCGCCGCAGACCTGATCGTGCCGCCATCCGGCAGGACGAGTTCTCCGGGCGCGCCACCTTCGGCGGCAACGAGGTTCATCGCCGGCGCGCCGATGAAGCCGGCCACGAAGATGCTGGCCGGCCGTTCATAGATGTCGAGCGGCGCGCCGATCTGCTCCGCCACGCCCCCATTCATCACCACCAGCGTGTCGGCGAGCGTCATCGCCTCCACCTGGTCGTGGGTGACATAGATGCTGGTGACGCCAAGCCGGCGCTGGAGGTTCCTGATCTCGACGCGCATCTGGCCACGCAGCTTGGCGTCGAGATTAGACAGCGGTTCGTCGAACAGGAAGGCCTGCGGGCTGCGCACGATGGCGCGGCCCATGGCGACGCGCTGCCGCTGGCCGCCGGAAAGCTGGCGCGGCTTGCGCTCGAGCAATGCGCCAAGCTCCAGCGTGGCCGCCGCCTCGCGCACGCGCCGCTCGATCTCGCCCTTCGCCATGCCGCGGTTGCGCAGGCCATAGGCCATGTTGTCGTAGACGCTCATATGCGGGTAGAGCGCGTAATTCTGGAACACCATCGCAATGTCGCGCTCGGCCGGCCCCAGCGTGTTGACCACCTTCGGACCGATCGACACATTGCCGGACGAGATCGTCTCCAGTCCCGCAACCATCCTGAGCAGCGTGGACTTGCCGCAGCCCGACGGGCCGACGAGCACGCACATGGCGCCGTCGGCAATGTCGATGGAGATGCCTTTCACTGCCTCGACGCCGCCCGCATAGACCTTGCGCACATCGGCAAGCTGGATCGTCGCCATGCCTATTTCTCCGTCTCGACCAGGCCCTTGATGAAGAGCCGCTGCATGAGGATGATGACCAGGACCGGCGGCAGCATGGCCAGCACCACCGCCGCCATGACGAAGTTCCATTTCGGATCGGCATCGGCATAGGCCGCCATGCGCTTTATGCCCATCACCACCGTGTAGTAGCGCGTCTCCGTGGTGACGAGCAGCGGCCAGAGATACTGGTTCCAGCCATAGATGAAGAGGATGATGAACAGCGCCGCGATATTGGTGCGGCTGAGCGGCAGGAGGATGTCGAAGAAGAACTTCACCGCTCCCGCCCCGTCGACGCGCGCTGCCTCCATGAGTTCGTCCGGCACGGTCAGGAAGAACTGGCGGAATAGGAAGGTGGCTGTGGCCGATGCGATGAGCGGCAGCGCCAGGCCGGTATAGGAATTGAGCATGCCGAGATCGGCCACCACCTTGAAGGTGGGCATGATGCGCACCTCGACCGGCAGCATCAGCGTGACGAAGATGATCCAGAAGGCCAGCGTCCGGAACGGGAAGCGGAAATAGACGATCGCATAGGCCGAAATGATCGATATGGCGATCTTCCCGATGGCGATGGCCATGGCCATGGCCAGCGAGTTGAGCAGCATGGGCCACAGGGGCGGCGCGCCGGAACTGGTGAGGCCCGAGCCGAGCATGGCGGCGTAATTGTCGAGCGCATGCGGGCCGGGCAGCATCGGCACCACGCCGGAGAGGAAATCCGCCGGCCCGTGGGTGGAGGCGATGAGCGCGATATAGACCGGCAGCGCCACGATGGCCACGCTGACGATCAGGATCAAGTGCGACAGGAAGGTGAGAAGGGGATTCCGCTCGACCATTGCGCCCTCAATACTTCACGCGCCGCTCGATCCAGCGGAACTGGATCACGGTGAGCAGCACGACGACGGCCATGAGCACCACCGACTGGGCGGCCGAAGATCCGAGGTTCAGCCCCAATACGCCATCGGCATAGACCTTGAAGACCATGATGTTGGTAGCCTGCGCCGGCCCGCCGCTCGTGGTCGCGTCGATGATCGCGAAAGTGTCGAACATGGCATAGACGATGTTGACGACGAGGAGGAAGAAGGTCGTGGGCGACAGAAGTGGGAAGACGATGGTGCGGAAGCGCTTGAACGGCCCTGCCCCGTCAATCGCCGCCGCCTCGATCAGCGAATGCGGGATCGCCTGCAGGCCGGCGAGGAAGAACAGGAAATTGTAGGAAATCTGCTTCCAGCTCGCCGCGATGACGACGAGGATCATCGCATCGGTGCCGGAGACTGTGTGGTTCCACTTGATGCCGAAGACGGACAGCGCATAAGCGAGAATGCCGATGGTGGGATTGAACATGAACCACCACAGCACGCCGGCGATGACCGGCGCCACCGCATAGGGCCAGACCAGCAGGGTGGTGTAGAAGTTGCGCGAGCGCAGCATGGCGTTGACGTTGACCGCCAGCAGCAGCGACACGCCCATGGAAAGCGCTGCCACCGAAACCGCGAAGACGGCGGTGACCTGAATGGAGTTCAGGTAGTCGCCCTGGTCGAGCAGGCGCAGATAGTTGTCGAACCAGATGAAGGTCGAGCGGAAGCCGAACGCATCCTCGCGCAGGAAGGAACTGCGGATCGCCTGCGCCGCCGGCCACAGGAAAAAGATCGCGGTGACGGCGAGCTGCGGCGCCAGCAGCGCGTAGGGCAGCAGCTTGTCGGGGAAGATCGTTCGCTTGGTCTGCATGGAAGTGACGAGGAAGGGGCCACGCGCTCACGCGGCCCCTCGCCTCATTGTCCGGTCAGTTATTGGCCGCTTCGAACTCGCGCAGGATCTTGTTGCCCCGCTCCACGGCGGCATCAAGCGCTTCCTTCGCGGTCTTGCTGCCGGCCAGCAGCGCCTCGAACTCGTTGTCGATCACGTCGCGCACCTGCGTCAGGTTGCCGAAGCGCACGCCCTTGGAATTGGCCGAAGGCGTGCCGCGGGTGATCTGCAGGATGGAGATGTCGGAACCGGGGTTCTTCTCGTAATAGCCCTGCTCCTTGCCGAGGTCGTAGGCGGCATTGGTGATCGGCAGGTAGCCGGTGAACTGGTGCCAGTCGGCCTGCACTTCCGGCTGCGACAGATAGGTGAAGAACTTCGCGACGCCCTTGTACTCCTCGTCCGAACGGCCGTTGAGCGTCCACAGGGTGGCGCCGCCGATGATCGAGTTCTTCGGCTCGGCGATCACGTCGTCATAATAGGGCAGCGGCGCGAAGCCGACCTGGAAGTCCTTGGCGTTGGCGACAACGCTGGCGCGCGAGGCCGAGGAGCCCATGAAGATCGCGCATTCCTGCGCATAGAATTTCGGCTTGGCATCCGCGCCGCCCGCCGGGCCGGCATATTGGAACAGGCCCTCATCGGACCATTTCTTGAGGTTGTCCCAATGGCGCACCTGTACATCGCCATTGAAGGTGAATTCGGTGCCGAGGCCGCCGAAGCCGTTCTCCAGCGTGCCGAAGGGCTGGTCGTGGAGCGCGGAGAGGTTCTCCGTCTGCACCCAGGACATCCACTCCGTGGTGATGCCGCATTTGGCAGCACCCGACGTGGTGATCTTGCGGGCGGCCTCTTCCATCTCGGCCCAGGTCTTCGGCGCGGTTTCCGCGTCAAGGCCGGCCTTCGCGAAGATGTCCTTGTTGTAATACATGATCGGCGTCGAGGAGTTGAACGGCATGGACAGGATGTTGCCGTCGGTGTCGCTGTAATAGCCGACCACCGGTGCGAGGAAGCTCGAAGGCTCGAAGGCTTCGCCCTGGTCCGCCATCAGCTTGTAGACCGGATAGACCGCACCTTCGGCGGCCATCATGGTGCCGGTGCCGACCTCGAAGACCTGCACGATCGCCGGCTGCTGGTTGGCGCGGAAGGCCGCGATCGCCGCCGTCAGCGTCTCGGCATAGCTGCCCTTGTAGACCGGCACGATCTTGTAGTCGGCCTGCGCTTCGTTGAACTTGTTGGCGATTTCCTCGAGCTTGGCGCCAAGCTCGCCACCCATCGCATGCCACCACTGGACCTCGGTGACGGCGAATGCCGGGGCTGTCGAAAGAGCGGTGAAGCCGGCCAGCATGGCCGTCGCAAGAATTGTACGCTGCATGGCGTGTCTCCTGATCGTGTGAAGTCCTGATCAGGAGCGCAGGTAGATGCGTGCTGTTACAGCCCGACGATGAATTCATTACAGTTCCGTGACTGCCCACGGATAGGATCAGCCGGCCAGCACCACGACATTGTCGCCGCTGACGGCGGGCGGGCGGATATAGCGCGGGCGCAGTTGCACATCGGCGCCGGCAAGCGCCGGCATGCCGAGGGCAAAGCCCTGCAGATATTGCGCGCCTGCATCGACCGCGTGCTCGATCTGCGCCTGCGTCTCGACACCCTGTACGAGAACCTGGCCGCCTCCGGTCTGCAGGGATTCGAACAGGCGCGGCAAAAGCCGCAGCGCCGCGCGCTCCTCGCAGACCCGGCGGAACCAGCCGCCATCCACCTTGACGATGTCCGGCGCGACCATCTCGATATTGCGCAGATTGCCGGGCGCGTCGGCGAAATCCATCGCGATGCGCACGCCGAAGGAGCGCAGGCGCCCCGCAAGCCGCGTCAGCGCCAGATGATCGGTGCAATGCGCATTGCCCAGTTCGCAGACGATGAGCGAAAGCGCGATCCCCTCATCGCCGAGACCGCGCACCGTGGCGCGCAGGCGCTCCGCCAGCGTCGCGGTCGTCTCAGCATGCCCGACATCGGCATTGAGGAACAGGCGCAGGCCTGCCGGCTCGGCGAAGCGCCAGTTGCGCAGGTGCAGAAGCTGGCAGAGCGCGTCCACGAAGGCGCGGTCTGCGGCCGGCACGGCGTGGAAGAAATCCGTGGGCGACACCACGGTGCCCTCGCGCGTGGGCCGCGCCAGCCCTTCCAGGCCCACGGGAACCAGCTTGTGGCCGAAGCGGCAGAAGACGGGCTGGAACGCCGAACGCAGATGGAAGCCTGCATAATGGGCGATGCCGAGGCCGATCTCGTCGAGGGAGATGAGGTTTTCCGAAGCGTCCATATCAGCCCCGCCTGCCGAAGGGAGGGCGCGACGGGCCGCGCCGCTTCTGCCCCGGCGCGGGCTCGTCGGGCATGGGCGCCGGCTCCTCTTGCGCCGCCGGCGCGACCGGCATCGCCACCGTGCCGAATTCCGCGAAGCTGGTCGGCACGAGTTGGGGCCGGGCGAGCACATAGCCCTGCACCATGTCGACCCCGCATTGCTCGGCCAGTTCGAGCTGCCACGGCTCCTCGATGCCCTCGAACAGGTTCAGGATGCCCTTGGCGCGAAACTCGGCCACCATCGCGGCGAGCAGTGCATTGCCCGGCTTGGTGTTCATCAGCCGCCCGATCCAGTGCGCATCGAACTTCACGATGTCGGGCTTGAGGTCGTTGATGCGCTGGATGCCCGAATCCTCCGCGCCATAATCGTCGATCGCGATGCGGAAGCCGTTGTCGCGCAAAGCCTGGACGAAATTGTAGAGGGCGCGGCTGGAAGCCGTCGGCTGTTCGGTGACCTCGCAGACGATGCGGCCGGGTGCGATGCCGGCCTCGTCCAGCACGCGCCGCATGTCGCGCAAGGCCGCCTCGATCAGTTCCCGGTCGGAGAAGAGCGAAGGATCGAAATTGAGGAACAGCGCGGCGCGCCGGTCGAGAAACCTGCCGGCATTGATAAGATGCAGCGTGCGCGCCAGCGTTTCCACATGCATGCGGTCGGCCGCGGGGACGCTGGCGAAGAAATCGGGCGGTGAAATGCTTTCGCCGTCGCGCTCAGGCCGGATCAGTCCTTCGAAAGCGGCAACCGACAGCCTGCCGCCCTCGCCGAAGGCGAAGATGGGCTGGAACGCGCTGCGCAGCGCCAGAATGCCCCACATGCCGCTGGCGGTGCCATCGGCATGCCTGATGATGTGAGCGGGGCTCACGCTGCGCGACAAATTCGATCTCCGGCGAAAATGATATGCTGACCTGACTATTGGCAGCCAACGCTTTATCGCCGGTTAAGCCACGTCGAGGTGTATGCGTGACCAGATGCGGATTTTCTGACTGTTTTCCTTGCGGAACCGGATACGATCGGTCAATAACCCGCGCGGTCGATAATGACCTTATCCCGACTGGAGCTCGAAGAATATGGCCTTCATTGCCGATGCCCTTTCACGCGTTAAGCCCTCCGCGACCATCGCGGTTTCGCAGAAAGCGCGCGACCTGAAGGCGAAAGGCCGCGACGTGATCGGCCTTGGTGCCGGCGAACCCGATTTCGATACGCCGGACAACATCAAGAATGCAGCTATCGAGGCGATCCGCCGCGGCGAGACGAAGTATCCGCCGGTATCCGGCATCGCGCCGCTGCGCGAGGCGATCGCGGCGAAGTTCAAGCGCGAGAACAATCTCGACTACAAGCCCGAGCAGACGATCGTCGGCACCGGCGGCAAGCACATCCTCTTCAACGCCTTCATGGCGACGCTGAACCATGGCGACGAGGTCATCATCCCGCGTCCCTACTGGGTGAGCTATCCGGAGATGGTGGCGATCTGCGGCGGCACCTCGGTCTATGTCGAGACGTCGATCGACAATGGCTTCAAGCTGACGGCCGAGGCGCTGGAGCGTGTCATCACGCCAAAGACCAAGTGGCTGCTGATGAACTCGCCCTCCAACCCCTCGGGCGCGGCCTATACGCGCGACGAACTGCGCGCCATCGCCGACGTGCTGCTGAAGCATCCGCATGTCTGGGTGCTGACCGACGACATGTATGAACACCTGACCTATGGCGATTTCGTCTTCACGACGATCGCCGAGGTGGAGCCGGCGCTCTACGACCGCACGCTGACCATGAACGGCGTGTCGAAAGCCTATGCGATGACCGGCTGGCGCATCGGCTATGCCGCCGGTCCCGTCCAGCTCATCAAGGCGATGGACATGATCCAGGGCCAGCAGACCTCGGGCGCCTGCACCATCGCGCAATGGGCATCGGTGGAAGCGCTCAACGGTCCGCAGGACTTCATCACGAAGAACAAGGCGGTGTTCCAAAGCCGGCGCGACCTCGTCGTGTCGATGCTGAACCAGGCGCGCGGCATCGTGTGCCCGGTGCCGGAAGGTGCGTTCTACGTCTACCCGTCCTGCCAGGGCCTGCTCGGCAGGAAGACGCCCGGCGGCAAGGTGATCGAGACCGACGAGGACTTCGTCACCGAACTGCTGGAAGCCGAGGGCGTGGCGGTGGTGCACGGTTCGGCATTCGGGCTGGGCCCGAATTTCCGCATCTCCTACGCCGCCGCCGACGACATGCTGGAGCAGGCCTGCGAGCGCATCCAGCGCTTCACGGCCTCGCTCGTCTAGAGTAATTCCAGCAAAGTTGGATTAAGAAGCCGCCGCGCCTCCGGGCGTGGCGGCTTCTGCATTTCAGGTAGCACTGCCAGCCCGCTCCGCTAATATCGCCACCAGGCCCGGGAGGAGAACCGCGGGCCACTTGCAACGCGGCTGGGCGCGCGGCGCGCCCGGAGCGTCCACACGGGAGGTTTGCAGTGAAGAATGTCGTTTTCCTGAGCGTCGCGCTTGTCGCGGCGGGCGCGACCCTGCCGGCGACGGCGCAGAATATGAGCAGCTTCAGCGACATGCCCGCCGATGCGGTGCGCCCGACCGTCGCCAACCGCATGCCCTGCGCCACGATCGCCGGCCGGGCCTTTGCGGATGTCACGCTGATCCAGGCCACCGCATATGAGGCGACCGCCAACCTGCCGGCCTATTGCCAGATCACCGGCTATATCAGCCCCGCCATCCGGTTCGAGATCACGCTTCCTGACCGTTGGAACCGGCGGCTCTACATGTTCGGCAATGGCGGCTGGGCCGGCGAAAACCTCACTGCCCCCTCGCGCATCGCCACGCGGGATGCTGCACTGTCGCGCGGCTTCATGACCGTGCAGCAGAATTCGGGCCACGACGCCGCCACCTACCGGCTCGGCGACTTCGCCCACAACAATATGGACCTGCTGGTCGACTACGCTTCGCGCGCCGTCCACGTCACGGTCAACACGGCCAAGGCGATCGCCGCTACCTATTACGAGCGTCCGCCCTCCTTCTCCTACTGGGCGGGCTGCTCCACCGGCGGGCGGCAGGGCCTGATGGCCGCGCAGCGCTACCCGGCCGATTTCGACGGCATCATCGCCGGCGCGCCGGTGCTCGCGCTCACCGACACCCAGATCTGGGGCGTCCACAATGCGCAGGCGCTGAACAAGGCGCCGATTTCGGTGGCGCAGCTTCCCGTCCTCGCCAAGGCGGTGATGAACAAATGCGACATGATCGACGGCGCGCAGGACGGGCTGATCGCCGATCCGCGCAAGTGCGACTTCGATCCAGCCGCCGACCTTCCCGCGGATGCCGGCTTCACGCCGGAGCAGGTCGAGACGCTGAAAGCGCTGCACGAGGGCGTGAAGGTCGATGGCGAGACGGTGTTTCCAGGCATCCCCTGGGGTGTCGAGGGACTGACCGCGAAGGACGAAAGCGGCTGGCACCTGTGGCTGGTTTCCGAGGACGGGCCGAGCCGGCAGCTCCTCTACGGCGAGACCTTCCTGCACAACATGCTGCTGCTGCCCAAATCCGGCAAGGATATCGACTGGCGCAGCTTCGACATCGCGGCCAACTACAAGGACACCGGCCTGATCCGCTCCATCGTCGATGCGACCAATCCCGACATGTCGGAATTCGCCAGCCGCGGCGGCCGCATCCTGGGCTATTTCGGCTGGTCCGATCCTGCGCTCAATCCGATGATGAACGTGAACTTCTACGAGCAGGTCCGCGAGACCATGGGCGAGGAAGAAACCGCGGATTTCTACCGCCTGTTCATGGTGCCCGGCATGTTCCACTGCACCGGCGGCTACGGCACCGACCAGTTCGATGCGGTCACCCCGCTAATCGACTGGGTCGAACGCGGCATCGCCCCCGAGCAGATCATGGCGAAACAATCCGAACCGGCGCGCAGCCGCCCGCTCTGCCCCTATCCGCAGGCGGCCGCCTATGGCGGCAGCGGTGACGTGAACGACGCCGCGAACTTCTCCTGCGCTGCGTCCGACTAGGACGCAATTGGCCGCATGGCGGGACCGTCCACCGGTCCCGCCAATAGAGAGGAGACGGCGAAGGTCTATTCGCCGTCGTCGGGTATCTTGAGCTTGTGGCCGCAGGCCTTGCAGAACATGGCATCCGGATCGTGCCGCTGCAAGGCGCATTCCGGACAGGGGAAATACACCTTGTTGGGCCGGAAAAGCGCCTGCGCCAGCCGCACGAACAGCGAGATGCCGACGATCATCGCGGCAATCGAGGTGAGCTTGCCCCACGGCCCCGGCAGCACGATGTCGCCGAAGCCGGTGGTGGTCATGGCGGCAACGGTGAAATAGAGCGCATCGACATAGCCGCCGAAGCCGCTGCCGTCGCGGAAGAAGCTCGTATAGATGAAGCCCGTCACCACGAAGAGGAAGGTGAGGAGGTTCATCACCGCATGGACGGTGTCGCGCCACTCGCCATAGCCGGCGCGTTCCAGCGGCCGCCACAGCATGCCGCTTCGCGAGATCGTCCACAGCCGCAGGATGCGCAGGAAGCCGAGATTGGCGAGCGTGTCCGGCAGAAGCAGCGTGACGAAGATGAAGATGTCGACGAGTGCTGTCGGCTGCCGGATCCAGCGCTTCATGTCTGTCGAAGCCAGCGCCCGCGCGGTGATGTCGACGAAGAGGAAAGCCGCGACCGAATAGTCGATCCAGAGAAAGGCAGACCGGCCGGCAATCACCGGCGATATGACGAAGAAGCCGATGATCGCCAGGTCGAGCACTGCAACGGAAAGCTGGAACCGCAGCGCGGCGCGAGACTGGCCGTAATAGACCCGGCGCAAATCGTCGCGCAGGCGCTGGAAGCGGGTTTCCGCCTGTTCAGCCGGTACCGGACGCGCCATCAGCCGGCCCGTCGCTCCGGCCATGACGAAATCACGACAGTTTCGTGACGGACGCGCCAACCAGTTCTTAAAGGGCTGCCCCTATCGTGCGCGCAAAACAAGAAGAGGCGTTGCATGGCTCTCATATCGGCGATCCAGGGACAGAATGGCCGCATCTACCTGCTGACGCAAGCATTGCTTGGCTGCGCGCTCGTCTTCGCCGCTACGGGAAACCTGATCGGCGAGCGCAGCGCCGCGGTGGGATGGGCGCTGACACTGTGCATCGTGGCGCTCGCCTTCGGCATGGCGGCGCTGTCCTATCTTCGCCGCTCGCTGCAGCACAAGCTGCACCAGGCCTCCACGGTGGAAGCCTCGCGCCAGCGCATCATCGAGAGCGACGCGCTGACCGGTGCCATGAGCCGGGGCCATTTCCTCGCGGAGCTCGGCCTGCTTCTCGGACCCGCCTTGCAGCCGAACAAGGCAACCTTGCTGCTGGTCGACCTCGACTATTTCAAGCAGCTCAACGACAGCATGGGCCATCGCCTCGGCGACACCGCGCTGCGTCATCTGGTGCACAGCGCCCATGAGCTTTTTCCCGGCGCGCTGATCGGCCGCCTCGGCGGCGACGAGTTCGCCATCGCGCTGCGGAGCGACGAACGCTCCGCCATCATCACCGTTGCCAACCGCCTCATCGAAGCGTTGCGGCGCGGCATCGAACATGACGGCAATACGATACCGCTCAGCGCATCGATCGGCATGGCCCTTGCGCCGATCCATGCGAACGATACGGAAGAGCTCATCCACCGCGCCGACCTCGCCCTCTATGACAGCAAGGCCAATGGACGCGGCCGCGTCACGGTGTTCGAGGATGCCTTCGTGACCGAGATCCGGCGCCGGCGCTATCTCGAACGGGAGCTTCGCGCCGCCTTGTTCATGAACGAACTCGAACTCCACTATCAGCCGATCGTCGACCGTGACGGGCGGCGGACGGGCGTGGAGGGGCTGGTGCGCTGGCGTCATCCGGTGCGCGGGCTCATCTCGCCGGCGGAATTCATTCCGGTCGCGGAGCGTTCGACGCTCATCGACCAGGTCGGCGCATGGGTGTTCCGGCGCGCCTGCCAGGACGCGCACCATTTCGACGGCCAGCGCGTCTGCATCAATGTTTCGGGCGAGCAGCTCAAGCGCAACGAGATCGTGCAGATGGTCCAGCGAACCCTGACCGAGACGGGGCGCGATGCGAGCCAGTTCGTGCTCGAAATCACCGAAACGGCTGCGATGTCGTGCACTCCCGAGGTGTTGGAGCGCCTGCACCGGCTGCGCGACATGGGCTTTCGCATAGCGCTGGACGATTTCGGCACCGGGCATTGCGGCTTCAACTATCTCCAGTCGCTGCCCATCGACACGATCAAGATCGACCGCAGCTATGTGCGCGACATTTCGCGCCAGGGGATCGCCCAGATCTTCATCGCGGCGCTGGTGCAGATCGCCAGGGTGCGCGGCCTGACGATCGTGGCGGAGGGCGTGGAGAATGACGAGGAATTCATCCTCGCGCGCGCCGCCGGATGCACCCGTTTCCAGGGCTATCATTTCGGCAGGGCGCAGCCGCTCGCGCAGCTCAGGCAAGGCAGCCCCGCCCCGCAACTCGCCAGGAGCGCCTGACCTTTCAATCTTGCGGCATTCCCGCTGCCGTGACACGATGCCCCTTAGGGATGGCGATACGCAGATATCGCTCCCGCGCGACGGCCGCATGGCCGGCCGCCGCTCAGCGAAGCCCGGCCCGGGCACGTCAGAGAGGAGGTCGCAACCATGGGAAAACGCGCAGGAGAACGAAGCAAGGGACCGAAATGCGTCGCCATCATCGGTCCCTTCGCAACCGGTAAGACCACACTTTTCGAGGCAATCCTTGCACGCACCGGCGCGATCGCCCGTCAATCAGCGGTCGGCGGCGGCACGACGGTCGGTGACAATTCGCCCGAGGCCCGCGCCCATGCAATGAGCGTCGAGGCCACCTTCGCCACGACGGACTTCATGGGCGAGGAAATCACATTCGTCGATTGCCCCGGTTCGGTGGAGTTCGCCGGCGAGGCCGACGCCATCCTCGCCGCCTGCGACGCGGCGGTCATCGTCACCGAGGCCGACGAGAAGAAGATCCCCGCCTTGCAGATGATCCTGCACCGGCTCGACGCGCTGCAATTGCCGCGCATGATCTTCCTCAACAAGATGGACAAAGCCACGATCGGCGTGCGCGACACGCTGAAACTGCTTCAGCCGGTCAGTTCCATACCCCTGCTGCTACGCCAGATCGCGCTGCGCAAGGACGGCATCGTCATCGGCTCGATCGATCTGGCGCTGGAGCGCGCCTATATCTATCGCGAACATGCCGAAAGCACGGTGGCCGACATCCCCGGCGACGACAAGGCGCGGGAAGTGGAAGCGCGTTTCTCCATGCTGGAGAAGCTTGCCGATCATGACGACCAGCTGATGGAACAGTTGCTGGACGAGATCGAGCCACCGCGCGATGCGGTTTTCGACGATCTCGCCGCCGACCTGCGCAATGGCGCCGTGACCCCGGTGCTGATCGGCGCGGCCGAAAAGGGCAATGGCGTGCTGCGCCTGCTGAAAGCGATCCGCCACGACGCGCCGGATGTCACGCTGACGCGGGAACGGCTCGGCCTCACGGCGGGCTCGGGCTCGCTCGCCCAGGTCATGAAGACCTTCCATACGCCGCATGGCGGCAAGCTTTCGGTCAGCCGCATGCTGGCGGGCAAGCTGGCGGATGCGGATGAGGTCACTGCCTCATCCGGCGCAAGCGGCCGGATCTCCGGCCTCTATCGCATGGTGGGACGCGAACTGACCAAGATCGCCAATGCCGGCGAAGGCACAGTCGCGGCGCTGGGAAAACTGGACGATATCGCGACGGGGGAAACGGTAGCCGCCGGCAAGGCCGCACCCGCCGCCCTCTGGCAGGCCGACAGGGCAAGCCCCGTCTTCGCCGTGGCCATGCGCCCGCGCGAGCGCAAGGATGAGGTGAAGCTCTCGGCCGCATTGCAGAAGATCGGCCAGGAAGACCCCTCGCTCGACATCAGGCAGGACCAGGAAAGCAGCGAGACGATCGTTTCAGGCCATGGCGAGATGCATCTGCGCGTCGTCGTGGAACGGCTGGAGGGCCGCTACCAGATACCGGTCGAGGCGCATGCGCCGTCGATCCCCTATCGCGAGACGATCCGCAAGAGCGTCAGCCAGCGCGGGCGCCACCGCAAGCAGTCGGGCGGCCACGGGCAGTTCGGCGACGTGCTGGTGGACATCAAGCCCCTGCCCCGCGGCAGCGGTTTCGCCTTCACCGACACGATCAGCGGCGGCGTCGTGCCCAAGCAGTATATTCCCTCAGTGGAGGCGGGCATCCGCGACTATCTCAAGGCCGGGCCGCTGGGCTTTCCGGTTGTCGACCTGACGGTCAATCTGGCGGACGGCTCCTACCATACGGTGGATTCGTCCGACATGGCCTTCCAGCAGGCGGCACGGCTGGCGATGAAGGAAGGCATGGCCCAATGCAGCCCCGCTTTGCTGGAACCGGTGATGAAGGTGGAGATCTACACGCCATCCGACGCCACCGCGCGGGTGACGGCGATGGTTCCGCAGCGGCGCGGCCAGATCCTCGGCTATGATGCCCGCCCCGGATGGACCGGCTGGGACGTCGTGGAGGCAACCATGCCGCTGGCGGAGATGGGCAACCTCATCGTCGAACTGCGCTCGGCCACCGCCGGGGTGGGCACCTACCGGGCGGCCTTCGACCATATGGCCGAACTGACCGGCCGCGCCGCCGACGAGGTGCTGAACGCGCATGGCAAGGCCGCGTGAGGCAGTGTGCGGAATGAGGGCAGGCCTGCCGCGTATTTGTGCAGGTTCGAGCACGCATGCGCGCGCAAGAAGAAACAGGCGCTGAAAAGAAAAAAGCCGGATCATGGGAGATCCGGCTGAGTTTATGGAAGATGCCGTAAAGGCAAAACCTCCAGAGGGGAACACTCGAGGGCGCAAAATGGGAGGAGAACGCGCCCGGGAGTGATTGGGATATGGGCGTTTGCTGCCTGTTTAACAAGCATCAACTTTTGCAAGGCAGCCATGCATTTTTGCAGTACCACGCGGTACGGGTCAAAACGACCAGCCGCGCGCCTTGCCGAGCAGGAAATCGCGGAACACGTTGAGCCGCGCCTGCCCCTTCATCGCATCCGGATAGCAGAAATAGGTGTCGAAGGATGGCATTTCGGTCTCGGGCAGGAGCAGCACGAGCTTGCTGTCCTTCTCGATGGCGTAGTCGGGAAGAATGGCGATGCCGGCGCCCAGCTCCACCGCCAGCTTGATCGACTGAATATTGGTCGTCTGCAGGACCGGCGTACGGCGGGAGCCCTCCGGCCGGCCGGCAATCTCCAGCCAGTTCATATCGGCCAGATGGGCGGGAACCGGCTCGCCGAAATTGACGATGCGATGGCGGTCGAGATCGGCGATGGACGACGGCTTGCCATGCTTGTTGATGTAGCTGGCGGAGGCGTACATGTGGAAATGCACGGTGAACAGCTTGCGCTGGATCAGGTCCGGCTGCTGCGGCTGGCGCAGCCTTATCGCGCAGTCCGCCTGGCGCAATGTCAGGTCCAGTTCCTCATTGGCGAGGATGAGCTGGATCTGGATGTCAGGATACATTTCCAGGAATTCGGGGATGCGCGCGGTGAGCCAGGCCGTGCCGAGGCCGACCGTGGTGGTGACGCGCAGCAGGCCCGACGGCCTGTCCTTCGCCTCGGTCAGGCGCAGCTTGACGCTTTCCAGCTTCATCAGCACGTCGTGCGCCGTGCGATAGAGCATCTCGCCCTGCTCGGTCAGAACGAGGCCGCGGGCGTGCCGGTGGAAGAGCGGCACGCCGATATCCTGCTCCAGCGCGCTGACCTGCCGCGATATGGCCGATTGCGACAGATGCAGCGTCTCGGCGGCATGAGTGAACGAGCCTGCCTCGGCCGCCGCGTGGAAGACCCGCAGCTTGTCCCAGTCGAGTGACATGTCATTCCCCTCAGTGGCGGTTTCGTCCGCCTTGCCGCATTTTCCCTACTGTGCCGCTTCCCGGTGAGCCTCGATCTCCGCGAGATAACGTTCCGCCTCCAGCGCTGCCATGCAGCCCATGCCGGCGGCCGTCACGGCCTGGCGATAGATATCGTCGGTGACGTCGCCTGCGGCGAAGACGCCGGGCACATCGGTGGCAGTCGAATCGGGCGCCGTCCACAGATAGCCGTTCGGCTTCTGCTTGAGCTTGCCCTTGAAAAGTTCCACCGCCGGCGCATGGCCGATCGCCACGAAGACGCCGTCGACCGGCATTTCCGAGATCGCGCCGCTGCGCGTATTGCGCAGGCGAAGGCCGGTGACGGACGGCGGCATCGGCGCCTTGGCCGGCTCGCCGGTGATCTCCTCGATCACCGTGTCCCACATCACCGTCACATTGTCCTTCTTCAGCAGGCGCTCGCGCAGGATGCGCTCGGCCCGGAACTCGTTGCGGCGGTGGATCACCGTCACATGGCGCGCGAGATTGGCGAGGTAGAGCGCCTCCTCGACCGCCGTATTGCCGCCGCCGACCACCACGACATCCTTGCCGCGATAGAAGAAGCCGTCGCAGGTGGCGCAGGCCGACACGCCGAAGCCCATGAAGGTCTGCTCGGTGGGGATGCCCAGCCACTTGGCCTGCGCGCCGGTGGCGACGACCAGCGCGTCGCAGGTATATTCGGCGCCGCTGTCGGTGCGCAGCCGGAAGGGGCGAACGTCGAGATCGACGTCGACGACCAGGTCGTTGATGATCTCCGTGCCTACATGCTCGGCCTGCTTGAGCATCTGCTCCATCAGCCAGGGACCCTGGATGGGATCGGCGAAACCGGGATAGTTTTCCACGTCGGTGGTGATCATCAGCTGGCCGCCCTGCTGCATGCCGGCGATGAGGCCGGGCTTGAGCATGGCGCGCGCGGCATAGATCGCAGCCGTATAGCCGGCGGGGCCGGAGCCGATGATAAGAACTGGGAAATGGCGCGAACTCATTCAGGTGCCTCTCGCTCGGTGTCGCTGGGTTGCACGCACACGGCTTGGGCCGCGCAAACGCGCAGCCGGGAGTTGCAATGATGTAATGGCGACATGCCCTGTTTCGCAAGGCGTCGCCACGCTTTCACACAGCCGGATGCTGATGCGACGTGTATACGATATTGATGCACCCGCATACAAGTCGCGGCAGCTGCCGTTCGGGCGGAATGCTTCATTCCATCCGCGAAAGATTCTACCTTCGTCGCAACACGCCTGAAGCGCGTAGCGATTCTCGCCCGGGCGCATGCGCCGGCGTGATGGAGACAGCATGAAGAAAGCCGTTCTGGACGCGGTCGACTGGAAGATCCTGCATGAATTGCAGGAGGATGGCCGCATGACGAATGTGGAGCTGTCGCGCCGTGTCGGCATTTCGGCGCCGCCTTGCCTCAGGCGCGTCAGGCATCTGGAGGAAACGGGCGTCATCAGGGGCTACAGGGCGCTTCTCAATGCGCCGGCGCTCGGCAAGGAGGTGGTCGCCTTCTGCCAGATCGGCCTGCACCACCAGTCGGAGGCCGAATTGCGGACCTTCGCCGACCTGACGCGCGGCTGGCCCATCGTGCGGGCCGCCTGGATGGTCTCGGGCGATTCGGACTTCCTGCTTCACTGCGTGGCGAGCGACCTCGCCACTTTCCAGTCATTCGTGATCGAGACGCTGACCTCGGCGCCCAATGTCGACACCGTGCGCACCGCGCTGACGATCCGGCAGGTCAAGGATGAGGGGCTTGTGGCGCTTTGAACGCAAAAAGCGCGCGGTCTGCATGAGAGCCGCGCGCTGCGATATTGATCGGACCCGGCTTTTGCCGGGAGGTCAGACGAAGGCGATTTCGAGAATCTCGTAGCCGCGGGCGCCGCCGGGCGCATTGACCTCGATGGCGTCGCCCACTTCCTTGCCGATGAGCGCACGCGCGATCGGCGAGGAGATGGAGATGCGGCCCGACTTCACATCGGCTTCCTGGTCGCCGACGATCTGGTAGGTCTTCTGCTCCTCGGTATCCTCATCGACCAGCACGACCGTCGCACCGAATTTGATCTTCTCGCCCGAGAGCTTCGCCACATCGATGACCTCGGCGCGGGCGATCAGGTCCTCCAGCTCGGAGACGCGGCCCTCATTCAGGCTCTGCGCCTCCTTGGCGGCGTGATATTCCGCATTCTCCGAAAGATCGCCATGCGCGCGCGCCTCCGAAATCGCCTCGATGATCCGCGGACGTTCCTCTTGCTGGCGCCAGCGAAGTTCCTCCTTGAGCGACTGGAATCCGCCAGCGGTCATGGGAACCTTGTTCATTTCGATGCACCTCTTCAATTGCCAAAGCCGCGCGGACAGCGCGGGGGACAAAAAAATAAAACGGCCCAGGAGCCGGAGCTCCGTGGACCCGTTTTCTCGTACGCGAAGCAATATATAGCAATTCGACCGGACAATTCACGTAAAAAACGGAGCTTGCGGCCCATATGCGGCAATATCCGTTTTTGCCGCCTGACTGCCCTGTCGCCGCCGGTGGCCTGCCATTTCGATGCCAATGGCGCATCCCGCCGGGCGGGTGCTTCTGCTAGCTCCCGAGCCGGAACGAACTCCGAAGCCGCCGAAAGGAAACGCTTGTCCCGCTCCCGCGCCAATCTGCTGCTGCTCATTGCCGGCGCCATCTGGGGCATGGGTTTCGTGGCGCAATCGACCGCCATGGACGCGATCGGCCCGCAGCTCTTCATCGGGCTGCGCTTCCTCCTGGCGACGGTCACGATCCTGCCCTTCGCGCTGCGCGAGGCGGCCCGGGCCGAACGTCCCCTCGCCCGGCACGAATGGCGGAATTTCGGCCTTGTCGGCCTGCTTCTCTTTGCCGGCATGCTGGCCCAGCAATATGGGCTGCAGACCACGAGCGTGACGAATGCGGGCTTCCTCACCGGCCTCTATGTGGTGATGGTGCCCTTTGTCGGCGTGATTCTTTTCCGTCAATGGCCGCATCCGGTGATCTGGCCGGGCGCCATGCTTGCCCTGGCGGGAATCGCGCTGCTGTCGGGCGGCGACATCGCGGCACTCACCCGCGGCGACTGGCTGACCATCCTCTGCGCCGTCTTCTGGGCCACCCAGATGGTGCTGATCGGGTGTTTTTCGGCCGCGAGCGGCCGGCCGGTCACCCTTGCCGTGACGCAGTTCGCCGTCTGCGGCGTGATCGCCATGGCCGGAGCGCTGGTTTTCGAACCCATTGCGATGGCGTCGATCCGGCAGGCATGGCTGGAGATAGTCTTCGCCGGCATCGTGGCGGGCGGCATCGCCTTCACGCTGCAGGTCGTCGGCCAGCGCTACACGACGCCGCCGCAGGCGGCGCTCTTCCTTTCCACCGAAGCGGTCTTCGCCGCCATTTTCGGCGCAGCCCTGCTGGGCGAGCGGCTGCCGGCATCTGCCCTGTCGGGCTGCGCGCTGATCCTGCTCGCCATCCTCGCCGTCGAGATCGTGCCGGCAATGCGAGCGCGCCGCGTCACGCCCTGAAGATGATCGCCGCGCCCGCCGCGATGAGAGTGAAGCCGGCAAGGTGGTTCCAGGTCAGCGCCTCCTTGAGATAGAGCACCGAGAAGCCGGCAAAGACGGCCAGCGTGATGACCTCCTGGATTGTCTTCAGCTCCGCCGCCGAATAGGCCGCATGGCCGATGCGGTTTGCCGGTACCGCCAGCCAGTATTCGAAGAAGGCGATGCCCCAGCTGGCGAAGACCACCAGCCATAGCGGCGAGGCCTTGAATTTGAGATGGCCGTACCAGGCGAAGGTCATGAATATGTTCGACGCGACGAGGAGAAGGATCGGCGCGACTTTCGGCGACAACAGGAGGGACATGGGGAAACCCGATCGTGGAGGATGTCGCCATTTCATCCGGCGGCCCGGCCCTGTCAATCGAGCCGATCGCGCTTGCCGCGCCCGGCTTTTGCTGCACAATGCCGCCAGGAGGCCCGAAAAGGATCGCGTCGTGAAAACGCATGCCGCCAGGGAGTGGGAACTCGCCATCGATCCGGACACGGTCCGGCTTTTCATCCTCAAGGCGCGCGCGCTGGAGGCCGGCCTCCGCGACGACTATACCGCCGGCGGCGAGCATGAGATCGAGCTGAACGACGAGACGCATGACGGCCATCAGCATGACGGGCTGGTCGAGGAGGAGAGCGAGGACCTGACCGGCACGGAACTGCGCGAGCTGATCGGCGACCTCAATGTCGACGAATGCGCCGACCTGATCGCGCTCGCCTGGCTGGGACGCGGCGACTTCACGCTGGCCGAGTGGGAAAAGGCGGTCGAGGACGCCCGGCAGCGCGGCCGGCGAAAGGCGGCGAACTATCTGCTCGGCATGCCGCAACTGGCCGAATGGCTGGAATCCGGCCTCGAGGCCATCGGCGCTTGAACAATTCGACACGCAACGTGACCAGCCGGCATATTGCCGCTCGCCTCCAGCGCACCATTATTTTCATCATGGCGAGGCGGTGCGGCTTGTTGACGATGCTGATTGTTGCGGCGCTGCTTGCGCCCGCTTCCGCCCAGCCGGTTCCCGCGCCCCGCCCCGACGAACAATCCCCGAAAGAGACGGAAGGGCAGGCGCTTCCCGAAACGATGGCCGTACCCGACGAGCGGCCCGGGAAGCCGGAGGAGCCGCCGGCACGGCAAAAGCCCGAAGCCGGAGAGAAGGTCGAAAGCAAGCCGCGCATCGTAACGCCGGAGGAAATGGCCTGCCGCGCGGAGCTGACTCGCATGGGGGTGGTCTTCACCACCCGGCCGGCGATTTCCGAGCCGCAGGGTTGCAGGAGCGACTTCCCGCTCGAGGTCACCCGGCTCGGCAAGGATGTGGCGCTGGCCCCCGCCGCGATCATGAACTGCGCCCTTGCCCGCGCGGCAGCGCAGTTTCTTCACGGCGAGGCATCGCGCATCGCCGAGGCGCGGCTGGGCGCGCGCATAAGCGGCATCGCGCATGCCTCGACCTATGTCTGCCGCCCGCGCAACGGCACCTCCAAACTGTCGGAACATGCATTCGCCAACGCGCTCGACATCGCCGCCTTCGATCTGGCCGACGGCCGGTCGCTGACCGTCAAGGCCTATGGCCCCATCGACCTCGCCTCGCGCGATTTCCTGCGCGAATTCCGGGGCGCGGCCTGCGGCCCCTTCAAGACGGTACTGGGCCCCGGCAGCGATGCCGACCATGCCGACCATATCCATCTCGACCTCGCGCAGCGCCGCAATGGCGGCACATACTGCCAGTAGCCGCCGCCATCTTTCCGCCGCAGGCGTGAAAGCCGGCGCTGAGATTTCCTTTACCCACACGGTCTATCCTTCCGGCCTTCAAGGATCGGGATCCGGGGACATGTTCGTGCGTACCCGCCAGGCCGCCATGCGTCGCGGTGCATTTCTGTTCGCAGCAGTGGCGCTTCTCACCTCCTGCAACGCAGCCAGCGTGCTCACGCCGGAGGTGGATGTCGGCGCGCGCACATCGTCGGTCGCGGCGAGTGCGGCCGCGCCCGCGCGCGGCCTCCAAACCCTGGTCCCGTCGAACCCCTATATGAGTTCCTATCCGCAATTCGTTCCCGAACTGGTGGAGCCGGCCGTCATGCCGGCGGAGGAAATCGCCTGCCGCAAGGAACTGAAGCGCATGGGGGTGAGCTACACCGACCTTGCGCCGATCAATGATGGCGGGTCCTGCGCCATCGACTGGCCGATCAAGGTGAGCGGCCTGCCGAAGGGCATTTCGCTCAAGCCCGCCGCCACCCTCACCTGCCAGATGGCGCTCGCCTTTTCGAGCTGGACGAAGAACGAGCTCAATTCATCCGCCCGCTGGCGCTATTTCTCCGGCGTCGAGAGCATAAGGCAAGGGTCGAGCTATTCCTGCCGCCGCATTGCCGGCACCTCGGTCGCTTCCGAACATTCCAAGGGCAACGCGCTCGACGTGATGAGCATCACCCTGAAGAACGGCCGCGAGATCGACGTGCGCAAGCCGGGTTTCTTCCGCTTCCGCGAGAAGGGACTGCTGAAGAATGTGCGGGCGGGCGGCTGCGACTATTTCACCACCGTGCTCGGCCCCGGCTACAACCGCGACCATGCCGACCATTTCCATTTCGACATCAAAAATCGCCGCAACGGCTATGTGGCCTGCCGATAGGCGCCCGAAAATTACCTATCGCCAGAAAGACAGTGCGATGCTAGGCATGCGCCCATCATGCTTGCCATAGAAATTGCGATCGTCGCCGCCCTCATCGTCGTGAACGGTGTGCTGGCCATGTCGGAACTGGCGGTCGTCTCATCACGCCCTGCCCGCCTCAAAGCCCAGAAGGACGCTGGCAGCCGTGGCGCGGGCGCGGCACTCGCCCTTCTCTCCAATCCCGGACGCTTCCTGTCGACGGTGCAGATCGGCATCACACTGGTCGGCGTCCTCTCCGGCGCCTTTTCGGGCGCGACGCTCGGCCTGCGCCTGACCGAGGCGCTTGCGGCCGCCGGCGTGCCGGCCGGCATGGCGGGCACGATCGGCGTCGGCGGCGTCGTCGCCCTCATCACTTATGCCTCGCTGATCATCGGCGAACTCGTGCCCAAGCAGATCGCGCTGCGCAATCCCGAAGCCGTGGCCGCCTTCGTCGCGCCGGGCATGACGCTGCTTGCCACCGTCGCCGCGCCGGTCGTCTGGCTGCTCGACATTTCCGGCCGCACCGTGCTGGCGCTGCTCGGCCAGTCGGCCGAATCGGAAGCCAAGGTGACCGACGAGGAGATCCGCACCATCATCGCGGAAGCCGAGCATCACGGCACGATCGAAAGCGACGAGCGCAGGATGATCGCCGGCGTGATGCGGCTTGGCGACCGCGCGGTGCGCTCGATCATGACGCCGCGCACCGAAATCGTATGGCTCGACGTTACCGCCGATCCCGCGACGATCCGCGCCCGTATCCTCGACACGCATCATACCCGCCTGCCCGCCGCCGAAGGCCAGATCGACGAGATGGTCGGTGTCGTCGTCACGCGGCAGGTTCTCGCCGCACTGATCGAGAAGGACACGATCGACATTCGCGATTTCGTGCGCAAGGCACCTGTCGTCCACGACAATGCCGACGCGCTCGACATCCTTTCGACGCTGCGCCAGGCGGACGTGCCGATGGCGCTGGTCCATGACGAATATGGCCACTTCGAGGGTGTGGTGACCCCCGCCGACATTCTCGAAACCATCACCGGCGTCTTCAAGGTGGACACCGACGGCGATGGCCCGCCGGCGGTCCAGCGCGAGGACGGCTCCTGGCTGCTGGCCGGCTATATGCCAGCCGACGAGATGGCCGACCTGCTCGGCATCCGCCTGCCGGAACGGCGCGACTACGAGACGGTCGCCGGCTTCGTGCTGTCGATCATGCACCATCTGCCCGATACGGGCGAATGGGTGGACGACCATGGCTGGCGCTTCGAGGTGGTCGATCTCGACGCAAGGCGCATCGACAAGGTGCTGGCGCGCCGGCTGACCGCAACCCGCCGCGAGCGGAAGCTGTAGGCCGCCACGCAAGAAAAAGGCGGCCAGGGCCGCCTCTTTCAGTCCCGAATGTATCGCCGGAACTTACTTGCCCGCGTCCCGCGCGGTCTTGAGCGCCTTGGTCCACCAGACGAACTGGTCGAGCATCTCGCGGCCGGACTGGTTGAGATGTTCCAGTTCCGAGAGGTTCTTGCCCTGCTGGGCCACCTGGGCATAGTCGGGCCACAGAATGTGCACGCCAGCGCGGATGGGGGCCATCTGGAGCTCGACCGCATTGAGCCGAAGCTGCTCTACGGCACGCGCACCCCCCACGCCGCCATAACCAACGAAGGCCGCAACCTTGCGGCCCCACTCATTGTAGGCGTAGTCGAGCGCGTTCTTCAGCACCGCGGTGGGGCCGCGATTATATTCCGCCGCGGTGAAGATGAAGCCGTCGAACTCGGCCACCTTCTTCTGCCAGCGCTGGGCGGCCTCGTCCTTCGAGGGAGCCCAGGCGGGAGAAAGCTCTTCATCGAACATCGGCATGGGGAAATCGCGCAGGTCGAGCACTTCGACCTCGAGGTCGCCGCGGGCGCGGGCAAGGTCGGCGATCCACTGGGCAGGCTTGTCGGCGAAGCGGTTGGGGCGCGTCGAGCCTATCACCACCGCGATCTTGGGTTTGGACATGAATGAACCTCTCGATTAGACTGGTATCCGATAGATACCGAGGCTACATAGGAGACTATCCATGCAACGCACAAGGAGGCACCCGATTGACACTCAGTCACCCGCATGTGACCGCTGAATGCCGCGCCGTAAGCTCCGTCCTGTCGCGGATCGGCGACAAATGGTCGGTCCTCGTGGTGGAATTGCTGGCTGGCGGACCGATGCGGTTCAACGAACTGCGCCGGATGATCGGCGGCATCTCGCAAAAGATGCTGACCACCACGCTGCGTGGTCTCGAGCGCGATGGGCTCGTCACCCGCACGGTCTTTCCGACCATCCCGCCGCGCGTGGAGTATGAACTCACCGAACTGGGTCAGGAATTGCAGGCGCCGGTGCGTGCGCTGGGCGAATGGGCGCGGCGCAATATCGACCGCATCGACGCCGCACGGGCGCGCTTCGACGACAGCCGTGCCGACTGACCGAAGGCTCTATCCCTTTGTTTTACGCAATTCCGGACGCAAGACCGCTGCGCACTTTTGCTGGAATTGCCCTATTCCTCGGCGGGCACCTGCTTGGGCCGGCCGTCCGCATCGAGCGCGACCATCACGAAATCGGCATGCGTGACCAGTTCCATCACGTCGGTGAGGTAGCGGCGCGCCCATGCCTCCACGCGCAGCGTCATGGAGGTGCGCCCGACCTTGGTGACATCGGTATAGATGGCGAGCGTGTCGCCCACCTTGATCGCCTTGGCGAAGGCCATTTCCTTCACTGCGGCCGTGACGACACGCCCGCCTGCCCTCTCCGCCGCGCGGATGCCGCATGACAAGTCCATCTGCGCCATGACCCAGCCGCCGAAAATATCGCCCGCGGCATTGGCGTCCGCCGGCATCGCCTGCGTGCGCAATGTCAGGTCTCCGGTCGGCTTCATGGCTTCACTGGTCATGTCGATGCTCCTTGTTTCTCACCGCCTATAGACTGGACGGCGAGTTCACAAGGCGGCAACCGCGCCGGATGCGGCAACTGTGGATGATGCGGAATCTGCGCTGACCGGATGCGCCAGATCGACATGGACCACGTCGCCCGAAAGCGCTTCCAGCGCGCCCGGAACGATCTCGTGGATAAGCAGGCGGTTGGGGTCGACCGGCCGGGGCATGGAAAGGCGCCCGTCCGGAATGCGGGCGAAGCCCAGCGGGCCGTAATAGGGCTCGTCGCCGACCAGGACGACCGAGTGCCACCCCGCCTGCGCGGCCGCATCGAGCGCCATCCGGACGAGCCGGCGGCCGATGCCGAGATTCTTCCACGCCGGAATGACGGCAAGGGGCCCGAGAAGCAGCGAACGCCCGTCACCGGCCGCGATCGGCGTCTGGCGCACCGAGGCGACGACCTTGCTGTCGCTCATGGCGACGAAGGACAGGTGGCGCGCATGCGGGCCGCCTTCCCTGATCTTGTAGGCGGCGCGCGCGAAACGGCCGGGGCCGAACGCCTCTGCATTGAGGCATTCGATGGCATTGTCGTGGGCAGGTTCTTCGGGCAGGTAGACGACGTCGGCGACGTTCATATCGGCATTCCGTTTTCAGCAGGAACAGAGGCGGCAGAAATCGGCCGCAAGCGTGGCGCTCAGGCGCGGGCGCTCATTCGTCGTCGCTGAAAACGGCAGGGTTGCACGGATTTCTCTCCCGAAAGTGCGCTTGGCTAGCATCCTTTCGGGCCGTCTGCAACGCCCCCGCGCCTGACGGGTGACAATGCGTTCACGCCGCGCGCCATTTGCCCGACACGGCGCCGGGCCTAGATGATGGCTGCAAACGAGAGGTGATGTCATGGGAATGCTTGTCGAAGGAACCTGGCACGATGTCTGGTACGACACGAAGAAGTCGGGCGGCCGGTTCGAGCGCTCGCAGTCGCAATGGCGCGACTGGGTGACGGTGGACGGCAAGCCGGCGCAAGGGCGCGAGCGCGGCTTCAAAGCGGAACCCGGCCGCTACCACCTTTATGTCTCGCTGGCCTGCCCCTGGGCGCATCGCACGCTCATCCTGCGCAAGCTGAAGAAGCTGGAGGACGTGATCTCAGTATCCGTCGTCCACCATTTCATGGGCAGCAATGGCTGGACCTTCCTCAAGGAGGACGGCGCCACCGGCGACACGCTCTACGGGCTGGACTACCTGCACCAGATCTATACGCGCGCCGACCCGGCCTATTCCGGCCGCGTCACGGTGCCGGTCCTGTGGGACCGGAAGACCGAGACGATCGTCTCCAACGAGTCTTCCGAGATCATCCGCATGCTCAACAGTGCCTTCGACCAATGGGGCGATGCCTCGCTCGATTTCTATCCCACGGCCCTGCGCGGCAAAATCGATGCGATCAATGAGCGCGTCTATCCGTCGATCAACAATGGCGTCTATCGTGCCGGCTTCGCAACGAAGCAGGAGGCTTACGAGGAGGCCTTTGCCGAACTGTTCGGCGCGCTGGACGAGTTGGAGAAGCGCCTGTCAGGCCAACGCTACCTTGCCGGTAACCGGCTGACCGAGGCGGACTGGCGGCTTTTCACCACGCTGATCCGCTTCGATGCGGTGTATCACGGCCACTTCAAATGCAACCTGCGGCGGATCGAGGACTACCCTGTCTTGTCCAACTATCTACGCGACCTCTACCAGCATGACGGCGTGGCCGGGACGGTCGATTTCACCCACATCAAGCGGCACTATTACGCCAGCCACGACACGATCAATCCGACGCGTATCGTGCCTGTCGGCCCGGAGCTGGACTTCAACCGGCCGCATGACCGCGACCGCCTCAGCGCTCCTCGGGCCTAGGTCCGGAAGCGATCCGCGAGGCGATGGCTTCCAGCAGCTTCAGGCGCCGCGCCCGCTTTTCGGGCGAGGCCGGCGCCTCGTCGTTCCGGGCGCGGCTGCGGGGAAGCTTGCCCCATGGCGACCAGACGGCGATCCGCGTTCGTTCGCGCGGAAATTGATGGATATGTCGGCTCATGACGTTTCTCCCTGCATGAGGGGACAACGCCACGAGGGACACAGCGTTTCATCGCGGCCGATTAAAATCCTCGTGAGCTTTCCGGCGCGGTCAACAGCCGCATTCGGCGCTGCGGAGGTGACAATGGAAATGCCCTTCCCGTAAAAGGGAAGGATGTATCGGCTTGCGCATCTTTCGGACATCCATATCGGCCCGCTGCCGGATGTAACCTATCGCCAGCTCGCCTCCAAGCGGATCACCGGCTACATCAACTGGCAGCGCAACCGGCGCAAACATATGGACGACACGGTCATCGGCCGCATCGTCGAGGGCGTGAAGGCCGACGAGCCCGATCACATCGCAGTGACCGGCGACCTCGTGAACCTCGCGCTGGATGCCGAAATCGAGGTGGCGCGCCTGTGGCTGGAAGCACTCGGGCCACATGAACGCGTCAGCCTGGTGCCGGGCAATCACGACGCCTATGTGCCCGGCGCGCTCGACAAGGCCTGCCGCGCCTGGGGCGCGTGGATGCGCGGCGACGGCGCGAACCAGCCGCCCGACCGCCTCGCCTTCCCCTATATGCAGCGGCGCGGCCCGCTGGCGCTGATCGGCGTGTCCTCCGCGCGCGCCAGTGCGCCCTTCATGGCGAGCGGCGTCTTTCCCGAAAGACAGGCCGAGAAACTGGCCGTCCATCTCGAACAGGCCGGAAGGGAGGGTCTTTTCCGCGTGGTGCTGATCCACCATCCGCCGGTGCGGGGCGCAACCGCGCCGCACAAGCGCCTGTTCGGCATCGGAAGGTTCCAGCGGGTGGTGCGCAGATATGGCGCCGAGCTGGTTCTGCACGGCCACACCCACCTGCCGACGACGCACTGGATCGAAGGCCGCGACGGCGGCGTGCCGGTGGTAGGCGTGGCGGCCGCCGGTCAGGCGACCGGATCGGCCAAGCCGCCGGCGCAGTACAATATCTTCGACATTGGCGGCGAGCCGGGAAACTGGCGCGTGAAGCTCATGCGGCGAGGCATCGGCGAAGGCGCGTCCGCGCTGCATCTCCACTGCGAGGAAGAGCTTTATCCCGGTCTGGTGCGGGCGCTTCAGGTGCGCTGAACTATTGCAGCAGGTTCTGCAATTCCGGCACGCGATCGCGCAGCAATGCGAGGACCACCACCGCCCCGACCACGGTGCCGACCCCGAAAAGCGCCAGGCTGGACAGAAAGCCTGACGGGCGCGGCTCCTGTGCCGGCGCAACGCCTTTGGCGGCCGGTATCGGCGGCAGCGGCTGGACCGGGGCGTCGAGATTGCGCTCCCGCTCGACGATCCGCTCCGCAACATAGCGCGTCACCATGTCCGAGATGGGCCTGATCTCGGTGGATTCGGCCATGACCACGCGGCCGGCGCGGGTGTCGCGCACGAAGCGGTAGGTGCGGCGGTCGCGCGCCAGCCCGACATGGGCGACGGCATCGATCCAGAAGCGCGGCTGGCTGCCGGACGATATGGCGAAGTCGAAGACCCGATGGTCTTCCGGCACGTCGGCGATGACATCGGCGAGCTCCGCGGCGAGAAGTTCGAGCCGCGTCCTGTAGGCCTCGCGCAGTTCCACCACCACGTCGTCGCGGTCGGCAAGGTCGTTGCGCACCTGCCGCATGGCATCGGCGAGCGGCGCGGGCGGCTCCGCATCTTTTCTGGCGTCCCACGCTTCACTCATCACGACCGCTCCGGGCAGATTGCGAACAAAAGGTTAACACAATCGGTCAAATGACGACAATCGGGCCAATTCGAGACGTCAGGAACCGGAAGAAGCGAAAGCCAGAATACGCTCCACAACAAATTGGGGCGCTTCGTCCGGCAGCATGTGGCCGATATCGGGCAGGACATGCATGGCGAAGGACGCCGGCAGGTTCTCGCCCTGGAAGACCGGCAGGACATTGTCGATCCTGCCCCAGACGAGCTGGACTCGCATAGCGAGGGTGGCGAGCGCGCTGCGCGGAATCTCGCCCTGCCGGCCGTCCTGCGCCAGTTGCGCGCCGATCTGCTGCAACATGGCCGTCTGGCGGGGATCGGCCCGCATTTCGAGCGCGTCCGCGACCGCGTCCTCAGGCACCGGACTGTACCAGCCAACCATGGCTTCGAGACAGGAGCGCAGGCTGTGCGCGTCGCGCGCGGCAGCGAAGCGCATCAGCAGGCGGTGATTGATCTCCGGGCCGAAGCCGCCGGGCGCAAGCAGGGAGAGCGAGGCCACGCGCGCCGGCTCGAAGAGCCCGGCAAGCACGGCCACCGCGCCGCCCATCGAATGGCCGGCCAGATGAGCGCGCGAGATGCCGCGCCGTGCAAGGTCACCAAGGACGGCGCGCGCCGCGACCTTGGCCGGTCCCGCCTGCGGCAAGTCCAGCGAAGCTCCATGGCCCGGCAGGTCGTAGGCGAGGACGCGATGGCTTGCCGCAAGCGGCGGCAGGACGGCATCCCATGCGCGATGCGTGCCGCCGAAGCCGTGCAGGAGAACGATCGTTTCGTCCCCTGCCCCGGCCTCGTGCGCGAAGAGCTCCATCGCCGCCGGTTCAGCCTTTCACGAGAATGCGGTTGGCGGCGGAAACGACCGCCTTGAGCGACGCCGTGACGATATTCGTGTCGATGCCCGCCCCGAACAGCTTTCCGCCTGGATATTCCACTTCCATGTAGCAGATGGCGGCGGCGTTGGAGCCGCGATGCATGGAATGTTCCGAATAGTCGAGCACCGAGAGCTGTACGCCGATATGGCGCGACAGCGCATCCACGAAGCCGTCGATCGGACCGGTGCCCGTGCCGACGATTGCCACTTCGCGATCCCCGTCGCGGATCACCGCATCGACGAGGCGTCGGCCCTTGTGGTCGAGATCGGCCTTGGTGTGATGGTCGACGAAGGCAAGCCGCGAGCCCGGCTGGTCTACATAGGTCTCGATGAAGCCCTCATAGATGCGCTTGGCCGGCAGTTCCTTGCCCTCGGCGTCGGTGATGGCCTGGATGTCGCGGCTGAACTCGACCTGCAGGTTGCGCGGCAGGTTGAGGCCGTAGTCGGACTGGAGGATATAGGCGATGCCGCCCTTGCCCGACTGCGAGTTGATGCGGATGATCGCCTCATAGTCGCGGCCGACATCCTGCGGGTCGATCGGCAGGTAGGGCACTTCCCACAAGCCGGTATTCGACTTGGCCTTCGCCTTCATGCCCTTGTTGATGGCGTCCTGATGGGAGCCGGAAAAGGCCGTATAGACGAGCTCGCCGACATAGGGATGCCGCTCGGGGATCGCCATCTGGTTGGAATATTCATAGACTTCCTTCATCCGCGTGATGTCGGAGCAGTCGAGGCGCGGGTCGAGTCCCTGCGTGTACATGTTGAGCGCCAGCGTCACCACATCGACATTGCCGGTGCGCTCGCCATTGCCGAACAGGGTGCCCTCGACGCGATCGGCGCCGGCCAACAGGCCGAGTTCCGTCGCCGCGATGCCGGTGCCGCGGTCATTGTGCGGATGCAGCGAGACGATGATGTTGTCGCGATTGTCGATGTTGCGGCACATCCACTCGATCATGTCGGCATAGATGTTGGGCGTCGACATTTCGACAGTCGCCGGCAGGTTGAGGATCAGCTTGTTCTCCGGCGTCGGCTTCACGATCTCGGTGACGGCGTTGCAGATCTCCAGCGCCACTTCCAGCTCGGTGCCGGTGAAGCTCTCAGGCGAATACTGGAAGCGGTAGCCGCCGCCGGCCTTCGCCGCCATGTCGGTGATCATCTTGGCCGCATCGGTGGCGATGCGCTTGATGCCGGCGACGTCCTTCTCGAAGACGACGCGGCGCTGCAACTCGCTGGTCGAGTTGTAGAAATGGACGATCGGATGGTGCGCGCCCTCCAGCGCCTCGAAGGTGCGGGTGATCAGTTCGGGCCGGCACTGCACCAGCACCTGCAGCGAAACATCGTCGGCGACGCCGCCCTGCTCGATGGTCCAGCGGGCGAAGTCAAAATCGGTCTGCGACGCCGAGGGGAAACCGACCTCGATCTCCCTGAAGCCCATGTCGAGCAGCAGCTTGAACATGCGCTCCTTGCGGTCGTGCCCCATGGGATCGACCAGCGCCTGGTTGCCGTCGCGCAGGTCGACCGAGCACCAGATGGGTGCCTGTTCGATGCGCCGGGAAGGCCATTGCCGGTCCTTGAGGTTGATCTGCGGATAGGGCTGGTACTTGCGCGATGCGTCCGGCATGCCCTTGGCCGCGCCGCTGACGGGAGTGTGCTTGTTCATCTGGTCTCTCCTGCGCCCGGCCGCCCTTCCAGGGCGATTCCCGCGCATAGCTCATTCAAATACAGGATTCCAAAGGAGCTGGCAGCCATCGGCGCGTCGACCGCCGGGCGCTCCTTCAGCGAGCCCGGCGATCGCCGCTAAGGCCGAGAAGAAGGAGCGTGGAGACGAAGGCGCGCGTCGTCGCATCCGCGAATGCGGAGAAGGACGTTTTGCTGGGTGCGCGCGTGAACATGGGCGATTTCATACACAAGCGCCGCCGCGCTGACAAGCGCCGGCCGTCTTGACCGGGCGAAGCGGCTGTGAAATTAACAAGTTAAATAACGTGCGTGGAGGAACGACATGGCAGCGCGCTATGACTACATCGTCGTGGGAGCCGGATCGGCAGGCGCGGTCATCGCAAGCCGCCTGACGGAGGATCGCGACGTCAAGGTGCTGCTTCTCGAAGCCGGCGGTTCGCACAAGAACATCCTGATGCGCATGGGCATCGGCTTCTATCGCGGCAATCCGCCGCGCATGAGCTGGCACTTCCAGACCGAGCCTGAACCGCACGCCAACAATCGCCGCATCGACCTGCCGCAGGGCAAGGCCCTGGGCGGCTCGTCCTCGATCAACGGCAAGGCCTATCATCGCGGCCATCCGCGCGACTATGACGGCTGGCGGCAGATGGGCTGCGAGGGCTGGAGCTTCGCCGAGGTGCTGCCCTATTTCCGCAAGTCGGAGGGAAGCTGGCGCGGCGAGAACGAGTTCCATGGCGGCGACGGGCCGCTGCGGACCTCCCCCATCGACCAGAAGCCGCTGCTCGGCAATGAGATCATGGAGGCGGCGCAGAAGCTGGGCTATCCGCTGAGCGAGGACTTCAGCGGCACGCAATGGGAAGGCGTGGCCAATACCGACACGACCATCGCCGACGGCCAGCGCATGAGCACCGCCCGCGCCTTCCTGGAACCGGCGCGCAGCCGCCCGAACCTGACCATCGAGACCCATGCGCAGGCGTCGCGCATCATCGTCGAGAACGGCCGCGCCGTGGGCCTGGAATATCTCTGGCACGACCAGCCGAAGACGGCCTATGCCGATGCCGAGGTGATCGTCTGCTCCGGCGCCTATAATTCCGCCAAGCTGCTGATGCTCTCGGGCATCGGCCGGCCGGACGAACTGCGCGTCCACGGCATCCAGCCGGTGCATGAGCTGATGGGCGTCGGCCGCAACATATCCGACCATGCGTCGACCATCGTGGAATATGACACGCGGGAGCCCCGCTCCCTGCTCCGAGAACTGCGCTTCGACCGCGCCGGCTTCAATTTCGCCCGCTGGTATCTGTTCGGAAAAGGCGTTTTCGCCAACCAGGCCAGCAGCGCACAGCTGATGATACGCACGCAGGAAGGGCTCCATCGTCCCGATATCCAGATGTATTTCAACCCGGTGCGCTGGGACGGCAAGGTCTGGATGCCGGGCATCGGCAGGCGCCAGGAAGACCGCATCAACAATGTTGTGGTGCTGCTGCATCCGCAAAGCCGCGGCTGGATGAAGCTGCGTTCGGCCAATCCGCTCGACAAGCCGGTGATCCAGCTCAACCTCCTGTCCGAGCGGGCCGATGTCGAGACGATGATGCGGGGCGTGAAGATGGCGCAGGCCATGTACGAGACGAAGCCGCTGGCCGATCTCGTCTCCACCCGCAACCTGCCGCCGCCATCGGTCGAGACCGATGCGCAGCTGGAAGCGCATATCCGCAATTCGGTGAACACCGTGCGCCACCCTGTCGGCGCCTGCTCGATGGGCACCGGAGACATGGCGGTGGTCGACCCGCAATTGCGGGTCCGCGGCATTGCCGGCCTGCGGGTCTGCGACAGTTCGATCATGCCCGAAGTGCCGGGCGGCAACACCAATGCGCCGTCGATCATGATCGGCGAGAGGGCCGCGGACATGATCCGCGGCCGCGCGCCCCTACCCCGCGCCGAATATTCGGTGGCCGAGGCCGGGCGGCCAGCCTATGCGGACCAGATGGTCCGCGGCTGACAGCCTTCTGGGGCATTCCCGCCCTTCACAGAATCGCGGGAATGCCCTTTGCTTCTACGCAATTTCCGGACGCAAAACCGCTGCGCGCTTTTGCTGAAATTGCGCCTTACAACGAGGCGACCGGGCGGACGACGCCAGCAGGCGCGGCAGCCATCGGCATTTGCGGATCCGGCGCAGGCGCCAGTTCCGGCTCCACCGGCTCGTGCTGGAGGACGACCACCTCGGCACCCACCGGCACGCGGCCATAGAGGTCGATAATGTCGGGATTGAACAGGCGGATGCAGCCGGACGATACCGCGAGCCCGATCGACCAGGGCTCCGACGTGCCGTGGATGCGGAACAGCGTGTCATTGCCATTCCGGTAGAGGTAGAGCGCACGCGGCCCGAGCGGATTGGTCAGGCCGGGCTCCATGCCGCCGGCCCATTGCGCATTGCGCTCCGGCTCGCGGGCGATCATGTTCGCGGTCGGCGTCCAGCGCGGCCATTCGGCCTTGCGCCCGACCGTCGCCGCGCCCTCCAGTTCCAGCCCCTGCTTGCCGACGCCGATGCCATAGCGCATCGCCATGCCGCCTTCCTGCACGAGGTAAAGGAAGCGGTTGGTCGTATCGATCACGATGGTGCCGGGCTTCTCCCAGCGCGGATAGCGAACCTGCTGGCGGAAATACTTCTTGTCGACGCGGCGGATGTCGGTGGCGGGGAGCGGGAAACGCTCGTCCGGATGCGGACCGTACATCGCGACATAATAGGGATCCGGCCCCGGATCGACCTTCACGACATTTGCGCCTGACGACATGCAACCGGCGAGAAGAAGCGGAAAGAGGAATATCGCGGCAAGTCGCACGAAGGCGCCGCGCTGGGCTGAGACACACATAGTGAAACCTTGAATTCTTGTTTGCCTGGCCCCGATAACGCCCGGGGCGGGAACTTGTTGCGGGCAAAAGGTGGCGGCCGTCTGGACGGAAAGGGGCTGAAAAAAGGCAAGGTCGCCATTGTGGCCAAAGCGCCACAGAAGGACGGTCAATCCTTGTGGCGCACACGCTCGGCAATGGTGCGCGCCAGCCACGGGCCGGTGATGAGCACGATAACGAAGCGCAGCATCTGCAACGCCATGATGAAGGACATATCCACATTGGACGAGCCAGCGGCGATGATCGCCACCGCATCCATGCCGCCGGGGCTCGTCGCCAGATAGGCGGTCAGCGGATCGACCCCGGCAAACTCGGCCAGCATGAAGCCGATAAAGGCGCAGAACAGGATCAGCGCAATGACGCCGGCGGCCACATGCGGCAGCGCAGTGCGGACCTGCATCAGGGTCTGCCGGGTGAAGCGGAGGCCCACCGTCCATCCCACCGCGGTATAGGCGAGCACCAGCAGCCATTCGGGAAGCTGGAACTGGGCGATGCCGGCGAATTGCAGGCAAAGCCCCAGCAGCATCGGTCCGACGAAAAACGGATTGGGCAATCTTATGATGCGGCCCAGCACCGCGCCCGCAAGGCCAACGGCGATGGTGGCCACGAAGGGCAGCGGCTCGATCGCCGGAAACCATTCGATCTTCGGCGCAGCCGCATCGCCGCCGACCCAGAGTTTCGCGATGAGGGTGGCCACGGCCGTGACCAGCACGACGCGCAGATATTGCATGAAGGCGACGAGGCGCTGGTCGGCCCCGAATGCCCCCGCCATGAGGACCATCGCCGTGGCGGCGCCGGGAGCAGATCCCCAGACGCCGACCGTGCCGGGCAGGATCTGGTAGCGGCTGATCAGCCAGCCGAGCAGGCTCGACCCGGCCAGCGTGGCGAGCACCGCGCCGAGAAGCACCGGCCAGTCGCGCAGGAAGGCCGGCAGCGAGTCGGGCGAGAGCGAGGCGGCGATGAGGCAGCCGACAAGCGCCTGCGCGCCATTGAGCATCGGCGCCGGCAGGCGCACCGAAGCGCCATTGGTGCCGACCAGCACTGCGGCGATCATGGCGCCGATAAGGAAGGGAGCAGGAAAACCCGCCAGCTTGAGCAGGAGGTCGAGCAACACCGAAATGAGGACGAGCAGGCCCCACTGCTGCCAGCGCGGCAGACTGGTCCAGGGACCGGCGGACTCCAAAGGCGGGGAAGGCTGCATCAACTGCCAGATAGCCCCTTTCGAACCTGCGTGGAAGGCTCCTCTCGCGCTTGCCCCGCACAGGCAGCTTGCCGTAGGCGGGAACGCCAGGCACGATGGTGACGTTTGGGAACGACCATCTTGCAAGAAGAGGAGGCGCCGATGGCCATTTCAATACGCGAAGAGCAGCGGGCACTCGATGGCGACGAGAAAGACATCGTCGCGAAGACCCATCATCCCGCCATACGAGACATCGACGACAAGGAACTGCGCGCCCTCGCCGGCCTGCTGCGCAGCCGCAGGGACCGCGCGCGTGCCGAGGCGCACCGACGCCGGCGCGAATTGCGTGGCAAGGCTGAGCCGAAGGGTGCCAAGGCCTCTGCGGGCGAGGCAGGCTCGCATCTCAAGGTGGATGTTCTGGCGATGGCAATGCGGCGGCTCAACAATGAGGTGGAACGTCGCCGACGCCTTTCCGCCAAGACGACGCTTGCCGACAATGCAAGGCGGGCCCTGTCGCTGAAGCAGGGCACGAAGGAGGCGGCCGGGTCGCACCCGAACTCGCGTTCCGCGCATGAAGGAATGCGCGCCGTGCAGAACGAGAAGGCGAAGAACCTCATTCGTCCCATGGAGCTCGGACGCCAGCGCCAAGCGGCAAAAGTGGCGCAGGCGCGGCGAGATAGCCGCCCAGGCTGAATCAGAACATCAGGCGAAGGGAACGGCAACCGTTCCTTTCGGCAGCTTGGCCTCGTCATCCGGCTCGACATGGATGACGACGCGCACGGAAGGGATGCTCTCGCGCAGCGCCGCCTCGATACGGTCGCAGATGGCGTGACTGTCGCCGACCGTCATTTCGGCATCGACCACCAGATGGAATTCGATGAAGGTGGCCCGCCCGGCAATGCGCGTCTTGAGGTCGTGCACCTCCAATGCGCCGGCCGAATTGGCGGAGATGATATCGCGGATGCGGACATGCTCGTCCATGTCGACGGCGCGGTCCATCAACCCGTCGAGCGATGAGCCGATCACCTTCCACCCCTGCCAGAGGATGTTGAGGGCGACGATCGCCGCAAGCAGCGGATCGAGGAACATCCAGCCGGTGAGCACGGCGCCCACCAGGCCGGCAATGACACCCACCGAGGTGACGACGTCGGTCATGATGTGATGACCATCCGCAACCAGCGCCGGCGATCGCGCGGCCCGGCCGGAGCGGATGAGGATCATCGCCCAGCCGGCATTGATGAGGGCTGCGATACCGTTGACCGCAAGGCCTTCCCAGGGCGCATCGATCTCGATCGTTCCGGCCTGCCACACGCGCCAGACCTCGAGGAGGATCAGCATGGCGGCGAGCACGATCAGCACCCCTTCCAGCACGGCGGAGAAATATTCCGCCTTGTGGTGTCCGTACTGATGGTCGCTGTCGGCCGGCTTGTGCGACACGTTGATCGCCCAGAAGGCGGCAAGCGCGGCGATCACATTGACGATGGACTCAAGCGCGTCCGAATAGAGCGCGACCGACCCGGTGAGCCACCAGGCCAGGAATTTGAGTCCCATGACGCCCAGGCCGACGAAGATCGACGCGGCTGCCAGTCGGGCCACTCTCTGCTTGGGCGACATGGTCTTCATGACAGGAACTAGGCAGCCTTCACCTTGGCGCGGCGCGGCAGATGCGCCACCACATTCTCGATCATGCGCATGCCGGCATTCTGGCCGAGCGTCATGATCGATTCGGGATGGAACTGTACCGCGGCCACCGGCTCGCGCTTGTGCTCGAAGGCCATGATGATGCCGTCATCCGTCTCTGCCGTCACCAGGAAGTCGTCGGGCAGCCGCACCGGATCGGCGAAGATGGAATGATAGCGGCCGACTGTGACCTCGTCGGGCAGGCCCGAGAAGATGACGCCCGGCTTGTTGACGCGGATGCGCGACGGCTTGCCATGCATGGGAATGTGCAGCTGGCGCAGTTCGCCGCCATAGGCCTCGGCAAGCGCCTGGAGACCGAGGCACACGCCGAAGATCGGCAGGCCGCGCTTGCGCGCCTTGTCGATGGTGGCCTTGGTGTCAAAGTCCTTCGGCATGCCGGGTCCGGGCGAAAGCACTACGAGGTCCGGCTTCACCTGCTCGAACACCTCTTCCGGCACCGGCGTGCGCACGGTGGAGACGGTCGCGCCCGTCTGGCGGAAATAGTTGGCCAGTGTATGGACGAAGCTGTCCTCGTGATCGACGAGAAGGATCGACAGGCCTTCGCCGACGCGTGCCGCGGCGCGTTCCGGTCCGGCCGCGTTTCCAGCCGACGCCTCGCGGATTGCCGACAGCATGGCCGACGCCTTCAGTTCAGTCTCAGCTTCTTCTTCCATGGGATCCGAATCGTAGAGCAATGTCGCGCCTGCGCGCACCTCGGCGATGCCGTCCTTGATGCGGATGGTGCGTAAGGTGAGGCCGGTATTCATGTCGCCGTTGAAGTGGACCATGCCGATGGCTCCGCCATACCAGGCGCGCGGGCTCTTCTCATGGTTCTCGATGAAGCGCATCGCCCACAGTTTCGGCGCCCCGGTGACGGTGACCGCCCAGGCATGGCTGAGGAAGGCATCGAACGCGTCCATGCCCTCGCGCAGCCGGCCTTCGATATGGTCCACCGTGTGGATCAGCCGCGAATACATCTCGATCTGCCGCCGTCCGATGACGCGCACGGAACCAGGCTCGCAGACGCGGCTCTTGTCGTTGCGGTCGACGTCCGAGCACATGGTGAGCTCGCTCTCGTCCTTCTTCGAGTTCAGCAGCTTGAGGATCTGCTCCGAATCAGAGATCGCGTCGTCGCCGCGCTTGATCGTGCCCGAGATCGGGCAGGTCTCGACGCGCCTTCCATTGACCCGCACGAACATCTCCGGCGACGCGCCGATGAGATATTCATTGTCGCCGAGATTGATGAAGAAGGAATAGGGAGACGGATTGATCTCCTTCAGCCGGCGCGAAATGTCGGACGGCTTCGACTGGCACGGCTCGAAGAACATCTGGCCAGGCACGACCTCGAACAGGTCGCCGCGGCGGAAGCTCTCCTTGGCGCTCTCCACCAGCCTGGCATATTCGCCCGGCTCATGGTCGCCGCGCGGCGGGATGCGATCCGGCCGCCTGAATGGCGTGGCTTCACCGCCCCGCACCAGCCCCTCGGTCGAAAACCCCTTGCCGGCATAGTCGTAGCGGTCGTGCCAGGCGCGCGCCTGATGATGGTCGACGACGAGGATCTCGTCGGGCAGGAAAAGGACGAGGTCGCGCTGGCTGTCCGGCCGCTTCAGCTTCTGCTCGACCGGATCGAACTGGAAGGCAAGATCGTAGCCGAAGGCGCCGAAGAAGCCGAGATCGCTGTCGTCCTCGGTGCGGAAGAGATCGACCAGCGCGCGGAGCACGGTGAACACGGTCGGCACGCGCGAACGCTCTTCCTCGGCAAAGACGCGGCCCGGCAGCGCGACATCGAGCGCCACGAGCTGCGGCGTCGTTTCGGTGATGGTCACTTCGGCCAGCGCGGCAACCGTCTCGCGGATCACTGGCAGCAGCACCTCGCCGCGCTTGTTGAGCGCCTCGATGCGCATGGCGCGTCCGCGCGCGGAGATGACCAGCGGCGGATCGACCATCGCCGTATCCCAGCGCGTATAGCGGCCCGGATATTCATAATTGGAGGAGAAGACGCAGCCGCGACGCGTGTCGAGCGCGTCGATATAGGCCTCGATCGCACCCTTATAGGGGGTCTCGTGGCGCTGGCGGGTAATGACCACGCCACCCTTGGTCACGAAACGCTCGGCACCGCCCGGAACTTGCTCGACTGACATTCCCGTCTCCATTCACCCGTTTGGAGCATTCTCCGCTTCTCACAGAAGCACCGAATGCTCCAGCCTCTTGTTCCCGCAATTCCGAGCGCAAAACCGCTGCGCACTTTTGCTGGAATTGCTCGGCGGGTGCCGGGCATTTCATAACGAAAAAAGGCCGCCCGGACATCCCGTTGCGGCCACCTCATCACACGCGCATGCGCTCATCGGCCGCTTGCTAGCGAGCCCACCACCACAGGGTCTTGATCGAACGCATGTTCATGCGAATTCCATAGCGGCGAAGCCTCCGCCGCGCAACTGGATATTGCGCGGCGGAGGCCTGATCATGCGAGAGCGCGCTGGCTGCGCGTGACGACCGTGTAGAGGAAGATGACCATCGAGCCGAGCGTCGCGAAGGAACCCAGGACAGCGAGCAGTTCCGTCTGCCCACGGATCGCGAGCGCAATGCCCGGAACCATCAGCCAGACGCCGATCGTGGCGACTGCGAAATGCAGCGTCGCCAACCGGGTGCCGGCCGCCGACGGTACGAGATGGTAGTAGATGCCGAACAGCGCCATCGTCACCCAGCCGACAAGGTTGAGATGGGCGTGGGCGCCGGCAAGCGTGTGGTCATGGCTGGCGGACATCCAGATTCCGAACAGCATGCCGAAAGTGACGTAGACGACTGCGGATGCGAAGAACCAGAGAGCAACTCCCCGCATTTCCATTCCTCCCATGAGAAACGCGGGCGACCCCCTTGCCCGCGTGCCCCATTCTAGATCAGTCGCCTTCCGGCGGAAAGCGGTCGGTACGCCGAGACGGCCGGCCGGCGGCGGATCAGCGCTCGCGCCATGCGCGAAGAGCCGCGATTGCCACCCATGCGAGGCTTGCCCAGGCGACGCCAAGCGCCCATCCGGCCAGGACGTCGCTCGGCCAGTGCACGCCCAGATAGATGCGGCTCATGCCGATCAGGAAGGTCAGGAGGATGGCCACGCCGAGCAGATAGGCGCGCACGGCGTTGGACTCGACAAGGCGCATGATAAGCGAGGCGAGCGTGAGATAGACGACGGCGCTCATCGTCGCATGGCCGCTCGGGAAACTCGGCGTATGGATCGAAACCAGATGGTCGACGATGTCGGGACGCGGCCTGTCATAGACCAGCTTCAGCAGATGGCTCGCCAGCGTGCCGGAGGTGATGGACAGGAAGACGAAGGCGGCGGGGCCGAACTTGCCCGATACCAGCAGGAAGCCGATCACGATCGCGACGATGACGACGAGGATCGGATAGCCGCCCAGCGCCGTCAGCTCGATCATCGTCTGCTCCAGCCATGCCGGCCCGATGGGCTGCGACAGGTCGGAAGGATCGCGGAAGAACAGCAGGATCGACTGGTCGAAGCTCATCAGCTCCGCCTCTGCGACCTCGTCGGCGACGAGGAAGAACAGCAGGAGCGCCGTCCCGCAGATGGCGCACAGGACGATGGGCAGCAGCGGCAGCCTTGCGCCGCGCATCCCGCGTACGAGTTCGGTTATCGGTGCCATATGTCTCCGCCAGCTTACGGCATCCCATATAGGGCGGTCGCGCGGCCGGCGGAAGCGGGGTGTCAGGCGCGGCGGCCGATGCCCATGCGCGCCAGCAGCCGGTCGCGCAGGATGAACTGGTGAAAGAGCGCCGCGCCGATATGGAGCGCCAGAAGCGCCATCAGCAGCCATGCGCCCAGCCCATGGGGTCCGCGCGGCGCATAGTCGAAGAAATCGGGCAGCGGGCCCGCCTCGCCGCCGAACAGGATATTGCCGGCTCCCGACAGCGCGATCATGGCGATGCCGCTGGCGCCCATGAGGAGGATGACGAGATAAAGGAGGCGGTGCACGCTCCACGCAACGGCCGCTTGCCAGCGCGGCTGGTTCGGCGCCTCCAGCGGCCGCCGGTCGGCAAAAAGCCACCAGAGGGTACGCAGGACGGTAAGGGCGAAGACGGTGATCCCGAAGATCACATGGATGCGAAGGATGCCGATCTCGCTCTCGTCGCTTACCCTGTCGAGCGACAGGCCGGTGCCGAGCACACCGAGAACCGCCAATGCCGTCAGCCAGTGAATGGAAACGGCGACCGTACCATAGCTGTCCATACCGCTTTTCCACCGCATGGCTATCTCCTGTTGCTTTGCGACCGGAACGAGATTTATATAGCATACGATACAGATATATAGCAAGCTATGTTCTTCGAGCGCGACAAATCCTCCGGCTACATGACCAACTGGGCCGCGCGCCTCTTTGCCCGCGCCATCGACCTGAAGCTGAAGCCGCTCGGCCTGTCCTCGGCCTATATGCCGGTCATCTTCGCCCTGGCGAAGGGCGAGCGCCTGTCGCAACGCGCCCTGACCGCGGCTGCGGCGATCGAACAGCCGACCATGGCCGCCACCCTGACACGAATGCTGCGTGACGGACTTGTGGTGAAGCAACCCGACCCGAAGGACGGACGCAGCGTGCTCTACGCATTGAGCGAGCGCGGCCTGGCGCTGACCACGGATGTCCGCAATGCCGGCAGGTCGGTGAACGATGCCGCCTTCGAAGGCCTCAGCGAGGCCGAGCAGGCCCGGTTCATGGCCATGCTGGGCAAGGTCGTGGACAATCTCGAACAGCTTGTCGCGCGCAGCCGCTAAATGAAAAAGGGGACGGCAAGCCGTCCCCTTCATCATTTGCTGCAGATCGATCGCTCAGAAGAGTCCTTCGATCTGTCCCTTGTCATTGAGGAAGATGCGCTCGGATGATGGCGATCTTGGCAGGCCGGGCATGGTCATGATCTCGCCGCAGATGGCGACGACGAAGCCGGCGCCT